>Ga0315291_10000003_pt1 | contig 533289 bp, 517 predicted proteins | sample YL17G12_20_MG_FD_203070 | JGI IMG/M metagenome (GOLD analysis project Ga0315291, IMG submission 203070) | Sediment microbial communities from Yellowstone Lake, YNP, Wyoming, USA - YL17G12_20 | ecosystem: Environmental > Aquatic > Freshwater > Lake > Sediment | place: USA: Wyoming | collected... | reverse complement strand
CAGCGCACTACGGGGCAATTGCACTCGGATATAATACGCAAAGCCTTGCTGAAGCAAGCGTAACACTCGGAAAAAACCTGTCAAACTATTATCCAAACAGCGTTCTCGTGCAAGACCTGAACGTGCAAAACGATGCGAACGTTATGTCCAGCCTTTCTGTCGGGAAGGGCGTCTGGATGCAGGGCGGATTGTTTGACGGTGACATGAATGTTGACCAGAACGTTTTTGCCAAGAGGATTCTGACAGCCGGCGATGTGAACATCGGCCGGGACTTGAATGTTGCCAGGGACGTCAATGTTCTTGGCAGCGTCAAGGCAACAGCTTTCTATGGCAGCGGAGCTGGCTTGACCGGCATTCCGTCCCAGACGGATATTAACGCCAATTTTGTCCCGTATATCGGGGCTACGAAGGATGTTAACTTGGGTTCTCATGTCCTTACTGTTCAGGATGTTAACATCTACAGGGACCTGAATGTTGCCCGGGATATTAATGCTGCCAGGGATGTTAATGTCGGAAGGAATTTGAAGGTTATCCAGGATTTGTATGTTTCGAGGGACGCGAACGCACGGGTTTTCACCGGGAGCAAGTTCAAGAGCACTGACGCGAACAGCGTTTTCGGCGACAATGCCGTTGCGCTTGGAAACGGGACAACCGCTTTTGGCACCTACAGCACTGCAATGGGGCTAAGCACAACAGCAAGCGGAGACATAAGCACAGCAATGGGCAGCAACACAACAGCAAGCGGAGACAACAGCACAGCAGTGGGCTCAGGCACAACAGCAAGCGGAAACTACAGCATAGCAATGGGATCTAAAGGCGGATCAGGAGCTAGCTTAACAGCAGGCGGCTATGGCTCAATAGCAATGGGAATATCTGAGGCAGCAGTTGATTGTACTGCAGATATAACGTCAACTGGCAGTTCTTCATTTGCAGGAGGCTATGCATATTCAGATGATAGTGGACTCATGGGAGGTTCAAATGCAACAATTTCATCAACAGGAGACGGCGCTTTTGCCTTTGGCTCTGCATCAGCAGGAGATCAAGACGACGCAAGAATCACTGCTTTAGGGAAAGGCTCTCGTGCAGGAGGCTACATGTATATCCCAGATGCTGGGGGAATTCACTCAATTTCCGCATCAAACTCAGGCTCATTTGCATTTGGCTTTGCCAACGCAAAAGACATTATATCAAGCGGCCAAGGTTCACTAGCAATGGGCTACTCAGATTCAAACCTTGCAGCAACAGGCACAGGTTCAATAGCACTAGGCTATAATGTTCTGGCTTTGGAAGAAGCAAGCGTGGCACTCGGAAAAAACCTGGCGAACTATTATCCAAACAGCGTTTTGGTCCAGGATTTGAACGTTCAGAACGATGCGAACGTTATGTCCTCTCTTTCTGTCGGAAAGGGAATCTGGATGCAGGGCGGGCTGTCAGACGGCGACATAAACGCAACGGGAAGAATAATAGCAAAGGGCGATAGCAATTTCAACAATGTCGGGATTAGCGGGACTTTGTTCGGGGGTTCTCCAGTAAAAATAGCGGATGCAAACGTTTTGGGCGATTTGAATGTCGGAAGGGCTGTCAATGCTGTCGCTTTCTTCGGAAGCGGCGCGGGCTTGACTGGTGTTGCCATGAACTACGCTGACTTGAATTTGACTTTTGTTCCTTATATTGGCGCGACAAAGGATGTGAACCTGAATTACAAGGATTTGAATGCCCGCATCATTATTGTCTGGGACCTGAATGTCACAAGAGACCTGAATGTTGTCGGCAAGATAAGGTCGCTTGACTTGAACCTGAATTTTTATGGGAAGATTGATGTCAATAGAATGTTTGCTGGAAAAGCGGATGTCAACAACAATTTTGTCCCTTACATTGGCGCGACAAAGGACGCCAACTTCGGCGCTTACAATCTGAAGGCAAAGGACCTAAACGCATGGGGAATTGTTGCCGGAACAAAATACAAGAGCAGGGACGCGAACAGCGTTTTCGGAACAAACGCGGTAGCGCTTGGATATAGCACAACGGCATTCGGAAGCTACAGCACGGCAATGGGCTATTTAGCAAAAGCAACCGGAGACAGCAGCACGGCAATGGGCTATAGCACAACAGCAAGCGGAAGCTACAGCACGGCAATGGGTGGCACAGCAAGCGGAAGCTACAGCACGGCAATGGGCACTGGCACAGCAAGCGGGTCCAGCAGCACGGCAATGGGCAATGGCACAATAGCAAGCGGAGACTACAGCGTGGCAATGGGCTACAACCCACACGCAACCGGAATTACGAGCACAGCAATGGGCTACTATACAATAGCAAGCGGAGATACAAGCACAACAATGGGCTACTATACAATAGCAAGCGGAATTTACAGCACAACAATGGGGAAATATTCAAAGGCCGCCGGGCAGGGAAGCATTGCAGCCGGATACGGAGGCATTGACATGGGGCCGTTCGCAATCGGAGACGGGGCTTTTGCGGCAGGATACTCTGATACAAACATGGTTGCTGGCAGCACTGCGGCGCACAAAGGGGCGATAGCGCTCGGCTACAACGCGCAAAGCCTTGCGGAAGCCGCGGTAGCGCTCGGAAAAGACCTTACAAACTACAAGGCAAACAGTGTTTTGGTTCAAGATTTGAATGCAATGCAGGACATAAATGCGGGAAGAGCAATATATGCGCCAGTGTTTTTTGGCGATGGCTCTCATTTGACAGGAATAACTGCCGGAACAGACACAAACTTCATGACTTTCGCTGACTTCAACAAGCAGTATTACAGTGTCTATGATTTGAACCGCCAGTTTGTCCCTTACGTTGGCGCGACAACGGATGTGAATTTAAATACAAGAAACCTTTCCACCACAGGCACAGGGACATTCGGTTCAACTTTTCAGGCAGTATTAGGCGATGATGCAGGAACAAAAGCAGGTTATTTTACAAATAGCTATCAAGCTATTTATATTGCCCAGCAAACATCAATGGGAATAGTAGTTGAGAATGACCCAGTGGGGGATGGACCGGTAGCTGGACTAATTGGTTCAGGGGGCACTTATGGAACTTATGCAGGATATTTTGCTAATTCCAGGTCGACTCCAACAGCAATAGTTTCCCTTATAGATGGAACTTACGCCATAAATGCGACAGGCAATAGTTTATTATCGGGCGCCCTTGGACTTGGTTCAGGAAACCTCACCACCACAGGCACAGGGACTTTTAACGATTTGAATGCCACAAACGACCTCAACGTTATGTCCAGCCTTTCTGTCGGGAAGGGAGTCTGGATGCAGGGCGGATTGTTTGACGGCGACATGAATGTTGACCAGAACGTTTTCGCCAAAAGGGTACAGACAACTGGCGATGTGAATGTTGGCAGGGACTTGAATGTTGTCAGGGATGTTAATGTCCTTGGGAGTGTCAAGGCAACAGCTTTCTATGGAAGCGGTGCAGGCTTGACCGGCGTTGCCATGAACTACGCCGATTTGAACTTGAATTTTGTTCCCTACATCGGCGCGACAACGGATGTGAATTTGGGAAGCCAAGACCTCAATACCACAGGAATAGGGACATTTGGTTTAACAGATGTCACAAAAAGTCTTGCTCAGGGAGAGCGTGTTTATAGCCAGGTAACAGATAGTAGTACTGGGAATAATATAAAGATAGGATTGTATCGCCCGATAGGATGGTATAGTCAGCCGTCTATATGGTTTAATCAGGCAACTCCAACTGACTCAGATTATGCTTTACTTGGTGATGGCACCAACACTTTTTTTAATACGCCATCAGGCGGGGGATTATACTTCCGTATTGCAAATGCAAATAAGTTTTCGGTTATAGGAACAACTGTTGATTTTTATGTAAATAACCTCACCACCACGGGCACAGGGACATTCACGGACTTGAACGCCACAAACGACTTGAACGTTATGTCCTCCCTTTCTGTCGGAAAGGGCGTTTGGATGCAGGGCGGGCTTTATGACGGCGACATGAATGTTGACCAAAACGTTTTCGCCAAAAGGATTCTGGTAAACGACCTAAACGTTTCAAAAGACCTAAACACAGGAGTGATGACAAGCAGAATAACCACTGCCATTGCCAACATAAACCTTGTTGCCGGTGGAACGGGCTTGCCGACAATGAACTTCAGAGACACTGACATTACTATCCCGAATTATAGCACTCTTGGAATAAGTCCAGTGCTTGTGGCAGGAGACATAGCAAGAGTCGGGCCCGTTGCGACGGCTTATGGGGGAATGGCTTTTAGTGCCTTTACCGAGACAGACGAAGGAGCAATACCCCTTCTATTTTCCGGTTATAACGGAGACACCACTCCAACCGCTGCATCAGTTATTTTTAGGGGAGCAAAACACAGCGGAACAACAACCGCAGCAGCATTAGCCGCAGGAGAAATGGTAGCACAGTTCAGAAACTGGACAACAAACCTGCTAACTATTTATGGCGATGGCGATGCCGACTTTCAGAGCGGAAACATAACCACTACCGGCAATGGTGCGTTTGGAGGTTTCCAATTAGGCACTTCCACTACTGCGGGATTTGTCTTGACTGCTGATGCTTCTGGAATAGGGACTTGGCAATCAGCAGGAGCAGGAAGCCAGACTCCTTGGGGGCAGGATATAGACGCCGCTGGGTATAGTTTAACAGGGCTTGATGCTAGCGGGGCTGGTGTAGCATTATCGTGGGATGTTCCAAGTTGGTGGGGTGGAGAATTAGGGGGTTCGGGTGGTGCAGGATATTTCTATGATGCGGGGGGAAGATATGTTTATTTAGCCGATGGCACTTACGCCGTAAACGCAACAGGAGTAGGAAATTTTGTTTCAGGAAGTTATACTGCACTGTTTGGTGGTTCTGCAGGAGGCTATTTTACTGACACAAGCAACTATGTTTATTTGGCAGACGGCTCTTCCGCCATAAATGCGACAGGAAATATTTATGTTACAAATGGAGCGAGTTCAGGAACAGGAGTTACAGACACTTATGACGATGGAACGGACACAGTAATTACTTTTGTCAGCGGAATAGCAACCGTAATCTCAACCGCTTATGATGAGCGCCTGATGAAAAACGTTTCCTATTTGTCAAGCGAAATCAACCCGGCAACACAATTGTCGCCAATATCGTTCCAATGGAACACGGCAGGACTGAAACAGTTTCCCGACGCAAACATCCTAACGGGAAAAAGAACCGAAACGCAGACCGGCTACACGGCGCAGGACGTCAACCGCTTCTACCCAAACTGCATTGCCCAAAAAGACATGAACCTGACAGGAAAAAAAGAAACCTACCTGCAATACAACAGCAACTGCGTTAACGTAATGATGGCCGCCAAAGGCGCAGGGGCTTTTAAGGGTTTGGATGCCACAAGCGACCTGAACGTTATGTCCGGCCTTGCTGTCGGAAAGGGAATCTGGATGCAAAAGGGGCTGGGCGACGGCGACATCAACGCTGCCGGAAGAATAATAGCGAAGGGCGACAGCAATTTTGCCAATGTCGGGATTAGCGGGGCTTTGTTTGGCGTGTCTTCGCTGAAGGTCGGCACAGACCTCAATGTTTCGCAGGGCGCAAGCAAGGGAGTAAGCATTTCAAGCGACCTGAACAGGGTTTGCTTCCCGAGCAACAGCTGTGAAATGTACATAGACTATAACGGCACGGCATTTGTTTTCGGGAGTGGATAAAAAAAAGGGGAAAGGCCGAAATGCCGCAAAATGCCTGGCGGGGGCGAGGCCGGAATATGGGAAAGTTAATGCGTGGAGAAATGGCAAAAGCCGGCGGAAGCAGTGGCTTAGATGCCGTGGTTTTCGTTTGCGGTGCAGTGCTGATGGCTTTGGAGATAGCCGGAGGCAGGCTGCTGTCAGCGGATTATGGCGGCACAGTGTATGCCTGGGGCTCAATCATTGCGGTTATTTTGTGCGGGTTAAGCGTTGGGTACTATTTTGGGGGCTCTTTGTCGGATAAAAACCCCAGCAGGAGCCTGCTTGCACTGGTTATTGCCGCTGCCGCCCTGCTTGTTGCGGCAATTCCGTTTGCTTACAGGCAAAGCGTTCCGCTTTTTTCCGGCATTTCAAGCGTTTTTGCGCCGCTGGCTGCGGTAATGCTGTTCTTTTTGCTTCCAAGCGTTTTGCTTGGCATGGTTTCGCCTTTTGCAATAAAGCTCAGGGCAAAAAGCCTGGGGGGAATAGGCGGAACAGCGGGAAACCTTTATGCCGTTTCAACGCTTGGAAGCGTTCTCGGAACGTTTTTGACCACTTTTGTGCTGGTTCTTTGGCTTCCCTTGAGCGCAATATTCTTTGGGCTGAGCGCTTGCCTGTTTTTGGTTGCATTGCTGCTTTGGGCAAAAAAGCCTGTGGGGCCCATTGTTGCGTTGGCGGCTATTGTTGCAATAATCCTGTTTTTTGCGGCAGGCATTGGAATTGGCTTTGCGGGCCAGAACGCCGCGCAGGTTGAATATGGGAATGCAGCTGTTTTTGGCGAAAACCGGGCGCCGAATCCTCTGCCGCAGGGGGAAGCGAATTTTTCCGCGGAATCGCTTTACGGCAGGGTGGAGGTAAGGGACGAGTCCAACGGAGTAAGGGGCCTGTACATTGACGGCGGCGTAATGGGGGAAATGCTGGTAGCGGACAAGTTTGCATCGGTCCCTGCATGGGAGTACTTTGATTTTTTTGAGGAACTGGCGCTGTTTGCCGGAGCGGGGGAAGTGCTTAAGCTTGGCGTCGGCGCAGGCATTGTTCCAACAAGGCTTTCCGAAAAGCACGGCATGGGCGTTGACGCCGTTGACATAAACGACAAGGTTTTGGATGCCGCGCAAGAGTATTTCGGGCTCTCCCCCGGAAAAAACCTCCGCCTGTTCAACGAGGACGCGCGCGTGTTCGTGAAAAGGGCTGAAAAGAAATACGGCCTGATTATAATGGATGCCTTCAAGTATAACAGGGGCACATACAGCATCCCGCCCCATCTTACAACACAGGAGTTTTTCAGGGAAGCAAAGGAAAGGCTGGTGGAAAACGGCGTTTTTGCAATGATGGTGGTAAAAAAGGGCAGTTTCCTTGATTCCGAGTATGCGACCCTGAAATCCGTCTTTGAAAATGTTTATGTTTTCAACTGCGGTGTCTATGTGCTTGCCGCGTCAGACAGCCGGATTGATTTTGGGCAAATGCCGGCAGTGCAGGGATGCGCCGCAGACAATGGTATCGGCCGGGGTGCGCAGGTTTACACCGATGATTTTGCGCCAGTGAACGAATTAGGGGGGCGGCAATAAAATGCGTTTTGCCAAGGCTTTCATTGGAACGCAGGTGCTTTCCGATGCCCCGCAAACCGAAGGTTTGCAAGTTTGCGGAAGCAAAAAGGCTTTTGCGCCGGTAGGCGCATTTTTTCCCAAGGCTTTTTTTTTCGCAGAAAAAAAGGCTTTTGCGCCGGTAGGCGCATTTTTTCCCAAGGCTTTTTTTTTCGCAGAAAAAAAGGCTTTTGCGCCGGTAGGCGCATTTTTTCCCAAGGCTTTTTTTTTCGCAGAAAAAAAGGCTTTTGCTTGCGCTGCCCCTGCTGTTGCCTTGCGCTCTCTCGCTGGGCGTTGGCGCGAACAGGGTCTGCTTCCCGGGCGGCAGCTGCCTGGCCTATATTGACCGGAACGGCACGGCGCTGGTGTTCAAGGCAAGCTGAAACCAAGCGGCTGTTCATAGTGCCGCTTTGGCAGAGGCGCCATGGGCAAGATGAAAAAAAAACATAAGTATATAAATATTTTGTAAGTATATGTTGTTGGTGGTTTTTTTTGGGCAATATTACTGTTTCCATTGAGGACAAGTCTGAGCGGAAGCTCAGGGAGATAGCGGGCAGCAAATATAAGAACAAGAAAGGATCGCTTGCAAAGGTGATTGAGGAATCGCTTGACCTGCTGCATGATGAGAACACAAGGCAGAGGGCAATGCGCAGGCAGTTCGGCTTGATGGAACAGGGCTTTGATTTGGGCAGGATTCTTGCAAAAAGCAGGGCCGGCATTTATGATAGAAACGGCTAAATGGCCGCTTTTTTGATATTTTATCCGAACGCTTTGCGGGTGGTTTTGTGGATATCGGCGCGGAAACAATGCTCGTTGACAGCAATGTTCTTGTGTATGCTTATGACCGGAGTGATGCGAAAAAGCATGCCGCCGCGGAACAACTGCTGAAGCGCCTGTGGGTGGAAAGGAGCGCTGTTGTCAGCATGCAGAATCTTGCCGAGTTTTACCACATTATTACTGCCAAAATAGAAAAGCCCCTGCCGCCGGAAACCGCAAAGCAGATTGTGACTGACCTGATTGCCGGCTTTGAGGTTCTAAGGTATTCTGAAAAAACCATTGTTAGTGCAATTGGCAATCAGGCGATTTATGGCGCTCCGTTTTGGGATGCGCTGATTGTTGCAACAATGGAAGAAAACAGCGTTGGCGCCATTGTTACCGAGAATGAAAAGGATTTTGCAAAGGCCAAATGGCTGAAAGTAATAAACCCGTTTAAATAATTGCGCTTGTTTTTGGCGGAATGGCCTGTAATTGAAAGAAAAAGAAGCATGCCCCTTTTTTAAAGGAAAAAGAACAGGGGCTTTAGAGTGAAATTGCGGTTCGCCTGCTTATTTTGAGACAGTTATCTCTATTGCGGATACCTTCAGCGGGCTGCCGTCTTCGGTGCGGACTTCCTCGGTGCTGATTTTTATGTCGTTGATTTTTGCGCCTATGACGAACTTGTTCTTGACTATCTCTGAAACGTCCACTGCCCTGCTGATTGCCCTTCCCCTTGCCTTTATCTGGACTTCCTTTGCCCCCTGGTTCATCTGTGTCACAACCGCGAGCACATAGCTCATTGTCCCCTTTTTTCCGACGAAAACTACATTTTCATCTGCCATCTGTGGTACCTCCGTTTTTTCCGCTAACCCCTGTTTTTTTTGCCGATAACTGAAAGGCACGGCAAAAGCTTTTTTTGTCCTGCTGTATTATTACCCCGCGGAAAACTATTTAATTAAATATGCTCTAAATACTGGGAAAAGCACGCTTTTTTCCCCGAGTTTGCGGGAAAAAGCTGTTTTTTCAGCCGCAAAAAGCGCAAAAAGAAGTGGTTTGGAACCCTAACTTTGCGCCCTTCTTGTGCGAAGCCGCCGAAAACTGCTTTGCGCAAAAACCAGGGCATGCGCAAAAAACCCCGAAAACGCACAAAAAAGGGCTGTGGTGCAACACAAGCCCTTTTAAATTTTTATTAACACTGTTCTTTATTGGTGTATAAAATGGATTGGAAGGTTGTTTTGGAAAAAGACGAATCCGGCTGGTTTACTGTTACTGTCCCTTCTTTGCCTGGCTGCATAAGCCAAGGCGAAACAAAAGAAGCCGCTCTGGAGAATATAAAAGAGGCCATTGGGCTGCATGTAAACTCTTTGGCAAAAGAAGGCATCCCACTAAAAGGCCAGAAAGAAATAGCAAAAGTAGCAGTGAGCCTATGAAATTGACTCCTATTTCTGGGAAAAAACTAATCAAAATTCTGTTGAAAAACGGTTATTGCATAAGAGACCAAAAAGGCAGCCATGTTCATTTAAGGCATTCGGCAAAATTGCCAATTACAGTCCCAAACCATAAAACTATTGCAATTGGGACATTGAAAGCGATTTTAAAGGCAGCCGAGTTGAAACCAGAGGATTTGGAGTAAGCCGTGGCTTGTTTTTGGGTTCAAACGAAAACCCTTAAAATGGCTAAAGACATAGTATCCCTTGCAAACCAGCGGGTTTGCGAGGGCTCGCAAAGCTCTGCTTTGCAAGCTGGCCAGAAACCCCTTCTTGTGCAGGAGGGGTGTGCGCACAAATAGGGGGTTCGGAATCCTAATTTCTGCACCCTTCTTGTGCAAAGCTGCTGAAAACGAAAAGTATATTAATATCATGACATAATCATGATAGTATTATGTCTGATCATGACTCGGTAAAGCAACTGAACGACCTTTTCAGCAACGACGAGCTTATACGGAAAATCTCGCCGAAATTCAGCGAGCTAAACCTGGACATAAGGGAAATCAGCGCCCAATGCAAGGACCCGATGTTTCTCGCGGTGCTATTATTCAAGCTCGCGGAAGAAAGGGAAAAAACCAACAAGCTGCTTGAGCAGATAGCGGGAAAATTCGACGCAATAATGGCAAAAATTAAAGCAACCGAAACCAGCAATCCGCGCGTTCAGGAAAACCCGCTTGCTTTCGCAAAAGAACCGGCACTAATGCTTCCCGAGCAGGACCAGATGATAGTGCACCTTGCCCATGCCCACGGGCAGGTAACAGCAGAGGACGTAAAAGCAGAGCTCGGATACAAAGGAAAAAACGCGGCCTCACAGCGCCTCAACCGCTTATTCAGGGAAGGGCATTTAAGGAAAGTACAATCCGGGAGGAAGGTATTATACTTGGCAAAGAATATGGTTTAACTCCTTAAACTCCCAACCCCAACCTCTTTTGCCAAAACTTTCCCCCCCTTAAATGCCCCCTCCTTTGCCTAAGCCTTTTTCTTTTTCGCCAAAAAGAAAAAGCCTTGGGAAAAAGAAAAAACCTGCTTCGCAAACGTAACCTTTTCTTAAACATTGTGAAGCACATCGCTTCACGATGCCTCGCAAACCTGCTGGTTTGCAGGGAAAAAAGAAAACCTGTGCTAAAAGAAAAAAACCAAAGAAAGCTTTGGGAAAAAGAAAAATCTCGCTTCGCAAAACAGGCTTGCTTTGGCTTGTTCAGCCGTTTGCCGAATTAATGGAAACTTTTTTATATTGCGGCGGAAATAATATACTTAACGGGATATTATGGAGCAGAAATTTTCGGCTGTTATAACAAAAGACGGCAAGTGGTTTGCCTCTTATTGCCCTGAGCTTGGGGTGGCTTCGCAGGGCAGAACAAAGAATGCTGCGTTGAAAAACCTTAAGGAAGCAGTTGAGCTGTACCTTGAAGATGACCCGCTCGGGATTCCTGAAAAGCGCGAAGTTTTCGAGTTCAAGGCAAAGGTTCTCGCGCATGCCTAAAAGTGTTTCCGGATTGGGCAGGGTGAAGTTCCTTTCAAAATTAGGTTTCCAGGCGCACAGCAGAAAAGGCTCGCATGTAAAAATGATTTCGCCGCAAAGAAAGGCAAAAACAATAATCCCAATGCACGGAGAGATAGCAAAAGGCGCGCTGAACGCGATTTTGAAGCAGGCCAAATTAAGCGAAAAAGAAATCGCAGAGCTTCTTGGTTAAAGGCAATTTTTGAAAAAAGCCCCCTGCAATTATTAAAAAATGCTCCCCCCCCAATAGTCTCTTATGTTCAGGGTTAAAGCTGCCGACGGCGCCGCGCGGCTGGGCGAGCTGAAAACAGCGCACGGAAAGCTTGAAACGCCTTTCTTCATGCCGGTGGCAACCAAGGCCGCCTTCAAGTGGGTTTCGCTCGGGGAAATCAGCGCCGCCGGAATAGATTGCTTTATCGCGAACGCCTACCTGCTGGGGCTCAGGCCCGGCCTTGAGGTGATAAAAAAAGCCGGCGGGCTGCACTCCTTCATGAACTGGCAGAAAGGAATTTTCACTGACAGCGGAGGCTTCCAGCTGCTGAGCGAGGAATTTCTGCTCAGCGTTAACGAAAAAGGCGTTTTCTTCAGGAACCCTTTTGACAAAAGCAGGGATTTTCTGGGCCCGGAGAAATGCATGCGGCTGCAGGAGGCGCTCGGCTCGGACGCCGCGATGTGCCTTGATGACGTGCCGAGATACGGCAGCAGCGCCGAAAGGCTTGAGGAAAGCGCGGAGCGGACTTTCAGGTGGGCGCAGCGCTGCCTTGGGGCGCACAGGCTCAAATCGCAGATGCTTTTTGGAATCTGCCAGGGCGGGACAATTGCAAGGCTGCGGAAGCGCAGCGCGGAGCAGATTTCTTCGCTCGGTTTTGGCGGCGTCGCGCTGGGCGGGCTGTGCATCGGCGAGAGCAAGCAAAAGCTGCTTGAAATGGTGAAGCTGGGCAACGCCGTTATCCCCGAGGAAAAGCCGCGCTACCTGATGGGGGTGGGCTCGCCCGCCGAGCTGCTGCAGTGCATCGCGCTGGGAGTGGACATTTTTGACAGCTGCTTTCCGACAAGGACCGCAAGGCACGGCCTGGCTTTCACTGAAAGGGGAAACATTGACATTTCAAAAAGCACGTACAAATTCGATTTCAGCCCGCTTGACGCGGATTGCGGCTGCCCTGTCTGCAAAAGGCACAGCAGGGCGTATTTGCACCATTTGTTCAAGGTCAAGGAGGAGAACGGGAAGCTGTTTCTTTCCGTGCACAACGTCCATTTCACCGCAGCGCTTGTGGTCCGCGCGAGGGATGCGATAAGGGAAAACAAGTTTGAGGCGCTAATCAAAAAAATGAAAAAATAGCGGGCTTTTCAAAAAGCATTAAATTTATATTTCTCTAATCCCTTTTCTTTGCATCCGGGTTTTTTGCAATGGGCATCGAGGAAATCGGCGTAAAGGAGAATGTCATCGGCAGGACACTGAAGGACATCGAAAAGTACGGCGCCGAGGGCACGGGCTATCTTGGAAAAGTGCTGATGTCGAGCGGCGAAAGGCCTGTTTTGGGCAGCAAAATCCTTATCGACCTGACCGAGCCGCACCTTATTCTCATCTGCGGCAAAAGGGGCTACGGAAAAAGCTTCACCATGGCTGTGCTGATCGAGGAGCTTGCGAGGCTTCCCTTTCAGATAAGGCAGAGGATAAGCGTTATCGCGATTGACACTGTCGGGATTTTCTGGAGCATGAAGATTCCAAACAAGGCGGACGTTGAAGAGCTCGCGGAATGGGGCCTCAAGCCGCAGGCGACAGACCTGAGCGTTCTGGTCCCCCAGGGAAGGCTGGATTTCTATAAAAGCAGGGGCCTTCCTGTCGACGGGGCTTTCACGCTGAAAGCGAGCGAGCTTGAGTCCGAGGAATGGCTGGCGCTGTTCAAAATGAACTGGAACCAGCCCGAGGGAGTGCTGCTTTCGCGCATTGTCGAGGAGGTAAGGGAAAAGCTCGGGACTTTTTACGGGATAGAGGACCTGATGACAGCCGTAAGGCAGGACAGGGATTCCGAGGCCGTGGCCAGGAACGCGCTGATAAACAAGCTGCGCTTCGCGCAGCGCTGGGGCCTTATTGAAAAAGAGGGAACGAAAATAAAGGACATGGTAAAGCCGGGGAAAATAACAGTTATCGACGTCAGCGCCTACAGGCAGACAATCGGGATGGAGGGCACGCGTGACATCATTGTCGCGCTTTTGGGAAAAAAACTTTTCGAGGAAAGGATGCTTTTCAGGAAAGAGGAGGAAATAAAGCTTGTGAGGGGCGAGAAGCGCGAATCCTCAATGCCGATTGTGTGGATGCTGGTTGACGAGGCGCACATGTTCATGCCAAAGGACGAGGACAGCATCGCGCTGAAAGTGCTTTTGGAGTGGGTAAGGGTCGGAAGGCAGCCCGGGCTCGGGCTTGTGCTTGCGACACAGAGGCCGGAAAGGCTCCATCCCGACGCAATAAGCCAGTGCGACCTTTTCATTTCGCACAGGATGACTTCGCAGCCCGACATCGCGGCCGTAAGCGCCCTGCGCCCCAGCTATATGTTCCAGAGCTTCGACAAGTATTACGGCGAAATGCCGAAAAGCAAGGGTTACGCCCTGATAATCGACGACAACACGGAAAAAATCTGGATGGCGAAAATACGCCCGAGGTTCAGCTGGGACGCCGGAGTAACGGCAAGCGCGTTTTTGAGGTAAAAAAAGCGCGGAATATTGCTGTTGCCTATTTCTGCAGTCCCTGTGGAACGCTGTGCACGAAAAGGAAGCCGTTGGTGAAAACCTTGTTCAGCGCGGGATACTCTATCTCGCTTTCCGACGTGCTGTTGCCGAATGCTTTCCTGTTGATCATGTCCGCCTGGTTTATGGTGTAATCGATGCCGTATTCCGCGAGCACTTTGCTGTCCTTGTTCACCAGGAATTCGTAGGCGGCATCCAGCTTTTTCTCGTCCGCGTATTCCACAGCGAGGTCCGCGAGAACCTGCCTTTTGCAGAAATACGCTATGTCGTGCCCGAAAAGCGGGTCGGGCAGGAGCCTTGCGCTGCTTCCGGTGTTCCGGCTGATGAAATCGTAGGCCGTGCTTGAATACGTCGAAATGGAGAGCGTGTTTGCGCTGCCGCCTATCGCCGCAACAGCAAGCAGCATTATGACCGCGATATACCTCGAGCTGCCGGCCTCGTGCAGCGCCCTGTCTGGAATGAGGTATGCCAGCAAAATGCCGATGTTGACCGCGTTGAAGATGTTCCACCTGTAGCTTATGTAAACCTGGAACAGCAGGCCTGCTATTGCGGCTGCAAGCAGCTTGGCGGCATAGCCGTCGAGCCTTGCTTTCCGCCTTAGCAGGTCAGGGAGCGAAATCAGCAGGAAGAAAACCACCAGCGGCCCTATGTCAAGGAAAAGGCTGTAGAAATTATAGTCAATCAGGTAGCCCCAGTTTTGCGATTCGGCCTGCGAAAAAATGCCGAAATTGATTGCATTGGGGATATAGAACAATCCGAACAATGCGCCCGCAACCGCAAGAGTTTTTGCGAGCCGCTTCCAGTCGGGCTTTTTTGCGGCAATCGCATAAAGAACCGGAAAAGCCGCGAGCATCGGGGCCTGGACAAAAGCCGCGATTCCAATCAATGCCCCTGCCACAATGGGATTGCCTTTCTTAATCAGCACTGCCATTCCCGCCAAAAAAAGCGAGAAGGAAATCGCGTGCCTCGGGCTGATTACAATCGCGCCGCCGATGAAATTTTCCAGGCAAAGCAGTATGAACAGCAGCGCGCTCTTCGGCTTTGAAAGACCGATGCTGTCGCCAAGGCAGAAAACCGACAGCAGCAAAAGGATATTCCCGAAAAGCATAAGCATGGCGAAAAGAGCCGTGCCGCTTAATCCGGAAATCCAGCCCAATCCCGCGTCAAGGAAAAAATACCCGGGAATAAAGGAAACTCCCCTTCCGAAATAGCTGTACTGGTCGAACAGCGGCTGGCTGAACGATTCCGCCAGCGTTTCAGCGTGCCTCTCGTAGAAAACATTCCAGTAAGAGAACTGGCTGAAGGAAAAAACATGGAACAAAAGCGGAACCCCGAGCGCGACAAGGATGACAACATAGAAAAGCGGGTGCAGGCCGAGCGGGCTGAACTTTCCGAAGGAAAGCCTGCAGTTTTTCCTGAAGGCGAATCCTATGGCGGCGGAAGCGGCTACCACAACGAAAAGGAACGAATAAAGGCTGAGCAGTTTCAGGGCGTTCAGCGCGAAACCCGCCACAGTAACAATCGCAAGGAAGAATGCCATCGAAAGCGCGAACTTTCCGAAAAAGCCCTGGTTCGCGAAAACAGTCAGCGCAAGGCACGCGATGCAGAAAACAACCAGCAAAAACCCCAGCGGCACGGGAACAGCGTTTTTTCCGGGAACATCGGTTTCCGCGGAAACGCTTTTTTCCCTGAAGCGCACTTCCACTATGTTTTTTCCCGGGGGCGCGCTGAAGCGCTCGGAGAAAACCATGCCGCCCTCTTTCGGGTAAACGTAATGGTCGAGCTTGCCGTTGACAAAAATCCCTATCGGCTCATAGGAGCGCATTCCCGCGGAATCGAACCGGAATCCCACTGCGCCAGCGTTGATGTCGAGCAGCCGCAGGCCGTAGCTTTCTTCGGGCTGCGCTCCGCCCTCAAGCGTGGCATGGTAGAACAGTTTCTGGTTCCCGAGGAAAACGAAAACAGTGTTGTCGCCCTCTTTCAGCAGGCCAGAGCTGAAGCAGTACTTTTTCTTCACAGGCTCCTTGTAAAATGAGATAATGTCCGCGGCAGCGCCCTTGCCGTTGACCTCGGCCGAAAGGTGCTGCGTGCTCTCTATCCTCAGGAAGCTCGGCGTGACAGCCGCCGTAAAGCAGGCTTCCCCGCCGCTGTAAGCCTTTGTGTCGAAGCTTTCAAGGGAAAAAGAGATTATCGGTATGCTGTTTATGGAGAACGCGTGCCAGTATCCGCTGAGGAAAAAGCTTGCGCATAACAGCAGCAGCAGGAAGCCAAGCGCCTTTGCCTCGTTGGAGATTTTCATTCCGCACGCCTTGGTTTTTTTTCCAAAAAAATTTAGTGGGCCCGGCCGGAATTGAACCGGCGGTCTCCGCCGTTCTCAAGCCTTTTTCCCAGGGCTTTTTTCCTTCGGGAAAAAAGGCCTTGTGAAGGCGACGTCATTAATGGGCCCACAAGTTTGACCTTGTAAGGCTAACCACTAGACCACAGGCCCAACTGAACTTAACTATATTTTTAAAGCAAAAATTTAAATAGCAAATGTGGTTTAATCTTACCGATTGTATGAAAAAAGCGCTTTTTTGCCTTTTGCTCCCGCTGTTGCTCGCGCCCTTGGGCGCGTTCGCAGGGATAAACGCGCCGGCGTCGATTCCCGCGGACACTGTGTGGAGCTTCAGCGTTTCACTGCCGGCGTCCGGCGAATTCTCCTCCGCGAGGATTTTCCTTGACGGCACGCAGGTCGCGAAGGTGAACGGGGACAGCGGGATTTACTTCCCGCCGAACAGCGTTGAATCCTCAAGGATTCTCTCAAACGCGATTGGCGGAAATACGGCCTTCTTTTCGGTCGCGGCCCTCGGGAAGGGAACCCACACGCTGAAAATGCAGGTTGACTCAATTGACCCGGAAAGCAGGGAGATTTATTTTTTCGAGGTTTTTAACGCGGAAAGCCAGCGGGAACTGCAGTCGCAGCTGGACAGCGTGAGGGGCAGCGTCAACTCCCTTATAACGCAGTTCAATTCCCTGGAAGAAAAATCCAATGGCGCGCTGACAGCATCCGACAAGGAAGAGCTGCTTGCGGGCATAAAAGAGCTGGGCTCTCTTGCCGAAGCGCTTCAGGCGGAGCTGGAGCTGCAAAAAAGCGAAAATGCTGCCGCTCAGGGAGAGATTCAATCGCTTTCCGGGGAAATGTCCTCCTTGAAAGGAAAACCAGTGGTTACTGGCTCAGGCGCTGGTGCGGGTGTTGCAGGATTTTTTTCCGCGGCAATCCTTGATTCTGGCGCCGGAATGGCTTTGATTGCGGTTATTGTGGCGGCTGTTTTTGCTGTTCTTTTGGTCAAGAACAGGGGCAGGCTGCGCTTCAGGAAAAGCATTTATGCCAAGGCCGAAAAGGCCGAGGAAGTTTCAAGCATTAATACAAAAGAGGTAACGGAGGTTTTGGAAGAAATGGAGAAAAAGGGGAAATGGGCTTTCGTGGAAAACAAGGCCGCTGGCGAGCCGAAAAAGCCGTTCAGCATGGGCGAAATAATAAGAAGAAAATAAACAATTGTTTTTTGCAGCCAAAATCCGCGTTATAGCCGCGGCAGGCCCCTTATTGTGCACTATTTTTTTCTTATCGCGCGGGTTTTCTTATTGCACGGTACAGAATTCGAAAGCCGGCTGCTTATTGGTATCGCAGGTTTTTTTTGCGGGAGGGAGGACTTGCACCCCCGAAGCCGCTAGGGCATCAGGTCCTAAACCTGACGGAATTGCTGCTATCCGACTCCCGCAGGATAATAAGAGAATAAATGAGTGAAAGTAATTAAAGAAATTGCTTTTCCGGGCTGCCCGAAAGTCACTTTGCGGTTGTTTTTATGTCCTTTATCGTGACATCGAACTTCGGCTTTCCCGGCTTTCCCGCCGCGCTGAAAACCATGCCGGCGCCGATTACAATCAGCACAAACGCAACCATCACGTCAGCCTGCTGCCCTATGATATAATTGCTGCTCCTTAGCGCGCCGAGGCTGCTCAAAAGGAAAACCACGCTCAGCGCCACAAGTATCACGCCGTAAAAAAGATACCTGCTGTCATCGTCAAACAGCTTCGCCATGATATAATATATGCCACCTTGAGCCTATTTAAATATTTCTCTTATACGGTTAACGAGTGAATAAGGGCTTTTATTGCCCTAAAAAGCGGTAAAGCCTTCCGAGCGCTTTTTCCCCCAAAAGCCTCATTTTCGAGCTCAGCAGGACGCTTGTCCTGTAGTTTTTCCTGACCTCTTCAATGCCGGCGCCCTTGACAACAACCTTTGGCTTTCCGAACAATTCTTCCGCAAGCCTGTAGGTGTCTATTTTTTCCGGGTCTATGCCCATGCACCGCGCGGCAACAAGGTCTACCGCGAGCGCGTTTTCGCCCGCAACCACTATCCCGCTTTTTACGGGGTGGCTTTGCACCTCGTCGAACTCGTTTCCAATAATGCCGTCAACAATGCAGAAATCGCTTTTCACGACCTGGTTAATGTCAAGAATGGCTTTTCGTATGCCGCTGTGGTAGGCAAGCCTGTGCCCGCGCGTCGGGACGCAGCCGAAAAGATTCTTCATGCAAAGCGTCACGGTGGCAACACTGTGAACCTTCAGCTTCGCGCAATTAACCAGAAAATCGTTTTCGAAAACAGTTTCCGCAAAAGGCATTTTTTCGCTGTAAACCGGCCGTGGAATCTTTTTCCACACCGCCTTTTCGTCGTTGAAATCGACAAGCCGCGCACCGAATTCATCAGCGAGCGCCTGCCATCCGCCCTTTTTGAAAGCGCCTTTTGTCTCAAGGCCGGCATCCCCGATTGTGGCGCTGCAGGCCTGCAGCGCCTCAAGCACAGCCTTCGCGGTCGCGGTTGAAGTGTTGATGCTGCCTCCGCCGCTCCATGGCACCGTAAGGTTGGGCTTTATGAGCACGCGCCGGTTTTTCACAGAAAGCCCGAAAAAGCCAATCGCTTCCTTTGCCGCGCCGTAGGAGTCGCTTCCTTTTGCGATGTAAACAATCTCTTTGCCCATTCTTTCACGCTTCCCGCCGGCGGTTTCCGGCGTTTCTTCCGGAGAAGCCGCATGCGATTACTTGCTAATAGCCGAAAGAATCAAAAAAAAAAGAAAAAAGCCCGCGCCAGGAACGCAGCTTTTTTTTTATTTCGCCATTGCCACTACTCTCAGTTTCATGTGCGCCTTCAGGTATGAGAGGTAGCTGATGAAAACCAGGAACGGCGTTATGAAATAGAAAACGAAAGCGGCGGGCATTTTTCCCTCAAACTGGTTTGTAAGGCCCTGCACAAGCGAAACAATGGCGAAGCCTATCAGGCAGAACGCTATTATGAAATAAACCGCAGCCCAAACCTTGTATGGCGTCAAGTTGTCCATAAGCCCAACATTGGTTTCTTTTATGATAATTCAACTGCTTTTTAGTATTTAAAACAATGCATCCCACGGTAAACAAATTTTGATGCGGTGGGATGCGTGTGTCAAAAACCACTGATTTGCTGTGATTCATCAGTGGTTTTTAACATTATTGTGGGCGGCAATTCGGCGCTGCTGCGGCAATTCCCCTATGTGCAGCCGCTGCCCCGTTTTGCTTTAAAAAACAAACTGCGCTAAATACTAATCGCGGAAAAAAACATGAATGGGGGCGGAGGAATGGGAGTCGGAAAAATTGGCGAGGTTTACAAGTGCAATATCTGCGGCAACATTGTGGAAGCGCTTTTTGTCGGAGGAGGAACGCTTGCCTGCTGCGGCGAGCCAATGCAGCTGATGCAGGAGAAAACAGCGGATGCCGGAAAGGAAAAGCACGTTCCAATAATAGAGAAAACAAAGAAGGGCATAAAGGCAAAGGTCGGCGGCATTCCACATCCTATGGAAGAGGCGCACTACATACAGTGGATAGAAATTATCGCGGACGGAAAGGTGTGCAGGAAATTCCTCAAGCCCGGCGGCAAGCCGGAGGCCGAGTTCGAGGCCGGCGCCAAGGGCGTGACCGCGAGGGAATACTGCAGCCTGCACGGGCTGTGGAAAAGCTGAGCGTTATTTTATGGAACAACTGCTGCAGGAGCTTGAAGAACTGAGGAAAAGCCCGGTAAAAAATGCAGTGGGCAGAAGGATAAAAGAGTTTGAGGCAGCGGGCAAAAAAAACGCGCACGGGATTTTCAGCGAGCTCTGCTTCTGCATTCTCACCGCGAACTTCAACGCGGAAAAAACAATCAGGATACAGCGCGAAATGGGAGGCGGCTTCCTTTCCCTGCCGGAAAAAAAGCTCGCGGGAAAACTGAAGGCGCTTGGCCACAGGTACCCGAACGCGCGCGCGTCCTATATCGCGGAGGCGCGCGGGCACTGCAAAAGGCTTCCCGAAAAGCTGCGCCGCTTCGCCTCCGAGGCCGAGGCGCGGAACTGGCTCGCGGACAACGTGAAAGGCCTCGGCTACAAGGAAGCGAGCCATTTCCTCAGGAACATCGGATTCAGGAACCTTGCGATAATAGACTTCCATATCGTTGACCTGCTGGCGCGCCGCGGCCTCATCGAAAAGCCGAAGGCAAAATCGCTCACGAGAAAGCGCTATCTCGAAATAGAGCGATTGCTTGGGCGCATTGCGGAAAAAGCGCGCCTGAACCTCGCGGAGCTGGATTTGTACCTCTGGTTCATGGAAACCGGAAAAATACTCAAATAACCAATGCGGCGCGAATTCTACAAAATAAGCCCTAAAAGTTCAAAAAACAAACAAATCTATTTGTAAAACTAATTATTTGGTTGTTTTTGGTTTGTTTTTTGCACTAACAACTGTTTTAAATGTCGGTGGCGTTTCTATTAATTGCCTTTAAATGCAAAACAAAATCCAAAAAAATCCGGGGGGATTGAAATGAGCCTTGTTTCGTTAACTTTCGGCGAAAGGAGAAATAATTTCGCCTGGGCCCCGCATATCCAGGTTATGCGGCCGTCAGACAACATAAAAGCCGACCCGTGCGTCGAGAACAAGATTGAAGTTTTAAAAAGCTGCTTTTTCTACAAGCACGACGAGCCCTATATCGTGGGCAACATAATCAGCGGAGTCGTGTCGGACAAGATGCGCGGCGTCGTAAACGGCAAGTGCTTTGAAATAGAGGAGCTCAACAGCAAGTATGGCGATGCCGGCATAGCGAAGCAGGGGATGACAATCGGCATAATGGCAAGGGGCCTCAAGAACGAGGAAATCCAGAAAGGCGCCGTAATAGTTTTCCAGGCCGGAGAACAGCCGGCGGTCCAATAATTTTTCAGCCAACTGCAGGGCGGGCGCTTTGCCGCCCGGGCTTTTTTCTGTTTTGAAAAAATCAGCGCAGGCACATCGGCAGGCCGTGCGTGCCTTTGTGGTATTTCACGCATTCGCAGCAGACGCCGTGCCTTTCGCACATTGTTTCCGGGCACTTGCAGCCCTTCTCGTTAGCGGCTTTTTTGCATTGCATATTTTTTCTCCAGGATGCTTATTACGTTCTGCTTGAATTTGCTTACGTACGCGCGCGGGATGCTGCCCGCTGCGGCGGGCACGTGCCCTCCCGCCGTGCTGTCGGGGATGCCTTTTACCGCTTCAATAAGCAAATCGTTCATTTTTACCTTGAAGTCCTGCCGCCTGCCGCTGAAGCGCACCCTGCCGTGCCCGATGTAGTGCAGCAGTATCACATTGCTGCCGGGGTGCATCTCGCTTATCTCGTTCACCACATAGCTCTTGATGTTCTCGCGCTTGGCTTTTATCGCGTAGAAGAACAATTCCAGCTGCGGGAATTTTTCCGCTTTCTCCTCGAATCCCTCAACCAGAACCGCTTTTTCTTTCTTGAAGGATTCCAGGTGCGCCCTGAATTTGCTTCCGAGAATTTCAGCGGGGGACTTTGTGTTGTAAAAAAGCCAGAACAATTCCGGCAGCTTCCCCGCAGCTTCGACCTCCACGGCCGCAATCATTTCCGTAAGCTGGTAAAGCTGCGTAAGGGAAATCTTCCTTTTCTTTATTGTCTCCCGTGCGAACGGCTTCCAGTTGCGCAGGTTCATGTCCCCGATAATGCCGACGCATGCGGCCCAATCAAGTTCACTGACATCGACAAAGCTGTTGAACAGGTCGAAGGCGAATTTGCTTGTAACATAGGAGGAAGGGTCTTTTTTTGTGAAAAACTCCGCCTTCAAAAAGACAGTGTCCGCGCTGTTCAGGTCCTTGCGCATCTTGTGGTGGTCTATCACAAGGCACTGCTCGAAGCGGAATTTGTCCGCCATGCTGTGGGGCGCGCTGTCAATGCCGATGTCGAGGACAAGCACCTTGTTGCACTTCTTCTTCGTTATTGCGGAAGCAGCCAGCCTTCCCTGCTTCTTGTCGCCGTACTCATATGGGCAGACAGCCGCAACCCTGTTTCCGGTGATTTTCTCCACTGCTTTTGCGGAAATAATGGCGGAACAGAATCCGTCGGCGTCGCCGTGGTGCACAATCGCAACGCGGTCTGTTTTTGACAGCCCCGCGCAGAATTCCCTGAAGCGCCCCAACAATTCCCGCTTCTGCATATGGATACTTTCGAGCAAAAAATTTAATAACCTCAAATCCCTTAATACTGCGCAATTGCCAGGGAGCCCGGATAAAAAATGGCGTACGAGCACACAAACAGCAGGGGCGCGAAATACTACCTCCACCAGATGGGCAAGCTTTTTTTCTTCAGCAAGTCCGCAGAGGAAACAATAGACCTGCCCGCCGGCTATGCTGTCGTCGAGAACAAGGCCACTGGCCTGCCGATGGTGAAGAAAAATAGGCCTGCTTTTGCGGATTAGCTTTTTAAAACAGTCCGCGCGTTTATTTGATTAAAACCCTTGTGGGTGCGAGAATGAAATACAATAAAACTGAATTCAACAGCGCGGTTTCATACTACAAAAAAGCCCTGGCGGGAAAGGCCGGAAAAGGAAAGCTATGCCTCATCGTGCTGAGGCCGTTCAGCGAAAAGGCTTTTTTCTCGCTGCCGCCGCTCAGCAGGGCGCTGCACGAGATGCGCTGCGACGCCAATGTCTTCGTGTCGGGCAAAAAAAGCATAACGCTGCCCGTGCTGCGCAGGGCATGGAAGCTGCACGAAAAAATGGGGCTGGGGGAAAAGTCAAAGGCCGCCGCAGCGCTGAAGGAATTTATCGGTTCTGTTGAAAAGAAGGCGAAAAGCGGCTATTTCTCAAAAATTTTCGCTGCGCCCGACCTTGAAATAACTGACACCGGCAAACACTTCATGGTTGGGAATGAAAGAATCGAGTTCAGGGCGGAATGGTTCAGGAAGAGGAAATGGAACGCGCTGGTCCGGACTGCGGAAAAAATTCTTGTGCAGGGATACGGCGTAAAAAAAAGCGAAAAGCTCGGAATCGGGTTCGAGCTGATTCCGGCAAAAAAAGACCTTGAGCTGCCGCTTGACGATTACCTGGACAGCTTCGCAATCGCTTACACCTTCGCGCTGAAGGCAAGGGCTCTCTGCAAGGATGTTTCGCTCGGGAGCGAAACCGCGAGAATGTCCCAGCTTGAGCCAATGGACCGGGTAAGCGACCTGTCCGCAACTCTTGCCGGATGCGAGTACGAGAAAAACATCGGCGAGCCCTGGTTCAGGGCTTTCAGGAAGCTCTCTCCGTTCATCGGCGCCGGCAGCCTTAAGCCCGGGCAGGTAAGCTTCGGGATCCACGGCAAGGGATACGGCGGCAAGCATTTTTTCGGAATGAAAATTGGCTATCCCACGCCCGACAAAAAAGGCCGTTGGCAGGGCCCCGGGCAGATGTTCCTGAAGCCATGGTGGCTGACGCAGACAAAGCAGGACCCGCGGCCGCCGAAAAAAAGGCACGCGATAACGGAAACACTGCCGATAGAGAACTATGTGGCGACGTGCGACATAGATTACTTCAAGTTGAGGCGCAGGGACGAAAAAATAAGGGATGTTATCAAAAAATGCGTTAATCTTTCGGTCAGGGGAAGGCGTCTGCCGCAGGGCGCCACCAGCCTCACTCTGGACCTGCGCCACATACGCTCCGGAAAAGCCCCCGTGCTTACCTCAGACATCGAGGTCAACCCGAAGACAGCGCCCGAGGCAGGGAACATTTTCGGAGTGAATGCCGGCAGGTACGGGAATTTTCCCGGCGGAGAGGTTTTCCTTACGCCCCACAAGATGGATGGATTGTTTGTCGGGGATGTCGTAATCGCGATTGACCAGAGCTATGTCATCGGCGGAAAGAAGCCGCTTGTTGTTTCCGTGAAAAACGGGAAATACAAAATCGTCTCCGGGCCGCGCACTATCCTGAACGCTTTTGCCAAAAGGAAGAAAGAGGCCTGGAGAATGATTCTGGAGTACGAAAAGAGCGGCGCGATGCCGAAAAGCGAAATCGCCTCCTACAAGCGCAACTTCAACAATATAGGCGAGTTTGCCGTGAACACAAACCCAAAGGCAAGGCTTTCGAGGTATCTGATTGAGACGGAAAAGCTCGCGAGAATGATCCACATCGCGCTTGGCAGCGGCTATGAGCCCGGCAGGGAGACAACATACCACTGCGACATTGTCATCAACAGCCCGAGGCAGAGGCTTGACATCTTCGGCGTGGATGAAAACGGAAAAGAGCACTGGATAATAAAAAAGGGAAAAATGGTTGTTTGAAGGTTTTGAAGGCGAGGCTTTTTGGTCGGATTGGGCGTTAAGGTTCGGCGGCTGTTCGGTTCGGCCGGCGTGAATTCTGTGCTGCTCAGGAACAGCTGCTCCGGCCAGGACCCGAATTTCACTTACTTCAGCGGCCTGCCGCACGGCGTCGCCCAGGGCAATTTTTTGATACTGCGCAGGGGAAAGAAGCCGCTTCTGCTCGCGACAGAGCTTGACGCAAAGCACTGCAAAAGCGCCAAGGGGATTTCCGTAAAGGTCTTGAAAAGCAGGCTTGCAGTCAAAAAAGCGGTCCGGCGCGAATTGCGCGGCGGAAAAATCGGCCTTGATTACGGCGCGATAACAAAAAGGGACTTTTCGGGGATAAAAAAAATTTCCAAGGGAAAGATGCTTGTTGACGTTTCCGGGAAAATCGCCAGGCTGAGGGAAATAAAAAGCCCCGAGGAAATCCGCTGCATAAGGAAAGCCGTGCGGATAACCGAAAGCACTTTGGGCAGCGTGCCCCGCATTTTCAGGCGCGGGATGACCGAAAGGCAGCTGGCGCTCAGGATTGAGATGCGCTTCAGGGAGCTCGCGGACAACAGCGTCCCGTTCGACATAATCGTGGCCTCCGGAAAGAACGCGTCATCGCCGCACCACGTTCCCGGAAGCAAAAAAATCGGAAACGGATTCCTGATGGTGGACGCCGGCTGCAGCTTCAAAAACTATGGCGCTGACCTGACAAGGACTTTTTTTGTGGGAAAAGCCGGCGGGAAGGAGAAGAAACTGTATCTGGCCGTCTTCGAGGCAAAGCAATTGGCAATAAGCATGGCAAAGCCGGGCGCCAAATGCGGCGAAGTTTTCTCAAATGTTGACAGGTTCATAAAAAAGAAAACCGGAAAAGCGCTTCCGCACGGCTTAGGGCACGGGCTGGGCATTGAGGTGCACGACCAGCCGAAGGGGTTTACCCTCAGCAGCAGTGATGTGCTGCGCGAGGGAATGGTTCTTACGGTTGAACCGGCTTTCTACGGAAAATATGGCGGAGTAAGGATAGAGGACGACATCGTTGTCACGGCAAAAGGCTGCGGGCAATTGAGCAGCGCGCCGCCAAATCTGGTTGAGCTGCCCTGAAAAAAAGCCTTTTTTTTCACTGGTGGCCCGCGTGCTGGCTGTCACCGTTCTTTGCGTGCTGCTGCTGGTCGAAATCTTCCACGAAAACAGCTGCCGCGATTACTGTAACCCAGTTCGGCCCTTTTGTGCCGACATAGCTCTGCGTGACGTTGCAGGTTTTTACTATCTTGCCCGAAATTTTGTATGCCTGCTCTTTTTCGTCCCAGCCGAGGTTTCCCGGCGGAAGCTCAACGCCGAGAGTGCTCGCGAGCATGCTCGCGGCGAGGTCCTCGGCGTAATCCCCGGCGCCCTCGTCTGTCTGCCCGAAACTATGGTGCTCGGAAAGGTATCCATAAGCATTCTTGTCAGCCGGCAGCGCAAGGCCGATGCTTGCCGCCATCAGCCTGTTCGGCTCGTTGCTGCTGTTCTCGCTCATTACCACGAAAACAACCTGCCCCGGCTGCAGCAGCGAAAGCCCCCTTGCTTTCGGCAGTATTGTGCAGTGCGGCGGAAAAATGCTTGACACCCTGACAAGGTTGAACTGCTGTATGCCCGCGTCCCTCAGAGCCATTTCAAAAGAGGCGAGTTTTTCCTTGTGGACCCCGACCCCATTTGTGAAGAAAACCGCTTTTGGAATCATTTTTGCTTTTCACGCCCCCCTTTTTCCGAAATCAAATTTCCAGGAAATAATATTGTAGCAAACCATTGCCGCGGTTATCGCACAACCGGGATTTTTTTTGTCCGGAACAAATTCCGCCAGGCTAAATCCTATAACATTTTTTTTGGAAATTATCTTAAAAAGCAATTCGTTAAGCGCCTCCAGCCGCAGCCCAAAAGGCAGCGGGCTGCCCGTGCATGGGAACTCCCTCGAGTCAAGGCAGTCAAGGTCGATGTTCAGCCAGACACCGCCGCCGCACTGCCGAAGCAATTTTGCTGCCTGCGGTTCGCCCAGTTTCCCGCCGGCAACCATGTTTTCTTTTTTCATCCACGCCGGGAAACCGTTCCTTTCGTAAAAATCCCCCGGCTGGGTTTTGCAGTAAAAAATTCTCTCGGCCAGGCTCTTTTCCGCGACAAAGCCGAGCTCCTCCTCGCCGACCTGGTCCCTCACGCCGACCCATGCCTGTTCGAAGCCGTGCTCCGCTATCCTGCGCGAAACGCAGGCATGGCTGAGCTTCCCGCCTGGATTGAAAGAATCCCTCAGGTCAAGGTGCGCGTCAAAGTTCACAAAAAAAACGTCTTTCGGCAATGCGCCGAGCAGCCCGTTCACCACGCTGTGGTCGCCGCCGAGCAGGGCAAAGAATTTTCCGGCGCCAAGCGCTTTTTTCGCAATCGCTTCAGTCCGGCTTGCCATGTCGGCGCCTGTTTTCGGCATTATTATTCCCATATTGTGTATCGCGGGCCAGATTGTCCTGCCGGTCATGGGCTGCTCTGGCTCGATGTTAAGCGATGCGGCAAAAATCTCCTCGGGAGCGTCCTCCATGCCGCTTCCATATGAAGCGTTCTTCCCGAATGCCACGCCGAGCACTGCGGCATCGCAGTCCTCGAAGGAAGGGTTGCCTTTTTCGAAAAAAAGAGTGTGAGTTGCTCGAGCCATTTTGGAATTCAGCTAAGAATAAAACAGAATTAGTTTAAAAACGTTTTTGAAATCCGCGCAATTCAAAATCAGCTCATGGGCGTTTTCTCGAAGTCCCACGGGCCGAAGCACGGGTACTCAACCAGCCGGAACGCCGCGAGCCCGAACTCTTCAGATATTTTCCGCGCAATCGCAGGGGTCGTCTCAACGCGCCTCTTCCCCATGTTGTAAAACAAAAATTTCTTCTTTCCAGCGAATTTTTTCAGTATTTTTCGCGCCAGCGCGCCCGAAACGCCTTCCACGACAGCCTTCTCGACAAAGCCGTCGGAATTCACGCGCTCAAAGGGCTTTTTTATCGTGCGCGCCCTGCGCTTGAGCCGCTCCCTGAGCTGCAGCCCGCTCTTTATGAAGGTCGGGCAGAAATGGGCGTTGATTTCCGGCGCGGCATAGCGCATAAGCCGCAGCGCTGTCTCTCTGCTCCCTTTCACGGCGTAGGTGAGTTCGTGCGCCTGCCTGAAGCCCTGCGCGCGCATTTTTCCAAAATTGCTGTCCGAGAACTCGAATTCGTTCAGGTTCAGGAATTTTATGCCGTGCGATTTCATGAAACTTACGATTTCGCGCAATTCCTTTTCCTTTTTTTCCGTCGGAATCGCCGGCACCTCCACTGTCACCTGCATCCGCGAACGCAGCGCCGGCAGAATCCTGTTGAATGTTCCGCCCTTGCCCCTGAAAAGGTGAAACCTGATTTCATCCAATCCCGCGCTCTCAAGCGCCCTGATGTTCCTGGCGTTCGCAAGCGTTCCTTCGGTGTAAAGGTGGATGTGGAATTTTTTGCCGAACCTTTTCTTGAGCAGGCGGATTATCCTGCACACGCGCTTTACCGCGCACAGCGGCTCTCCGCCGGTAATGCCCGCCCCTTTAGCCCTCATTTCTTCGGCTTCGGTTATGATATCGCCGGGCTTTTTCACGGTTCTCTCGTTCGCCTTTACAATGTCCTTTCCCTTCAGCCCTTCGCTTATGGGGCAGAAAAAGCAGTTTTTGGGGCACTTTCCCGTCGCGAAGACAACCATCTTCTTCCCCTGCATGCACAGGGTGCAGCCCCTCGGCAGGCTGCCGCTGTTGATTGAGCCGAACCTGTTCCGCTTTGCCTTTGCCATGCGCAATAAAAAAAAGAAGCGAACCGGTTTTAATAGCAACCAGCGAACCAGGTGCCTTTCACGCCTGCCGGTAGAGGCAGAGGAAAGCCCTGTTTACGTCCCTGTTGAATCCCGCGGTGGTGTAGTACTCTTTTTCCGCGAGTTCAGGCGCCCTCACAAGCGCGTAGCCCGCAACCTGCTTGCAGTATGCCGGCGAGACAATCACTGCCTCGGATGCCTGCTTTGCGTCCAGGGCGTTGACAGAGAATTCGAGCGCCCTCTGCCCCACGGCGAGCATTACCGCCCATCCGCAGAGGAAAATTATCAGAAGCCCCAGAATCATGTCGCTTGCCTGCATCATGCAACAAATAAGGCGGTTTGGATATTTAAATGTTTTTTTATTGCTTTTGCATCCGAACTATTGCATGGAAAAAGCGCTGAAGGAATTCCTCGCGTCGCTTGAACTGCAGAGGCGCAGCTGCCCTTGGGCGAAAAAGCAGGGGCTTGCCGCCCAGCTGGCGGAGCTTGAAAGCGAAGTGAAAGAGCTTAAAACCGCGCTGAAAAAGAAAGACCGAGAAAACATCCGCGAGGAATACGGGGATGTCGTCTGGGACACGCTGATGTTCGGCGTCATCGCGGAGGAAAAGGGCCTGTTCAAAATAAAGGGCGCTGTCGAGGGCGCGCACGCCAAGCTTGTGCGCCGGAAACCGTGGGTTTTCGGCGGAGAAAAAATCGGCACCAGCGCGGAAGCCGTGAAGCGCTGGAACGAGATAAAAGCCCTGGAAAAACAGGGGAAGCGCGGGGCGAAAAGGCACAATTAAAAATTGTTTTGCGGCAAATTTCTTTTTGCCATGGAGCTCGAGCAGGCTCGCCAGCAGATAGCGGACGCAATCGCGAGAAAAGACCTCGTCGTGGCTGTCGGCGAATGCTACGTCGAATATTTCGGCAGGGCGGCCAGCAAGCTGCCTCGCGGAAAACGCATGCTTCTGATCAAAGGCGACAGCAGCTTCGCGATTCACCAGAACAGGCTTCTTCGGGCGACGAATTACATGATGGGCGCGCGGATTGCCTGTGAAATAAGGGACGGCGCGCTGCTCGTCAGCGCGAAAAAAATAAAGCCGAAGGAAACAATAAACGTTTTCCTTTATTCCGTCGAGGGAATCCACGCCTATCCTATGGGGGAGAGCGCTGATTTGAGCCTTTTCGGAAGCGAGAGGGAGCTGAGCGACCAGCTCATGCAGGACCTTTCCTTTCTCGAGCCGGGCCTTAGGCCGCTGAACCAGGAGGACGTCCTGCGCAAGGGGCTTGTCGACATTCTCGCGCAGGACGCGCAGGGGCGCCTTGTTGTCATAGAGCTGAAGCGCAGGCAGGCCGATTACAATGCCGTGCAGCAGCTGAAGCGCTACATGGACCAGGTGAAGCACCTTAAGGGAATCGAGACAAGGGGAATACTCATTGCGCCGGCGATCGGGAAAAACGCCCATGAGCTGCTTGAGAGATATGGGCTTGAGTTTTTCCATATCGATTTCGAGATAGGCAACCCAAAGGCGAAAATAAAGGGGCTGCGGAAAAAGCAGGCGACGCTGTTCGAGATTTAACTATCGGGCCCCGGCTTTTCAAATGGTTTTTACAGCCATTTTTGTTTTTTCTTTTTTTCCCGCTCGAACTTGCTGATTTCTTTTTGCCAGTAGTGGAACAGTTCCGGGCTTTTTGCGGCGTATTGCTTTTGCCTGTGTTCTGCAATGCGTTTGTTTAGTGATTCTACCGCTTTTTTGTATTTGTCTTTGCCCATGGTTTCACCAGCATTTCTGTTTTTACGAATTCGGTTTTTGCAGCCTCAAAAAGTTTTTCGGCTTCAGCCACAGACACCGTTATGGCTGTTTTTTTGTTGTCTCTTTCGGCCCTGTAAACCGCAAGAAAGCCGTTGATTTTTTTTCCTTCAAAGCCGCGGCTTTTCAGCACTGCGGCAAGCCTTTTGCTGGAGTATGCCTGTTTTTTTGCCAAGCACTGCGCTGAAACGAGCCCGCGCAGCCTGAGCATTAGGGAGTAAACAGTGGCGTTTGAATCCAAATATTCCAAGCCTTGCTTTTTGCTTGCGTCCAAAAGCTCTTGGACGCTTTTGAACGCGCCAAGGGTGTCTTCCAGCATTTCCCCAAAATCCAACTTTCCTTCGGCTGCCTTTAGTTCACTTAACAGGCTTTCATTAAAGACCGGCTTGGCCTCGCTTAATACTTGGCGCAAGAAAAGCGTCTTGTCCCTTTTCAATTCGCCCAAAAATTCTTGCTTTGTTTTGACCAAAAAATCCATCCGGCCGGATTTTTTGAGCGCAATTTTTTTGCTTGAAATAACCAGGACATCAATGTCAGATTCGGGAGTTTGCTCGTTTCTTGCAAAACTGCCGAACAAGAACACCCCCTCCACAATGCCCAGGTATGGCTTCAGCGCCTCCATGGCTTCCCCTTTTATGTCAAAAGGCTCCTCCTGCAAAACAACAGTTACTTTTCTCCCAATCCATTTCTTCGGGGTGTAAACAATGCTGCCGTTGCCAAAAGGGACAACTTCCTTTTCCACAAGCTCTTGAACGTTAAAACTCTTAATCATAGTATATACAAGTCTATACTGATTGTTTAAAAGCCTATCGGCATGCCGCGAAATTGCGCTCTTTTTCCGGCTCAAGATTGTTCACGCAGATGTTTAGCCGCCGTATTATTTTTGGAAAGCAAGCTCTACGACTTTTTCTATTACTTTTTGGCCTCTGCCTTGGCATGCAAGCCGTGCTTTCAATGATTCCGGGGTTTCGCCTTTCTTTAACGGCCCCAATGCTATGCGCAAGCGCATTATTTCCTGTATTTCCGAAGAAGCGTAGCCAAAAAAACGGTTTGGCGTGTCCTTGCCTTTCTCATGCTTGATTCCAAGCCTTTCTTCCAAAGCAAACTGTTTGGCCTGCAGTTCCCTGTCCCTGGAACCGAAAACCTCCGGCTTAACGTTTCGTTTGTAATAATCTATCCTTACCAGCGCCCTCTCCGCCTTAACTTTATGGTATTCAAGCCACATTCCTTCCCTTTCGGCCTTTTTGTGCAAAGACCAGCGCCACCAAAAAAGGCTGGTTGGCGCGGCCGCAAAAAGCAATACAAACAGGGGCGCGAATGCCGTGAAAATGTTTTGCGCAAAAGCCCAATAATCAAACTGTGTTTTCGTGACAAAGGTCAGGCCAACGTCCATTGATTCGGAGAAAGGCCTGCCCGCAAGGGAAGCGGAAACCTGTATTTTGTAAGTGGTTTGAAAAACCTCTTCCTTCCTTTCCGGCGCTGCGACAGAAACGAAAAAAAGGCTTTTCTGGGAATCAAAAGAAAACTCCCTGCTCAAGCCAAGATTGTCGTTAACCAAAATTGCCTTCAAGCCCTGCAGTTCGCCAAAGCGCCCGCTTTCAACCCTTAAGACAAAATCAATCTGCCTTGTTTTCCCCAGGTCAATCGTTGTCTCGGCAGGCTCAACCAGTTCAACGCTAAAAGCCTTTTCTTCCGGCGCCAGGGGCGTTACTGCCACGGAACCCACGGCATTGCTTTCACCGCTTTCATCGGCAGCGGTAACCAAATAAACATATTTTTCCCCGGCCCTGGTGGACTTGTCGACAAAAAAATTTTCCGAAACGCTTGCTATTGGCTCGGCGTCCTCAACGCTGCCGCCCCTGTAAACATTGAAAGAGACGCCTGCTCCGTCGGCATGCTGCCAGAAAACCTTTACGCCGCCCCCGGAAAACTCGGCTTTCAAATCTGCCGGCGCAGCAGGAACAGCCGCAGCACCGGCAAAAAAGAAAAGAAAGGCGAACAGAATAAAGAAAACGCTGAAACGCATGCAGCATAAACTAAAAAGCAAGGCAGTATATATTCCTTGGTTTTCCGGTTTCAAGGCAAAAAACTTTTTTTTTAGCCAAATCGCGCCTGCAGAATTTTTATTAACCAGTAAAACCATATTATACAATGGCATGGCCTCAAAAAAGCCCGGCACCCTGGAAACCCCCTGCAAAACCCATGGTTTTGCGGCGCCGCGCAAAGCTTTCGCTTTGCATGGCGGCATGCAAAAAAAATTCTTTGCAAAATCCCAAGCGGGGCTCGAATACCTCCTAACTTATGGTTGGGCTTTGGTTGCAATAGCAACCATAATAGGGCTGCTGGCCTTCTTGGCCCAAAACCCGGACAATAACACCTGCCAAACAACGCTGAAATTCATCTGCCAAGGCGTGATAAGGGAAGGCGACACAGTCATAATGAGGCTGCAGAACATAACCGGCCAAATCATTACAATCGACCCATTCACAGGCATTGCCTTTGACGGGGGAACAGGCTATGCAGTCATCATATATCAAGGCAGGGAATATATGTTTGGAAGCGTAAACATCCGGTCGGGAGACACATTCGAAATAAGAGGAAATGGAAGGGTGCTGGCTGGCCAGTTAAGCATCACCTACAAAGAGAGCCAAACAGGCTACACCAAAACAGAAACAATAAAAGTGGGCACGGACGCGCCGCCGGACACGGAAATAAGCAACGACGGAATAGACAACGACGGAGACGGCCTGATAGACTGCGAAAATACGGCACTGATACCATGCGAATATCCGGTAGAAGTAACCGGGCCAAACGGAACACCACAAACACCGATTGACTTGACATTCCAATCCGGCTCAATAGATGCAATAACTGTCCTTGGCGGATGGGACATAAAATCGGCATATATATATTTCTACGCAGAAGAAGTTTCCGTTGGAAACGTAAAAGCACAAATAGAAACCAGCCAATCGGCCAACGATATTGTAGCAGGCTGGAACTCGGTAAAAATAGAAAACTTTACACTTGCTTTAGAAGCGTCCCACATTCTTCCTTTAAAAGCCAGCTCAGGGTATTTCAGGATATACGGAGCAGGCTCGGAAAACCCGCCAAAATTAGTAATAGCATTGCAAAAAAGCGGGGGCGGGGAATAATAACGGCGGCTTTTGAAACCTGCCTTAGAGCACCTTTAAAGCGCCGGAATAAGGAGTTTTAGAAACAAAAATGGCACTATTATAAAGCATGGCGGCGGCAAGTATGTATTGGGGAAGCATGTATCGCATAAAACGTTTGGCACTGATTTTGCTGGCATTTGCCTTAGTGGCTTCTGCGGCCTTTGCCGGTTCTGAAACAAAAACATATTTAATTGGCTTAAAAGAAGGCACAAATCCAGCAATAGCAGCGCAATACGGCGCAATAACCTACCAATTCAACGCAATAAACGTAATAGCAGCGCAGCTCACGCCTGAAGCAGCGGCCCTGCTCGCGCAAGAGCTCGGGGTTAATTTTGTGGAAGAAAACAAGGAACAAATAATGGCCGGAGAAGACGCGCCGCCGGAAATTCCGGCGAAGTCAAGCGGCATAGGCGTAACGAGTTACACTCCTGGAAGCCAATGGAACCTGACATGGCAAGGGATAAATGCGGAAAGTGCGTGGCAAAATTTTAATGTGGACGGCGGAGGCATAAAAATCGCGTTTGTCGGCACAGGAGTGAACTACACGCTGCCAGACCTTGCCGGGCAATACCTTGGCGGGGCTGATTTTGGCGATAATGACCCGGACCCAATGCCGACATCAAATTCAGGAACCCAGAGGGCATCAGTGGCGCTGGGGGAAGGCACGGCAGTCAAGGGAGTGGCATCTGGCGCGGGGTATTATGCGGTAAAAATATTTCCAGACGGCTCCAGTACAACAAACTACCTAAAAGAGGTGGCCGGAATAAACTGGGCGATAGAGCAACAATCAGACATAGATCTTTTGGACTGGTGGGAAACAGGGTTGTCACTTTCTGTTCAGCAGGCGATAGATAATGGATACTCTGGCGGCATTCTTTTTGTTGGAAGGGCAGGGGATGCCGCAGACCAATGGTATCCTGCCAAGTATGGCAAAATCATTTCTGTCGGCAGCCATAAGCAAGACCAGGCTTTGCTTGAAACCACGCAGCCGTACAATGTTAGTGTTGTCGCTCCTGGAAAAGACATCCTTGTTTTGAACAAGGATGGTTCAACCGCAACGGACGACGGCAGCGACATTGCGGCCGCAAGTGTTGTCGGCGCCCTCGCTTTGATGGCTGATTTCAACAGGCGGCGCTCCCTGGACTATAACAACAGCTCTTTGTGGGCCGTGCTGAATTATAGCGCCGTTGATTGGGCTGGTGCTGCTGCCGGGAGCGGCAAGGCTGATGTTAATGCCGCCTTGGCGTGGATGGACAGGAACTGGTTCATTGACAAGAACGCGCTGTATTGGAATCCGAACAGTTCCAATAACGGGGCTCCGGTTTACTATTATGGGAGCGCTTTTGATTATGATGTCAACCTGGCAAACTTTTCGGACGAAGCGTTCTACAATTTGGCTGTTACTGCAAAAGCGGTTTACCTTGAGGGCGCAAAAAAAGGCCTGGTTGTGGCGGAGATTCCTGTTTTCCAGGCGAGCGTTTCTCAGCTCAATTCCGGGCAGTCTGTGGCTGTCGGGCCTGTGCCTGTGGCGCTTGCCGCGACAATCGAGCCCGGCTTGAAAGGCGTTCTGGTGGAATTGGGGGTTGGCAAGCAGGGCGTTTCGCCGGGCGTTGTAATGGCTTTTTCTGTATTGCCGCGCGGCTGGATTCTGGCTGCATCTTCTCCGGAGGGAATAGTGCACTTGTACAGCATTCCGTGGTACGAAAAAGAGCAGCCATACTATAGCGGCGCGGCTGCGGCAAAAATGATTCTCAATTACATCAGGAGCGATGTAAACGCAAGCAACAACAATGTAACCCAAAACGAAGTATACAATTATGGCTTGGTTTACAAGAATCCGGCCAACAGCGGAACCCAGGAATTGGACGCAAAAGCCATGGACGCGGTTTTGGGGCACTTTGACCCGTATGATTCCATTGTTTCAGATTGCTTTGATTCTTACGATTCGCGCTATTACGGGAACCGGTTCCAAGGCTACAATTACGATGTGCACGCATACGATTCAAGCCAGTTGAACGAATACATGAAGGATTTGGTGCACTGGATGGCCTGGCCAGTTCCGCAGCACACATGGCAGACAAAGCCCTATACCCTAGTGGCGCACCCGAACACGCCCGCGGCAATTCCCCTGTATGGGAGCTATGGCCACTGGGCTGTTCTCAACGGGTTTGCGGTAAGCGGCGCGCCATTGACGGACCCCCAAAACGACCCCCAGGCATTGAATGACTTTACAATATTCGGCTTTTGGATGAAAGACCCCACAGTAGGCGGCCTGGGCCAAGAAGCATACATCAGCTCAGACTTTGGCGATTATTTCATGCCGCTGAATTCAAACGACCAATACAATGGCAAGCTTGTGCAGATTGCCGAGCCGCCCGCTTTAATGGAAGGGCAAATGCCGGGAGAAGAAATGGAAAAAGCAGGCAACGCCGTGGCTGAAGCGGACAATCCGCTGCCGGGTTTTGCAAACATGGAATTCGTCGGAGCAGAGGCAGAAAAAATGCCTGAAGCAAAAAGCGCCGGCTTTTGGGCAATGGCGCTTCCGTTGGCAAGCGGCACAGAATGGCTGTGGATTAAAAAGCAGCCCTGGAAAGACATGGTTGACGAGTACTTTTTCAGGAATCAGACTGCTGTTGCCGCGTTTGAAGGAACAATAAAGGGCAAAGCAATCAAGGTAAACGCTTCAGGCGGAGTTGATGACTACTATTTGGTGCCGTTTGAGAAAAGGGGAAAGGCAACCGGCGTAATAATGCTTGACGCGGAAGACTGCCACTTCAGGCAGGCAACCTGGGCGATAGAGCCGGAAAACTATCTGCCGGTATCGGAGCAAGATGCAATAAGCGCGGCCTGGGAACAGGCGCAGCTTGAGGCGCGCGGCTGCGTAAGCAAAGCGGAAAAACAATTGGAAGAATGCAAAACGGAATGCGGCAAACCCGGAGCGGAACAAACGGAAAAATGCGGTTTAGAGTGCGCGAACGGCTGCCTGAAGGACGCCGAAGGCTGCAATGCAACTGCAGAGCCAAAACAGGCGGAGCTCGCGTGGGAGCCGAACGCTTATTCGCAAACCCCCTTCAAGCCGTGGTGGGCTGTAACTGCAAACTGCGGCGCATGGGTTGTGACGCAAGAAGGAAAAGTATACAAAGCTTGACGGCAGCGGATTTTTTGGAAACAGGCAGCCTTAAGGCGAAAATAAATGGGCTGCGGAAAAAGCGGGCGGCGCTGCCCGAAGCCCGGATAAGAAACACGAATTTTAGGACAGGCTGCGCGGAGCGGAGGCAGCGCCGGGGTAAAAAATAAAACCGGAAAAAATGAAATAAAAAAAGAAATAAAAAAATGGATAAAGCAAAATGAAATAAAGCAAAAGGAACAACGCAAAATGAAATCAAAAATGGATAAAGCGAAAGGAAACCGGTTTTCATTTCCTCATTGCGCTTTTTCCTGGGTATTTGGCTTTCGCGCCGAGGGCTTCCCCTATCCTCAGCAGCTGGTTGTATTTCGCGTTCCTTTCGCTTCGCGCCGGCGCGCCGAATTTGCTCTGCCCGGCGTCAATGCCAACGCAGAAGTCCGCGATGAAGGAGTCTTCGGTTTCGCCGCTCCTGTGCGATACTACAACGCCCCACCCTGCTTTCTTGCTTGCCTCGGCTGCCTCGATTGATTCCGTTATCGTGCCGATCTGGTTTATCTTCAGCAGCAGCGCGTTGCAGCTCTTTTCCCTTACCGCTTTCTTTATTATCCCGGGGTTTGTGACCAGAAGGTCGTCTCCGACAATCTGGATTTTTCCGCCGATTTTTTCGGTCAGCATTTTCCATCCTTCCCAGTCGCCCTCGGCCATTCCGTCCTCCAGGGAATAGATGCCGCTGTATGTTCCCACAAGGTCGGCGTAGTAATCCACAATCTCTGCGGGAGAGTATTCTTTTCCGTAAAGCCTGTACTTCCCTTCCTCGAAGAACTCGCTGCTCGCGCTGTCAATCGCAAGGCTCATTACCCCCTTGTAGCCGGCTTCCTCTATCGCCTGGTTCATCAGGTCAAGGCGTTCCTGTATGTTCGCGACCTTCGGGACAAAGCCGCCCTCGTCGCCGAGCAGTGTTCCCTGTGCCCCGAACTTCTTTTTGAGGATTCCGTGCAGGGTGTGGTATGTCTCAACGCTTGCCTGCAGCGCCTCGCTGTATGTCTTTGCGCCGGTTGCCGCGATCATCTGCTCCTGTATGTCCTCTTCAAGCCCGGCGTGCTTCCCGCCGTTCATGACATTCATCTGCGGCACCGGCAGCGTCACTCCCTTTTTGCCGCTCAATTCGGCTATGTAAGCGTAAAGCGGGATTCCTTTCGCCGCCGCGCCGGCCCTGCAGGCAGCCATGCTTGCCGCGAGAATCGCGTTCGCGCCAAGCTTTTCCTTTGTTGGCGTTCCGTCCGCTTCGGCCATCGCCTTGTCTGCCTCAGCCTGCTTTGTGCAGTCCATTCCAGCGATTTTTTTCGCGATAACACCGTTCAAATTGGCAACCGCCTTTGTTACCGCCTTTCCCTTAAACGCCTTTCCACTGTCCCTCAGCTCAAGCGCTTCCCTTGAGCCGGTGCTTGCGCCGCTCGGCACTATCCCGAAAAAAATCCCTTTCCCCGTGTGCAATTCGCACTCGACAGTCGGGTTTCCCCGGCTGTCCAAAACCTGCCTTCCAATAACCTTCTTTATCTCATTAGCCATCTTTACTCCTCCCTAAAATTCAAAAGCAAAATGCCAAGCAAGAACAAATGCCCAATCTAATTCCAGCGAACAAATTTTTATAAAGCTATTCAGGCGTGCGTTGCTTCGCAAAAGCATTTATAATAAGATTTTTGGAGAATTGGTCTGCTTCAGGGGGTGCGGTTATGGGCAAGCAATTAAAGGGCACTAAAACAGAGCAGAACCTGCTGAAGGCTTTCGCGGGGGAAAGCCAGGCGAGGAACAGGTACACTTATTTCGCCTCCGCCGCGCGGAAGGAAGGCTTCGAGCAGATTGCGAACATTTTCACTGAAACAGCCGAGAACGAGAAGGAGCACGCAAAGGTCTTCTTCAAGCATCTTGAAGGGAGGGACGTGCAGATAACAGCGTCTTATCCCGCCGGAATGATTAAGGACACGAAGGGCAACCTTGAGGCTGCGGCAGCCGGGGAAAAAATGGAGTGGGGCTCCATTTACCCTGATTTCGCAAGGGTTGCAAAGGAAGAAGGCTTTCCTGAGGTTGCGAAGAGCTTCGAGGAAATCGCAAAGGCGGAGAAATTCCACGATGGCAGGTACAGGAAGCTAATCGCGAACATCGCGGGCGGCTCTGTCTTCAGGAAGGAAAAAACAGTGAAATGGCACTGCATAAACTGCGGCTATGTTTTCGAGGGAAAGGAAGCCCCGGACATATGCCCCGCGTGCAAGCACCCGAAGGCGTTCTACGAAGTGCTGGCGGAGAATTACTGAAAGGCGGATAATTGCCGGAATCCGCCGGACTTTTCATTTTTTCCCTTAAGCCAGGGGCGGCGCACAATTAACCTTTTAAAACGAACCAATTTTACTTTACTTTGGTGGGCTTTTTCTTGAAAGGGCATGAGATAAAAATTTTCAGCGGCAGCAGCAACCCAAGCCTTGCGAAGAAAATCGCGGATTATGTTGGAACGCCGCTAGGGAAAATAGACCTGCGCAAATTCAACAACGGCGAGACATACGCGCGTTTCCTTGACAACATCAGGGGCAGTGATGTTTTTCTTGTCCAAAGCATGTATGGGCCTGTGAACGACTATCTTATGGAGTTGCTTATAATGCTGGACGCCGCGAAGAGGGCTTCTGCCGCAAGGGTAACGCCGGTTGTTTCGCACTATGCCTACGCGCGGCAGGACTGGAAAGCCGCGAGCAGGGAGCCGATTACCGCAAAGCTTGTCGCGGACCTCCTTTCAAAAGCCGGCGCCGACAGGGTAATCGCGCTTGACCTGCACAGCGAGCAGATCCAGGGTTTCTTCAATATTCCTGTGGATTTCCTCACGGCACAGATGAAGTTCATAAGGATGGTTGAGAAAATGCGCCTGCCAAAACCGATTGTGCTTGCGCCCGACGCTGGCGGGGCAAAGAAAGCGACGAGGGCTGCCAGAAAAATGGGCGTTGACGTTGCGATAATCAACAAGAGGAGGCAGAAACAGGGCGAAGCAGAGGTTGTTGGCATCATAGGGGATGTTGCGGGAAAGGACTGCGTTGTTTTCGAGGACATGGTTGACACCGGCGGCACAATCTGCGCTGCGGCAAAGGCGGTAAAAGCGGCCGGCGCGGAAAGCGTCACTGTTTTTGCCGCGCACGGGATTTTTTCTGGGAGTGCCCTCCAAAAAATCTCCGAAAGCGAAATAGACAAGGTGGTTGTCACAAATAGCATTCCGCAGGAAGCGAACCTGGGGAAATGCAAGAAGCTGGAAGTAATGGATATCAGCGACCTTATGGGCGAAAGCATAAAAAGAATCCACAACAACAAGAGCATAAGCTGCCTTTTTGAATGAAAGCCAAAACGATTTTCGCAAAAAAATATCGCTTTTTTAATGATTTTCGTTAACGGTATCCTATATGCTTGACCAGACAGATTTGAAAATTCTGGAATTCCTGCGCGGCAACAGCAGGACGCCTTTTCTCGGCATTGCCAAAAGGCTGCACATCAGCGAGAGCACAGTGCGGAAGAGGGTCGACAAGCTGCGGAAAACCGGGGTAATCCGGGCGTTCACCTTGGTGCTTGACAGCAAATTCTCCTTTGAAAGCATTATCGGGGTAAAATGCAAGCCGAAGTCCACGCCAAGCGTTGTGGAAAAAGTCAGGGAAATGAATTCCCTCATGCCGGTCTTCGAGGTAACGGGCAGGTTCGATATTTTCTGCGCCATCGACGCCCCGAGCGCGCGGGAGCTCAACAGGCTTATCGACAAAATCAGGTCGCTGAACGGCGTTCTTGAAACCGAAAGCTTCCTTGTCATTAAAAAAACCTGAAGCGCGCTTTTCGCTTCCGCTATGGTTTCGCGGGCTTCAACATTTTCCTGAAGAAGCGGCAAAATCAGCATTGACAGGGACGTGGGCGGCGTGAGAAAGTACAGCGTGAAGATAGTGAGGAACGGCAAGCCCGTGGAGTGCGCGGAATAGGTTGTTTTTTCCGGGCTTTTCCCCAAAAAAAAGATTTTAATACAAGTTCGTCGCTATTCATAATTGATTTTTCTATGGGCGAGAACCACCACATGGTCGGAATGCTGATGCTCGGCTTGAGCATCGGCAGCTTTATTCCGAAATCCCTGCCCGCGGGCGCGAGCGCGCTGGACCCCTACATGCAATTCATAGGGTTTCTCTTTCTGGCAATTGCCATAATCATGTTCGTCAAGAACTGATTTTTTTTCTTCACCTTTTCACTCGCTGGAGTTCCGCAAACCTTTTTAAATAAAGAATTCCTACTATCAAGCGGAGATGGTTTAATAATTGTTAAGGCATCAATCAAAACAACCGAACAAGCTCACCCGGCTTACTGGGCAAAAATACTGTTTCGGTTGACATTGACCATCTCCATTTTTTTCTCCTACCGCTTTTAGAACCTTTTTTTAATCCCTTCCCACCCCGATTCTTTCCAGCCCATTAAGGCCTTTTTCTTTTTGCGGCAAACTTTTCAGGTGTAACCGTGGGAATAGAATGGCAGACGGAAAAGCACAGCGACGAGGAGATATTCAAGGCGCTTAACCCGCTTCTGGGCGCGTGGTTCAAGTGGAAATTCGGCTCCTTCACGGAGCCGCAGCGCTATGCGCTGCTCAACATACACAGGCTGCAGAACACCCTGCTCAGCGCGCCCACCGGCACCGGCAAGACGCTCGCGGCTTTCGCCGCCGTGCTGAACGAGCTGATATCGCTCAGCGAAGCCGGCTCGCTTGAGGACAAAATTTACTGCCTTTACATCTCGCCGCTGAGGGCGCTGAGCAACGACATCGAAAGGAATCTGAACGAGCCGCTGCAGGAAATAAAAAAAGCGGGCGCAAAAATAGGCAAGAAAATCGATTTCAGGATCGCGGTCAGGACGGGCGACACGCCGGCCAGCGAAAGAAGCAAACAATTGCGCCAGCCGCCCCACATCCTCATCACTACCCCGGAGAGCTTCGCAATACTTCTCAACAGCCCGCGCTTCATAGAGCGGATGAAGGACATAAAATGGGTTGTTGTCGACGAAATCCACTCGCTTGCGGAGAACAAAAGGGGCGTGCACCTCAGCCTCAGCCTGGAGCGGCTGCAGGCATACAACCCGAATGCCTGCAGAATCGGCCTGAGCGCCACAATAGCGCCCCTGGAAGAAATCGCAAAATTCCTTGTCGGAATGAAAACAGAGAAAGAGCCCCGCGACTGCAGGGTTGTCGACGTGCGCTTCCTGAAAAAGCTTGATTTGAAGGTAGTCAGCCCGCTGCCCGACCTCATAAACGCCAGCGCCGCGCAAATGCAGCAAAAGCTTTATGAAACGCTGCACCAGCTCATCCAGGGCCACAAGACAACGCTTGTTTTCACCAACACGCGCAGCGCCACAGAGCGCGTTGTGCACAACCTCAAGGACATGTTCCCCGCTTTTTACCACGAGGGAAACCTTGACGCGCACCACAGCAGCATCAGCAGGGAGAAGCGCCTTAACGTTGAAACGCGGCTGAAGGAGGGAAAGCTGCGCTGCGTCGTGAGCAGCACCTCTCTTGAGCTCGGCATTGACATCGGTTTTATCGACCTGGTTATACTGCTCGGCTCCCCGAAAAGCATCGCGAGGGCGCTGCAGCGCATCGGCAGGTCGGGGCACAGGCTGCATGACACAATAAAAGGGCGCATTATTGTCCTCGACAGGGACGACCTCGTGGAATGCGCCGTCCTGCTGAAGAACGCGCTCGAGCACAGGATTGACACTGTCAAGATTCCGGAGAACTGCCTTGACGTCCTCGCCCAGCAGATTTTCGGAATCGCGATTGCGGGCAAAATTCAGGAAAAGGATTTGTTCAGGCTTGTGAGGGGCAGCTATTGCTACAGGAACCTCCAGAAAATCGATTTCGACGAGGTCATAAAATATCTTGCCGGCCACTATACCTCGCTTGAAACCCGCAGCGTTTACGCGAAAATCTGGTTCGATGAGGGAACAGGCATGATCGGCAGGCGGGGAAAAATGGCGCGCGTGCTCTACATGACCAATGTCGGCACTATCCCGGACGAGGCGCGCATAAAGGTGAAGCTCGGCGAGCACAACATCGGCACCATCGACGAGGTTTTTCTCGAGCGCCTGAGGCCCGGCGATGTTTTTGTCCTCGGCGGGCAGAGCTATGTGTTCAGGTTCAGCAGGGGAAACACCGCGCAGGTAGCCGCGGCCGAAAAGCGGCCGCCGACAGTGCCGAGCTGGGCCAGCGAGATGCTGCCGCTTTCCTTCGACCTCGCGCTTGAGATACAGAAATTCAGGGAGCTGATGTCCGAAAAATTCGCCGCGAAAAAAAGCAATGGGGAAATAACGCAGTTCATCGGGGAATACCTTTACCTCGAGAAGAACGCCGCCGATGCGGTTTACAGCTATTTCAGCCAGCAGCACTCTTTCTCGCAGATTCCGCACGCCAAAAAAATGCTTGTCGAGCATTACACTGACGAAACAGGGAAGCGGTTCGCGATTTTCCATTCCCTCTACGGCAGGCGCACAAACGACGCATTTGGAAGGGCGCTTGCTTACCTCCTCGGCAGGATTACGCACAAGGACATCGAGATAAGCCTGAACGACAACGGCTTCGTGCTGAGCAGCGAAAAGCTTCCGATTATGCAGGCGCTTGGGCTGCTGCTCCGCAATCCCGTGCGCCAGGTTGCGGAGCTTGCCATTGAGAAGGGCGAGGCAATGGGCAGGCGCTTCAGGCACTGCGCGACGCGCGCTCTCATGATACTGCGCACTTACCACGGCAAAACAAAGAGCGTGGGAAGGCAGCAGATGAGCTCGCGCCTTCTGCTAAGCGCCGTAAAGCGGATCGGGAACGATTTTCCCGTTCTGAAGGAAACACGGAGGGAAATCCTGGAGGACATGATGGATATCGCCGGCGCCGAGAAAGTCGTGAAATGGATTCTGGACGGCAGCACCAAGGTTGTGGAAGTGAACAGCGATATCCCATCCCCCTTTGCCTTTAATCTTTACGCGCAGGGATACTCCGACACGCTTAAGATGGAGGGCAAACTGCAGTTCATAAGGAGAATGCACGAAAAGGTATTGGAAAAAATCTCGGAAAAAAAGTGAATCAAGCCCGCGAATAGCGGGCTTTCCGCAAAAAATCAGCCGTGGTTATTTCTTTTTCTTTTTGCTTCCGCCGCAGCAGCCGCAGCCCATTTTCAGCACCCCCTTTCCGCGGGGAAAATAACTTGAAATAACAACGCCTTTTTGGAATAAAAAAGCGATTGCTCCTCCAAAACAGGGCTTTTTGCCCGAAGCAAAAATTTTTTAAGCTGGGCTATGGCAATAATTATACTGGGGTTTTGGGATTGCACGCAATTGATGATGCCGTTAAAACCAAGATTTCTGGCGCCAAGCGCAACTGCACCCTGTGCTGCGGAAGGTGGCGCCTCAGGCCGGTTGAGAAGGAGAAGGGAGCAGTCCTTGACGCGATTAGGTATCTGGTCACTTTCTTCGACGGAAAGTACAACGAATTGCGCAGGAAGGACGCGAGCGGGGAAGAGATAACCGCCGCAATAGAGAACAAGCGTTTCTGCATGGACCTGCTCGAGAAATGCCAGCGCTGCAGCAAGGACGTCGACACTGTGAACAGGCTCTTGCTGGCGAGATTCAGGTAAAAGGTGGACGGGTTGCTCATAGCCGGCGTGGACGAGGCGGGCAGAGGCCCTGCCGTCGGGCCCATGGTGCTTGCGGTTGCCGCTATCGCCAAGAGGGACGAGGAAAAGCTCGTGAAGCTTGGCGTGAGGGACAGCAAGCAGCTCTCCCCGGAAGAGAGGGTGCGGCAGCACGCGGAGCTGAAGGGAATTCTCTCCGAATTCAGCACAACGCATATTCCCCCGAATGAAATAGATTCCCTTCGCGACAGGAGAAGCCTTAACGAGATAGAGGCGATGCGCATCGGGATGCTGCTGAACGGGCTGAAGCAAAAGCCCGATGTCGTTTTTGTGGATTCTCCCGACCCGATAGCAGCGAATTTCGGCGAAAGGATAAAGCATTACATTAATTTCAGCACAAAAATAATGGCCGAACACAAGGCGGACGTGAACTACCCTATTGTCAGCGCGGCTTCGATTATCGCGAAGGTCGAGAGGGACGCGGTAATAAGGGAGCTTTGCAAGTGCTATGGCGAAATAGGCAGCGGCTATCCGCACGACCCGAAAACTATTTCCTTCCTGTGCAACTGGGTCAAGCGGCACAAGGCGCTTCCGGAAATCGCGCGAAAAAGCTGGAGCACCTCGCAGAGAATACAGGCCACTGTTTTCCAGAAAAAGCTTTCGAAGTGGGAAGAAGAATAGCCGATTCCGCTAATCCGGATTTTCACTGCCCGGCAGCTTTTTCTGCTTTATTATGCTGTCGCCGAAGTGCTCGAGGAACTTCCTTGTTGTCCTGAGCACAAAGCTCCTTCCCTTTGGCTCCCTCGCTATGAAGCCCTCTTCAACGAGCCTGTGGACATGGTCGTATGCCTTGTTGTTCCTGTACTTTATTACTGTGCTCTGGGAAATCGGCTGCTTGAAAGCGATTAGCGCCAGGGTTTTCATCAGCCCCGGGTGGAACATTGCTTTTGCCGCCAGATGCTGCACGTTTGTTTCGTACTCCTGCTTCAGCCGCATCTGGAAGCTGTCCTCGGCCTGCACAATCTGCAGTGCGCTGTCGCGCGCGTTGAATTCCGCCATGCACTGCATCGCGGTTTGCTTTGCCGTTGTGTAATCCTCTGTGCCAATTGCCTTCATCAGTTCCTGCACCGGCAGGGCCTGCGGCGCCATGAACAGCGCGGCCTCTATGAGCTTTGCTTTTTCTTCCATAACCGTTAATAAATGAATTCAACTGCTTTAAAATTTTTTCTTTTAAGCTTTTTTTTGTTTCCGGGACCGAGTCAAGATAAGGTTTAAATATTCGTAACGTTTTACCTATTATGTATGGGAATATTTGACAAGGTAAAAAGCGACCTCGAGTGGAAGGCGGGCTCTGAGATTTCAGGCGGGGCTGTGAATGCTGCAGGCGGATTGTTCAAGAAGGACAACTTGCCCAAGTGCCCGAAGTGCAAGAAGCCGGTGCAGAGCGGCACGCGTTTCTGCCAGGGCTGCGGCGCAAAGCTCATAATCTCCTGCGGGAAATGCAATTTGGAGTATCCGACCGGCACCAAATTCTGCGCAAAATGCGGGGAAACGCTGAAAGAATAATTTCAGCTGCCGCGTTCTTGCAAACCCGGGCATCTATATCTTCGGCTCTGTTTTGCCAGCTTATCGGGTGTCAGCCGTCAGGCTATTGCCAATGGGAAAAATAAGAAAATAGCGGGGGGCAAATCCCCCGTTGAAAAAGGATTTTATGCCGCAACGTCGATCGCAAGGCGCTTCTTCAGTTCCCTGTACCTGTTCCTTATTGTTACTTCAGTTACGCCCGCAACGTTCGCTACCTCTTTCTGGGTTCTCCTTTCCCCCTTCAAAAGGCCGGCGATGTAAACCGCTGCCGCCGCGACTCCGGTCGGGCCCCTTCCGCTGATGAGGCCTTTGTCTATTGCCTCTTCAAGGATCCTGCGCCCCTCTTCCTGGACTTCGCCGCTCAGGTTCAATTCCGCGGCGAATCTCGGTATGTAGTGCACCGGGTTTGTCAATGGCACTTCGAGCTTCAGCTCCCTCACAAGGAAACGGTAAGTGCGCCCGATTTCTTTCTTGGTCAGGCCGCTTGCTTCAGCCATTTCGTTCAGTGTCCTCGGCACATGGTATGTCCTGCAGACTGTGTACAGCACTGCCGCGACAACGGCTTCAATGAGCCTTCCCCTTATGAGCCCTTTCTTCACTGTCCTCCTGTAGAGCAGTGCGGCGGCTTCAACCAGCGATTCCGGGATGTTCAGGTATGATGCCACCCTTCTTAGTTCCGTAAGCGCTATGCTGAGGTTTCTCTGCATGCTGCTGCTGATGCTGGCCCTTTTGTGCCATTTTATGAGCCTGTACATCTGGGCCCTTGATTTTGTGCTGAGCTTGTTGCCCCTCAGGTCTGTTCCCCTGCGGTCAATCATTGTCACGAGCCCCTTGTTAAGCTTCACGTATTTCATCGGGCTTCCCGTTCTGGCCCTTTTTTCGAACTGGTCGCTGTCAAAGCTTCTCCATTCCTTCCCGTAGTCGACCATGTCATCGCTGATTATCAGCCCGCAATCCTGGCAAACGACCTCTCCCTTCTCGAGGTCGCGCCTTATCTTGACGCTGCCGCATTCAGGACATTTTTCGGACATTTCGCAAAACCACCTTCAAGTTTTTGAAAAACAGGCGTTGAACGCGCATTATCCCGCCACGCAAAGGCGGCATATGGCACTTGCTTTTTCATTGCCGGAAAAGAACAAGCGCGTCGCAACCTATATAAATATGCGCCATTCACGATTTATATATCTTTCTGTCTTTTGGGTTTTTCCAAAAAGCGCGTGTTTTTGGTGTTATAGCCTGTTTTAAAGCCAAAACAAGGGTTTTTGGCGCCAAAATGCGCCTGCCGCTTTGCGCGGCTGCCGCGGCGTGATTTCATCCCGCCGTTGCGATTGGCGGCGCCATGGTCTTTGGCAATTGCAGCTTACTGCCCTTCAATCAGCACTGCATTGACGTTTCCGTGCTGGCCTGGCCTGCTTGTCACTTTCGCAAGCGCCTTTTTTTCGCCCAGCTTCACCTCGATTGTGCAGCCCTTTGTGATGATGTTCCTTCTGGTGTAAAGCCTGTTTGCCTTGTTTTCCTTGACAGTGAGGATTTCCGCTTTGGCTGTCTTTTTTGCCTTCCTGTCGGTTACGATTGCGAACTTCACCGCCCTCTGCTTTGTCTTCCTCGTGTTTCCCCTTCCGAGCTTTACGCTCCTCTTGTCTTCGGGGCCGATCTTTGTTTCGGCGAAGTCCCCGCCCTTTGAGCTCAGCAGCTTGTCCCTGCGCCTGTTTGACGTGCGCATTCCGCCGCTTGGTTTCCTCTTGCTCTTCAAATGCCACTGCGTCATTCAATCACACAAAAAATTGCTTAATCCTTCGAATTAGGAATTTAAGTACTAATTTCATTCAGGGCAAATTATTAAAAAGGTTTTTCTTTAAGCCTTTTGGGAAAATGCTTGCGAAAAAAGTGTTTCGCAGGGGGAAAATTCCGGAAAAACGGTTTTTGCTGTTTATTTCTCCTCATACCTTGACCGCAGGACTTTCTTGATGAGCTTGGCTTTTTTCCTCCCGAGGTTGTCGACTTCCTGGAGCTCGCGGCTTTTCGCCTTCATTATTGCCTGCACGCTGCCGAAGTGCTGCAGCAGCTTCCTTGCGGTCTGCGTTCCGACGAGCGGCAGGCTCTCGACAACAAACCGCTGCTGTTCGGGAAGAGTCATTCCCTTGCTGCCGAGCCTCAGCCGCACCTCAACGCCTTTTCCCATCTGCTCCCTTTTTGCGATGACATAAATGAACTGGGCGCTCTCCCTCGGCGATGACGTGAAAAGGACCGGCACCCTGTAATTCAGCGCGATTGAAGTGAGCATTCCGACTATCGCGTTCCTGTGGATGTTCCTGCTGCTGAACAATTCGTCGAGGCTCCCCTCGAGCAGCACAAGCGGCCTTTCATAGCTCTCCGCCATGCTTATGAGCTGCTGTGAGAGCCTTCCGTCCACAATGCTTGAAAGGAAATCCTGGACTGTTTTCCTCTCTATCGCGATTCCATTTCCCGGGATATAATCCCCGACGCCGAGCTGCCTTAGGATTATCTCGCAGCCGAGCTCGCGCAGCGCAAGAACCGCGGGGCTGTCCTGCTCCCTGTTGTCAGTGTAAACGATTATTTTGTCGTTTTTTTTTAGCCCGCTGCCGAAGCTGAACAGCGTTGTCTGCTTTTCCCCCCGAGCAGCCGGTTTTCCGCTCTCCTTTTCTTCCAGCTGTTCTTCATCATCGCCTTCGGCTTCGGGCCCATCATCACTGCTGTTTTCTTCCCCTTCAATTTTATTCCCTGCGGCTTCTTCATTTTCACCATCTTTTCCTTTTTCCGCGGATTTTCCGCCAGCCACATCACCACAGCCGTCTTTTGCGTTTCCCGCTTTTTCCTCGGCGTCGCGCTCCGCCGAGGCTTTCCTCTGCATTCTCCGCAGCGTGCTGTGCATTTTTTTCTCCTTGCTTACGCTGCTCCAGTAGAATGCCTCGTCCCTTGTCCCTTTCGCCATCAGTATTATTGCCTTTCCGGCGCGCAGCCTTCCGGTCCTTCCCCTTCTCTGGATGAAGCGTATTTCGCTCGGCACTGGCTCGTAGAAAACAACAAGGTCAACGCTCGGGATGTCAAGGCCTTCCTCCGCGACGCTGCTCGCGACAATCGTGTTTATTTCCCCGCTCCTGAGCATCGCGATTTTTTCCGCCTGCTCCCTCTGGTTCATCCCGGCGTCTTTTCCCTTTGTCGCCTGCCCGACGAACCTTTCAACCCTCACGCCCGGCACTTTGCCGAGATCTTCAGCGAGCCGCTTTATGCTGTCCCTGTAATGGTTGAAAACAATCACCCTGCTTTCCGGAAACAATTCGAACTGCTCTTTAAGCATTTCCTCAAGCAAAATCTGCTTCGGGTGCTTTGCCCCCTGCTCATGCAGTTCCTTTGTTATCGCGATGGCGTGCCTTATTTCCTCGCTCGCCATCATCTGCCGCAGCGCCTTGCTTACCTTCGCGCCGCCCATTTTTTCCCTTGACCTCTCAAAGTAATCGTGCAGGGGGCTGGCTCCCTGCGTTTCAATCAGCGTGTGCGCGTGGCTCGCCTTCAAAAGGGCCGCGATTGCGCTGGCCGCCGCGAAGAGCGCCGGCTGTGCGGCTCCGCTTCTCCTTATTCTGGCGCTTACCTCTATTTGCATCTGCAGCAGGCGCTTTTTTCCGAAGGAAACAGGGCTTTTTGCCCGCATCATGCCGAATTTTCCGAGAAGGTCCATCTGTTTTTTCATGAACTGCTCCAGCAGCGCCTTTATCTCGAGGAATTTTTCCGGCAATTGCACAATGCGCCATTCGATGTTTATCGCGTGCGAGTAAGGCTCGACATCCGGGTCGTGAAGCGACTTTATTTCAATGTTTTTTATCCCGAGGTTGGAGCAGACCTCTTTTATGTGCTCCTCCCTCCCCCCCGGGGAAGCCGTAAGCGCGAGAATGAATGCCTGCGGGTTCTGCCTGATGTACTTTCGCGCGATGTAAACATAGGAATAGTCCCCGACTGCCCTGTGCGCCTCGTCGAAAATAACCAATGATACCCCTTTCATGGAGATTTTGCCGTTCAGCAGGTCGTTTTCTATTGTCTGAGGAGTCGCAGTTATTATTTTGGCTGCCTGCCATTGCGCCGCGCGCTTCTTTGATGCCACAGAGCCCGTGAGGAGTATTATTCCATCTTCCGGAATGTCCATTAGCTTTTGCATTGTTTTCTGGTGCTGCATGCAAAGCGGTTTCGTTGGCGCGAGAAAAAGGATTTTCGCGTTTTCGTTCTTCCCGAGGGCCTGCGCCGCGACAAGCACTGCTATTACTGTTTTTCCGAGCGCCGTCGGGGCGACAACAAGCGAGTTGCGCCCTTCCCCGATTCTTTTCGCGAGCTCAGTCTGGTATTCCCTCGCCTCTATCGTGTTTGGCTTTACGAAGCGCTGTTCAACAAAAGAGCTTTGTTCCGGCATTGCAATAAGAAACAGGGCATAATTATTTTAAAGGGTTTTTTATTTGTTTTTTTGGGGGTTTTTAAAGTAAAATAGGGCGTTTTTCCCTAAAAAAGGCGATAAATTTAAATATTTTTTCCAAAAAGACCTTATTATGGCTTATTGCCGTTTTTGTGGAGTGGTTTTTGATGGGTGAACTGCCATTGGCTGCTGTCGACCGCATTATCAGGAAAGCGGGCGGCGGCAGGGTTAGCGAGGACGCGGCGGCAGCGCTGAGCGAGATTCTTGAGGAAAAAGGCATCAAGATAGCGCTGCAGGCCGCAGAATTCGCAAAGCACGCGAAAAGAAAAACCGTAACAGCCGAAGACATACGGCTTGTGATAAAAGGAATGCCGTAAAACACGGCATGAAATAATCCTTCGATATTCGCCGAAGTTTTCAAAGCTTTTATAAGCCGCTTTCTGCAGATTTCCCTGCAAGTGGTTTTGCCGGGGAAACGCATTATTTTTAGCAAGCACGCGTTTCAGCGCAGCGCCGAGTGGCAGTTCCCAAGAGCCAAAATCAGGGACGCGCTGAAAAACGGTTTTGTTTGCCCAAACAGGGAGCCGGAGAAAAACCAATGCATTTATAAATTTCGGAACCAATATTTTACGATAGTTTTCTGCGAATATGCAAAAGTTATTGTGATAGTTACTGTTTACCATTCCGGACCGCTGGAAATTAAGAAAGCTGAAAAAGGTGTTGTTAAATGAATTGCCCAAAATGTGATGTTAAAATGCAAAAAATAAAAACGAAAGAAGTTTTTTATGGGAATATTGCAGTTGAAAATATAGATGCGTTAAAATGCAAAAAGTGCGGCGAAGTTTTTTTTGACGAAAACGCCTACGATAGCACCGTGAAGAAACTCCAGGAGATCAAAGAAAAAATACCCGTTTCGGTCCTTGCAAAAATAAAGATGCTTTTCTTATAGCCGCACTAGCATAGGGGGAGTTTGGACCCAAATATATTATTCCATACATTTGGGTTGTACGCTTCCACAAGCCTTCCCACACAGGTTTTCCTCAAACCATCGTATGTCAGGCTGTAATTCACAGGGTCAATAGCGCAATTCATTTCAGCGTTTTTCCATTCAGCAAGGCTGCCTTCAGCATTAGTCCATTTGACGAATATCCTGCAGCCGCCCAAGCCGATGCCTTGTATTTCCGTATGCTCTGTAAAACTTAATTCAGTCCCGGCTCCGATTCCTCCAATGGGCTCCCCCGGCATAAATTGTGTTACTTTAACATCCCTTGAATAATATGCCATGGTGCAGCTGTCAAACGCGTTACGCATGCATGCCAACTCGTCTCCGCAGTTTTTTCCGATTAGGCCGAGAAAAACTTGCGGAAGAAGCAAGTAAGCCCCAAATATAAAAATAGCTATTGCAACGAGTAGTGAAATAATTTTAAGCCCTTTCATTGTTTATACCGCCCCCGGCTATTTTATCGCTTCCCAGAGGACCTGCTCCCGCGGCTTTACAACAATCCCTTCGCCGGTTATTTCAAAAGGGTGCACGTTTTTGTCGTGCGCCGTGCCCCTCATTTTTCTCACGAAAATGGAGCGGTTCGGCGGCGTGAAGTAAAGCGCTATTACGCCGTCCGCAATAAACTCTTCTATCCCGAAAGCGCTGAACTCGGTTTTGCCGCCCTTTGTTTCCGCTGTAAGCAGCGTTGTGCAGTCCAAATCCTTCAGGCCGTCAGTGAACTTGAAAAGAAGGCTCCTTACCGCCGCCCTTTCCCCGAGCAGCGACGCGAAAGAAGTTGTGCTGTCAACCACAAGCCTTTTGATTTTCATCTCCCTCACGAGCCCGCTTATGGTGTCAAGCTCCTCGTCAATCAGGTCGGCAAAGCTCTGCTTTGGCGCGAGCTTCAGCCTGTAAATGCTGAGCATCTGCCTTTCCTTCAGCTTTTCAATGTCCCATCCGAAGCTCTCCATGTTCCAGGCGATGTCCTTCGGGTTGCTCTCGATTGTGACAAAAAGAGCCGGCTCGCCTAAAAGCATCGCCCCGTTGTAGGCGAACTGCATGCTGAAAATAGTCTTGCACGTTCCGGTTCCGCCGCTCACAAGAACGCTGCTGCCTTTGGGCACGCCGCCCTGAATAAGCTCGTCCAATCCCTTTATTCCAGTGCGCACTCTCTCCAAAAAATCCACCCTGTTTTATTGGTTCTGATTAAAGTAAAGCGTCTGGATTTTATAAATGTTTTCCCCGATTAAAACAGCCTTTTTTTTGCCCCCCCATGGAGTTCAGGTTTTTTTCCGAATTTTTTTTATTTCCTTAATCACTTTCCGCGTTGTTTCCCCAATGCCCATTTTCGTGGTGTCGACAATAATGTCGTAGTTCTTCCCGTCGAGGTAATCCACGCCGTACAGTTTCTTGTAGCGATTCCTGTTCATTTCGTTCCTTTTGCGCATGTTCCGCATTGTCTGCGCCACGCTGCTGTTCTCCTTCTCGCCCTCGCGCATGTCGGCAAAAACCCTTTCGGCCGCAGTCCGCAGGCTTATTCTCACAAAAACCTTCACAGATTCCGGAATGAAGTGCCACGCCACCCTGCCGTCAATAATAAAATCCCGCTTTTTCCGCGCAAGCCCTGCGGTGCGGAGGTCAATCTCCCTGTCAATGCTGCTGTCTTTTTCCATTACCTCATGCAGCTGCAGCAGCGTCATGCCCCTTTCTTTCGCTATCTGCCGCAAAAAATCCCCCGCGCTGTAGCGCCGCGTTTTCAGCGCTTTCGAAAGGTTTTTCGCGAGAGTGCTTTTTCCGCTGCCCGCAAGGCCGGCAATTGTAATTATCATTTGAATAGAATTGGGATTCGGATTATTTAAATTTAATTGGCTGCCCGTAAACAGCGGCTGCAAAAAAAAGCGTCATTTTCCCCTCTTGGCAACGCGCACAACCTCAATAACCGCGATTGTCCCGCCCCAGCCGCCTTAATGCGGCTCCCGGGCATTTATTTAAATACGGCTTTAAACAAAGTCTTTACCTGATTTGCTAGTATGGCTAACAGGGCTTACAGCGGCTATTTGCAGCCAAAATACCGGCCGAGCGGCGACTTGGTGGCGGAATTTTTCATGCGGCCAGCGCGGCATGTTTCTTTTTCCGGGGCTGCGCAGGCGATTGCGAGCGAGAGCAGCATCGGCACCTGGACCGATATCGGGACGCTCTCCCCCGCGGTGAAGAGGCGCCTGCACGCGCGCGTTTTTTCCGCCAGCCATAAGAGCGGAATACTGAAAATCGCTTACCCGCCGGAGCTTTTCGAGAAACGCAATATTCCCCAGCTTTTGAGCAGCGTTGCCGGCAATATTTTCGGCATGAGGGAGGTGCAAAGCCTGCGCCTTCTTGACATCAATTTCCCGAATTCCTACATCAAACCATTCAAGGGCCCGAAATTCGGGATTTCCGGGGTAAGAAAAATCCTGAAAGTAAAGAAAAGGCCGTTATTGGGAACGATAATAAAGCCGAAGCTCGGCCTGAACGAGCGGGGGCACGCCGCCGTTGCTTTCGACGCCTGGAGCGGCGGCTGCGACATCGTGAAGGACGACGAGAACCTCACCAGCATGGGCTTCAACAATTTTGAGAAAAGGGTGGAAGAAACACTGAAGATGAGGGGTAAAGCGGAGAAAATCACGGGCGAGCGGAAAGCGTATATGCCGAACGTCACGGCGCCGTTCAATGAAATGCTGCGCAGGGCAAAATTCGCCAGGCGCTCGGGCAGCGAGTACGCCATGGTGGACATTGTAAGCGTCGGCTGGAGCGCGCTGCAGGATTTGAGGGACGCGGACCTTGGGCTTATTCTGCACGCCCACAGGGCAGGGCACGCGGCTTTCACGCGCCCGCGGGGGCACGGCATCAGCATGCTCGTGCTTGCAAAGCTCTGCAGGCTTGCCGGGCTTGACCAGCTGCACATCGGCGCCATCGTGGGAAAAATGTCGGGCGCCGCCGCGGAGGTCGGGGCAATCGGCGAGGAAATAGAGCATTCTATAATCCACCCGGACAAAAGGCAGCACGTGCTTTCGGAAAAATGGCTGCACCTCAAGCCGATGCTCGCTGTCTGCAGCGGAGGCCTGCATCCCGGAAAGGTTCCCGAATTGGTGCGCGCGCTTGGAAACGACATTGTCATCCAGATGGGCGGCGGAATCCACGGGCACCCGCTTGGAACAGCCGCGGGAGCCGCTGCTGCACGCCAGGCTGTTGACGCCGCGGTTCAGGGAATTCCTTTGCGGCAATACGCCTCTTCCCATAAAGAGCTGGCGCTTGCGCTCCGGAAGTGGGGCTAGTTTTTTCCCGCAATAATCTAATTTAAATATTCCTTTTCTTTATTCTGTACTGGTTTCTGATGCTTTCCGCTGAAATGAAGGGTGCGCTAGCCGGAATTCTGGCCCAGGACATCGGCAAGGGCGACGTGACATCCGCTTTGGTGAGCCCGAAGAAATGCTCCGCGGCTGTTTCCGCGAATCAGGGCTGCGTGGCCGCCGGAATCGAGGAAGCCTGCTTCCTTTTCGAGAGCAAGGGAGTGAAGGCAAAGCCGCTTGCAAAGGACGGCTCGATTGTGAAGGAAGGCCGGAAGGTCATTTCCCTTGAGGGGGAGAACAGGAAGATTCTCTGGGTCGAGAGGACAGCGCTTAACATTCTGGGGAGAATGAGCGCAGTGGCGTCGGCCTGCGCTGAAGCCAAAAGGATTGCGGGGGGCAACGCGGCCGTGGCGCTTACCCGCAAGACAATCCCCGGCTTCAACCTGTTCGACAAGAAAGCGGCCGTGATCGCCGGCATCTGGCCCCACAGGACTAACCTGAACAGTTTCGTTCTTTTGAAGGACAACCACCTTGTTTTCTTCAATTCGCCTTCCGACGCGGTTCTGGCTGCAAGGAAAAAATACGGCAGAAAAATGGAAATCGAGGTCGAGGCCGAGAGCCTTCAGGAAGCAATTTCGGCTGCGAAGGCAAAGCCCGGCATAATAATGCTGGACAATTTTTTGCCGGGGGAAGCAGGGGAAGCAGTGCAGAAGCTCAGGCGGGTTTTCAGGGGAAAAATCGAGCTGAGCGGCGGAATCGGGCTGCACAACCTGGCGCTTTTTGCGGCTGCAAAGCCGGACATTATCTCAATGGGCTGCCTTACGCAAGCGGTTGCATCATGCAATTTCGGGTTGCACATCCGGAAGTGATTTGGTTGAAAATAGCCCTGTTCGGCGGAACATTCGACCCGGTGCACAACGGGCACGTGCAGGCCGCGGAGAGCATAATGCGCTTCACCGGCTGCAAGGAAGTCTGGTTCATTCCGGTTTACTGGCACGCGTTCAAAGCCAACGGCAAGGTAACCGATATCGCGCACAGGAAAAAAATGCTTGAAATAGCGGTTGCCGGGAAGAAAGGGATGCGCGTGGTGGATTTCAACGAGAACCCCGCCTACACCATTGACACAATCCGGAAAGCCAAGAAAAGCCGGCCCGGGAACGAATACGCCTGGGCAATTGGAAGCGACCTTGTCCAAGAGTTTCCCGCCTGGAAAGACGCGGGGCTTATTCTCTGCGAAACAAAAATAATAATCGTCCCCGAGCCCGGCATCGGGAAATTCGAGAGCAAGCTTTTGAACGAAAAAAACAGCGTTGTGCTATGGGATGCGCCGAGGGTCGGCCTTAACAGCACCGCCATAAGGAAAAAGCTTGAGAGGGGCGAAAGCGTTTCCGGGCTGCTTGACGGGAAAGTGCTTGCCTACATAAAAAAGAATAATTTATACAAAAAATAATCCGCGCAAAAAACCGCGAGTGAAAAAAATTGCCTGGCAAATTTGACGAGCCTGTTTGGAGACTGCTCCGCAAAATCCCTGGGGGGAAAGTGGCGACATACAAGCAGGCCGCGGCAGGGCTTGGAAAGCCCGGCGCCGCGAGGGCAGCCGGGAACGCGTGCGGCCGGAACAAAAATGCCCAGTTTGCCCAAATCCACACCGACAACAACCATAGCCCCGAAGAAACATCGCCAAAAAAAGACATTCCGCAGCTTTGGGAACTGCTTAAAGCAATGGAAAAGGAATGGCGTTATAGCGAAGGACTTTAATAATGATAAAAAATAAGCCCTTTGCTATTTGCAAAAGACACAAAGTAATTTACCAAAAATAATGTCTTTTGCTATTAGAAATTTCGGCTTTGCGCCCGCGCTTATATCTCGATGCAGCCGCATTTGGCAGGCGGCTTGGTTTTATCGCAGCGCAGGCCGAGCCCGTCAACTGTTTTGTTGGAAGTCTGCAGCAGCGCCGTGCAAACTATTGTTTCCCTGACGCTTTTAGGCATCCTGAAAAGGTATTTGCTGACCAAAGCGGTAAAAGAGTTCAGGTCATTCCTTATTTTGCTGACAGAATCGCCCAGCGATTGGGCGATGCTTTCCAGAATTCCGATTCTTTGCCCCTGCGCCTGGCTCTCTGCGGCCAGCTGGCTAATCCGCTCTGCGGCCAGCGAGTTCTGGCCGTTCAAATCAAGTATCTCCTGCTCCCTGAAAAGGTTTTCTGCAACCAGGCCGCCAACCATTCCCTCCAGCGCCTGGTTCCTGCCGCTCAGGCCCTGAACCAGCGCCTCAAGCGCATTAACGCGCGACTCAAGCGATGAGACGCGCTGCTCGAGCGGCTCCTGCTGCCCTCTTTCCACCCTGATGCGGTCTGTGCTTGAAGCCGAGGCGGAATTGCCGTTCCCGTCAAAAACAAGCAGGTCAACAAAATAGTCGCCTTCTGGAACATCCTGCACGCCTATGCTTATCTGGCAGTCTCTCGGAACAGTAAAATCTCCGCTGCCGCAAATTTCGCTGTTCAGGTCAAAGCCCTCAAAAATCGGGTTTTGGAACTGCTGCTTTGCGCCGCTGAAATAAAGCGAGAAGCTCAGCCCCGGCGAGGGGTCGGGATGTGAAACCGAAAACCCTATTGTTGCGTTGTCTGTGAAAACACCCCAATTTGGGAAAGCGTATTCTGCGGAAGGGCCTTTGTTTACCTTCAGCGGAGTTTTAATCCTGTCAATATCCGCGATTTCAAGCTCGTCAATCCTGAAATAGCTTGGGTTGCTTATTTTGTCAAATGCCATGCCAAAGATAAATTCTGACTGCGCGTAATTCGGGAGATTGGCTGACGCGACAGCTGATTGAAGGCTTCCGTCAACCCAGAGCTGCAATTCATCTCCGGTAAAAATAAGCTGGATATAATACCACTCGTCCTGAAGCCAACTATTCCTCAAGCTTCTAACGATGCGGGCGCTCCCGCCGCTTTCAATATAGCACCATAATCTTCCCTCGCCCGTCCTCCAATGGCAGTCGAGTTTAGTTCCGCTGCAGCCCCCGCCGCACTTTGAAATAAAGCCCCCATTCTTCGGCTGGTTCTCATTGTAACCTACTTTTGGCGATACCCATGCGCTTATTGTCCATATCGGCGGCACAACATCAAAAAGCTCGCCCTGCTCGCCGAAATAAGCCCCCATCGGGCTTATGCTTGACGCGCCGTATTTTTTCACTGTGCTGTCCCATATGCTTGGACTGCTGAGCACCATGTTATAGCCGTTCGGCGAGCTGTCAAAAGCCGTGTTCCCGCTGTTCTCGTTGAAATGGTACAGGGCGATTGTGTGCCCGTCAGGCAAAAACTCCCCGGCATCAGCCGAAGCGGAACTCATGAAAAGAATCAGGATTGACAGCGAAAGCAAAACGCTTTTTATTATTCCACCATCATAAGTTTCAACAAGAATGCGTAAAAAGGCGGTTGTTAGCCATGTTTGAGTAGCTACTCCGTTTAAATCGCGCTCCCGTTTGAAGGGTTTTTTTTATGCGCCGGCCTGTTGAATAGGGTTAAAAACAGCAAAGCCGTTGTTTTTTGCATGGAGCTTTTCGGGTTTTGGGAATGCTTTTCATAATGCTCAACAAGCCGCATGGTTCCGGCGGCGGCCGGAGGCGCGTTATGCCAAAGCCGCCAAGCAAGCCGGTTTCCCCCGCGGAAAAAGCGAAACTGTTTGGCCGCTGGGTTTCCGCAATGAGGGCATTCGTTGCAGATGCGCGGAAGGGCATTGCCGCAAACCCGAAAGCCGCCCCGGAAATTGAGAGGCTTGTTTCCACAGCGCTGCCGGCCGCAAAGGCGCGGGACTATGCGAGGATGCTTAACGCCGGCGAGGTTTTTTCGTTTGAAATAAGCGGAACCGCCATTAACTTTACCATAGTGCCGGACGGTTTTCTCTCCGGCGCGGAATCTCGCGCGCTGCAGAATGCGCTGCGCGCAGCAGGCATGCCAACCCGGAGCGTTATCTCGGTTTCAGAATTCAGGGAATGGGCAATGCAGAACGTCGATTTCGCCTTCTTGCGCTCCCGTTTTGGGGAATAACCCTGCCAATTCACAAGCGCCCTCCGGGGGCATAATTAAAAACAGCAAAGTGCATAATTCCAATAGGCAATTGTTAATTTTTTGGGGATGTGTTTTTTTCATGCCAAGGAGATTTGGTGCGAAGGCTGTTGGGCTTGCGAAGCGCAGGATAGCCAAGGCAAAGGGAATCCCAGTGGGCAAGGTTACATTAAGAATGGTGGCTGGAAGGCTAAATACAAGAATCCCTCCGCTCGGCCATGCTTCGCCCGGAGAAAAAGTCAGGCCATTCGGCGGTTCGGAGCCGGCCGAACAAATGCTAAGGCGGCTGAGGAGGCTTGCCGAGGCTCCCGGCTACAGGGTCAACAAGGGGATGACAAAGCGCGGCGGGCATAGGAGATGATTGTTTTTTTGGGTTAGGCAATTCCCCAAGAGCGCGGCTGCTCCGCCGGGGCTGAAGATTGCTTTTTTATTCTTTTTCGCTTTTTTATTCTTTTTGGAAAACTGATTTTATTGGGTTGGCGGGTTTTTTTTTGAAGGAAGCGAAGTGGATTTGGCTGAATGGAAGCCTTGTTCCGTGGAAAAAGGCGCAGGTTCATTTTCTTACGCACGCGCTGCATTACGGGAGCGCTGTTTTCGAGGGGATAAGGTGCTACGATACCCCGAAGGGGCCGGCTGTTTTCAGGCTGAAGGACCACGTGAAGCGGCTTTTCTACAGCGCCGATGTTTTCGGCATGAAGATCCCTTACTCCGAACCAGAGGTATTCGATGCTGTTATTGAGACAGTGAAAGCGAACAGGCTGCGCGAGTGCTATATCCGCCCTATTGCTTATTACGGCTACGGGCAGATGGGCCTGAATCCGGTCGGGGCAAAGGTTGATTTTGGGATAGCCGCTTGGCCCTGGGGGGCTTATTTGGGCGCTGAAGGGCTTGAGAATGGAATCAGGATGAAAATCAGCAATTGGGTCAGGCCTCCGCCGCACATGATGCCGACCAACGCCAAGGTTTCGGGCAATTACGTTAACAGCATCCTCGCAAAGGTTGACGCCATAAAGGCAGGCTTTGAAGAGGCGATTCTTCTGGACTGCAACGGAAATGTGGCGGAGTGCACCGGAGAGAACCTTTTCATGGTAAAGAACAACATTTTGGTTGCTCCGCCGGCTGACAACACGCTGAAGGGAATAACGCGGGACTCGATAATGTGCATTGCAAAAGACCGCGGCATTTCTGTGAAGGAAAAATTCTTCAAGAAAGATGAATTGTACGCCGCCGACGAGGCGTTCCTGACCGGAACAGCCGCCGAGGTCACTCCAATCAGGGAGATTGACAACAAAACAATTGGAAGCGGAAAGCCCGGTCCCGTGACAAAGAAACTGCAGGCGAAGTTCTACGAAATCGTGAAGGGAAACTGCAAAGAATACGAAAAATGGCTTGATTTCGTGAAGTGAGCCGCGGCGCATTTTCCGGTGAGAAAAGCAAATTTTTAAATACTCTTCCAGCCCATATTTAATCAATTATTTCGCAAGGGGAAAACGGCATGGGCAAGCAAGAGTTTCTCGGTCTTAATTCGATTTTGGCAGCCCTTGTTCTGCTGTTGCTGCTAGGGTAAGCACTCCTGGCGCTGAATTTTCGTTTTTTGGGAGTGCGGTTTTGAAGAAAATAGCCATGAATGGATTCAAGGCGGAAAAAAAACAAAAAAAATTTAAAATTGAAAAATTCGCAAAAGGGTGAAAAGAAAAATGGGCAATTGCGAAAAAATAACGATTTTCGACACCACGCTTAGGGACGGGGAGCAGAGCCCCGGCGCCACCCTCACCCACAGGGAAAAGATTGCCATTGCGCAGCAGCTCGCGAAGCTTAACGTTGACGTAATAGAAGCAGGCTTCCCGATTGCCAGCGAGGACGATTTCAGGGCGGTGAAAGAAATAGCCGAAACAGTCAAAGGCCCGGCAATCTGCGCTCTTTCGAGGGCGCTTTCAAAGGACATTGACAGGGCGTGGGAAGCAATACAAAGCGCGAAAAAGCCGCGCATCCACACATTCATGTCCGGCAGCGACGTGCATTTGAAGTACCAGTTCAAAATCACAAGGGCTGAAGCGCTCAGAATGAGCGTTGATGCGGTAAAGCGCGCGTGCTCCTGCTGCAGCGATGTCGAGTTCAGCCCGATGGACGCTACCCGCACAGACCCTGATTTCCTTCTCAAGATGGTTGAAGCCGCAATTGAAGCCGGCGCAACCACAATCAACATTCCGGACACGGTTGGTTATTCCCAGCCCGCGGAATTCGGCCGGCTCATCAAATCAATAACCGAAAAAGTCCCGAACATTGAAAACGCCGCAATCAGCGTGCACTGCCACAACGATTTGGGCCTTGCTGTCGCAAACAGCCTTGAAGCAGTGAGGAACGGCGCGCGGCAGGTCGAATGCACAATAAACGGCCTGGGGGAGAGGGCGGGAAACGCCTCGCTGGAGGAAATCGCGATGAATATTTTCACGCGCGCGGATTTCTTCAGCTGCAGCACCGGCATCGTGCTGAAGGAGATTTACCCGACATCGCAGATGGTCGCGAATTTCACAGGCATAAGCGTCCAGAGGAACAAGGCGATTGTCGGCGAGAACGCTTTCGCGCACGAGGCCGGAATCCACCAGCACGGCCTGATTGCAAACAGCAAAACTTATGAGATAATGAGCCCGGAGACAATAGGCAAGGCGAGCTGCCTTGTGCTCGGAAAGCACAGCGGCAAGCACGCGGCAGAAACAGTGCTGCAGAAAATGGGCTTCAGGCTCAGCGCCCAGCAGCTTGACGATGTTACGGAGCGGATAAAGCGGCTTGCCGACAAGCAGAAGCGCGTGCTCGAGGAGGACATTGTGGCAATCGCGTCCGACGTTACACAGCAGCTTGTGCGGGAAAAGCAGAGGGTCCAGCTTGAGGAAATCAGGGTAAGCACAGGCAACAAGATAAAGCCGGCCGCGACAGTTGAGCTTATAATCGACGGTGAGAGAAAAACAGGGACCGGCGAAGGCGTCGGCCCAGTTGATGCTGTCTCAAACGCGATAAGGTCGGTCATTCCCGAAAAAATTTCGCTCAAGGAATACCATCTTAGGGCTGTTACCGGAGGCACCGACGCTCTCGCCGATGTTGTCGTGAAAATCGAGAACGGCCACGGCGGGGTTTTCGAGGCAGAGGCCCTTAACGAGGACGTCATAATGGCGAGCGCCATAGCTCTTGTGAAAGGGATTAACAAGGCGATTGCCGCGAAGAAAGGGAGAATGACCGCTGAAAAAGGTGGGCTTGAATGAATGGTTCTGGCGGCTGCAATGGAATTGAAATCGGCTGCAAAAAGGGCGGGCTTGAATGAGGGGCAGCGAGGCGATAATCAGGGCTCTCCTTGAGGAGAAAACCCGGCACATTTTCGGCTTTCCCGGCGGGGCAGTGCTTCCGCTTTACGACGAGTTCCTCAACTTCAAGAAGGAACTGCGCCATATTCTTGTTAGGCACGAGCAGGGAGCCGCGCATGCCGCGGACGCTTACGCGAGAGTCAGCGGTGGCGCGGGGGTCTGCGTTGCGACATCAGGGCCCGGCGCGACAAACCTTGTTACGGGAATAATGAACGCTTATATGGACTCAAGCCCGCTCATCGCTTTCGGCGGGCAGGTCCAGACCTCGCTCATCGGAAACGACGCCTTTCAGGAGAGCGACATGATGGGCATAACAATGCCGATTACAAAGCACAATTTCCAGGTGAGGGACCCGAACAAGCTCCGCAGCACAATAAAGAAGGCGTTCAAAATCGCGCTGAACGGAAGGCCCGGCCCTGTTTACATTGATTTGCCGAAGGACATCCAGGCTGCGGAGGTTACAGCCGAAGACAATAATTTTACAATCCCGGGCTTCAAGCCAGTGACAGCCGGCCACCCGATGCAGGTGAAAAGGGCCGCGGAAATGATTCTGAACGCGGAAAGGCCCGTGATAATCGCGGGCGGCGGAATTGTCTGGAGCATGGCGTGGGGCGAATTGCGCGAGCTCGCCGAGCTGTTCAACATACCGGTGGCAACCACGCTTATGGCGAAAAGCGCTTTCCCCGAGGGCCACCCGCTCTGCCTGGGAATGCTTGGAATGCACGGGACAAAGGCCGCGAACTACGCCGTGGCGAACAGCGACCTCCTTATTGCAGTCGGCTGCAGGTTCAGCGACAGGATTACCGGCAATGTGCGGACTTTTGCGGGCGGCAGCAAAAAAATCCACATCGACATCGACAGCGCGGAAATAGGCAAGAACGTGCGCGTTGATTTGCCGATAGTGGGAGACGCGAAAAATGTTTTGCAGCAATTGAACCAGCTGCTGAGAAAAATATCCGCCAAGGGAAAGGATTCAGCCTGGTCCGAGAAAGCGAGGAAATTCGCGAAAGAGTGCAACTGCAGCATTGATGTTTCCGGGAACCCGATTGACCCGAGGAAATTGCTTTTCGAGTTCAACAGGGCGCTTAGGGAGGACGACATCGCTGTCACCGGCGTCGGGCAGCAGCAGATGTTCTGCGCGCACTTCCTCAAAAGAAGCAGGCCGCGCACTTTCATAAGCAGCGGCGGCGCGGGAACAATGGGATTCGGCCTTCCGGCTTCGATAGGCGCGAAGGTCGCGGCGCCCAACGTTGAGGTGTTCGATTTCGACGGCGACGGCAGCATTGCGATGACAATACAGGAGCTCGCGACAGCCAAAGAAGAGAACATCAAGATAACTGCGGTCGTAATGAACAACGCTTACCTGGGAATGGTCAGGCAGTGGGAGGAGATTTTCTTCGACAGGCGCTACAGCAGCGTCCACCTCGGGAAAACCCCCGATTTCGCGAAGCTCGCGGAGGCATACGGCCTGAAGGGAATAACTGTCACTCGGGACAGCGAGATATCCGCAGCGTTCAAGGAAGCGCGCAAAAGCGACGAGGCGGTTGTAATGGACGTTCACGTGCAGGAAGAAGCCAACGTCCTGCCGATGTTCACCGCGGGCGGCAACGCCATAGACATGTTCGGCGGCTGCGTGCAGGCGAAGGGAAAATTGTTTTAGGTGTGGAAAATGATTGAAGGCCAGAAACTCAATGCTGAGAAAAAGAAGCACATTATCGGCGTTCTTGTGGAGGACCAGCCGGGCGTGCTTACCCGTTTGAGCGGAATGTTCACGCGGAGGGGTTTCAACATTGACACGATTATTGTCGGAAAGACAGCCATGCCAGGCATCAGCCACATCGTGATAAGCCTTACGGGCGACGACAGGACAATAGAGCAGGTCGAAAAGCAGGTGAACAAGCTCATTGACACGATAAAAATAATCGACCTTTCGCCGAAGCACAGCGTCGTGAGGGAGCACTGCCTTGTGAAGATTTCAAGCAATCCCAAAACAAGGGAGGACCTTGTTAATCTTTCAAAGCTGCACAAGGCGAAGGTTCTTGACATCTGCGAGGAAAGCATTATCGTGGAAATAGCCGGCGGCCCGGAGAAAATAGACAATTTCCTCGGGCTGATAAAGAAATACGGCGTGAAGGAGATCAGCAGGAGTGGCATAAATGCCATGCAGAGGGGCCTGAACGGCAACGGCAATGGGAGCGGAAAATGATTTTTAAAAAGATAATTTAATTTATAATTTGAAAATTGGGGGCGCATAACATGAAAATATACCACGAGGGCGACGCTTCAATAGAGCCGCTCAAAGGCAAGACAATCGCCATAATCGGCTATGGCAACCAGGGAAGGCCGCAGGCGCTTTGCCTGAGGGACAGCGGGCTGCGTGTTATTGTCGGCTCGATAATGGACGCGAGCTACGAGAAGGCTGCCGCGGACGGTTTTGAGGTGCTTCCCATCGGCGAGGCAGCCGAGAAGGCGGATTTGATACAAATACTGCTTCCGGACGAGGTGCAGGGCGATGTTTACGCGAAGGAAATAGCGCCGCACGTGAAAGCGGGAAAGATTTTGTGCTGCTCGCACGGCTTCAGCGTAGTGTTCAGGCGCATAGTGCCCCCAAAGGGCGCTGACGTGATAATGGTTGCGCCGAAGAGCCCTGGCAGCGAGGAGAGAAAGGAATATGAGCGCGGTTTTGGAGTTCCGGGGCTGATCGCTGTTTTCCAGAACCCGAGCGGAAAGGCAAGGGATTTCGCGCTCGCCTACGCGAAAGCAATGGGCTATACGCGGGCCGGAGTGATTGAATGCACTTTCCCGCAGGAAACATACAGCGATTTGTTCGGGGAGCAGTCTGTTCTCTGCGGCGGTGTCACGGAACTCATGAAAGCCGGCTTCGAAACCCTGACAGAAGCCGGCTACCCCCCCGAAATCGCCTACTTCGAGTGCATCAACGAGCTGAAGCTCATCGTTGATTTGGTTTACGAGGGCGGCATGGAGCTGATGTGGCAGAGGGTGAGCAATACCGCCGAGTACGGGGGCAGGACGCGCGGGCCGCTTGTTGTCGGGAAACAGTCCCGCAAGGCCATGAAAAAACTGCTCAAGGACGTTGAGAGCGGAAAATTCGCGAAGGAATGGGTGAAGGAATTCAAGTCGGGCCTGCCGAACCTCAGGAAGCTCAGGGAAGAACAGGCAAAGGAGCCGGTTGAGGTTGTCGGAAAGCAGATAAGGGCGCTGTTCGAAAAGAAAAAATAGGTTTTTTGGATGGAACCGAAAGAAGTAAAGCGGCTTCCGGCCGCGGAGGCATTGCTGCACGCCGACGGCCTCAATAGCGGCGAAATCGGCAAAACTTTCATCGCGGTGGCGAATTCTTTCAATGAAATCGCCCCGGGGCACATCCACCTGAACAGGCTCGCGGGGCAGGTGAAGAAAGGCATTCGCGAGGCGGGCGCTGTCCCGTTTGAATTCAACACCATCGGGATCTGCGACGGAATCGCGATGGGCCACGAGGGAATGCGGTATTCGCTTCCAAGCCGGGAAACAATCGCCGACAGCATCGAGGAAATGGTCCGGGCTCACGCTGTTTTCGCGGGAATTGTTTTCATCGCCGCGTGCGACAAGAACATTCCCGGGCACCTTAAGGCCGCGGCCCGCCTGAACATGCCCTCTGTTTTCGTTACCGCTGGCCCGATGCTGCCCGGGGCTTACAACGGCAAAAAAATCGGCGTGAAAGCCGCTTTTGAGGCAAAGGCGCAGCTTGAGAACAAAAAAATTTCCCCCGAAGAGTACGACAAAATTGTCTGCTCCGCCTGCCCGGGCGCTGGAACATGCGCCGGATTGTACACAGCGAACAGCATGGCTTGCGTCACGGAAGCGCTCGGCCTTTCATTGCCGATGTGCGCGACAGCCTGGGCTCTTTCTCCGGAAAAGGAAAAAATCGCTTTTGAAAGCGGAAAGCTTATCGTGCGGCTAGTGGAAAAAGGGCTTGTGGCGAAGGACATAATGACAGCGAATGCCTTTGAGAACGCGCTGCGCGTCGACATGGCCATTGGCGCGAGCACCAACACGATTCTGCACGTTCCGGACATCGCGGGGGAAGCCGGGCTGAAAGTAGATTTGGAGAAAATCAGTGAAATAAGCGAAAGCACGCCGAATCTCGTGAGGCTTAATCCCGCGTCGGATTTTTTCATGGATGATTTGCACAGCGCGGGGGGAATTCCCGCCGTAATGGCCGAACTGAAAAAGAAAGGGCTTGTAAACGATGCAATTGCTGTTGAGGGAAAATTGTTTGAGAGGCTTCTGAACGCGCCGGTTAAGGACGGGCGCGTGATCCGCCCGATAAATTCTCCCTATTCAAAAGCCGGCGGAATCGCGGTATTGCGCGGAAACCTCGCGCCCGATGGAAGCGTAATCAAAACAAGCGGGATTTCGGAAAAATTCCCGCAGGTATTCGAGGGCAAGGCAGTTGTTTTTGATTCCGAGGATTCCGCGAACGCCTTCATTGCGGCCGGAAAAGTGGGGAAAGGCAGCGTTCTTGTAATACGGTACGAAGGAATGGTCGGAGGCCCGGGAATGCCGGAGATGCTTTACCCTACAGCCGGAATAAGCGGCCTCGGGCTTGACAACGATGTCGCGCTTGTTACCGACGGAAGGTTCAGCGGCGCGACAAGGGGCGCGTGCGTCGGCCACGTTGCGCCCGAAGCGGCTTTGGGCGGGCCGATTGCGCTTGTGCGCGACGGCGATTCAATCACGGTTGACCTGAAAAAGAAAAAAGTCGATTTGCTCGTGCCGGCGGAAGAGCTGAAGAATAGGAAGGCCGCCTGGAAGAAAAAATTCAGGCTGAAAGCGCTTCCTGAAGGTGTTTTAAAGAATTACAGGCAAAAGGTTTTGCAGGCGGTATGATGAAGCGGATAATAATCCCGAAACGGAAAACAATCCGGAAGCGGAAAATAATCCGGCAGCCCGGAAGGCCGGCAAAGCCCGCGGTCAGCAAATTGCTGAAGCTTAAGCTTCTTTCAAAGCAATACAATGTTCCGGTAGAGTGCCTCAGGCAGCTTGACGTGATATGCAAAGCCCATAGGACAACGCTTGAAAGAATCCCGTTCTGGCTTCTTAGGAAAAGCCCGCTCAGGCTCGAACACTGGTTCGAGTTCCACGAGTGATTTTTATGCAGCAGACAATAACCGAGAAAATCCTCGCCGCGCACTGCGGGAAAAAAGAGGTTTCGCCCGGAGAGCTCATAGAGGCAAGCGTCGACCTTGTTTTCGGAAACGACATCACTGCCCCCATTGCGATAGAGGAATTCCGCAAGGCCGGCATCGCCAAGGTCTTTGACAGGGAAAAAGTGCTTGTGATTCCGGACCATTTCACGCCCAACAAGGACATCAAGACAGCGCAGCAGACAAAAATGATGCGCGAGTTCGCCAGGGAGCAGCGGCTCTCGAACTACTTTGAAGTGGGGCGCATCGGGATAGAGCATGTTTTCCTGCACGAGCAGGGATTCGCGAGGCCGGGGATGGTTATTGCCGGCGCCGACTCTCATAGCTGCACTTACGGCGCGCTTGGGGCTTTCGCGACAGGCGTGGGGAGCACTGACATGGCTGCGGCGATGGCTCTCGGCAGGCTTTGGTTCAAGGTTCCCGAAAGCCAGATTTTCAATTTCTCGGGCAAGCCGCAGCCGTTTGTTTCCGGCAAGGACATTATCCTTTTCACAATCGGCGAAATCGGCGTCGACGGCGCGCTCTACAAGGCAATGGAATTCGCAGGGAGCACAATAAGGAACCTTTCAATGGACTCTCGCTTCAGCATCTGCAACATGGCAATCGAAGCGGGCGGCAAGAGCGGAATCATTGCCCCCGACGCAAAAACCCTCGCTTATGTTAAAAGCGTTTCAAAAAAGCCGTTCAAAATTTTCAAAAGCGACAAAGGGGCGCGGTATTCCGAAAAATTCGATTTCAATGCCTCGGAAATAGAGCCGCAGGTCGCTTTCCCGCATCTCCCCGAGAACAGCAAGCCCGTGGGCGAGGCAAGCGGCATTGAAATAGACCAAAGTGTTATCGGCTCTTGCACCAATGGGAGAATGGAAGACCTCCGCACTGCGGCTAAAATCCTCAAAGGGAGAAAAGTGCACCAGGGCGTGCGCTGCGTTATTCTTCCCGGAACACAGCAGATTTTCCTGCAGTGCATGAAAGAAGGCATCGCAAAGATTTTTGTCGAAGCCGGCTGCTCTTTCAGCACGCCGACCTGCGGCCCCTGCCTCGGCGGCCACATGGGAATCCTCGCCGAGGGAGAGCGCGCTATCAGCACCACGAACAGGAATTTTGTGGGCAGAATGGGCCACCCCAAAAGCGAGGTTTACCTTTCAAACCCCGCTGTCGCAGCCGCCTCCGCTGTAGCGGGAAAAATAATCCACCCGAAGGAGCTGAAAAAGAAATAAGGTGTTTTTTTTATGGGCGCACTGACCAATATAACAAGGGCTATCGCAAACAAGGGCAATGTAGTCAGGCGCGCCTCGGAGGCGCTTTCTGAAATTGAAGCCCATCTAAGGGAAAGCCTGAGAATTCCCCATGGCACGCCCATAGAGGAATTAGCCAGGGAAGCCGGCCCTGAATTTCAAATGCCTTTTAGGAAATATTTCGCGCAAAAAAGAAGGCTTAACGATCAAAGGCGAAAATTAAGCCTCCTGCTCAGGCAGCGGAAGTCCCTGCGCGGCGCGCAGCCCGGAAAAAAGAGGCCTGGAAGGAGGCGCTTTAAATGAGCCTCAGGGGAAAAGCCTGGAAATTCAAGGACAACGTCGACACAGACGTGATTATTCCAGCGCGCTACCTCAACACCTCAGACCCGCGCGAGCTCGCGCCGCACTGCATGGAGGACATCGACAGGGATTTCGCAAAAAAGATTTCCACTGGAGACATAATTGTTGCGGGCAAGAATTTCGGGTGCGGCAGCAGCAGGGAGCACGCGCCAATCGCGATAAAGGGCGCGGGCATCAGCTGTGTTATCGCGGAATCCTTTGCGCGCATTTTTTACAGGAACAGCATCAACATGGGCCTGCCGATTTTCGAGAGCAAGGAGGCATCGCAGAAAATCAGCGGGGGCGACGCGCTGGAGGTTAACGCGGAAACAGGCGAAATCAGGAACATCACAAAAAATGAAACTTACAGGGCGGCTCCGCTGCCGCCCTTCATGCAGAAGATCATCGGCCTCGGCGGCCTAATGGAGTATGTGAAACAGGAAGTGAGGGAATAATGCCGAAAAAAGTTCAAGGCGGAATCAGCGAAACTCAAAAGAGCAAAAAATTCAGGATTGCAGTTCTTCCCGGCGACGGAATCGGCCAGGAGATAATGCCGCACGCTGTCAACGTGCTGAAAGCCATTGCCCAAAAATCCGGAATTTCCTTTGAATTTGTTGACGCCCTCGTGGGCTGGGAAGCATACAAGAAACATAAAACCTGCCTTCCTGAAGAAACAGTAAAAATATGCAGGGAAAGCGACGCGATTCTTTTCGGCGCCGTGGGGCACCCAGAAGCCGATAAGCTGCCGCCGAACGAAAGGCCGGAGAGGAGCGCGCTGCTCCCTTTGCGCAAAATGTTCGACTTGTACGCCAACCTCCGCCCCGCGATTGTTTTCAAGCCTCTTGCGGGCGCTTGCCCGCTTCGCCCGGACATTGTTGGAGACGGATTCGACATTCTAATCGTGAGGGAGCTTACGGGGGATGTTTACTTCGGCCAGCCCAAGCGCCTTTCCGAGGAAGAGGGCGTCGACACAATGGTTTACAAGAAATTCGAGGTCGAAAGGATTGCAAAAATCGCTTTTGAGGCGGCCATGAAGCGCGGAAAAAAAGTGCACAGCATCGACAAGGCGAACGTCCTTCAATCAATGGCCCTCTGGAGAAATGTTGTAACGAATGTCGCAAAGAATTACCCTAAAGTCGAGCTGCAGCACCTGTACGTTGACAACGCCGCAATGCAGCTGGTGCGCAACCCGAAGCAGTTTGACGTTATTCTCGCGGGCAACATGTTCGGCGACATTCTGAGCGACGAGGCAGCCATGATTACCGGAAGCATCGGAATGCTCCCAAGCGCTTCGCTTAATGATAAAAAATTCGGCTTGTTCGAGCCAATCCACGGCAGCGCCCCGGATATTATGGGCCAGAACAAGGCCAATCCAATAGCGCAGATTCTGAGCGCGGCAATGATGCTCAAGTACAGTTTCGGGCTTGACAGGGAGCACGACCGCATTTTCGCGGCAGTGAACAGGGTTCTTGAGAAGGGCTGTCGCACGGGCGACATTATGCAGCCCGGCAAGATGCTTTTGGGCACGAAGGAAATGGGCGCAGCGGTTCTGGAAGAGCTGGAGTAAGTCTTTTTCCCGGTTTGCGGCAAAAGATGGTTTTAATAATTCCGAAGGCTAATTTTTATTGGTGCAACCGCATGTTAAAGTGGGCCAAGCGCAAGCTTAGGCAGAGGCGCCACAAGCGCTTAAGGGAAAGTGTCTTGCGTGGCAGGCAGCAAAGGTGCACCTCTGCCTGGGATGAAATAAAACTTCATTCCGAGATTGCAGACAAGCAAATGGATACCGCGATTGCAGAATTAGGCAAGCCGAAGCCGGATATGAAAAAAGTTCGCGATGCCGAACAAATGCTGCAAGCAATAATATCCGATACCGGCGCGCTAAAAAATAATTTCAGAAAATTAACCAGAACAATACAAAAAAGCGGCGGCGTGCCAAACCCGTTCTCTGCGCTTGTTTTTCCATCCCTTGACCTGGTGCAGGTTCGGGCAATGCACATGCTGCAAAGGATACAGGAAAAAAAGCAGGAAAAGGGGCTTTGACCCGCGCCGTTTATTCCTACAAAGTTCCCTTATACAGTTTTTCCAGCTCCGCTCTTTCCGCGGGCGGCCTTGATTCAATGTGTTTCTCCAGCTTCTTGTAGTCCCATATTATCATTTCAAAGAAGACCGGCCTGCCGCCTATATTGCAGACGTTTGCAGGGTGGTAGTTCAGTTTTATGCCTGTCTGCGTGAAAACGCTTTGGGCAAAAGGCTTTGCGTGGCTTGCCGCAAATTCTTTGTGCCGCTTGGTCGCGCTCCGCAGTTTGCGCGCATCAACTTTTTGGCCAGCGCCGTAAAACCATCGGAGGTAATCCTTGTAGTCGCTGCCCCTTCCTTTCACTATTTCCGAAACAACGCCCCAAACAGGCTTGTTTTTTCCTTCCACATATGATACGCCGACCGGCTTTATACAATTTTGAGGAAAAAGGCTGTGCACTATCTTCTGCTCCAGAAAATCCTTTTCAGCCAGTTTCCTTTCGACGTAATCCGGCTTGATAATGCGTATTTTGCCGCCGAACCGTATCAGCCGCACCTGTGCTTCCTGCGTCTGGAAACCGAAAGCTCGCCTGTGCCGCGCTTTCACGGCTCCCGCCGCGCTTGGCCTTGCCGGTCGTTTAGGCCTCGCCGCATTCGCCATATAATAATTATTGCCGGGCTGTTTTATTTAAACCTTAGCCGCGCTTTCAATTGTTTTTTCAAGGGGAAAAGGAAAGCTTTTTTTATCCCGGAAAGCGCTTTATTTGCGGGCTATAACTTATAATCAACCAAAGGCATATTTTTTTATACCTTTGGTTTATTGTATATCTTATGCGCCTCCCTTTGCTGAACCGGCTGCGGAAGCGGCTGCATATGGACATTGCCCTGCTGCAGGATGAGGTAGTGGATATTGTTTATTCTCTCGCCCCCAACGCAGTTTTGCACGGCGGCACCGCAATCTGGAGGTGCTTTTCCGGCAACAGGTTCAGCGAGGACCTTGACTTTTACCTGCCTGCCGCGGGAAAGGATTTTGGCGAGCGTTTTGCGGCTGGGCTGCGCTCAAGGGGCCTTTCTTTGCTTAAATTCAAAAGAACTGAAAGCACTATTTTTTCCAAGGTTTCCAATGGCGCTGTCGAGGTGCGTTTTGAGGCTGCCTTCCGCAGCCCGCGCTCTTTCGAGCCCCGGCGGTTCGAGAGGGCTGACGGTAGTTTTATGAGTGTTTTCACTCCCGCCGCGGAAGAGCTTGTCATGGAAAAAATCGCTGCTTACGGCAACAGGCTGCTTGTCAGGGACGCTTACGACCTTTTTGTGCTGAGCCATGAGGCTTCTTTGGGCGCAGATGCCCTGAAAAAACTGGCAACTTTTTCGGAAAGCCCGCCAATGCCTGTTGACGAAAAGTCCCTGCGTGCTGTTGTTTTCAGCGGTGCCGTTCCTTCTTTCGGGCAGATTGTCGCCGCGCTAAAAAGGAGGGCGCTTTCATGAAGTATATTGCCGCTGTCAGGGAGAATTTCGCCGGCCAGCCTGTTTTCAGCGGGCGCAGCCTCTTTCTTTTCCTTTCAAAGAAGGGCATAAGCAGGGCTTACGCAAAGCATCTTGTCCACAATCTTTTGAAAAAAAAGGAGCTTCTTCGGGTCGCGAAGGGCTTTTACTCTTTCCAAAGGGACCCGGCTGTTTCGGGCTTTGCTTTTTCCCCCTTTTATTACGGTCTGCAGGAAGCGCTTTCTTTGCGGAACCTCTGGGAACAGGAAACAAACCCAGTAATAATCACCCCTAAAAAAGTCAGGCCCGGCCTTCGCCGGTCAATGGGCGCCAACATCGTGGTGCACAGGATCGGCAGGAAAATGTTCTTCGGCTTCAGCATGGTAAAATACTATGATTTCTGGCTTCCGGTGAGCGACCCAGAAAAAACCCTTATCGATTTCGCCTACTTCAAGGAGCAACTGCCAGAAGAAGCGCTGTGCGAAATAAAAAAAACAATCGATAAAAAAAAGCTGCGGCAATACCTGAAAAAAACCCCTTTTTTAACAAGAAAAAAAGTAGAAAAAATGCTGGAATAAAAAACGCGCGCCCGCTTCCTCCCGCGGAACGCTTTTTATTCCCAAAATCCGCTTATTCCCCATTGCGGCCCGCGGATCCAGCGGAAGCGCGCTCCTTCAAATCGCTTTTATTCCTCCGCGCCGCGTTATATAACGGCGGGGTTGTTTCATGGTTGCGCGCGAGCGCCAGGAAAGCTGGAGCGAATTCCTTGATACTGATGGCGCGAACAAGCTTTTCATAAGGCTCGTTTTTGCCCCAAATTTTAAGGATATTGAGGAGTTTGCGCTAATCTACGTAACCATTATTGGCGGAGTTTGCTTTGAAGTAATACGTTACGACTGCAATAACAGGGAAGCAGTGCACGTGCACAATTTCTCCAAAAAGCCGCCTGAAAAAAGGCGGGTAGAAAAAGAAGCAAGCGTCGAAGCAATGCGGGAAATAGCGGAAGAAATACGGAAGAACTGGCGGCTGCATCTGTCAAAATTCCTGGAAAAGTAACCGCCGCGCAAAAGGTTTATATAACCTTATGTGTTATATAACTTATGCGGTTTTGTTATGCGTTTGGTAATTAAAATCGGCGGAAAAATGCTCGACGATGTGGAGCGTGTTTTTAGGGACCCAGGCCGCAACGCCCGCCCCGGCACTCACACCCTTTACTTAAAGAACAGCGCCGAATTGTACGATTTTCTTTCGCCAAAGCGCCTTGAGTTGCTGCGCTTCATTATCAACAGCCAGGCCGAGCGGAAAACAATCGGCGAGCTTGCCAGGGGGCTGAAAAGAAAGCAGGAAGCCGTCAGCAGGGACGCCGCCCTGCTCGCAAAGCACGAGCTGATAAAAAAAGTCAAAGAAAAGCAGATGGTTTACCTGCAGGCGTTATACGATTCCCTTGAAATACAGCTCGCGGGAAACTAAGGAAAACCCGCCCGCGGAACGCTTTTTATTCACAAAAGCCGTTATTCTACTATGCCCGCAAGAAAACCTGTTCCAAGCGCTGCGAAAAAGCCTTTTCGTGTTTTTGAGGCTGGAACCGGCTTTTTTCCAAGTGGGCTTATTCGGAAAGCCGCGCAGAGCGAGAAAAAGGGCTTGAACCGTTTTTTTGCCGGTGTTGACAAAAAGCTTGCCCCAAACTTTGTTTCCCTTCTTCTTTCCGGAAGGCTCAGGCTGCCTTCGAACCTTTCGCTGAAAAGAGCGGATGTTTTTTCCGAGCTTCGGCTTCTTCCAAGAAAAAGCCAGTCGGTCATCTTCGAAAGCTACCTGCTGAACAACCTCCATGAAGCCGACAGGAACAATTTCTTCAGGCTCGCAAAAAGAGCGCTCCGCTGGGGCGGCCGGCTTGTCATGGTGCAGGACTTCCGCTGGGTCTCTTACCTGCGCGGGCGTGCGGAAAAATTCGGATTTGGTTTCGCTTCCTTCCCCATTCCCGACAGCGCGCTGAAAAAATCCCCCGCGTGGGCAATAAGAATCCGATCCACCCCCAAGAAAAGACTAAAGCAAATAAAGCATTACAACATAACAGGCGCGGGCAACAACACGCGCATACAACGCCTCCTACTCTCTATCCTCCCCACCCCTGACAAATACGCGCGCCCAACCCTCATCGTGCTGCAAAAAAACAAAAGGCTTAAATAGAAAGTTATTGCTATTCCTGCTTAATGCGCAATGTTTTCCCTCCCCTGGTTATTGCAGCGCTTCTCCTCAGCGGATGCGTTGCCCCCGACGGCCCAGCAATTTTTTCTTCGGGAAAATCCGCCTGGGTCATACTGGTTTATCTTGATTCGGACAACAATCTTGAGCCTGCCTCAATACAGGACATTGACGAAATGGAACAGGCCGGCTCTGACAATAACGTGAAAATAATTGTCCAGTGGGACAGGATCCCGGGCTTTGACAGCAGCAACGGTGACTGGGCCGGCACAAAACGCTTTTTGATTACAAAAGACGACCAGCAGGGGATTATCGCTTCGAAGGAAATAATGGATTTGGGCGAAGTGGATATGGCTTCCGCTGATTCTCTCGCGGATTTCATAAAATGGGGAATGCAAAATTATCCCGCAGAAAAATACGCCCTGTTTTTATGGAACCACGGCGGAGGCTGGAATGTCCACACCCAGGATGAAACAGACGGAACACAGGCAAATCTCCAAACATTAAAAGACGCTTTCGCCAAAGCCGGCTTCGCCGAAAAAAAACTTGACCTGCTTGTTTTCGACCAATGCCTGATGGGCCAGATCGACGTTGCATACGCGGTCGCGCCTTTTGTAAAAACAATGGTTGCATCGGAAGACGTTATCCCGTTTTTCAGCGTAAACTACACGAGTTTTTTAACGGCGCTTAAAAAAAACCCGGCGGCCGATGAAAAGCAGTTCTCAAAAGAAATAGTGGAAAGCTATAAAGAATATTACACAACAGAAAAACCCAACCCATTCACAACACTGACCGCAATCGACCTGGAAAAAATGCCCGCAGTGAACACAGCCGCAGCAGAATTTGTCGGCTCGCTGAAAAAAAATCTCGGGCAAAAATGGCCAAAAATAGGCGAAAGCCTGCTGTTCTCAGAGTCTTTCGCGACACCCGAAGGGATAGCGGTAATAAAATCCTTCAGCACATACGACCTGCTTGACTTTGCCGACCTGGCAAGGCAAAAAACCGGCTCCCCTGAAATAGAGCAATCGGCTTCAAGCCTGAAAACAGCAGTGGAAAGCGCGATTATCGCCGAATACCACGGAAAAGAGCATCCCTACGCAAAAGGAATCACAGTTTATTTCCCCGAAGATGAAATACTCTACAACCCGGATTATCCGAACGGCTCTTCTTTCGCGGTGGAATCAGGCTGGGATGAGCTCGTAAAACAGTACATTTCGCTGGAAAAAACAGACACTATCGCGCCAAGCCTTGCAATTCAAACGGTCTCATCCAAAACAACAAGCATCCGCAGCCCGATTACAATTAACGGCACTGCAACGGGAAACAACATTGTCTCGCTTTTCAGGGTCCTGGGTTACCTGCAGGGGGACAAAGTATTCCTGATTGACTCGCACCCGCTGACACAAGTGTACCAGGACTATGAAGGAGACAGGAAATTGCCGGAATTCTTTGACGGGGCAAACAACATCGACTACACCATGACCCCGATCGCATCCGAAATAACAAACGGAGAAAAAACAGTTGTCGCGCCGCTTCAGTCTTTCGGAAAAGGAAACTATTACTTCACGGTCCAGGGAGAATACCTCCGCAACGGGGAACAGGCTCCTTTCAACGCGATTCTTGTCTTTGACTACAGGTACGGCTCGCTTTTAGGCGCACTGGAAATAGCCGAAGAAAAAGGAAAAGCAACCCAAAAAGAATTCCTCCTGCAACAGGGAGACGTTTTCACCCCGTACGTCGAGTTTTACAGCCAGTCAACCTTAACCTATGGCATGGGAAAACTTGACAGCCTTGTTGTTGGAGAACAAGGGCTAAGCATTGATGTTTTCCTTCTGCCGGAAGGAGACTACCTGATAGGGCTGTTTGTTTCAGACATCACAGGCAACACCGCAACGGATTTTGCGGCAGTAAAAGTAACCGGGCAGCCGGAGCAAAACAACGCCGTCTCAAAAAACAGCGTCATCGGAAAATGGATCGGCGACGGCCTCGGCTTTGAAATCCTTGAAGACAACAAATGCATCTCAACAGTCGGGCTGAAACAGACCGAATGCGAATACCGGTTCAGGAACAACAACGGCCTGCCGCTGATAAGCTTTTACATCAAAAAAGAAGAAATAATCTTTGTCACTTTCATGGCTGAAGCGTCCGAAAACAAGCTCTCCCTGACCGAAATGCTTGAAGGAAAAAAATACGTTCTCTGGAGGGAAGGAACCACCCCCGAGCCAGGCGAAATTGACGAAAAAATAATCGGAAAATGGGAAAACTCGCTCGGCAACGTCGAATTCCTGGAAAGCGGCGGTTATTCCTGGGAAATAAGCGGCAAAATCATTGCAGGGGATTTTTCGACAAGCAACGGCAAGCTCAGCCTAACGAGCGGCGGAAAAACAACTGATTATTCCTACACCGCCTTGGGGAACTCGCTTTCGCTGACCGATCCTGATGGCGCAAAGCTTGAATTCGCAAAAGCCGGCACAGCAATTCCCGCTGCCCCTGTTGCCCCAGCGGCAAATTCCCTTCTCGGCAGCTGGTACAATGCCGGAGTGGACGAAACAGTTACCTTCAATGCGGACGGCACGTATGATTCCTATCTTTCGGGCAATTTTTTCACCCGCGGAACTTACAGCGTCGGCGGCAACACTCTCGTGACAAACAGCATTCTCGGCATCTGGGTTTTCACCTTCGAAATAAAAGGAAACTCGCTCATTTTGTTTGACAACCTCTACGGTGCCACAACAGTCTACGTCAGAAAATAAAAAGCCAGCACGGCAAAAACACCCCCCCGCAACCCAAAGCCCAAAACGCAATCCGCGCGCCGCGCGGCACCGCCCGCAAAAACAAAAGCGCCCGCGGCTTCCTTCGCCTTTCTATTTCGTTCGCCCTATTTTTGGAAGAACCTTATACGCAAAGATGGCTGCAATCCCCGCCAGAATCCAGAAGAAAATCGGGTCAAGCAAAGAAAGCACGGACAAAGCCAGCGCAATCACCAGCGCCGCGATCAGCAAAAGAACCAGAATCTGAAGGCTATGCCTCTTCATTCACTTTACACTAAGCCCAAACCACTACTTTATTGTTTCGCATTCTGCGTTTCAACAGCAAAAAAAAAGAAAAAAAAGCTGGCTTTTCGCCCGCTTGCCGCAGCTCCCGGCACCCCAAAACACTGTTTTTGCCCCGCAGAGCATCGGCTTCGCCGATGTCGAAATAGATTGGTTTTATTGTAGGCAGCATCTTCCTTTTTGGTCCACTTTTATGAGGCGGTGCGAGTCGCATGCGTTTCTCAGTTCCGAAGAGCTGCCAGCGTAAAGTGCAGGTTTATTGCTTCTTTTTTGAGTGTCTGGGCCAGTTCTACCGCCGGCACGAAATCCGCGTCCCCTGTAAGAATGAAGCCCGGGTTTGCAAAGCAACCCCGGGGACGCAATAAAAATACCTTACGCTGCCCGCATTTTTAAGCCTTGCGCCGGCCACGGCAACCGATGAAAAACCCCTGCAGGGCTTTGCCTGTGGGCTTTCCAATCTGTTTCGTTAATCGCCGTTAACTTTGGTAAATATTAATAACCACTTTGGGTAATACCTGTATTATGAAAAAGGATTTTGAACGGCTCGATTCTCTGCTGAAGAAGATTGATGTTCCGGATGCCTACAAGCATATTGGCTCGGTCCATCTGATCAAAAAAGCGCGGCAATCATCCAGGCTTTGCTAATATTCTTTCAGGTTCAATATTTTTATTCCCAATTTCTCGCCTGTTCTTTTGCTGAAGTCCGGGTCAAGCAGGGAGCCACATTTTGAGCCATAATGCACTATTTATACATTTTTAATTGATTTTTAGGGTGTTATAGCACTGTTTTTAAATTGTTTTGTGGTTGTTTGATGTATGGTTTCCAGGCTGGATGTTGCTTTGATTGTCGGCTTGTTTCCCGAGTCTAGCCCCCGGGCCATTCTGGAGAAGATGGGAAAAAAGAGTGTTTTTTACGGTTCGGTTTACAAGCTGTTGAAATCTCTTGAGGAAACCGGTTTTGTCAGGCAGGACGGCAAGGGGTACTGTTTGGCTGATGCGGTTCACGCCAAACGGCTGTTTCGGCTTGTTGATTTTTGCTTCAGGAACGGCATTGATTATAACGTGCTTGTTTCCGAGAAGGCGGCCGCTTTTGTAAAGAGGGGGCTTGAAAACAAGGCTATCAGGGGGCTTCCTTTCCACCCAAAAACAGTCCAGCGGATCGTAGCTGTTTTGTCCAGGCACGGCTTTGCGGTTGTCGATTCCAAAAAGCCTTTTGTCTGCAGGGTAGTTTATTCGGATTTTTTGGACACCCTCGTGCGGCATTTTTTCGGCGAGCCGAAAATCGCCTGCAGGGATTTTTTGGGCTGCGCTGACGAGGAAAAGATTAACGCCCAGCTGGAGAAAGAGTTTTCCGCTTTCAAGAGGATCTCAAAAAAGCCTTTCGGCTTTGACGAGGTCGGCTTCATCCACGGCAGCCTTTCGCTTGAAGGCAACACGCTTACTCTTCCGGAAACCGAGAAGCTGATTAGGCAGAACATCCCCCCAAAGTCGAAATCCTTCAGGGACGCGCAGCAGGTAACAGACTACAAGAAAGCGATAGACAATTTTGTCTTTTCCGCCCAACCGCTCTCGCTGGACAGCGTACTGCGGTTCCATAGTGAGGCAATGAACTCCCTTCCGGCCGGTGCCGGCGAAATCAGGCGGCAGAACGTCAGGATAAAGGGAAACCCGAAATTCAAGACGCCTGACTGGAAACAAGTGCCATGCTTGCTAACCGCTTTTTTTGAAAAAGCAGGCGGTTTTTGGCCGCAGAAAAAGCTTTCAGCCAGCATGCTTGTTGAGAACGCCTCTTTACTGCACAACGAGTTCCAGCGCATCCACCCTTTTGTCGACGGGAACAGCCGGACGGCAAGGGCGATTTTCGCAAGGTTTTTGGCCCAAAAAGGCTTTCCCCTGGTAAAAATCCCGGTCGGCCTTTCAGGGCAGTACTTGTGCCTTACAAAGCTTTCCGAAAAAAGGGACGACAAAAAATTCACGCTGCTAATGAAGCAAATAACCCTTGAGAACATAAAGCAAGCAAGCCAAAAAATAAAATTCGCGGGCGAATAAAAACCCCGCCAATCCCCCCAACAATCCCCTGCGAGTTTATTGCCCGCCGCCCAAAAACTTGGTTTCCAGCCGTCTTCGCTAAAGGACTGTCCCGCGATGCTTGAAACAGCACTCTCCCGTCCAAACACAATCTGCGCGCTGCAGAGCATCGGCTTCGCCGGCTTCGAAGCCGCTTTTTTTTCGCAGGGGCTTACATCCTGCTTTGCACTTCTTTTATGAATTGCTGCGGGTCTTTTGGCGTCAGGACAAAGTGCTTTCCCCGCTTTGTTGTTATCATTACCCCGTCGGAAAAATTTGTCATTGCTACCATTGCCCTTCCGATTCCCGGCAAATAATACCATCCGCCGAGAAAGCTCGCGCCGCACAGCCTGAAGCCGATTGGTATCGGCGTCTTTTGGATTGAGCTGATTTCAGTGATGCCAATGCGGATTTTCTTGAAGATTCCGCTTGCGGCCACTTCCTGCTGGGTTACCGTGAACCTTAGCTTGTATGCCCTATATAGGATAAATGCGATGGCAAGGAAAGCCAGGGAAATCGTGGCCCTGAAAAAAATCCCTTCTGGCTGCTGCATCTTGGCAACAATTGGAATGAAAACAATCATTGCCCCCAGGAAAACAAGAATCAGCCAGTACAACCCGGCAATCCATCTCGAAAGCCTGGAACCGAAAACAGCCGCGCTTTCCATACAATAGTACTAATGCCAAAACAACTATTTAAAGCCGCCCATCGCCAGCCGCGTTCCCGGCCCGCGGCAATCCCGCAGCCGCCTCCAGCAGCCGCAAGCAGCAAAGAATGCGGCCGCTTTGTTTTCACGGGAGGGCACGGGATAAGATGCTGGTAAGGTAAGCTCGTGCCAGATTTCATGGTGGCGGCGATGGTTGTGGCAATGGCTTTTTTTTGCAGGGTGCTTGTGCGGGCCTTATTTTCCTTTTTTCTGTTTCAGCTGGCTTAAAACCATCTTCATCGTGTTGTTGGCCAACCGGATCTCCGGCCAGATGTCCCCGACCATTGCAGAAAACTCGGCAAGCTGCGGCAGCGGAACCCCGATTTCACCCAATCCAGCCATCGCTTTTTCATGCTCTGCCAGAATGCGCTCAGAATGGGCGATGCATTTTTCCAGGGCTGCCATGCCTCTCTTTATTGCCTGCCGGTCGGGCGCGGGTTTCTGAATTTCAAAAAGCGCCAGCGTTCCGGCATTCTTTGCCTCATCCACAAGATTTGGCCTTTCTTCTAGCATGCCCCTTACAGCAAACAGCCTTCTGAGGAGAGCGGCGCGCTTGCCGGGCATCTTTCCGGGCCTTCCGCGCCGCCCGGGAGGCCTTCCGCCGGCAAACCTAATCATAAGCAAAAACCAATCAATTCAGCCCAAAGCCGCATTAAACTAACACCGCGTAAAAAATAAATATGGCGCGCATTAGGGAAAGCGCGCAGCCGCGTTCTTCCGGCTCTTCCGAAAGGATTTTATGGCGCAGGCTGTCTTTTGAATTCCCTGATTTTGCCGTTCTTTATCCGCCCCCTGATTCCGTCATTTCGCCATTCTTTTGTTTTTTATCTGGCTTATGAATGTTTGGCAGCAGAATTTTACGAAGTGCTTTTCGTTTTTTTCTTCAACTGACTTTATCAGTGCTTCGAAGTATTCCGAAGCGTTTTTTGAAATGTTCAATAACGGGTAATTGTTTTCCTGCAGCACTTTGTTGAACAATAGCCTGCAGATTCTTTTGTTTCCGTCTTTGAACGGGTGAATCAAATAGATTTTCAGGTGGACCAAGGCAGCCAATTCAAGCGGGTGAATGCTTTTGTTTTGCTGGTACCATTCAAAGAATTTTTTGAATTCTTTTTTTGCTTGCGCCGGTTCGGGCGGCCGATAGCTGATTTCTTCGCTTTGAAGCGTTTTTGGGTTAAACCTTGCGATTATCCGCCGGTCATCCCTTATCCGCCCCGGGCTTTTGCTTTCAAAAGAGGACATTATTACCCCATGCAGCCTCAAAACATCTTTCTCGGTTATTCCGATTTTTGGGAGAAAATTAAAGCCAGTAATCATTGCGCCGGAAATAATGACTTTCTTGTCAAACGTGAACTCCCCCTTTTCCTTTTGAAGAATCGTATATGCTGTTTCAACATCGGAAAAGTCGACATCCACGCCCTCTGTCCTTAAAGTAGTGTAAACAAAGTCCAGCGCCTGGCTTTTGTTGAACTCGGCCTTTTTTCTCCCGCTTAATTTGCCGAACCGGTTCAAAAAATTTTCCCTGATTCTTTCAACTTCGCCCAATTCTTCTTTCGAAAGAAAAGAAAACCTGAACCCGCTTAACCTTTCATTATACAAACCGCTTATTGCATTGGCCGCTTTTTCCTCCAATTCCAGCTTCCTCTTCAAAAGCCCCCTGCCGGAAGGCCTCTTCTTGCCCAAATAAACGGAAACACGCTTCCACCTTCCCTCCCCAAGCTTGATGTTCTTTTCAAGGTAAAAATAGCTTTTCCCCCCTATCTTCCTTTCAATCAAATTAGCCATACGCCAATTATATCCACCAAAATGGTTAAAAAAGGTGGTGATAAAAATTATCGCCACCCAAAAATAAAAAACAGGTGGTGATAACAACGGGGCCCGGAAATCCTTGCAGCCGCTTTTCTATTTTTCCGACCCTGTTTTTGCCCCGAGGAGCATCGGCTTCGCGGGCCTCGAAATAGATTGGTTTTATTGTAGGCTGCATCCTCCTTTTTGGTCAACTTTTATTAGGCGGTGCGAGTCGCATGCGTTTCTCAATTCCGAGGAACTGCCTGCATAAAAGTGCAGGTTTATTGCTTCTTTTTTGAGTGTTTGGGCTAGTTCTACTGCCGGCACAAAATCCGCGTCCCCTGTTGCGAGCAAAGCGGTTTCATACTTCTCCTGGAATGCCCCCTTGATTAGGTCTGTTACCAGCATTATGTCAATGCCTTTTTCCTTGGACATCTTTGACAGCCGCGCATCCGACAGGAAACCGCTGATTTTTGGCGCGCATTTTTTGCAGAAATCCGCTTTCTTGGCCGCTTTTTCCACTCTTTCGTTTGAAAGCAGGTATTTCAGTTTCCTTGCCCTAATCACAACCTCCGGGATTTCTTTTTTGAGCCTTTCGTGGAAAGCCTGCTGTTTCGAGTATTGCTCCGGCTCAATCGCAATGTTCTTTATTGCATCGTAGAAAAACACTTTTGTTATAGCGAACTCTTTTGAAAGCTCTTCATAGAATGACTTGTACGAGAACAGCCCAAACAGCTTGTTTTCCTTAAGGCAATGGTAAAAATTCGAGCTGTCAATAAAAAGGGTTGCTTTCTTTTGGTTCATAAGAATGAAGCCCGGGTTTGCCGAAGCAACCCCGGGGACGCAATAACAATACCTTACGCAGACCCCATTTTTAAGCCTTACGCCGGCCACGGCAACCAACGAAAAAACCTGCCCGCACCCCTGCAAACCCCCGACAAAACCACCGCAAGCACACGCCCCGCGAAAAAACAACAATAAACAGCCCGCAAAAACAAAAGCGCCGCGTTTTCCTTCGCTTTTCGACGAAAACAGCGCAGCGCTTTTAAACCGCGCCATGCTTTCTCTTTTCTGGCGAGTGAAAGCGCGCCGAAGGAAAGCGAAGTGCCGGAAGATGATTAAGGCGGCTCCCCAACAAAAGGTTTATATGCTTTTTAGTAAACATTATTTATTAGTTAATAACTTTTAGTGATGAATATGCTAGAACAGGTTCAGAGGCTTGAGCATGCCCCCACGCTAAACACTGTCCTCATGGTTGAGAACGCCCTGCAGAATATGAAAGAAAGCGTAGTCAGTGTTGCCGAACTTAAGAGAATATTGCCAAAGCAGGTTAACCACTACGCGCTGAAGGCAATCCTCGAATATCTTGAGGAAAGCAACAAAATAGCTGTTACCATGAGGGGCATTACCTGGATTTACAATCCAAATCCACGGCTAAGGGCGGCAATTGCGAGAGGCCTCGAACCATGAAAACAGTCAGGGTTGTCTTTTCGCCGGAAGCCGAAGAGGCATACAACTGCCTAAACCAGGGGGCTCGGCATGGCAAGGCAGGGCAGGCAGTCCTCAGGTCCATTAACCAAAAGATTGAGCTCATTAAGTCGAACCCGCATTATGGCAACCCGATGGCGAAAAACCTTATTCCAAAAGAATGCCGGCAAAAGTACGGGATAAACAACCTGTTCAGGGTGGAGCTGTCAAACTACTGGGGGATGCTTTACTCTCTGGCAGACGGCGAAACAAAAATAGAAATAATAGCATTCGTGCTGGACTTAATGGACCACAAGCATTACAACAAAAGATTTGGCTACAAAACAAAATAAAAAAAAGCCCCTCTCCATGCCAAACACAATCTGCGCGCCGGAGAGCATCGGCTTCGCCGGCCTCGAAACAGAATTCCTCGCCAGAAACACCCAAGAAGCAGAACAATTCATCCGCAGCTTCACAGAAAAGCACCACGACAGCATCAAAGAATACGACTGCTTTGTTTTCACGCGAGTGCACAAGATAAGGTACTGGTGAAACCAGCAGCCCATCACCCAAAAAGCGCAAGCAAAAGACGTAAAAATGAAAGTTAATGGCTCGCAAAAAGCAAAAACTACGCGATCAAGAGAGTGCACAAAAGGCGAAGTCTAGGTTTGGTTATTAAAATCACATAATTTTTTTATTCGACCTTTTACTTGGTCTAGAGCATTTTTTACTAATTCGGGCGTAAGTTTTTCTATTTGAGATTTCTCATATTGCACTCTTTTTAGAAATGGGTTCCCGCTTCTTGTTCTTCTACAACAAACGATCAGGTTGTAGTAGAAACTTTTGGTGCCTTTTATCTTTATGTCTTCACATACTCTGTCGGACGAACATAACTTGGTTTTATAAAAGTCTAACAATCTGTCTTCGTCTACCCCTAATTTAACAACATCATCCCCGAAGAAATCAATTAAATCTTGGTGTTTGAAAACCCTCGCTTGCCCCCGTGCGCGCTTAATTTCGCTGGTGGGGTAGTTTATTATTAAATCACACCGAATGTTCAAAAGCTTTTCAATTGTTTTCCAGTGTACATCCATCCCTTGGTTATCAACAAACGCCAAGCAGTGATAGTTCTCATACCCCGTAATTTCTGAAATAATTTTGTCTACGGCGCTGTTCGAGTCTTCACAAATCGGCAAGGCGTTTATTTTAGAAAATAGCGGCTCTTCCTTCAATTTTTCTAAGCGCATTTTCAAAGCATCTATGTTCTCTTTCTTATTGTCAATAAAGTACATTTTTCTAAACGGCAAATTAGACGCTGCACCGATTAGTGGAGACCCCAACACAAAATCGCATTCTTTGGATGTTTCTTTAATTTTTAGTTTATTGATTCCTGAATTGCACATTAAATCAATATAGAACAAGTTTTCCCCAAAAAACCGGGTTATTATCTTGCCATAGACTTCGTAGATATAAGAAGCAACAAAAATCAGTTTCAATAGGGACCAATAATTTATTTCGTAATAAACATGTTTAGCAACTGCCGCGAGCTCGTTGGTGTTGGGCGGCAAAAGAACCCGCAATTTGTTTTCTAGCCATTCAAAAGCAGTTTTCCTTCTCCGAGGCATATTTTATCACAGTAAACAGTTGCATTTAATGTCCCTATAATCTGCCCCGAGCCTATTCCACATTTCAACAGTTTCCTTGCACAGCGCGAGTTTTTTGTAGCCGAACCGGTCCTTTAAGCAGTTTTTGACGAACGAGTACATTTCAACCCTTTTTTCTGTGCTTATTTTTCTGCCCCAGTTTGATTTTTCGTTCAAGTATTCTGTCCAAGATTTGTCTGGGCAGTTTCTTATTGTTGACGCAAGGCCGCGCAGCGAGCCGATGGTGATTCTTTCTGGTTCGAAGGATTCAAACAGCTTGTTAAGTAATCCAGTGTAATCCTCTTGCCATTTTTCAATAGGCACCATCGGGTCAATCCTGACTCTCACAGCATACCCGTTTTCCGCCAGTTTTTTTCCAGCTTCTATCCGCTTGAACGGGTGCGGCGCGCGCTCCCATCTTTTTGAAACAGTTGGCGCGTTCAAGCTGAAACTGACGATTGTCTGTCTTTGCCCTTCCAATGCAAGAAGGTTTTCTACGTTTGTTGATTTTGTCAGCATCAGCAGCTTGTGCCTTTTCTGCTGCTCGAACAGCGGCACAATAATCTTTGAGAACGGCTGTTGCATATGCTCTGTCATCAGGGAATCAGCCAGTTCGCCGGAATTCAACAGCTCGCTTGAGACACCGTCGTTTTCAAAAAAATACTGGACATGCTCTTTTATCTTTGTGTAATCCTTTGAGACTGGCAGTGTTTTTGTCTTAACCAACCGCAGTGTTCCCTTCAAAAAGCACCAAGAGCAGTTGAACGGGCAGCCGTAGCCCCACTTCAATTCCATAAAGTGCGGGCAGACAACATCCTCCGCCTTTGCAGGAAAAGGCGTTTTGTCAAACCGCGTTATTATCGTGCCGTCCTTCACCTGTTTTACAAGCCGCCGCATCTCGCCGCTCAACAGTTGATACTCCTGATACTTAACCCCCGCCATATCATCGCCAATTAACAAAAACGATTTTCGCGCTTTTAAACCTTCCCAGACAGCGCTTCCGCTAAAAACAGCCGCTTTCCCATTCCAGCCCCGCAACAATTATTCCTAACATACTTTTTGCCTTCGCACCAAAACGAATTAATTCGGCGCAGGCGCCAATCTTATCATGACAAAGAAAGTTTTGCTGGGCTATTGCGGCAGCTGGGCCTTCGGCGTGACGAGCTTCTACAAAATCCAGCGCCTAAAAGAAAAACTGAAAAAGAACCCGCGCGACAAAAAAGCAAAAGCAGAAATAGCCCTTTTGGAGAAAAAGCGCCAAGGAACGCCGGTTTACATCTCAAAGGAAAAATACAAAAAACTCAAAGAATGGGACGAGATGATGCATTTAAGCGCCTGGCTTTAGCCCAGTCATTCAAAATCACTTGTCTTTGCCAAAAAACCTTGTAAAAATGTTTTGTGCCGACAATTCTTCCTATGAACATCCTCTTTGTCTGCAATGCCGGCATCAACAGGAGCAGGACAGCGGCAGAGCTTTGGAAGAAAACCTATCCAAAAGACAGCGTCAAATATATTGGCATAATAAACCTTGACAAGCCAGACTTACTTCACTGGGCAGGCAAAATAGTCTGCTTTGAGGAAAGAATAAAAAAGCTGGTTCTCGAAAAGGTCTTTGACGACATTAAAATCTGGCAAAAGATTGAGGTATGGAAAATTCCAGACATATACAATTATGTGGGCCCGGAATTGGTGCGGATAATTGAAGGGAAGATTTTGGAAAAAGGAAAGAAATAAACACTTTTTCAAGGTGAAAACTATTGTATTTGAGGCTTTGAAAATGGTTGAAGGCAAATGGCATGAAATGGTTCGGAAAAAGTTGATTACACAGTGTAATGATAGATGCGCATGCTCACACAATGATAGTTCAATTGGCATTTTTAGGGGCCGAATTTCTAAAAAGAATCTTATTTCAAATCCTGACCTAATTGTATTTAAGGACAAAAACAAGAAAGTGATTGAAAAAATAATTGAGATTGAAGGGCATCCAAATCCCAAGACAATGCTAGGAGACCTTTTCATAACACGGCTTGCGAACACCTACAAAGTAAAAGGAAAAAAGCACAAGCTTCTCCAAAACTTTCCATTGCAAATAATCTACAACGGCAAAAAGGACAAGCTCAAAAGAATCAAAAAACTGGAACAAGAAACCAAGAAAAAATGGAAAGGGCTAAATTTTGAGTTCAAGGAATGGAAGTGACTAGATGGCAATCTATTCCCACTCCCGCCTTTCGTGTTTCGAGAACTGCCCTCGCCAGTTCTATTTTTCTTACATTGAAAAGCCAGAGATTGAGAAGCCAAAAGAGGGAATTGAAGCTTTCATGGGCAGTCGTGTTCACGAGTCGCTGGAAAAGCTTTACACTGAGCTGAAGTTCACGAAGCTTAATTCTTTGCAGGGTTTGCTTTCTTTTTACCAAAAGCAGTGGGATGAAAACTGGAACGAGAACATTGTTGTGGTAAAGGAGGGCCTGAAGCCGGAGCATTATTTCGATTTGGGCAAAAAATGCGTTTCGGATTACTACAATCGCTACAAGCCGTTTGAAGAGGACAAAACCATTGCTTGTGAGAAGCAGGTGTCTTTTTCTTTGGATAAAGAAGGGCATTACAAAATGAGGGGATTCATTGACCGCTTGGCTGAAACAGCGCCAGGGCATTATGTGATCCACGATTATAAGGCTTCAACTTCTTTGCCTTTGCAGGAGCATTTGGATGAAGACAGGCAGCTGGCATTGTATTCTATTGCAATAAAAAACGATTTTCCCGACTACAAGGATGTTGACTTGTGCTGGCATTACCTGGCTTTCGACAAAGACTTTTACAGCAAAAGAAGCGAACAGCAGTTAGGCGAACTCAAAAAGCACATGATTGAACTGATTCAAACAGTTGAAAAAGCGGAAAAACAAAACAATTTCCCGGCAAAAGAATCGCCTTTGTGCGATTGGTGCCAATACGCAGAACTATGCCCAAAACAAAAACACGCGGCAACAGTCGAAAAACTCCCAGTGTGCGAATTCAAAAAAGACGAGGGAGTAAAGCTCGTGAACAAGTTTGTTGAACTGAACGGAAAGCTAAAGGAAGCCGAAATAGAGCTTGACGAATTGAAAGAAAACGTTTTTGCCTACGCAGAACAATTTGGATTGGAAAAAATCGTTGGAAGCGAAGCCGCACTAAAAATATTCAAGTCCGTCGGATTTTCTTTCGCGGGGCTTGAGAAACAAGAAAAAGAAGAACTCATTGAGATTCTCAAAAAAGAAAAACTACTGGAACAATTCACCCAGCTGGACACAAGAGCGCTTGGAAGTGCTGTGGCAAAAGAACAACTGGAAAAAGAAATAATTGCAAGAGTAAAAAAATACGGGGAAGAAAAAGAAACGAAAGGAATTAGATTAGTGAAAAAATAATTACTTTTTTATTTTAAAGAAAAGCCACTTTTTTGCAGCGCAAGCGTTTTCGATTTTCTGTTCGTGTTGCTGTTTTTGGGTTGGGCTGGGGCTTCCGCTGAAATTAAAGCGAATTTGCTATGTCAGCAAGCTTTTTCATGTCGCTTTCTTTTTTGGGGTTGAACGCCTTAACGTATTGGTTAAGCATTGTATCCCCCTCGGGTGAGGCAAATGCTATAAATTGTATCCTTAAGTTCTTGCCGGCTGTTCTAAACTGCCTCAGCTTTACGTCGACGATGTGACCCCTGAAGGTTGGAAGCTTACGGACCATGGAAAGAATCGTTGCGGCGTGCGGTTATAAGCGTTGCGGGCTTTTCGTGCAACGACGAAACAGCGCTTATTCCGTGCCGATTCTGCTTTTGAAGAACTCTTCAGTGCCTTTATCCATGAAGTAAACGTAGCATCCTTTCATGCCGCGGGTTAGCAGAACACGGTAAACACTTTTTGCATATTTCAGGAATTCTTCGTCCTTTATTCCCCGCAATTTCGGGTCGCTTGTTTCTTTCCGGTTTACTGCCCATTCTTTTTTGGTTTGGTCATAAACAAGGTCTTTGGCTACTATCACACCAACATACTCGAATTCAAACCCCTGGACAGTGTAGATGCATCCGACCTGGTTGACGCCCGCCGGATCATAAGCCCATAACGGCGCTTCGGGAATCCCTTTTGCAAGCTTTGTTCCCGGCTTTCCTTCCCAAGGCATCTTGAAATCGCCTATCACTACGTCATCGGCCAGTGTCCCATCCGGTTTCGGGTTGCTCCAGGGCCAGCAGAAGCCCGCAACAAGGCGCGCGGCATTAGGTTTTTCCCTGTTTTTCTCTTTGATTGCTTCGCATAACTCTTGCGGGCTGCCGAATATTTTGAATTCCATTTTCTCGTTTTTTGTGAGGTACATGTTCGCCGTGTCCCTCACGCCGAGCGTGTTGTCGACCCAGTTCAGGAATCCGTCCGAGCCGCTGCACCTGAATTGCGTCTTCAGCTCGAATTCGAATATTTCCGCGTTGTATTTCTGCGCGGTTTCTTTGATTAACTGCGTTGAGCCGATTTCCTGCGGCGTCACGACCTGCCAGTCGTCAATGAAGAAAATCGCGATTTTCGCGGCTTTTATTAGTTCATCCATCTGCGGCGTTTCTGAGCGCATATTCCGCGGCGTGTAGCGGTCGTTGCTTGTTTTCCTTATCCTGTGCGCCTCGTCGCAGATTAAAACGTCAATCTGGTTTTCCGTGTGCGCTTGGAAGCTGTTGAAATACTTGAACAGGTGCGTCCCGTGCGCGCCGACTATTTTCCGCAGCGTTGTGGTAAACGCTTTGGAGCCGGTCGCGTGGAAAACAGTCAGGCCTTTCCCCAGCAATTCAGCCAAAGCGTTCAGGGCAATTACCGATTTTCCGGTGCCTGGCCCGCCCCTCACGATTATTACCGATTTTCTTTTCAGTTTTGAGCATTTTTTGGCGCGGTCAATTATAGTATTATTTGCCGTTATCTGCTCGTCCAACAGGTAGAAAACCCGCTGCCCCTTTATCATCGAAGAAGCGACATCGATAAGTTTTTTCGACGGCCTGATGTTGCTGGCCTTGAACCTGTTGAACAGCTCCAGCCCGTGCCCTTTGCATAGCCTCGCCTTGATGTATTTGCTTAGCTCGTCAAAATCGTCTTTTGTGAAAACAGGGAATTCCTTTTCAATCTCGCTGAACTTCGGCAGGAACAGGACATCGCCCGCTTTTGAATAGTTGTGGCAGTAAACGCACGACTCAAGCCCGATGCCGCCCTCCTGGAATACTTCCATAAAGTCCTTGAGGTAAAAGTGGTAGCCCCTTACCTGGTATGAGGGGTGCGGCACCATCCTTTCCCCGCCACCGACAAAAGTTATCACGTTCTCGTCAATCTCACAGTCCTTTACCTTTTCCCACTGCTTAAGCTCTATCAGTATTACGTTCTCGTCGGATTTCTCCCCGTTCCCAAAAAGAATGCAGTCAATCCTTTCCGTGCTGTACGGAAGCTCATATTCCAAAACAACAGCGTTGTCTGAGAGTCCCGCGCGCTCAACCACATTTTTGAGGAACTGCAATGAATTCTGCCAAGAGTGCAGTTCGCCGGGACTCACCCGCCGTCCATAATATTGTTCAAAGCTGTTCCGCAATTTGTCGGCAATCCTGTTTGTCACGGCATCTTCGATGAACTCGGCAGTTGTTCCCTCATAAAGCCGCATGCTCACAGCTCCGTGTACTTTTTTGCCGAACCCTTCGCCTTTTCGACGGGATATTTCTTTGCGTTGTGCTCAAGCTTCTCAAGAATCGCCTTCTCCAAATCAACGCCTGTTTCCTCAGCCATATCCAAACAGTAAATAACAATGTCCGCAAGCTCGTGCTTCAGCTCGCCCAGCTTTTGCGGATTTTTCAGCGCCTCTTTTACCTCTTCGTTCGTCTTCCACTGGAAAATCTCCGCAAGCTCGCCGGCTTCAATGTTAATAGAAAGGGCTAAATCCTTGGGGTTATGGTATTTCTTCCAGTCGCGCTCGTCGCGAAAAGCAATAACCCTGCGCTTCAATTCAGACAAATCCATTAATTAGTAAAAACGCCTTAATTGAACTTAAATTTATTGCATGGGTTGCCTGCGGTCGGGTGCGCTAAATTACAGAGTGGAATTGTTTTTTTTATCCGTTTTCCTTGCTTTTTGGGTTGTCTGCGTTTATTTTTTCCAGAAGTTTTGCCGTTTGTGTTGGGTTGATGTTGATGCCGGTCATTATGTTTCTTTTGAATTGGGCGCCCGCAAAGTGGTCCGTGTAGGTTGGTCTATCTCTGTTGTCATCAATCGTTGTTTCCTCTGGTTCAAGCGGGTTTTCAAGAAACTCAACATTTTTCAGCCGGTAGTATCCAATGACCTGGTCATCTCTCGCGACGTATTTCCCCTGGCTCAGGCTGTCGACCAGCGCTTCCATTGATTCGGACCCGAGCTTTTCGCCAAACTCTTTCCATAGGGAGGCTATTGTGCCAGAGCCCCGGCTCTCGACAATCGAAAACCCTTCAATCATTCTTGGCTGGTCCTTGGAGGAAAAATCCTCCTTCTTTACCAAAAAGAAAAAAACAGTGCCGTCAAGTATCGTTTCAGGCTTTGAGGCGTGCCGCCAGAAAATGACCTCGTGGTTCTTGCGATACGAGTGAAAATCAAACCAGTCGCGGTCGGTTACCCCGATATAACCCCAAGCCAGATTAATCAACCAACATTAATAATTTGAAGAAACAAGCTTAAATCGCACAGTTCTGCTCAAACAGCAGCCATCCCAACCGTCGCCCCAACCATAAATGCCACCGCGATTTTTCCGAACTCGTACGCCTCGTCGTCCCAGCCGTACATTGAAAAGACCGCGATGAAGCCGACGAGGATCCAGGAAAAGATATTGAGAAGAAAAAACGCAGACGACATTGAAGCACCATTTACCGTTATAGGTATATACCTATAATAAGGTTATTAAAAACCTATCGGTAAAGCGGTAAATATTGGTATGGCGCGCATCAAAACATCAATCTCAATAGAAGAGAAAACTTGGAAAGAATTCAAAAAGAAGTGTATTGATGAGGGCAAACAATATTCGGAAGTGCTAGAAGAATTGATGAAAAAGTTTGCAGAGCGGCGATTTAAATAATCCCCCCGGCCACTGTCAAATTCTTATACTTGGGAAGTAATAAACAAACCTATTCCTTCTTTCTTTTCGAACGGTATTTTTTTCGATTAACTTATTTAATATCTGAATAACATTTGATGGAGTAGTTCCTTCAGATTGTTTTTCTATTATCTGATTTGTTGTTAAACCAGTTGGGTTGTTTAGTATGATTGTGTAAATTTCATTTTGGGATTTTGGCAGGTTTAAAACTTCTTTTTTATTGCCAGATACGTTATGAAACTCCTTCTTTATGAATTCTTCACTTATTTGTTTTTCTTGTTTGGTGCTCATCAGGGTATATGCTTCATTGCAAGCACGAATGAACTTAAGCGGGTTTCCTTCAGATAAAAGAGCTAAAAGATTTAAAGCCCCTTTCTGGAAAGGCAAGATGTCGATAGAGTAATCAATCTCTTTTGTTGTTTTTTGTTTGTTATAACGCAAGATACGTTTTGCGAACATTTCAATTAAATGTTCTGTTTCTAACGGAGGGATTTCTACTATTTCCGCATTTTTGTTGAAATTAGGCTGTTCGTTTATTATTTTATAATATTCATTTGTCGGCATTACTATAACTGGTAATACATTTTTTAGTTCTAAGATACTCCAAACAAAGTCCCTATTCTCTGAATATTTGTTCAGGATTTGGTAGTCATCAATAGCAAGGATAACTGGGTTTTTTGATCTAACAATTAATTTCTTGATAAACTCATTCGTGTCATCTCCCTTAGAACAATAGCCCAACTCCTTAGCTTTTTCGACGGTTTCTTTCAACGAATCCTTATCAAGCAGCTCAAGCAGTTTTTGGAACTCTTCCCCCCTTTTGTCATCCCTTGTTTCTATTGTTTCTTTCAGTCGAATTTTAAGGATAATAGTTACTGTAAAGTGTTCTTTAAATTTTTTTCCGGCATATTCAACTGAAGGTATCTCGAAGACATAAAATTCGTTATCTTGCTTTTCCTTTTCGCTGAGTAAATAAGCAACGAGGGAACTTTTTCCGATTCCCTTCTCGCCAATAACAATTATTTTTTTCACCGAACCGTTCAATAGCTTTGCAAGTGCTCGGCCAAACTGGACGCCCTGCGGAATCCGATCAACAAAAAGGGCTTCATTGTTTATTGGATCTTCGGAAAATACATTGCCGCCGAGCTTGTGGTCTATCGAAAAACCCTGGCGGGTGGTGTCGAACTCTTTACTGAAAACATCGTATATTCCTGTCATTTTAACCCCATAAAGAATAATTATTCAGCTTAATAGTACTTAATATTGGCTCTTGTTTATATTCTTTTCGGCAGGTATTGGTTAATGCTAGCGCAGGCCTACGTAAGCTGGTAGCGGGGCAGCTTGGCTGCTCGCTAAGGCTGGTGGAAACAAGAAGCTGAAGTAATTGGCACGATGAGCCTTGGAAAACAGGTTGAACCGCTGATGCTGTAAGCACGAACACAAAATAGACGTTACAGTTAATCAATTATTACTACGTTGTTCTTTATAAATCTGCATTTTCCGCTTTTTGTAGGCTTGCAAGGGCCTGTTTTGCTGTTGCCCCTACGTGCCATACACTTGTATTGGTTGGCGGAACCGCCGCGCTACTCGCCATAAACTTGCAGGGGTTTCGCGGTTCCTTTTGTTTTTGCGTCTTGTTTATTATTGCTTTTGGGGCATTGTTTTTGCCGGATGCCTAGACCCCGGCCGGCGGTTGCAAGGAAAGCGAAAACAGGCCTTAGGGCGAGCCTGCGCGGCAGCGACCCTGCAGTGGCAAGGTTTTTTGCGCGGGAGCGCGCGTGGGGCCTGAGGGAGCTGCGCACGCTTTTAAGGGAACCCGGCGGCATTGACCCGGCGGTAAGGCGCGTTACAGTAAAGTTCGCCAAGCTGCCTTTTGCCGCCATAACCGACAATTGCGAGGGGCACTTTTTTCTTGACAGTGCGCGGCACAAAAAAATCTCCCTCAAGGCGATAGAAAAAGGGATTGCCGCGGGAAAAATTCCCCCGAATGCGAAAATCTACTGGAAGCCCGCTTATTTCGAGATTCTTGTCAACGGTTCCAAAGCGGCCGAAGAATTCTCCGGCGCCAGGGCAAAGGAAGTGCCGCCCATGCTGCCCGACAGCACGGAGCCAGTCACAATAGAAACCGCAAGGAAAATCAGGGCACACAATCTAAGGCATATTTCCGCAGTAGAAAAAGTTGCCGACAGGTTCATAGCAAAATACTGCCGGAATCCCTGAAGCCGCCGGCAGCGGCAAAAAGCCACCGCCAGTTTATTGCCATTTTTGCGCTATCCAGCGCCGGGAAAGGGCGAAGGGGGGAATACGGCAATTGCCGGGCGCGGTGGCAGTAAAAGGCTTTTTTTATTTTGTTTTGTAGCCGAATTTCCTGTTGTAGCGCTTGTGGTCCAGCACTTCCAGCAGCACAGCTATTACTTCTATTTCTGTTCCTTGTGCGGTGTAAATCAGGCGCCAGTATCTGCTTAGGTTTAGTTTCCAGAGGCTTTTGGCGCCGAATTTTTCCGCGTACTCGCGCGGAATCTTTTCTTTGGCGATATGGTCGCCGCGCTTATAGTCAAAACGGAGCTTTTCAATGCCGTTTTCTATTATTTTTTCGAGGTAAGCGCTTTCGCTGTCGCCAGCAATCGCCCTTCTCTTGATTGCATTAAACTGTTCATTGAATTCTTCTGTCCCGACAACCCTGTTCATTCACAATTCCATGCCCTTTTTGACAGCGGCATCAAGCTTAGGGTTTGACGCGATCCACATTATCCGGCCGTCCCTGTTGAACGCAATTTTGTTAGAGCGCTCCAAATAATCCAGTATTATCCGGAAAGTCTGGTACTGCACCTGTTTTGGCAGGCTCTTCCACAACTGCGTTCTTGTGGGATAGCTTTTGGCTTCTTTTATCGCGTCCTCCACCATCAGCACTGTGTCAAGGCGGGGGTAATGCAAAACCGTTCTGGTTTCCATAAAAAACACTTGTTGTATGATAATATACAATGTATAGTATTATACAACTGGCTTTTTACCCTTTTCGCCCGGCCTTGACCGCGCCGCGCATTTGTTCGCAAGAAACTGGCTTGGGTGGCTTTAAATAAGCCGCTTTCTTTTCGTCAAAAAGCGAAGGAAGCCGCGGATGCTTTTTTTTGCGTCTTGTTTATTATTGCTTTTGCGGCATGGTTTTTGTTGGTTGGTGATTGTTGTGAGCTTTTTTTGCGTCGACGTTGAAACCTGCCCGGTTGACCTTGAGGGCGCCCTGAAGATGGATGAGGAGGAGCGGAAGAAGCTGCTGAACCCGATTGACTCAAAGATAGTGGCTATTGGCGTGAAGGAAGAGGGGAAAGAGGCAGTGGTTTTGCTTGATGATAGCGAGGCTGTTATGCTGCGGGAGTACTGGGAAAAACTGGCGGCATTTAAGAAGAGTTTTCCTTATGGGAAAATTGTTGGCTTTAACCTCAAGAATTTTGATTTGCCTGTGCTTGTGACAAGGAGCTTTATTCACAACGTGAAAGTTGTTCCTTTCCTTTTGAAGGAAATAGTTGACCTGCGCGAATCCCTGTCTGTTTTCAAGTACGGGCACGTAAGGGGAAAGCTGAAGGAATACGCTTCTTTCATTGGAATAAAAACAATGGACGGAATGGACGGAAGCAAGGTGGCAGAAGCGTGCAAAAAAGGCGAATACAAAAAGATAGGCGAATACCTCAAAAAAGACCTCGAAATAACGGAAGAAATATACAAAAGGGCGAAAAGCCTGAGAATAACGGAAATACAGAGATGGTAAAAGCGGTTTTTACTCGCTTGGCTTTTTTTCGAGCATCCATTTCCAGGCCGGTTTTATTGTTATTGTTTTGTTTTTTTCCCGTATTTTGTCTTCTTGGCTGCGTGTTATTATCAGGCCTTCTTTCAGGCCGAATTTTTGCATTGCTTCAAGCAGGCCTTTTGTTTCCCTTTCTTTGTTGTCTTCGTTTAGTTCCAGGCAGGCTTGGACCGCCGTGCTTATTTTTTCTTTTTCCTTCACCAGGAAATCGCACTCGTTTTTTCCGCTGAAATAGAAAATGCTTTTGCTTTTTCTTTTTAAATGCAGGAAGACCGCGTTTTCAAGCATTCTCCCTTTGTCCGCGGAAAAGGAAACGGAATTGGCGCTTGAGAGGCCGTTGTCCACGCTGTAAACCTTTTTCTGGTTGGCAATCTGCTTTTTTTGCGAGTAATCGAACTTTGGCACGGTAAAAAGGAGGTAGCTGTCTTCAAGGTATGAAATAAAGGAAATGGCTGTGTTGACAGAGCCAAGGCCGAATGTTTTTTTTATGCTGTTGTAGGAGAACTCTTTCCCGACATTTGAAAGCAGGAAAACCGCGATTTCTTTCATTGTTTTCAGGCTTTTCAGCCTGTGCCTTACCGCAATGTCCCTGGACATTATGTCGTTCAGCAGCTCCTGCAGTATTTCAGCCCGCCGGTATTTCAGGTATTCCGGAAAACCGCCCTTTTCCAGGTATTCGTCGAAAGAATCCACGCCCGGCTTTTTTCCGCTGAAGAGCAGGAATTCGCCGAACGAGAACGGGAAAAGCTCCATGGCCAGATGCCTGCCGGTCAGCCTGGTGCCAAGCTCCCTGCTTAGAAGAGAGGCGTTGCTGCCGGTAATCAAAAAATGCTTTTTCCTGTCCAGCCGGCTCCTGACAAAAAGCTCCCATTTAGGGGCGTTCTGAATCTCGTCAAAAAAATAATGCGCGGCTTCCCCGAATTCCTCGGCAAAAACCTCGTCAAGCTTCTGGAAATCGCCGGTGTCAAAACTCGCGGCACGCGGGTCCTCAAAATTAAAATAATAAAAACCCGGCGCTTTTCTCATCAGTTGCTTCAGCAAAGTGCTTTTCCCGCAGCGCCTAACGCCGGAAATCACCTGCGCAAAAGGGAGAGACAAGTCAATCCGCCCAAGCGCCTCCCTTTCAACACCGTAGTCAAAGCCGGCGAGCTCAGCCATTTGCGACCTCACAACATCCCTCAAAGTCTCCTTCAGCAGCATAATGAACAATAGCGCACAAAACAATATATAAACCTTTCACTACTACTGAACGATTTTGTTCAGTAGAAATGAACACTTTTAGGGGGTAAGGGCCGCCCTAAAGCGATGCGATATTGGCATCACTTAAATAATTGGCCTGCGGGAGTCTCTTTCTGTTTTCAAGTACGGGCACGTAAGGGGAAAACTCAAGGAATACGCGGCGCTGATGGGGCTGAAGGCAATGGAGGGAATGGACGGAAGCAAGGTGGCCGAAGCGTGCGCGAAAGGCGAAAACAAAAAAATAGGCGAATACCTCAAAAAAGACCTCGAAATAACGGAAGAAATATACAAAAGGGCGAAAAGCCTGAGAATAACGGAAATACAGAGATGGTAAAAAGGCTTTTTGCGAAGCTGGCTGTTTTTGCCGTGGTTTGTGGCAATTCTGTTGGAAATGCTGCCTTGCAGATTTTGCCGGCTTATTCTTTTGGCGAGTATATTTTCAGCATTTCTTGGTAGGATTTCTTGATTATTTTTATCAGCGGCCTGAAGTCTTTTTCTTTTCTCGCTTTTTCAAGCGCCTGATAGTATCTTTGCCTGTATTTGAGGAAGATTGTTATCGGCGGATAGCCGGCTTTTTTGAGCATGAAATTCATCAGCAGCCTTCCTGCCCGGCCGTTTCCGTCAACAAAAGGGTGGATTGCTTCGAATTCCGCGTGGAAATAGGCTGCAACAACTATGGGATTTTGTTTTTTCCGGTTCGCGTTGAACCACTTTATCAGCGCGCCGAGCTTTCTCGGAACGGAATACCATTCCGGCGCGATGTGCGTTCCAACCCTGACATTCACTTTTCTCAGGCAGCCCTCGAATTCCGGGTTCGCGAGAGTGCTCTCAACGACTCTTTTTTGAATCCCGCATATGATGCCCTGGCTGAGCGTTTTTTGCTTTAAGCCCATCGTGAAATCGAAGGCGTTCTTGTGGTTTTTTGCCTCCTGGACATGCCGCATTGGCTTGTTTGCAGGAGAAACTCCTTCGAACAGCACGCCGGCTGTTTCCTGAACCGTCAGGCTGCTTCCCTCTATTGCGTTGCTGTCGTAAGTGTATTCCGTTATGAAGTGCTGGTAAAAATTCTCGGGGTCCATTGAAGAAATTTTTTTGTTCAGCTTTCCCCTTAATTCTTCGAAGTCATCCATTTCTTTTGCTGTAAGCACTTTGCCGAAGTTTATTTCGCCCAGAACAACGCGGGCGTCATCGGACAGCTTTTCAAGCTGCTCGGGATTAAGGCCTGTCCCGAGAAAAACAGCCTTTTTCCTGACCTTGCCATTTTCCCTGAAAGTGGTGGCAAGGTAGTACTGCATATGCCCGCCCTTTTCCCTTTTCTCGACAAAAGCCATAGAAACAACATATGACTACAAGTTTAAAAATACATCTTATATGTAGTCACATAAGCCCGGCTGGCTTTCCAGCATTTACCCCTATTAAGCTGGTGGGCGAAAACAAAAAAATAGGCGAATACCTGAAAAAAGACCTGGAAATAACGGAAGAAATTTACAAAAGGGCGAAAAGCCTGAGAATAACGGAAATACAAAGATGGTAAAAAAAGGCTTTTTGCCCCGCAGGTTTCTAGAAGAATTGCTTATACCATTTTTCGTATTCCTTGTGGCTGCCGATGAAGTAAAATTTTACTTCCTTGCTTTCTTCAAAAACCCTGTAAACTATCCTGCATTGGCCTATTTGGCCCACAAAGAATCTCGCGCCCTTTTTCAGGTGCCTTTTCTGCGGGTGCAGCAGGATTTTGGCTATCTTCTTTGCTGTTCTTTCCTGCATGGCAAATTCCGGGCTGTTGAGAAAGCAGGGCCATTCCTCATCAAAAACAGCGATGTACATTGGCATTACTTCAGGTGTTTTGCGTACTTGCCCAAAGCCTGCTCTGCGTTCAACAATTTTCTCTTTCCTTGCTTGGCCTGCTGGTCAAGGAAATCAAGCTTCCTGTTCACAAGCTCAACCTCGCCCAGGTGCTCTTGCCCAAAATTTATTATCGCCATCCTAATCGCCTCGGACTGCGTATTAGCGTATCCGGCCGCGACAGTGCTCTCGACGATTTCCTTCACTTTCCCTCTTAAAATAACGTTCAAAAAAACCACCCTGACACAATATGCGCCATTTATGATTTAAATATGTTTCGATTATAATCCATTTTGAAGCACAAGCCGCCTTTTTGCTTCTTAGGCTGCTTTCACTCCAGCGCGAGGCTTGTTTTCAGGGCGTCATCCACTTTTAGCATTGCGAGCTGATCCAGGGAACCGATTTTTTTCAGGATTCTGTGCTCCGCCGAGATTGTCCTTATTTGGTTGCACAGTATGGTGCTTTTTTCGTTTAATCCGGATTCTTCCCTTTCAACAATTACCGCCGTAGGATAATTCTTATCGGTAATTGTGGATGTAAACGGCACGATTATTGTTGTCGGGCCGAATTCGTTTGAAATGTCATTCTGCACGACCAGGCAGGGCCTTGTTTTTCCCTGCTCGCTGCCCATGGCAGGGTCAAGCTTTGCCAGAACTATGTCTCCTCTCCGCATCATCAAGCATCTCGTCCGCTTCCTTGCTGACCCACTTCCATTCTTCATTGGTCTTTCTGTCCAAGTCGGCGTTTTTCCTGTAATACTCGCGCATCAGCTCTTCTTTCTCCTTCTTGCCGGCTGTTTTCTCCAAAACAACCCTGTCGTTCTCAATCTTCACGACAACCCTGTCCTTGGCCTTGATTCCCTTGATGTCCCTGATATTCTTCGGGATAGTAATCTGGCCCCTTTCGCCGACAACGGCAATGCTCTCAAACATGCAAAAACCTCCAGTATGCGCAATACATACTAATACATATCAAAGCGTATTTAATGGAATTGCCGTTCTTTGGATGTTCATACCCGAAAACATCGAACAAAGGGTTGCGGTTCAAAATAGAGGGGTAACTCGTTGGTGCATTCGGTTGGTGCAAAGTGGGTGGCGGGTAGATTTCGTTACTTTGAATTTATTGTTTTTTTGACCTTAGGCTTTGCTCTTAAATTCAATCTTGCTCTTAGCTTTGCCCATAAAGTTATTTCTGGCTTCTGCATTGTTGTAATCTTTGTTGATGTTGGATTGTGCAATTGATTTTCCACAATCCAGAAAGCCAATCCTCGCCAGCGTCTTTGTTGCAAGTATCTAATTGATATCTTGATTGCATTTCGCACATTGCAGTAGCAGGGCATTGTTGTAACTTATTTTGGTATTCAGTTTCACAATCGTTTTTACATAAATTAACAAAATCATTCCCGCTTTTTGCAAGACCACCACAATTTTTGTTGCAGCCATCCAACCACTGTTTTGATTGGTCTTCACAACTTGCCGCAATACATCCGCTAATCACAATAAGCGCAGACAATAGGCAAATAAAAAATATTTTTGATTTCATAATGCGGTTAAGTGAAAACCAGAATTTAAACCTTGCGAAAGGGGGTTCTTTTGCATTAGCGGCTGACTGGTTTTTGAGTTTGCATTGTCGGCTGATAACTTTAAAGGGGGTGAAAAAGGCATGGAAGGGAGCATAGGGAGCAACGAAAAGCTAAATAGGGAGAAAGTAGTTATTAGAACGAATAATATGTCATCTCAAACATCTCCTGAAGAAGTAAGAATAATCTCTGGCATTATCGGTGGTGGGCTGTTGGGCGCAGCAGTAGCTGGAAGTAGCGGGGCAGTTGCAGGGGCAATCGTTGGAATAATAATAGTGAAACTAACCGAGTGATTCAATGCTTGATTATGTGTTTTTCAGTGTGGGAATTGGAATCCTTCTGCTTGTAATTTATAGCCTAAAAGGGTGGAAAATTCCTTTGCTGGGAGAAGCTGTTTTATTATTTGTGCAAGGACAGATGCTTTTTGGCGGGTTCTATTTTTTGATGTATGCTTTTTTAGGCTCTGAATTTGTTATGAGAATCCTATTTTTGCAAGAAAGCAATTTTAGGTATGTAATTGGTGTTGGGGGAGTAGCTCTACTTTGGGCGGGATTAGAAAGTTTGAAAACTTTGACTATAAAAAAAACCCCTTCTACTAATCAATAGATTATTGTTTACTCTTTGTTATCAAACTGTGCCATCTGTTTCTTTCATTATGATACCATTTTTTTGTATGAGTAGTCGCATTTTTCGAATGAGCATGCTTCGCATTTTCCTTTGCTTGTTGCTGGTGTTGGTGGGATGATTCTTTGTTTTATTAGCGCGATTTTTATTATGTTGGCTATTGTTTTTGTTTCGGTTTTTCTGTCGAAGTGTTCTCTCCAGAATATTTGCTGGCTGTCTCTGTTTCTTAGTATTGAATAAATTTTTCTGTTGCCTATTTCTTTTTCAAAGTTTAACGCTATGAGCAGCGAGTATGCTCTGACTTGGTTTTTGTATCCTTCGTATGGGGTGAGGTTTGGCTTGTCGTCTATTATGTAACAGCCTGTTGGGTCTGCTATTATTTCGTCTGGTTTTCCTATTAGCATTACGCTTCCGATTTCTGCTGAGAGTGTTACATCGCAAGCGTCTGGGCGGGTTATTACTCTTCTTTTGCATTGGAAGATTTGGTTTAGTGTTTTTTTGAGTTTTACTTCTTTTAGGAATTCTTTGTCTATTTTTTCGTGCGCTTTTTTTCCTGCTTGTATTGCTTCTGATTCTTGTGTGGTTAGTCCGCTTGCAGTTATTTTTTTGAACCATTTGTATTCGCAGAAGTCGAATTCTGAGAAGTCTGATGCTCTTATTGCAATCATGGATTACACCCTATTTTTAGCGGTTCTTGTGATAATTCCAACAGGCTTTTGAAGTCATTGTTGGGCAGGTCTATTTGGGCTGCTTCTGCTGGTGTTTTGCCGCCCAAAAAACCGTGTGGTTTGATGTAATTGTAATGTATTTGCAACCCTTTCATCAGGATGCTTGCTGACTTGAACCTGCTGAAGCCCCGCATTGGTCTGCACCTGTCCCGTTGCGTGCCGTGCAGTCTTTCCACTAAATTATTTCCTCTAATAGCTCTTATTCCAACTCCGCCACAATGAATGGTTTTGTTTTTGAATACTTTTGATATTTGTGAGGAGTAGCATGACAACCCGTCTGTTGTAATAGTGTCTGGGTTTTTTGGCACGGTTGTTTTTGCTTTTCGCAAGAATTCTTCGCAAGCCTCTTGTGTTCTTGTTTCACTTGACAGGCTGGAGAGTAGGAATCTTGTTTCTTCGTCTAACAAGTTCCATTGCCATAGCGACTTGTGGTAGTTGTCGGCGCACTTGAATTCTATTTCGTCTGCGTTCCAAGCATCGCCGACAATTGGTGTAAGAGTGTCCACAAATTTTTCAATTTGAAGGATGGCTCTGCGTAACCATCGCAGGATTGTGGAATGGCTTACTTTAATCCCTTTGCTTTTTTCAAAATGTTGTGCGATTCCTCTAAACGAAACTCCTAAAAAATACAGGCTGAGTGCATCAGCGACTAATTCTTTGTTTCCTTTGATTTTTTTGAATGTCCCGCCCAGAGAAAACCTCTTCCCGCAGTTTTTGCAATGGTAAGTCTGGATTTTTCCTTTCTTGCAATACCTGAAACCGAATCGTATGACTCTTTCAGACCCGCAATAATCGCAAAGAATTGTATCGCTCATTTTTATCAACATAAAGTGTACGTTTTATACAGATTATATTTGCAGCAGGGTTTTTAAATCCTTCCTAAACAAAGCGTACACTTTAATTAGAAACATTTATATACTGTTAGTACGTTATATTAGTGGTTTCTTAAATAAAAAGTACGTGATGGTTTATGGGTCAACGAGAAATAATTAACGTGCATGCAAAAGAAAAAATAAAGAAACTTGCCCTTGTAGAAAAAACCGCAAAAATAACCAGTGATGGAAAACACCTTGTAATCAGAGTGCCCAAACTAATCGAAGAAGCCCTAAAAATGAAAATGGGTGAAAGAATCACTTTCAAAGCAGAGAAGAACAAACTCGCAATAATTTTTAGGGGAGATTAAATGCCTAGGAAAAAAACTTACCTGAAGAAAAAGCCGTATGAAAAATTAGGTAAAGAAATAACATCTAGAAACCCCTATGAAGACATTCTTCTACAGGCGATTAGCTATTCAATAGTAAAACGGTCAACTAGGGAACTAGCCGCCGCCACTGAAATGGATTGGGCAACCGCCAACAAATACCTCAACGCACTCAAAAAAAGAGGGCTAATCAAAGCAACTAAAATAGGTGAAAACAAAATAGTTTGGAGCAGAGCATAATATTTAGCATTTTTACACGGTCAAAGAATATTTGTCAAAATAAAAACAACAACGGAAGTCTACTCTCTCAAAAAGTTTATAATCAGCTTGGAGTTGTATACATGCATGGGCAATAATAAATTTGATTTTAGTAGTTTATTACCAAATGAATGGTTGCTTGTCTTCTTTTACGCCGCAAACAATAAACCCACCTATGGCAAACTAATGCTAATAAAACAAATCTTTATTTTAATAAAAGAAGTTTTGCCTGAATTAGGACCTATCTTTGAATTTACCCCCCATTATTATGGACCCCATAGCTTTGATTTAATAGCGGCTATAGAAGAGCTAAGTAAAAAGGGGCTAGTTGATATAAAAACAAGTGGTTCTAGAACGGACTATAAGCTAACGAATGCTGGAATTGAGGCAGCGCAAAAAATTCAACAAAAACTTCCAACTGAAGTATTCCAAAAAATAGAAACTTTCAAAAGAAGCATTTCAGAATTAAGTCAGGGTGGTATATTGAGATATGTCTATGGCAAATACCCTGAATACACACAAAATTCGCTAATCAGGGAGTCCGTTGAAAATGGTATTCAATGAATTAATTTTGGTAAGCATACCTGGGGCAATTGCTGCGTGGGCGTTCTTTTATTTTGAATGCCCCAAAAAATTTTCGAATGACTACAACAAGAAGATAGAAACTATTTTATCTGGCATGCGTGAAGAACTACTTGCGAAGATACTTGAACTGAAGACTGAATTAAATCAGAAAGCAAAAGAAGAGCAAGTTGAATTATTTAATAAGAATCTGATTTCAAAAATTGACCAAATTTCCAAAGCGGCTAGCAAATATGCAAAAATTGGAGACCTCCTATATGAATACCCCAAAAAGCAGAGGAGTGCAAGTTTTGTATTTTTCATCTTGGCTGCGCTCCTGCTTGCCACATATGTTCTAAACAGTTTTGGGCTTGTTGATTTTTCATTCTCTAAACCAACAAGTATTTTAACGTTTATTGGCTTACTAGAGTCCTTTCTTTTTGTCGGGATGTCTATAATATTCGGAGTGATTCTAAAAGACAAAAATATAAAAGATGCACTTGATGGAGATTATAAAAAGTACAAACAGGAATGGGAAAATAATGATAAAAGATATTAAGGTTAGGACTGTAGGAGAAAAAGGACCAAGAACCATTAAAATAGATACTAAAGTCAATCGTATTGAAACACCTACTCGAACTTTGACATCTTTCGAGGACAACTACAAAAGCAATGTTGACCTTGATAAATTATCTAACAAGTGGGACTTTATTTATCCAAACGAGATATATGAGATAACAACTCAAATAGACCAAGAAACCATTAACAATTTACTGGAGAAAAATGGTGCATTCCAAAGAATGATTCAAAAGTTTAACCCGCTAATCGTTAAAAATAGCCAAGAAAGATTAATTTTATTTTATCCAAAAGTAACTAAATCTACCTTGCTTAACGAAGATGCGATTGAAATAATCTTACTATTACAAATGCGATTAGGTCTAGAAATTGTCTCCATCCCAGATTCAAAATCTACTTTTAACTACACCACTTACATAAAACATGTGGACAAAGCCAGAAAGTATTTGGCTAGTAAAGAATACGAAGGAGACATCATACCCTACATTGATATGGAAACAGAACACAGTGCATTTAAACAAAAAATAAATTTTTTAATTAGTGAGGGATACCAAGCAATTGGATTAACCAGCAGAAGTATCGATTTTTCAATTTTAAATCTAAAATATATCGAAAAGGAACTAAGGGATAAAGACGTTTGGTTCCACATGTCTGGTGTCAATAGATACTACAAAAGAGCCACCTCTGGCGCACACATCCCACAATTGTTTGGTGTTGATACTACTAGCACATTAATTCAACAAGGTGGTGGGTCAGCAACTGATTTAAGCAGAGTAAAAATGTTCGAACAAAACAATTTGCAGTATGAACTCTTGGCGGAGCTAAAAGAGGGATTAGGTCAAAAAAGTTGCGGTTGCCCCATTTGTAAAGGAAAAGATTCTGAATCCTTCATTTCAACTTATTCCAAAACTAAACGAATGCAGCAATCATCTGCATTACTTGATAGATATTGTAAAATACACGAAACATTTGCTAGCCATGAGCAATTTGCAAAAACCAAAAATATGATTAATTCTAATGAATTTCTCGACTATTACAATTCAAAAAAAGGATTAAAACAGACGGGTTTTTTAGATAAAAAATAAATAGAAAAGGTAAACTTTTGTACAACTATTTCTAATTCATCAGTTGCATTTTGTAATCACATATTGTTTTGTTGCTTTTAGGCAGTCGGGGTGTAATCCTCCAGCATAATTTGCTCCTGCAGGGTCTAGTGTGAGCCAAGTTTCTTTGTTGTCTTTTTGAGTGTGGACAAACCCTTGCAAAAAGGGATATCGTTCACCAATAGAATCTGCTAATTTTTGGGTGTCAACGCTTTCGTCGCCAACATAATATTGAGCATAAGCGTGTTGGCAGTCTGGAACAATGAGTATTCTGCTTTTGCCACCCATTGCTTCAATCATGGAGGCGATTAATACTGCTTGATTCTTACAGTCTCCTGAACCGACATAAAGAGTTGTTGCAGGAGCATATGGTTCTGCTTTGTCTAATGGAACATTTAGGTAACTAATGTTATCCTTTACCCAGTTATAGGAATCTATTACTTGGTCTAGAGAAAACATGCCAGCGTGTTGCCTTGCTGCTTCTGTTACTTTTTTCCTAACCTCTAAGTCGTTTGGTTGAATTTTGTTGCAGTATGCTGGATAGAAAAAAGAGCAGATTTCAACGTCTTCTTTAGTTAAACCAGAAAAACCGCATCTTTCCCCGATTATTTCAAATTCCATATTGCCGAGATTTGTTCCGTTCTTCTTGAATTCGTCAGCGATTTTATTGTAACATTCCAAATTCTGAACTGCCTTTGCACAATCAATTGACTTCGTTTGCCCCGTGTTTGTGGTTTGGGGTGGTGATTGCGCGTTTTGGACGCACCCAGATAAAAGAAGTAAAATTAAAAGTGCTAGCCCGCCGAGCAATGCTTTAGCCATCTTTTATTTAATATAAAACAAACCAATTTTAACTATTGCCTGTTCAGGCAATATGTGGATTTTATGGGGCAATAACGTCTAATCATTGAATGCTTTCCCCGAAACAACTTGCAGACATTCTAGGCGACAATACAAAAGTAAAAATCTTACAGGCACTTGCTGAAAAGGAAATGACCACAACAGAGATATTCAAAAAAATGCCCGAAATCCGATACCGAGAATCGGTCTTTAAAGCACTCAAAAAGCTACAACAAACAAGTCTGATTAAACGAAAATTTTCCACAAAAACAAGAGCATACAAGTATAGCACTAATTTCAAGAGAATAATAATAAATAACAAAATACAACTTAAGATTGAATAGAATGCCTACTATGCTTAAACGATTCATGAAAAGCTATCTTTGGGTTTATCTCTCGGCGGTTATCGTAGCATTCGTTGCTTTTGGATTTGGGCTAGTACTTCCATCCCCTATTAAAGACCTGTTTATCAGTGTTGCAGGTGGCATTTGGGGCGGTGTTGTGGCGGCAATAATATTTGAAAGCCGCGCTAAGCCGTCTGCCCCAAGAAATAAAAAATGAAAAGAGGTAACTGGAATGCATTATTTGTGCAAGTGTCGGGATTTTTTATGCCCAATTCGTTTGCCTGTAATTTTGTAATTGAGTAAATCCAAGAGAGTATAGAATAATGCAGCGACTGCAAGCAAGGTTAGCCACCCTAGTAAACCATCAATTCTAAAAAACTCATTTATTTTATTAGAGGTAAAAACTACTGAAATGTAAAAAGGATAGTACAAGGTAAATTCGATTCCTGTATCAAAAAAAAAGTAAGGAAGTGCGTTTGGAACCTCCAAAGTATCATGAATTAGTATGTTCCTGTTGGTTGTCTTGTATTTGGTTGATATCAGAAGTAAATACAAGACAAGAAAAGTTGCACAAACAATAGGGATTGCTACAGTGAGTCCATATAACAACCCTGTACTTTTACCTATTGAGTCATAGTAATATTGACTTAGATAGGCAGCGGCAAACAGCGCTGCAGAAAGTCCAATAGCCAACGTTATCCTTGTTGGCTCTTCCTTTTCAAATTCTTGTTTATCCACAAATTAATTACAACAAAAAGCCTTAAACTCCTATTTGTGCAAGTTAATCCCTTTTTGTGCAAAGCCAAAAAAACGCGAATACTCTTACTAAGAATAATTTAATCAAGTTTTTAAAAACAAGCCACTTCAAGTTAATCATGAATGCAAAAGCGGAAGAAGAATTTAATAAAGCAGAAACAGCATACAATTTAGCTGAGAATCTTTTAAAAGAGGAAAAATATCCAGAATGTGTTGACCAGTTTCAAAAAACAGTAGAACATGCATTAAAATCACTTCTAATATTGTATAATATCAAATACCCCCCAAACCATGGGATTACAAACTTTTTGCCTGAAATTATTGAAAAAATTCCAGAATCAGACCCAAACCACCTATTCTATTCAGAAACCGTTTTGCCACCGTTTATTGCAATTTCAACAATATTATTGTCGATAAGAAATTTGGCAAATTACAGTTATCAAACTAAGGGACAAAACAAATCTATCCCTGCAAGCCAAATTTTTAACGAAGGAATTGCACAAAGCGTTTCTATATTGTTTGATTCTAATTATGGTCTACTGAGAGCGTGGATAACCGACCTACTCTATCAATAGCCTACCAACCCATTCTGCACCAACCGTTTGCACCATTAGTTTACCAACCTATTCTGAACCACAACCCGAACAAAGAGCGGTTTAAAAACGCCGCGCTGTTTTCGGCAAAAAGCGAATGAAACCGCTTTCACTGCGGCGCTGCTTCAATCGCGCCAAGAAGTCCTATTCCGCTGGCCGGGAATTCAGCCTGTTTCCGTGCGCACTTCGCAGTCGTGGTTTTCGTCCCAGCCTTTTATCTCATAATAGGAAACGAATTCGCCCGGCTGGCTTACCTTCGCGGGTTCGCACCTGCTGAAGTATTGTGCGAAACAATTCATGTCCTGGCCGCAGTCCTTGGGTTGGCCTGCAGCTGTGCAGCCGGCCAAAAAAAGAAACACCAGCAGGGCTGCGAAGACAACCGCTCCCCCAACGAACAATCTTTCAGCCGTTCAAACCACTCCATCAATTGTATCCGGCAATTTCTTTAAATCGCCAACGGTGTGGTCTCCAAGGTGCCCGATCCTGAATGTTTTTTCTTTCAGCGGCCCGTATCCGTTGCTGATGCCATAGCCTTTTTCCGAGAGCTTTCCGAGCATCTGCTCGACGTTAATTCCGCGCGTGTTGCTGATGCAGCTCACTGTGTTCGACCACAAGCCGCGCTCAGGGAAAGCGTTTCGTGAGGCTGCCGAGGGGCGGCGCGAGAAGAAGGCAGTCAAAACTCTTTCAAAGAATCTCAACGCCGCTTCCGGAAACAATCCCGCCGATTTCAACGGCTTTTTCGCCGAGCTTCAAAAGCTCTTTCTCAATTTTCTTGGCGTCTTTTTTGTTCGCAATAAGAACCATCCCGATTCCCATGTTGAATGCGTGGTACATGTCTTCTTCCGGCACGCCGCCGAGGGATTGAATTGCTTTGAAAACAGGCAATGGATTCCAAGCGCCCTTGTTTATTTTCGCGCCGCAGCCCTTTGGCAGCAGCCTTCCGATGTTCTTGTAGAAAGAACCGCCCGTTATGTGCGCGATACCGTGCAAATCGAATTTCTTCAAAATCGCGAGAACTGTTTTGCTGTAATTCTTGTGCGGCACCAAAAGCGCTTCCCCGACAGTTCGGCCGAGCTCCGGCATGAAGTCCGAAACCTTTTTTCCCGCTGTTTCGAAGAAAACCTTCCGCGCAAGCGAGTAGCCGTTCGTGTTCAGGCCTTCGCTCGGCAGTCCGATGAGAACATCCCCCTTTCGGATTTTCCTTCCGTCGATGATTTCGCTTTTTTCCACGACTCCTACAATGCTGCCCGCGAGGTCAAGTTCGCCCTTTTCGTACACTCCGGGCATTTCGGCTGTTTCGCCGGCAACAAGAGGCATATCAAGCTCCCTGCAGGCCGCGCTGAGGCCTTTCACAACGTCAAGGATTATTTCCTGCTTCAATTCGGCGGCAGCAATGTAATCGAAGAAGAAAAGCGGTTTCGCGCCAATGCACACGATGTCGTTCGCGCTGTGGTTCACTATGTCAATGCCGATTGTGTCCCATTTGTTCATGGCGCTCGCGATTTTTGTTTTTGTTCCGACGCCGTCAACGCTTGAAATCAGCACGGGGGTTTTCATTTTTTTGAGTTCGCCCGCGTCGAATGCCCCGCCGAATGCGCCGCTTCCAAGCGCAACGTTGCGGTTGAAAGTGCTTTGGATAATGCCCTTCATTTCTTCCTTTATCCTATCCGCTTTCGCGATGTCGACCCCTGAGCCCTTGTAGGTTACCTGCATTTTAACCAATAAACTGGGTATGTGGGAATGTTTAAAATTGGAATTATCCCGCTGCAGCATGGCTACAAAACCATTAAATTTGGCTTAAGCGCTATTATTTCCATGCGGCCTGCTCTTCGCGCAAAAAGCAATGGGCGCCTGCTCAGCGCCGCGGAGCTTGCGGAAAGAGCCCGGGCGCTCGGCTTTATTGTGGGCAAAACAACCATAACAAACTACGCGCGCATGGGCCGCGAGCTGGACCCGAAAAGGCGCGGCGAAATCGTTGTGCCGCACGCGGAAAGGGTTCCCGGCAAAAGCGGTTTTTTCTTCCCTGAGCCAAAAATTCTGGATATTCTCGCCGCTCTTCCGGTCCGCGTTGTCCCGCCCGAGGGCGCCGTGTCAATGCGCGCTTTGGAGAAAGCCGCCAGGGCAAGGGGCCTGCCTCTGGACTGGGGCAATATTAACGCAAAGTTCAGGAAAATGCTGCGCGGAGAAGAGCCTTTGCCCGCCGGCCTTTCATCCGACCCGTTCAGGCGCTGGCTTTTCATACCAAAAGACCTTGCCAGACAGATTCTTGCCGAAGCAGAGCTGAAGAGAGATCTGCCGCAATTCCTCAGGCAGGGCGTTCTTGTGCCGCTTTTGAGCGTTGGGCAAGCCTTTGGGGTACTGCAGAGCACTATTTTCAGGACCTGGAGGCTTCCGAGGGTAAAATCGGAAAAGACAACTATGTTTTGAAGGCCGACGCCGATTCTTTCATTGCGGAGTACCGCCGGCAGAAAAAAGCCGGCGTTGCCTCGCCGCAGGTTAAGATAGAAGCGGCAATGCAGCCTGAATGGTTTGAGAAAGAATCCGCAAGGCAGGGGCGCAACAGGGATTGGGCAAAGAAAAGGCAAAGGGGAATCGCGCCGGAAAGCGGCGTTGCAAGAAGCCCTGGGCGCGTCGGTTACCTAAAAACCACGTGGGTTCGGCTGCAGAAAGAGCCGGAAAACTAAAAAACAAAATTGCGCGGAAATGCCCTGAAAGCAGGCCGAACTGGAACATCCCGGCAAAAAGCGAAAGCGCTGTTCTGTTAAGGCAGGGCAGGCCGGACTGAAACATCCCGGCAAAAAGCGAAAGGCGCGGTTCTGTTAAGGCAATGCGGGTGTTCGCGCGCCTCTTTGCGTGAGTTGCTTTTAATATTCTTTTTGGGGCTAGTTTTTTCCGATGGCAGGCTTGTTTGAGCGGTTTTTCCCTTACGAGGAGTTTAAGCCGCAGCAGCTGCAGGTGATGGAGTTTGTCTACGGGATTGCCGGGGAAGACTGCGGTGTCGGGCTTGTCGAGGCGTACTGCGGCTTCGGGAAAACAATCGCGACATTCGCGCCTGTTTTTGAGCGCGGAAAAAAGGTTTTGCTGCTGTCGCCGACGCATGTGGCGAGGAACGCGGGCATTGCCGAGGCTTTGAGGATAAACAGGGTGAACGGGAAGCGGCTGATGGTCGCGGATTTGCGCTCCAGGGGGGTGATGTGCGGAAAGTTTTCCGAGCAGGAATTCGGTTACGAAAAATGCAGGGAAGCGAGAAAGCACGGAAAATGCGCTTTTTACAGTTCAACCAAAATAGGGAAAGAGCTTTCTTCGCGCGCGAAGCGCGCTGTCGCGGAGATAAAGGAGATTGTCTTTGATTCGCCGGAAAGGCTTTTTCCGGGCGGTAATATGCGGAAAGAGCCTTTTTTCTTCAAAGAGTTCCGGGAAATCTGCGCGGAAAAAGGATTGTGCTTTTACGAGGCAATGAAGCAGGTTGTGAAAGAGGCCGATGTCATTGTCCTGGATTATTACTGGTGCTTCACGGAAATATTCGATTTGCTCAAGGCAATGATAGAGCCGAAGGATTTTGTTTTGCTTGTTGACGAGGCAGACCTGCTGGTTGACAGGCTGTACAACAGCCTTCACGCGAAAATGGGCCTGCCCGGGCTGGTAAGCCTTGTTGGGCAGGCGAAAAAAATCGTTAAGGCGGAAAAATCGCTGCATGAGGGGGAAAAAACCATTAACGCCGTTGATTTTGATTTTTTGGAGGAGTTTTTGGATTTGACCGCGGAAATTTTGCGGTCTTTTCCGAAGGAAGAGGCGCTTTCCCCGGATAAAATAATCTCTTTTTATGAGAAGGGCTTCCGGCAGACTTCGCTTGCGGCCGGCTTGAAGGGAACAATCGGCTTTGAGGGAATTGTGGCGCGCCTTGAGGGGATTGTTTTTCAGATTGACGAGGGAGAGAATTCCGAGAAAGCGCGCGCAAAGCCCCACTTGTTTTTGGAAAAGCTTTTTTCGGTTAAGGATTCTGAGAGGCATCTCACTTTTATTCCGCGCTCCGGAAAAGAGATTCTGGTAAAGCCTTTTGAGATAGAAAATGAGGTTCTTGGAAGCATGCTTACCGCCGTCCAGACGCTGAAAGAGTTCCACGGCGCCGTCCTTTTTTCCGCGACAATAGGTGATGAAAAACTTTTTTTGGAGGAATTCGGCCTTGACAAAAAAACAAGAGTCCTGAAGCTGGAGAATATCCCGCACAAGCGCCTTTCAGTCCTTATTGACACCGAGCTTGACTCCACGTTCAAAAATAGGGGGCAAAGCGCGCCGAAGTATGCCGGGAAGGTCAGGGCGATGCTGGAAGTGGACTCTTCGCTTCTCGTGAGCTGCTGCAACCAGCTTGAAACAGGCCTGCTGCTTAAGGCTGTCCCGGGGATTGAAAACGGCCAGGAGCACGAAAACTTTGCTTCGGACAGGGCGTACGCAATAAACATTCGGACAAAGCACGCGAGAAGCACCAACAAAGCCGGAAAAGTAAGGAACTGCATTGTTGCCGGGCTGCCTTTGCCGGATTACTCGGATTTTTTCTTCAAAAAAAGAAAAGAGTATCTTGAAAAAAAATACGGGAAAGAGCACGCCGGCAAGCTGATAAACAGGAAAGCCGTTGACACGGCGGTACAGCTGATGGGCAGGATAACAAGGGACCTTACCAGCCCAAAACTGATGGTGCTGGCGGACAGCAGGTACTGGAGGGATTTTTTCCTGCGGGGATTCTATTACAAGTCAATTCCGGATTATTTCAAGCCGTACATAAAAATAGTGAAAAACAACGAAGAGCTGAAGCAGCAAATGCGAAGGTTCTGGAAAAAGGCGTGAATCCGCCTTCGTTTCTGTGCTTCGCTTTATTGCTTGGACTTTTCAGGGTATTTTTTCTCCCATTGCCCGAATTTGTTTTTTGCTTGGTGTTACCTGCGCTTTTTCCTTCCCGCTATCCCCCTGTCCGCGAATAGGTTGCTGTTCGTGCCGGTGATAACTTTTCTGGTTCCAAGGGCTTTCCCGATTTCCCGCTTTACCCTCCTTCCCTCTGGGTGCCAGTTCTGCAGGTCCTTGCTGTATTCTATTCCAGCCGGTGTTCTCCTGAGCGCGTACTGCATGCGCCAATCCCTCGCGTCCATTGGCCCTGTTTTTTTGCGCCTTTCGGGGCTAATCCGCTTTATCGGCATTTTTCCACGATACTATTGCGGCCTTTCGGCTTAAAACCATTGCTTTTTTTGGGCAGGCGTTGCGGCGCAAGTTTTTTAAAGTCCAGCGGCAATAGATTATGCTGCCAATGGCGCTTGCGATTGTGCCGGAAAAATCTTTTTTCGAATCGGTTTTGCAAGCAATAGCGGGATTTTTTGGCTATTGGTATTTTGACTAAGGCGAACAAGCCCTTAATCTCTTTTTAGCTTGTTTTTGCCTTGAACCACAAAAGGAGAGTTACGGCTGTAAAAAAAAACAAAAAAGGGAAAAAAAGAAAAAAAATCGAAAAAGGAAAAAAGAGGAAAACCGAAAAAAAGCAAAAAAGAAAAAAACTCAAAAAAGGGATTGGCGGAAAAACGGAAAATTTTTGTTTGGAGTGTGGTATGGTGATTGGAAAAAAAATTCGGATGGAAAGGATAATGAACAGGAATACCGGGCGCACGGTAATGATCCCCATGGACCACGGCGTGACAATGGGCCCGATTCCCGGGCTTGAGAACATGCCCGAAACAATCGACAAGGTCGTGGAGGGAGGCGCGAACGCGGTAATAGTGCACAAGGGGATAGTGGCTTCCGGCTTCAGGGGAAGCGGCAGGGATGTCGGGCTGATGGTCCACCTTAGCGCTTCAACAAGCATGGGTCCCGACCCGACAAGAAAGGTGAATGTCTGCACTGTCGAGGAGGCGCTCAGGCTTGGCGCTGACGCTGTCTCGGTGCACGTGAACATCGGCGCTGAAACAGAGCCGGAAATGCTCGCTGATTTGGGCGATGTGGCAAGGCAGTGCAACCATTGGCAGGTTCCTTTGCTCGCCATGATGTATCCGAGGGGGCCGAACGTCAAGGACGAGAAGGATGTGGAGCTTGTCAAGCTTGCCGCGAGAGTCGGCGCTGAGCTTGGCGCGGACATAGTAAAGACGAATTACACCGGCAGCATTGACTCGTTCAGGCAGGTCGTGAAGGGCTGCCCTGTGCCTGTTGTTATTGCCGGCGGAAGCAAGGGAAAAGAGCTTGATTGCCTTAAAATGATAGAGGACAGCATCAAGGCCGGGGGCGTTGGTGTTTCAATGGGAAGGAACAGCTTCCAGTGCAAGGACCCGACGGCGTTCGTGAGGGCTGTCTGCAGGGTTGTGCACGAGGAAGTGCCTGCCGAGAAGGCCGCGAAGGAGCTGAAGTGAAGATTGCAGCCGCGCAGGCCTTGCGGCATTTGCAGGGCGCGGGGGCAAAAGGGTTAAAATAAGAAAATTCCAGTAAAATAGTCGAAAGTGGCGGTTAGCATGAAGCAGTTTTGGGTAAGGCTGAACGGTTGGGACAAAAAGGCGGTTACGACCGCGCTGGAGCAGGGAGCCGACGCGCTGGTTGTTCCGGCAGGCCTCAGCGGCAAAGTGAAAGAGCTCGGCGTGATAAAGACTGTCGCGGAGGACAGCCCCGACCTTAGGCTCGGCAGGGATGTTGTCGAGGTGGAGATAAACAGCAAGGAGGACGAGCTCAAGGCGGCAAAGCTCGCGGGCAAAAAGATTGTGGTTGTGCGCACGGCGGACTGGTGCATTATCCCGCTCGAGAATTTGGTCGCGCAGAGCGACAACATTATCGCTGAGGTTAAAAGTTCTGGGGAGGCGAAGACAGCGCTTCAGATATTGGAGAAAGGCGTTGGGGGAGTTCTTTTGGATTCGGGGGATTTGCAGGAAATAATCGACACCGGAAAAATAGTGAAGGGCGCGGGCGAGAGGCTTGCCCTCGTGAAAATAACTGTTTCCGATGTGAGGGCTTTGGGCAGCGGCGACAGGGTCTGCATTGACACCTGCACCAACATGTCTCTCGGGCAGGGAATGCTTGTCGGGAACAACAGCAGCGGCTTTTTCCTTGTGCACAGCGAGAGCGTTGAGAACCCTTATGTCGAGCAGCGGCCTTTCAGGGTGAATGCGGGCGCCGTGCACGCTTACATCAGGAACGCCGAGGGGAAAACCAATTACCTGAACGAGCTGAAGGCCGGCCAGCAGGTCCTCATTGTCGATGCCAGGGGAAACACGGAAATTGCTGTTCTCGGGAGGGCAAAGGTGGAAAGGCGCCCCCTCATGCTTGTCGATGGAAATGCCGCCGGTGTTGATGTTTCGCTTGTGCTGCAGAACGCCGAGACAATAAGGCTGGTGCAGCCGGATGGAAAGCCAGTTTCTGTCGTGAAGCTGAAGAAGGGCGATGTTGTTCTTGGTTTTTTGGAGGAGGGCGGAAGGCATTTCGGGATGAAAATAAGGGAAAAAATCGTCGAGAAGTAATTTTTTGTGAAGAATTTTTTTTGCATAATCGGAGTTTTTGGGAAAGTGGTTTTATGGCAGTGGATGAGTTGAGGAAAAAAATTGACGGGATTGACGACGAAATCCTTTCTTTGCTGAGGAAAAGGTTCGATCTCGCGGGAGAGGTCGGAAAAAGCAAGCAGAGGGACGGAAAGCCTGTTTTTGTCCCGTCGCGCGAGGCAGCAGTTCTTAACAGGCTGCTTGTGAAAGCGGAGGGAATGCCCGCAGAGCCCGTGAAGGCTGTTTTTTCGGAAATAATGTCGCTCTGCAGGGCCGCGGAAAGGCCCCTTGCGGTTTCTTATCTCGGCCCGCCGACGACTTTTACGCATATGGCCGCGCTGAAGAGGTTCGGCGCTGCCCCGGAATTGTCTCCGAGGGAGAGCATCGCCGAGGTGTTCGCTTCCGTTGAGAGGGGCGATTCGGATTACGGCGTTGTCCCGATAGAAAACAGCATTGAGGGCACTGTGAACCACACGCTTGACATGTTCATGGACAGCTCGCTTCAGATAGTCGCGGAAATAATCATTGGCGTAAGGCACTGCCTTCTCTCAAAGCAGCCGCTGAAGCAGGTCAAGGTTGTTTTTTCGCACCCGCAGGCTTTCGCGCAGTGCAGGAAATGGCTCGCGGAAAACCTTCCTGCCACGGAGCTTGTGGAGGCGAGCAGCACCGCGAAAGCGGCCGAGCTTGCCGCGAAGCGCAAGGGAAGCGCAGCGATTGCGTCTTCCCTCGCCGCCGAGGAATTCGGCCTGGGCGTCATCGCGAAGGATATTGACGGCGGCGGAAGGAATGTCACGCGCTTCTTTGTGGTCGGGAATGCCGAGAACCAGAAAACAGGCAGGGACAAGACAAGCATCATGTTCAGCGTCAAGCACGAGGCTGGCGCGCTCTTCAGGGCGCTTCAGCCGTTGGAAAAATACGGGATCAACATGACTAAAATAGAGTCAAGGCCCGCGAGGGCGAAGCTGTGGGAGGTTGTCTTTTTCGTCGATTTCGAGGGGTTTGCCGGGGACGAAAAGGCCAGGGCTGCCGTCGGGGAAATGGAAAAGCACTGCCTTTTCGTCAAGGTTTTGGGCAGCTACCCCGAAGAAGTTTCCGTGAGCGAGTGATTCGGATGGCTTGTGGTTGCGGATTAACAGCGGCAGTGAATTAATAATGGCACGGGATTAATGGCGGCAGGGAATTAATAGTGGCAGGGAGTTTTTTTTCTTAGGCTGGTGAATGGAAATATGGGTGAAGATTGCAGGCTTGCCGGCAGGGCATCGCATCCCGATGATACGATTGTAAAGGCGGGAAATGTCCAGTTCGGCGGAAAGAAAATTGTGGTTATCGCGGGCCCGTGCTCAATAGAGTCCGAGCGGCAGCTGCTTGATGCGGCGCTTGCGGTGAAAAAATCCGGCGCATCTGTGCTCAGGGGAGGCGCTTTCAAGCCGAGGACTTCTCCCTACAGTTTTCAGGGCCTTGGCATTGAGGGGCTGGAAATAATGAAAAAAGTCAAGGAAAAAGTCGGCTTGGTTGCGGAGAACGAGGTGATGGACACGCGGCAGGTAGGGGCTGTCGCTGGGCATGTTGACATTTTGCATGTTGGCGCGCGCAACGCGCAGAATTTCGACCTCCTGAAGGAGGTTGGGAAGGCGGGAAAGCCGGTTATTTTGAAGAACGGCATTGGCATGACAGCTGATGAGCTGCTGATGTCCGCGGAGTACGTGATGAGCGCCGGAACCATGGATGTTGTGCTTTGTTTGAGGGGCATAAGGACAGCCGAGACAGCAACTCGGTTCACGCTGGACCTCGGCCTTATCCCTGTGCTGAAAAGGAAAACCCACCTGCCTGTTATTGTTGACCCGAGCCATGCCGCCGGGGAAAAAAGCATTGTGCCGGGGCTTTCGAAGGCGGCTGTCGCGGCCGGCGCCGACGGATTGATGGTTGAGGTCCACCCTAATCCGGAACAGGCGCTGAGCGACAGGCAGCAGCAGCTCACGCCCGGGGAGTTCTCCTCTCTTATGGCGGAAATAAAAAGAGTGGCAAAAGCAGTCGGGAGGGATGCCTAGGCGGGCGATTTTCCGGCTGCCGGCGCAGGCGTTTCCATGGATCTTGTTGTCAAAAAGTCATGCCTTAAAGGCAGGATTGTTGTCCCGGGCTCAAAATCGCACGCTGTCAGGGCGCTTGTCCTTGCGTCGCTTGCGGACGGAGTTTCAAGAATAAGGTCGCCGCCTTACTTCGATGATTCTGCGGCCTGCCTCGGCGGCTGCAGGGCTTTCGGCGCAGTGATTGAGGAAAAGGGCTGCTGGGTTGTAAAGGGCTTTAACGGCAGGCCGGGAACGCCCGCAAAGGATGTCGACCTGGCGAACAGCGGCATCAGCACAAACTTTCTCGCGGGGGTCGCCGCGCACGCAAAGGGCCCGACTGTCATTACCGGCGGGGATTCCCTGCGCAGCAGGCCGTTTGCGCCGATTTGCAGGGGGATAACAGACCTCGGCGGAAAAGCCGAGCCCGCCGATGGCGCCGGCAGGCCGCCGCTGAAAATAAGCGGCTTCCTGCGGGGCGGCTGCGCGGAAATCGACGGCTTGAGCTCGCAGCCTGTTTCAAGCCTGCTGGTCAGCTGCGCTGTTGCCGCGCGGGATTCCGAGATAAATGTCGTTGATCCGCATGAAACCCCGTATGTTGAAATGACTCTGCGCTGGATGGAATCGCTTGGGCTGCGCTGCAGGGCGTCGGGTGATTTCGCGAGATTCAGTGTTAGCGGCGGCCAGAGCCCGAAGCCGTTTGACAGGCGGATTCCGGGCGACTGGTCAAGCGCGGCCTTTCCGCTGTGCGCTGCAGCGGTAACGCCGGGCTCGGAAGTCCTTGTTGAGGGGCTTGACATGGATGATTCGCAGGGCGACAGGGAAATTCTGGGTGTGCTCAAAAGGATGGGCGCTGACATAAGGGTTTTGAAGCGCGGGATTTTGGTGAGGCACGGGCCGCTCAGCGGCATTGAGGTGGACCTTAACGGCATGCCTGACGCGCTTCCCGCTCTTGCGGTTGCCGGCTGCTTTGCCGAGGGGGAAACGCGGCTTGTCAATGTTCCGCAGGCGCGGATAAAGGAAACAGACAGGATTGCCGCAATGGGCGCGGGGCTGCGGAAAATGGGCGCCGGCATAGAGGAAAGGCCCGACGGCCTTGTTGTCAGGAAGAGCTCTTTGAAGGGCGCCGAGGTGCGCGGCTGCAATGACCACAGGACAATAATGGCGCTCGCAGTCGCTGGCTTGAACGCCACTGGCGTCACGAGGATTTCGACTGCCGAGGGCGTAAAAAAGACCTACCCTTCCTTTGTGGATTCAATGAGGGGCATTGGCGCGAAAATGGGGCTGTCGCAATGATTGCTGCCGCGAAGGCCGCTGTTGCCGGGGAGTTGTTTCCGGCGTGAACCTTTTCATAATCGGCTTTAAGGCCAGCGGGAAAACCGCGGTTGGAAAGGCGCTGGCGAAAAAGCTTGATGCGTGTTTCCTTGATTTGGACGATGTCATCGAGGATTTGTACCTGGCGGAAACCGGCGGGAGGCTCGCCTGCAGGGATATTTATAATTTGCGCGGCGGGGATTTTTTCAGGGCGCTTGAGCGCAGGGCTGTGGAGTTGCTTGCGAAAAAAAAGGATTCCGTGATTGCGCTCGGCGGCGGCACTGTTGTTTACCAAAACAACGCCGCGCTGCTGAAAAAATGCGGAAAATTCATTTACCTGAGAGAAAGCCATGACGCCATGCTGAAAAGGATTGCCGAAAAAGGCGTTCCGGCTTTCCTCGACCCGAATGACCTGAAGGGAAGCATGCTGAGGGAACTTGAAAAAAGAAAGCCGTATTATGAAAAATACGCTGACCTGTCTGTTGACATCAGCGGGCTTTCGATAGGGCAAATCGCCGAAAAAATTTTCGGGCTGCTCGGCGGGAAAGGGGCGTTCAGATGCAAGGCCTGAAAGTGCGCGCGCACAGGGATTGCGCGGGTGCGGCTTGCGGCCCGGTCGCTGTGCCGATAACAGCGGGAAGCGCGGGCGAGGCGCTCAAGGACATTGCCATTGCTAACGGGAAGGCTGATGTGATAGAGCTGCGGCTTGATTTTCTGGAGCACGCCGGCGAGGCTGTTCTTGAGGAATTGCTTGCCGCGTGCAGGAAGCCCGTGATTGTTTCTTTCAGGCGGCTGAATTTCGGAGCTTCCGTCGAGGACACCGAGCGCGCCTTCATTCTGCAGAAGGCGATTGACTTGGGTGCGGCGCTTGTTGATTTGGATTTGAGGGCTGACGCCGGCTTCCTGCGCGGCATTATTTCGAACAAAAAGAACACGGGAATAATTGTTTCCTTCCACGATTTTGATGGCACTCCGCCCAAGGAAAAGTTATTGAATGTTTTGGAGAAAGAGATTGATCTGGGCGCCGACGTGCTCAAGATAGTCACGGCAGCGAACAGCCCTGGGGACTGTGAAACAGTGCTCGGGCTCATTGAAGAGGCGAAGAAGCGCAAAAAAAGGATTATTGCTTTCTGCATGGGCGAAAAGGGCATTGGCAGCAGGGTCGAGTGCCTGAAGAGGGGCGCTTTCCTGACTTTCGCTTCCCTTTCTCCCGGGAAGGAGAGCGCTCCCGGGCAGGTCCCTGTGGATGAATTGAGAAAAATGCTTTGGAAATGAATGTGGTTGGAATGGACATTAACGCGAAAACAAGGGTTCTTGCATCAATAGGGCATCCGATTGGCCATAGCCTCAGCCCGCTGATGCACAATGCGGCTTTCCAGCGCATGGGCCTGAATTTTGTTTTCCTCGCTTTCGATGTGACGAACCTGAAGGCCGCTTTGGGCTCCATGCGCTCGCTGGATTTTTTGGGTTATAGTGTCACGATGCCGCACAAGCAGGGGGCAATGAAATATTTGGACAGGATTGACCCGCTTGCCGCGAAAATACAGGCTGTCAACACTGTCGTTAACAGGAACGGAATGCTGGTTGGCTACAACACTGATTCCCCTGCGGCGATAAAGGCGCTGAAGGACAAGGCTGAAATTCGCGGGAAAAAAATCGTTCTTGTTGGCGCCGGCGGGGCCGCGAGGGCGATTGCCCTGGGCCTGCAGCAGGAGGGCGCGGAGACCACGATACTTGACACTGTTTTCCAGAAAGCGAAGTCTCTCGCGAAGGCGGCAGGCTGCGGGTATCTCGCGATTGAAAAGCTCGGCACGCTTGAGCCCGACATCCTGATTAATGCGACTCCAGTGGGAATGTTCCCGAATGTGCGCGAAACCCCTGTTCCGAAGAAAATGCTCAGGGAGGGCATGGTTGTTTTCGACATTGTTTACAACCCGCTTGAAACGCTTTTGCTAAAGAACGCGAAAGAATCCGGCTGCCTTACAGTAAGCGGCGCCGAGATGTTCGTGGAGCAGGGCGCGCTGCAGTTCGAGCTCTGGACTGGCGAGAAAGCGCCAAGGCAGCTCATGCATGATGTTGTGATAGGGGAGCTTTCGAAATGAGCGGAAACGTTTTCGGCGAATCGTTCAGGATAATGACTTTCGGGGAATCGCACGGCAAGGCTGTCGGCGTTGTAATAGACGGAGTGCGCGCCGGGCTTGAGATAAGCGAAGGGGACATCCAAAAGGAATTGGACAGGAGAAAGCCCGGGCAGAGCGCCGTCACAACGCAGAGGAAAGAAGAGGACCGGGTGGAGATTTTGAGCGGGATTTTTGAGGGAAAAACGACCGGCGCGCCGGTCGCGATGCTTGTCTGGAACAGGGGGATGGACAGCGGCAAGTACGAGCGCATAAAGAACCTGTTCAGGCCCGGGCAGGCGGATTTCGCCTATTTTAAAAAATTCGGGTTTCGGGATTACAGGGGCGGCGGCAGGGCGAGCGGAAGGGAAACAACCGGGAGAGTGGCCGCGGGGGCTGTCGCCAAGAAAATTCTCGCGAAAAAAGGAATTTCTGTTGTCGGTTACAGTGTTGAGATAGCCGGAATAAAGGCTGGCGGTTTTGACGAAAAGCAGATTGAGAAAAATTCCGTGAGATGCCCCGATGGCGCGGCCGCAGCCAAAATGGAGAAGGCGATTCTTTCCGCGAAAGCAAGGGGCGACAGCGTCGGCGGAATAGTCGAAATCGCCGCGAGGGGCGTTCCCCCTGGTTTGGGAGAGCCTGTTTTCGCAAAGCTTGACGCCGAGATTGCGAAAGCGCTCATGGGAATCGGCGCAGTGAAGGGCGTTGAGTTCGGCGCGGGTTTCGCTTCCGCGCGCATGAGGGGAAGCGGGTGCAACGACCCGATGCGCTCGGAAAAAGGAAAAATTGTTTTCAGGTCGAATAACGCGGGCGGAATTCTCGGGGGCATCAGCACGGGCCAGGACATTGTCGCGAGGATTGCCGTCAAGCCCACGCCGTCGATTTCGCTGCCGCAGGAAACAGTAAGCGCGGAAGGGAAGAATTCCGGGATTATAATTGGGGGGATGCATGACCCGTGCATCTGCCCGAGGATAGTGCCTGTCGCCGAGGCAATGGTCGCGCTTGTTCTCGCTGACGCGCTCGCGGCGCAGGAAGGAAAGCGCGAAAAATAGTTTTTTTTGCGGTGCCCGGAATCGCCGGCGTTATTTCCCTCTATTGCGCGGGAATTTTCTGTAAGAATTTTTGCAGGTCCCTGGCGCTTTTCATTACCGCCCACGCGCCGTTGTCCCGCAGCTCTTTTGCCGTGCTGACGCCCGTGAGCACCCCGAAAAAGCGCATGTTCAGCTCGTTGCAGGCGATTGCATCATAATAGCTGTCGCCCACGAAAACAGCCTCTTTGGGTTTAACGCCCAGCCTCCCGAGCGCCTTGCGGATTGGTTCGGGGCATGGCTTTCCGTGCCTGACATCATCGTAGGTCACAATCGCGCCGAACAAATTCAGTATTCGCGGCGGGGTCGACTTGTGCACTGTTTTCCTGCTGCTGTTGGTTACGATTGCCAGCCTGTATTTTTTGCCCAGCATTCGGAGCGCGCTTTCCACGCCCGGCAGCGTTATGTCCCTGCCTTTTATCATTTCGTAGTAAACGTTCCTTTTGAAGCTGTTGAATGGCTGGAAATTCAGCCCGGTCTTTTTTTTCACTTCCAGCCTGAAGTAGATTTCTTCCGTGGGAAGGCGCAGCATCGCGTGGATTTTTTTCTTCGGCATTTTCACGCCAAGCCTTGCGAATATTTGCCGCAGTGATTTGTCGTGCAGCGGGATGCTGTTTATGATTGTGCCGTCCAGGTCGAAGAGAATCGCCTTTAGCAAGAAAACACCGATTAATTAATGCTTAACGGGAATAATAATCTTCTTCAGGCAATTTTTTTTGCGAACCCGTGCTTTTTCCTTTTTCCGCAATAATAATGCCGCGCAACCCCAATCAGAAATGGCGCGATTAAATGGGTTTTTTTCCGGCGGTTTTTTTTGCCAAAGAAATGATTTTTAGCCCTTTTTGGCCGATTTCCTGCGCCATAGCCTTATGGGTCGACTTCTATGAAGGTCAGCTGCGCATCAGGCCCAATGTCGACTATCACGGCAACCCACCCGCCCGGCGCTGGCTCAAAGCCTTCGCCGTTTTGCAGGGCTTCATCCACCATCGCCTGGGCATTCGGGTCCAGGGGGCCTGTGCTGCTGCCGCCCACAAAGAACCAAATCGCGTCCTGCACTTCCTGGGCGGCTGCCCCCGGATTCTTGTGGTTCAGGATGTAGTTCACCATGTCCCAGTCCTCATCGTTCGCGTATTCCGGCATGTTCGGGTCGTAGCTTGAATACAGCGTGGCTTGGTATTCCGTGACTATGTTGATGTAGTGCGCCTGGTCCGCGCACCATCCGGCGTACACGCCGTTGGCGACGTTGTATCCTTCCCCTATGTTCCAAAGCGTTGTGTCAAAATAGCTGTCGTTTCCCCAATACGCTTCCATGCTTACAGGCTCCGGGGGCAATTTCAAATCTTTCCGCACGCCGTATGCGAAGTACATCGCCCAGTTTTTTCCGGGGAAACCGTTGCCCTGCGCCCAGGCTGTTTCCTCGCCGGCGGCTTTTCCGGGGCCGCAGGTCTTTTTGACTTCTGCGTGTGCGGCTATGAAAAGCTGGGCAGCCCCACTGTAGTCCCCAAGTGGGATGGCATAAGTGTATTCTGCCACATTCGGCTGATGCACGCCCGCGTACTGGAACTGGCCGACCTTCGGGTTGCCTTTCGATGTCTGCGGTATTCCCTCAAGCGAGGCCGCAACTGCAACGTGCGTTTCGCCCAGCGCCCAGCAGTCGGCTGTTCGGTAGCTCACATATAGGTTTTGCGCGTCGTTCCAGACCAAAACATTTCCCGCCCCTATGGCCTGCCCCGCCAGCAGCTTTGCCTGGTATGGGTTTTGCTGCGTGTGGGCGAAGGCCCCCGGCGCCGCGAATACTAAAATTGCAATAATGGAAAGCGCGATTTGTGTTTTCATTATTACCGCACAGAAAAAGTAAGCGGTTCAAATATTTAAACCTTTCATCCCGCAGGGGCTTGTAGATTAATTTAACCTATTTTAATAATCACCTCTTTTTGGGTTTGGCTTGTAGAATAATAGTTTTCTATATTGTTTTCGTAATAAGCGGTGATTAGGCAGCATATGTTGTGGCAGAGAATTTTAAGTAGAACTTCATTGGTTTGGGATTGGAAGTTCCGAGTTACCACATCTTTCCCGAATTTCTGTTTTATCATGTCAAAAACCGTTTCTGCGTTTGAGCGCCGGTGGTAATGCTGGAAATATTCCTGCGGGTGTTCATGAAAGAACTCGAACATTTTGCTCCAGACCATTGAACCTTTTTTCTTTCCCTGAGAATTACTTTTAAATGGAATAAACGGTAATGCACCGTTAGCAACAATGATGTGCATGTTTTTTCTTGACAAATACGCTCGGTCTGCTGATATTTCTTTTACGTTAAAGTCTCTGCAGGTTTTCTCAACGAGCGGGGCAAGCTGAGGTGAATCTGCTCCGTGTGCTTTGGTTAATTCTACAGAGGTCACCATGTGGCTTTTTGTTCCGCACATAATGTGGCCCTTGACCCAGTTTCGGCAGGTTTTCACTTGGTTGAACTTGTAATCGAACCATCTGCCGAACTGCGAGGATGCGAATCCGGTCGAGTCAATTGAATACTGTGTTTCCATGTCTTTCATGGGCAATGCTGAGAGTTTAATCAGGTGCAGCAACAAGGGGGCCATTTCTTCCATTTTCAGCCAATCCATGAGTGTAGTGAAGTGCGGTACCTGTGCAATAAACTCGTCTTGCTGTGCTTTTTCCAAATCGGAATTGAGCCGCCTGCTGGAAAGTTTTGTATATGTTTTGAGGGCGAGACAGAAGCATATGTCTTTCATGTCGGAATAATGCCTGCCAAGCTTGTTGTTGCTGATTTCGATTTTAATGTCTGAAAGAAGTTCTGAGAGTATTTCCATTAGCAGGCGCTTCTCGTTGTTTTGTGCTTCGGTATAAGCTGTCCAGTTAGTTTGTGGGATTAGTTGGTCCTGATACTTGAACGGTTCTGATTCTATTGGGTACAGTCTGGTTCCTCTGACTGGCTTTTTGCAATCTGAGCATAAAAAATTCTGGCGTTTCATGCCTTTTTTGCGGAAATATCTGTGGCCGTGTTTTTGCAAATGCTCTGAACCGCAATACGGGCATTTTGTCATTTCCGTAGCCGTGTTCGGCGAACCCTCAGTTGGCTGTTGGCGGTTTCCATGATTTATTCCGTTTAGTTGCATACTTTACACACTATACACATTATACAACAAAAGATATTTAAATGCAGCGTGTGTAATATGTGTATATGGTATGGAGAACCAACATCAGCCTGCCCGAAGATGCGAAGGATTTCGTGGAAAAGAATGCAATTAAGCTTAGTCAATTGACGCTTTTGGCCCTGAAAGAACGGGGCTTCAAGCCCCGCACGGAGACACGGAGAAGTAGAATTAAAAGAATACCGGGGCCATAGTATATTAGAAGCTTAAGGAATTGCATACCTTCCCGCTCCAGCGGTTCAACCTGTCTTGCCCCAAGGCACGGCCCTGCGGCTCAAGGCTCATCACGCCAGCTGCTGTCAGATTTCTTTTTTTCACCTCGTAATTATAGGACTGTGAAAGGCTTAAAAATGAATCATCCGGATGGCTGGCAGTAAAGTTTATATATAAGGTCAGCAATCACTTTGAAATGAAAAGGGGGGAAATGCTTGATAGAAAAAATGAGGGTTGGAGTCTCAATCATAAAGCAGCTGAGTACCGCTTTCTACAGCCGCAAGAGCATGGTCCTTGAGGAGCTGATTACTAATTCCTATGATGCAGGCGCCAGCTATGCTAAAGTCAATGTCTCCCCGGAAGAGATAAAAATTACTGATGACGGGTCAGGCATGTCCCCTGATGAACTGACTAAATTTTTTTACATCTCCTTCACTGAGAAGAACAAAAAACCATTGAAGGAAATCAGAGACAAGCTCAAGCGGTATATCATTGGAAAATTCGGTATCGGAAAACTTTCAATGTACCAGCTGTGCAGAAGGTTCCGTATCACCACATCAAAAGACGGCATCGAGTCAGAAAGTACTTTTGACTTTGATGAATTTGAAAAAAGAGAATTTGTAGATGAGATTGAACTGAATGTCAGTACAAAAAAAACCGACCCACGAAAACACGGAACCGAAATCGTACTTGAAAAACTCAGGCCGGGAACTGATGTCAACCCTATTCAGCTCCGAAGAGCTTTAGCTAATAGACTTTTCCTGAATCCGGATTTCAAGATATTCATCAATGATACTCGGGTAGCATCTGCGCAAGACATTGAATTTTTGGATAAATATGCCATCAAAGAAGAACTTCCAAAAGTTGGTCCCGTTACAGGCGAAATAAAATTCTTAAAACACGTTATGAGGTCAGATGAAGCCGGAGTTTATGTGAGAGTCAGGGGCAGAGTAATAAATCAGGACCCACGTATAATTGATTATGCCAGACTTAATTCGCCGAACTTCACCGGGAGAAGAATATGGGGCATCCTTGATGTTGATGGATTAGAAGATGCGGTGCAGAGTAACAGAAGCGATTTCATCAAAGACAATCCGAAATATGAAATATTTGTGGACTGGCTTTACATTAAGCTCCTTGACATCACCTCGAAATTCATGAAAACCACATATCACAATCTCAGAACGGCAGAAGAGAGTGTTTCAATTCCGGAAGAAATGCAGAGAGATTTTAATTCCAGAGTAGAAAACTTCATCGGCAAAACAGGAACTAAAGATGGGAAATCCGAACAAACAAAAACCGGGCCAGAAAAAAAAGAAAAATCACCATCATTACAGCGAATCAAAGAAAGATTTGAGCTTGCTGACTTGGGCTCGGATGGTCCTGAAGCAGGTTACGATTCAGAAAAAAAAATAGTCACTGTAAATACTGAACACCCGATGTATAAGCAGGCACGAAGAAGAAAATGTCTGGAATACCATGTTATGATTGCCACGATTGTCACGATTGCTGCTCACAGCAGCCATACAATTAAAGAATTTCTTGAAAAATACGAAGGGTTAGTGAGGGCCGGGGAAATTCCAAAATTTAAAAAAGATGCTTCAAAGAAAATTCCGAAGTCTGGAAGCAATAGACTCCGCAAGTAGCATCGGTACAGCATTTCCTACTAAAAGGGCTTGATTATCTCTTTTGCCAAAAAATATTCTTTCATCCCAAAATGTCTGTAATCTTGCAGCTTCCCTGACTGTTATAGTTCTTGGTAATGTGGGATGTACCGGAAATGCATAATGCCCCGGGATAAGAGTTACTGATGGCTCATTTAAAGCAAGTCTTTTGCAGTTGAATGCATAAGCTTTTCTCCGCAGTTTTTTCGGAAGAAAACTCTGGTCTTTGGCCATATCTACTGCAGGAGGAATTAGTGAAAATCTTTTCCGAACTTTTTCATTGTGTTGCATCGGCTTATGGTTCCATTTGTCCTCGGGGTCCTGTTTTTTTGCAATATCCATGATAGCTTCTTTCACTGTCACAAACGGTTTTTCCTCAGCAGAATCCGGCCCGTGTGTTTTTTTCGGAAACAGTATCCCGTTGTGTAAGCCCATACTATTTGCGATAAAAACTACCCGTTCTCTCTTTTGAGGCACGCCATATTCGGCAGCATTCAGAATTTTATATGTTGCCTCATATCCGATGTCTCTGAACTCCTGCTCAATAACATCAATTACTTTTTCCCCCCGAAGGGTTTTCATTGTAAGAAGACCTTTCACATTTTCCATTACCAAAAATTTTGGTTCTGTTCTGCGGATAACCCTTACAAATTCTCTGAAAAGCTGGTTTCGTGGGTCACCTACGTTACGTTTCCCCGCCATACTGAAACCTTGACATGGCGGCCCGCCGACTATTACATCAATGTCTTCTTTCGTTAATTTTAGCTCTTTCAGGGTCTGCAGCGGGTCAACTTTCCTGATATCTTTTTCCAGAAATTTCGTTTCTGGATGATTGTACTTATATGTAGTTGCTGCATCAGCCCAGTTATCAACTGCAAATACCGGCTGAAATCCGGCTTTTTCAAATCCATCAGTAAACCCTCCGGCCCCGGAGAAAAGGTCGATGAATTTTGAGCTCATTTTCTCCCTCCAGTAAATGTTAATTTCACACTCTTTCCGCTCGAGTCATCCTCTATCAGAATTTTGTGTCCGGGTTTGTAACTATACGCCTTCAAGAAAGCGGTCGGTATCTGGACTCTCCCTAATTTCTGAATTTTGGCCTTCCATTTCATAGATACTAAAATTATACTATATTTAGTATTTAATAGTTTTGTTGGCCCCTTTCGAACAGAATTTAAGCAATATTGTAGCCAATTTCCATATGGTAGACGTTCACACCAAAAAGCAGCGAAGCTATAATATGTCCAGAATAAAAAGCAAGTGGACTTCTCAGGAAATAAAAATTCACGGCTGCCTGAAAGGAAAAAAAGTAAAGCATAAAATGCACCCGAAGGCTTTTGGCAATCCGGATATTGGTTTCCCGAATTCTCATGTGCTTATTTTTCTTGATGGCTGTTTTTGGCATGGCTGCCCTAAGTGTTATAGCCAACCTAAAAGTAATAAAAAATTCTGGGCCGCTAAAATCAAAAGAAACAGAACTAATGATAAAAGGGTTACAAACAAACTCAGAAAAGCCGGGTTTACCGTGCTACGTTTTTGGGAATGTGAGGTCAGAAATAATTCCGGCAAAGTTCTGAACAAAATTTTCTTGGCCGTAAAAAAAGGCAATCGATTCAGTACCCAATAATTAACACTCCCTTTAACGGAAGTGACAGCCTATTACTCGCATATAAGGTATCAAAAAAAGCGATTACTTTTTCATAATCTTTATTGCCCCTATAATTCTGACGGACTGCTATTGCAAGATAGTCTACTGATGGTATTGTGCAAGCCTCAAAAAGGTCTTTCAAGAACTGGTGATTTGTGACGCCCCTGCCAGCTTCTATTTCTAAGGCAATTTTTACAGAAGGGTGATAAGCATCCAAGTCAAAAGATTTGTCGATTTGCCCGTTTTCTCCGAATAAGACCGGCCTGCGGATTTTATCTGTTTTTTTATTTCCTGTTTCAGTCAAAAAACCCTGCTCAACAAGATTTTGGGATAGAACCTCAAGAACTTTATCACTTGATTTTTGATTACTTTCTGAACAAATCTTTGAGAAATCAATCTCGAATACTTTTAACAGTTTGCTGATGCCTTCTGGTGGTTCGCTCCACTTCGGGTAGTATTGCCATCTTAGTTTCATCATTCGATTAATAATAGTAAAAAACTATTTATAGTCTCTTCTGTTTCAATATATAAAAATACACCGGAAGTGAACCTTCCGTGCGTTTAAATACCTTAATCAGAATGGTAATTATAGGTGGAAAAGTGTCCCAAGAAAACCTGACTTTTATTGACTTGTTTTCAGGCTGCGGCGGCTTAGCTTTAGGATTCAAACAAGCCGGGTTTAAATCTGTTTTTGCAGTAGACAACGATAAAGCCTCAGCTCTCACCTATGAAAAGAACTTTGGTCACCCGGTGTATCTCGGGAATATAGAGGAACTCAAGTCTGTTCCATCTGGTGTTGATTTTATTATAGGCGGCCCTCCGTGTCAGGGATTTTCACCACTCGGAAAAATGTCCCCTTCTAAAAAACATCCAAAAATGAATAAACTTTGGCAGGAATATCTTCGGATTGTTGATATGGTTAAACCCAGAGGTTTTGTGGTTGAAAATGTTCCTGAGTTTCTGGATTCTGAGGAGTTTAAAATTTTCAAAGAAGAGATAAAAAAACGAAATTACAATATCAAGGCTCATGTGCTGAATGCTGCTGAATTTGGAGTCCCTCAATCCAGAAAAAGAGGGTTTACAATAGCTCTGAAGGACAGATTTCCCGTATTCCCGGCTCCAGTAAGTAAACAAAAAACAGTCAGGGATGCAATCGGAGACCTGCCATTGAAACCTGACGGGAAAAACTGGCATATAGGCCGTAGCCCAACAGAGAAATCTTTGGAGCGCTATAAGTGTGTGCCTAAAGGCGGGAACAGATTTGACCTTATGAGAAAAAGGCCCGACATAACACCTGATTGCTGGCTCAATAAACCTGCCGGAAGCACTGATGTTTTCGGCAGACTTTGGTGGGACCGTCCTTCTGTAACTATCAGGACGGAATTTTTCAAACCTGAAAAAGGCAGGTATCTGCACCCTGAAGCTAATAGGCCGATTACACACAGAGAAGCAGCACGCCTTCAGACATTCCCGGATAATTTTGAATTTGTTGGAAGTAAAACTGAGGTTGCGAGAATGATTGGGAATGCTGTGCCGCCGACTCTGGCTCTGAATGTCGCTCTGGCAGTTAAAAAGGTACTAAATCAGCCTGAAAAGACAGTAGAAATATTGCAGGCTTATTCCTGATTATTTCAATGCTCTAACTCTTCCTGAAGAACTTTCTCTATTTTTATCCCTCTCTGATTGGCTTTTTCACTATATTTCTGATTTGCGTTTTTAGAAAGAGCAATCATATAAACCCGCCCGAACTTTTCAGGATAAGCGTAAGGGCAATTATTGCAGGTGGTTAATATACAAATTTGACAAGCTCTCCTCTTTATGACGTTACAACGTATGCAGACCAGTTGCAGGTTTTTCGTGACAGTTTCACCGCCCCTTTCATTGAGCGGCACTTTGTGGTCAAATTGAAGAAACCCCTGAATTTTACCATTAGGCGGGACAAAACCGCATATATTACATCTGATGCTATCCCGTTCAATAACCATTTTCCGTTCAGAAGTTGACGGATATTGCCGCATTCTTTTTGCAGATGTTCTGGATTTGGACACTAACCGGTAAGACCATTCCCCGAAAACATTTTTTGATTCTATATCGAAGCCGTATTCATCTCTTAACTCACGAATTCTGCGGTCAAAGTACTTCTGGCCTGTCAGTTTCAGAAGGTTGCTGGAAGTAGCCCATTTTCCAGACCATAGTTTAGTGATTATTTTTCCATATACCCCTCTAAGTTCAGCCAGAATTCCCTTCGGAGGCCTGTTTTTCATAGGTATTATTTAACAGCAGAACCCTTAATTAATCTACAGACCAAACCGTTTTCACATTAATCTACAAGGCCATCCCGCAGCCCGCGGGTTTCCGGGGCCGAATTCATTCGGCGGTTTTTAACCGGGTTAAAAACAGGCTTGGATTAATTAATTTTTTGCCGGGCCAGGCTCAGCAAAACATTTTTATAGCACATATATGTAATAGATTACATTGCGAATTTGTTTTTGAGTGGTTGAATTGGGCATGAGGAAAAAGGCGAAAAAATCCCCTGTAAATGCCAGGAAGGCTGCGAAGAAGCCTCCTGCGGCTCCGAAGAGCAAGGCGATGGACATTCAATCCCTTGAGAGGAAGGCCGCCGAGCTTGCCATTGCGCTTGGGGAGACAAGGAAGCAGATTTTTGAGAACGAGCGCTTCCTTAGGGAAAAAATCGTAGAGAAAATAAAGCTTGACGACGAATTGAACGCCATTTTAAGGCAGTGCTTTGAGAACGAGAAGGCTTTGCTTGGCAGGATAAAGGGCGGCGCCCAGAGGAAGGAGGCCGGCCTGCGGGAGCAGCTGGCTTCGCTGGAGAGAGTCGCGAAGATTTACGATACCAAGAAGGCAAGGATGCTTGAAGCCAGAAAGAGGGAGGCCGCTTTGCGCAAGCAGCTTTCATCGCTTGAGAGGAAAGCCGGGGAGCTTGGTGTTTATGCCTAAGGGTGCAGCAGGCGAAAAGGTCGAAGGCGTGGTAAGGAAGCGCTTGGATGCCGTTAGCAGGGAGATTCTTGAATTGGAGCGCAAGGCGTCCTCTTTGGCGAGGAAGGAGATTGCCCTTGAGGCAAGGCTTTCCGGTGTTCTTTCCAGAATAGCCTCTGACGAGGAAAGCGTTGTTTCAGGCGCGAAAACAGCAGCCATTGGCAGGGAGAAAAGCCTCGAGGGCAGGATTGCGGGGCTGAAGGAGCGGATTGAGGAGCACGAAAAGAGGAAGGAAATGCTTAAGCACATAAAGGAAAAAAGCGCCCAGGTAAGGGACGAGCTTTTGGGGCTGAGGGGAAGGATTAAGACAGGGGCGGCCGAGCTTACAGCCCTGAAGAAAGCGAAAGCGGAAAAGCCGAAGCCTGCGCCAAAGCCAGCCGCTAAAAAACCGGCTGCAAAGAAAAAGCCCGCGAAACCGAAAAAAGCCGTGAAAAAAGCCAAGGCAAAGCCGGTGAAAAAGCCCGCCAAGAAGGCCGCAAAGGGAAAGAAAGCGGCAGAAAAGCCCGCAAAGGAAAAGCCCGCGCCAAAGCCGAAAATGCCTAAGAAGCCAAAGGCGCCGAAGCCAAAGGCGCCCAAGGCAAAGGCGCCGAAGGCAAAGGCGCCCAAGGCTGTTCCGTTGCTGCTGGAAGAGGCGCCTGAAGAAGAGCCGGCTGAAGCCCGGGTTGAGGAGGAACCAGCGCAGGAGCCTGAGGCTGAAGAGCTGCCGCGTGAAGAAGAGCCTGCTGAGGAAACCATTGAGGAAGTGGAACCAGCCAAAGAAGGGCAAGAGGAGGAAGAGCCGCCCGCGGAGGAAGAAGAAAAAGTGGATGATTCTTTTTTAGGTTCTGATGAAGGGGAAAAGGAAGAGGCAGACTCCCGGAAAGAGGAGGAAAAAGACGAAGATATCGCGCCTTTGCAGGAAGACAACGGGAAAGACGGCAGCGGGGAGATGAGCAGTTTCGCGAAAGAGCTTGAGGACGAATTGGACAAAATAAAAAAGAATATTCCCGAATCCGGGGAAAAGCCCGAAGAGCCTGCCGGGCAGCCGCAGCAGCCGGAAGACTGGAAGAAGAAAAAGAAATGGCAGTTCGGCGCCTAAAAGCGCTCCCGAACCGAATTATTTTTGTTCCATATTTTTTTTTAGAGCCCGCTGTTTCCCTCAATGTATTCGAGCCAGTGTTTTATCTCCAGTTCGCCAAGCGCCTTTTTTGAGACAGAACTGATGATTAGCTTTGCGAGCTGCCTGTTTGTCACAAGGGGCACGTTGAAATCCACAGCGCCCCTTCTCAGGGCGTATTCCGCCTCGAGCGCCTGCCTGTCGAACTCGTCCGGAATCGCGATTACGAGATGCAGCTTTCTCTCCCTGAGGAAATCAAGCACGTTTGGCTTTTTCTCTTCCTGTATCTTGTGCAGGACGCTGCTCGCTATTCCGTGCTCCCTGAGGAATGCGTGCGTTGTGTCGGTGGCGTACAGTTCAAAGCCGTTTTTTTCAAGCATCCGTATTTCCTCCAGCAGGTAAAACCTGTTCTCGTCGCCGCTCACGCTGACCAGAATGTTTTTTTTGGGCGGCACAAAGCCGGTTGCGATGATTGATTTCAGGAAGGCGTCCTCGACATCCTTGCCGAGGCAGGCGACCTCGCCGGTGCTTGACATTTCCACCCCAAGCAGCGGGTCCGCCCCTTTCAGCCTGCTGAACGAGAACTGCGGCGCCTTGACCCCGACGTAATCCAGGTCAAGCGCGCTTTTTTCAACGCGCGGCATTTTTTCGCCCATTATCGCCCTTGCCGCGAGGTCGACAAAGTTGATTCCGCTTACCTTTGAGACAAAGGGGAAGGAGCGCGATGCCCTCAGGTTCAGCTCAATGACTTTCACCTCGTTGTCCTTCGCAATGAACTGGATGTTGAACGGCCCGGTTATCTTGAGCTCGGCGCAAAGCTTGTAGGCCACTTCTTTTATCCTTCTCACTGTTTCCAAATATGTTTTTTGCGGCGGGAAAACCATTGTCGCGTCGCCGCTGTGCACTCCGGCGTTCTCGACGTGCTCGTTTATCGCGTAAACCACGACATTGCCGCCCCTTGCGACAGCGTCAATCTCTATCTCCCGCGCGTTTGTGATGAACTTGCTTATGACAACAGGGTGCTCCGGCGAGAGCGATGTTGCCTTGTCAAGGTAATTGTTGAGGTCTTTCGCGTTGAATGCCACGCTCATGGCCGCGCCGCTGAGCACATAGCTGGGGCGCACAAGAACGGGGAAGCCCGCTTTCTCCGCGAACAGCAGCGCGTCCTTTTTGCCTGCCAGCTCCTTCCAGAGCGGCTGGTCTATTCCGAGCGAATCGCAAAGCCGCGAGAAGAGGTGCCTGTCCTCGGCTCTGTCGATGCTTTCGGGCGAAGTCCCGAGGATTTTCACGCCGGCCCTGTGCAGTTTCAGCGCGAGGTTGTTCGGAATCTGCCCGCCCATGCTGATGAGGACTCCCAGCGGCTGCTCTTTCTCGTAAATGTCCAGTACTCTTTCGAGCGACAGCTCCTCAAAGTAGAGCCTGTCGCAGACATCGTAGTCTGTGCTCACTGTTTCCGGGTTGAAATTCACCATTACAGTGCGGTAGCCCATTTTTTTCACGGTATTGTTCGCGGTTACCCCGCACCAGTCGAATTCAACGCTGCTCCCGATGCTGTACGCGCCGCTGCCCAGCAGCATCACCTGCCTGCTTTCGCCGAAAGAGATGTCGTCGCCGGTGCCGTTGTAGGTAACATACAAATAATTCGTTTTCGCGGGGAACTCGGCGGCGAGAGTGTCTATCTGCCTCACCGCCGGAACAATGCCGTGCCTTTTCCTGTGCTCCCTTGCGAGCAGCTCGTCTTTTTCGCCGCAAAGCATGGCTATTTGCTTGTCGGAGAAGCCGGCTTTTTTCGCCTCAAGCAACAGCTCCCGCGGTATTTTTTCTATCCGCTGCCCCGCGATGCGCCGCTCTATTTCGACAACGTGCTTTATTTTGAAAAGGAACCATTTGTCCACGTGGCTGAGCGCGTAAATCTTGTCGATTGAAAAGCCCGATTTTATCGCCTCCACGAGCGCGAAAACCCTCTTGTCCGTGGGGTGCTCGATGTCCCTCGCAATCTGCTCAATATGCAGCTTGTTCCCCACAAGCCCGTACATGCCGATGTTGAGCATCCTTATCGCTTTCTGCACCGCTTCCTCAAAGGTCCTTCCGATCGCCATTACCTCTCCCACGGATTTCATCTCCGTGCCGATGCTGTAGCTCACCCTGTTGAATTTCTGCAAATCCCACCGCGGGATTTTCACGACGCAGTAGTCCAGCGCGGGCTCGAAGCACGCCATTGTTTTTTTTGTTATCCGGTTCTCGAGTTCCGTCAGGGAATGCCCGAGCGCGAGCTTTGCCGCGATGAAAGCGAGCGGGTAGCCGGTCGCCTTGCTCGCGAGCGCGCTGCTCCTGCTCAGGCGCGCGTTGACCTCAATGACCCTGTAATCGTCGCTCTTCGGGTCGAGCGCGAACTGTATGTTGCACTCCCCGATTATTTTCAGGTGCCTTATCACCCTGATGCTGATTTCCCTCAGCTTGTGGTACTCGCTGTTGCTCAGGGTCTGCGACGGCGCGATTACAATGCTCTCGCCCGTGTGGATGCCGAGCGGGTCGAAGTTCTCCATATTGCAGACCGTGATGCAGTTGTCGAAACAGTCCCTTACAACCTCGTACTCGATTTCCTTCCAGCCTTCCAGGTATTCCTCCACAAGCAGCTGCTGCACGCAGGTGAAAGCCTGTTCGGCTATTTTCTCAAGCTCTTTGCTGTTCCTTGCCACGCCGCTTCCCCGCCCGCCAAGCGCGAAAGCCGCCCTCACAATAACAGGGTAGCCTATTTTTTCCGCTGCCTCAAGCACGCCCCCGAGGTTTTCCGCCGCAATGCTCTTGGGCACCCTCACGCCTATTTTCGCGAGCTCCCGCTTGAAGAGCTCCCTGTCCTCTGTGTCGATTATCGCCTTCATCGGGGTGCCAAGCACCTCCACGCCGTGCTTTTTCAGGACACCGCTCTTGTGCAGTTCCACGCCGCAGTTCAGCGCCGTCTGGCCGCCGAAAGCGAGAAGAATCCCCTGCGGCTTTTCCCTTTCAATCACTTTTTCCACAAAGTACGCGTTCACGGGCAAAAAATACATCTTGTCCGCGAATCCCTTTGAGGTCTGTATTGTCGCGATGTTCGGGTTGACAAGCACCACTTCATGCCCTTCTTCCTTCAGGGCTTTTATGCACTGCGAGCCGCTGTAGTCGAATTCTCCGGCTTCGCCGATTTTGAGCGCGCCGCTCCCCAGAACAAGCAGCTTTTTTCCATGGTGCGGAGTCATTTTTTCGCCCCCCGCGCTATTTCCAGGAATTTGTCAAACAGGAATGCCGTGTCGACAGGGCCGGGAGCCGCTTCAGGGTGGAACTGAACGCTCATGAACGGCTTGCTATTGTGCCTTATGCCCTCGTTTGTGCCGTCGTTCAGGTTCCTGAACCATGGTTCCCATCCCGCAGGCAGCTTTTTCTCGTCCACGGCGAACCCGTGGTTCTGTGACGTTATATAGCACTGCTTTGTCCCCACGAGCAGCGCGGGCTGGTTCTGGCCCCTGTGGCCGTATTTCAGTTTGTAGGTGTCCGCGCCCGCCGCTAGCGCGAGAATCTGGTTGCCGAGGCATATTCCGAGCGTTGGAATCCCCTGTTCTATTGCTTTTTTCACGTTTTGGATTGTGGCCTGCACTGTTTTCGGGTCCCCGGGGCCGTTGCTGACAAAAACAGCGTCGAAAGAGTATTTTCCGCTGAACAAATCGCAATCCCACGGAACGCGCAGGACGCTTGCCCCCCTCTGCAGGAAGCACCTTATGATGTTGTTTTTCGCGCCGCAGTCAATCAGCGCAATGGTTGTCCCGGAGTTTTTGCTCTCATACAGCACCGGCGTGCGGCAGCTCACTTCAGCCACGAGATTCCGCCTGTTCGGGTCGTCAAAATCTGTTTTTTCCCCGCTGAACTGGATTTTTCCGAGCATTACCCCCTTTTCCCGCAGCTTTTTGGTGAGCGACCTGCAGTCAATGCCTGTTATAGCCGGGATTTTCTCTTCCCTGAGCCATTCGCCGAGGCTCTTTTGGGCCTGCCAGTGGCTGTACTCTTCGCTGTAATCAGAAACAACAAGCCCTGCCACCTGTATTTTTTCGGACTCAAAGTTTTTTTCCACGCCGAATTCGTCCTTTTCCGGCGCGGGAACCCCGTAATTGCCGATCAGCGGGTAGGTGAGAGCGAGAATCTGGCCGCTGTAGCTCGGGTCTGTAAGGCTTTCGGGGTATCCGACCATGCCTGTATTGAAGACAACCTCTCCCGCCGCGCTTTTTTCGCAGCCGAAAGAAATTCCTTCAAAAACAGTGCCGTCCTCAAGAATAAGCTCGGCTTTTTTGGGCTCCAGTGTGCTCAAAAAACCCGCTAATAAGTTAAAGCCGATGCGGTTTTAAAGGTTTCGCGGTCCGGGCTGTGTTTCGGTTAAAAACCTTTTTTTTCTTTTTAATCCTTATGCGCCACTTCAAGTGCAGGCTTGGCGGCTGCTGCTGCAGGAATTTTCTCGGGAAAATCGGGGATTCCGATACCGCGAAGCGGGTTTTCTCGCGCTGCAACAGCTCTGGCCCCGGATATTATTTCGTTCCCCCGGAACAGTGGGCTCCGCCGCTTTTCGAATCAGAGGCGAAAAAGCTGGGGGCTCTCGCGGAAAAAAAGAAAATCGCGCTGAAAATCACGCCGCTTTTTTTCATGTACGATTTGGAGAGGGATTTTGGGATTATCCTGCAATGGTGCTTCACGCAGGACCCGTGCGCTTTCCTGAAGGATAACAAGTGTGTTGTGTATAAGGGCAGGCCGCTCGCCTGCAGGGCTTTCCCGCTTTTGTTCCCGCCATCGCGCGCCGCGGGCGGCTATTCCCTCGGGGAATGCCATGCAGTCCCGAAGGATTTAATCCCGAAGGAAGCCGCTCCCAAGCAGGCCGAGAGGATTCTGCACGATTTTTTCGGGAAGGAAGCCTGCGCCGCGAGCGCGCGGATTGAAAAGGAAACAGCGCGCTGCATCAGGCAAATTGGGCTGTTGAAGAAAAAAGGCAGGTTCAATCCGCTTACGGGGCCGCTTTCTTTTTTCGCCGAGCAGATAAACCCAGGCAACCTGTTCGGGCTGGAAGAGTTTTTGGAAAAGGAAAAGAAGCGCTGAGCGCGCGCTTGGCTTACGCCGGGTTCGCGCCTGGCTTATTTTCCGTTCCCGTTCGCGAAAATCGCGTTAAGCATTTTTTCCGTCGCTTTAACCGCTGCCATTACCTGGTCGCTGTCGACGCCGACAGTCCTGCTTGTTTTTCCGTCCTTTCCGGCCCAGGTGATTGTTGTTTCGACGAGCGCGTCTGTTTTTCCGCCCGGCGGAATCCTGACCTCGTAGTCAACGAGCTTTGGCAGCTCGGCGCCGAGTTTCTTCGCTATTTTTCCCAGCGCGTTCATGAACGCGTCGTAGCCGCCGTCGCCTTCCGCGCGGCTGCGGTATTCCCTGCCGTTTATGCGCAGAGCGAGAGACGCTTCGGGCTTTATTCCCATCCCGCTTTCCACCCTGCACATCACTATTTTGGCGCTGGCTTTTTCCGGTGTCTCAAGCACATCCGAAACGATATACGGCAGGTCCTCGGTTGTAACGGCTTTTTTCATGTCGCCCAGCGCGACTATCCTTTCAAGGACTTTTTTCTTTTCCTCTTCGCTCAATTGCAGGCCGAGCCGCTGCAGGTTCTGCTCAAGGCTTGCCTTTCCGCTGAGCTTTCCGAGCGCGTACTGCCTTTCTTTCCCGAACCTTTCGGGTAGCAGCCTGTTCTCGTAAAGGTTGGCTTTTTTGTCCCCGTCGGCGTGGATGCCCGCTGTCTGCGTGAAGACATTCGCCCCTGAAATCGGCTTGTTCGCCGCAATCCGCCTTCCCGAGAAAGTTTCGGCTATTTTGCTTATTTTCGCAAGGCTTCTCTCGTCAACCCCGCATCTCAGCTGTGTTTTGTCGTTCAGCACCGCAACCACCTCGTCGAGAGCCGCGTTTCCCGCCCTTTCTCCCAGGCCGTTGACAGTGACGTGCGCTCCCATGCAGCCCGCGTTCAGCGCGGCAAGGGTGTTGGCGGCAGCCAGCCCGTAATCGTTGTGCGCGTGGAAATCAAAGCGAATTTTCGGGAAGGATTCCGCCATTTCCCCGACGAACTCCGCGGTTTCATCGGGAGTCAGGACTCCGAGCGTGTCCGGCAGCATCACTCTTTCGACCGGCATTTTCTGCAGCGCGGAAACAAGCCGCATCACGTAATCCCTGCTGTTTTTTATGCCGTTGCTCCAGTCCTCAAGGTAAACGTTCACCTTCATTCCCCTGCCTTTAGCCATGGCAACAGTTTTCCCTATGTCGGATATGTGCTCTTCGGGGGTTTTCCCAAGCTGCTTTTCCAGGTGCAAAAGGCTTCCTTTCGCAAGAAGGTTGAGGGTTTTCGCGCCGCATTCCGCAAGCCAGTCAACGCTTTTGCCGCCGTCGACAAACCCGAGCACCTCTACTCTTTCAAGCAGGCCTTTTTTTCCTGCCCAGGCACAGATTTTTTTCACAGCCTCTTTTTCGCCCGGGCTTGCCCTCGCGCTGCCTGCCTCAATCCTGTCGACCCTGACCTCTTCGAGCAGCATCTGCGCTATGCCAAGCTTTTCCTCTGGCGTGAAGGAGACGCCCTGCGTCTGCTCGCCGTCCCTCAGTGTCGTGTCCATTATTTCAACGCGCTTTTCGCTCAAGGCAACCACCACACGGGCTATTTTTGCGGCTCGATAAAACAATCAGGGAAAGGGAAAATTCACTGCAGGATTTGTAAATCCCTTCTTGGGCCCATGCTTTATTTATGCCCAGCCAGTGTTTTTAAATCTTATGAGTTCCGCTGTTTTGGCAATTAGTTTATGGGTGGAACCCATAGCTCGGCCGTGCGCTTTCAGGGGCCCTGTGCTTGCTTTTTTATTGTTTCGCAGCCAACTATTTTCTCATGCGGGAAGAAAGCGGAAAGCTGCTGGAATTGCTCGAATCCGCAATCCGAAAATCCGCGCCAAGCGGAAAATTCGGGCTTCTTTTCAGCGGCGGCATAGACAGCCTGCTGCTCGCGGCTATTTTCAAAAGAATGGGCCTGGATTTCACGTGCTTTTTTGGCTTTGTGGACGGCGTCGGCGAGCCGAAAGACCTTTCTTTCGCCCTCCGCGCGGCGAAGCGGCTTGGCCTGCGGCTTGAAACAGCCTCAGTGCCGATTGGCGAAGTGCCCGCGCTTTTGGAAAAAATAGTGCCGTTAACGGGCGGCAGCCCGGTGGATGCCGGGGTGGCTTTGCCGCTGTTTATTGCCTGCGAAAAAGCGGGAAAAAGCGGGGTTGCCGCTGTTTTCAGCGGGCAGGGCGCCGACGAGCTGTTCGCGGGCTATGCGCGCTTTATGCGCTCCAAGGATTTCCGGCTGGACGCGCTTTCGGCTTTGCAGCACCTTGCGGACAAGGGTATTGCCTGGAACACGGCAATCGCGGCTGTAAACGGCCTGCGCCTGCTGCTGCCGTTTCTCGATCCTGATTTGGTGAAATTCGCCCTGCGGCTTCCGCCCGAATTAAAGATTTCCCGCGGAAGGAACAAGGTTATTCTGCGCGAAACCGCGCTCGCGCTTGGGGTTCCTGAAGAGTTCGCGGAAAGGAAGAAGACCGCGGCGCAGTACGGCAGCAAAAGCGACAAGGCCATTGAAAAGCTTGCGAAAAAAGCCGGGCTGTCAAAAACAGGTTTCCTGGGGCAATTTGCAAAACAAAGAAAGCAAAAAATCGCAGCGCTTTTTTCCGGCGGAAAGGACAGCTGCCTCGCGCTCTGGCTGATGCAGCAGCAGGGATTTGAAGTAAGCTGCCTTGTCTCGGTGATTCCCGAAAATCCCGATTCTTTCATGTACCACAAGCCGGATTTGAGGGTGCTGCAGCTGCAGTCAAAGGCGCTTGGGATTCCGCTGCTGGTTGAAAGGACAAAGGGTGAAAAGGAGAAAGAGCTTTCCGCGCTGAAGAGGGCGATTTTGAAGGCGAAGGAAAAATTCGGGGTGCAGGGCGTTGCCTGCGGCGCGCTCTACAGCAGCTACCAGCGGGAAAGGGTTCAGAAGATCTGCGATGGGCTTGGGATGGGGCTTTTCTCGCCGTTGTGGCACATGCCGCAGGATGAGGAGCTGCGCCTGCTGCAGAAAAGCGATTTTGTTTTCATTATAACGAAGATTGCAGCCGCCGGTTTGGGCGAAAAATGGCTCGGCAGGCATATCGGCGAAAACGAGATTTCCGAACTGCTTGCAATCGCCGAGAAGCGCGGCTTTAATCCCGCGGGCGAGGGCGGAGAGTACGAGTCGCTTGTGCTTGGCGCGCCGAATTTCCGCGGGAGAATTCAAATCGCCGATTCCGGAAAAATAATGCGGAATGACTGCGCCGGCGCGCTGCGGATAAAGAAGGCGCTTCTTCTTGGAAAGCATTGAGCCGGATTATATCCCGAAGTATTTCTTTTCCTCTTTTGCCTTTTCCTTCAGGTAGCCCATGTATTCTTCCTGCAGTTTTGAGACCTTCTGCAGCTTTCCCGTGTCGAGGAATTCCGCGACGCTGCGGATGAAGAGGTTCGCCCCGATAATGTGCGGCATGCAGACGAAGTCCGCGCCGCTGTTGTACAACTGCAGTGCGTCGTGGTTGTAGTGCGCCCTCGCGAAAACAGTGATTTCCTTGTTTTCTTTTTTCGCCTTTTTTATGAGCTTTGCGGCTTTTTCCGTGTTCGGGATAGTGATAAGGAGCAGCTTTGCCTCGCCCAATGAAACCTTGTCCCAAACGTCCTCGTTGTCCGGGCTGCCGTAAATCGCGTGGTTTCCATTTTTGATGAGGTCCGCTATCACGTGCGGGTTGTGGTCGACTATCACAAGCGTTCCCCGTTCCTTCAGCAGCGGGACAAGCCCTGCGCCGAAGATTCCCGCGCCGACAAGAATCATGTGCTTGCGCAGGCTTTTTTTGTCCGGAAGCCTTTCAAGCTTCCTGATCCTGTGCCCCAAAAAAGCGCGTTTTTTCGGCGGAACCGCCCTGTCGGCGATTTTTTCAAGCGCCGAGTAAATGCCGCCGCTGTTCTGCATGAGGTATGGCGTTGTTATAATGGATATCGCTATCACGAGCATCGCCATGTTGTAGACCGGCTGGCTGATCTGCCCGAGAGCCAGCCCCTGTGACGCCACAATGAACGAGAATTCTCCTGCCTGCGCGAGAGCCATTCCTATCAGGAAGGCCGTTTTTCCGCCGTATCCCGCGATTGTCGCCATGCTGAAATAAACGAGTGGATTCAGGATGTAAACAACGCAAACCATCGCGAGCAGCAGCGCCGGGGAAATCCCGCCGAAGCCAAGGCTCAGCTGCATTCCTATTGAAACAAAGAAAATAGTGCTGAAGAAATCGCGCAGCCCCCGTATTTTGCTCGAGGCCTCGACGTTGTATGGGAGGCTGCTCAGGCTTATTCCTCCAATGAACGCTCCGACCGCAATGTTGAAGTTGAAGAAAATCGAAAGCGAGATGAAGAAAAAGCAGACCGAGACTATTATGAGGTAAAACAATTCCGGAATGCCCGCGAACCTGTCAAGGACCCTGGGCAGTATGAATTTGTTCAGCAAGTACGCGATTCCGAAAAGCGAAAAAACGCTCAGCAGGAAATTCGCGGCTATCCCGAGATGGAGGATTGTTTCGGGCTTCGCCAGCAGCGGCAGCAGCAGCACGGCGAGCGCGTCCTGCACTACAGCAAAGCCGATTATGAACCTGCCGTGCAGCGTGCTGACCTGCCCCTCCTGCGTGAGTATTTTGACGCCGATTACAGTGCTGCTGAAGGCGAGTATAAGCCCGAGGTATACGCTTTCCACCACCCCCAGCCCGAAAAAATCCCTTACCAGGAACACGAATGCGGCTGTTATGAAAACCTGCAGCACGGAGCCGCCGATCACTGTGCCCTTCATTTTCACCATCTTGTGGAAATCCGTTTCGATTCCCACAGCAAAAAGCAGTATCGCGACGCCGAGCTCCGCGAACATCAGGATGTCCGAGCTGCTCGAAATCAGCGCGAAGCCCACAGGCCCGATAACAAGCCCGGCTATGAGGTATGCGACAAGAATCGGCTGCCTGAGCAGCCTTGCCACGCAGCCAAGGCCCGTGCCGGCGGTTATTATTATGAAAAGGTCAATCAGCAGTTTCGGGTCTATTGCGGCGGGATTCATGGAAACCTGCTAATTAGAACGGAATTGCAATATATAATTTTTTCTGGAAGCAAAAAAGCCCCCGGAATTATTTTTTTCTTTTCCCAAAAATCGCTTCCCGGAGCAGCAGCCTCCAGGGCTTTTTGCTTTCCGCAAGCGCATTATACCCCTTGGCCGCATCGCCATATCCTGCTCCCCAGCGCCCGAATTCTTCGGCAGCCGCGCGCTGCTTTGCCGCTTCTCCGGGCTGTCCGCCCTCGGCGGCTTTCATTGCGCGCCGCGAGGAATCTGCCGCAAGCTCCCCGCTGGTCCTGATGTGCTCCCGCAGCTGCGCGGCTCTTTCTTTTGCCTTCCTGTGCGCCCGGGCGCTGAAAACCGGCCGCCTTCCCTTCAGCCACCGCCTGAATCTTCCGGGCATTATTTCACCCGCTTCCACGTTGTTCCCTGCGGGGTGTCGTCAAGCACTATCCCCTTTTCAAGCAGTTTTTTCCTTATCGCGTCGGCGTCCGCCCAGCGCTTTTCCGCCCGGGCTTTTTCCCTTTCATTTATAAGCGCCAGGTCCTCTTTTGCTATCTCGGATTTCTGTTCAAAATCCATTACAGCGAAAACCCCGTCGATTTTGCGCAGGAATTCCAGGGCAGCGGCTGCGCCCTTCGCGCCGATTTTTCCCGCGTCAATGAGGGAATTGCATTCCCGAACGAACTCGAACAGCGCCGCGAAGGCAAGCGGCGTGTTCAGGTCGTCGTCCATCGCTTTCTCAAACTTTTTTCCAGCCATTTTAACAGCTTTTTTTATCGCGCCGCTGTCTTTTCCATGGTGCTGCCGCAGTTTTGAAACCAGCTCGTTAATCCTGTCAAGCGCGTTCTGCCCTGCCCTCAGCGCCTCAAAAGTGAAATTCAGCGGCTGCCTGTAGTGCGAGGAAATCATGAGATAGCGCACGGCGATTGGGCTGTAATCCTTGAGGTCGCGCAGCGTGAAAAAATTTCCGAGGCTTTTGCTCATTTTCTCGCCGTTTACCAAAAGGAAGGCGTTGTGCACCCAGTATTTGGCAAATTGCTTCCCTGTCGCGCCCTCGCTCTGCGCTATCTCGTTCTCGTGGTGCGGGAAAACAAGGTCTTCTCCGCCGCCGTGAATGTCGAATGTTGTTCCAAGGTATTTCATGCTCATTGCGCTGCACTCTATGTGCCAGCCGGGCCTTCCCTTTCCGATTTCAGTTTCCCAGAAGGCATCGCCGTCTTCCCTGTCCCATGCTTTCCAGAGCGCGAAATCCTGCGCCTCGCTTTTCTCATAAGTGTCCTGCTTTACGCGCGCGCCGGCCTTCAGCTTCCTGAAGTCAATGCCGGCGAGCTTTCCGTATTTTTTGAATTTTTTGATTCCGTAGTAAATGCTTCCGTCCTCGCCCCTGTAGGCAATCCCTTTTTTGAGCAGCTTTTTTATGAGCGCGGCCATTTCCGGAATGTGCCCTGTCGCTTTCGGGTAGATGTCAGCAGGGAGAATGCGCACTCTTTCAATGTCCTCAAAAAAAGCCTTGGTGTATTTTTCCGTGAACTCCCCAAGCGAAACGCCTTCCATCCGCGAGCCGTTGATTGTCTTGTCATCGACATCCGTGAGGTTCCGCACATGCTTCACTTTGTAGCCCTTGTAAAGCAGGTATCTCTTGAGCACGTCCTCCGCGAGGAAGCTCTTTAGGTTCCCGATGTGGATGTAATTGTAAACAGTGGGGCCGCAGGTGTACATCCCGACCTTCTTTCCGTGCAGCGGCTTGAACGGCATCTTGCGCCTGCCGAGAGTGTTGTAAAGCCTTAACGCCATGCCGAATATCTGGCTCGAAACAGTATAATAACATTTTGCGCGCCACGGGCTATGCCTTGCTGGCATGTAGCCGGGTTATTTTCCGGCTTCCCAGGTGCGCCGCATTGAGCCAATCCTTCTCAGCATTTTCCTTGTTGCGCTGCCCTGGATGCGCCTCGCCATTTCACGCGAAATTTTTCCTTCCCCGCTCTTTTTTCCCAGCCGGGCCGCAACTTCGTCAAGCGTCATTGCGCGCTGCAGCCTCAGCCTAACCAATCTTCTTTCCCTTTCGTCCAGCCGTGTTGCCGGGTCTGCCGCAACAGCCAGCAGCTCACTCCGCACTTCCCTGAAGCCAAATCTGGCTACAGTTCCAAGGTTTAAGCCAAGGCCTTTTAGGAAACTTCTTGCGGCCGGCCTGATGGACAGCACAAGTGCCTTAAGACTCGTTTGCCGGAACTGCTCAGGCCTCCTGAGCGGGGCGGTTTGCGCAATTGGCCTGCCTTCAATGTCAAGAGGCATTGCCGCTCCTGCCCTTCTGCTTTGCCTTAGGAGCCTGCTGGCCTCGCGCATGCAGAAATATCTCGTCCCGTCCATAATCCAGCTCCGAATAGGCTTCTTTTTGCCGCTGGGCCCAACTCTTTCAGGGTCGTAAAAATCAAGATACCGCTGCAGCACCTGCTTGGCTGCGGAAACAAATCCTTCATGCGAACCAAATTCTTCCCTGAGAAGCCGCCCGGTCGGGCTTTTTCCAAAAAACCATCTAAGTGCAACGCTCCTGACCGCAGGGTCATGCTCTATAAGCAGCGCTTCCTTTTTTTCCGCGCTGAAGAAGTTTATGCGCCTGGCGTTCCTCTCTTCCGCGGCGCTCCTCAAAGCCGCTGCCCTTCCAATCGCCGCGGCTTCCTCGGGAAACCTGACGCCGTGCTTCAGATTAATTTTCTTTACAGCGGAAGGACTAACACCAATGCCTTCCGCGATTTCTTTCATGCTCAGCTTTCTGGCCCTCAGCTGCCTCAAAATGTGCGCCCTGGCGTTCCGTGTAAGCCTTCCGGTTGCAGAATGGCTTCCGCTCCGGATTTTTCCCGCCATAATATCCCCGGTATTATCGCGCGTTCTTTGCGCGGCCAAACCCGCGCGCATGCTGCCTGCCTGCGCGGGCTGTTACAATTCGGAGCCAAAAGGAATTTTAATAGTTTGCGAGGGAAATCCGCAGCTTTAGCTGCGGGCTTTTTGCAAAGCCCTGCTTTTGGAGCCAGCCGGCATGCCGCCCGGCGCGCCGCCAAGCCGAAGACAGCCGCGCGGGCCGATTTATATCTTCAGCTCTTTTTTCCAGTGCGCGCAGACAGCCTCTGTCTTCTTCTCCGCGAGCCCCGTGTATTTTTCCGCGTTTGCGAGAATCGCCCTCTGCCCCGCGGGAATCTTTTTTGCGTATTCGCGCAGTTCCGGCTTGCCCTCAAAAATGTCAATCAGCCTTTTGCCTGTCTGGTCTGCTTCAAGAGTCAGCTGCCTTACTGCCTCGTGCGCGTCCGGGTGCCCGTGCCTCGCGAGCAGGATGTACAGCGGTTCCGCCACAACGCCGTTCCTGCTCCTGTCGAAGTTCCCCTGCATGCTCTCCTTATCCACGACCATTTTCCCGCCCACTTTCGCGAGCCTGTCCGCGCTGCTGACAAGCGCCGCGAAAATTTCCGGCAGGAAGCGCGCGGAAGCGCTGTTTGTCAAATCCCTCTGGTGCTCGCTGACGCTGTCCATGTAGACTGTCTGCATCCGCGGCACAAACTGCTTCCAGAGGCTTTTCACGTTCTCAAAATTAATGGGGTTCCTCTTGTGCGGCATTGTGCTGCTGCCGACCTGCTTTTCCCCAAAGGCCTCGGCGACCTCCGCGATTTCCGTCCTCTGCAGGTTCCTCATGTCGTCGCTGAAATTCGCGAGCACAGTGAACGCGCCGGTAAGCGCGTGCATCAGGTCCTGCAGGGTTTCGGGCGGCACTATCTGCGTGCTGTGGATTGCCTGCTTCAGGCCCAGCTCTTCCATTATCCCCCTCTCGAACCCGACTGGGTCATCTATTATCAGGCTGAGCGCGTTGTAGGCCCCGACCGCGCCGCTGAATTTTCCCTCCAAACTGTCCTTGGCTTTTTCAACAGCCTTTATCCTGTTGCCGAGCCTGTTCACGTACTCCGCAATCGCGAATCCGAATGTGATTGGCTCGGCGTGCTGGCCGTGCGTTCTCCCGATCTGCAGCGTGCCCTTTTCCCTGAGTGCGACCTCAATCCACGATTTTTCAAGCGCCAGTAGCGACGGCAGGACAAGCTGTTCCGTTGCCTCCTTGTACCTCAGGGCGCTGCTCGTGTCGACTATGTCGTATGACGTCGCCCCGAAGTGCACGAACGGCTTTGCCTTGTCGCTCACCTTTTCCCTGATGCAGTTCGCGAGCGCCCTTACGTCGTGCTTTATTTTTTCCTCTTCGGCGTAAACCTCTTCCGCGGTCACCTTTTCGCATGCCGCCGCGATCTCTTCCGCTATTTTTTTGCTGCAGATTCCGCGCTTCGCGAGCGCTTTCGCGAGCGCTGCCTCAACTTTCGCCTGGTAGCGGACCCTTGCCTCTTCGCTGAGGAATTTCGAGAATTTTTCGCTGCCGTACCTGTAGTCGAGCGGGGAAATGCAGCCGAATTTGTTCATGATTTCGTTCCCTTCCCGGGTTTTTCCAGAAATTGCCCGTAGGATTCCACGACGGCGTCGATGCCCGGCACTTTCCAGGCTTTTTCGCCCGTCCACTCGGCAGTCGTCGCCTTGTACATGTCGCTGACAATTTTCAGCAATTCCTTCGGAATCCTCGGCGGAACAGTGTAGTTTCCCTTCCCTTTTCCCTCGGCTTTTTCCCTTTCTATTACAGCGTACCACGGCGTTGCCTTGTAGTAGTCCCTGAGCACCTGCTTGCTCAAATGGAAGCCGTTGTGCAAAAACCTGTTTTCGTCCAGTGTCCCGACAACGTCGATCAATATCAGCTCGTTTTTCGGGTTCAGCCCGAATTCCACCTTCCCGTCCGCGTGCTCTATTCCGATTGATTCGGCTTTCTCCGTGAGGAAATCGTTCACCTTCAGCGCCGTCTGCTTGAGATCCTCAACCTGCTTTTGCGTGAGCCCTGAAATCTCCCTCGCCTCTTCCCAGGTGAGATACCTGTCTGTCTCCTCAAGCTTTGTGCTGACGTCCATTATCGCCCTCTCAAGCTTTTCGCCCGGTTCGGGGGTTTTGCTCAGCCCGAGCTGCTGCGGAGTCGTCTGCCCGGAAGCGATTCTCTTGAAAACGCTGCTTCCCTCGGGCAGCGAGTTCCTGAAAATGACCTCGAGCGGCACAAGGTAATTGCGCATCCCCGGCTTAAGCTCTCCTTTCTGCGGGAAAAGAACCCTCACCAAATCCACTTCCATTTCGTTTCCTTTCACCAGCTTCCTGTAGTGGGATTTTATGCCGCGCTTGCGCAGCTGCCCGAAATTGTATGCCGCCATCCTGCAGAGCGCCTCGCCCTTCTGCGGGATAACGTCGGGCATTTTCCCGTAGTCGAAAACGCTGTAGTCGTCCGTGAAATGGAAAACCCCGACGCCCATGGAATTTTCCGTAGCCGGCTTTTTTACCTTGAGGTCCTTTACGCTACCCATTTTTTCCGCCCCGTGCTTTTCTTTTTTTTCCAGAAAAAAATCCATCCTATTGCGCATTTTTTTTACAGCTTTTTCCCAAAATGATTTTCCTTTTTTTATTTTACGCTTTCTTTCTCGTCGGCCTCGATTGCCTTGCGCCTCATCGCCTGCCGCTGCTGCAAAAGCTTTTCAGTGAATTTTCCGTCGCTGATATTCATCAGCTGCGCGGCCGCGATAACCGCGTTGTCAATCCTGTTCAGGCCGACCCAAAGGCTGTTCCGGCATTTCTCAAGGAACTCGAGCGCTTCCGGCCCGCCGCTTTCCTGCAGCGCCGGAACGTTCAGCGCGAGCGCCTCCTGCAGCTTCGGCGGGACGAATGAGCCGAACTCAACCACGTTTATGAGAATCTCCTGCTTCGGGTTGAAGTTTCCGGAATTCGCTTCCTCGATAAACTCAAAGCTAAAGCCGAGCTCCTTTGCGGTGTCAACGGCCTTCTCGATTTTGTCCTTTATTATCCTGTTGAACCTGTTGCCGCTCACTTTCACGGCGAGATGCTGCTGCAGGGCGAGCTCAACGGCAGTAACAGCGGTTTCCGCGCCGTTTACGGGCGCAGTGATTACCGGGCAGCCGGGCGGCATCTGCGCGATGCTGAGCAGCGCGTCAAGCCCGGCGTAATTGCTCGCGACCGGAACGCCTATCACGGGCTTTATTGTTTTGCTTGCGATTACCCCGGGCAATGCCGCGGACAGCCCTGCCCCTGCGATGATTATTTTCGCGTCGGTTTCCTTCAGAATCGAGTCAAGCATTTCGGGCGTCCTGTGCGCGCTGCATATGCGCAGCGAAGCGCTTATGCCCCTTTCCTTCAGGCCGGACATTATCCCCGAGTAAACCGGCCTGTCGCTGTCACTTCCGAAAACAACAAGAACATCGGCCACAAAAACCTACTAAAAGCAGCGGAAAACCCAATTTAAATTTAACGCACAGGGCGAAAAGCAGCGCGCCCAAAAGCAGGCGTGCTGTGCGGGGCCGGAATCTTCCTTTGTTTAATGATAGAATTCCCTGGCCTCAAAGTTAATCTTAGTGTTAAACCCCAACCCCAGTTCTTCCAGCCTTGCAATAATAATCTCATTCGCCTTTTCCTTAAATGATTTTGCTTTGGGTTCTGCGTAAATGAATGCCATTCCCTCGAGGTAATTGCCTTCTATCGCTGCACCGAATAAGGGCGCTTCACATTCCCCCTTTGAAGGATAGTTCATTTCTATAATAATGCCCGCGCCCAACTTCTGAAGTATTGGGCCATTCTGAAGCCCGCTTGTCGGCCAGCTCAGCCCCTTCTCGTAGCTGAACCTGAAAGTGCAGCCATTAATGGTTATTTTAGCTCTGCTTATTTCAGACAGCTGCGGAAAATCCGCCTCAATTGCCTTCAAATCCGCGTGGATTGCATTAAGCGTGCCTCCTAATGCGCTGAGGATAACCCGTGCTTCTTTTTTCATATGGTGTGCCCGCCCCGCCATTTTGATTAGAAAAATTCCTTTTCTTATCGGCGTATCCTTTTGCCTTGCTTAATTATTGCCTTCCGCTGTTTAAAAGAGTTTCTTTTTTTCACAGGCGCTTTTTCCTTCAGGGCTACCCCAAATGCTTTAAATATCTGAAGCGCGTTTTTTTCCCTTAGGATGCAGTACTCAAAATTCAGCTGGCTGAATCTCGCGGTCATAATGGCAGGCGTGCAGCTTTTCAAGTTTTTCGTTACCGGCGAGCCGATGGCAGTAAGCATTTTTCTGGTCGTGATGCTGGTTGCCTTCAGGGCGCGGCTCATGATTGACTATTGGCTCCTCGCGTTGCTGGAATTCCTGATTTTTGCCTGCGTTTTCGTAATCAGGCAGGTTTTCCTGGGCCTGCTTCTTTACTACATCATCGAGGGGCTGCTCTGGTGGGGGCTTATTTTCGGCGTGAAGTTCTGGGCGCAGGAAAAAGCACGGGCAGTGCCCAGGTGAACTTGGAAACTTTCTGGCCGCGCGGATTTTTTTTTATGGCGCGCTTTCCCGGGCAGCCCTGCGCGCATTTTTGCGGATTTAGAACTCTACGTCCTCTTCTCCGCCCCTTCCGACGAAGTTGCTTTCCCGGATCTTCTGGTTCTCTATCTTGCGGATTTCCGATTCCATTCCGCGTATTTCCGCCTGCTTCTCGTCAATAAGCCTGTTCAGGTCGTACTCTTCGGTCTCGTCAAGCTGGTTCCTGCCTTTCTTTTTGTCCATTCTTTTGCGCAGGTTGGTTATCTCCAAATTAGCCCTGTTTATCTTGTAGCGCAATTCGCTTACCTGGATGTCAAAGGACACCATAAAATATTATCACCCCAAAAATTCCAAATTGCTTACTAATCTGTCCTGTAAAAGATATTAAAAGGTTTTTGCGGGTGCCAATTTCGCCAAAAAGGCGCAAAAAATCCTTCGCAATATTAATAAACTGTTTCAACACCGTTTGTTTGTACTTGGGGCGATTGCCCTTAAGGGGGGACGGGTGGGAAAAATGGCGCAGTTTTGCCCAAAATGCTACGGAAAAAGATACGTGACAGTGCAGCTGGAGGACAAGGGCAACGGCGAGTACGCCTGCCCGAAAGACAGCTCGCACAGGTTCGTGCTTGACAAGGACGGATTCCCAAGGTCAAAGAAGTGAAAGCTTTTTCCTTTCTGATTTTTGATTTCATTTTGAATTAATCGCTTCTAATTTCTATTTTTCTTATTTTTTAATATGCCAAATATAGCGGCTGCGCAGGAAGCGCCAAACCATATTTAAACAAATTGCGGGCACTCCTTATTCTATGCAAAAAGAGCGGGCGTTCGCCTACCTTGCGGAACTGGAGAAAGCCGGAATCATCCCCGGGCTGGAAAGGATAAAAAAATTCCTCAATGCCATCGGGAACCCGGAGCGCGATTTCCTTTCAATCCACATCGCGGGCACGAAAGGGAAGGGCAGCACCGCAGCCATGGTTGAGAGCGTTCTGCGCTGCGCGGGCTACCGCACGGCGCTTTACACTTCCCCGCACCTCGTGCGCTTCAACGAAAGGATAAAGGCCTGCGGCAAGGAAATTCCGGACAAAACGCTTGTCCGCCTGGTTTCAGATTTGAAAAGAATAAAGGAAAAAAAGAAAATTCGGCTCACGCACTTCGAGTTCACGACAGCGCTCGCGTTCAAATACTTCTCGGAGCGGCGCGTTGATTTTGCTGTCATCGAAGCCGGAATGGGCGGAAGGCTCGACGCCACGAACGCGATAACGCCGAGGGTCAGCGTGATAACGAACATCGAGAAAGAGCACGCGCAGTATCTCGGCAGGACACTCAAGAAGATCGCGGCAGAAAAAGCCGGGATAATAAAGAAAGGCGTGCCAGTTGTTACCGCCGAAAGGAAAAAGGAAATCCTCGCTGTTTTCAAAAAAACCGCGGAACAAAAGAATTCAAAAATCTCGGTTGTCCGCAAGCCCTTTAAGGGAAAGATCGGCATGCTTGGCGGATTCCAGCGCCTTAACGCCGCGCTTGCAATTGCGGCCGTGAAAGAGCTTAGGGCGCAGGGATTTGAAATAAGCGAAAGCGCCGTTAGGCGCGGGCTCGCTTCCGTGAAATGGCCCGGGCGGTTTGAAATAGTCCGGCGCAACCCAACTGTTGTTCTTGACTGCTGCCATACGCCCGGCGCGGCGCGGGTTTTCGCGCGCGCTTTCAGGGAGATTTTTCCCGGAAAAAAGGCGGTTCTTGTTGTCGGAGTGAGCAGCGATAAAGACATTGGGGGAATAGCGGCGGAATTGGCGCGGGTTGCGCGCGCAGTTGTCGCCACTGAAGCCAAGGCCAGGGCGATGCCGGCTCTGAAAATTGCAGGCGAATTCGCGGGGAAAGGGCTTGGGGTGATTGCTGTTTTTGGCGTGAAAAATGCCGTGAAAGAGGCAATCGCGCTTGCCGGCAAAAAAGGGATTGCCGCTGTGGTCGGCAGCTGTTTTGTTGCGGGAGAGGCGCTGCCCGTGTTTTCTTCAAGAAAACTTTTTTAAATGCTTGTTGGGCTGTAATTAATCATCACTTTTGCGGGGCTGGTACTGATGAACATTAATCTTTCTTTGAAAAGCGTTTCTTTCAGAAAACTCACTTTTCTGATGCTGTTCACGCTGATAGCGCTTGTGGCTTTGAAGATAAATTTCTCCCAGGTAATGGTGGTAATGGGCAGCACCGCGCAGTACTTCACTTTCTTTGAGTTTTTCGGCCCGATAGCGGGCGCGTTCCTCGGGCCTGTTGCAGGGGTTGCGAGCGTCTTGTTTGCCAAGCTGGTTGATTTCTTCGTTACGGGCAAGGCGATAGAACCCGTGAACATACTACGGCTTTTGCCGATGCTCTTCGCGGCTGTTTACTTCGCTGTCTTCCTCAAAAAGGGCTACCTCGCGAAGGCAAGCGTTGCTGTTCCGGTCGCCTGCATGGTTTTGTTCTGGCTGCAACCCATTGGCAGGGAAGCGTGGTATTACGCGCTGTTCTGGGCAATACCGATAATCGCAAAGGTTTTCAGCAAGAAGCTTTTCCTGCGCTCGCTCGGGGCAACGTTCACTGCGCACGCGATTGGAAGTGTGGTCTGGGTATGGTCTTTCCCGACAACGGCGCAGTATTGGACAAATCTTATCCCCATCACGACAACAGAGCGCGTTCTGTTCGCTCTTGGAATAAGCGTTTCGTTCATAGCGTTCAACAATGTTCTTGCTTTCATTGAGGCAAAGGCAAAAACAGGCGTGCTTAGCACCGAGAAGAATTACCTTTTCGGCAAAGCCCTGCAGTAGAATTCATGGGTCAAAAAGCGGTAAGGAAGTTTTTGTTCAGATGCCGAAAAAGCAGTTGTACGAGATGCATCTCGATTTCCTGAAAAAAGCCGACCCTGACATTTTCAGGGCGATTGCCGCCGAAAAGCAGAGGCAGATGGAGGGAATCGAGCTCATTCCCAGCGAGAACCTCGTCAGCCAGGCTGTCCTTGAGGCAATGGGCAGCATTGCCACCAATAAGTACAGCGAGGGCTATCCCGGAAAGCGCTACTATGGCGGCAACCAATTCATTGATGTCATTGAAAACATTGCGATTGAACGGCTGAAAAAACTGTTCGGCGCAGAGCACGCGAACGTCCAGCCCAACAGCGGCAGCCCCGCGAACATGGCGGCGTATTACGCCACCATGGATGTCGGCGACACTTTCATGGGATTGAAGCTCACGGAGGGCGGCCACCTTACCCACGGGCACCCGGTGAATTTTTCCGGAAAGCTCTACAAGTGCGTCCAGTACGGCGTCGACAGGGAAACGGAACTGCTGGACTATGACGCGATAAAAAGGCTTGCGGCTGAAGTGAAGCCGAAGCTGATACTCAGCGGCTACACGGCTTACCCGCGCGCGATTGACTTCAAGGCTTTCAGGGAAATCGCAGATTCTGTGGGCGCTGTCTGCATGGCGGACATCGCGCACATCGCGGGATTGTGCGCCGCGGGCGTGCATGAAAACCCGGTTCCATATTTTGATATCGTAACCACTACAACGCACAAAACCTTGCGCGGCCCGAGAAGCGCCGCTATAATGTGCAAAAAGGATTTCGCGGAAAAAATCGACAAGGCTGTCTTCCCGGGGTTGCAGGGCGGCCCCCACGAGCACATCATTGCCGCAAAAGCCGTCGCTTTTGGGGAAGCGTCAAAGCCGGAATTCAGGGAATACGCTAAGCGGATTGTGAAAAACGCCCGGGCTCTCGCCGAAGCGCTGATGTCGAGCGGGCTGCGCCTTGTGACAGGCGGCACTGACAATCATCTCATGCTGGTGGATGTTTTCAAGAGCAAAAATCTTACGGGCAAGCAGGCCGAACACGCTCTAGAGCTCGCGGGAATTTACTGCAACAAGAACACCATTCCTTTCGACACGCGCTCCCCGTTCGACCCGAGCGGAATTCGCATCGGCACACCCGTGCTTACAACAAGGGGGATGCGTGAAAAGGACATGAAAGAGGTCGCGGGGTTTATTGTGAAGGCGCTTGGCAGCGCCGGCGACGAGGCAAAACTGAAGAAGATTAAGGCAGAAGTTAAAGCGTTCTGCGCGGATTTCCCGTTCTACAAATAATTTTTATGCCAGCGAAAATAATCGACGGCAGCGCGATTGCGAAGTGCATGCTGGAAGAGGCGCGCGAAGCCGCGGCTGCCCTGGAGAAGAGGCCGAAGCTTGCGGTAATCCTGGTCGGCGGAGACCCTGGCTCGAAGATTTACGTCCAGAAAAAGCAGCAGGCGTGCGAGCAGGCCGGCATAGTCTCGGAGGTTTTCCATTTTCCAGATGCCGTCCCGGAGCGCGAGCTTCTTGAGAGGGTCCGCAAGCTCAACGCCGACAAAAGCGTGAGCGGAATACTGTTGCAGCTGCCGCTTCCGCCGAACCTTGGCAGGAACAGGCTGCTCGAGGCAATCGACCCGCGCAAGGACGTGGACGGTTTCACGCCGAAGAACATCGGCAGGCTTGCGCTCGGAATAGAGGGTATGGTCAGCTGCACGCCCATGGGGATAATAAAGCTGATTGAGTCAACGGGCGCCGAACTGCGGGGAAAAAACTGCTGCATAATAAGCCACAGCATTGTGGTGGGAAAGCCGCTCGCGCAGCTTCTGCTGAACAGGGACGCGACGGTAACAGTCTGCCACAAGTACACAAAAAACCTTTCCGAGTTCACAAAAAAAGCCGACATCCTTATTACTGCCGCGGGGGTTCCCGGCCTGATAACAGCAGGCATGGTCAAAAAGGGGGCTGTTGTGATTGACGCGGGAATAGCGAAGAAGGGCGGAAAAACAGCCGGAGACGTTGACTTCGAAAAAGTAAGCGCTGTCGCGGGCTTTATCACGCCGGTGCCCGGAGGCGTTGGTCCGATGACTGTCGCCTGCCTGATGCACAACACTGTGAACGCGGCGCTTCTTCAGCGCAGGTAATTCCATTCCCCGCTTAGGAATTTTTCTTTCTCGATTTTTTTCGCGAGGGAAACCTCATCTTCAGCGAGTTCGCCCTCAACAAGTTCCGCGTTGAAATTTTTTTCAAAGCCGCAGCGCATTGCTTCCGCTGTTTCATCAAATCCGATTTCCTTCCCGGTTTCCCTCTCGATTGAGGTGACCCGTTGCTTCACATCCTCAATAAGCTTGCCCTTCAGCTTCTCGTTCGGCACGCGCAGGAGCGCGAACATTTTGTCAACGTCAACGCGCAGCAGTATCGTGCCGTGCTGCAGCACAATCCCGCCCCTCCTGGTCTGCGCGTTGCCGCTTATTTTCCTCCCGTTCACGGTGATGTCGTTCAGCGGCGCGAATTCCGCCTTCAGGCCGAGCCCCCCAAGCCCAAGCACAATTGAGCCGCAGATTTTTTTGTAGCTTTCAAGGATGTTTTTCTCAACAAGCCCGCTTTCCCCTGTGCAGCAGAAGCTGTATGTCAGCTCGGCTTCGTGGAAAACAGCGCCTCCGCCGGTAATTCTCCTGACAACATCAACGCCCTGCTTTTTGCACTCAGCCAAATCCACTTCCTCTTCTATCTGCTGAAAGTAGCCGATTGAAACCGCGGGCGGCTTCCAGGAGTAAAAGCGGACAGTGGGCTTTCCAAACAGCGCGTAGTTCCGCATTATTGCCTCGTCAATCGCCATATTCCGCGCCGCATTATTCTCTCCGGTAAGCAGAAGCCTGAACCGCGTCATTGATTCACAGCCATCATTATTGCCGCCGCCAAATCCGCGGGAGCGAAGCCGAATAATTGCAGGGAATTTTTTTTGACAATTGCCTCAATTTTGCCTTTCAGCGGGATTTCGTCCAGCGCCGAGCCTTCGAGCCCATTTTCAATCAGCCCGACGGCTTCTTCGGGGTGCAGGAAGAAGTCCCCGGCAATCTTAACGCTTTCAATCCTGCCGCCGCTGTGTTCAAGGCTTATTTTGAGCAGCTTTCCGCCCTGAACCTTGAAAACGCTTTTTCCGCCAGCCATAATCAAAACCCGAGCGCTTTTTCCGCCCTGTAGCTGCTTCTCACCAGCGGGCCCGACTCGACGCCCCTGAATCCCATTTGCAGCGCTATTTCCCGGTATTCCTCAAATTCCGCCGGTGTGACAAATCGCTGCACAGGAATATTTCTCTTGCTCGGCTGGAGGTACTGCCCTATTGTGAGGAAATCGCAGCCCGCGCCCAGCAAATCCCGCATCGCCTGCAGGACCTCCTCTTTTGTTTCGCCCAAGCCGAGCATTATCGAGGATTTTGTGAGAATCCCGGAGCAAAGTTTTTTCACGTTCGCGAGAACCCCAAGGGACTGCCTGTATGAGGCGCGCGCGTCCCTCACTGTGCCCTGCAGCCTTTCCACAACCTCAATATTGTGCCCGATCACATCCGGCCCGGCTTCCACAATTCTCCGCAGCGAGCCGATGTCGCCGCTGAAATCCGGAATAAGCGCCTCAACCTTCGCGCCCCTGGATTTTTTTATTTCGCTGATGCAGCTCGCGAAATGCCCCGCGCCGAAATCCGGCAGGTCATCCCTGTCAACCGAGGTAAGCACCACATAGCGCAGCCCGAACCTTTTCACGGAGCACGCGATTTTTTCGGGTTCGCTGGGGTCGATTGTTTCGCCGCTGCAGCCGCTCCTCACGGCGCAGAAAAGGCAGTGCCTCGTGCAGACCCCGCCGAGAACGAGGAATGTCGCGGTGCCCCTGTTCCAGCAGTCGCCGAGGTTTGGGCAAAGCGCCTCCTCGCAGACAGTGTGCAGGCCGCTGCCCCTCAGATGGCTCCTCACAGCCGCGAATTCCTCTCCGCCGCCAAGCCTTGCCTTGAGCCACATTGGTTTCGGCATTTCAGTCGCTTCCTTTCCCCTTCCATCTCAAATCAGGCTCTCTCGCGGCTTTGACCGCGTCAAGCCTCTTCACCGGCGTGCTGTGCGGCGCGCCCTTGACTATTTCAGGATTGTTGGCCGCTTCTTCTTTTATTTTTATCATCGCGCCAGCGAATTCGTCCAGAGTTTCCCTGCTTTCTGTTTCGGTGGGCTCTATCATTATCGCGCCGTGGACAATCAATGGGAAATAAACCGTCGGCGGGTGGAAGCCGTAATCTATGAGCCGCTTCGCTATGTCCATTGTGGTAATCCCGTTCGGCATTCCCTTGTCCGAAAGCACGAATTCGTGCATGCAAACCCTTTTGTACGGCAGGTCGTAGTGCTTCTGCAGCCTTGCCCTCAGGTAATTCGCGTTAATGACGGCGTTCTCGGAAACATCGCGCAGCCCCCCTGCGCCGATGGCCCTCAGGTACGTGTAGGCTTTTACCATTACGCCGAAGTTCCCGAAAAAGGAGCGCACTCTCCCGATGCTGCTTTTGCCGCCAAAATCAAATTTGTACTTTTGGCCTTTCTTTTCAACAAGCGGCCTGGGCAAAAACTCAACGAGCTTTTCAACAGCGCCGACAGGCCCCGCCCCCGGCCCGCCACCGCCATGCGGAGTCGCGAACGTCTTGTGCAGGTTAAGGTGCATTACGTCGACGCCAAGGTCGCCGGGCCTGCAGACGCCGAGCAGCGCGTTCATGTTCGCGCCGTCGCCGTAAACAAGCCCGCCTTTTTCGTGCACGATTTCGCACACCTCAATTATGTTCTGGTCAAACAATCCGAGGGTGTTCGGGTTTGTAATCATTATTGCCGCGACTTCCCCCGACATTTTTTCGCGCAAATCCTTCAGGTCAATGTTCCCGTTTTCGTCGGAATTCAACTGCACCGCCTCGAAGCCGCACATGCTGACGCTCGCGGGGTTTGTGCCGTGCGCGCTGTCCGGCACCAGCACTTTTGTGCGCCTTTCGCCTTTTTTCCTGAAATAAGCCTGCACAATCATTATTCCTGTCAGTTCGCCGTGCGCTCCTGCCGCCGGCTGCATGCTGAATCTCGCGAAGCCGCAAATCTCGCACAGCATTTTCTCCAGCTCGTACATCAGCTGCAGCGCGCCCTGCGCTGTTTCCGCGGGCTGAAGCGGGTGCAGCTGCGTGAATCCCTCAAGCCCTGCCATTGCCTCGCTTATTTTCGGGTTGTATTTCATTGTGCAGCTTCCAAGGGGGTAGAACCCGAGGTCCACCCCGAAATTGCGCCTGCTGAGCTGAGTGTAGTGCCTTATTACCTCGATTTCGCTTAGGTTCAGGCCCTTTTCGAAAATCACTTTCATTCCAATCCCTTCAGCGCTTCAGCCAGTTTTTCAATCTCTTCCTCAGTGTTCATTTCTGTCGCTGCCGCGAGAATGCAGTCCTTCATTTCCGGAAAATCGTTCTCAAGCAGATAGCCGAAAACAATGCCTTTTTTGAGCAATTTTTTCTGCGCTGCGCCTGCGTTTTTCACTTCCACAACAAACTCGTTGAAGAAATTTTTCCCAAACCGCAGCTTGAGCCCGAGCTTTTCAAGCCTTTGCGCAAGCAGCGCAGCTTTTTCATGGTTTTCCCCGGCGATTTCCCGCAATCCTTTTTCTCCCACTGCCGCGAGATAAACCGCCGCCGCGAGCGCGCAAAGCGCCTCGTTGCTGCAGATATTGCTGCTGGCTTTTTCCCTCCTAATGTGCTGCTCCCTAGCCTGCAGCGTAAGGATGAACCCCTGTTTTCCTTCGGAGTCAACTGTCCTGCCCACCAGCCTGCCGGGAATATGCCGCATCAGCGCCTGCGTGCACGCGATTACCCCGGCGGCCGGCCCGCCGAAGCTCATGCTGTTGCCGAAGCTCTGCACGTCCATTGCGACAATGTCGGCGCCATAGCGCGCCGGCTTTTCGGCAAAGCCAAGCGACATTGCCTCCGCTATGGCAACCACAAGCAGCGCGCCCTTCGCGTGCGCCGCCTTTCCAATCTCTTCCAATTGCCCGATCCTGCCGAAGAAGTCCGGCTGCTGCACGATAATGCAGGCTGTCTCAGCGTCAATCTCTTTTCCGGCCTCGCCGGCCTCGATTTCCCTGAGCGGAAGATTGCCCGCCCGCGCGTAAGTCGCCAAAACTTCCTTGTACTGCGGGTTCAAGCTCTTTGCGACCAGGATTTTCTTCCTGCCGGTGGCGTTTTTTGCCATTATCATTGCCTCGGCTGAGGCTGTCGCGCCGTCGTACATGCTCGCGTTGGCCAGGCCCATGCCTGTCAGCATGCAGATATGGCTCTGCCATTCGTAGATTGCCTGCAGCATTCCCTGGCTCATTTCCGGCTGGTATGGCGTGTAGGCGGTGTAGAATTCGCTTCTCCCTGTTATTGCGGGGACAGCCGCGGGAATGAAGTGGCTGTAGCAGCCTGCGCCGAGGAATAGCGCGAGCTGTTTCGCGTTTTTGTTTTTTGCCGCAATCGCCTCTATTTCTTTCCTTAAGTCCTTTTCGGAAAGCGCGCCGGGAATTTTCAATTCTCCTTCAATGAGCGATTTTTTTGGTATGCCGGAAAAAAGCTCTTCAGCCCGGGCAACGCCTATTTCCGCAAGCATTTCTTTTTTTTCTTCCGGGCCGTTCGGAACAAAGCGCAACCCATGCGCCCCCTATTTTTTCCCCTTTTCAGTGAATTCAGTGTACTTCGCGCTGTCCATCAGCGCGTCCAGCTCCTTCAAATTGCCGGGCTTTATTTTCGCGATCCAGCCCGTGCCAAAAGGGTCCTTGTTCACCAGCTCCGGCTTTTTCTCAAGCTCCTTGTTTACCTCTACAACCTCGCCGCTGACCGGCGCGAACACGTCGCTCACGCTCTTCACGCTTTCGACAACACAAAGCGGCTTGCCTGCCTGCGCTTTTGCGCCGGTTTTCGGCAGTTCCACAAAAACAATGTCAGTGAGCGAGTGCTGGGCAAAATCAGTTATCCCGACAACCGCAGTGCCGCCTTCCATTTTGCACCACTCGTGGTCTTTGGTATATTTCCGGTCGGACGGATTCTGCATTTTACCCACCCCTTTTATAAAATGGCAATTCCGCTGTTTTTGCCCCCACCATGTTTCCCCTTATTTCAACAAAAAATTTGCTGCCGGGTTTGCTTAACTCAGGGGCAATATAACCTAAGCCGATACTCTTTTTTAATGTTGGCGCAAAAGAGCCCGAAGTGACAACCCCGGCTTGTTTTCCGCCATTGGTGCCGAAAATTTTGCATCCGTGCCGCGCGATTCCCCTGCCAACCATTTCAAATCCGGCCAAAACCCCCCCAACGCAGTTTTTCTTCTGCTTCAGCAGCGCTTTTTTCCCGATGAACTCTTTTTCCCAGCCGATTATGCGCCCGTAGGGGCACTGCAGCGGGGTTTTTTCCTCGTCAATGTCCTGCCCGCAAAGGATCATCCCGGCCTCAAGCCGCAGGGTGTCCCTCGCGCCCAGCCCGCAGGGCACAAGCCCGCTTTCCTTTCCCGCATCCAGCAGCGAATTCCACACTGAGGGCGCTTTTTCCGCGCCAAAATACAATTCGAAGCCGTCCTCGCCCGTGTAGCCGCTCCTGCTCGCGACGCAGCCAACGCCGTTGAGCTTTATTTCCGCGAAATTGTAGAATTTTATTTTTTCCAAATTGAACCCGGTTATTTCCCCCAGAATTTCCTGCGCCCTCGGCCCCTGCAAATCAAGCTTTGCCGTGCCGTCGCGCAGCCCGCTGACCCGCACATCCATGCCGTCCGCGTTTCCCGCGAAAACCATGAAATCCTTCCCGTATGTCGCGGCATTGACAACCGCCCAGAATTTTTCACCGCTGAACTTGTAAACAGTGAGGTCGTCAATAATGCCGCCGTTCTCGTTGCACATCACGCCAAGCCGCATTTTGCCCTCTTTCATGCCGCCGATGTCGCGCGCGACAACCTTCTGCACCAACACCTCAGCGTCCTTCCCCTCAACAAGAATTTCGCCCATGTGCGAAACGTCAAAAAGCCCGCAGGCATTGCGGACCGCGTTGTGCTCCGCAATCGGCGTGCTGTAATAAACCGGAAGCATCCACCCGTGGAAATCAGTGATAGTGGCGCCGAGCCTTTCGTGCTCTTCAAACAAAGGCGTTTTCTGCGGCATGCTGAATTAGAAAGCAGAAAGCCGTTTAAATTAATTGCCAGCGCAAAGAAATGCACTATTTGGCGAGCCCTTTTTCCTTCAGCGCCGCCATAATTTTTTCCCTGTCAAATCCCTCCAGGATAATCCCTTCGATGTCGAGCACGGGCAATTGCACTTCCCTGCTGCCCTCTGCCCTGGCGCTTCTGCGCTTTTCAACCATTTCCCGCGCCCTCTCCTTGTCGGCCATCACGTCGAATTCCTGGAAAGGAACATTGTAGCGCTTTAGCACCGCCTTTGCGGCAGCGCATTTCGCGCAGTCGGGAATGCTGTAAACAATGGCCGGCATGAAAAAAAGAGAGAGCGAAAAATATTTTAATAAACCGCCTGCGCCGGCCTTCAGCGCTTGCCCCTGCCCCTTCTTCCCGGAGTTTCTGCCGGGAAGCCTTCCTCTGACAGCAGCCTAATAACCTCTTGCGGAGACATGCCTTCATTCAGCAGTTCCCTCATGCGCACCGCCATTTCCAACCGCCTTTTAACAGCAGGCGAAACCGGCATGGGCCCGCCCTGCCCGGGCCTCAGCTTTGCCCCAATCCCCGCCTCGCCAAGCCGCCTGTCCTCAAAAACAATATCCCTTCCGCTTCGATGGATAACTTTTATCGGCTTGCCGCCGCGTGCCGCATTTACAACAACGCCGTGAAACTCCTTCGGCGTCATCATCACATGTTGCTTTTGCATGCCAGGCGACTGAATAATCTCGCCAATCTGCTTTTTTCTCCTTTCCGGCATCACTGGCATATTGGATAACTATTTGCTTGAACTGGTTAAAAATAGTATTGCTTTTAAATGAATTATCAAACTCAAATTAATCATGGTGGGATTTTCTTGGCAACGCTGATTATCGGGGTTCTCGCGAGCACAAAGGGCTCTGACATGCAGGCGCTGATTGGCGCGATTGAGGCAAAAAAACTGAACGCTAAAATCTCCTGCGTTATTTCCAACAAGCCGGACGCTTTTGCGCTTGAGCGCGCGAAAAAGCACGGGATTGAGGCGATTTTCCTTGACCCCAAGAAATTCGGCGGAAAAGAGGATTACGACGCGGAAATAGTGCGGCTGCTGAACGCGCGCAAAGTACAGCTCGTTCTTCTGATTGGCTACAACAAGTTCGTGACAGCGCCATTGCTCGGCGCTTTCAAAAACAGGATGATGAACATCCATCCCTCTTTGCTGCCTTCCTTCAAGGGATGGGACAAAAACGTGCATGAAGAAGTGCTTGAGATGGGCTGCAAGGTTTCGGGCTGCAGCCTTTTCTTCGTGACAGATGAACCGGATGCCGGGCCCATAATAGCGCAGAAGGCAGTTGAAATCTCGGAGGGTGAAACAGTTGATTCGCTCAAGGAAAAAGTGCAGAAAGCCGAGCAGGACGTTCTCGTGAAAGCCGCGGAATTGTTCGGGGCGGGAAAAATCAGGGTTGAGGGAAAGAGGGTGAGGGTTCTTGAATAACGTCAGGGTCAGGACAGCGCTCCTCAGCGTTACCGACAAAGCCGGCCTGGAGCAGTTTGCGAAGCAATTGTACGTGCTGGGCGTGGAATTGATTGCGACAGGGGGAACGTACAAAAAAATCTCTGACGCGCGCGTCCCAGTGAAAAAAATCGAGGATCTCACAAAATTCCCGGAAATGCTTGACGGCAGGGTAAAGACTCTCCACCCCATAATACACGCGGGCATTCTCGCTGACAGGGACAAGAAAGAGCACATGGCAGTGCTCAAGGGCAGGGGCATAAGGCCGATTGACCTTGTTGTGGTGAACCTCTACCAGTTCAAGGAGACAGTGCGCAAAAAAGGAATTTCGCTCGAGGACGCGATGGAGAACATTGACATCGGCGGCCCAGCGATGGTAAGGGCAGGCGCCAAGAACTACAGGGGTGTCGCGATTGTAACATCGCCCTCCCAGTACGATGCCGTTATCGACGAGCTGCGCAAGAACAACCGCTCGATTTCACTGCGCACGCGCGAAAAGCTTGCGGCAAAGGCTTTCGAGGAAACCGCGGCGTACGATTCAATGATAAGCCATTTTTTGCACAACAAATTCATTGGAAAGCAGCACTTTCCTGAAAAATTGTCGCTTGCTTTCGAAAAAGTGCAGGACCTGCGCTATGGCGAGAACTGGCACCAGAAAGCCGCGTTCTACAAAGAGCCGCTTGCCAGCAAGGCCAGCGTTGCGGCCGCAAAGCAATTGCAGGGAAAAGAGCTTTCCTTCAACAACATCAACGACGCGAACGCCGCGATAGAGCTCGTGAAAGAATTCAGCGAGCCCGCGGCAGTGATAATAAAGCACGCGAACCCATGCGGAGTCGCCTCGGACGAAAAAATCTCGGCCGCGTTCAAAAAAGCCTTTGAGTGCGACAGCACCTCCGCCTTCGGCGGAATCATCGCGCTCAACAGGAAATGCGATGTTCCCTCCGCGGAAAAGGCGGCCTCTTTCTTCAACGAAATAATAATCGCGCCCTCCTTTGACGCCAAGGCGCTTGAGATACTGCGGAAAAAGCAGGCTTTGCGCGTAATGATGCTGCCGGGAATCGACAAGCCTCACGCGATGAGGGGAATCGATTTCAGGGCAGTGGAAGGCGGCCTGTTGGTCCAGACCCTTGATTCGCACAGGCTGAAGGAAATCGACTGTAAAATAGTTTCGAAGCGCCACCCGTCTCCGGAGGAAATGCGGGACATGCTTTTCGCGTGGAGCGTCGCGAAGTACGCGAAGAGCAACGCGATTGTTCTCGCAAAGGGCATGGCGACAGTCGGCGTTGGCGCGGGCCAGATGTCCAGGATTGACAGCATTGAGATTGCCGTAAAGAAGAGCGGCGGAAAATGCAGCGGCAGCGTTCTGGCAAGCGACGCCTTTTTCCCTTTCAGGGACAATGTCGACCTCGCCGCGAAATCCGGCATTACGGCGATTATCCAGCCCGGCGGCAGCGTAAAGGACAAGGAAGTAATTGCCGCCGCGGACGAGCGCGGCATCGCGATGGTTTTCACGGGCGTGCGGCACTTCAGGCACTGAAAGGGAAACCCTGCCAAAAAATCCCATGCGAAATACTTAAAAACAAATTAACCCAATTATTTATCGGTTTTTTCATGATTGAAATCATTTTGGCCGCGCTTTTTTTCATAATAATTTTCCTTCTCGTCGCGGGCATCAGGATTCTCGCCGAATGGGAGAAGGGCGTTGTGCTTACCCTTGGAAGGTTCAGCGGCGTGAGGGACGCTGGCTTTAACATAATTATCCCGCTTATACAGACCATGATCAAGGTTGACATGCGCATAAACACCGTTGACATACCGAAGCAGGAGGTCATCACGAAGGACAACATCACGCTGCTTGTCAACGCCGTTGTCTACTTCAAGGTTGAGAACGCCGCGAACTCCGTCATAAAAATAACAAATTACACCTACGCGCTGAGGCAGTACGCCCAGGGCGCGCTCAGGGATGTAATCGGAAACAGCGAGATGGACGTCGTGCTCTCCGCAAGGGAAAAAATCAGCGAGGAGATAAAGAAGATTGTTGACGCCGAGACAAGCGAATGGGGCATTGACGTCAATTCGGTTAAAATCCAGGAGATAGAGCTGCCCGCGGAAATGAAGAGGGCGATGGCAAAGCAGGCCGAGGCAGAGAGGGAAAAGAGGGCCGCGATAATAATCTCCGACGGTGAAATGATCGCTTCGGTCAATCTCGCAAAGGCAGCCGAGAACCTCTCAAAATCAAAGGGCGCGCTGCACCTCAGGACATTGAGGACAATAAGGGAGATTTCTGCGGACCCGAGCGAAAAGATTGTTATTTTCCTGCCGAGCGAGACAGAGGACATGCTGAAGCGCTTTATCGGGAAAAAATAGTTTCTGCTTATGCGCTTGCTTGAACTGGACAAACGGTACCTTCAGATTGCCTTCAACTATGACATGGCGCTTGCGGAGCGCGTTATCCCGACTCTTCCGAGAAGCGACCGCATTCTCATTGAAGCCGGAACCCCGTTCATCAAAAGATACGGCGAGCAGGGCATCAGGAGGATTAAGAGCCTCTGGGGCGGCATGGTTGTCGCCGACATAAAGACTGTTGACGGCGCCGAGCAGGAAGTGGAAGAAGCCTTCAGCGCGGGCGCATCGGCGGCCACTGTAACAGGAAGCGCGGCAAAGGAAACAATCGACCTTTTCATAAAAAAATGCGAAGAGCTCGGAATGGCAAGCATGGTCGACATGATCAACGTCGGCCAGGTGATACGCGTGCTCTGGCCCCTGAAAAAGCCGCCGTCTGTTGTCGTTATCCACATGGGCAGGGACGAGGAGTCAAGCTTCGGGGCGGTAATAGAGTACAAGCAGGTCGTGAAAGTGAAAAGCAAGTACGACGTGCTGATTTCGGCCGCGGGCGGCGTTGATTTGAGGGAAGCATCCAGCGCGGTTTTCAACGGCGCTAACATTGTTGTTGTGAATCTTGTAAAGTCCAGCGACCCGTGGGCGGGGATTCCAGCCGGCGCGAATATCGCCGAAATGGCCAAAGCGTTTTTGGACGCAATAGAATGATTTTTTTGGGGTGCCGCAAAAATGGGTTTTTTCGGGAAAGTTTTCGGGGATAAAAAGCCGGACACGCCAATCCCGCAGGCCGCTCCAATGAAAGGCTGCAGCGCGTCTTTTTCCGTGATGGACGTGTACAACATAATGGGCGTCGGCATTGTCGTTGTGGGGACAGTGCAGGGCGGAACAGTGACTCTTGGGCAGCGCGCGGCAATAAACGGGAAGCAGGCGGAAATAAAGTCGATTGAGGCGAACCACAGGCAGATTGCGTCAGCGCCCGCGGGCCAGAACGTCGGAATTAGCCTCAAAGGAATCGGAAAGGACGACGTGCGCAGGGGCGATATCCTTGAATTCGGCTAAAATCGCAGGCTATTTTTATCCGCTTTTTTTGAGATGCAGGAGCGCCCTCTGCCCGATGTCGTGCCTGAAATGCGCTTTCTCGAAAGAAATCAGCGCAACCGCCTTGTAGGCGTTCGCAATGCTTTCCCCTATTGCCTTTCCAAGCGCGGTAACGCCAAGGACCCTTCCGCCGCATGAAACGGCTTTTCCGTTCTCAAGCCTTGTGCCCGCGTGGAAAACAACAGTTCCCCTGAGCTTCGCGGCTTTCTCCAGCCCGAGGATTTCCTTTCCCTTTTCGTATGCGCCCGGGTATCCGCCGCTTGCCATCACAACGCAGCAGCAGGCCTTTTTGCTCCATTTTGCCTTCTGCTTCGCAAGCGTCCCGCCGATGCAGGAAAATAGTATTGGCAGCAAATCGCTCTCCAGCCTCGGCAGAATGGCCTGTGTCTCGGGGTCTCCGAACCTGCAGTTGAATTCCAGCACGCGCGGGCCTTTTTCGGTTATCATGAGCCCCGCGTAAAGAACGCCCCTGTATTCCCTTCCCTCCTTTTTCATTGCCTCAATTGTGGGCCGCATTATTTTCTCAAGCACTTCCCGCTCGATTTTTTCCGTAACAACAGGCGCGGGGCTGTAAGCGCCCATTCCTCCGGTGTTCGGCCCGGCATCGTTGTCAAAAGCCCTTTTGTGGTCCTGGCTGCTCGCCATCGGCACGACTGTTTTTCCGTCCGTGAACGCGAGATAGCTCGCTTCCTCGCCCACCAGCTTTTCCTCCAGGACGACCCTGCTTCCCGCTGCCCCAAAGGCTTTTTCAACCAGAATCTTCTCAATCGCCCCCTCGGCCTCTTCTTCTGTTTCGCAGACAATGGCCCCCTTTCCCGCCGCGAGCCCGTCGGCTTTCACGACAATCGGCGCGCGCTTTTCGCGCAGATACGCCTTCGCTTCATCGGCGTTTTCAAAAGCCGCGTACTCCGCGCTCGGAATCCCGTATTTTTTGAGCAGGTCCCTCGTGAAAACCTTGCTGCCCTCTATTATTGCCGCCGCCTTGCCCGGCCCGAAAGCCGGGATCCCCTTCTCCCGCAGAAAATCAACAATGCCGTTCACGAGCGGCTCTTCAGGGCCCACAACAACCAGGCCGATTTTTTCCTTCAGCGCGAATTCCGCGATTTTCTCAAAATCGTTCACGCCAATCTCGACGTTCTGCCCGACAGTTGCTGTGCCGGCGTTCCCCGGCGCAACGAAAACCTTTTCCACGCCCCTGCCCTGCGCTATTTTCCACGCGAGCGCGTGCTCCCTGCCGCCGGAACCAATAACAAGCACCCGCATAGCCAATCCAGACAAAAAATGGGCAATAGCTTTTTTAATGCTTTTTAATCTTTAACCCGGCAAAAAAGCGCTTTTGGGAGGCTTGCCTGCAAATGCAACAAGAATTATAATAAGAATCGGCGATATACTAACTAATTATGAAAATAGGGAAAGCCAATGTTGCCGGGCGTTTGCCTCCAAGCGCGAGAAAAAAGCTCCGAAATGATTACTCGCGGGGCCCTAAAGCCAGAAAAAAGCTGGCAAGGGAGCAAATCTGGCAGCAGCTGAAAGAGCTTAGGGACGCCCGGTATAAAATCTGGCTTGCGTCCGGGGAAAACCCGGCCTCCGCCGAGGAGCGTTCTTTTTTTGATATGCAGTCAAGGGCAATTGACTGCATGAGGCTGCCGCCCGCAAGAAAGAAAATCGCCAAGCGGTTGCTCGGCGACATGGTGGCTCTTCTTGCTTCAAGAAAAGGCAAGCCAGTGCAAAAGGGCGCATTCCTTGGAATAATTGCCAGGGCAACTGCAAGCCAGAGGATAATTTTCAGGGCAGAAAGCGGATTGTCGGAGGCTGAAATCAAAGAAACGCAGCAGTTTTTGGAGCGATTAGAAATAATGGGTAAAACTGTTGCCAAAAGGCGGCGAAAAGACTTTAACTTACCGCCGAGAGCTGCCGCCGCTTTTGGCGGATTAATTGGCAGGGAACTGGAAAGAGTTTGCGGGCCGGAAAATGCCAGCCTGCTTTATCCGGCCTAAAAGCCGAATGATTGCTGCCGCAAAACTTTCCGGGATAATCGTGCGCGCGGCTGTTTTTGGCTTCGACGGAGTCCTTGCTGGCTCGATGGCGATAAATAAGCGTGGCGCGCCCGGAAAAAATCTGGGTCACTTGCACCTTATCGCGCGCGCTTCCGTGACAACAATGTCCATTTTTACGTCGTGGCTTTCGCACGGCAGCCGTTCATCGAGGTTTTCCTCAAAGCAGAATCCCGCAAGCGTTGCCTTTGTGCTAACCTTTCCCAGCATTTTGTCGTAGAAGCCGTATCCGCTGCCGATTCTTCCGCCACACGCGTCGAAGGAAACTCCCGGGACAACAATGAGGTCAATTTGCGCGAGCGGCACAGGCCTTAGCGCGCTTTCCTTCGGCTCCATCAGCCCGGAGCTTTTCAGCTCAAGGTCTTCAATGCCAAAAATTTCCGATGGAACAATCTCTTTCTTTTTGAAATCCGTGACAGGGACAAGCACGCGCTTTCCTTCGCCCAGCAGCCGCCCAATCAGGCCGGTTGTCCGCGCCTCTTTCTTCACGCCGACGTAAACCATTATTGCTTTTGCCTTTTGCGCCTCAGGGAGCGCGAGGAATTGCCCCGCAATTTTTTCGCTTTTGCCCGCGACCTGCGCGTCGCTCAGCATGTTCCTTTTTTCCTGGTGCCGCATCCTGAGCAATTGCTTCATAGGCTAACATTTTGTTGAAAAGCCTTTAATAGCAATCTTCTTCAAAGCACCTGGGGTTCTAATAAAAACCTTTCTTAATCTGAATTTAATCGCTTTGTTTTCTGCAAAAAGCGGGGTTGTTTTTTCTTGGAAGCGCGGATAGAGGTCTTCTACAAAGGAAATGACAGCAGGGCACAGACCAAACTGCGCAAAATCCACGCGATGGGCTGCAAGGGCGCAAAAAGCGCCGCAATCGCGGATGTTTACACTATTTCCTCGCCGGGGCTCGGCATGCAGGACCTGCAGAAATGCGGCGAACTGATCAGCAACCCCGTGCTTCAGGGTTTTGCCGTCGGCGAACCTTTCGTTCCGCAGGGCGGCTTTGATTTTGCCATGGAAATCGGCTTTCTGCCCGGCGTGACAGACAACGTCGGAAACACAGCCGCTGAAACAATCGTGGACATTTTTAAGGAAAAAGCCGCAGGCACCGCCGTTTTCAGCTCGCAAATAATTTTCATCAAAGGGCAAATATCAAGGGAAGAAGCCGAAAGAATCGCGAACGGCTTTGCGAACCCGCTTATCCAGAGGATTCTTGTAAAGAGCAGCGCGGAATTCGGCGCCGCTGGCGGGATGGGGCTTATTATCCCGAAGGTCAAATTGCAGCAGAAGCCTGAGGCAATCGAGGTTGACCTCAATGCCGGCGACGAGACGCTCGCCGGGATAGGGAAAAGCGGTATAGCAAACAGCGACGGCACAAGGAGGGGGCCGCTTGCGCTTGACCTCCAGAGCATGAAGGCCATCCAGGCGCATTTCAGGGCGCTCGGAAGGAACCCGACTGACATAGAGCTTGAATCCCTCGCCCAGACCTGGAGCGAGCACTGCAAGCACACTATTTTCGCCGCGGAGCTGGATGAAATAAAGGGCGGCCTGTTCGGGGACAGGATAAAGGCCGCGACGAAGATTGTCAGGAAGAAAAAGGGCAAAAATGACATCTGCGCCTCGGTTTTCACGGACAACAGCGGCGCGCTTTTCTTCGGGAAGAATTCTCTCATAAGCGACAAGGTTGAAACCCACAACAGCCCCAGCGCGCTCGACCCTTTTGGCGGGGCTATTACCGGCATTGTCGGCGTGAACAGGGACGCAATCGGATTCGGGATGGGCGCGAAGCCCGTCGTTAACAGATACGGCTTTTGCTTTGCCGACCCAAGCGACATAAAGCTTCTTTACAGGGAGAAGGGCGCGCGAAACCCGATTCTTCCGCCAAAAAGAATAATGCTCGGCGTGATAGATGGCGTTAATGCCGGCGGCAACTGCAGCGGCATCCCGACACCGCAGGGATTCATGTACTTTGACGCGCGCTACAAGGGAAAGCCGCTTGTTTTTGTCGGCACCCTGGGCGTTATCCCGCGCAAAATAAGCGGCAAAAACGCCGTGCTGAAGAAGGCAAAGCCCGGAGACGCGATTGTAATGGCCGGGAACAGGGTGGGATTGGACGGAATTCATGGGGCTACTTTCAGCAGCGAGGCGCTTACCGCAGGCAGCCCGGCTGCGGCGGTCCAGATTGGCGACCCGATAACGCAGAAAAAGCTCAGCGACGCCATTGTGAAAGAGGCAAGGGACATGCTTTTGTACGACAGCATTACGGACAACGGCGCGGGCGGCCTGAGCTGCAGCGTCGCGGAAATGGCGAAAGAATGCGGCGGCTGCGAGGTTGACCTTGAGAAAGTGCCCCTAAAGTATCCCGGAATGCAGCCCTGGCAGACATGGATAAGCGAGAGCCAGGAAAGGATGACGCTCGCGATTCCAAAGAAAAAAGTGAAAAAATTTGCCGGGCTCATGGAATCACGGGGCGTTGAGGCGACTGTAATCGGAACATTCAACGCCTCGGGAAAATGCGTCGTGAAGCACGACGGCAAAAAAATAATGGAAATCGGCATGGATTTCCTGCACGGCGGCGTGCCGAAAAAAACCCTGAAAACAATGCAAACCGGCACCGCTCACGAAGAGCCTTCCTTCAGCGAGCCCGCGGATTACAATGCGGAACTGCGCGCGATGCTGTCGCGCCTGAATATCTGCAGCAAGGAATTCATCAGCGTTCAGTACGACCACGAGGTGCAGGGCGGCAGCGTGCTGAAGCCGTTGCAGGGGAAAGGAAGGGTAAACGCCGAGGCAACAGCAGTAAGGCCTGTGCTCTCTGAAAATAGCGCGATTTCCGTTTCGCAGGCGCTTTTCCCGCGCTATGGCGACATTTCGCCTTACGATATGGCGGCCTGCGCGATTGACGGCGCGATAAAGAACCTTGTCTGCGTTGGGACAGCGCTGGAGGACATCGCGCTGCTTGACAATTTCTGCTGGTGCAGCAGCAACGAGCCCGAAAGGCTATGGCAGCTGCGCCAGGCCGTGCAGGCGTGCTTTGACCTGGGCATAAAATACAACGCGCCGTTCATTTCCGGAAAGGACAGCATGTTCAACGACTTCAAGGGCTTTGACGAGAACAGCGCGCCAGTAAAGATTTCCGTCCCGCCGACACTGCTTATCTCCTCGCTCGGCATAATCCGCGACCCGGAGAAAGCAGTTTCCATGGACGCGAAGTTCCCTGGAGACCTTGTTTTTGCGCTCGGGGAAACGCGGAATGAATTGGGCGCCTCGGAGTATTTCGATTCAAAGGGATTTATCGGAAAAAGCGTTCCGAAAGTGAATGCCGAAAAGGCGATAAGGCTGTATTCGAAGCTCGCAAAGGCAATCGGCGCGGGGCTGGTTGCGTCAGCCCAGCCGCTTGGACTGGGCGGCCTTGGGGCCGCGCTTGCGAAGAAGTGCATTGCGGGGCTGTTGGGCGCGAGAATTGATTTGGGAAAAGTGCCGAAGGGCCCTGATGTTGCAAGGGGCGATTACGTTCTCTTTTCCGAATCCGCGAGCAGGGCCCTGGTCACTGTCGCGCCGCAGAACAGGAAGAAATTCGAGTCGATTTTGAAGGGAAGCGATTTTGCCTGCATCGGTGAAATAACAGGCGGCAATCTTGAGGTCCTAAGCCTTAACGGTGAAATGATAATCGATTCAAAAATTTCTGATTTGGAAGAATCATACAAAAAGCCGCTGAGGGATTACTGATGAAACATGGTGCTGCAGGAAGCTTGATTGTGCGGAAGGCCGGGGTGGAACGCTTATGAAACCGAATGCGCTGGTGCTCACGGGATACGGGATAAACTGCGACGAGGAAACGGCTTTCGCCTTTGAAAAGGCCGGCGCGAAGGCGGAAATAGTGCACGTGAACGACCTCATCAAAAAACCGAAAATTCTGGGCGGCTTCCATATTTTGGCTTTTCCCGGCGGTTTCTCGTACGGCGACGACACCGGCAGCGGGAACGCGCTTGCGAACAAAATAAGGAGCAACCTCTGGCAGGATTTGATGCGCTTCATTGAGGAGGAAAAGCTTGTAATCGGGATTTGCAACGGCTTCCAGGTGATAACAAACCTCGGATTGCTGCCCGCAATCGGCGGAAAATTCGGAGAGCGCTCCGTCGCGCTGGCGCACAACAACAGCGCGAGATACGAGTGCAGGTGGGTTTCCCTGAAAAATTTCTCAAAAAAATGCGTTTTCACAAAGGGAATCGATGAAATAAGGATGCCTGTCGCGCACGGCGAGGGAAAATTCACTGCCGAAGCCGATATCCTGAAGCGCCTTGAAGAAAACATGCAGATTGTTTTCAAGTACGCCAAGGACGGAAAGCCGGCTGGCTGCGAATTCCCCTTTAACCCGAACGGAAGCGCAATGGACATCGCGGGAATCTGCGACGAAACAGGAAGGGTTTTTGGCTTGATGCCCCACCCCGAAAGGAACATTTTCTTCACCCAGCAGGATGGCTGGGCAGTGCAGAAAGAGATTCTAAAAAGAGCGGGAAAGGGGCTGCCTGAAGAAAGCGCCGGCATGGCTGTCTTCAGGAATGCCGTAGAATTCTTCAAATAAAACGAAAGCCAAAATCGGCTTTTTTGGGGTATTTTGCTTGTTTTCCGGCACTTTTGGGGTTCTGCGCAGGATCAGTTTTTTCGCGTGCCGGCGCGTTTTTATTCGTCTTCGTATGCCTCGTCAAAGGCAAATTCCTCGCTCTCGTCTATTTCCTTGTCCTTGGCTATCCTTAGCCTGAACTTCCCGCCCTTTGCCACTTCCACCACCAATTCAAGGTTGCAGTCCGGGCAGTTCAGCAGGTCGCCCTCTTCATACTCGTCAGTATCCAGGTCAAACCTCACCTTGCAATCAGGGCACCTGTACTTAACCATAAAAAAGACACTTTGCCGTTTCTCTTTTTAAAAGATGCGGTTCGGCCCCCCAAAGCTTAATTTTTAAACCGTATTGGGTTAAGGGCTGTCACTCATTATCCTCAGGATAAAAGAGCAATATGTTTATCCTGCAGTATTCAGTTTTTACTGGTTTTTGGTTTTCTGAATTTCCAAAGTGGCGCGACTTTTTTTCTTATACTTTCTTCTTTCTTTTCTGGGCTGGCAATTAAAATGAATTTTTTAATCTTAAATAAAACCCCTGCATATTTTAGGTGCATTTGATTTATTTTTTCTTTCAGGCTATCTGAACCTAAATCTTGATCTAGCTCAAAGAACATTTTTCTCATTGGCAACAATAGCATTGGTTCAAGCGCCCCTTCTGCTTTTTGACTACGCTTAGCGTCCTCTATTGCGAGGTAGTATATGTTGAACAAGCGGTTTAGAATCTGTTCTACTGCAGTGGCGTCCGCATATTCAATCTGGTTTGAAGTTGAAAAAATCTCCCCCCTAATATTTACTAATTCATCAGCTAAGTGATAATACTGGTGCGGCTTATGAGAAACAATATCCATCAGCCCCCCGGTATAGCGCCTCCCTTCTTCTTTAGATTGGTGGCATTCGACAATAAAATCGTTTAGATTTGTATTGAAATAAGAGGTCAGAATTTTGAAGACGTTAATCTCCTTCTGGTTCTTCATGATTTGATGCATCTCTTGCTTAACGATACTTTAAATATTTGCAATAACCGCTTAATTACTTTTGTCTTTCGAACAAGCATTTTATTTTTTGCCAAAGCGTTTTGCTTTTTGTTTTTTCTTTTGTGGTTGAAACCCACTCACGGGTGTGTTGAGGTCGGACTGCTGGTGGCTCATGTCCTTCCCTTTTGCGTTCTGCTTCCAAGCGTTGTTCATACTTCAGTATTTTTTGGCGCTCGATTTCAGCAAGTTTAGCCACCCTCGCTTTTGCTTCTTCGCTGTCCGCTGCCTCATGGTATTCTTCTTCAGCATCTTTTTTTTCTTTTGCGCGCTGCTTTTGCGATGGTTCTCTTATCTTGTGCCTTGCTTCTTTTTCTTCTCCGCTTTCATAGTCTTCTGAATATTTAGTGCAAGGGTGACCGCCTTCAGCAACTCGACTCAGGTCTGCAATCCATTGCTCAGGGGTTCTTAGGTCTGATGAACCGGCTGCAGCAAGCTTTGGCTCCAAGTGTTGCCGGCAAAAAACGCGTTCGCAAAGCGGGCAGGGCTTCAAGCCTTTTTTTCCATGGCATAAATGGTAGTTGCACTCGTCGGTCACTTTTTTTGTTTTGCTTGGTTTTTGCATTGATGTTTTAGCCGTGCCATCTATAACTGGCATTCCGCTTGGCGGCTTCCAGTCCCCTTCCAAAATGTCGCTTATCATAACATAGAGTATTCCGTCGTGGTCTGGGCAGCGCATGTGGGAGACCTCGTGTGCAGCCGTTTCTTTTATTTCGTCCAAGCTCATGGATTTGAGCCGCCTGTTGGAAATGCAAATGAGCGGCGGGCGCATATCCAAGTGAATGTGGGCTAGTTCGTTGCCGATGTCTTCAGGGCACCGGCCTTCCCAGATTTTAATGGCAGGCCGCGACAATTTCAGTTTTTTCGCAGTCTGTAATGCAAAAGATTTGAAGAGCTCTTGCTTTTCCCGTAGCAGTTCTTTCTCGAACTCGTCTGGAGTAAAACCAACCTTATTTTTTGTCACGTTTCATCGCTTCCGTTGTATAAATTATATTGTTTTCATCGATGAAATAACCTTATCTATGTTTATTGGGGTATAGCCCACCAGTTCTGCGCTCACATTAATGGTCTTTTTTTCTCTATTTACTAATGGGAATTCGTTTTGTTCATTGTTGTGCTTGTGGCCATGGATAATCCACCCCTTCCAATCTTTGGGTTTAAGCGCTGGGTCGTGTGTTAAAAGGAACTCAATCCCATTATACTTCAAGAACACGTTTTTGTCTTTTGAATAAAACGTTTCCAAAGTGGTGTCTTCGTGATTTCCTTCAATGAAAATAATCTCCCCGTTTAGTTTTTTCAACCAGTAATCTGTGCTGCGGCTTCCTTTTCCAAAAGCCATGTCGCCCAGGAAATAGACAGTATCCTTGTTTCTAACAGTATTGTTCCAGTTACTTACAAGTTTGTGGTTCATATCCTCTGTATTTTTGAATGGTCTGTGGGTGAATTTTATGATATTTGTATGGTCTAGATGCAAATCGCTGATTAGGAAAATCTTCCTATCTGGCGACGGCTCTTCTTTCAAGTGAACCTCGACTCTTTTCCCGCCGTTTGCTTTTATCTCACTCAAAGAGGCTATTGTCTTTTGCCAGCTTTTTCTACTCAACGCCTTATTCCTATAAAGCAGTTCTCTTTGGGCGAGGTCATATTCCCTCAAAATCTTTTTGTTTTTTAGCAACGTAACTCTTAGAAGGTATTGGGCTATGTTAGGAACTTCAAGCCTTGAAACATAACGCCAGATATTTTCAAAATTCTGTTCTATATCCTTGAAGGCTAATGTGGTATGAAAAATAAATTCCCTATTTGGGCTGTCCCATGATTGCCCCTTACAAGTAGCGCTAAACTTTTCGGCAAGTTCTTTCCTAAGTTTAATTAATTCCGGCGATGGATCAACCTTCAGGTGAATAACCCGTTTATCTATGTGGTCAAATCCATTCAACTTGAACTTAATTAAATCAAATTGCTTGCAGATGCTCACAAACTTTCTTATCATTTCACTTTCATCGTTGGTTGCGAACCCGCCATATAAACTAATGTGTGGCGGTCGTCCTTTGCGTATCACCTGTTTCACACCGAACTTCTGGGAAATGTCTTTGGAAAGTTCTCTCGCATACTTTTTAGCATAACCAGCAAATCGAAACTCAATTAGATATGGTGATTGTTTCCTCTTTACTGGATGTGAGGGATGCTTCGGGGTAGATTTATTTTTTGACCTAAAAAACGAAGCCAGTTTTTCAAATAGTTTCATTGATTATTTTAAGCAAAAAACAGTATTTTATTGTTTCTGGCACCACTAAAATTGCTCTTTGTGTACTTATAAAAGTCGCGTTAAAACAATTTAAAAAATAAGGATAAAAGAGAACCCGCCATTGTTTTTTCCAATAGCAGGGGTCCAATTAACTAAATAATTGGCGTAAGTTGTTTATAAACCTTCCCCAGATTTTCCCCTTTAAATACCCTGCTTTTGTTATTTGAATCCCAAGGCGCACGTTATTTTTTGCCAGACGACTGCAGAGGGCAGCCGGAATCAGAACGGCACAAAGCCGGCTATGCTTAGCGTGCCTATTATTGCGAAGGCGGCCAGCGCCGCGAGCAGCGAGCCAAGCCTTCCCGCTTGTGTGAGGCGCTTCATTGTGAGGTAAACAAGGAAAGCGCCGTATAGCGTTACCAGAAATGAAACCGCCAGAATCCCGTACAGGAGGGCGATGTTTACGCCGGCCATCCCCTGCAGCGCGCCGCTTATCTGCTCCGCAGTCAGCGCCATGTTCCCAGGGTTTGTGGGATTAACCGGAAAGCCGCCGGGAAAAAGCAAAAACTGCGCGGCCGCGGACAAAACATAGGTGACAATCCAAACTATCTGCAGAAGCGCTATCGCGGAAAGAGTGCCTGCGAATTTCTTTCCCGCCGCCTTGCCCGCGAGAATCAGCCCGATGGCGAAAACAATAACCGCAATCACGAAGTACTGCACATAGCTCAGCATTACAGCCGAGGCAGCGCGTTCCACGCTGATTCCGCCCAGCGTCAGATAACTAATGCAAACCCATGCAAGCGATGCAGCAAGCACGAGCCCGAGCGCCATCGGCACGCTGGGCTTTTCAAAAGCCAATCGCACGGCTTTTCCCGGGCTCAAAATGTTTAGGTCCATATTCCTGAAACCAGAATATTATGTGAAATTGTATTATTTAAAGCTACCGCAGCCGCCAGCGCGGGAGCGCGGCTTAACCGCGTTAGTATTATAAACAATTTTTTTCATCGTGCTATCATGGACGAAACGCCTGAGCTGCAAAAGCCTGCGCAGCAGAGCCCTCCGCCCGCGAGCAGCCCCCCTAAGCTTGCCACTGAAATAAAGAACGTGTCCGCGGTTGAGAAGCAGAAGCTCCTGCAGATGTCGGAAATCAGCCTCTGGCTTGACACTTATGACGACATTTTTTCGGATTTTGACCCGAGGCCGTTCTCGCACAGGTCGCTTTCCCAGGACTTTTTGCAGGAGGCAAAGCGGGCGAGCATTGACAAGGCCGGGGAGACAATCCTTTTGCAGTTTCTTATTCCGGCAAAAATTCGGGTGGCGGAACATGAAAGCATGATAAAAAAGCGCCTAAGGGACCATTTCAAAAAGCACTACCATGTGCTCATGGCTGAAGCAAAGCGCACTACGGTGAAGGGCGTATTCCTTACCGCAGTGGGCACGCTCATGATATTGGGTGCGACCTATATTTACCCCGAAAATACAACCGGGTTTTTCCAACGGCTCGCTTTCGTTGTCCTAGAGCCTTCGGGCTGGTTTATCTCCTGGGTCGGGCTGGAGAACGTTTTTCATTCCATGGGGCAGAGGAAGCCTGACATCGAATTCTACAAAAAGATGTCGGCGTGCGAGATACAGTTTGTTTCCTATTGAGCCCTGCTGTTTTTCCGGGCGCTATACAAAAATAGCCCTTATCCAAAGGCCGGCGTAATGGGTCGCGCCAATGACTATTGCCGCTATTGCAAGGTGCTCAGCTATCACTCTGGACGGCTTTGCGTGCTCCTGCTTTGCCACATAGTAGCTTAGCCCGGCAAGCAAAAGCATTCCCCATGCAACGTTTATTACAATCGCGGTGTCAAGCGCCACAAGCAGGATTGCGGGAATGAAGCTCATGGCGAAAACCAATTTTGCTATGAATGTCGAGGCAGTGGATTCCCAGACGTCTTTTTTTGTGCTGTTTTTGTCGCTTTCCCGGGAAATATGGATTCCAAGCGAGTCGCTGAAAGCGTCTGCAATCGCTATCGTGAGAACGCCGCCGATGACCGCTATCACGGACCCTGTGCCTGCCTGCAAGCCGACCATCAGCCCGAGAGTTGTTATTATCGCGGAAGTTATGCCGAAACCGAAGCCGGTTTTGAAGGAATGCCGCATGCCCACTGCCCTGCCACAGCAAAGCCTACAGCATCAAGCAACTGCTTTGTGCCCTAGGCCGCACTGTAAAAAGCGCTCTTCAAATATTTAAGGATAACGCTGCATCTTCCCTTATTATGCCTTCCCGAAGAATAATGCCTAAAACTGGGCGCATGCTCGGGCTTCCAAAAAAGAGAATTATGCCGCCCAGATGGGGGCCGGGCTTTGCCGAGATTGCGGCAAGGTTTCTCGAAAAGCAGGGGCAACAGACGGCTTTTGAGCCGGCAGTTCTGCAATATGCGGCGCGCTTTAAGGGCGCAGGAATGGAAACCGTTGATGCAATAGTTGATGCCATAGCCAGATTCAAAAGAAGGCAACTGGCAATGGAAGAACTGCGGCATATTTATGTGAAGCGGACAGCAGCGGATATAATCAAAAGCGGTTTTGTCGCGGTTTCAAAAAAAAGAAACCCGGAGCCGTTTTCAAATGTAATGGGCTGCACCGACTTCAACATAGTGCTCTGTGCAATTTTAAGGGCTAAGGGCATACCGGCAAAGTTTGTGAGGGCTCTTACAAACACATATACCCATTTCTACCTGGATGGAAAATGGTTTGAAGTAAATCAAGCCCTAGCCCTTGCCAGGATTGTTAACCGAAGAAAAAAGCTTAAAGCAGCTGAGCCGATAAAAGAGATAGGCACTAAAAGAGCAAGGGAGATTGAGGTAATGAAGCGCCAAGGAAACTGCGCTGAAGGGCTTGACGCTTGGGACATTGGGGTGAAAAGCTTCAGCGATTTCAACAATTACGCGCACTAAAGATTATCTTGTTACCGCCATCTCCCTTACCCGCTGCAGCAGTTCCTTTGCCTTTCCCTTTTCAAAGTGCTTTCTTGTCGGCTCAAGCATGCTGTTCAGGCAGCCTGAAACAGCGTTCTTCAAATCCGCGGGATGCAGGTTTCCGGATTCAAAAGCCGATGCAAGCTCGCCGAAGGAACAGAACTCGATATCTCCGCCGAATTTTGCTGGCCTTTCAACCTTCATCTTTTTGTTTTTTTCAAAAACAAGGTATTTGCAGTACTCAATTACAGGGTTCTCGTTCAGTTGCCTTTCAGGGCAGTATGCCTTGGCGATTTTCCTTTCAACCTCGGCGCCTGAATCCGTCATGAAAATAGCGCTATCGGGGACGCTCTTGCTCATCTTTGCCGCAATCTTCCTGCCAATTCCCTCTTTTTCCTGGGCTGCGCTTGGCATCTGCAGCCCCATGAGCATGTGGTGCGAGACAACAACCGGCTTCCAGAAGCCGAGCTTTTCGCCTATTTCCCGCGCAAGCATGTTCACTTTCCTCTGGTCCATTCCGAGCTGCGTAATGTCAACGCCAAGCTCAAAAATATCCGCCGCCTGCATGCACGGGTATATTACCTGGCTGCCCTGCAGCTGCATGGATTCATCCCTGCCCATTATCTGCGCGCACCTTACCAGCCTCTGGAGCGTGTTTGCCCTCGCGATCCGCATCACTGTTTTCCAGTATGTTTCGCGCTTCAGCAAATCGCTGCTTCTGGCAAAATGCACTTTTTTTACGTCCATCCCGCAGGATTTCCAGACCTCGATCAGGTAATCGCCTGCGGTGCGGATTTTTTCAAGGTCGCCGCCAAGCTTGTTGTTCGCCCAGGCGTGCCAGTCCGCGGCAAGCATGTGGAATTCGCAGCCTGCCTCGGACATCTTGTTCACATTGATTGCCCTAAGCAGCCCCTGGGCGATATGCACCTGCCCGCTCGGCTCAAAACCGTCATAGGCTACGGGGTGCGCTTTTTTCTCCAGCAGCGCCCGCAGGTCCCCATCGGTTATTATTTCCTCGCCGACCTGCCGTATTAACTCAAGCCTTTTTTCAAGCTGCATTCCGAAAACCACTAAATTATAATAAGTTAAAAGTATTTATAGTTAATTGAATTTGATTTGATGTGGTTTTATGAGAAGGCGTTATCCATGGCAGGAAAAAGCCAGATTGCCAGCGCAGCTCAATATTCTGCATGCGACTCCATTGGGCAAAAGGGTGGCAAGGGCTATTGCGAAAACCCCTCAGTATCTTGAGATTAGGCGGGAACTTGCACCGTATGTAAGGGAGAGAATTATATCAAAGGAACTGGCAGATGCTGTTTTAACGGAATTCCTTGATGAGGTAGTCCATAGGATGCCGGACGATGCAGCAGCGGTTGAGAAAATTGTTGGTATCATGGAAATGCCGCGCCTTGAAGCTTTTTGCACGCTTGTTCTGCGCGACGCAATAAGAATGATTGACAGAAGGACCGGCACAAAAGTTACGGTTATAACAGACCTGGGCAAGATGCGCATAGTGATAGAGCAGGGCGGCAAAAAATGAAAAAAGTAATGGCTTTCGGAACGTTTGACTGCCTGCATCCCGGGCACCTCCATTACCTGCGGAGGGCAAAGGCGCTTGGGGATTACCTGATTGTTGTTGTTTCGCGCGGCCGGAACGTTAAAACCGTCAAGGGCAGGGCCCCTGCCAACAGCGAAAAAGACAGGCTCGAGGCAGTCAGGCAGCTGCGCTTTGTCGACCTCGCTGTTTTGGGCGACAGGGAAATGCGCAAGTGGGGGGTAATCAAAAAGCACTCCCCTGTTGCCATTGCCCTGGGGTATGACCAGTGGGCAAGCATCCCTTCGCTCAGGGAGGAGCTTGACAAGGTCGGGCTGAAGCCGCGGATTGTGAGAATAAGCGCCTACAAGCCGGAAAAAAACAGCGCCAGCAGGCTGCTGAAGAAATAGCTCCCAGGCAGCCCAGGAAATATCCCGGAAATTCAGCCGATTTTTTTCCAGCGATTTCTCTTTAGCAAAAGCCAGCCGATTGCGCCAATCGCCATGAAGTATGTGGCGAGCGCGGAAACAGTCAGAATCAGCAGGTAGCTGAAGTAATAGCCCCATATCTCCTCGGAAATGCCCTGAATAGTGAGAATTGCGAGGTAAAAAACCCCGACAAAAGACAGTATGAGCAGCGCCACGCCGGAAAAGAAAAACAGCCTGACCGAATTGTCCCTGAACGCCTGCATGCCACCTTACAAGCGACGAACAAGTATATAAAAAAGCGCGTCCGACTCATTTTTGATAAACATAACGTTTTTAAGTAATTCCCGCTGACAATTGTTGCCATGAACAGGATTAAGCTTCTCGTGACCGCGGGCATGCTTGCGGGGCTGAGCATTGCGCTGGAATTCAGCCCGCTGCTGTACAAATTCGGCGACATAAAAATAGACCTTGTCGGAGTGCCGTGGCTGATCGCGACAATGCTGCTCGGCCTGGCCGGAGGGCTGCTTGCCTCGGTTACGGCAACGCTCGTGATGTCCCTCCTTACCCCGACAGGCTGGGTCGGCGCTTTCATGAAGTTCATGGCGACAGTCCCGATGGTCCTGCTGCTTGGCATTGTTATTTGGAGATTCGGCTATAGCATCAAGCCAATGCTTGCGGCTTTTATAGCGGCGCTTGCCATAAGGTGCGTTGGCATGGTTTTCCTGAATTATTATTTCGCGATGCCTGTTTTCTGGAACATTCCCATTGAGCAGGCAGTGCAGTACCCCGCGTGGCTGCTGATAGCCCCGAACGCGATTCTCTCGGCAATCGAGTTTTCCGCTGCCTACCTGCTTGTTTTCAAGACAAGGCTGAGGGAACGCTTCAATGCTTGAACTGAACGGCCTGTCAATCTCTTTTGGCGGAAAGCCCGCCGTGAAGGATTTCAGCCTGCGCGCCGGGGAGAACGAAAGGATTGCCGTCATAGGCGGCAACGGCAGCGGAAAAACGACAATCGCGCTTTTTCTCGCCGGCGTAATCCCGGAATTCATTCCCGCGCGCGTGGAAGGAAAATTCCTTTGCGGCAAAAAAATCGGCCTGGTGATGCAGAACCCGGACAGCCAGTTCATTTCCCTGACCGTAAGGGACGAGCTGCAGGGCATGCAATCGCCCTGTTTTGGAATCGAAAAGCTGCTTGACAGGAATGTCTTCGAGCTGAGCGAGGGCGAAAAGCAGAAAGTAAGCCTTGTCTCGAACATCCTGAACAAATGCGGCATACTGGTTCTGGACGAGCCGCTCGAGCTGCTTGACCCCGGCGAGGCGCGGAGGTTCCTGCGCGTTATACGCGGAATACGGGGGAAAACAATAATCTGGTTCGACAAGACCGATGCCTTTGTTAACGGCTGGAGAAAAGTTTTCCTAAGCGGGTTTGAAAATCCCGCGCTGCCAAGAAAAAAGCGGCGCAAAGCCGGGCAAAAAGTGCTTGAGGCGGATTTTTCGCTCAAAAAAAACGGTTTCGCGCTTCGCGGCGCAAAGCTGGAATTGCGCGACGGCGAGAAAATCGCGGTTATCGGCAGCAACGGCAGCGGAAAGTCAACGGCCCTGAAGGCAATTGCTGGCGCGCTGAAGGTGAATGGGAAAATCAGCGCGGCAAAGCGCTTTTCCTTCGCGCCCCAGAATCCCACAAACCTTTTTTTCGAGGAAACAGTCGAGGCGGAACTGTTCAGCGCCGGCAACGCCAAAAAGCTCGGCATAGGGCACCTTCTCAGGGAAAACCCCATAAGGATGAGCAAGGGCCAGCAGAAAATGGCGAGCATAGCCGCAATCGCGCCAGGCACCATAGCGCTGCTCGACGAGCCCACAACATGGCTTGACGGAAAAAACAGGGCGGCTGTCTGCAATTTCATAAACAACAGCAGCCAGCCGATGGTGATAGCGACGCACGACAGGGCCATTTTGGAATACTGCGACAGGGTTTTCATAATCGAAAAGGGGGTGCTGGCTGAATGTTCAGGTTCGAGAGCAAATCGGTTTTTTCAAAATTCCCCGAGCAAATAAAAATCGCGTATCTTGCGGGCGCCAGCGCCATGGCGCTGCTGCTAAGGGATTTCAATTCGCAGCTGCTGCTCTTTGCGCCTGTTGCGGTGCTATTGCTTGCGAGCGGCTATAAGGAAACCCACAAGCTGCTGCTCTCGCTGCTGCCCTTCCTCCTGCTCACTGACATAAGCTTCTGGATTTTCCTGCCCAACGCGCAGCTGAGCCTCGCGCAGATAATCGCTGTCTCGAACATGCGCTTCATAAACCTTTTCTTTGCAATCGCGTTTTTCATCCACACGACAAATTTGTTCAAGGTAATGCGCCTGCTGAAAAAAGCCGGGCTGCCGGAAACAGTCTACCTGCCGGCCTATGTCGTCCTGCGTTTCCTTCCGGAAATCGAGAAAGACCTGCAGGAAATAATCACGATACAAAAAATCCGGGGCATAAGCCCAAGGCGCCCGCTGCGCTATTTCAGGGCGATATTCGTTCCGCTGCTGCTGACTGTCTTCGAGAGGTCGGACCAGATATCAATCGCCTACTACCTGCGCAAAAAAAGAGGGCTGGAAAATTAGCGCGTTATTGTCTCTTCCCTGCCGGGGCCAACGCCGACTATTTTCACCGGAACTCCAATCTCCTTCTCGATGAAAGAAACGTATTCCTTTGCTTCCCTGGGCAGCTGCGCGAATTTTTTCGCGCCCGGCTTGAAATCAAAGCCCGGGAATTTTTTGTAAACAGGCTTGCAGCCCTCAATAAGCTTCGTGTCGCCCGGCAGCAGCTTCAGCCTTTTCCCGCCGCACTCGTAGGCGACGCAGACATTCAGCTCTTCCATCCCGCACAGCACGTCAATTTTGGTCAGCGCTATTTCCGTGAAGCCGTTGAGCCTGTGCGCTGCCCTCAGCAGCACAAGGTCAAGCCAGCCGACCCTCCGCGGCCTTCCCGTTGTTGTCCCGAACTCCGCGCCCTTTTCCCTTAAGCCGTCCGCGAACGCGCCATGCAGTTCCGTCACGAATGGCCCGCTTCCGACGCGCGTAGTGTATGCTTTTGCAACTCCGATTACCCGTTCAATTTTCTGCAGCGGCATGCCCACTCCTGTGAATATTGCGCCCGCGGTAGGATGGCTGCTTGTAACGAATGGGTAAGTGCCGAAATCGTTGTCCAGGAAAGTGCCCTGGGCGCCCTCGAAAAGGACTGTTTTCTTTTTTTCAAGCGCTTCGCAAACCGCGGCGGAAACATCGCCAAGATGGCTCCTTAATTCCGCTCCAAGCCCGGCGTATTCCCTGAGAATCGCTTCCCTGTCCAGCGGGGAATCGCTGTTGTAAACCGCCTTAAGCATCTTTTCCTTCAGGGGAAACACAGAGCCTATTTTTTCCCTCAGCCTTTCCTCTTCAACCAGCTCGCAGAAGCGAATGCCGCTCCTGTCCGCCCTGTCGGCATAGCACGGACCGATTCCCCTGCCGGTAGTGCCGATTTTTCCGCTTCCTTTTGCGGCCTCGTTCGCGCCGTCCAGGGCGTTGTGCCAGGGCATTATTACCTGCGTTCTTGGGTCTATCGTGAGCCTGAAGCTGAATTTTCCCTCAAGATGCCGCAATTCCTCCTTTAGCACGCGCGGGTCAAGAGCCACTCCCGCCGCAATGCAGCAGTGCTTTCCCTGTATCGCGCCGCTTGGCATCAGGTGGAACTTGTATTTCTCGCCCTTTACGACAACAGTGTGCCCGGCGTTGTTGCCGCCGTTAAACCTCACAACCAATTCGGCTTTTTCCCCAAGCAGGTCGACTATTTTTCCCTTTCCCTCATCGCCAAACTGGGCGCCGATAACGACAATTGAAGGCACTTAATCGCTCACCGTAGGAACGGAACAAAAAAGGATTTTTAAACCGATTGCTGCACCTGAATAATATGGCTGGAAGAATAAAAGAACAGGGCAAACTGGCGCTTACTTTTGACGATATCCTGCTTTTGCCCGGTCCGAGCGATATCCTGCCCAAAGACGCTGATTTGCGCACAAAGCTTGCAAAAAAGCTTACCCTGAACATGCCTTTGCTTAGCGCGGCAATGGACACTGTCACTGAGTCAAAGACGGCCATTGCCATGGCAAGGCACGGCGGGCTCGGCGTAATTCACAAGAACATGCCGGCCGAAGCGCAGGCCGCAGAGGTCGCCAAGGTGAAAAGAAGCGAATTTTTCATTGTAAGCAGCCCTGTTTGCGTCAGCCCCTCGGATTCGCTTGAAAAAGTGATGCAGATAAGGGCTGCCTGCGGGGTCGGCAGCTTCCCTGTCGTGGACGGCGGGAAGCGGCTTGTCGGAATCCTGACAAAAAGGGACATGTGGTTCGAGAACGACCTGAAGAAAAAGGTCAGCGAGCTGATGACGAAAGATGTGGTCAGCATCGACAGGCAGCCGAGCGTGGAAGACGCCGCGAAAATACTGCACCAGCACAGGATTGAAAAGCTGCCGATTGTAAACAAGGAAAGGCATGTTGTCGGAATGGTCACTGTCACGGACATAAGGAAGCAGGAGCAGTTCCCGCACGCCGCCAAGGACAAAAACGGAAGCCTTATTGTCGGGGCGGCAGTCGGCCCGAAGGACGATGAAAGGGTTGAGAAACTGGTACTTGCTGACGTTGATGTTATCTTTGTGGACACCGCGCACGGGCACAGCAGGATGGTTGTCGACGCTGTCAAAAGGTTCAAGCGCGATTTTTCCGTCCCGGTTATCGGCGGGAATATCGCAACCGCAAAAGCGGTTGAGGACCTCGCGGCTGCGGGCGCGGATGCCGTGAAGGTCGGCGTCGGCCCGGGCAGCATCTGCACCACGCGCGTTATCAGCGGGGTCGGCGTGCCGCAGTTTACCGCCATAATGGAATGCAGCGAGGCGGGCGAAAAAGCGGGCGTTCCTGTTATCGCGGACGGCGGAATAAAATACAGCGGCGACATCGTGAAGGCGATTGCCGCGGGCGCGCACACAGTGATGATTGGCTCTCTTTTCGCGGGCTGCGAGGAAACCCCGGGGAGGACGATTTTCCTGAACAACAGGAAATTCAAGCAGTACAGGGGAATGGGCTCGCTCGGAGCGATGCAAAACGGCAGCAGGGATAGGTATTTCCAGGGCGAGGTGCAGGAATCAAGCAAGCTTGTGCCCGAGGGAGTCGAGGGAATAGTGCCATTCAAGGGAAAGGTCGGCGAGGTCGTTTTCCAGCTTCTTGGCGGCCTTAGGAGCGGGATGGGCTTTGTCGGCGCAAAGGACATCGAGTCGCTGCGCGCAAAATCAAAATGGGTCCAGATTACGCCGGCCGGGCTGAAAGAATCCCACCCGCACGACATCATGATAACGGAGCAGAGTCCGAACTATCCGGGAATGTAATCCTGATTTTGGAATAGAAAAGAATACATTCGGTGTCATCGATTTTAATTCCGGTTTGCTCATTCAACCCATTCGGTGTCATCGCTGTAGTTGGCTTTTGTGACAAACAAAAGCAGCCCATTTCCGCCGCTTTTGACTTCGTGCTGTTCGCCCGGCGCCGTCGTAAAAATAACGCCCGGCCTCAGCCTTACTGCATGTTTCCCGGAACTTACTGTGCCGGAACCCGCAAGGACATATTCCGATTCAGTCTGGCCCTTATGGCGGTGCTTTGCCACTGTTGTGTTTGGCGGGATGCGCACGAACTGGACTTTGCAGGACTTGCCCGCATTGTTGTTTACTTCGAGCAATATTTTTCGGAGATAGCCGTGCCCTGTGTCTTGCCACTTAAGTTCCTGAGGTTTTATCCTGCGCATTCAAAATCCCAACTATTATGTTGCAATTGCCGCGCAACCATGCAAACCTTGCGGTTTGCGTGGCGTCGCAAAAGCATTGCTTTTGCAACGTTGCTTCTTTTCCCCCTTGTAAAAGCATTGCTTTTACGAGGCCTCGCAAAACCTTGTTTTGCAAGGGGGCTTTTCTTTTTAAGAAAAGGCTTGCAGGGGGGAGGATTCGAACCCCCGAAGGCACTAAGCCACCAGATTTCGCACAACCTTTCCTGGTTTTTTTCAGATTGCCGCGCAATCTGTTTCTTTGGCACAGCTTTTTTTCCAAAGAAAGGCGTCTTGAGTCTGGCGCGTTTGACCGCTTCGCTACCCCTGCTTTAAAGGATTTTAATCGGAAAAAGGAATAAAAAGAATGCCCCCGCCTGCTTTAGAACTTCAGCACGTCGCCGGTGCGCAGGAACGGGTTTTTTCCCTTATTATTGGCCTTCAGGAAAAGCGCTCCCGAGTCGCCGCTGTTCAGCGAGCCGACTTTTTTTTGGCCCATTTGTATGTCCACGACAGTGAGCTTTGCCCCGCCGAAATCTGTTGCCATTCTTTTTTTGATTGAAACCCCGTTCGCTGTTCCCTGCACCATCAGGCTGTCCAAAACATGGAATATCCCTTCCACAACAAAGCCCTTTTGCGGGGATTCAGTTATCTCCGGTTCGGTTTCCTCTTCTTTTGGCTCGTCATGGCGCTTTTTTGCGGCGTGGTCCGGAATGCAGATGCCAAGGTCCTTCTTTTTTCCCCCGTGCTCAAAAATCCCCAAAAGGCTGCCCAACCAAATCACCACTGATATACAATATAGATGAAAGAGTATTAAAAATTGCCTAAAAACCGCAAAAAGCCAAAAACCCCGCCAAGGCGTAAAAAAGCGCTTTTGCCGGAATCTTTAAGAAATCGCGGGGGACGGGATTTGAACCCGTGCTCCCTTTCGAGAACGAGCTTGCAGCAAACTTTTCTTTGCGAAAGAAAAGTTTACAAAAGAAATGTTTTGCTTCGCAAAACACTCTTTTTCCGAATTGCCGAGCAATTCGGTTTTCTTTCGCAAGCCTTTCTTTTTTAAAGAAAGGCTTTAGCAGGCTCGCGCGATAGACCACTCCGCCACCCCCGCATTTCACGACAAGTGGCGAACTTTTTCCCGGGGCTTTTCAGCGCAAAGCGCTGATTTTTTCCCCAGGCTTTTTTCCCGCAGGAAAAAAGGCTGTCCGCCACCCCCGCTTTTAAGATGGAAATGGTTTGATTAATTTACAGCCAGGAATCATTTAAAAATTCTTTTATGCGGTTTTGCCCGCGGTCTGTGGGCCCTGCTGGCCTTGATTCTTGTTTTTCTCGATTTTCGCGCCGCAGTTCTGGCAGTAGTTGCTTTCCTTTGCGACTCTTGCCTTGCAGCTGGCGCATTCGAGCGCGCTTTTTCCCGATTTTTTCGCGACGAGAATCCCGAGCACTATTGCAGCCGCGCCAAGCGCGAACATCCAGATTGACACAGCGGATATTGCCGAGAAAACAGAGCAGGGGTTGAACGGCAGCATTGGCGCGATGGAAGCAAACTGGCTGCACGGCCCTGCTGCCATTGAAGAAACAAAGGACGCCATCACGCCCATTATTACCAGCATTGCCCCGAAGCCGATCGAATAGCCCGCGCCGAGAATCCTGAAAATGCCGTTCATCCGCTTATTATCCATCCGGCATTGTTTTTTTAACAGAAACGCAGTAGTAATAAAAGAAAAGTACAAGTGGTGTTTTTTCTTGCCTCTGACCGACCTTGATGTCGCCAAAGAAGCCGCTTCCGTTGAAAGGAAAACGCTTTACGATTCCATGGTTGACGGAATGGCTTTTTCCGTAATGGTCGGATTCGGCGAATCAATGGTTATTCCTTTCGCGCTTGCGCTGCACGCCACTAGCCTTCAGGTTGGAATCCTTGCAACGCTGCCGATTTTGCTCGGTGCCTTTATGCAGCTTTGGGGGGCGAATCTTCTGTCCTTGACGAGGGACAGGAAGAAAATAATTCTGCCTTTTGTTTTCCTCCAGGCACTGACCTGGCCGCTCATGGTGGTCTTGCCGCTTGGCTTTTCCGCCATTGCGGTTTGGGTTCTTATTGCTCTTTTCTGCGCTTATTACATGTTCGGGCAGGCTGTAAGCCCAGTCTGGAACAGCCTTATGGCGGACCTCGTGCAAAAAAAAGAGCGGGGCAGGTATTTTGGCAGGCGCGCCTTTCTCACCGGCCTGATAGCGCTCGGCACAGCGCTTGCCGCGGGGTTTTACCTTAATTTCTACTCAAAAGAGGCTGTCATCGCCGGTTTTGCCGGCTTGTTCATTACCGCAATGGTCTTCAGGCTTGTTTCCCTTTATTACCTGAAAAAAATGCACGAACCGCGTTATATCTGGGAGGAAGAGGAAAAGCAGCCTTTCTTTTTCTTCCTGCGGAACATCACAAAAACAAATTTCGGCAGATACACAGTCTTTATGGCCGCAATGAACTTCGCTGTTTTTGTCGCGTCGCCCTTCTTTTCGCCCTACATGCTTAACGCTCTCGGCTTCGGGTATCTCATTTACACTGTTGTCAATTCCACCTCGGCGTTCGCTTCAATAATGACTGTCAGGAGATGGGGCGCGAGCATGGACCTTTTCGGCGACAAGAACGTTCTCGGCCTGGCGGCGCTGCTCGTCTGCTTTGTCCCGCTTTTGTGGGTTGTTTCTCCGGACCCTGCGTATATTATCGCGATACAATTGTTCAGCGGATTCGCCTGGGGCGGCTTTAACCTTGTTGCGGGGAACTTCGCCTATGACTCGCTTGAGCCGGGAAAAATAGCGCGCTATCTCGCGTACCACAACATTATTGTCGGCGCGATGGTTGTTCTGGGCGGAATCGCCGGAAGCGTTATAATAGAATACAGCGGGATGGCAATACTCGGCTCGGCGTATCTTTTTGTTTTCCTGGTTTCAACCGCGCTGCGCCTTCTGGCGGCCGGCTTTTTTTTGCCAAAAATAAAGGAGCCGAAAGAGGTCCGGCAGATAACAGAAAGGCAGCTGTTCTTCAACATGGTCACAATAAGGCCAATCCATGGCGTAATCCACGAAATAATGGTGCTGGGGCAAAGGGGCGGCAGGGAAAAAGCCAACCGAAACAATAAAATACCACTGAAAACATAAGAAAGAACAGCAAGCCTTTTTTTATGGCGTTTTTGCGGAGGAATTTGTTTTGGCTAAAACAGTGAGGAGAAAGCTTTCAGTGCTGCTTGACGAGATTGACAAGGGAAAGCAGCAGAACTTCTGGGAAGCAAGGCTGAGGGAAATGCTGCAGCTGCTGAAGGAAAGGAAATACAACACTCTCGAGCGAAGGATGCTCGACCTGCTTGAAAGCAACAGGGTAAAGGGAATAACTGCAAAGAAAACAGAGCGCAGAAGCAGCGAAGAGTAACGGCGACAGCGGATTGCAGGTTTCGCTGGATAAAACAGGAAACTTTTTAATACTTCAAAAGCATACTTCCTACCATGGTTCTTAGGCGCATCAAACGAATCGGGCAACACGCCAAACATTCATTGAAAAGGCTTGCCGGAAAGCGGCGCGAAAGAGAAAATCACAAGACGCCAAAACCCAAGCCTGTAGGCCCCGCGATAAAATTTGCAATAATGCAGCTTAGCTTCCAGAGCACTTACTTTCCGGAACTGACCAGAGTTCACAACAGGCTCCTCAAACAGCGCGATTTCCACCACGGCACCAAAGCCCTGAAAATAACGGGTGATTTGGAGAACGACACCAAACTGATGCGCAACATGGGGCGAATGATGGCGCTTGAAGCCGGGATAAATGGGCTTCGGCTGAGAGCGAGGAACGCCATTCACCACGAGAGCGACAAGCTTATTGACCGGGCAACGCGGCTGGAACAGCGATTCAACGGGCTGAAAGCCCAAAACTTCAGAATATTCGCAAAAGTCTACGGCCAAAAATGAGAAACAGCCCAAACCGGCAACCGGATGGCGCGCCAAAACAATAAAATACTGTTCTATGCCTAAAATATAAAGAATGAACGCCGATTCGGAAAAAAAAGGCAAAAAGCGCAGGCTAAGAATGACCTGGAGCTGCGCGGAGTGCGGCTCAAGCAATTGGTACTACGATAAAAAGGCGCCTTCGGCGGGCAGCAGGGCGGCGCCGCTGATTACCTGCAGGGACTGCCTTAAAGTCGGTTTGCCCAAAGAATTCTCCAAAATAAAGAAAAAAAAGATGCTGAAAAAATTTGTGGGCAAATGGGGCGAAGCCGGAAAGAGATAAAAATATTTTTTTGCGTTCTGAACTCTAACCAAAAGAAGTGGCCTGAATGGGAAACTGTGCTTTTTGCAGCGGAAAAACAGGCGCCCTCAAATGCAGGTTCTGCGGAAAAAACTTCTGCGGCGAGCACCATGCGCCGGAAAAGCACAACTGCAAGGGAATTGACGAATTCAGGTATTTAATGAACAAAAGGGGCGTTGAAAACTACGGCGCGTTCAGCACAAAAGAAAAAACACTCGGCACTTTCAAGCAATAACGCGCGGCTTCCTATCCACCGCGCCCCCGAAACAATAAAATAATGGGTCGCCGCATATATTGGCTTACTGATGATAAAGCTCACTGCCGAAATAAAAGCAAAAATGCGCCTGATGGCAAAAGTGCACGCTGCGCTGGCGGTTTTCTGCGCGCTGCTTTTGCTGGTTTCCGCCTGGCTCGCGAGGGAACAGGCAGCGGGCCTTTTTTTGGCGTTGGCTGCGCTGAACATTGTCGGGATAGCGGCGCTCGCGTTTTACCTGCGGAGGGAAAAATTTCCGTGAAAAGAAGTGGCTGTTATGGGATTGTTTGAGCACGCAATCAATGCGGTAAAAGAAGCCGACATTGTCCTGGAAATACTTGACGCGCGGTTTCCGGAGCAAACAAGAAACGCACAACTGGAAAAAAAGATTCTGCAGTCCGGCAAAAAGCTTGTTTTTGTCCTGAACAAAAGCGATTTGGTCGGAACAAAAAAAGCCGGGGAAACAAAAAAAGAACTGTCAAAAACAGCGCCGTGCTATTTTGTTTCCGCGCAAAAGCGCCTTGGGACAAAGCGCTTGCGCCAGGAATTGTTTAAACTGGCCGCAAAAAAACAGGCGACAATCGCGGTAATCGGCTATCCAAACACAGGAAAATCCAGCCTGCTTAATGCCCTCGCAGGGCGCAACGCCGCAAGAACTTCAGCGCAAGCGGGATTTACCCGGGGCGCGCAGTTCGTGCGCATTGCGGAAAATATCCTGCTGATAGACAGCCCCGGCGTCATCCCCTTCGAGCAGAGAAACGAATTCGAGCTGATGCTGGTGGCTGCGAAAAGCCCCAACCAACTGCATGACATTGAGGGGGCCGCGCTGCTGCTTATCGAATGGCTGCAGCGCCAGGGCGCGGGAACACTGAAAAAAGAATTCGGGATAGCGGAAAGCGAAACATCCGCAGAAAAAATACTGGAGGAAATAGCGCTCAAAAAAAAGCGGCTCGTGCGCGGCGGAAAACCCGACACAACCGCCGCGGCAATGCTGCTGATAAAAGACTGGCAGCAGGGAAAAATAAAAATCTGATTCCTAAAATTTGCCAACTGTCGCCGTAATCAGTCCGCCAAGAAAATGGCTTATTACCATCAGGATTATCGCAACGCCAACGTGCTCCAGGACTGCTTTGTGCGGGTTAGCCTTTAGAAATCTTCCAAACGAAGTTAAAGTAACCCCAGTATATTTTTGCGGCTTTATCACTTTTGAACAAAAAACAGCGCTCTTCCCCTGGGATTCGAATGTGCTTTAAATCTTTTTCGTCATTTTTATAGTTGATTGCATGGACGTAATTCTGACTGGATTGCTTTTGTCGCTTTTCGCTGGCCTTTCGACTGTAATAGGAAGCGCCCTGATTTTTCTGATAAGGGACTTTAAGAAGTGCTATCTTGCTTTTTCCCTTGCCTTTGCAACAGGAGTAATGATAACAATCTCATTTATTGAACTGCTTCCAAAGGGCATAGAATCAATTGGCTATACAAATGCGCTTGTTGCATTTTTTGTCGGTGCCATAGCGGCTTTTCTCATAGACTATTTCGTGCCCCATACCTATGAAATGGAGGAGTTTTCAAACAGAAAGGATTTTGACCCCAAATTGTTTAGGGTGGGCTTGCTTGTTGCGTTGGGAATCGCAATCCACAATTTTCCCGAAGGATTTGCTGTTTTCGCCGGAAACCTAAATTCTCTTGAACTCGGAGCTGTGATTGCAATAGCAATAGCAATCCACAATATTCCGGAAGGGTTTGCTGTTTCAATGCCGGTTTATTATGCCACAAAAAACAAAAGAAAGGCATTCTTCATTTCATTTTTGTCAGGAATTGCAGAACCGGTTGGCGCAATCATTGCAGCACTGGTCTTACTGCCTTTTTTATCCGCGCAGTTGGTTGGGGCAAGCCTTGCTTTTGTGGCAGGCATAATGGTCTACATCTGCATAGATGAATTATTGCCAACAGCGTACGCATGCGCAGAAGGGAAACCGCACACAATGACATTTGCATTCCTGCTCGGAAGCTTAGTTATGGGAATAACCCTGATTCTTCTCCCTTAAGAAAAAAAAGCGGTATGAGAAAGTTAGTGCGGTGAGCGGGAAACCTACACGTTTTAACGTGTAGATGAAAGCGAACCATAATCTATTTCTGTGTAGAAAGAGTTAACTCCATGGTCGCTTTCGGGCTCTTGCACTGCGATTCCTGGAAAACGTGGATCCCGAGCGAGTCGGAGATATTGTCCGCGATTGCCAGGACCAGCAGCGTGCTGGCAATACTTATTTTTGGGTTAATTGTGCCGCCCAGGTCGGCTATTATTGCAAGGCTGGTGGTAACCGCGGATGTCGCGCCAAAACTATATTTGCCAAGATTGGCCATCGCCAAAAAAAAGGGAAATGCATAGTTTAAACCTTTGTAAGCAGTGCCAAAAACAATAAAAAAAGTTAAGCGCCCGAGGGAAGCGAGGAAGCAGTTTATAATAAAGTCCAGATAATACTATGGTTGAACCCTCTTAAAACCCTTCCTTTTGCCACTTTTGAGGGTTTGAATTCTAAACCATTTTGCCTTTATTTCGGCATGCCTAATAAGAAGTTTCGGCCGAAGATTGTTTTCCGGCAACTATGCGAGTTATGAAAAGGGCGGCAATAACAATTATCACCACGACAAGAAGCAAAAAGCCGAGATTGCCCCAGTTGAACCCCGAACCGGCTCGTTCCAAGAACAGCCCTGTGTTTGCGTTCACTTGTGCGATCTGGTCTTGGTCAATGGATAGCGTGCCAATAGTATTCGGAAGCCCTGTTAGGTCTTGAACGTTATAAATCAGCGGAAAAACATTTATCGCGCCAATAAAAATAAATGCTGCAATTAAAATAAAACCCATTGACGCAAAGTAATCCGGCTCTTGGCTTTTTCTTTGGAACAAAACTTTTCACTCCTTACAATATCTTTATACCTCAACTATTTTTTATTGCCATTGTTCCGCGCCGGCAAGAAGGGCAACCCGAATGTATTGCAAGGTCGTCTTTGTAAGACTGCCCGCTGAAGTGGCATGTGTCGCAGACAACAAAAACCAAATTGCTATCCTGTGTTGGCAGTGCTTCGCTGTTGTGTGCTGTTGTCTCCCCCAAATACTGAACGCTTGATCCGTCAGGATTGAATACAACGCTTCCCTCGCGGTGGCTTTTGGTTTTGCCTGTGCCAATCGCTTTTCGTGAAACCGCCCAAGCATCACTCGAAGCCGGCTCTGGCTTTCCTTTCTTGTTCGCAAAGTCAATGACCTTTCTTTTTGCATCCAAGTGTCCGGCGACCTGCAACAAATGCATGACCAAGCGATGCCAATCCATAACAATTCCCCACGCCCGATCAGGCGCGTAATCGATTAGGTAAATCTCAATATCGGATTTGGAAGCCTCACCGTTAACTCGCATGCGCTCTGTCTTGTATGATGACAGCCGTTCCCTTATGTCGTTTGTCATTGCGAGATAGTTCGGCACTAAAGGTTGGCTCGCGACGTGAAGGTTCTCCAAGACTTCAAGGCAGCCCTTTGCGGCAATGCATTTTTCTTTTAAGGAAAGTTCTTTTGAAAATTCTTTTCCGTCTTTGCCAATGTCCACGCTGAACCCGCCGCAGATCCGGTTGAAGCGATCCATCTGCCTGTCAGTTAAGAACCTCAAGCTCTCTTTCGCTGTCGTTATGCCTTCAGGCGCTATTAGTTCCTCATTATCCACTAACAACACTCTCCTTTATCTTTTCTTTTTCAAGTTTCTGCTCTGTGGGTTCTGCTTGCTTTAAGCGCAAGGCTCGCCTGTGTTTTGTTTTTGTTGGAAAATCGCCTAATTTTTTGTTCACTATCTGCGCAATAGTCGCGCATGTCCTTACTGGCAAACCACTCTCAGCTAAAACAATCCCATGATCTATTAGCCGTTTTCTATTAAGGAATTTTTCCGGCTCAGCCATCACTCGCCCAACCCACTCATCTATTTTTTCTTTTGTAGTCGTTGTTGCCGCAGCTCTTTCTTTTTCAATGTGAGTAATCTGTTTCCTAAAATCTTGCAAACTGCTGCGGATAAACTTCGATTTCTTTTCCTCGTAAGGTTCTGTCAAGCTTTCCGGCGGAGTGTCAATGTGGCAAGAATCAACAATGCTAACCAGTCCATCGGCTTCTCTAATGCGCGGCAACGGTGTCCTGATCTTTCCGTGCAACGAATCGCCGACTGCCCAATAAATCTTGGCGATACAAAACTTTTCCCGGTGATTGACTTCAAGGCAGTTCACATAAGCACAAGCGCCAACACCACGCGCCCTCAAGTCCACTTGGTGCAAGAAAGGAGAAACAATAATCAGCACAAGCCTGAGCTTTCGAAAAATTGTCAGGATTTGCGAAAACAAAACGTTTTCTGTTGACATGAATCGCCTGCTGTCCAAGTTTATCGCTGCCTCATCGAGAACAAGAACATCGCCGGTCTGCAATGGTCGCCCGCCGCTTAAGCCATCATTCAACAAGTCCAGCAAAGCTTCTAAAGAAAAAACAACGTTCTCGGTTGTGAACCGGTCGCCAGCCAAAGCATGACCGATTGTTAAAGCAGTCCAAGATTTTCCGTTGCCGGGCTGCCCCAAAATCAAAATTATTGCATTCTTTTTTTCTTCGTGAAGCCGGTGATAAATCATGTGATAAAAAAAATTGTTTGCAATGTGTTCCGGTATTTTTTCAGTCATGTTCAGCCACCAACCCAATCAGCCAGCAAAAAAATTCCTTCCTCAATGCCAAAATTTTCGTTAAGCGGAATCAAATTAACGCACCAAACCTCGATTTTTTTCTTTTCCATTCAAAGATTCTGATTGCAAAGCCTGTAAAACTTTGTCGAATTCGTCTTGGCGCTGCCTCATTTGAACGCAAGCCTTTTTCACACACCTGACTTGAAAAACAAATTGCCTATTCATCGATTGCAATTTTTGAATTTTGGTGATAAGCGAAACAAAGATTTCTTTTTGGTCTTGATTTAACTGTGATAAAAAGATTTTTTGTTTAAGAGAAGAATTTTCATTCGCGCCGTTTAAGTCCATGTCGTGCAAGTATTTTTTCCAGTTTTCCCGCTTCAAACTTTCCTGTGTCATATGCCCAACCACCGGCAGATCGCAATAGCAACCAAAAGCACGCCGAGAACAATGCAAAGCTTGTGTTTTTCACTCATTTTTTTCCCCTTCTTTTCTTGCACTTGGCTCACCATTCGACTGTATTGCAGGCGTATCGCAGGGGTTTTTTTTATCACAACCAATAAAATGTCGTGTATTTACGCGCTGTTCGTGTAAATCAGCAGCCGCGCGGTATAGCCGCAGCGTTGAAAGCAGCAAATCCGTTTTAGAAAGGCCTAAGCGTTGGCTTTCCTCAGCAATCCAAGAAAGTTCTTCCGGCGGCAGCCGAAAAGTCGCAGTCCGGCGATTAGGCATCACAGCACCCCAAAAAAATTGTAGTGATGCAGCTCATGGCAGTTTTTGGCCAGAGCCAAGAACATCATCTCGCGCCAAAACTCCATTTGGGCAAATTTTCGGTGAATCGCGGCCTTAGGCATCAGCCAACGCCCCACAATATTAAGCATATAAGTGGTTGAGTGGCATTGTTTTCATGCAATTCGTGCAATTCGTGCATTTGCTTTTTTGTAATTGCACGAAATGCACCAATTGCAGTAATTGCACGAAGTGCAGCAATTGCACGATTCCTGCAACTAACCATTATGGTCGCCGCCTATTTCTTCCCAACTTGGAAGGGTTAAAGCCATTTCAGATCTTAAACTGAAAACCATAGTTCGCTTGTCGGCAGTTCCACGATGCTCGCTTGTCTTTTCCAAGATGCCATATTCCGTCAACCGGTTCAATTGATCCAAAACCCAACGATATTCAAAGGGAACTTTGCATTGTATGTCTGAAGCAGAAAAGCGTTGCAGGTTTAACTTACCATCATCGGTCGGCTCTGTGAAAACTGCAAGTATCTGCCGTTGATCGCGTGTCAATGGAATCATACCAGTGCTTGCGGTCTTTTTTATTGCAAGCGCGGCGTTTGCATAGTCCGCGTTGTTCGCAAGGATGTATCCTTCCGTATCGACCTCGCGCTGGAATTGGAATAGTGCCGCGCTGAACTTGACATAATCCAAGAAGCGCGGGAAACTTGTCCGCATTATTACGCAATCACTCTGCATCTTTTCTGCGATTGCTTCAGCGAAAGGAACTTTGACTGAAACAGGTTGCAGATAAAACATTGCTTCAGCGACTTTCGGATTTTTTTCCGGCACTTTCCCTTTTTTCGCAAAGTTTGCTTGCTTTTTCAAAACCGCTTTTGTTTGTGCGGCGCTTTCGTTTAGCAATAGCATCGGGAAACGCCGGATCAGTTCGGGCTTTGGAATTGCCTTTGCCGTTGTTGCGATCAGAATCGGCTTTCCTTTTATCTCGATGTCGCATGCTTGCTGATTGATAACGACTGTGCTGTGGCTTCCACCGCTTGCCAGCACTTTCAAGACATCGCAGTTCAAAAGGTTCTCGCTGATATCTTCAAGGAAAACAACTTTGCCATCCCAAGTCCATTCCGGTTCGAACTTTGAATTATGCCAGTAGGTGAAAGCGGTCGGCGAAATTCTTGTTCTTCTGACATAAGAATCGCGTGGAAGCAGCGAGAGAACATGATCGACAACCCAATCCTTCCCCGATCCTGAAACGCTGTTAACAATTAGATTGCCGCTTGTTGCGGCGGCGTTCTTTGCAAGGCGACCACCGAAAGCAATCAGCGCCAGTGTCTTAATGCTTTCTTCTTCGCCTTCAACCCACTTGCCGACCTCTTGCGTGCAGATTAGATCTAAAAATTCTTTGCTTGAAAGAAAATCGTAAATGTCGTCAGGGATCTCTTGCCCAACGCTTCCTTTAAATGGCGCAATGAATGGTCTTTCAATTATCATGCCGGCTCACCTTCAACCGGTTTTTTTCTTCGAGTTGCGATATTCGGGCGGCAAGTTGAATAACAATCTGGTCGAGTTTTTGCCGTTCCTGGCTTTCGATCTCGAGCTGTTCGGCCAGCAAGTGAAAAGAGCGCTGCGGCTGGCTCGTAGAAAACCCTTCGTTTAGCGAACTGCGCAATTCAATCGCCCCTGGAATCATTACGCACCATGATTTGTTCTTTTGAAATTTCTGTGCGACCAATCCGGCAATCCTGAATAATCAGGTGTGTTTGGTTTTCCGAAATAATTGTGCCTTGAAAGCGAAAACCGTTTTTTAGAAAAAGCAGCGTGGTCGTCATGCGTAGTCCTCTTTAAGAAAAAAATTAGTCCTCCGGCCTGCCGGCTGTTTTTGTCGCCTCTTTTTCTGTTTGCCGGCGCTTAAGCTCGGCCATAACCTCGGAATACAAACTTTTCATTTTTTGCCTCCCTGTTAGGGGTTAGCGGCTAACCGCTATGCCTCTATTTTGCGGGTGGCGAATTCACCGCTTCGCCTGCAATGCCCCGCTGGCATTCTTTCCCCCAACAGCGAGGAGAATTAGTCCTCACCGTTGAAATTCTATTTTGCTTTTTTTAAACGTGCGGAAATTTCGTCCGCTAAAAAATCCAATAGCCCCTCGTCCTTAATCATGGGGCTGTTTAGAAATGAGCCATACTCGGCGCGGTTGTTGTGAGCATTAACGAGCCTGGCAATAATTACGCTCGGCGGCTCGTCTTGGGTTATTGCGAGCGCCTTCAAACCTTTCAAAAGGTTTTTTCGAATCCTAATGCTCGTCCAATCTGAAATAACCATCTATGCATACTAAATGCTACATTATTTTATAAATCCATTCGTTTGGTTTCCACCGCAGGTTTTCCGCAGTTTTCGTTTTTCCACAAAATCCGCGAGCAGGTTAATGAGGCTTTTGCCGAACTCCGTGTCTTTCAGCGCTGCCTCGATCAGCCCCTTGTCTTTTTCCGCTTCCGCTTGTTGTTTACTCAAAACCGTTTTTGCGAGCAGTGGCTCATAGCACTTATTGCAGTATTGGGCTACTCCCGCGTTCAATGTGGCGCATCTTTTGCAGGTTATTTGCCGGAGAGTGTTCTTGTCGGATTCCCAAAACCGGTTATATGCTTCGAGCAATTGCTGGCCTGAAAACTGCACGTAGATGCTGCTTGTTTTTGTTGTTCCCCAACCGAACCAGGTGTCAAGCTCGCTTTCTCGAAAGCATTGGCCGTAAAGCGTTGCTGTGCTGCGCCGGAAGTGGTGCGGGTTAACCGGCTTGCTAATTTGCGCTATTGCGGCTGTGTCTAAAATCATTTTCCTTATGTTCGCATAGTGCATGCGCTCGCCTTTGCCGTTTATCAAAAGAGGCGCGCTGCTTTGTTTTGCTTTCGGGTGGACAGCCAAATAGTCCAGCAGGTAAGGCCGGCAGTTCTTGACCGGAAGGCTTCTAACCTGTGTTTTGCTCTCGCTTATTTGGAACAAAACGTATTCTCCTCTATCTTCGACATTCTCGAGGTTCATGCTGCCAAGCTCTGAGATTCTGCACCCGAGGTCGGCGAGCGCGGCAATAATGAATTTATCCCTGGGCTTTCTTGCCGCTTGAATCAATTGCTCAAAGTCGTCAAGCCCGAGCCGGTTTGTTGGCACGCCGTTTGCTTTTCCCCTGCGCGGCTTAATCCACTTCACGACTTCAGGGTATTCGTCAAGGCCGTAAAGCCATTTATAGAATTTTTTGAGGATTGACTGATATTTTATTAGTGTCCAGGTAGTTAGTTCGTTGCCGCGCAGCGAATCAACAACAACCTCAATGTCTTTTTTTGTGGCTGCCTTGAAAGGTTTTGGCAGCATTGTCGCAACCCTGTGCATGACCTGGATGTTTTTGCTTCCGGTTGCGGGCGAGAAATCGCGCAGGGACTTGGCATATTCTAACAGCGTTGCCTTGTTCTCCACGTTAATCTTTTTGTCTTGCTCTATCTTCAGTTTGTAGCGCTCGAAAGTGTGAGCGTAATTGTGAATGTCCTTATTGGCTTGCATAGAAGCCCAACCTCCATTTTGTTTCTAAGGCACGTCTTACTACACCGCACCCTATTTAAATCTTTGCTGGACTTCCTTACAAACCACTCTATCGCCCGAGGGAGGACTTGAACCTCCGACCTTCCGATTTCAGTAAGGCCTCCGTTAGGAGGCACCAAACTGTTAGAGATTTGGTTTTTTAACAGTCGGGCGCTCTACCTGTTGCTCCAGAAGAAACCGGTTTTACCGGCTTGCCTCTGTCTGAGCTACTCGGGCAAAAATTAACCTGCTCAACTTAACTATATTCAAAAGGTTTTTATAAGTGTTCATAAAAGCATAGCTGGCGCGCCGCGGGCGCGTGACGCGGAATTGCGGAAGCGCGGCGGCCCGCTTTTTTCTGGGATTCTTTTTGCCGTTAACAAAATCCAAAATGTTTGTTTTTTTGTTAATTCATCCGCGTGAATTGTTCCACAATCGACGCATTCCGGGTTCGTTGATTGTGGAACTGTTTTTGTTAACAAAAACAGGCAAAAAGCGTTAATTGTTAATCAGCTATATGCCCCCGAAATGCCAATCAGGGCAAAATTAACACTTTTTTCAGCATATCGGGTTATGTTAAGTTAGTGTTAACAGTGTTTTGGGGCAAAAGCCTTGTTTAAGGGGGTTTAGTGAAAATAGGGGCATATACATAATGCTTGTGGCGTTATCTTTTCCCCGTTCGCAAAATAAGGCGAAATATGGCTCTTCTACATAAAAAGGAACCTATATTAAGGAGTTTAGGGGCTATATTACTGGCAATTTTTACGTTTTTGCCGATTCTAGCAGAATACTTTGGAGGGGTGGTAAATTGAGAAGCATTGTGGAAAACGCTATAAGTAAGAGCGCTAAAACTACTGAGGAGGACAAGATCGAAGAATTCGGTTCTCCGAAGATAATGGTCATAGGAACAGGGGGTGCTGGCTGTAACGCGGTCAACAGGCTTGCGAGCATGGGTGTCGCGGGCGCACAGCTGGTTGCAGTTAACACAGACAAGCAGCACTTGGCAATCGTCAACGACGAGTTGACAAAAATCCTTATTGGAAAAAGCGTTACGAGAGGCCTTGGAGCAGGCGGTTACCCGGAAATCGGGGCAAAAGCCGCTGAAGTTTCGCGCTCGGCTTTGGAAGAAATCCTGAACGGAGTGGACATGCTGTTCATTTCCGCGGGAATGGGCGGCGGAACAGGAACCGGCGCAGCTCCGATAATCGCGGAAATCGCAAAAGAGCAGGGCGCGATTGTAATCGCAATCGTGACATACCCCTTCGCCCTTGAAAAAGCAAGGCTAATCAAGGCTGAGGAAGGAATCGAGGCACTGAGGCAAGTAACAGACACTGTCGTTGTCATCGACAACAACAGGCTTGTAGAGCTTGTCCCGAACCTGCCGATACAGGACGCGTTCAAGGTCGCGGACGAGGTCATAGCGAGGACAGTCAGGGGAATAACCGAGACAATCACGCAGCCAAGCCTCATAAACCTCGACTACGCGGACGTGCGCGCGGTAATGAGCAACAAGGGCGTTAGCGTTATTGCTGTTGGAGAGAGCAAGAGCGTTGACAAGGTCAACGAGGTTGTCGAAGACACCCTCAAGAACGCGCTGCTGGACGTGGACATCACCGGCGCATCAGGCGCATTAATCCATATCACAGGCGGGCCGGAACTAACCTTGGGAGAGGCGAACGCTGTCGGCGAAATGCTGGTAGAGCAGATCGACCCCAAGGCGACAGTAATCTGGGGCGCAAGGGTTGACCCAACGTTCGAGAACAAGATTGAGGTAATCGCAATCTTCACGGGAGTGCACAGCCCGTACATAAGGGGACCCCACGAGGCTCCCGCAAGAAGCAGCGGCGGCAAGGGCGACCTTGGAATAGATTATGTCAAGTAAAAATAGTTGTGATTGGAAGCCGGGCTCAGCTGCCCCCTTCCAATTCTTTTTCTTTTTTTAATTTTTCCTCTCGCGCAGCCCGCGCATTTCCGCGCCGGCGCTGTGGAATTGCCGCCTGTAGCGCGCGAGGGAATCTTCGAGTTTTTTAATGCCCCGCGGCACGCGATTCGAAGCCTTTATGTATTTTATGGAACGCCTGATCTGTGAAATCGCGGCCAGCGTCCTGAGCTTCTTCCGGCGCAGGGCCCCCAGCCGAAACCATGTTACTATGCGCTTTGGCATTTTTTCTCAACCTACAAAAACAGCGGCAGGGCGTTAGCGAGTATTATCGCGCCGACTATCCAGAGCATCAGCCTGCCGATGAATTTTTCTGTTTCCTTCTTGTTCATGCGCAGGAACCCGAAGTATGGCAGCAGCAGTATTTTCGCTATTTTTCCGCCGTCGAAGGGCTCTGTAGGGAGGAAATTCACTATTGCGATAAGGAAATTCAGCAGTATCAGCCAGAATAAGAAATCAATCGCCACTCCGCTTGCGGCCGATAGCGCCTCGAAAGACGCCGGCGGCGTGTAATTCGGGTTCGGCTTTTCGGTGATGGCAAAGCTCGCTATGCCGAGCTCGTTTGGGACAATTGTCGTTTTAACGTGGGCACCGTTCGTATCAGTCGCTTCCACTGTAAAGGGCTTTTTGTTCCCGTACAAGGCAAGCGAGACATCGTCCGCCGTCGCGATGTTCCTGTCGTTTATTTTCAGCAACAGCATTCCGGGCGCGATTCTTCCGAACGCCGGGTTGCCGTATGCCTCGCCGCAGCCGATGTCTATGTTCTGGTCGACTGATGTTACAAACACTCCCGCAATGCTGTTGAGCCTGACCTCCTTGAACCATGCGCTGAAGAACGGCACGAAAACAACCAGCAGGAATATTGTTACCAGCAGCGGCAGCGCCATGCTTGCGAAGAGGTTCGATGACGGGCCCGCGCTGTACACCCTTGCCTGTTCAAGGGGTTTTGCGCGCTTAAGCTGTTTTTCGTCCGGCTCCACAAAAGCCCCGAATGGCAGCAGCCCGACAAGCACCAACCCGGCGCTTTTTATCCTGATTTTTGCCTTGCGCGCGAGAGCCCCGTGCATTCCCTCGTGCAGCAGCATCATTATTACGAACGAAATCCAGCCGTGCAATGGCACCGCTATCGGCGCTATCTTCGGTATCTGGACTCCGGGGATAATCAGCCCGATGCCAGGGCAGGCCTTTTTTCCCGCGAGAATGCTGTTCAGTATGAATCCGCCGTATGCCGCAAGCGTCACCATCAGCGCGCCGGACAGCCCGGTCACGCTGAACGCTATTTTCACCCAGATGTCGCTCCATGAGATGAACGGGTTGCTGAACAACACCTGGAACACGAAGAACATTCTTGAAAGCAGTTCCAGGATGAAGTAGAGCAGGGACGCGGAAACCGCGAACAGCGCAATCCTGAACGGCCTGCTTTTTCCCCGCCCCCAGAGGTAATCAACCGCGACTGCGCCGAAGCCGAATATCAATCCGGCGTCCGCGATTGCGTTAAGGGTTCTTTTGTGCTTTTTGAAACCGTCAAGCAGCGGCAGGAAGCGCCTTGTCTTTATTAATGAGACTAAGTAGTATGTCTGCGCCTTCCCGGTCTTTTTCAGCACATAAGTCGAGCCGAAGAAGAAAAGGAAAGCCCCAACAGCCCATAGCAGCACTTCCGTTAAAAACGCAGTGTCCATTTTTCACTTTTCCTTCAGCTTTATCCCGAGCTCTTTCTGCAGCTTTGCAATCAGCGCATCGCTCGGCTTTACCGACTCGCTTTCAATCCTGTGCAGGACTGATTCCTTTTCAAAAATCTTTTTTGCGGCTTCCGCCGCGGTAAGCCCCTTCCGTTCGCGCGCTTTCCTTATTAAATTTCCATAGCCCTGCACCAGGTCAAGCCCAAGGTCGAATTTTTCCCCTCCGCCCGGAACAAACCCCTGGAACGCGTGCGGCTGGGCTGTTTTTGCCGGGCCGTGCGGCATTACGGCTTCAATTGGCTTTTCCCTTCCAAAGGAAGCGCATTCAGCGCAAACCATAAGGGTGCTTCCGTCGACCTCGATTGCCTTTTTCTCCCTTAAGCGCGCACCGCATATCTCGCAGTCCATAACGCAGACAGATTAAAAAAGAAAAATCATTTTAAATTGGTTATAATCGGCTGTTGCGCCATAAAAGCCATTTTTAATTTTTTCCAGTCAAATGTTTAGTGATCAAATGGGCACTGCGATAGGCGAAATTCTCGAAAAACAGGAGATAGGCCTCGCTTTTTTGAACGGGAGAATGGTCGGCGTTGACGCGTTCAACACGCTTTACCAGTTCCTTTCAGTAATAAGGGGCAGCGACGGCACCCCGCTGATGGACAGCAAGGGGCGCGTGACATCGCACCTCACCGGGCTGCTTTACAGGACGCTGAACCTTCTTGAGGCCGGCGCACAGCCGGTTTTTGTTTTTGACGGAAAGCCCCACGAACTGAAGGGCGAAACAATAAAAGAGCGGCAGCGGATAAGGACCGATGCGAAAAAGAAATTCGAGGAAGCGCGGGAAAAGGGCGAGGATGAGGAGGCGCGCAAATACGCGCAGCGGGCAGTGCAATTGAGCGAGGAGATGATTAACGGCGCAAAGAAACTGGTTGAACTCCTGGGGCTGCCTGTCATTCAGGCGCCAAGCGAAGGAGAGGCACAGGTTGCGGCGATGGTTGAGAGGGGCGATTTGTACGGCTGCGTTTCGCAGGATTACGACGCGCTGCTGTTCGGCACTGACAGGCTTCTTCGGAACATCACGATAAGCGGAAAGAGAAAGGCGCCCGGCAGGAATTTTTACTACGAAATAAAGCCCGAGATGATTGAGTTGCGCGCTAACCTGAAGCGCCTGGGGATAGACAGGAGAAAGCTGATTTGGATTGGAATCCTTGTTGGAACGGATTTCAACAAAAAGTTCCCGGGGGTCGGGCCGAAAACCGCGCTGCAGCTGGTGCAGAAGCACAGCAGCTTTGAAGAAATAATACGGAAAACAAAGCACCAGCCGCTATTCGACCACGAGGAGATAGAGGAACTTTTCATGCACCCGCATTTCACGGAAAAATATGAAATAAAGTTCGGCTTGCCGGACAGGGAGAAAATAAAAAAATTTTTGTGCGAGGAGCATGATTTCAGCGTTGAGCGCGTTGAAAGCGCGCTGAACAAAATAAGCGAAAAAATGGGGGAAAAGGGCGCGCAGAGCAGGCTGGGGCAGTGGGGCTGAACAAAAATGCGCAGGAAAAACGCGGGCGGTATTTAGGGCGCGCTTCAACCGCCTTTCAACGGGACAAAAACAAAGCAGCAGCGCCTTTCTTTTTCGGCGGCTTTGCCGTTTTCTTTTCCAAGCAGAACCATCTCCTGCGAGAACTTTCCGCCAACCGGGGCGACAAGCTTTCCCCCTTCGGCCAACTGGCCAATAAGCAAATTTTGGGTTTCGCCCGCCGCCGCGCTCACGAGAATCCTGTCAAACGGCGCCTCTTCTTTCCATCCTTTCCTGCCATCGCCGCAGCGCAATTGGATGTTTTCATAGCCGATTTCCGCAAGCGCCCTTGCGGCGCGCTGGTGCAATTCGTGCACTATCTCTATCCCGAAAACAGCGCCTTTTTTGCCGACGATTTCAGACAGCAGAGCCGCAACGTATCCGCTGCCAGCGCCGATTTCAAGCACTTTTTGCGCTTTCCGCGCCTGCAGCATTTCCAGCATTACCGCGATTGTGCTCGGCTGGCTTATGGTCTGGCCGCAGCCTATCGGAAAGGCGTCGTCGCTGTAAGCGTAGCCAATGGATTCTTCCGGAAAGAATTTTTCGCGCGGCACCGAAAGAAAAGCCTGTTTTATTGCCTCGCTCCGCAGGCTTCCGCCCGCGGCCATTTCCAGGGCAAGCCGCTTTCTCTGCTCCGCGAACTTGTTTTCCTTCAACCGGATTTCTCCCTTTCCCGAATCAGTTTCATCAGGTCCTTGAACTTGCTCAGGGTGCCGAGCTCTTCCTCGGAAACAACCGGCACTTCAGCAATCCTGCTGAACCTTGTTTCCTGGGTTATTATCACCGGCTTTCCCTTAAGGACGCGCCTCGCCTTTCCAAGCTCCAGCGCCTTGGCCTCAAGGCATGCCTTCTGCTTTCCCCTGCCGATAAGAAGCCCCTCGCTGGGCTGGCTGTATGCCCTGAATGGCGCGTGGTTGAAAAAAGCCATTTCTACGCCAAGGTCCCTGACTTTTTCAAGCGCCTCATCGCCGATGGGCCCGCCGTAGAATTTTTCCCCTGCGCCTTTTTTCCCGCGTTCCATCTGAAGAAGGTTTATCTGCCTTACAAGCACTGTGTCAAGCGCATCCTCAAGCTTTTCCGCTGTCGCAAGCGACGTGGAAGCGCCTTTCTCGTACCTGTACACTGACTCTATTGTGCTGCCGATTTTTTCGGCAAGCTCGCTCAGCGTCAGCCCCATTTCCTTGCGCCTGCTCCTGAGCTGCTGGCTGTCCAGCTCCACAATCTCCTTCCCCTTGAAGTACCTTACAGCGGGAAACTTTTGCTCCAGCAGATCCCTGAAGCTGCGCAGGCTAAGCGCCATAATGCCGTGCCTTTCGTAAAGCACGCCGTCCCGCAGGCCAAATGCCTTGCTTTTCTCGCCGATTATCAGGGCCGCAGCGTTGAAAAGAACAGCGATTTTGCGCAGTTCTCCCGCGTGCTCCTCCCGCAGGGCGTCAATGTTGTTGAAAACCTTTACCACAAGCGCGCTGTCCGCCCTGCGCGCGGCAAGGTCAAAGCACGCGTTGCTGTGCGGAAAATGCTCCACCATAAAACCCTTTTCCTTCAAAAGAGCAATCGCCCTCAGCAGAATTATTTCCCTCAATCTTTTTTCACCACAATACTAAGATTCCGCAAAAAGTATTTAAGGGGTTTTTTGCGCAGGCCTGCAAAGGCTTGGATTAGCCGAAAGACCATATTTTGCCGGAGAGCCACGCCTCAGGAAACCCCTGCGAGGAAGCCGAAAAGCGCGACGAGCATTGCCGCCTTTGCCATTGCCTGGGCCCGGGGGAAATTCTTCTTTGCAGTTTCCCCGAAGCTCAGGAGGAAAATGAAATTCGCTGCCGAGACAACCGCGACGAAAGCGATTTTTCCGAATGCGAGCGCCACCACCGGCACGTAAACAAGAAGCATCGCCAGCAGGTAATAGATGAAAACTATTGCTTCAACCTTTTTCCAGCCCAAAAGCATCGGCAATGTCACCTTGCTGCCCCTGTCGGCCTCAACATCCTCGATGTCCTTTATAAGCTCGCGCGCCATGTTCGCGAAAAAAGCGGACGCCGCGAGAACGGCGATTATTTTGTATTCGCCTAAAAGGGAAGCGCCGAAAACAAGCGTGAAAGAGGTTCCGGCTGCGACAACAATGTTGCCGAAATACTTCGCTTTTGTGAGAACCGCGCTGTAAGCGATGTAAAGCAGGGTGAAACCCGCGGCAATCGCGATTGAAACAAGCGGCAGGAAGAGCGCCGCAAGCGCGTTCGCGATAACAAGAAGCGCAAGCGAAAAAGCCAGCGCGGCTTTTGGCTTTATCCTTCCGCCCGGAATGGGCTTTTTTGGGTGAAGCTTCTTATCAATGTTCCTGTCGAAATAATCGTTTATCGCGATTCCGCCCGCGCAAACCAAAAAAGCCGCTGCCATTGCCGCGAAAACAGCGGCATCCGGCATCCGGATTGCGCCGGCCGCTATGCTATAGCCGATGAACACCCCGAAAGCAGCCATTGCGCAGTTAAGCGGCCTGATTATTCTCACGAAATCCAATGCGCCCATTCGTTAAAATTGATTGCTAAAAATCTTATTAAATTAACCTATTTCAAGAATAATAGTATGCGCAAATCCTGGCAGCAATTCCACGCCGACGTGAAACGCCTCGCCGCAAAATTCGGCCCCTACAGGCCGGACATTATCGCGCCCGTGATGCTCGGCGGCCTGGTTCCAGCGGCAATAATAGCGAAGGAACTCGGCATAAAGGACGTGAGGCCGATTGACATAGAGCGCGAGGGCGAAAAGCGGATGCTCGCCTACGATGTGCAGGGCAGCATTGCGGGCAAAAAAGTGCTTATCCTTGAGGACGACCTGCCGACCGGAAAGGGGCCCGCGCTCGTGAAAAAGATTTTCGGGCAAAGGGGAGCGGAAGTCAAAATCGCCGCAGTGTACGCGACGCCAGAGAGCAAGCCGATTGCGGATTTCTTTGCAACAGTTTTAAAGGAGCCCCCTGATTACCCGTGGAAAAAATTCCATCGCGGAGACAGGCTGAGAAAATGAAAAGCAATAAAGCAATTGATGCTGCGGGCCTGCTTGAAAAAGTGCGCGCCCAAAAGCCGTTGGTGCACCATATAACCAACTGGGTGACAATCGGCGACTGCGCGAACACCGTGAGGGCGGTTGGAGCCCTGCCGGTGATGGCGCACGCGATTGAGGAAAGCGCCGAGATGCAGTCGATTTCAAGCTCGCTGGTGCTGAACATCGGCACTCTCACCCCGGAAATTGTCGCGAGCATGGTCAGCGCGGCAAAAAAAGCGAACGAATTGCGGCATCCTGTCGTGCTGGACGCTGTCGGCGCAGGCGCGACCGCGCTTAGGGCAGAGAAAACGTTTGAGATAATGCAAAAGGCGCGCGTGGACATTTTAAAGGGAAACAGGAGCGAAATCGCAAAGCTGGCGGGAGAAAACGTGTCAACCAGGGGCGTTGAATCCGGCAAGGTTTCCGGCGACATGGCGAAAATAGCCGAAACGCTTGCGAAAGAAAAGGGTTTTGTTGTTGCAGCAACAGGAAAAGAGGATATTGTAGTTTCACCTTCGGGAAAAAAATTTATCGTGAAAAACGGGCACGCGATGATGGGCGAGTTTGTGGGAAGCGGCTGCATGGCTGCTTCGGTTATCGGCTGCTTTGCAGGGGTGGAAAGCGATTTCGCAAAAGCAGGCGCCGCGGCCCTTTCATGCTTTGGAATCGCCGGTGAGATTGCGGCAAAAAAAGCCTGCGGGCCGATGGAATTCAAGCAGCGGCTTTTGGATTCCCTTTATGCGCTTGAAACGAAAACAGTTAAGAAAATGCAGAGGATTGGGGAAACCGAATGAAAATAAAAGGGCTTTACTTTGTAACTGACAGCACGCTCAGCAGGCTCGGCGTTCTTGAGGATGTCCGGCTTGTTGTTGGCGCGGGCTGCGGGATTGTGCAATACCGGGAGAAGATGAAAAGCACTGCCGCAATGGTTCTGGAAGCAAAAGAAATAGCAAAGCTGTGCAAGCCGAAAAAAGCGCTTTTTCTGGTCAACGACAGGGTTGACGTTGCGCTCGGCGCCGGGGCTGGCGGAGTGCACATCGGCCAGGGCGACATGCCGTTGCCGGCGGCGCGGAAAATCCTCGGGAAAAAGAAAATAATCGGGGTTACGGTGCACAATGCCGCGGAGGCAGTTCTGGCCAAGAAGGGCGGCGCGGATTACGTGAGCGTTTCCCCGATTTTTGCGACGGCCACAAAGAGCGATGCCGGCGCGCCGTGCGGCGTTGAATTGATAAAAGAAATCAAGAAGAAAGTGCGCCTGCCGGTTGTCGCAATCGGCGGAATCAACGAAAGCAACCTGCGGGAAGTGCTCGGCGCAGGGGCGGATTCCGTTGCAGTGGTTTCCGCTATTGTCTGCGCGCCCAATCCCGGCGATGCCGCAAAAAGGATTATCTCAAAAATAGGCGGATTGAAATGACACAACTGCAGGAAGCGGAAAAAGGAAAAATTACGGCTGAAATGCGGGCCGCCGCAAAAGGCGAGCCGGTAAGCGCCGCAAAATTGCGCAAACTGATTGCAGCAGGAAAGGCGGTGCTGCCCGCAAACGCCAGGCACAATGGCCTGAAGCCGATTGCCATCGGCGCCGGGCTGCGCACCAAGGTGAACGCAAACATCGGGGCTTCGCCGTTGCACGCGAATCTGAAGGAAGAGCTCTGCAAGCTTTCGGTTGCGCTGCATGCCGGCGCAGACACTGTAATGGACTTGAGCATCGGCGGAAACATTGATGCCATAAGAAAACAAATTTTGAGGAAAGCGCGAGTTCCAATCGGAACAGTCCCGGTTTACCAGGCTTTCGTTGGCAGGAAAGTTGCCGACGTAAGCGAGGACAGCATGTTCAACGCTATTGAAAAGCACTGCAGCGACGGCGTTGACTTCATTACAGTGCACAGCGGCGTAACGCGCAAAGCCCTGCCGCTCGCGCGGAAGCGCCTCACCGGCGTTGTGAGCAGGGGAGGCAGCCTGCTGTTGCGCTGGATGGCCCAAACAGGCAAAGAAAACCCGCTTTACAGGAATTTCGATTGCCTGCTGGAGATTGCAAAGGAAAATGATGCTACGCTCAGCCTTGGCGACGGCCTGAGGCCGGGCTGCCTGAAGGATGCGACCGACAGGGCGCAGCTGCAGGAATTGCGCCTGCTCGGAAAGCTCGTAAGGAAAGCGAGGGCAGCCGGCGTGCAGGCAATGGTTGAGGGCCCGGGCCATGTTCCGATTAACCAGATAGAAAAGAATATCAAATTGCAGAAAAAAATCTGCGGCGGCGCGCCCTTTTACGTTCTCGGGCCGCTTGTCACTGACATTGCGCCGGGCTATGACCATATCACAAGCGCAATCGGGGGCGCGCTTGCGGCTTACTACGGCGCGGATTTCCTGTGCTATGTGACCCCAAGCGAGCATCTCGCTCTTCCGAGCGTGCAGGATGTCAAGGAAGGCGTTATTGCGGCGAGAATTGCGGGGCACGCGGCAGACATTGCAAAGGGAATAAAGGGCGCGCGGGATTGGGACGACAGCATGAGCTTTTACAGGAAAAAGCTCAATTGGAACAAGATGTTCGAGCTTGCTATTGACGGCGAGAAAGCAGGGGCTTACAGGCGCAATTCGCATGCGAAAGGCAAGCGCTGCACAATGTGCGGGGAATTCTGCGCGATGAAGGGGCTGTGACACATGAGGCGGAGGCTGGCAAGGGCAATGGCACGCACAAGGGCTTTAAACGGCCAACGCCCAAGAAAAAAAGTGGTTTTTGTATGCCTGCAGGGCGGTTGGTCAGGGGGGATGGTTAAAATATTTAGGGTTTTCCTGCGGAGGCACGGGCTGGAAAAACAAATATCGGTCTTCAAGGCGGGCGCGAGGGCCAAAAGGTTCGCGAGTGTCCTGAGCGGCGCACATTCTGTTGTTTCTGTTTACTTTGGCGCCCCGACGCTTGAAAAAATTTATCCCGAAGCCGGTTGGAGAAACATCAGGCGCCTTGCGCCCCGCGCGATTCGAATTAATCCAGTATACAAAACACGCGGCGGCCATCCGCTAAACATCCTGGACCTTGACAGAACTTTTGGGGCAATCCTGAAAAGTTTTAAGGGCGGTGGGAAAAAATGAAAATCAAGAGCATCGGCGGGGAGATCGGCCTGATTCAGATGATAAAGCGCGGGCCTCGCAGCAAAAATGTCCTTGTGGGCATCGGCGACGATGCGGCTGTTGTGCGCTTTGGCGGAAAAAAGCTCGTTTGGACAATAGACATGCTTGTGGAGGATGACCATTTTTCCCTTAAGTGGAGCAAGCCCAAGCAGATTGGCATGAAGCTGATGGAAGTGAATGTAAGCGATATCGGGGCGGTGAACGCGCGGCCGCTTTACGCGCTGGTAAGCATCTGCCTTACTAAGGGAACAAGCGTGGGGTTCGTGAAGGGATTGTATGCGGGCATCTACAGCGCGGCGCGGAAATACGGCGTTGATGTCATCGGCGGGGACACAACTCACGGTGAGAAAATAGTGCTTGATGCCACAATGATTGGCGAGCCGGCCGGAAGGCTTTGCCTGAGAAGCGGCGCTAAGCCGGGCGACTATATTTTTGTGAGCGGGCAGATTGGCGGCAGCGCAGCGGGGCTTGAATTGTTAAGGCACAAAATCAAGGGGTTTGCGGGAATCAAGAAAAGGCATTTGGAGCCAGTGGCGCAATTGCGAAAAGCGCTGCTGATTGGGAAGATTGCGCGCGCGATGGAGGATGTGAGCGACGGCCTTGCGAGCGAGGTCCGCAATATCTGCCGCGAGAGCAAATGCGGCGCGGAGATTTTTATTGAGAAAATTCCGATCGCGGCTGACGTGAAAAAAGCCGCTGCGGCAGTGCGCAAGAGCGCTGTCGGCTGGGCGCTTTTCGGCGGAGAGGATTTCCAAATCGTGTTTACTGTTAGTGCGAAAAACCTGAAAAAAGCGGGAAAATTGGGAACGCTGGTCGGAAGGGCAATAAACGGAAGAAAAATTTATCTTGTAGAGAACGGGAAAAAGAGCGAACTGCGAAAGGCTGGATACGACCATTTCGCCTGAAAAGCTTGAATCTATTACGCTTTCTTTACCTTATGCTTTAGCCTGAGCCTTGCGCTGCCGCATTTCCTGCACTTGACAGGCTTCGTGCCGGTGCCGAACCTGTTCTTGGCGTTGCACCTCATGCAGACCCACTGGTTCCTGAAAAGCCTTGCGTCAGCTTCCTCGAATCGCGCCATGTTTTGCCCGCCCTAACAAAAATCCTTTTAAAAACAACGAGTTAAACTCTCTTATAGTAATATAGTAAATCAATTAAATAGTTCGTCTGCAACAACTTATTTAAACCAATTGCCCCGGTAGTGTAGCCCGGTTAAGCACACGAGCCTTTCAAGGCCTTTTCTTTAAAAAAGAAAAGCCCTGGGAAAAGAAAGGCAACGCTTTGCGTTGCCAGGCAAAGTAAAACTTTGCCTTGGTTTGGCTTTGCCAAACCTTCTTTTCGAAACGTTGGAAAGCAAAGCCTTCCGACGTTGAAGAGAGCTTGTAGCCAGGGTTCGAATCCCTGTCGGGGCATTAGCCACTAATTCTTTGCCCTCAGGCTCTCCTTTAAAAAAGATTACCCGCCTTTAATTGCAGTTATTAAGACCAAATAATAATAGGGCCCTTTTTTTGTCTTTTTTGAATTTATGGCCAAGGCTTTCAATGTACGGCATCCTTTTGCTTGTGAGAATTCCTGGCCTTGTTTTTCTTTTAGCTTCAGAAAAAGTAATCGGGCCTCTCGGGGGCGGCACATGCCTGCCGGCCTGCGGCTGCAGAATAGGCTTCCTTGGTTCAGGTCTTGCCCTGAGCTTATATTTAAACCCGCCCGAAAACTCCCCTAGAAACCCAAAAATAAGCACTTATTAACCTTTTTCCGTGAATTCGTTAAGTTTAAATATATCCTCGGTACAGTAATATTATTATGAGAAAAATATTTTTTTTGCCGGCAATTTTTATTCTCGCAATGGCGCTGAACGCCAGCGCCTGCTTGCAGGGCTATTATTGCGGCGGCTCTTACAGCCCGCTTCATTACCCGAACAGCTACTACAACATGTACTACTACAATAACGCTTACAGCGGCTATGGCGGATACTCGAATTACACTTACTACAACCCGTACTACTACGCCAGCTACGGCGGCGCTTACTACGGCGGAAGCTATTGGAGTTATCCGGCGCCTTCGGTATATTACTACGCCCCGTACTACAGCTATTACCCCTACAACACATACAGCTACTCCCCGGGATTTTACGTGTACGGCTACATCTAAGGCTTGCACCGGCAGCGCAAATCACGCCGCCGCCATACAGCCCATTCACCACGCTTCTGAAAAAGCGTGCGTTCTGAGCTGCGGCGGCGTAAAGCAAGCGTTTTTAAATTCTTTTTTCTTTTAGTTTGTCTGATTAACCGACTCAAACGATTTTGAATGGCTACAAGGAAACGCGACAGCAGCAGGTTTAAGAAAACACGGGCCATACAGCGCTGGAAATGGCGCAAGAAAAAGATGCGCAGGAAAAAGAGAAAAAAGCGCTACCTCAGGCAAAGAGCCAGAGCATAAGGGTTGTTGCGCGGTTTTTTTCAAAAAACTTTTTTTATTCTTTTTTTTAGGGATTAGCCGGAAGGCCGGGGCCAGGAGCCATTAAAACAAGCGCTTCTGCCTTCTGCTGGGCTAGATGAAGAATTGCAGCGCGATAAACCCGGCTATGAAAGCGATGTAGTGAATGTACAGGATATGGTACATGCGCCGCATGTCGGCCCCCTGGGGATTTTTCAGCGCGGTTTTGTACAAAGGCGCGGGAATAACCATTGCGATGCCAAGGGCCAGATACTGCCACGGCAGCACAGTGAGCGCGGAGAAAACATAGGAAAGCCCGCCGGCAAGAAGTGAAAAGTACGCCAAACGCCTAAGCTTCCTTTCGCCGAAAAGCACAACGCTGCTTTTCATGCCGAGCTTTTTCTCGTGGTCTTTGCTGGCCATCCTGTAAAGCCCGAAGCCGCCGAACTGCAATCCGAGGACGAACAATAGCATTGGCAGCGGCGCGTTGAAGGCGGGAACGAAAAGCACCCAGCCGCTGTAGAACCTGAAAATCGGGTTCACAAGAGAGCCGCTGATGAGGTCGACTACGGGCTTTTTCTTCAAATTGAACGGCGGCATTGTGTACATCCACTGGTTCAAAAGCATTGCCAGGATGCAGAGGAGGAACAAAAACGCGCCGCTAATCTGCACTGCAATCGCAATGGCAATTGCGATAAGCGCAAGGGAAAAAGCGAGCCCGGCTTTTGCCGGAACCGCGCCGCTCGGCAGGGGCCGCTTCCTTTTTACAGCATGCAAAGAGTCGGCTTTCCTGTCGGTGTAATCGTTCAGCGCGTACAGGCCGCCCCAGAGCAGTGCGACTGACGCAAACCCGGCCAGGAAACGCAGCCAGTCCAGCTGCACGCCCGCAACATAATGCGCGGCAACAGCGGCAATAGCCATGTTGCCGAAGCTTTTGCTCCATTCCATTGGCCGCATCAGCCGCAGCAAACCCGAGAAGAGGGGGAGCATAAGGTTATTTTTGCAATAAAAGAATAAATACAGCACTGTTTGCTTTTGTGCGGTGCGGAATTAATTATATTAACTGTTTCAGAGAAATGTAGTTTATGATTTCGGTAATAGTGCCGGCTTACAACGAGGGAACGAACATCGAGAACTGCTTGCACTCGCTGCTCAGCCAGAAATTCCCGCGCAACGAATTTGAAATAATCGTGAGCGACAGCAGCAGCACGGACAACACCGCTGCTGTTGCAAAAAAACTCGCTGACAAGGTTGTCGTCTGCAAAAAAGTCAGCGCCGGATTCGGCAGGAACGCCGGCGCGAAAAAAGCAAAAGGCAGCATTATCGCATTCATCGATGCCGACAGTATCGCCGGAAAGAGCTGGCTGTCCGGCATAAAGCAGGGGCTTGGCGAAGAAAGCTGCGTCGCGTTAACCGGGCCGTTTGAATCGCTGGAGAAGGACTCGCTGCTGGTAACGCTTTTTTACTTTGGCTGGAGCCTTGAAAACCGCTTGGCGGCAGCCGCGGGGTTCCCACTTTTTCCCGGCTTCAATATCGCAGTAAAGAAAAAGGCATTCAATGCAGTGGGCGGATTCAGGGAAGACAACATGGTTTGCGAGGATTTCGACCTTTCGCTGAAATTAAGGAAGCTTGGAAAAGTAAAATTCAACAAAAAAATGTTCGCTGGGACATCGTCAAGGCGGATGAAAGAGATGGGAATCGCAAGGTACGCCCTGCACGGGCTCATGTATCTTTTGTTCAAAAAGAAATACACCTGGGCGGACCACCGGCCCGATTGGTGAGCAAAACATGGACGCTTCGGCTTACAATAGCGCTATTTACAGAAGCGGCGGGAAACTTAACGGCAGGTACTATGGTTTATTTGACAGCAGGGTAAAAAAAATAGTCGGAACGCTAAGCGGGACTGAAGGAATTCTGCTGGACATTGGCTGCGGCGACGGGACAATTACCCTGCAGCTTAAGAAAACTCTCGGCTGCGAAGTCAGGGCTGTTGACCTGATCCAAAAAAACGTGGACAATGTAAAAAAGCTCGGTATTCCGGCAACGCAAGTTGACTTAAACAGGGACCGGCTGCCGTTCAAAGACGGCAGCATCGACTGCGTTTTTGCCGGGGAAATCCTCGAGCACGTTGTGGACAGCGAAGGGCTGCTGCTTGAAATGGGAAGGGTGCTGCGCAGGGGCGGCACGCTGCTGCTCACTGTCCCAAATGTCGCGAGCTGGTACAACCGGGTGATAATGCTCTTCGGCTATCTGCCGCACTACATCGAATCCGGCAGCAGAAAATCGTATGGAACGCCTTTTGGCGAAATAAACGGCCATGTAAAAGCATTCACAAAAAGGTCGATAGTCGAAATGCTTGAAGAAAACGGCTTCGGGGTCGACACAGTAAGCGGCACGGGCTTCGCCAAAACAAGAATGGGAGAATATGAAAAAGGGATGTTGAAGTTCGGAAAAAAGCTGTTCTTTGTGGCAGAAAAAATTTTGAGCAAAAAAAGCAGTTTGGCGACAAATATAATAATAAAAGCGCATAAGATTTGAACAAAAAGTTAAAATAAGACAAAAAACAACAGGTTATCTGAATGGAGAGAAAAGCCCAGGCAGGAATGGAGTTTCTTGTAACCTACGGATGGGCTTTTGTTTTAATAATCACAATCATCGGCGCGTCAATGCTTCTTTTTGCGCCGCATTCAACAGTTGAGTTCAAGTCAAGCAGCAACGCGCTGATTGTGGTTACCGGAAGCATAGCCCAGGGAGGCGGCCCGGACAGCGTAAGGCTGCTGCTGAAAAACGCGACACAGGGCCAGATGAAAATAACCGCAGTAAACGCGACAGGCGACATCAACACAAACGCTGGCGCCCCGCCCAGGCTGAACGGCGCAGAATTCCCGGGAAGCGCCCCAAGCGGCGGTCAAATACGGATTGACAACATCGACGCTGAGCAAAAAACAAGCTTCAATGGAACAATAATAATCAGCTACAGGGACTTTGTTGGGCAGGAAAAAACCGCGGAAATCGCTGTCTCCGGAAGCGAGTGAAAAAACCCTGTTTTTAGGAAAAAAAATATTGGGCGAACGCAAAAAATGCCGTTGCGGGCTCGCAGCTATGGAAAACAAACTTACAGAAAAGTATTTATATACGTGTAATATGTAAATATTACTAATTGAGAGAGCCAAGCTGCAATTTCAATTGAAACTTGTGGCTATCTTTTTGCGGTTTTTAACCAGCTTCGTGCTGGGAGCAATTTCTAGTGCCAGGCACACAGTGTGCTTGGCTGTAAGGCTCGATGACCACTGCGGCGAAAAGCCGTGGTTATGAGTGCCAGAGTTTTTTTTGGCATGATGCAGGCCTGTGTTTGTCTGCTAAACATTGCAACGCTGGAAACCAATTGGTTTCCGACGCGTCGAAAAACCCCTTGGTTTTTCAACGACCAAAAGGCTTGCGATGCCTCGTAACGTTGGAAATCCATCGGATTTCCGACGCCTCGGAAAACCAGCGGTTTTCCAAGGAGCGATTGCTTTACAAGGAAGCAGCGACAAAAAAAAATAACCCAATTCCGTTAGTTTCAAAAACATCGAACAGCAATCGGCGGCAAAGCCGGACGCGATTCATCCCAAATTCGGCAATGCGATTCTATTCGATGAAATTCCAGCTGATCCTGCTGGAGGATACTGCTATCGAAATCCGATTTAGACATGCAAGTCTCAAAGGCGTATACGGCGCCTTTGGCGGACGGCTCAGTAACACGTGGGTAATCTGCCCTTGGGACTGGTTAATCCCGGGAAACTGGGGATAATGCCAGATAGGCATAGGGAACTGGAATGTCTCTTTGCCCAAAAGCTCTTGCACCATGCAAGCAAGCGCCCAAGGATGAGCCTGCGGTGGATTAGGTAGTTGGCGGGGTAACTGCCCACCAAGCCGTTGATCCATACGGGCCTTGAGAGAGGTAGCCCGGAGAAGGACACTGAGATAAGGGTCCTAGCCCTACGGGGTGCAGCAGTCGCGGAACCTTTACAATGCGCGGAAGCGCGATAGGGGGATTTCGAGTGCTAGCTTTGCTAGCTTTTGCCAAGCCTAAACAGCTTGGCGAATAAATGGGGGGCAAGATACGTGCCAGCCGCCGCGGTAAAACGTACTCCATAAGTGGTATCCGCTCATATTGGGCCTAAAACGCCCGTAGCTCGCCCGAAAAGTCTTTGGTGAAAGCAGTCGGCTTAACCGATTGAATGGCCGAAGAAACTGCCGGGCTAGAGGCCGGAAGAGGTCAAGGGAATTTCAGGGGTAGCGGTGAAATGTTATGATCCCTGAAAGACCACCAGTAGCGAAGGCGCTTGACCAGTACGGTCCTGACAGTGAGGGACGAAAGCTGGGGGAGCGACCCGGATTAGATACCCGGTTAGTCCCAGCCGTAAACGATGTGGACTTGGTGTCCTAGCACCTACATGGTGCGGGGGTGCCGGAGGGAAGCCGTTAAGTCCACTGCCTGGGAAGTACGCCCGCAAGGGTGAAACTTAATGGAATTGGCGGGAGCTCACTACAAGGGGTGGATGCTGCGGTTTAATTGGATACAACCCCAGATAATCTTACCAGGGCCGACAGCAGGATGATGGACAGTCTGAAGGGCTTTCCTGACGCGCTGAGAGGTGTTGTATGGTCATCGTCAGCTCGTACTATGAAGCGTCCTGTCAACTCAGGCAACGGGCGAGACCCACACCCATAGTTGCGACTAGCCAATTTTTGGCTGGGCACTCTATGGGAACTGCAGTGGAAACACTGAGGAAGGAGTGGGCAACGGTAGATCTGTATGGCCCGAATGCCCTGGGCAACACGCGGCATACAATGGCTGGGACAATGAGTCTCGAACCCGAAAGGGCAAGGTAATCCCCTAAACCCAGCCTCAGTTCGGATTGAGGGTTGTAACTCACCCTCATGAACGTTTGGAATCCCCAGTAATCGCGCTTCATTAAAGCGCGGTGAATAAGTCCCTGAGCTTTGCACACACCGCCCATCAAGCCAGTTGAGTAAAGCTTGGATGAGTTGCCGTCACACGATGGCCACGATTCTGAGTTTTGCGAGACGGGCTAAGTTGTAACAAGGTGTCCGTAGGGGAACCTGCGGACGGATCACCTCCTTCAAAATTTCTTTACCTTGTGAAGCAAAAGCTTCACGAGGCCTCACGAAACTGAAAGTTTCGCAAGGGAAAAGAATTTTGATTAAAAATCGCTGCCGATTGGCGGCATACACAGGCCATTTTTTCTTGTGACGGGCGTCCGTGGTAGGCGACCGAAACAGCTGTGCGAGGCATAGGCCGAGCAAGGCCAACCGAGCATTAGCGAGGTTGTCCGAAGATGCCGGGCTGCAAAAGCATTTGCGGCCCCTCGCAAGCCAAACGGCTTGCAAGGCATGTCAATTGGCTGGGCTCGTAGATCAGCTGGTTAGATCGCCTGCTTTGCAATAACTTTTCTTTAGAAAAGAAAAGTTAACAAAAGAAAGCAGCGCTTCGCGCTGCGACAAAACAGCAGGAGGCCACGGGTTCGAATCCCGTCGAGTCCAAGAGCCTTTTTTGCTAACGCAAAAAAGCCTCGGGAAAAAAACCAATTGCTTCGCAATTGGAAGAGCCTTTTTTCCTGCGGGAAAAACGCCTCGGGAAAAAAATGGGAAAGAAAAGCAGCGCTTCGCGCTGCGGTTATATTCATCATTCATTATTTCCCCGCTTTTGCGGGGGTTTTATGGTGATGCAGGTCGCAAGTTTTTTTGCGACTGAAGGGGGAGGATGCTTGGGCAGCGCGGCCTGGCGCTTTTGCGGCTGGCTGTTTTGCTTTTGGCATTTTTTGATCCATGCATTGGAAAGTCTTCTCTGATAAAAAAAGCAAGTTCGTTTTCTTGCATTACTTTGCGTTGGCGATCAGCGCTTGGTTTTGCAAGAGCTAGTGTTCCATACAAGGAACCGTGCAAGCCGCTTAGTGGATAACTAGGCTCAACAACCGATGAAGGGCGTGGCAAGCTGCGATAAGCCTTGGCGAGACGCATGCAGTCTTTGAGCCAAGGATACCCGAATTGATCCGAAAGGATTGGAAACGCAGGGAACTGAAGCATCTTAGTACCTGCAGGAAAAGAAACCAATTGGGATACTGTTAGTAGCAGCGAGCGAAAACAGCATAGGGCAAACCGAATCCCGCGTGGCAACATGCGGGGGATGTGGTGTCGGCCCGGTTACATCCGAAGAGCATAGCCGAGGTGGGCTGGAAAGCCCCGCCATAGAGAGTGACAGCCTCGTAGGTGAAAGCCGATTGGATGATTTCCGGAGCCAGGAGTATTGTGCATCTGTTATTGCGCAAGAAAACTGGGGGACATTAACCTCCAACCCTAAACATTCGTTGAGACCGATAGCGTACTATGTACTGTGAAGGAAAGTTGAAAAGCATCCCTAACGGGAGATGAAAAGCGCTTGAAACTAGGTGGTCATAATCGGATTCTGCCCGAAAGAGTCGAAGCCCTGTGAAGAGAGCGTGGGAAACCGCGCAATCGAGCGGGGTGGATCGGGGTGGAATCGTTCGTCACGAAGCACGAGCAAGGGAGTTTAAGGTAGTGGCAAGGTTAATTCCATCATGGAAGAAGCCGTAGGGAAACCAAAAGCTGCGCAGTTCCGCAAGGAATGAGGCGGCGAGCGTAATAACTCAAGTCACTATTTTAAGACCTGAAGCCAGACGATCTACGCCTGGGTAAGATGAAGCCGCCCGTCAGGGCGGTGGAAGTCTGTTACCGGTTCTAGTCTATCTGTTCGGGTAACCTGGGTGTAGGCGCAATATACGATTCGCGTCTGGTAATGGCAGGTTCCTTCTGAAATAGGTCTAAGCCTAGCCTGGCTGGAGCAAGCTAGAGGGGTAGAGATACTGATTAGAAAGTACTGGACCGAGAGGTTTAGCTTTCTTGTCAAACTCCGAATCCGTTAGCTGCGAAGAAGGCCGGAGTTGGGGCGCCGGGGTAAGCTTGGTGTCCGTGAGGGGAACAACCCAGACTTGGGTTAAGGCCCAAAAATACTGGTTAAGTGTGAATCGAAAAGCGTCCTTGTCCTAAGACAGTGGGGAGGTTGGCTTAGAAGCAGCCACCCTTTAAAGAGTGCGTAACAGCTCACCCACCCACGGATAAGGGCATTGAAGATAATCTGGGCTAAACCAGTTGCCGATACCCAAGGTGGCATCCTGTTGGGTGCCATACTGTAAGAAGGTGCTCTGATAGCACAGAAGCCTCTCGGTGACGAGGGGTGGAGCTGTTAGAGATATGGATCCCTGCACTAGTAATAACGATAGAGCCGTGAGAATCGGCTCCGCCGAAAGGGCAAGGGTTCCTTAGCGCTAATCATTAGCTAAGGGTTAGTCGGTCCTAAGTCCTACCGCAACACGGTAAGGGCGAAAGGGAAACAGGTTCATATTCCTGTACCGCTTTAATACGTCTTCGGCAACGATAGTCTGTCTTCTGACGCGTTGGGCTAAGCCGGGCATGCTCGTCTGCATGCTTAACCGGAATAAATCTCTGGAGAACCGTAAGGGTGAGAAAGAGATTAAATCCGGGAACAGCCGCAAGGCCGGTTGAGGCCTGGCGCCCGTGAAAAGGGAGGCAGAAAGGATTTGAAAGCGACCGTACCAAGAACCGAGAAAGGTGCCCCTGGCTGAGAAGGCCAAGGCGTATCAGGGTAACCAAATTAAGGGAATTCGGCAAAATAGCCCTGTATCTTAGGTATAAAGGGTGCCTGCTCTGCAGAGGGCAGGTTGCAATAACACGGGGATTCCGACTGTTTAGTAAAAACACAGGTGGCTGCAAGCCCGCAAGGGTGCGAATAGCCGCCGATTTCTGCTCACTGCCAGTACGTGAAAACCTCTTCCAAGGGGTCTAAGCGCTGGTGAAGAGCGGGCCTAACTCTGAGGCTCTCACGGTAGCGTAATACCTTGCCGGTTGAATGCCGGCTTGCACCAAGGAAATAACGAGATTCCCACTGTCCCTAATTTGGGCCTGATGAACTTGCTTCCCCAGTGAATATGCGGGGAGATCCCAACGGGAAGAGAAGACCCCACGGAGGTTTACCGCAGCCTGATGTTGCAGCGTGGTTTTTGGAGTGCAGTGTAGATGGGAGCGCCGAAGCAATTTCGCAAGGAGTTGTGGAGCGACAATGGAACACCATCCTTTAAAAAGTATGTTGCTAACTTGCAAAAGAACAGCATTAGGTGGGCGGTTGGACTGGGGCGGTACGCCCCTGAAAAGGTATCAGGGGCGCCCAAAGGTCTGCTCACGCGAGTTAGAAATTCGCTTTAGAGTGCAAAGGCAAAAGCAGGCTTAACCATATTTCGCACAGCAAGAAATGTGGGTTCGAAAGAAGGGCTTAGCGAACGCCAGTGTGCCCTTTAATGGGGCCCTGGTCTTACAGTGAACTTACCCTGGGGGTAACTGAGTGGTCGCGGGTGAGAGTCCACATCGACCCCGCGGTTTGCGACCTCGCCGTCGTCTCAAGGCATCCTGGCTGTGCATAAGCAGCCAAGGGTGGAGGTGTTAACTCATTAAAGCCTTTCGTTAGTTGGGTTGAGAACGGTGCGAGCCAGTTTGGATACTATCTGTTGGGATTGTGGATTGTCTGAAGGGTAGGTGCCATGAGTACGAGAGGAACGTGGCATCGTAGCCTCTGGTGTACCGGTTGTCCGACAGGGCAATGCCGGGTAGCTACGCTGTAGTTGATAAGAGCTGAAAGCATCTAAGCTCGAAGCAATCCCTGAAAATAGACAATCATTCCTGAAGCGGCTCCGCAAGGGGCTGTGTAGGGACGAGGGCGCCGGTAGAACACCGGTTTGATAGGCTGGCTGTGTAAGTGCGGAGCTTAGGCGACGCATTCAGCATACCAGTACTAAGCGCCCGAGGGTTCTTTATGAACACAAACGAACGGGCTTCTCTAAGCCTTTTGAGAAAAAAGGCTTGCGAAAAAAAAGCTTCGCAAAAGAAGGCTTTCCAATGCATGGATTTTCCTTTACTTTTTCTTCTAATATATTTAGATACGATTTGTTTTTTCTTTCGATAAATTTGTTTTTTGTTTCCAATAACACTGTTTTAGGGAAACCATAAAAACGCAAATTTTAAATAGCGCTTCATCGGTTACTTAATTCATGCCGGAGCCAGTTATTCTGTCGCTTATTGAAAAGGACAATCCCGAACAGGTGAAGCGCATCGCCGATGCCCTCCGTGACATTGCCGCAAAGCAGGGCGCAGGGCTTACAATAGGCATGGAAATAAACCCTGTACAGATAAGGGATATAGATGCTTACAAGGCGGCAAAGGGCGGGCGGCTCCCAGGCACATTTACAGAAGCCCTCCGGCAGCGTGACCCGGAACTAAGGAAATACTGGTTTTCGCCGTTCTGGGCTGATGTCAGGGAAGAGGCGCTGCGGCTGGGATTCAACGTGCAGCCGATTGATTCCGACGCGCTGGTTAAAAAAGCCATGGAATGGCACGGCAGGCGGCAGGCTGCATGGGCAGCCGGCGGCGGCGCCGAGGCGCGCTTTCAGCTGATGAAAACAATGGGGCTTAAAAGAAACCGCTTCATTGTTTCGCGGGTAAAGCGCCTCCAGCCGCAGGTAATAATCACCGGCGATGCCCATGCTGAAGCAATAAGGCAAAAGCTTGGCTTCAGCAATATTGTGCGCATAGGAAGCGAACATTACCAAAAAATATACGCCGCGGAAGCCGCAAAGTTTCGCGCGGAAGAAGCGAATGCCAGGGAAGAATGGGCGCGCAGGGCAAGGGAAAAAAGGGCAATAGGATGGCAGGCGCGCATGGCGGCCAGGAAGCCGAAATGAAAATTCTGATTGAAAGCGCAAAAAACGCAAATTTAAATATCCGTCCTGCGTTAATGTTTCCGCTATGAAACAGGAGAAAATAAACTTTGTTCTGCTCGCCCAGGCGTTCATTCTGGCTCTGCCTTCGCTTGCAATGTTCGGCTTTGTTGTTCCAAAGTGGCTTGCCAGGGGGCTGGCGGACATCCCGCTGCTTTTCGCCGAAGCAACCATCATTCTTGTGCCGGCTTTCATTTCCCTCGGGCTTGTGACGCTGAACAGGAAATCGCAGCAGAAAGGAATCGCTCTTATTTCAAGGGTCGCAATCATAGCCCAGGTGGGGTATTACATACTGCTTTACTTCATGTTCTTTTCAGCGCTGTAAAGCGGCTTTCTTGCATAAAAAAAACAAAGCTTTAAATTCCCTTATCTACATAATTATATCGGGTAGTGGAAGGTTGGCTAACGCTTCCCCGCAAGGGTTGAAGTGAGGAAAGTCCGCCCTCCCGTACAGCCTGCAAGAGATTTTTCTTGCCGGCGAAACAGGCGCTGAGAGGCGCCCCAGGGGAACAGAAACGATATCGCAACAACACCCTCAAAAGTGTTGCAGCGAATGAAACGCGCCCCTGGTTGACTTTTCCGCCCCGCTGGGGGCGGGAATGGGGTGCAACGCTTTAAGCGGCTTAGACGAATGCCGACAACCGCTCCCGCAAGGGTGCGGCAAACAAAAGGCGGCTTACTCTCCACTGCCCCAACTTTTCTTTAGAAAAGAAAAGTTGGCAAAAGAAAGCAGTGCTCGGCACTGCAACTGTTTGCGAAAAGAAGCAATGCTCCACATTGCGGCGTGTCCTTTTCAAGAAAGCAAAGCGCTACGCTATCGGGAGTTTCTTCTGAAAAAGCCGGCCCTGATTCCGTTAAAGCGCTTTTTTTCCGCGGCATAATCCCTGTATGAGTACAATCCTATTTTTGGGTCCCACATGTCCCTTCCCTGCCTCGCCAGGCCATTTTTTTTGAGGAAATCAATCGCCTGTTTCAATGGCTCGCCTAGCTCCAGAACCATTTCCACGGGCTTTTCCGCGAACGGGTCCGCAAGATAAGCCTTTCCGCCAAAAGAGAAAATCGAATATGAGTGCGGCGCAATCTCGTTTTCAGCGAGCCACTTCGCAAAATTGCCACCCGCGCCGCGAAGCATTTTTTGGATGTTGGCTATCGACCTCAAGTGCCTTGCCGGGATGCGCTTTGCCCTGAGGGCGGCTGATAGGGCGTCAACAAGGTCGGCGCAGCCGAGCTGCGGGCAATTCCCGCGCGGAGACTTTTTCATTATGGTGGGGACCATTCCTGTGGCTATTATATCCTCTGCTGTCCTTGCGCCGTACAATCTGCTCAGAAACCTGCTCTCAACCATCCTGAACCTTGATACAGCCAGCACCATTTCCCCAATGCCGGCCCTGTCTGGCGCGAAGGATGCCGCAAAACGCCTGGCGGCGCTGCCAAGGCGGCATCTTGAAAGGCCCCTGCGGATCGCGCGAACCTTTGGGGGTTTGCCGCGCCTTTTGCAAAAAAAATCGTCAAGGCCGATTTTAGGGCGCATAATAAAAAAATTGTAGCTCCCGCTTAATAATCCTATTTGCGGGGCACAAACCATTCTTTTAAATGTTTTCCAGCCTAATCTTTTTCCATGTGGACCGCAAAAAAGCTGGTTGGCGCGTACCTCGGCTTCTTCAAGGAGAAGAAGCACGCGATTATCCCCGGCGCTTCGCTTGTTCCGGAGAACGACCCGACGGTATTGTTCACTACAGCGGGAATGCACCCGCTTGTCCCTTTCCTGCTCGGGCAGCTGCACCCGCTCGGAAAGCGGCTTGCGGACAACCAGAAAAGCCTCAGGACCGACGACATTGACGAGGTGGGAGATGCAACGCACCACACTTTTTTCTTCATGCTCGGGAACTGGAGCCTGGGCGATTATTTCAAAAAAGAGGCCATTGAATTCAGTTTCGAGTTCCTTACGGGCAAAAAATGGCTTGGGATTCCCAAAGAAAAAATCAGCGTCACGTGCTTTGCGGGCGACAGCGATGCGCCGCGCGATACGGAAAGCGCGGGCCACTGGGAGAAAGCCGGAATACCGAAAGAGCGCATATACTTCCTTCCCAAAAAGGACAATTGGTGGGGCCCCGCGGGAAAAACCGGGCCGTGCGGGCCGGATACCGAAATGTTCTATGACACGGGAAAAAAAGCGTGCGGAAAGGGCTGCAGGCCGGGCTGCGGCTGCGGGAAATATGTTGAGATTTGGAACGATGTTTTCATGGAATACAGCAAGACCGCTGAAGGGAAGTATGGGAAACTGAAGCAGCAGAATGTCGACACAGGCATGGGCGTCGAGAGGACTGTTGCGGTCCTGAACGGATTGCCGAGCGATTATGAGACTGATTTGTTCAAGCCCATGATGGGGGAAATCAAAAAATTGAGCAGGAATTACCATGAGAAGAGCGCGAGGATTATCGCGGACCACCTGCGCGCATGCGTTTTCGTAATCGGGGAGGGAAAAGGGATTGCCCCGGGCAATGTGGAGCAGGGCTATGTTTTGCGCAGGCTGATAAGGAGGGCAATCAGGCACGGCAGGCTGCTTGGGATTGAAGGCGCGTTCTGCAATAAAATCGCGAAGATTGCCGTGGAAACCTATTGCGACGAATGGCCCGAGCTGAAAAAGAACAGCGGAATTGTTTTCAAAGAGCTTGAGGCAGAAGAGGAGCGCTTCGGCAGGGTTCTTGGAAACGGCATAAAGATGTTTGAGAAGATTTTCAGGCAGAAGGGAACAGTGAGCGGAGAGGACGCTTTCCTTTTGTACCAGAGCAGCGGGTTCCCGCTTGAGATGACGGTTGAGATGGCAAAAGAGCAGGGGCTGACGATTGACAAGAAATCCTTTGAGGCTGGATTCGAAAAGCACCAGGAGATGAGCAGACGGGCGACAGCAGGAAAATTCAAAAGCGGGCTTGCGGACAACAGCGAAACTGCGGTTAGAATGCACACGGCAACGCATTTGCTGCACGCGGCGCTGCGCAAGGTCCTTGGAGCGCACGTCCAGCAGAAGGGCAGCAACATTACCCCTGAAAGGCTGAGGTTTGATTTTTCCCACCCCGAAAAGCTTACCGAAGAGCAATTGCGAAAAGTTGAAAAATTAGTGAATGAGGCGATTGCAAAAGCCATTCCCGTGGAGCGCGGCGAGAAAACACTGGAACAGGCGCGGAAGGACGGCGCGCTGGCTTTCTTTGACGAGAAATACAAAGGGCAGAAGGTAAGCGTTTACAAAATCGGCGATTTCAGCCAAGAGGCCTGCGCGGGGCCGCACGTGCGCAACACTAAGGAAATCGGCAAATTCAGGATTGTGAAAGAGGAAGCAGTAAGCGCGGGCGTGAGAAGGATTAAGGCAGTGCTGGAATAATTATGAGAAACCCTTTGGACCGGCTGAGGCGACTTCTTGGCAAAAAAACAGCTCCGCCCAAAACCGTGAAATTTACTGCAGCCGGATTGAGCGCCACGCTGAAGGGGGAGCGCTTTTTGGCTTTGAACAGCCACGACCCGTTTATAGCCCAGCACGGCAATCTTATTATCCCAGCGCACAGGCTCATAAGAAGGGTTTGGAGAACAATCGGCGAGACGCCGGTTATGGACGAAAAAACAGGCATTACAGTCCAGCGCGCAGCCACCGGAAGATATAAAGGCCAGCTCAACAGTGGCACTTTTAAGGTCACTTTTGGGGGCAGGCAGTTCTTCGTGAAGCTGTTCAGGCAGGCGGAGGGCTGGCGCATTTTGCGCGGCGTAGAAAAGGTTGACAATCTGCTTCAGCAGAGCAACTATAAACTGCAGGGGCTCAAAGTAATGCCCATAAAGCCGCACATAATTTATGACAGGGGCAGGCGCAGCGGTGTCCTTGTTTCGGATTTCTTCGGAGAGGGCGAAGTGGTGCAGGTGGCCGGCATGCCGCGCGGCGAAAAAAAAGCGCGGATAAAGCGCGCCATGGAAGAACTACATATGAAGATGGAAGAAAACTCGGTTGTTGTCAGCGGCCTCAACGAGGTAAACGCCTTTTTCCTGCCGGCGGAAAACACAGTGCTGCTCTACGACCTTGAATACGCTGGCATATAATGGCGGGAATTTTAAAGAAATAATTGTTGTTGCTTTCATGCAAGGCTTTTAAAACAATTTTCTCTTCTTTTTTCTACATATGGAATACGATTTCGCAGCCATAGAGAAGAAATGGCAGTCGCGCTGGGAGAAAGCAAGGGTTTTCTCCGCAAAGGAAGCGAAGGGCAAGCGCAAGTACTATGTCCTCGAGATGTTCCCCTACCCGAGCGGGAAGCTGCATATGGGCCACGTGCGCAATTACGCGATCGGGGACGCCACCGCGCGGTTCAAGAGGATGCAGGGCTATAACGTGCTTTATCCCATGGGCTACGACGCTCTTGGATTGCCCGCGGAGAACGCCGCGATAAAGAACAGCATTCACCCGCGGAAATGGACCTGGGATAGAATCCATGAGATGCAGGCACAGCAGAAGCGCCTCGGGTTCAGCTATGACTGGAACAGGATGCTGGCAACATGCGAGCCGGAATACTACAAATGGAACCAGTGGTTTTTCCTCCAGATGCTCAAAAAAGGGCTTGCCTACAAGGCGAAGGCGAAAAGCAACTGGTGCGCGAGCTGCGGCACTGTCCTTGCGAACGAGCAGGTTGCCGAGGGCAAGTGCTGGAGATGCCACAACGAGGTAGAGCAGCGCGAATTCGACCAGTGGTTCTTCAAGATAACGGCTTACGCCGACGAGCTCTTAGAGGATTTGGAAAAGCTGCAGGAATGGCCGCAGAAAGTGCGCACAATGCAGCGCAACTGGATTGGGAAGAGCAAAGGAATTGAGGTTGATTTCAGGGAAAAGGACTCGGGAGAGGTTCTTTCCACTTTTACCACAAGGCCTGACACGCTGTTCGGCGTTACGTTTGTCGTTCTCGCGCCGGAGCACCCGAAAGCAATGGAACTTGTGAAGGGAACAGACCTTGAAGCCGACGTGAAAAAATTCATCGAAGAGGTCAGGGGCGAAACACTCATTGACAGGCTCGCGGAGGGAAAGGAAAAAAGAGGGATTTTCCTCGGAAAGTACGTGGTTAATCCCGTTAACGGCGATGTTGTGCCGATTTTTGCTGCTGATTTTGCTGTTCTCGAGTACGGCACAGGAATGGTAATGTGCGTGCCATCGCACGACCAAAGGGACTTTGAGTTCGCGGAGAAATACGAAATGCAGCGCAAGATTGTTATCCAGCCAAAGGATAAGCCGCTTGACGCCTTTGCGATGGAAAAAGCCTTTGTTGACGAGGGCGTTCTCGTGAACAGCGGGCAATTCAGCGGATTGGGCAATATTGAGGCGATAGAGAAAATAAGCGATTGGCTTGAGGGGAAAAAGCTCGGGAGAAGGGCAACGAATTACAAGCTAAAGGACTGGCTTATCTCGAGGCAGCGCTTCTGGGGAACGCCGATTCCCGTTGTTTACTGCGAAAAATGCGGCATGGCCCCTGTGCCGGAGAAGGATTTGCCTGTTGTGCTGCCGGAGAAGGCGCCTTTCACCGGCGAGGGAAACCCGCTCGACAAGGTGAAGGAGTTTGTTGAGGCAAAGTGCCCGAAATGCAGGGGAAAGGCGAGAAGGGAAACAGACACAATGGACACTTTTGTGGACAGCAGCTGGTACTTTTTGCGCTACTGCTCGCCAAATGAAAAAAAGGCGATGTTCGGAAAAGAGGCTGTGCGCTACTGGATGCCTGTCGACCAGTACATAGGCGGGGTGGAGCACGCCATAATGCACCTATTGTACGCGCGCTTCTTCACGAAAGCGCTGCGCGATTTGGGGCTTTTAAAATTCGACGAGCCGTTTGTAAGGCTGCTTACGCAGGGGATGGTTTTAAAGGACGGCAAGGTGATGAGCAAGAGCTGGGGGAACGTTGTCGACCCCGGCGAGATAATCGAAAAGTTCGGCGCAGACACCGCGCGCACTTTCATGCTGAGCGTTTCGCTTCCAACAAAAGAACTCGAGTGGAGCGACAGGGGCGCGGAAAGCGCCTTCAGGCTGCTGCAGCGGTTCTTTGAATTTATTGTTGCTAACAAAAAGAATTTCGGGAAGGCAAAAATCAGCGCGAAAAAGCTTTCAAGCAGGGACAGGCTGCTGCTCAGCAAAGCGCACAGGGCGATAATGCGGGTTTCCCAGCAAATGGAAGCTTTCGAATTCAACTTTGCGCTGAACGGCATCTTATCACTGTTTGATGCGGTTCAGAAAAGCGAAAAGCCCGACAGGAATGTGGCCGGATTTGCAATGCGGACTGTTGTGCAATTGCTCGCGCCTTTTGCCCCGCACTTGTGCGAGGAATTGTGGGAAAAGCTCGGCGAAAAGGGCTTTGTAAGCGCGAGCAAGTGGCCTGTTGCGGACCCAAAGATGATTGACAGGAAAGCCGAGCAGGCAGCGGAGTTGGTTGAAACAGCGAAAGAGGACGTAAGGCGCATCATGGAGCTTGCTAAAATTTCAGCGCCAAAGAAAATCGTTTTCTTTGCCGCGCCGGAATGGAAATGGAAAGCGGTTCCAATTGCCGCAAAGGCCTGCGGGGAACGGCCTGACTTTGGCGCAACAATGAAGGCGCTCATGCAGAACGATGAAATGCGCAGGCACGGCGCTGAAATGGAAGGATTCGCGAAATCGCTTGTGGGAAAGATAATGGATTTGGGGGAAAAGGAAAAAATCGACGAGTTCGCGGCTTTAAGCGAAGCCGCGGGCGATTTGGAAAAAGCCTTCGGATGCAAAATCGAAATTGAGAAAGCGGAAAAATCCCCTCACCCGAAAGCCAAGAACGCCATGCCGCTCAAGCCGGCGATTTTCGTTGAATAGAAAAGATTAAATTGTACAAAGAGGTGTTTTTATTATGCCGCCAAGAAGAAGGCTGCCAAAAAGGCCTGCACCAAGAAGAAAAAACCTGCCGAGGCTTAAGCTGCAGATTGCCAAGGCACTCCAAGCAGTACAGGAAGCCGTTCATGACCTGCCGGGCGGCGGCACGGAAACCCTGACAGTGCGTGACAGGGAGCTGTTGGAAAACATTGAAGACAGGCTCAGCGGATCGCTCGTGACAAGGGGCGTTACAGCAGCAGACCTGATGAATGTGCGGAAGATTGCCGAGAGAATCGGGATTAATAAGGCCTGAGCCCTACATCCTTTCAATCGCTTCAATGTTCAGCAGGTGCAGCCCGTTCTTTAGCACTTGTGCGGTTGCCTGCACGAGCGCAAGCCTTTCGTTGCGCAGTTCGCTGTTTTCAGCCTGCAGCACCGGATGCGCGTGGTAGAACCTGTTGAAGGCAGCCGCGGTTTCAATCAGGAAATTGCATATTGCATGCGGGCTCATCGAAGAAGCGCTTTTCTCAACCGCGCTTGGGAAAGAATTTAGCAGCGAAACCAGCTGCTTTTCCTCAGGGCTGCCCAACTGGTTCAAATGCAGGCTCTGCTTGTTTGCTTTTTTCGCTTTCCTTAGAATGCTTTTGGCTCTCGCGTAAGTGTACTGTATATAGGGGCCTGTTTCCCCCTCAAAAGAAATGCTTTTCTTTGGGTCAAACAAAAGGTCCTTCTGGGCGCCGATGCGCAGCATGTAGAATTTTATTGCCGCCAGGCCGATTGCTTTGGACCTTGAGGCAAGCTCTTTTTTGGAAATGCGTTTCTCCCTTTTGGCGACTTCTTCCCCCGCAAGGTCCCGCATTTCCTTAATCAAATCGTCCGCGTCAACAACCTTTCCCTCCCTGCTCTTCAGCTTTCCTTCGGGAAGGCAGACCATTCCATAGCTGAGGTGCCTGCAGCGCTTCGCCCATTCGAAGCCAAGCAGCTCAAAAATCTTGAACAGCTGCCTGAAATAAAGGTTCTGCTCGCTGCCCACAACCCAGAGCGCCTCGTCAATGCCGAATTTTTCGAATTTGTGCTTTGTAAGCGCCAAATCATTTGTCATGTAAATCGCCGTGCCGTCGCTGCGAAGGACTGTTTTGTCCGGCAAGCCGTGCTTTTCAAGCCTGGCAAGAAGCGCGCCTTCTTCATTGGGCGAGAAAACGCCTTTCTTCTTTCCCAATTCAATTGTGCCCGAGGCTTTGTCGAAAAATTTGCTTTCAAAAAACCATTGGTCGAATCTGCTTCCGAAAGCGGCATATGTTTCCCTGAAACCGAACAGCACCCAATCGTTCATTTTTTTCCACAGTGCGATGGTTTTTTTGTCGCCTTTCTCCCACTTTTGCAGCAGGCCATAAGCCTGCTTTTCCAGTTCGGCGTTCTCCGCGGCTTTCTTGTTGTAGAGCACATAGTATTTTCCCACAAAATGGTCTGATTTCATTTTTTCTTTTTGCGGAGTGCCGCCTTTTCCGAAAAGCTGGTAAGCAAGCATGCTCTTGCAGATATGGATGCCCCTGTCGTTGACAAGGTTTGCCCTGATGATTTTCGCGCCGTTCGCCTCAAGGATGTTGCTTACGGCCATGCCGATGCTGTCGTTGCGCAAATGCCCTATGTGCAGGGGCTTGTTGGTGTTCGGGCTGCTGTACTCGACAAGAATTTTTTTTCCGGAAAGGCTTTTGCAGGAGCCGAATTTTTCGCCCTGCTTCAGGATTTTGGGTATTGTCTGCCCGGCAAGGGATTCCTGCTTTACAAAAAAATTCAGGTACGGCCCGAGGGGCACTGCTTTTTCTATCCCCGGCGGCAGCTTTATTTTGCTCGCAAGCCCTGAAGCAATCTGCTGCGGCGCCTTTTTGAGCAGCGGCGCTAGCTTGAAGCAGGGGAAAGCAAGATCCCCAAGTTCTGGGCTAGGCGGCTTTTCAATAAGCCCGGCTATCTCCGAGGCAGGCATTGCACCTCCGAGCGCTTCAGAAACCGCAGCGGTTATTTCTTCCTTAAATTCCGGCATTCAAGAACACTTCAAGCAAAAAACTCATTTTATTTCTATTGCCATGGCTGTTTCCCTGCAGTCCGGGAAGTGGACGCAGTGGATGCAGTCGGCCCAGATTTTCTGGGGCAGCTCTTTCTTGTCGATTTCGCCGAAGCCGAGCTTTTTGAAAAAATCCGGGACAAAAGTCAGCGTGAAGGCCTTTTTCACTCCGAATTCCTTCGCTTCCTGGAGCGCGGCTTCAACAAGATTTTTCCCGTAGCCGTTGTTCTTGTATTTTTCCTTTACCGCAAGCGAGCGTATTTCCGCGAGGTCTTCCCAGCAGAAATGCAGCGCGCAGCAGCCCACAAACTTGCCGTCCTTCTCGACGACAAAAAACTCGCGTATCCCCTCGAAAATCCCGAGAACGCTCCTGTCAAGCAGCTTCCTTTTCCTCGCGTAGCCTGAAAGAATCTTTTTGATTGCCTTCGCGTCGCCCATGCTTGCTTTTCTAATCATTTTCCCAACCGCCTTGAAGTCAGCGCGCCCTTGAAAGCTTTTCAAGTATGCTTATTGTTGTTTTGTATTTTAAAGCAATCGCGGAAAGGCGCCCGCCGCGCATCGTTCCTTTCCGCCACAGGGACCGGGCTCTAATAATCTATAAATCATCCGGAAAAACTATAGTTCTCATTTCCCGCGCCGCATGGCGCGCAGCATTACGGCCGCCTGCAGGTTTCCGATGCTCACGCCGTACTTTAATGCTATCCTTGCGAGTTCGGCGTTCATTTTGGCATTCTCTTCAGGAAGCCGCATAAGGTGCGCGGCCTTGGCGGCATCGCGCCCGGCCATCCTCCACATGAGTGATTCTGCAACCGCCGCGTCTTCAGCAGTGCCTGCCATTGCGGAAAGCTTGCCGTCATTCATGCGGAGCATTTTGGCGTAGCCCATTTGGGAAATTACGCGCGCCCTTGGCTTTGCGCGCGGCTTTGCCTGGGGCTTCCTTTTCCTCATGAATCGGGCCCAGTGGGATTTGAACCCACGACCCACTGCTCTCCACGTTTTTTCTTTTCCCATGGCTTTTCTTTTCTAAAGAAAAGGCATTTAGAAGGCAGTTGCGCTATCCAGACTGCGCTATGAGCCCAATTGGATAATTTTTGGGAAAAAGTGATTATTAATGCTTACTGTTTGGGCGGCTGCCTGGCAATGCGTTTCCGGTTTACGGCAGCCTTCTTTTTGCACGGGCGGGCATTATCCTGAACGGAAACCCATGCCCCCTTTTGCCGATGGTTTTTTCTATGTCCACAGTGCCGGCAAGGAATTTCCCGACTGAGCGGTAGCCTATTTTCCGCGCGAAACTCCCGAATCCGTTATTGGTCCTGAAGCAGACCTTTTTAACGCCCGCCTGTTTCAGTGCGGCCTCTACGGCGAGAGTCAGCACTCCGCAGTACCTCAGCCCGGCAGCCTCCCCTATGCCCTCGCCCGGGGAGAGGTCATAAAGGTGTACGGTTTCTTTTGCCCTTGTCCCCAACACTTGGGCCAGCTGTTTTCCGCCGGAGAAAAGCTCCGCATGCAGCACAATGCCGCTAAGGTGGGATGGCACCCTTGAAGGCAAATGAATCCTGGCGGCATAGGACCCCCACAGAACCTTATAGCCGCCCCTGCCTTTTGACACGACTGGCTGCGGGTTCCGCATAATAAAGTATATGGTATTAGGAATAATTAAAGCTTTTTATTGCGTTATGCCCTGCAGAAATGACGCTGGCTTTTAAACGGGGTTTCCTTCTTTTGCCAAGCAGGGTTCAATTAGGCTTCTTTTCGCACAAAATTTTCGGCTTTACAAATCATTTCTGCAGAGCCGGTTATGCAAGGATTTTACATTTTTTTCCCGAAAATAAGGTCATAGAATTCCGGGTTATCGGGGGCTTCCTTATAGGTTACATATGACGCCTCGAAAACGCCGTGCCCTGTCCTCTCCGCGAACCCAATCATGGACCGCAGCATTGAGATGGTTTTTTGCTGGAGCTGCTCAGGCAGCACTGTCGGTTCACCCAAAACCCGCCTTATTCTGCCTTTATCGTCTGTTTGGAGTTCCGCGCTTTCAACTTTTTCGTCCCTGAATTTGTCTGTCCCGGCTGTTGTCGATGAAATTATTACCCTGCCCGCTGGAATGTCGACATTCAACTGCACCGAACGCTCGTAATCCCGAAGGTCCCTTACCTTATGCACTATGAAAAGCGCTTCCTGGCGGGAGCGAAAAACTTTGGCCATCCATTCCCTGACTGTTCTTTCGGATTTGGCGGGATTCTTGCCGCGCAGATAAAGATTCAGCCTCGGCATTGAAGCCCACTCTTCCATGCTGTGGGTTTGGCCCCACCTGTCAATGTCTGTCCTCACTATCAGCCTTCCTTCCGAAGGGTTTCTGAACGCGCGGATTGAAAATCCCCGGGGGTCTTTGCAGACTAAAAAACCCAGCACTTTGAATCCTGCGCCAGAGGCAATATCCTTTAGGCTCATCAGGCCGTAAAGCTTCGAGCGGTACTGGTTTTTCTCCAGGGGCTGCAGCAGCAAATCCGACGCGCGCCAGCGCGGAATGTACATTGCGGCTTTTGGGAGCCCTCGCCCGGCTGTTTGAGGCCGAAGTTTTCGGGGTGGTCTTTTTTTTGGTGGCGCCAAGCTCTGAACACCGCCCCTGGCTTAAAACCGCTTCTCCTTATGTTTGGTGCTTCTCGTGGAAAGATAAGACGGCTGGCCAAGAAATTTTCCCGTTCCGGACATCTTGGTGAGCGCCTGAAGGCGCTTTTTGCTTATCCTTGATTTTCCATATTTCGGGAGAGTGAACCGCCTGTTGCCAAAAGCGGAGTCAAAAAACACCTGTTCATTGTGGCGCCTCCTGTCGGCACCCCTGTAAACAACAGTTCCTTTTTCACTGGTAACTTCTACACGCAACTTGCCCCTTTTTTTCGGGACATTTCTCTTGAAAACCATTCCCCTGGGCATCGCCGCTCGCCATATATTTTATTGCTTCAGGGGTATTTAAAACCAGAGCCATGCGGCTTAAAGCCGCCCAGAGCTTCGGCCATTGCCGGCGCCCCGCCCAAGGGTTTAAAAGCGTTTGACCCACTAATTTTTTGTTATGCGCAGAATAAGGCCTGTGCCTGTCATTAAAACGCGGGATTTTTCGGGGTGGCTTAAGCGCTCAGCCGCTGAAAAAAGGCGCCATTTTGAGGCAGCATACGCCGGCAAGGGAATTGATTTTTCAGGATTGGAGTTCAAAAAGGCGATTCTGCAGGACATGGTGGGGGAAGCGAGGGCTTCTGCGCTGCAAAACACCAAACCCGCAAAGCGCGCCTCGGTGAAATCGATGTTTGAAGGGCGCGATAGCCTTTCGGAGATGCTTAGGAAAGGGCGCGGAGCCGATAGGGGCGGCACAACGATAAATGGCTGGAGAAGCGCATGGGACAGGCCCCTGGCGGCAATAAGGAATTATTACGGCAGGGATATCATGGATTTCCTGCATGAAGCCGCCGGCTCTTCCGGAAAAAAAAGAGCCCTGTTCCTGGGCGCGGGAACAGGAAGGGAAGCTGCGGATTTCGCGCATGAGGCGGGCGCCGGCTTCAGGGTCGAGGCGACAGCGCTTGCAAGGCTGCCGCAGCATAAGGGGTTTGCGCAAAAAAACCCCAACCTTCGCTTCAGGATTTGCCATTTTGGAAATATGGTTAAAAATCTTGGGAGGGGCGGCTACGCCATGGTCGTGTCGCACGGCGCCGCTGACAGGCTTGGCAACCCCGTGCCGATTTTCACGGCAGCAAGGCAGTTGCTTGCGAAGGGCGGCATTGCGCTGCTTGACGCCCAGAGGGATATTCCGAGAACAGAGTTGGGCAAATGGAGCCAAGCGATTCCGATAGAGTCAAGGGACGGCACTTACCGGTATGTGCTGAAAAAATAGCTCATTCGACCTCGAATATTTCGCCGAAGCCGCATTTTTCTGTTATCCTGCCCTGCCTGCTGTCAAGAAGCCATACTTTCAGCTTTTCGTCCGCGAACTCTTTTGAAAGGGATTTTTTTGGCGCGAATCAAGCCAAAAATAAGGCGGAATAGAGCGGCTGAAAAGCGGCCAAAAAGCCAAAAAAATACGAAAAATTAACTAATTAACCGCTTAAAGTAAAGTTTATATATTCTTTTGGGGCTATTTTATTATATGGCCAATTCGGAGAATACAGTGGAAATAGTCATTGGGCTTATCGTGGTTGTCGGCTCTTTCATGTACATTTACGACGCGCTTACAAGAAGCTCTAACCTGGATTTGCTTTTCGCAGTCCTTGTTTTCGGCGGCGGCCTGATTTACCTGTTTAACCACGCCATGCGCAAATAAAAACAACTTTTCGCCCAGCGCAAACTTTTTTATTTGGGTTTTCCCTATTTTTATTGTTTGAATGAAGGGAATTGGCGTTAACAAGGAAGCATTCCGGAAAGCCGTTAAGTGGGCCAAGAGGAACCCCGCTTATGCGGCGGCTATTGCAGCGGCTGCCCTGGGCGTGGTTTTCTTTTGGGAGGCTGTCCTTTTCACGGGGGCTGTTTTAGCCGCGATTTTTGCGGCAATCGTTGTTGTGGTGAAGCTGCGCTACAGGAAGCCCTCGCTTAAGGAGATGTTCGCGCAGAAAAGCCGGCTGCTTGACGAGATTAAGATTGCCGAACAGCGCTACATGAAAAGGAAAATGGCTGAAAAGGATTTCAATGCCTTTTTCAAGGAAAAGCAGCGGCTGCTTATAGGGCTTGAGGCGACAATCGACCAGGAGTACAACAGGCAGAAGGGCGAGCCTGTTACCGAAGAGATGCTTGCGGTGCAGACAAAGAAAAGGCACATCCTGAAGGAACTGCTTTCGGAAAAGCAGCGCATCGCAAAAGAACTTAACCTCGCGGAGAACAGCTATCTGCGCAGGAAAATTGACGCCGCAACCTACGAGGCAATAGTGCAAAAGGAACAGCAGCACCTGATCGCGCTTGAGGCGCAGATAAAGCGGATTTACAGCGAGGCCAATATCAGCAAGGTAATGGAAAACCTGAAGAACCAGCTTGCCGCAAACGAGGAGAAAAAGAAAACCGACAAGAAGAAAAGGGAATTAAGCGAAAGGGAAAAGGAATTGCAGATTGCGAGCGAAATAGCCGAGCAGATTGGCGCGAAATAGTCATGCGCTGCCCAAAATCTTTTCAGCGAATTTTTCGACTTCCTGCAGCTTTTTCCCGTCCAGCTCGAAAATGCTTTTCACGGTAATGCTGTCGGCAACAATGCCGCCCTTTGTGCTCACGATTCCGCTCATTTTTTTTATTGTGGTGCCTGGAAACGCCATGCATGTCGCAAACAGCACAAAGCGCTTTCCCTTCACGGCAGTGAGGTTTCTCAGGTAAGATATTATTATCGGAGTTGGGGAAAAGCCCCAGACCGGGGTTCCAACCAGCACCAGGTCGAAATTCCGCAAATCAACCAACGGATTCTTAAGCGGCAGGTCCTTTTCGCCTTTCTTGTACTCGGACGCCTTAAGCTCATGCACCGGCGTCACCCTGAAAATTTGGACTGTGTTTTTTCTCGCCTCAAAAAACTGCGCAAGACGCATGGCGACCTTTTCAGTGCCGCCGCTTTTGCTGTAATACGCCACAAGTATCTTCATTAGGGCCACTTTCCAAGCAAGATGTTAATCGAAAGAGTTTACTTACTATTTAAATTTAACTAATTACATAATATCGCTGTGGGGCGGGTGGTTTAAACCGCGTTTTAAAGCCAAAACAACGGTTGGCTTTCCGAACCATTTTGGAAAAATGGGCAAGAACTGGTTGTTTACTCAAGCGGCGAAAAGCAATTAGTGGTAAAAGAGATGCCAACGAGGGGGGTTGTAATGACATTATTGCCTGCAAAAGTTTTGGACGTAATAAAAAAAGGAAAAGATGTAAAATCCGCGGATGCTAATGTTCTGGCTTTGGTCGAAGCTTTTGACAAAGGAATCCTGCTTGCTGTAGTTGAACCAAACCTAATCGAAGATATCGCAAAAGGGCAGACTGTAATATTAAGGCGGGAAACCCCCAACCCCCAAACAGTTTTTTTCGTTGTTTCAAAAATTGTAAGCGGAGAAATAGCAAAAGCGGTTAACGACGCCTTTGCAAAACAATTCAAAAATATGCAGGAGCAACAGCAGCATTTAGCCGAACAAAGAGAAGCGGGCGGCATGGTGGGTTAATAAAAAAATTGTATGGCGAAGTGTCTAGATGCGAATTACTCCATCAGGCCCAACACCAGAAATTAATTGCTTTTGATTACGCCCTCTTTCGTTTACAACAAATTTGGGATAAATTATCTCCCTCAAAGAAGTGATTTAAACTCGCCCAGCGGGAGAGAAAAGAGAGGGAAAAAAGAGAGTGGGGAAGGGGGGAGTGTGGCTTGGCATTCATCAGGCGCCAAGCTTTGTCATTGCGGTTGCGGCAAAATAGGCAAAATAAAGCAATAGCAGCAGGGCCGCGCGTTTCCTTCCAAGGCTCTTGTCTCTTGCGATAAAAAGCAGGAAAAGCGCCAGCAGGAAAACCATAAAAACGAAATCGGCTAAAACAGTGCCGACAGGCACTATCATCGGCTTTGCGATAGCGGCCGCGCCGCCGACCCAAAGCAAATCGGAGATATTGGCTCCGATGATGTCGCCGATTGTTATCGCGGGCAGTTTTTTTCTTATGCAGGTAATCGCGACAGCGAGCTCCGGAAGGCTCGTGCCGACTGAAACAAGAATCAATCCCGTGAAAAGCGGATTTATCGGAAACCTGCTTGCGCTTTCAACCATAAAGCGGGTGCCGAAAAAAACGAATGCGACGCTTACTGCGAGAAAAACAGCGCTTTTGAGCAGAAAAGCCGCCGGCAATGGCTGCCCGGCGGCCGCGCTGTGCATTGCTTCTTTTTCGCGCGGCTTGTTTTTTGCCTCGGAACTGTGCCCCCTGGAGCGGATGAAGAATTTTTCGAGAAACTCTAGAAGATGCCCTTCCCACCCGTGCAATTTTTTTGCAGCGGCAAAATAAGCCAGCCTTGCGGCGAAAAGCAGAATCAAAAAAACGCCCTCAATCCTTGAAAGCACTCCGTTGAGGCACAGGAAACAGAACAATATGGCCGCGCTGAGCAGCACAATGCTGTCGAAATAAACCTGCCGGCTTACTTTTACGGGAATGAAAATGGCTGTTAGCGCTAGAATGAAGGCAAGGTTGAAAATAACGCTGCCCAAAATATTTCCAATCGCAATACCCGCATTGCCCATGAGGGAAGAAATAGTGCTGGCGCCCAATTCCGGGACAGTGGTGCCGAGCGCGACAATTGTAAGCCCAATCATGAATTCGCTGACGCCGAACCGCTTTGCAATCTTCGAAGCCCTGTCCACGAGAATGTCGGCGCCCTTGACCAGCAGACCAAGGCCGAACAGGAACAGCAGAACGTCGAAAAACAGGCCATCCATCAAGAATCGCTAAAAAGATGTTTTAGGTTGAATAAAAAAGTTTTGATTCGGGGGATTTCCCCAGAAAAAGCGGTTTCCTGCGAAAAACTAAAAAAGGTGTTTGACATTAAGAAATACCGAATGAGGGCCGCCGTCATTCTTTTGCTGTGCTGCGAGATTGCATTAAGCGGCTGCACCCAGCCCTCAGCGGGAACCCCAGCACCCCCTGGCCAGCAGGGCGCTACTGTACAATGCCCGGACGGCAGCAGTGCGGCTGACCCGTCAAAATGCCCGCCCGGCAACCTGCTCGAGAAATCAGTCAGGGATTACGCTATTTCACTGGCCGACTTTCCAGAGGGGTATTACGAAAGCGCCGAACGCAGCGTTTATTTGAACGCAACCGGGGTCAGCGCGAACGACGAATTGAAGAACGAGGTCAGCATGGACGGCCTGAAAGCGTATTGCATTGTTTTTTTCGCGAACGATTCGCTGAAAAGAGCCATAAGCCACAACCTGATAAGATACGACACTGCGGAGAGCGCGAATAAAATGTTCAAGGCCCAAGCGGCGCCTGCCGGCACTGTTTCCCTGCCAGACCCGAAAAAGGGCGACGAGAGCTTTGCATACAAGAGCACTGACGAGAGGGGGATAACCGGCTACGGCGTTGTCTTCAGGGCAAAGAACGTTTTCCAGCAAATAATAATGTCCGAGGCTGGCTCGGACAATCTGTCAATAGACGACGTCCTCTACTTGGTGGACAAGGCGATTGAAAAAACAAGATAGGTTTGTTTTGCAGCGTGCTTCACAATGTAAAGAAAAGGCTTTGCGGGAGGGAGGATTCGAACCCCCGAAGCCACTAAGGCACTAGCCCCTCAAGCTAGCGGAATTGGCCGCTATCCGACTCCCGCGTCAAGCTACTTTTGATTAGAAAACCATAAAAATTGTGGCAAAAAAAGGATTTAAAGCTTTACAATACGGCATTGTTGGCCAAAGAATGCGTTAAAAAATTGTTTTAGCGCCTTTTGCGCTCTTTTCTCGGAAACGGCTTGCCGCCGGACTGCGTGTGAAAAAGGCTTTTTCCAGGGGAAACACCGGAAACAAACCATTTTTCTGGATTTTGCGGGGTTGGCCGCACGCCAGGAGCGGCAACCGTTGGGGCAACGCCGGCCAGATTCTTTTTTCTCCTACCAAATCTCTGCAAATCAGGCAACAGGACTCACCAACAAGAATTATTCTCCGATTGTTTTAAACAGGGGCATGAAAAACTATTTTTTCTGTATTTTGACTATTTTTATCCAGAAAGTAAGAGTTTTTCCCACGAGCTTGGAGTTGAAATCGACTAAGACAGTGTCGTCTTTTATTTCCGTTATTATGCCTTCAACAAGCGTACCGCCATCAGTGGTTGCAGGCACTAGCAGCCCCACAACAAGCTTGTCAGGCTCTGTGAAATTGCTCTTAGGCCATTCGACAATCCTTCTTCCGTCAGGCATTCCGTAAGCCTTTTCCGGCGGAAGCGTTACTGTTTTCTCTTCGCCCTCGGCCATTCCGAGCACCGCGTCGTCAAATCCCTTTATCATTTTTCCGGCGCCTGCGACAAACTCCAGCGGCCCCCTCTGTTCGCTGCTGTCGAAAACAGCGCCGTCTTCCAGAGTGCCATTGTAATCTACTGAAACAGTGTCGCCTGCTACAACGACTGTTTTGTTTGACGCCCCGCCTGTTCCGCCGCTGCCGCCGGGCTGCGTGCATCCGCTTAGAAGAACCGCCAATAAAACCAGGCTAACCATAAAACAGCGGCTTCCCTTTAACATAAGCAATTTATTTTAGCTTCGGAATAATTTATAAGTCATTGCATGCCGCAAAAAGTAAAAGACTTCTATGAGGCGTTTCCCTTCCCGGGCAAGGTGATTGAAGCGCGCGGGGACCTTTGCGCGAACGCAGCATGGGTTAGCGCTCTCGCCGGCAGAAAGCCGGCGGAATTCAAAAAGCGCGAGCGCATCCTTGAGGCAGGCTGCGGCACCGGGGAGTTCAGCTGCGGCTTCGCGCTTGGCAAGGCGCGCGTGCTCGGGATTGACATCAGCGCGGCTTCCGTTGAAAGGGCGAGGGCGCTGGCGAAGCGGTTCGGGCTCCCTAACGCGGAATTCCGGCAGATGGATATCCTGCGCAACAGCCTGCGGAAGGAATCCTTTGATTTTATTTTCAGCATGGGCGTTTTGCACCATACGGAAAGCCCGCGCGAATCATTTGCGGTGCTTGCGGAACTGCTCAAGCCGGGCGGCGTTATAGTAATCGGCTTGTACAACAGGTACGGCAGGATTCCCACAATTCTGAAAGCGGGCATTGTGCGGCTTCTTGCGGGGAAAGATACGGAAAAAAGAATAAAACTGGCGAACAGGCTTTTCCATAAAAACAAGCATATCACTCCGCGGCGCAGGATTTGGCTCGCGGACAAGTACGCGCACCCGCTTGAGAAAACTGTTTCAGTAGAAGAGGTTCTGGGCTGGTTCAAGGAGAACGGAATCGGATTGCTGGCTTCCAGGCCAGTTATCCCAAAAAAAGGCGGCCTGCTGGCGCTGCAGCTGCGCTGGATGCTTTGCGGGGCAAGTTTCTTTTCGGTTTCCGGAAGGAAGATTCCGGCAAAAAAAGTTTCAGGCTAATTCAACGCCGGCTATTTCCGAGATTTCCCTCGTGAGCGCCCTCAGGCTGCCCCTGCTGATTTCGCGGATGCTCTTCTTCCCGGTGGCAGCCGCAACCATCTTGACTTCTTCGGTGCAGCTCAGCATATAATTCGCCGCGCCATCGACGGCCTTCTGCATGCTGAATTTTTTCCTAAGCTCTTTTTTCTGCGTTGAAATCCCGACGGGGCAGATTCCCTTCCAGCACATCCTGCAGTAAACGCATCCCATCGCGACCATCAGCGGCGTCCCCAAAAAGACGGCGTCGGCCCCGAGCGCAATCGCCTTCGCGAAATCGGCGCCGGTGCTCAGGCCGCCCCCGACAAGCAGCTCCTGCTTCGCTTCCGCATCGTCCATTGCCTTCCGCGCTTTCACCAGCGCGGGCATTGCCGGCAGGCCGAAGTCCTCGAGCATTATCTCCGGGGCGGCGCCTGTTCCGCCCAGCATCCCGTCAATCGCTATCACGTCGGGATTGGCTTTCAGGCCGTTCTTGATGTCCTCCTCGACGTGCCCCGCGCCGAATTTCATTATCACCGGCTTCCCGCCAGTAACTTCTTTCAGCCACTTTACTTTTTCCTTCAGGTCGGGAATTCCGCTGATGTCCGGGTGGCACGGCGGGGAGTGAACCGGCTCGCCGGGCGGGACCTTCCGGATTTTTGCGATATCGGCGGTAACCTTGCCCGCGGGAAGCAGGCCGCCCTGGCCTGGCTTGGCGCCCTGGCCGATTTTCAATTCGACCGCGTCGGCGCATTTAAGGTAATCTTCGTCAACGCCAAACCTGCCGGTGCTGTACTGCACAATAAGGAGCTTTGCCTCTTTCCTTTCCTCCGGCAGCAATCCGCCCTCGCCGGTATTGGTTGCGGTTCCGGCCCTGGCGGATGCTTTTGCGAGGGCGATTTTTGCCTCTTTGCTCAGCGCGCCGAAGCTCATTGCCGCGACAAGAAGCGGGATTTCAAGCTTTACCGGATGCCTGCTTGTCCTGCCAATGATTGTTTCGCTTTCGATTTCCTCCCTGAAATAGTCAATCGGCTTTTCCGTAAGCCGCGCCGCGAGAAAAACCAGGTCGTCAAAGCTCATCCTGCCCGCTTTGCTGCACCTGCCCGAAACAGTGGGCGCATTCGGGCTTGCCGCCCTCACCCTGACCGCCTTTACGAAATCGCCTGCCATTTCCCCAGCCACCATGCAAAAACGGATTACCTAGGAGGAAAGGGGGATGTGTTTAAATAATAAATCGGGGCGCATGAGGCCGGAGCTCTAAGCGCGCGGCGCGTTTTTCCGCCGCAAAATATTTTTTGCCGCGAGTTTTTTCCGAAACCAGGATTGAAAATGCCAAAAACAGCCGCAGCCGGAAGCGAATCGCTGCAGCCGATTAGGTTTTTAATGTTTTTCCATATAAATTGTCTTTGTTGAACGGGAATGGAACAGAAAAACAACGGCAATTCGCACGCTGAAGCGAAAGGGCCCAACGGCGGGGCGGATGCCAAGCCGAAAAAATTCCTGTTTGTGTCCATAGAGAGCCTCAGCGGCGACCTGGCTTGGCAGATTAAGAAGGAGGGCCACGAGGTCAAGGCATTCATCAAGGCTGAATCCGACAAGGATGTTTATGACGGGTTTCTGGAAAAGGTTGACGACTGGCAAAAATTCGTTGATTGGGCTGACATAATTGTTTTTGACGACATCGGGTTCGGAGAAATCGCCGAATCGCTCCGCGCGAAGGGAAAGCTTGTTGTCGGCGGAAGCAAATACACCGACAAGCTTGAGGAGGACAGGGAGTTCGGGCAAAACGAAATGAAGCGCGTGGGCCTGCTTGTTTTGCCGCACTGGGATTTTACTGATTTTGACGCGGCAATCGAGTTCATCAGGGCGAATCCCGGAAGGTATGTTTTCAAGCCGTCCGGAAATACGTTCTCGGACCAGAAAGGCATCCTGTTCCTCGGGCAGGAGGAGGACGGGAAAGACCTCATAGAGATTCTTGAGCAAAACAAGAAAGTGTGGGCAAAAAAAATAAAAAAGTTCCAGCTGCAGAAGATGGCTGTGGGAGTTGAGGTCGCGGTTGGAGCCTTCTTCAATGGCGAGGACTTCATTTTGCCCATCAATGTTAATTTTGAGCATAAGAAGCTTTTCCCCGGCGACCTGGGGCCGTATACCGGCGAGATGGGAACCCTGATGTTCTGGGCGCCGCCAAACGAGATATTCAACAGCACCCTGCTGAAAATGAAGGGCGAGCTTGCGAAATCCGGCTATGTCGGGTATGTGGACATCAACTGCATCGCAAACCCGAAGGGAATTTACCCCCTTGAGTTCACGTGCAGGTTCGGCTACCCGACAATCAGCGTCCAAATGGAGGGCGTTACAGGCGAATGGGGCGAATTCCTCTTTGCGCTCGCGAGGAAAGAGAAGACAGAGCTGAAGGCAAAGAAGGGCTTCCAAATCGGCATTGTCATCGCCGTGCCGCCGTTCCCGTTCGACGACAAGAAGGAGACCTTTATTTACAAGGACCTCTCGATTCTTTTCAAAAAGCCGAGCCTTGAGGGCGTCCACCTGGGCGACGTGAGGCTGCTGAACGACGTCTGGACAATCGCGGGAGATTCCGGATACGTGCTGGTAATCACAGGCTCCGGAACAACCGTTGAGGAGGCGCGCAAGCAGGCGTACTCAAGGGTGAAAAACATCCTGCTGCAAAATATGTATTACCGCACTGACATCGGGCTAAAATGGCATAACGATTCCGACAAGCTGCACACCAGCGGATACCTGTACTAATCCGGGCCGGGAAAAAAACGCCCGCCACAAGCCCGAAATTAAAAAAAATCGCGGACGACGAGATTTGAACTCGTGCTCCCGTGAAGGAACCAGCTGTTCGTTGCCTTGCAAAGTGTTCTTTTCTTTGGGCACCTTGCACTTTCTTTTCTTCGCAAGAAAAGAAAGGGCAGTTCCAGGCTGGCGCGTTAGACCGCTCCGCCACGTCCGCTCCGAATTTCCAACGCAATCTGCTTCATTTTGCGAAGCAAAATGTTTTCTTTGTGAACTTTCTTTTTGGATTCCGATTGCGAAGCAATCGGTCTTTCTTTCCCGAGGCTTTCTTTCTTTAGAAAGAAAGGCTCGCCGGCGGCAGGATTTGAACCTGCGTGTGCTTTTGGCACTCTCGGTTTCCAGGGTTTTTTCTTTTGTAAACTTTTCTTTTTCTAAAAGAAAAGTTTGTTTCTTTTCCCAAGGCTTTTCTTTTCCAAAGAAAAGGCTTCTCAAGCCGAGTGCGTTTAGCCGCTCCGCCACGCCGGCATTGTAGGGTATTGTGTTGGGAGAATTTTTTAAATGCGCTTGGTCGCGTTTTTTGCCCTGCAGTGAGTATTATTAAGAAAAAAAGCATCTTTTGGGGCGTATATGGCTAAGGGTTCGGCTGGCGGCTCAAATTCAGGGTTAGGGGAAACTGTCAGTTGCCCGCGTGCTTTGCAAAAAAAATTCCTTAGAAACAGGGAAATAAGAATGATGAAGGTAAGTCAGGGATCCACTTCAGCCCCCTCCCTGAAAAAAAATTTTTCAAAAGAAAAAGGCTGGCGAATTCATCGCGTCGTGGTATGGCTTACCTCCTTAACTCCCAACACGGATTATTATTGAATGCCTTGTTTTTAAATAGCTTTCTGTGCTGGCGTGCTACATAAAAAAAATCCTGCGAGCTTTTTCAACAGCCGGCCTATAAGAATGCCATTAAAGCTTTTCCTTTCAGTTAAGCTTATGCAGCCCGAAAACAGGATTATCGTGCTCGACTTCGGCGCCCAATACGCGCACCTGATTGCGAGGCGCGTAAGGCAGCTGCATGTTTACAGCGAAATAATGCCGCCGACTGCGCCCACAGGGGAATTGCGCAGGGCAAAAGGGATTATTCTCAGCGGCAGCCCGGCTTCTGTTTACGAAAAGGACGCTCCGCCCTATAACCCAGAAATTTTTTCGCTCGGAATTCCGGTTCTCGGATTGTGCTACGGGCACCAGCTGATGGCGCACGCGCTCGGCGGAAAGGTCGAGATGGGAAGCGTACGCGAATACGGGCTGGCGAAAATTGAAATATGGAAAAAAGAGCCGCTTTTCTCCGGGCTTGCGAAGAAAGAAACAGTTTGGATGAGCCACGGCGACAAGGTTGGCGCTCTCCCCCCTGGGTTTGAGGTTATTGCCAGCACGCCGGACTGCGGGAACGCGGCTGTCGCGGACCTGGGGCGCAATTTTTTTGGGCTGCAGTTCCACCCCGAGGTAACGCACACGCCCAATGGAATGAAAATACTGGAAAATTTTGTGGTTGGGGTCTGCAAATGCAGGCAGGACTGGACCATAGAGAATTTCGCGCAGCACAAAGTCGACGGGATTAAAAAGCGGACCGGAAACAAAAAAGTTTTCGTTCTCGCGAGCGGCGGCGTGGACAGCACTGTCGCGCTCGCGCTGCTGAACAGGGCGCTGCCGCGGGAACGCATTTACGCGCTGCATGTTGACACCGGATTTATGCGTAAGAACGAGACTGCAGGGGTTGAGAAAGCGCTGAGGAAGCTTGATTTCAGCGAACTGCATGTTGTGGACGCAGGGGGGGAATTTTTCGGAAAGCTGAAGGGCGTGATTGACCCGGAGGAAAAAAGGGAAATAATAGGGAAATTGTTTATTGAGATACGAGACAGGGAACTGCGAAAGCTGGACCTCAACCCCGAAGAGTGGCTGCTTGGCCAGGGCACTATTTACCCCGACACTATTGAAACCGCGGGAACAAGGCACGCCGCGAAGATAAAGACGCACCACAACAGGGTTGAAAGCGTCAAGCAGCTGATTGAAGAGGGAAAGGTTATCGAGCCGCTCGCGGAATTGTACAAGGATGAGGTCAGGGAATTGGGCGAACAGCTCGGGCTGCCGAAGGAACTTGTATGGAGGCACCCTTTCCCGGGGCCCGGGCTTGCAATAAGGTGCCTTTGCAGCAGCGGCGCCGAAGAGGATTCCGGAGAATTGGGCGAAAAGGTTTCCGCTATCGCGAAAAAATTCGGATTCAAGGCAAGCGTTTTGCCGATAAGGAGCGTTGGCGTGCAGGGCGACAGCAGGAGCTACGCGCGGTGCGCGCTGCTGCAGGGAAAGCTTGGCTGGAAAAAGCTTGAAGCGTGCAGCACGGAAATCACGAACAAGATAAGGGGGATTAACAGGGTTGCCGCGGCTGTTGAGCCGGAAAAAATATGGCAAATAAAGCTTTTGAAAAAGGGATTGGACAGGGAGAGGGTCGCGCTGCTGCAGGAAGCTGACGCAATCGCGATGCAGGAAACTGAAAAGCACGGGCTTATGCGGGAGATATGGCAGTTCCCCGTGGTGCTGCTGCCGCTCGCGGTCAACGGCGGCGGCGAGGCAGTTGTCCTTAGGCCAATCCAGAGCAAGGAGGCGATGACAGCGCGCTTCTTCCCGATGCCGAAAAAGGCCCTGCGGGAAATCGCGGGAAAAACAATGAAGCTGCGCGGAGTGGGCGCTGTCTTCTACGATGTGACGCACAAGCCGCCGGCGACTATTGAGTGGGAATAGCAGCAAAAGTGCAACATTCTTGGTGTGCCATACAGCCCCCCATAAAGCGATGGTTGTCGGGAAAAATCAAAAAATGTCGGCAAAATGTCGGCAAAAATGTCCCGCAAAGCCAAAAATTGTCCCTCAAATGTCCCGAAAAATTAGGCGGGCAATGATACGCTTGTGGCACGAATGATATGGAAATGGCACGCAAATGGCACGAAACAAAAGAACCAAAAAAAGCTCCTTTTAGTTAGATAAAACAATTTCTTGCCGCTTTCAAACAAAAAAGCAAATCTAGCCAATCCAATGAAAAAGCGACAGCGTGGGAATAGCCAATCCACAAAAACAAGGCAATTCCAGAGAGAAAAAACCCATAGAATATGGTTCTTTTTTATTTTTGGCTTCTGGTTTGTTTGGCTTTTTTAGATTAGTTGTTTACCAGCTTGTCGGCGTGGTTCTCTCCAGTTAATTATTTGCTTTTTTTAATTTCATTTTTTATTTTTTGATTTTTTTTGCCCGCATTGTTCAGATGCATAATGCTATTAGGCAATAAAATCCGGCAAGGATGAATGTTATTGCGGCTATTTTTCTAAACCATTCTTCAAAGACTTGGATTTTGCGCATTATTGTTCCGAGTTTTGAAACGCTGTAGACTAGGATAAAAGAGAATATTATTACCGGCAGGCCTGTTGCTAATCCAAATACTGCCGGGAGAACAATCCAGTCGCCTGCTTGCAATGCTATTGGTATGAACATTCCAAAGAACAGGACTGCACTGAATGGGCAGAATGCCAGTGCGAAGACTGCCCCTAATAGGAAGCTTCCGATGAATCCTTTGTTTGCCAGGTCTTCTTTCAGCTTGTTTAGCCGGTTGTTGCCTTTGAAGAAATTTAATTTGATGACGTCAAGCATTATTATTCCAACAATTAAGAGCAGTGGCCCAAGCGCTTTTTCGCCGTATTTTTGCAAGAGCAGTGCGATGCTTTGGGTGCTTGTTCCAAACCATATTATTAGGGCTGCGAGCAGGATGTATGTCGCCATTCTGCCTAAAGTGTACAGTGCTCCGACAAGAAGAGTGTGTTTGCTGTTTCCAATTCTTTTTGAGGCGTAGGCAATGGCAGTTATGTTTGTTGTTAATGGGCAGGGGCTTATTGCTGTCATTAAGCCGATGAAGAATGCTGCAAGCGTAGGAATACTGCTTGTTCCCATTGCTTCCATGAATGCCATAAAATCCATGTTAACTTAAATCTCCTGACAGTTTCTTTTCAATGAGTCCTTTCAAATAGTCCAGGTATTCTTGCTTGTTTCCTATCTTGTACCATACGTTGGTGTTTTGTTCTTTGCTGAATTTTCCGTCAGAAGTGTATGTTCCTATCCACAAAGATGCGCTTGTTACTTCATATTTTTTGACAAGTTCTTGGTTTTCGGGCAAATCTCCGTTTATGTGGCCAAAAACAATTTTGCCTGATTCCAATTCGTCTGCAAAGAATGTGTTAAGTGTTTCTTCTGCGTATGCTCCAACTGTTTTGCAGGAATAGCACTGGTTTGTTCCGTGAAAATGGTAAACTTCTATTTTTTCGACAGTGCTGGCTTCTTTTGGCGTGTCTGTTTGTTCGGCTGGTGACAAGCTACAGGCTGTGGAATCGGCACAATCTTCTGCGGCATTAGGGCTTGTGCTTGCATTCCCTATGCAGCCTGAAAACGCAACAGCCAGAATCAGGGTAATTGCGATTGCCCCTTTTCCAAAGGCTTTTTTGTTTTGCCGTAATCCAACTATGTTCCTAGCCGTGTTTTTTTCTTTTGTAAGTCCTTTGTGCATTGTTCTGCCCCCAGTGCTTTTTTTTTATTGCAACAGCTTTTTGATTTCTTCAACAGTTGCTATTTTGCCTGAGCTTTTTACTGCCCCGTCAATTACTAGCGCTGGCGTTGCCATTACTCCTGCTTCAATTATTCTGTTTATGTCTGTTACTTTTTCTATTTCAGCTTTTTTCCCTGTTTCTTCCAGAGCTTTTCTCGCGTTTGCTTCGAGTTGCTTGCATTTGGGGCAACCTGTTCCAAGTATTTGTATTTTCATTTGCATTCACCTCCGCAAGTGCATCCTGCCTGAGAATACTTTTTCTTCACAAGCTTTTGCAAGCATTCTTTTGGCTGATGGCTGATTGCCTCTTTTGGGCAGACTGGTTCGCAGCCTGTGCAGCCAACCAAGCAGTTTTTTGGTTTGACGACTTTTGGTTTTCCGCTTTCTTCTGCATAGACTCCGTGCTTGCATTTTTTTATGCAAGCCATGCAGCCAACGCATTTTGAATAATCGATTGTCGGAAACCAGTTGATTTTTTCTCTTGGGATGCCAAACCATTCTTTTTCCATTGAATCGCCTCAAATCATTCCAAAAATCAATCCAGCAATAGAAGAGTAGATTACAACTATTGCAACGTAAGCAATTGTTTTTTTGTTTCCCAAAATGCTTCTTATTACCAGCATTGCGGGCAGGCTCAAAGACGGGCCTGAGAGCAATAATGCCAGCGCCGGGCCCTGATTCATCCCCTTTTCAATCAGCGCCTGCATTATTGGCACTTCTGTAAGTGTTGAAAAGTACATGAACGCCCCGAATATTGATGCTAAGAGGTTTGCTTGGATTGTATTTGTGCCAACCCATTGAATTATCAGCTCTTCAGGAATTAACGGCATTATGAATCCAACTATAAACACGCCGATGAACAAGTAGGGGATAAGCAGTTTGCTTATGCTCCAGGTTTCCGATAACCAATTATTTCTTGTTTCGGTTTTGAATTTCAGGAAAGCTATTGCTGCAGTTGCAATTGCAAGCGCAATCATTACAACCCATTTTATTACTGTGTCTATTTGGAGGCCATTCACAACTAGAATTCCAACCATTGAGGCAAAAAATAATCCGATTGCGGTTTTTGAAGTTTTTTGCCCTGTTTCTTCTTCTGTTGCAATTTCTTGTTTTGCGCTTTTTTCCCTGAAAAGGAATGCCATTGTCAGGCCAACTAGCACTGCCAAAGAAATTGCTGCAATCGCTCTCGCTAATCCAATTTTGAATCCCAAAACGCTTGCAGTAAGGAAGATTGCGGCGACATTAATTGCAGGCCCAGAGTAAAGGAACGCAATTGCCGGTCCAAGCCCGGCACCTCGCTTGTATATTCCTGCAAACAAAGGGAGAATCGTGCAACTGCAAACTGCAAGAACCGCTCCAGAAACAGAAGCAATTGGATAGGAAATGTATGGCTTTGCTTTTCCGCCTAAGTATTTCAGCACTGCCTGTTTTTTCACAAACACTGCGATGGCTCCCGCGATGAAAAATGCCGGCACAAGGCAGGTCAAAACATGCTGTATCGCGTACTCGTGCAGCAATGCAAAACCGCTTAGCAAGGCATTGTCAAGCCATTGGCTTCCAACAGGCATGAAATAAAATGCCAGGAACAGGGCGGCAATTATTATGAATGCGTTTTTTTCTTTCATTTGCTTTCACCAGCATATTGCAAAGTTTCTTTCTTTTCGTTCAAATCAAAGATTTTCATTTTTTATGCCTCCCTCGCATGCAACAGGTCTTTTTCAGCAAGGCGCCTTTTGAATAGCCCAGTGCCTTGAAGACATTGCAAACAACCGGATCCTTGATTTTATAAAAAATCTTTTTGCCTTGCCTTCTTGATTCGATTAATCCTGCTTTTTCCAGCTTTGTCAATTGTGTTGAGACAGTTGACTGCGTTCTCTTCACTTTCGGGAAGATTTCGCAAACGCATTTTTCGCCGCCTAAAAGCAGTTCCAATATGTTGAGCCTTGTTTCGTCAGCAAGAGCTTTCAGAATTTCAATGGCTTTTTTTCTGCCCATAGAAACATATTGATGTTTATCAATATTTAAATACTTTTTGGTTTTATTTTGTTTCATCAATAAAGCTTTCGCGGCGCTTTTCATTTCTGCTTTTTTTGGCTGAACTCTTTTTTAGTGAAAACCCCCTTTTGCGCCTCCAGCGTACTCGTTTTTTCTTACAGCTCGGTTTTATAGTACCCATAAAAAATCGCTAGAAATATAAACCACTATAGTCAGTATATATTGCAGTATGCCCTACAAAAATCCTGTTACGACAATCCAGATTACTCCTGTCACCCGGGAAAAGCTGCGGGATTTGGGCAAGAAAGGCGAAACATACGAGCAAATCATTTTGCGGCTGGTAAAAGCTTACAACAAAAAGCGCTGATTTCACGCAAAAGCCCCCAAAAGCAACCATAACCGTTATGTTTATATATTATCTGTTTAACGGATAATATTATGGCTGGACTGACCGAAAAGAGGCTTGTTTCGCTCCTCTGGATTCTGAAAAACAGGGAAAAGAAGTGGAGCATTTTTGAGTTGACCAAAGGGGCCGCCGGCATGCTCGGGCAAAAAGACTGGCGGGTTTACAAGAAAGATTCCAAAGGCGCTCGCATTCAGTATACAGATGCAACCCTTACTTACAGCCCCACGCATTCCTTTGTGAAAGAGCTTGAAGAAAAAGGCTTCTTGCACAAAGATGAAAAAACCAGTGAATATCGGGTTTCAAAGGCTGTTGACCTCATTAGGCTTGTTTCGCTTGCAAGACCGTTCAACAGCCTCAAGACGGAATATTATTATTCGCCCCTGGGCTTTTTTAATACAATAAAAATGATTGACTCTTCAAAGCTGCCTTATGCGCTGACATTGTTTTCCGGCAGCGAACTTTACAGGCAGTACGTGAAAACAGACCAAGTGCACGTTTATGTCAGGGAAGGGGAGGAAGAAAAATGGGGCAAGTATCTCCTCTTTAAAAAATGCCTTAAGGCGCAGAAGAGCCAGGCGAACCTTTTCCTTATTCCGACCAGCCAGGGGGCTTTTTTTACGGCTTCCGAAAAAGTGAAAGGCTTTTCAGTTGCGCCGGCGCCAATGCTTTTGAGCGACCTTCTAAGCTTTGGCGGCTTGGCGGAAGAGCAGGCGAGCTTTCTGATGGAAGAATGGCTAAACAACAGGTTGTGATTGCTGAATGGAAAAGCAGATGATTGAAAAATCCGATGAATTCCTGTACAATTTCTTCAAGAGCTTAAACAAAAAAGAAGCCGGGTGCATTGGCCTGATGGGCGGCTGGGCAGTGCATTACACTCTCAAGAACAAGGACGTTGTGCATGTGGGTTCGAGAGACATTGACATCTTTTTTGACCCAACAAAAATAAGGCCAAAGGCAATTGAAGAGAAACTCAAAAACGCGGGTTTTCATCCGCATTCAACTTTTCGCTGGGTGAAGGTGTTTCACAGCGAAACCGAAAAAGAACTCGGCATGGAAGAGAGCAAAAAACACCCAATTTACAATCTTTCATATATTTATTTTGACATTGCCACACCAACAAAAATTGGGCATTCCATGCCCGAGCCTTTGCTGAAAAAGGTTTTTAGGAAAGAAAAGGAACACGTAAAAATCAATGGCATTATGGTGATGGTTCCTTCTCCCAGAGTCCTGATTGAAATGAAGCTGAAGTCCATTCCTGGAAGAAGTGACACTTTCAAAAGAACAAAAGACATTGCAGACTTGTACGCACTCCTGGACAGCCACGCTGAACTCTGGGCAATCAAAGAAGGAAAACGCGTAAAAACAAAAGGGCTGGACAAAAAACTACTGCGAAAATTCAGGGAAAAGCTCGAAAGATTCAAGATAGACGGGACAATAGCCGCCTCAGCCACAATGCTAAAAACAGACCAAAACAATCTGACAGGCCTGCTGGAAAAAATTTGAACAACAAACCATGCTAAAAGAATAAGCCTCAATGGCCGGCAGCTTGCAACAAAAAGCGCTAAAACTTAGTCTATCGCCTGAGAATTGCGTTTTGTTGCAGTTTTAAGCACATTGAGTGGGAATAATGGAATTTGGGTTATCCGTTTTTCCGGCTGCCCAAATAATCCGAAACCTCGGTTTTTACGCCTGCAATCATTTCGGCGTATGTGTATGTGGGAAGGCCCAGGCGCTTTAGCGTGTCTTCTTTTTCAATTGTGACCGGCGAGCGGTCTTTCGCGTCTTTTGGCGCAGCCTCAATGCCGAACGGCGCCAGAATGTCTCTTGCAATGTCAAACCGTGACTTCAATTCCGGAACAAAAACAGGGATTGTTTCGTTGGTTATGCCGCCTTCGATTGCTTTTTGCACTACTTCGGAGAGATGGGACAGCGAGGTTGGCTGGAATTTCCAGGATGTGTCGTAAACTGCGGGTGTTTTTTCTGTGATGTTTTTCAGAATCCTGTTGAACGGCCTGTCGTTGGCTGTGTTCGGGCTCAATCCGATTATCAGCGATGGCCTCAGGACAACAAAACCAGCTTTCGTGCCCCTAGCGGCCTCCTCGCCCGCGAGTTTTGTTTTCCCGTAAAGCGTTGTGGGGTTTATTGCCGCAAAAGAAGAAATAAAAATTACCTTCGCGTTCACGGCATTTGCGGCTTCAACAGCGTTTTTTGTTCCGCCCTCGTTTAGTTCCACCGCAAGCGTGGGATTTGATTCGCACCATCCGGCGGAAGGGTTTGCGGCGGCGTGGACAACCACAGACGGCTTGATTTTTTTGGCCATGCGGACGACAGCGGCCCTGTCGGTAACGTCCAGATTGACAAGTTCCGGAAAAAGCCGGTTGGAATTGTAAGTACCGACGACGCCAAAAGATTTTTTCAAATCGCAATACAGCCTTGCGCCCACATAACTGCTAGCGCCGGTAACCAAAATTTTTTGCATTCCAGCAACCAACCCTTCAGCTTTCCTCAATTTTCTTTTTCGCTTCCGGCAGCTTGTTCATGAGGTCCTGCGCGTTCCACATGCCGCCTTTCTCCTTCTGCAAAAGATCCCCTGCGTATTTGTTCAGGAAGCAGCCGGCTTTTGCCGCGAGGAAAAGCGGGTTTTTTGCCGCAAAGCCTGCAATCAGGCCGGCGAGAATGTCGCCGGTGCCGCCTGTTGTAAGCATGGGGGAGCCGCCGCTTATTTCCGCGTGCTGCTTCCTGTCGCTGATGTAGTCGGTCCGGCCTTTCAGCACGACAACGCACCCGAATTTCTGCGCCGCCCTGATGGCGTTCTCTTTGGAGGGAACCATTTTGAACAGCTGCCTGAACTCGTTTGGATGCGGGGTTACAATGCAGTTTGGGTGCAGCCACCTCGGGTCTATGAGGCGCAGCGCAGTGGCGTCAAGCACAAAGCGCTTGCCCTTGTTTTTGGTCAAAAGGGAATTCACCAGATTGCGTATTTTTTGGCTCTGCTCCAGGCCCGGGCCGATTAGGACTGCGTCGGCCTTCGGGAGCGCGGAGCTGATGTTGTTGAATTCCAGGACGATGAATTCGGGGGAAGCGTTTTTCACATGCATCTTGTTTTCCTCAGAGGTGGCGAAATAAACAAGGTCAACTATCCTGCTCGCGGTAACACCGGCGAAAATTGCGGCGCCGTGGTATTGCGCGCTGCCTGCAACGATCAGCACAACGCCGTTTTCGCCCTTGTGGCTTTTTTCATTCCTCTTCACAAGGCCCTTTATGTCCTCTTTTCCGGCTTTTTGGGCCCCAAACTTGAAAAGCATTATGTTATTAAAATGCAAAAAACATAAATTAGTTGTGGACTGCTTTTTTATTAGAGGATTGGGATGAATTCCACTGTAAAGGACGCCTATGGGATTGCGCTTAGCGACCTGCGCAAGTGCTACACCGAAAAAGGCATTCTTGCGGGCAGGAGGAGCAGGCGCTATAACCAGTATTGGGCGAGGAACGGCTTTTTCGCCTCGGCCGGCGCGCTCAGCCTCGGCGACTATGGCCAGGTCAAAAAAAACCTGAAACTATTCTCATCGCTGCAGGGAAAAAACGGGGCATTGCCGAACCAGATCAGCCTGAAGCTGAAGCCAAGGTATAAGCTGCTTATCGGCAGCGTTATCGACAGCAGCGCTCTTTTCGTTGCCTCGCTTTCAGATTACCTGAAAAAAACCCGGGACATTGAATTCGCTGAAGCGAATTTTTCGGCCGCGAAAAAAGCAATGCAGTTTTTGCACAGCAAGGACAGGGACAGCGACTCGCTCATAGAGGAGCATGTTTTCGCGAACTGGGCCGAAAGCGTGCTGAAGTTCGGCAAGGTTTTGTACACGAACTGCTGCTATTACAAGGCGCTGCTTGAGTTCGCAAACATCTGCGGCTCGCTGGAAAAGAAGGAACTCGCGGAAACATACAGGGCGCTTGCGGCGAAAACAAAGGACAAAATCAACGCTGTTTTTTGGGAGGGAAATTATTACATCGATTGGGTGGATTTCAGGCGGCACGATTACTTTGCGGCAGACGGAAACCTTCTCGCGATTGATTGGGGGATAGCGGGCGAGGTGCAAAGCCAGATGGTGCTGAACAAGATAAAGCAGCACCAGCTGAACAAGGTTCCGCTGAAAGCAAACTATCCGCTGTACCCGCTTTGGAGAATGCCCCCGCTGCTGCTGCCGCTAATGGAATACCATTACCACAACGGGAGCAGCTGGCCGTGGCTCGGCTGCCTCAACGCCATTTCACTGCACAAGAGCGGCAGGGAAAGCGAGGCGAAAAAAGAGCTGAAACGGGTTGCGGAACTCATTAATGAGAACGGAACTGTCCAGGAGGTTTTTGACGACGAAAGGAAGCCCATGAGGGGGCTTTTTGTCAGGTCGGAATACCCTTTCAGCTGGAACGCGGGTTTTTTCGTGAGGGCGGTTCATGAAATAATGGCGTGAGCGGCTGCAGAGGCAATCGATTTAAATAAGAAAAGCGTTATTCTATTGGTTTTTATGGCTTGCATCGAGGTAAACGAAATCTGCAAGCGTTACGCCGATGTGTATGCGGTAAACGGCATTAGCTTCAAGGTTGACGAGGGCGAGGTGTTCGGCTTGCTCGGGCCGAACGGCGCCGGAAAAACCACGACCATCAGGATGCTTTTGGACATAATAAAGCAGGACAGCGGAAGCATCACTATTTTTGGAAAGAACTTTGACGAGAGCACCAAGGCGATTATAGGCTATTTGCCGGAGGAACGCGGGCTGTACGAGGACCTTACGGTAATGGGCAACATTATTTACCTTGCGGCACTGAAAGGAATCGACGAGCACAAGGCAAAGGGCAATGCGCTTGTGCTGCTCAAGCAGGTTGACCTGCTGAATTCTGCGAACAAGAAAGTCAAGCTGTTAAGCAAGGGAATGAAACAGCTGGTCCAGGTTGTCGCAACGCTTGCGCACGACCCGAAAGTGCTTGTGCTTGACGAGCCTTTTAGCGGCCTCGACCCGGCGAACAGGGAGGTTATCAAGCGCATAATTCTCGACCAGAAGCGCCAGAAGAGGACAATAATACTCAGCACGCACCTAATGGACGAGGTCGAGCAGCTGTGCGATAGGATTCTGATGATAAACCGCGGGAGGCGCGTTTTGTACGGAAGCATCGAGGACATAAAGGAAAGGTATGCGACCAACAGCGTTTCTTTGGAGTTCAGCGGCAAGCTGCCCCAGCTGGGGGGGATTGAAAAGGGCAGCATAGCGAACAACAGCGCGGAGCTTTTTTTGCGGATTGACACAACGCCGCAGCAGCTGCTGAAGCAGCTTGTTGACGCCGGCGTTGAGGTTAAAAGGTTTGATGTCAGGGACATGAGCCTTAACCAGATTTTCATCCAGCTTGCGGAGGCGGAAAAATGGATAAAAGTCTGACTATTGCGTTCCACGAGTTCAGGGTTAACCTGGCGAGGCGGGAGTACCAGTTCTTCGCTTTCGCGCTTCCGGCAATGCTGCTTTTTTTCATGTGGCTTTTCTCCATTGGCGGAAAGCAGTTCACGCTAATGGAATTCAGGGATATGCAGTCAAGCCAGTGGTTCTTCGCATTCCCGTCGACAATCGCAATGATTTTCAGCCTTGCAATATTCCTTTCCGCGAATTTCCTGCTGCAGGGCATTGCGACCGAAAAGGAGAACAGGATAATGGAAATTTTGCTTTCGTCAATCTCATTCAGGGAACTGCTTACCGGAAAAATAGTCGGCCTTGCCATGCTGGGCTTGCTGCAATTCTTCGTATGGGTAATGACCGGGGTAATTACCATGGGCATGGTAGCGCCCGAGATATTGCTGAAAGCCACGGGAACTTTTATGGCAATGGGCACGATAGGGCTGTATTTTTTGTTTTTTATCCTGGGATATTTCATGTATAGCGCCATTCTTGCGGCAATCGGCGCGCTGACCGAAACAAGGGGCGAAGCCCAGCAGATAAGCAGCCTGCTAACGCTTTTTGCGCTAATCCCTGCGATTAGCACAATGTTTTTGTCCAATGAAGGCGGCAGCGTGATTGCGACAGCCCTTACTCTTTTCCCGTTCACGGCCCCGATAACCGCAATGATAAGGCTTTTCATGAGGAACCTGCCGCTGCATGAGGCTTTGCTGAGCATTGTGATATGCGCTTTCACCACGGTTGTTGTTATTCTCATGGCATCAAGGCTGTTCAGGGCGGAACTGCTGATGTACGGCAAAAAATTCTCGGCGGGGGAGCTCGCAAGGCTGGTTATACTGGGAAAATAATAATTGGCAAAAAGGAATGAACTGAAATCTTTTCGGGTGAAAGCTTGCCGAAAATTTCCGGAAAAAAAGTTTTGCTGATTGCGGCGCCATGCGATTTCAGGGACGAGGAATTGTTCGAGACAAAATCGGAAATTGACGCTTCCGGCGCGGAAACAACAATCGCAAGCAAGAGAGCCGGCACAATAACAGGAATGCTGGGCGGAAAGGCAAACGCAACGCTCGCGCTAAGCGATGCTGCGCCCGGCGATTACGACGCGGTTGTTTTTGTAGGGGGAAGCGGAAGCGCGGCTTACTTCAACGACCGGGACGCCCTGAACATCGCGAAGGAAGCCGCCGGAAAGGGAAAGGTTCTGGCCGCAATCTGCATTGCGCCAAGCATTCTCGCCAACGCGGGAGTCCTGCGCGGGAAGAAAGCAACCGCATTCGGCAGCGAAGCGCCAAACCTGCGCGCGAAGGGCGCAAACTACACAGGGCAGCCGGTAACTGTTGACGGAAAAATAATCACCGCAAGCGGCCCTGGCGCGGCGAAAGAATTCGGAAGAAAAATAGCGGACGCGCTGGCGAAATAGGCCGGCTTATTTCTTGCGAAGCTCGTCCCTGATCTCTGTAAGAAGCTTTACTTCCTCTTTCGCCTGCGGCGTAGCCGGAGGAGGCGTTTTCTTGATCTTGTTTATCTGCTTGACCATCAGGAAGATAACGAAGGCGATTATTATGAATTCTATGAGAGTGTTGAGGAAGACGCCGTACTTTATCAGCGGGGCTCCCGCGGCCCGGGCTTCTGCGAGCGTCGCATAGCTCTTTCCCGAGAGGCCTATGAAAAGGTTTGAGAAATCAACATTGCCGAGCAGCAAGCCAATCGGCGGCATCACAACATCGTTCACAAGGGAGCTGACAATCTTCCCGAAGGCAGCGCCGATTATTACGCCGACAGCGAGGTCGATTACGCTGCCGCGCGACGCGAATTCCTGGAACTCCTGGATGATGCCCAAAAAGACACCTGATAAAGAATTGCAGGATAGAATTTAAAAATTGGACCCTGCGGGAATTGAACCCGCGTCTCGGCCTAGTTCGAGTCTTCAAGGCAAAAGAGTTTTATGCAACGCGTAGCGTTGCTTCTTTTCCCGAGGCTTTTCTTTCTAAGAAAAGGCTCTGCGAAGGCCGCATCTTGCCACTGGACTAAGGGCCCTTGGATTAATTATCCAGGCAATGGTTTTTTAATGTTTGGAAGATGCCCGCAAACAGCCGTATTTTTACGCCTGGATTTTTCTGAACTGCACGCCGTTCAGCAGAATCGAGTCTCCGGATTGCTGAATGCCGTAGCTTTCCGTAAAATAAGCGTCGTAATAGATGAACAGCGTTCCTGCGCCTTCGGCATAGCCGATTATCCACCAATAGTCGGGAACTGTCGGCTGCCAGGCGCTTTCCCCTCCGGTGTCAAACCCGCTGGCTGTTGGGGCATCAGCAGGTATTTCCGCTTCAGAAACAACTGTTTTTGCAAGCCCGAAATTCCCGCCCGGAGAAAACGACATGATAAGGTATTTTGCCGTGCCGTCTCCGGCAATAGAGTAAACCTCCCATTCGCCGACAAATTCCAGCGGGAATGCGGCGCCAGCGGGAAAATCAAATCCCGGCACTCCAGCGGTTGGGGGGCCATCGCCGCCGGTTGGCGGCGTTACAGGCGGCGTGACAGGCGGCTTTTCATTGGTCGGCGGGCTTGTCGGGCTGGGTGAATTGCTGCTGCCAGGGCCTGACGGCCCGCCGCCCCCTCCGCCCCCGCCGCCGGCGCCCGAATCTCCCTGGTTAGGCAGTACTTGAGGCAGCCCTGTGTTTTTGTCAAGCGCATTGCGGTCCGGCGGCGTGGATGCGTTCAAATCAGCATCAGGAAAAGGCACCCAGCCCGGCACAATTACGCCTGCAGCCTGGTTCAAAACAACCCTGGCGCCCCTGTTGTTCATTACAAAAAGCGCCGCTGCAATTATTATAATGCAAACGCCAATTATGGTTATGATGCGCTGCTTGTTCCGCTTTTGCATATGCCACTTAATTGGTTTTTTTTGTATTTAAATTTAACTAGCAAACGGGGCGCCTGGCGGAAACCCGATTTCAAAAGGGGATCTCATGCCTGCCGCAGTTCCTGAAAAGAAGCTTGTCTTGCGGTTGCTCTTTTCATTTCGGCGGAGAATTTTTTTATTTCGGCAAGCATCTTTTCCTCGCCGCACAAATTCTCCCTTATGATGTTGATTACAGCGCTCCCCACAATCACGCCGTCGGCTCCGGCGGCAATCACCTGCCGCGCATGCTCCGGCTTGCTTATGCCAAAGCCGACGCATAATGGAAGTCTTGTGGCGCGCCTCGCGCTTTTGACAAGCCCAATCGTTCTCTTGTGCAGCCCCGAACGCGCGCCTGTAACGCCCAGCACGGAAACCAGGTAAACGTAACCGCTGCATTTTCGCAGTATTTTCCGCATCCTTTCCTTCGCCGTCGTCGGGCTCACAATGAAAACCTGGTTGATGCCGTGCTCACGCGCCGCCAAAAGCAATGAGCCGGTCTCCTCAACAGGGCAGTCTGCTGCGAGAATCGCGTCGGCTCCGGCGCTCTTTGCGTCGGAATAAAATTTTCCGATTCCCCTTTGGAGGATTAAATTGTAGTAAATCAAGAGCGAAACCGGAATTTCTTCGTTAAAGTCGCGGATTTTTTTAATAAGGGAAAAGCACCTGTCTGTGTTCATTCCTTTCGCGAGCGCCCTCTGGCCGGCCTCCTGCACTGTTTTTCCGTCCGCAATGGGGTCCGAGAACGCAAAGCCGAGCTCCAGCGCGTCGGCTCCGGAAGAAATAAGCGTTTTTATAATTTTCAGGCTGGTTTTTTCATCGGGATCGCCGAGCACAACGAAGGGGATGAAGGCGCCTTCCTTCTTTTTGCGCAATTCCGCAAAAATTTTCGCAAACCCGCTCATTTTTCCATCCCCAGCTCTTTCACCGCAATGTCCAGGTCCTTGTCGCCCCTGCCGCTCAAATTCACTATCACAACATCGTTTTTTTTGCATTTTTTCGCGTACTTCAGAAGATACGCCACGGCGTGCGCGCTCTCAAGCGCGGGAATAATGCCTTCCTCCTCGCTCAGCAGCCTGAAGGCCGAAAGCGCTTCCTTGTCCGTGGCATAAGTGTATTTTGCCCTGCCGAGGTCGCGCAGCAGGCAATGCTCAGGCCCGACAGCGCTGTAATCAAGGCCCGCGCTTACGCTGTGCGTGTTGTAAATCTGCCCGAACCTGTCCTGCAGCACATAGGTGAAGGTTCCATGCAGCACGCCCGGCCTGCCAATCCTCTTGTCGGCGAAGCGCGCGGCATGCCTACCGGAAGCAATGCCATGGCCGCCTGCTTCAACTCCAATCAGCTCAACACGCTTATCCTTGATGAAACCTTTGAATATTCCGATTGCGTTGCTTCCGCCGCCGACGCAGGCGATAACCGCGCGCGGCAGCTTCCCCTCCTGCGCGAGAATCTGCTTTTTCGCCTCTTTCCCGATAACGCTCTGGAAGTGCGCGACCATGCTAGGATATGGGTGCGGCCCGAGAACGCTGCCGAGAAGGTAATGCGTTGTTTCGCAGCTCGCGGTCCAGTCCCTAAGGCACTCGTTAATCGCATCCTTGAGTGTTCTGCTTCCGCTCGAAACAGGGATAACCCTGGCGCCGCACAAGCGCATCCTGTGCACGTTCGGCTTCTGCCTCTCAATGTCAACCTCGCCCATGTAGATGTCGCATTCAAGGCCGAGCTTTGCGGCCGCAACAGCAGTTGCAGTGCCGTGCTGGCCGGCGCCGGTTTCGGCGATAATCCTCTTTTTTCCCATATGCTTCGCGAGCAGCGCCTGCCCCAGGGCGTTGTTTATCTTGTGGGCGCCGCTGTGCGCGAGGTCCTCCCTTTTCAGGTAAATTCTGCAGCCGAGCCTTTTGCTCAGGTTTTCGGCGAAAGTAAGCGGCGTTGGCCTGCCGACAAACTCGTGCAGCAGCCGGGAAAGCTCGCTGTTGAATCCCGCGTCTTTTTTGCATTTGGCGAACGCCCCCTGCAGCCCTTCAAGCGCGGGCATTAAAGTTTCCGGCACAAACATTCCGCCGTATTCCCCGAACTGGTGCTTCGCCTTCATGCTTTTGCCCCTTCAATGAACTTCATTAATTTTTCTTTGTCAATCTTCCTTTTATCATTATCCAGTTTAACTCCGCTGCTTACGTCAACGCCATAGGGCTTCACGGCGGCAATCGCCTTTCTAACATTCCCGGGCGCAAGGCCGCCGGCGAGGAAAACAGGGCGCCTCAACTGCTCCGCAATCTCCCTGCACGATTTCCAATCGGCCTTTTTCCCGGTTCCCCCGAGATTTCCCTTTGCGGCGCTGTCAAGCACTGCAAAATCAATGAATTTCTCGAAGCGCTTTGCGTCGGCAAGCGCGTTCGCGCCTTTTTTGACGGGAATTGTTTTCATTATAAGAAGCTTTGGCACCAAGTGATGCAGGAGAAAAATTTCATCCTCCGGCAAATCGCGCACCAACTGCACGGCATCAGGCTTTATGGCAGAGCACAGCCCGGCGATTTCCCTGCCGCCCGCAAGGCATGTCAGCACAACTGTTTTAGCTTTTCCCCCCAATTGCTCGACCAGCAATGCGGCTTCACGCCTGTCGAGAGACCTCTCGCTGCCGCCTATTTCGACAACAAAACCGATGTAATCCGCGCCCATGCTGATTGCCGCAAATCCGTCTTCCGCATTCGTGATGCCGCAGATTTTGACTTTCACCATAAACAAAACACCCTGATTCAAAATTAATTTTTCAGAACCCCATTTCCATGATTTTCTTCTCAATGCTGCCGGATTTCATGAAAGTGCTGCCAATGAGAACCGCGTCAACCTTTCCCTTCACCAGATGCACGTCGGCGATTGAGTTGAAGCCGCTTTCGCTCACTATCGCAGTTCCCTTTGGGACGCGCTTCGCCAATTCCAAGGTTGTATTGATGTCAACGTTCAGTGTTTTTAAGTCCCTGTTGTTGATGCCGATTATCTCAGGCTTGACCTTAACTGCCTTTTCAAGGTCGTCTTTGCTGTGAACCTCAACGAGGCAATCCATGCCAATCTTTTTCGCCTTAGCGTAAAACGCCGCAAGGTCCTGCTTTGAAAGCGCGGCCGCGATCAGCAGCACGGCATCGGCGCCGAAAGCCCGTGCCTCCGCTATCTGGTAATCGTCAACAATGAAATCCTTGCACAGCACCGGCAGCATGCTCCGCTGCTTTACCTCACGCAAATACTCCTGCTTTCCCTGGAAAAAATTCCAGTCGGTGATAACGCTTATCGCCTTCGCATGCCTTTCGTAAGCCGAAACAATGGAAGGGATGTCAAGCTTTTCCCTAAGCAACCCCTTGCTCGGGCTGGCTTTCTTTATCTCCGCAATAAGATTCGGCATTTCTCTTCCGCTGGAAATCGCTTTTTTGAAATCCCGCAGCTCAAAATCGCGGGCGCGCTTCTCAAGCTCAGCCAGCGGCACTTTCACCTTCCTTCCAAGCACTTCTTCCTGCTTGAAGGAAAGAATCTCGGAAAGGACATTACCTACTTTCACGTGTTGCTCGCCTCCCTCAACTGCTCCAGTTTCCGCAGCGCAGCGCCGCTCTCAATGCTCTTCCTCGCAAGTTCAATCCCTTCCTTGATGCTTTTCGCTTTTCCGTTTGCGAAAATCGCGGCGCCAGCGTTCAGCAGCACAATGTCCCTCTTCGCGCCATTCTCCTTTCCGCAGAGAATGTTAAGGATTATTTCAGAGTTTTTTTCCGGGCTTTCACCCAAAAAATCCACTTGTTCGCACCTTTTGAAACCGAACTCTTCTGGGGCAATATCAAATTCAGTTATTTTCCCGCCCTTCACCTCAAAAACAACTGTGGCGTCGCAAAGGCTAATTTCATCCATTCCGTCCTTCCCGTGCACCACAAGCGCGTGCTTCACGCGCAGACCTGCCATTACCCGCGCGAGCTTTCGCGCGAGTTCCTTGTCAAAAACCCCAAGCAAATAAGTCTGCGCTCCCGCGGGATTGGTAAGCGGCCCGAGAATATTGAAAATAGTCCTAATTCCAAGCATTTTCCGCGCGGGCATGGCGTATTTCATTGCGGGATGGTGGCACGGCGCGAAAAGGAACGCAATCCCGATTTTTTCTATCAGCGCCGCATTTTTCCCAGCGGGCAGGTCAATCTTCACGCCGAGCTTTTCCAGCACGTCGGCTGCGCCGCACTTGCTGCTCACGGAGCGGTTCCCGTGCTTCGCCACAATGCAGCCCGCGCCGGCCGCGACAAAAGCCGCGCAGGTGCTCACGTTGAAAGAATTTTTCCTGTCGCCGCCTGTTCCAACAATATCAAGCAGCGGCGCTTTCACATGCGGCTTTACCCCGGCGACAACGGCCCTCATGCTTTCAGCGGCGCCGATAATTTCGCCGACGGTTTCTCCTTTTTCGGCAAGCGCTTTCAGGAAAGCCGCCAGTTTTTCTGTTTCAGCCTTCCCCTGCATTATTTCATCAAACAGTGCCTTTGTCCCGCTTCTGCCCAAATCCTTTCCCGCAGCAACGCGTTCTGTCGCCTCTTCAATTTTCAAATTTTCACCCTATTGCGGATTTTCTTTTTGTTCGCGCACTCCGCCGCACATTTTTATCAGATTCTCAATAATCTTCCCGCCTTCGGCGGTTAAAATGCTTTCAGGGTGGAACTGCACCCCCTCAATGAAATAATCCCTGTGCCTTACGCCCATTACCTCCTTGTCCTTGCTGCGCGCTGTTATTTCAAGGCAGCCGGGAATTTTTTTCCCGGCAAGCGAGTGGTATCTTCCCGCCTGGAAAGGATTCTCCAGCCCGGCGAATATTTTCTTGCCGTCGTGCTGTATCTTGTCGGGCTTTCCGTGCACTATCTCCTTTGCCCTGCCGACAACGCCGCCGAACGCCTCTATAATGCACTGGTGGCCCAGGCAAACCCCGAAAATCGGCAGTATTCCCTTGTACTGCCTTATCAATTCGATGCAAATGCCCGCGTCTCGCGGCGCGCTCGGCCCGGGGCTTATTACGATGAGCCGCGGCAGGTGCTCTGCCACGACCCCATGAATCTTCTCCAGCGGCGTGCTGTTCCTGTAAACAACCGCATTGCAGCCCCTTTTTTCAAACTCGTCCACAAGATTGTATGTGAAAGAATCAAAATTGTCGATAAGCAAAACGTTCATTCCGCGCCACCGCCTGTTTCTGATTCAGCGGCTTTTATTGCCTCAATGCAGGCTTTTGCCTTGTTTTCTGTTTCCTCGAACTCTTTTTCCGGAACGCTGTCGAAAACAACTCCCGCGCCAGCCCTAACAAAAGCCTTTTTTCCCTTCATCCGCACGCTCCTGATTATTATCGCGCTGTCAAAATCGCCGTTCGGAGTGAGATAGCCGATTGCGCCGCCGTAATAGCCCCTCTTTGTTTTCTCCATCAGCCTCAATAATTCCATCGCCTTCACTTTTGGCGCTCCGGTAAGAGTTCCCATGTTCATGCTTGCGAGGTAAGCGTGCAAGGCGTCCAATCCGGGCTTTAGCGTTCCGCTGACATTGCTTACAAGGTGCATCACATGGCTGTATTTTTCCACATAATGCGGCCTGTCAACAAAGCGCGTGCCGGGAACGCTCACTCTTGCCACGTCGTTCCGCGCGAGGTCAACAAGCATCGTGTGCTCAGCGAGTTCCTTTTCATCAGACCGCAGCTCGTTTTCCATCCGGCTGTCAAGCTCCCTGTCAATCTTCCCATCCACCAGCCCGCGCGGCTTTGTCCCCGCAATCGGCCGGATTTCGACCCTTTTGCCGCCCTCGGCGCCCTCCACCTTGAGGAATGTTTCCGGGCTGCTTCCGAAAAGCGTTCCAAGCGCGGTGTTAAAATAGAACATATAGGGGCTTGGGTTCAGTTCGCGCAGCTGCCTGTAAATCGCGAGCGGCAGGGCGCCTGTTTCCGCGACAATGCTCCTGCTCGGCACAATCTGGAAAACATCCCCCGCCACAATGTGCTCTTTGCATTTCTTTACTATTGAAACGAATTCTTCCCTGCCGGTATCGGAAGAAATTTTTAGCGAAATTTTTTTGCTTTTTTCCTTGCAGGGCGGGGAAAAAACGCTTTTTGCTTTCTTATTCTTGGTTTCATCAAAAGCAACAGAGTAAGCCTCAAGCACTTTTTCGCATCTTTCCGCTTCTTTTTCATCATCTTCCCCGGTGAGAAGCGCGTTCGCAATGAAAGTGGTTTTTTTCTGCTGGTGGTCGATCAGGAACAGATTGTCGCAGAAAAGCATTTCAAAATCGGCGTCGCCCACTGCATCCTTTTTGCACGGCGGCAGTTTCTCGAACTGGTCGATGAAATCATATGAAATAGCGCCAAACAGGCCGCCCGCAACAGGAAAAGGGCCTGCGGCTTGCTTGAACTTGAAAGCCAGCGCGCGCAGCACATCCGCCTGCGTTTTCAGCAGCAGCCTTTCTCCCTCCGATACCGCGCCGCCGCCTTCCTCAAAAGGGGGTATTTTTCCCGAAATCGAATTTTCTTTTTTTTCCAGGCCCGTGCAGAAATCAAGGTCTTTTCCCGCAAAGCGCAAAAACCTTTTTCCGGTTTCATTTAGCGCAACAATCTCAAATTCTTTCCCTTTTCCGCTTGCCTTCAGGCAGGGCTGAGTGCAGCCCATGCTTTTTTCGCCGTATTTTTTCACTATATCGGCTGACTCAAGCAGTATGCAGTTTTCCTTTTTGCCGCCGTCCGAAAGCAGCGAGAAGAATTCTATCGGGTCAACAAAGCCTTCCAGAGTCCGGTGGGTAGGAACCATCGAACCGATGGAAGCTGAAGAAACCTGCTTTTTGAAGTCCACTGCAAAAGCCTTCCCTGAATTGCGAAACAAATTTTGCGGCGCCATGCGCTGCCTTTCATTTTGCGAAGCAAAATGCCTTTCTTTCCCGAGGCTTTCTTTCTTCAGAAAGAAAGGCTCAATGGGGTTGCAGGGATTTGAACCCTGATCAACTGGTTGCTTCCGATTGCGCAGCAATCGGTTTTTTCCCGAGGCTTTTTTGCGTGAGCAAAAAAGGCTCTCTGGAGCCAGTCGCACTGCCAGGTTATGCTACAACCCCACGCTTTTTCTTTTTCCGGCCTTGTGAAGCCATCGGCTTCACGAGGCATCGCAAACCCGCTGGTTTGCAAGGAAAAGAAAACCCGTGCTAAAATAAAAAAACGCCTTTGCCCTGCCTTACGGCCCGCGCCAGCTCCATCTCCAGAAGGTGGTGGTTGCGCTTTTTGCTCTGGCGGTGGCTAAAAAAGAAGGTTCAGAAAGCCCTTGGGGGCAGCCAAAGTAAATCACGCTGCATTATTGAATTCACTATATCAAAGGTGAATGGAAAAGGGATTTAAAGGTATCGCAGGTGGGCAACAAAATGCCTTTGGGGGGGGCTTTTTAGGCTTTTTTAATCATTAAAAATTCCAGCAGGGCTTGGTGGGGAGAATGTCGGAGTTTTCCGTTAAGGACGCTTTGGTTGTCGGGAAGATCCTTTCGAATATTTTCAGGATGCTCGGCTTTACGATGCTGCTGCCTTTTTTTGTCTCGCTTTTTTACGGCGAGATTTTTTTTGCGGGAATTTTTCTCGCAATGGCGGTTGCGCTGGTCGCATTCTGCTCTATAGCGCGCTTTCTGATAAAAGAGAGGGAGCCGAAGCTGCGGCACGGGATTGTTTCGATAGCGCTGGCGTGGTTCATTCTTGGGCTTATTTCAAGCATCCCGTTCATGGCGTACGGAATTGGCTTTGTCGATTCCTTTTTTGAAAGCGTTTCCGGATGGACCGGCACAGGTCTTACAATGGTCCAAAAGCCGGAACTGCTGCCTTTTTCCCTGAACTTCTGGAGGGGCTTCACGCAGTGGGTCGGCGGCTTTGGGATAGTGATTCTGGCGCTGCTGATTTTTGAGAAGCCCAAAATCGCAAGAAGCCTTTTCATGGCGGAAGGGAGGAACGAAAACTTTTACCTGAATGTAGTGAAAATCGCGCGGCTGCTTGCGGGAATATACCTGTTCTACACCGCAATCGGCACAATTCTTTTCATGCTCGCGGGGCTAAGCCTGTTTGACGCTGTGGTGCACACTTTCACGACTCTTGCGACAGGCGGCTTCAGCACAAACAGCGTCGGCATAGGATATTACGGGCATGGCGCAATGCTTGCGGCAATGGCGTTGATGTGCATCGGCGGCATAAGCTTTGTGAGCCACAGGGAGCTTTTGAAATTCCGCTTTAGGGAATTCTTTTCAAACCCGGAAATAAAATTGTTTTTCGGGGTTATCGCGGGGGCAATGCTGCTTGTTTCAGCGAACATGCTTTTGCTCGGAAGCTGGCACCCGCTGGAGCAGTTGTTCTACATAATTTCCGCTTTGACGGGCACAGGCGCAACCACTTTTCTGCATGTAAGCGAATTCTCCCAGGCAAGCATTTTCATCCTAGTCATGCTTATGATCGGCGGCGCCTCCTACGGCAGCACCACTGGCGCGCTGAAGCTCTGGAGGATAATTGTTGTCTACAAGGTGCTGAGGAGGGAAATACACAAGATTTTTCTGCCCGAGGGCGCGATAACTCCGATAAAGGTGCACGGCAGCTGCATTGAGCACGAAAAGGCGCTTGGGGTAGTGGCTTTTGTCTGCCTCTACCTTATGCTGCTTGCGATTGGCGCGGTAATATTCATGTTTTCCGGATTTGGCGCGCTTGACGCCTTTTTCACTGTCGCTTCCGCACAGGGAAATGTAGGACTGGCCACTGTCAGCGGCACGGCATGGTTCGGCATGAACCCGCTTTTAAAAATCTTGCTCACATTACATATGATACTTGGAAGAATGGAAATAGTGCCGTTCTTCGTTCTTTTGAGGGCGCTGAAATAAAGGTGGCTTTTGGATGTACTGCGTTATTCTCGGGGGAAGCGATTTTGCCATGGACCTGGCGCTCTTCATGATGCAGAGGGAGCAAAGCAAGATAGTGCTTGTTTTGCGGGAAAAGGAAAAAGCCGTTGAGGCAAGCGAATCACTCGGCAGCGGCGCGATTGTGGTGAACGCGGATTCCTCAGACCCCAAGACTCTTGAGGACCTTGACCTGGAAAGCTGCGATGTTCTTGTCGCGGCAACGCCGAGCGAGAAGGCAAACGTTCTTGCGGCGCTATACGCGAAAAACAGGGGCGCAAAGGAGATTTTTGTGAAAGTCGACAGCACTGAAACAAAGAAACTGATGAAAAAGCTTGAAATAACGCTTATCGACACGGAAGAGGTTGCCGCGAGGGCAATAGAGCTCATGATAAGCATGCCGGCTGTCAGCGAGCTTGTCAACACAGGCATCGGGCAGTTCGACATGTTTGAGATTCCGGCAAAGTCCACAAAAACAGCCGGCAGAATGGTTTCCGAGATACAGGGCGATGATTTCGCCTGCCTCGCGACCTACAGGAACCGCGAGTACAGCTTCGACAAGGACCGGAAAATAGAAAGCGACCACACGCTGATAGTCCTGACAAAAAGCCTGAAACAGAAGGAAACAGCAAAAAAGCTCAAAGCCGGAAAATGGTGAACTTTCTTATTTTGCGGCCAACGCGCCGGGCAAAGATATGGCGCCTGAGCGAAAACCATTAACTTAAAATATTGGAATTGCTCTAATTTAACTGTTTGGTGGTTTTTGTGGCAATAGTACAGCAGCAGCCGGAAAAAGGCGAGCCGGCGGCGGGCGACGCGCTGTTCGACGAGGTTTTCGGAACCGACGAGGAAGAGGCGCTTGCGCGCAGAAACCTGCAGAAAAAGCTTGCGGAAAAAAAGGCTGAAGAGGGAAAGCGCGCGGAAAAGCTGAAGCGCGGCAAGAAAGAGGAAAAGGAAGACGGCGGGGAAGAAGACGGGGAAGATGAAGGCGAAGAAGACGAACAGGGCAGGGAAGAAGAGGAAAACGAAGAAGGCGGGAAAGCCGGAGAACAGGAAGAGGATGATGAGGCCGGGGAAGAAGAAAAGGAAGAAGATAATGGGGGAGATGAAGCCGGCGAAACTGCTGAAAAAGAGCCGAAGAAAAAGCCCCCCAGGAAGAGGAAGCCGCGGAAGCCGAAGAAGGCCGCCGAAGGGGAAGAGGTTGATGAGGGAGAAGCCGAAAAGAAGAGAACATTGAAGGAGGCTGTCGGCGAGGCTGTTGAAGTGCATAAGCGGGATGACGAGAAGAGAAAGGCGCTCAGGGAGAAGATAAAGAAGATTGTTGTGGCAAAGGCCGAGAAAGCCGCAGAGGACGAGGAGAAGGTTCCGCTTGACAAGGAGCTTGGGGTGAAGGAAGAGGGCATCAAGGCAGGGGAGCCCGCCAGGGAAGCCGCAAAAAAGGCCCCTGAAGCGGGCCCGGTAAAAATCGGCATAAAGCCAGCGCTCAAGTTTTTGGAGGACAATGAAGGGAATGTTTTTATCGGGAGGAAGCAAAACGTTTTCCAGAAGTACGGGAACGAAGCCGCCCTTTTTATAGGCGAGGTCGCGGAAGAGGATTGCGGCGGAAAAAAGCTTTTTTTGGACAGCCTGAACCCGCACGTTGTTTTCGTTTGTGGTGCGCGCGGCAGTGGAAAAAGCTACATAATGGGAGTGATCGCGGAGGAGCTCGCGCTGCGCAACAAGAATGTGGGCACAATAGTGATTGACCCGGTCGGGGTTTTCTGGAGCATGCGCTTCCCGAACAGGGAGGAAAGGGAGCTGCAGCTGCTTGCGAAATGGAACCTTATGCCGCAGGGGCTTGAGAACATAAAGGTTTTCATTCCGATTGGAATGAAGGACAAGGTTCCGAATAACACTTTTGACGCGACGTTCAGCATTCCGCCGGCGCTGCTGACAACCGACGACTGGTGCCTCACTTTTGGCATCGACAGGTTCAGCCCGAGCGGGCTGCTGCTGGAAAAGGCGATTGCAAGGGTAAAGCAGGGGTACAGGACAAAAGAGGGCGACAATGGCAAGGGCGGAAAGGCCGTGAAGCCGAAGAAGGATTTTTTTTCCCTTGGCGAGCTGATTGACTGCCTCAGGAACGATGCCGAGCTGAACAGCAGCGATATAGGCTACAAGCCTGATTCGATAAGGGCGCTTGTGAGCAGGTTTGACGCGGCGAGAAGCTGGGGGGTTTTCGACGAGAAAGGGACGCCTCTCGGGGAGCTGAGCAGGGAGACCCAGCTGAGCATTATTGACACTTCTTTCCTCGAGGACAATGTTTCCGCGCTTGTAATCGGCATTCTTGCGAGGAGAATCCTCGCGGCAAGGAAGATAAGCACAAGGCAGCAGTCCGCGCAGCGCTATGAAAAGAAATCCGAAGACATGGACAAGCTGCTTGAATTCGGGATTCCGCCGACATGGCTTTTCATCGACGAGGCGCACACTCTCATTCCGGGAGGAAACATAACGACTCCTGCGAGCAATGCGCTTATCGAATATGTCAAGCAGGGAAGGCAGCCCGGCTGCTCCATTGTTTTCGCGACGCAGCAGCCGAGCGCGATAAACAGCAAGGTCCTGAGCCAGCTTGACGTGATGATAGCGCACAAGCTCGTTTTCGACGACGACATAAAGGCTGTCTACAAGAGGACACCTGCAATAATCCCGAAGAGATACAGGAACAGCAATTTCATCAAAACCCTTCCGATTGGCGTGGCTCTTGCGGGCGACAGGAGGGAGGAGACAAGCAGGGCTTTCATATTGAGGACAAGGCCACGGATGTCGCAGCACGAGGGCAGGGAAGCGGAAACAACCGAAGGCGAAAGGCATTTGAGCAGGGAAAAGGTCCTGCTTTTGGCGATAGAGATGAGCTATTCAAAGCTTGATGCGATAGGGTCGCTGCCATCGTCCGAAATAGACCAGCTTGTAAAGACCCTTAACGGCAGGTACAAGTCCGAAATAAAGCTAAGCGATGTTTTGAAGGGATTGGAGAAAAAAGGCGCGGATATTGACCCGAAAAAAGGAATCGCCAGCATGCCGGGGCGGGAAGAAGAGGGAGAGGAAGCCGAGGAGCCCGCCGGCGGGCCGGAGGAAGAGGTCCGCAAGGAAGGGAAAGAGCTGCTGCCGGAGGGAGAGCTGGAGCTTATTGCTTTTACAGTAAACCTTTCCGAGGAAAAGGCGCGCAGCATGTTCAATTCGATAAGGAAAAAGAAATTTTTGGGCCTGATTGGCGGCGAGGAAGCGCTTGAGAGCATACAGCTCCGCTATCTGCCTATTTACAGGATTGAACTGAATGCCTTCAGCACAAAGCAGGCTTTCCACAGGGTCGAGGCATACGTTAACAGCGTTACCGGAGAGCTATTGCATTTTATCCCCGCAAAAAAGCAGTTCGTGGAAAGCAGCGGGCTGCAGCTCGCGCGGGGGCTGAGCGAGAACGAAATCAAGGCGGTTTTCTCGCTGCTTGAAAGGAAAAGGGAATTCGAGGCGGTGGTGAAGGAGATGGGGGAAAGCGAGGCCGCCGCAAAGAGGGCGCTTGGCGGGCTGATTGGCAAGGGAATTGCAAAGTCAGAAACAGTCAAAGAAAGCGAGTTCTTCTCTCTCGTGAAGCCGATAGACCTGCCGAAAACAGCAATGGACACGCTGCTGCCGTCGCTCGGCGCGCTTCCGGTGGAGAACGTGAGCGCAATCGGGCTCATGCGGGAGACGGCGGACAGGAACGCCCTGCCGAAGCTGATGCAAAAGCTCTGGAAGAATGTCATTGTGAAAAAAATAGACGTTGTTTACCTGCCGGTGTACGAGAGCTTCATGAAAAAGAAGGACGGAAGCATCAGAAGGGTTTTCATAGAGGCAGTGAACGGAAAAACAATCGAATTATCCGGCGAGCCCGACCAATAGCCTGGCGAGCTTTTTGCCGTCGTGCCTGAGCAGCTTCTGTTTTGTCGCTTTCTCCCCGAATTGCACTGATTTCTCGGCGAGCGGAACCCCGACGAGCTTCGCCCTGAGCCCTTTGAGGTTCTGCAGGTCCGGCTGTATGAAGAAAGACTGCGATTTTTCATAATTTTTCAGGATATCCGGCTTCGGCTTTTCCGTGTTGTAAACCACAAAATCAAGGGAATCCTTTCCAAGATGCCTCTCAACAGCTTTTATATGGTCTGAAAGAGCGTAGCCATAAGTCTGGCTTACCTGGCTCATCACGTTGCAGACAAAAATCTTTTTCGCCCTGCTTTTCCCAATGGCCTCTTTCATCCCCCTCACGAGAAGGTTCGTGATAACGCTCGTGTAAAGGCTGCCGGGGCCTATAACGATTAGGTCGGCTTCAGCGATTGCCTTTTTCGCTTCGGGCAGTATTGCGGCCGAAGAGGGCTTTAGGAAAACCCTTTTTATCGGCGGCCTTTTGGCGAGAACCTCCGGGGAAACATCGCGCTGTATGAGGCTGTCCTCGCCCTCAATGACAGTGCCGTCCTCCAGCTCGGCGCAGATGTTCACGTCCTCGAGCGTTGAGGGCAGCACCCTTCCCTTTATCGCAAGTATGTCGGCGGTTTTTTTCACGGCCTTTTCGAAAGAGCCCGTGACTTTTGTGAGGGCGGCAATGAAAAGGTTTCCAAGGGAAACATCCTCCAGCTTGCCGGAGCTGAACCTGTAAAGGAAAAGGTCCTTCATGAGCTTTTCGGAATCGCTGAGGGCAATGATGCAGTTCCTGATGTCTCCGGGGGGAAGCATGTTCATCTCCCTCCTCAGCATGCCGCTGCTCCTGCCGGTATCGGTTACAGTTACAATGGCGGTAAGGTGCCTGGTATATCTCTTCAGGCCCTCGAGAATGCATGGCAGCCCTGTCCCGCCGCCGATGGCCACAATGCGAAGGCCGTTCTCCTTCTTGCTGCTGCGCCTTATTTTGCCCAGCACGCCCTGCAATTCCCCGATCTTCCTTATCGTAAAATCCGGCTCCTCAAGCTCTGTGCGCGGCTTAACCCCGCTGAACCTTCCCTTCAGGATCCTCACGCTCGCCATGCCGAGCTTGTTCGCGATTTTTATCTCGCTGTTAATCTTGTCGCCGACAGCCGCGACATCCCCCGGCTTAAGCCTGAGCGTTCTCATCGCCTCGAGGAACTTGCCCTCCTTCGACGCGTCCTTCTCAATGTCGTGGATCAAAATCAGATCGAATTTGTCCTGCAAGCCGAGCTGCTTAACCTTGTTCCGCTGCCTCTCGAAAATCCCGCTCGTGATAAGGACGCTTTTTACGCCCTTTTCCTTCAGCAGCCCGAGCGCCGGCATCACATCCGGGAAAGGCGCTATCTCCTCGACCTTGTCGATGTTATACGCATTGAAGCCCGCGTCGATTATTCTCTTCCGCTCGTCGCCCTTTATGCGCAGCCTGTCGCACATCCTGTCGAAAATATTCTCAAGCGGCCCGAGCTGCCTTGACAAAAACACCTGCATGGAGTAGGCTTTTTTCTCGCCGACAGGCAGGCCGGCTGCCACCATTGCCCGCGCGGCCCTTTTCCTCGCGTTCTCAACAAGCAGGCCGCTGCAGTCAAAAAGAGTGTCGTCCAGGTCGAAGAAAACGGCTTTTATCTCAGGCATCGGCGCCACGCCCCATTTTTTCCCGCGGTGCGGAAGGTGCGCCGCGGTTTTTTGCCGGGAACATCGAATATACGAGCTCGTCCTCGCTTTCGTAATAGTGCGACGGCAGCCGGGCCTCGAACGAAAAGCCGAGCTTCTCGTAAAAACGCCTCGCCCTCGCATTGCTGTGGTGCGTAAGCAGGAACATCTTTCTCAAAAAAAGGCCGTTCTGCTTATAAAACGCATTACAGTCCTCAAGCAGGAAATCAAACAGCCCGCGCGCGACGCCGTTGCCCCTGCATTCCGGCATAACAGCAATCCTGTGCAGCTCGGCGAGCATGTGCTTCGGCAAATCATGCATCTGCCATGAGGCAACCCCGACAACCGCACCGCCCTCCTCTGCGAGCACAAAATTCTTTTCCTGCCGCAATTCGCGCCTGAAAGCCATGGCCGCCTCAGCCTCGGAATCCATGTTATAGCTTTTCGCCAGGACCATCGCGACCTGCGCCGCGTCATTCTCCTCCGCTTTCCTGAAACGCATTCCAAACACCAGCCTCATTCAACAGTAATGCTTTTCGCAAGGTTCCTCGGCTTGTCGATGTCGCAGCCCCTCTTGCCCGCAACGTAATACGCGAACAGCTGCAGCGACGCTATTCCCCAGCTGTCATAGCCCCTGTACTCAAGCATTTTCAGGCCCTGAAGCACAATCTTGGGTGGATTCAGGCTTCCGATGCAAGCGACGATGCCGCACATTTGAAAAAAACACCTTTAAATCAGCCATTGTTCCGGCGTGGAATAAATGAATAAACTAACTTGCACCAAGGCTTTATTTAAATGGCTTAGCATGAAAAATTAGAGCGTTAAAGCCTATTTGGGCAATAGCAGGAAAAACATTTAAAAACAGTTACATCAATCTTATAATATTGTTAATAACGGTATGAATTGATTAATAGCGGTTTGGCAATTATTGGATTTGGGTGTTGAAATTGGCTGACTATCTGGTGGCTTCGGTTGAGAACAGCGAGGTCAGGATTCCGACAAAAATTTTCCACGATGTAAAGCAGCTGCGGCCGCTGCTGAACGAAACCGCATGGCAGATCCTGCAATTGCTCGGAAGCAAGCCCATGTATCCAGCCGAGATTGCGAAAAAGCTTAACATCCACGAGCAGAAGGTTTACTACTGCATCAAGCAGCTGAAGGGCGCCGGGCTGGTGGAAGTGCAGCGCACGGAGGAAAAGCAGGGCGCGCTCGCGAAGTATTTCTCCTCCAAGTTCGACAGCTTTGCCGTGGCGCCAAACCTGCAGCAGGCAGCGAAAAAGAAGGAATTCAGCTTTTCACGGGAGAAGGGCAGGTCGCTTTCGCCGGCAGCACGGCAGTTCTTCGAGCCCTTCATCAGCGGCGGAAGGCTTGACTGCAAAATCATTGTTGGGAGCACTGACCCGCACGGCGCATTCAAGGCAAGGGCAAGGGACACGCATCTCGCTGTCGAACTGGCCGCATTCCTCGCATCGCTCGCTGACGAGGTCAATTTTCCGCTTGTTTTCCTGGACACAATGATTCCAAGCGTGGAGTCGGAAAACAGCAACATGATCATTGTTGGCGGCCCCATTACAAACAAGCTCACCGGGGAGATAAACAGCAGGCTGCCCGTGGAGTTCGTTTCAAGCAACGGGCATTTCGTGATAAAAAGCACTGTCACGGGGAAAGAATACAGCGAGGACGCAATCGGAATCATCCAGAAGATACAGCACCCGCGGTTCGCGAAAAAATCAATCCTCGTGATTGCCGGCAACAGGAATGCGGGCACAAAAGCCGCGATAATAGCGCTCATAAAGAACACTGCTGAAGCCGTTAAGCCAAACCTCTTTGACAAGGAAAAACAGGCGAAAGTCGTGGAAGGCCTGGACCTGGACGGCGACGGGCAGATTGACAACGCTGAAATAAAGGAGTGAGCACATGCCTGCGAGAGCGCCAAGGGAGCTGGCGCACCCCCGAAAGGAAAATGCGGCCTGCCCCAGGGCGATTGAACAGGAGCTGAAAAATTCAGCGGGTATTAGGCGGCTTCTCATCTCGCACAGGCCATCGCGGCTTTTGTAGCGCATGTTTTGAACAGCTATCGCCGCGGGCACAAGCACGTTTTCAATCGGCAGCGTTATCTTGATTATAAGTGATATGCGCCCGCCGGGAGTCGAACCCGGATAGCGAGCTTGTTCCAGATATTGGCGTGCAATTGCAAAGCAATTGCTTCTTTTCGCCAGCCTTTTCTTTTTAAGAAAAGGCTGTGGGAAGCTCGAAGCTTGACCATTGGCTGACGGACGCTTTGTTCATTATTTTTTTGTTTGGCAGTGTTTTTTAAATTTCGCTTTTTCCATTATTTTTCAAGCAGCTCGCCGAGGCGCTTGTGCGTGGCTATTATGAATATCTGCGGGTAATCGATTTTTATTTTAACGACCCCGAGGTAAAGGCTTGCTGCCGCCCTTTCAAGCCGCGAGTTTTTTTCAATAAAAGCCAGGAAAGCGGGGATTTTTTTCGCGGGCAGGTAGAAGCTGTTCTGTTTTATTTTTGCGCCGAATTTTTTCGCGGCTTTCTTCAAAAATTCCTGGTTCTGGCATTCCGTCGCTATCTCGTTCACCTTTGCTTTCAGCACAATGTCGGAGATTGTTTTTTTCGCTTCATGGCTCCAGAGCATTTTCGCGTAATCCGGGAAGTCAAGCTCTTTCAGCGATTCGCACTGGCGCTGCAGTATCCTGTGCAGGTAGCGCAGGCTGTGAATGCGCTTTCCCACCTCTTCGCTGAGTTCCGCGATGTCGCTGATGTAGAAGCCGGCGCTTCCTTTCGCGCTTCGCAGCAAATCGCTGTCCTGCTTGCTTCTCTCTATGAGGGTGTGCAGCATTTCAACGATGTGGTCCACTTTCTGCGACGCGTCCTTTTCCTTCAGCAGCCCGTTCAGCCTCAGCAGCAGTTTGTTGCGCATTTCCGTGTTCAGCGAGGCAGTGCCTTTTCCCGTCGCGAAAAGCCTGTTGTCCTGGCGCACAACCAGACCGAGCGCGCCAAGATAGCGCAGGCTTCTACTAAGCGCTGCCCTGGCGCTTTCGATGCCCCCGTAGTTTCCGGTGATTTTGTTCAACAGCGCGTTGTACTCTATTCCGGGCTGCTGCTTTATTATTAACAGGATGCTGTTGCGCGCTGTCATTGTTAATTAATGTGTGGGCGGAATTGTTTAAAATTGTTTTGAAAAAATCTGGGGAAACTACGGGCAAAAAAAATCGCTTATTTTCCGCTTTTCGCGCCTTTTGTGCTGGCTTTCGCGCCTTTTGCGCTGGCGCCGTGCTGGTCTTCTTTTCCGCCGAATTTGGCTTTTTCGCCGATGTCCACTTTTTTCATCCTTTTGTGTATCACAAAGTAGTGTTTTGCCTTGCAGACGCTGCATTCCGCGAGGAAACAAGGCTTCTTGTTCTGCTTTTTTACCTTTGCCGGGAACTGGAATTTTCCCTTGTAGCCGCGCTTTCTGCGCGCGTTTTTCCTGTTTCCCTCTGCCATCGGCCTGGGCGAGCCGGGCTTGAACTGCTTGAGCTTGTGCTCTGTGTGCTTGTTGCACTTCTTGCAGTAATCCTTTATTACCTTGGGAATGTTCATAAAAAACACCGAAAAAAAGGCGGATTTAATGCAATAAATGTAATAGGCAATATTTAAATGGATTACTGTTGCGTTTGCGCGCAGCAGGTCATATTCCGTTGAGATACACTACCCTGTCGTGGCCGTGCAATCTTGCAAAGCCCTTGTTCATCAAAAACCGCAGGATTTCTTCGCTTCTCGACCCGAAGAGCTTTGCTACCTCCGGCTCTTTCTTGCCGACTCCGCCTATTTTGCAGAGCATTGCGGCAAGCTCATTGATTCCCCTGGCTTCAAATTGGCGAAGAAAGCCCGGATCCCTGTAAACCAGCAGAAAAATCCTCTGCACACGGCTGCTTCTGACTGCAAGCAGCTTCGCGTTTTTCTTGGACAGAGCCCCTTCCCGCAGAAGCGCCCTTATGGCAACAGCAGTATCCGGGCTTCTGCCATGCAATTCGCGCAGGGTTAGTTCCAATGCATCAGCTTTTTTCGCAGGACGCCGTGGCTGCGCGCCAGGCTGTTTTTGCTCCGGCTGCGGCTTTTCTTTTGCCCTGGCGTTATTCATGTAATCCGCAAGCCTTTGCTCTCGCGTGCCCGGCTTTATTAAAGCCTCGAACCCGGCTTGGGACTGAGCCGGATTTAACTGCTGCGCGCGCCGAACCCGCAACCGAGCCGGCGTTGCCGCTGAAGCCGCCGGGGGATGCGCCGCGGAGCGAACCCCAATTGCATGCCCGGCGCCCGCCTGAGGCATTGCCTGCCTTTCGGCGCGAATCATTCTTATGGCGTGCTGGCGGTATTGGTTCGGGGCTATGGGATCAAAAGTTTCAGGCATCGTGAACAGGAACCTCATTTTCTGCTCTTCGGGCATCTGCGGCATGATTCTGTCAAGGAAAAGCCTTGACAAAATCGCCCTTATCGCTATGTAATTGTGTGAGTGTGGCAGCGATTCAAACGCTGCCCTGGCATAAGCCAGCCTGTTAGCAGGGATAGACATATCCGCCTGCCTTGCAGCCCTGACCTTTTCATTCGCGGCAGTTGTAAGCCGTGACTCGGCGCTCATGAACCTTACTGCCTCTTCAACCGGCCTTCCCGCGAAACTGTTGATAATTTCCTGCGCCCTTTTTGGGACAGCGCCGAGTGTTCTTTGCCATAACTGCTGTTCAGGCGGAGCCAGCGCACTAAACGGCTTTTCCGGGTCGAAGCCCATTTTTCGCACGAATTCCTCAGGGATTTTTGTTGATATCGGCGTGTTGGCCGGCATTGTTGAGGACAAAAACGATTTCAAGAGCCGCCTGCCTGCCGGGATAACCACGGCTTTGCGCGCGCCACGGCGCCTTGGCCTTCTTCCGCCCATACGCTTTTTTCCCTAAATAATTGGGCAAGAAGTTGAATAAAAACCATGCGGAGGGGAGGCGAAAGGAATAAAAACAAAAAAATTGTCTTATATAGCATCGAAAAGAAGGTGTTTTGGTTGATTGGCTCGCTGATTGCCCCCGTGAAGTTGCTGGCGAAAAAGCCGGCTTTGCTTCTGCCGGCGCTTTTGTCAGCGCTGATTGTTTTCGCGCTATGGCTGGCTTTCCTGCCGCAGATGCTGGACATCGCGGTAAACACGCTTATCCTTGAGCAGGTTCCCGAGGCGCCGCTGACGCAGTTCCTTTTTTACTTCGGCTCGATGTACTTTTTTGGCCTATTGGCAATGCTTGCTTTCGGGATTCTCGCTGCAATGGTTTCGCTTTCGCTCGCGTACTGCTATGCTGTTTTCGTGAGAATGGACGAGCACGGCAATGGCAGTGTGGGAAAAGCTTGCAGGGAAACAATTTCGGGGATTGGAAAAATCGCGGGGCTGCTGGTTTTTGCGCTCGCTGTTGCATTGTTCGCTGGGTTTTTGCTCTGGCTGGCGCTGATTGCCGGGCCTAGTCTGATATTGCCCGGGCTTATCGTGCTGCTGGGAACAGGGCTGCTGCTCTTTTACTTATGCATAAAACTTTCTTTTGCCGTGCAGGCAATGGGCATTGAGAAGGTTAGCGTGCGCGAGGCGCTGCAGGCGAGCTGGAAATTCTCTGAGGGAAGGTTTCTCGCGATGCTGGTTTTCATCATTGTGATTGCGGTGATAAACAGCATAATCAATGCGGTAGGGCTTGGGGTATCCGACCTTGTTCCTGACGACATTGCAAGCATGGCTGTTTTCGGCGTCTTCATAGCGATTGCCTGGGCTTACTCCGGGCTTGCGATGCCTGCGTACTATTTGAAGAGAAGCGGGAAAAAATAATTTTAACCGGCTTTTTGGCACGGGATTTTGCGGCGGCTTTTCAATCCCGCGAGCCTGTGAAAAGGCATTTAAAGGAAATAGCAGTATTCTATACAAAAAACCCTTTTTGCTTTGTTGGCTGCAGTGGTTGGCAATGATTAAAATCCAGAAGCTTGTTCTGAAAAACTTCAAGTCGTTCCAGAAGGCGGAGATTCCGATAAGCAACGGCTTCACCGCGATTGCGGGCAGCAACGGAAGCGGCAAAACCAACATCCTTGACGCGCTGATTTTCGCGCTCGGCACGAATTCGCTGAAATCGCTTAGGGCGGCAAAGCTGACTGATTTGGTCAACAACAGCGCGGCAGAGAATTACGCCAAGGTGGAATTGTATTTGAAGGACGGAAGCAAGGGCTATGTCGTGCAGAGGATGATTGACAAGCACGGCAAGTGCGTTTACAGGCTTAACGACGAGAGGAAAACAAGGGATGAAATCAGCGCGCTCCTGCTCGAGCTCGGCATAAAGCCGGACGGGCACAATATCGTCGTGCAGGGCGACACAACGCGCGTTATCGAGATGTCTCCGGAGGAAAGGAGGCAGATTATCGACGAGGTCGCGGGCCTGCAGGAATTTGACCAGAAGAAAGAGGAGGCGCTGAAGGAGCTCGGCAAGGTTGAAATAAGGCTTCGGGACGCGAACATTGTCCTTTCGGAAAGGGAGCATTACCTCGAGCAGCTGCAGAAGGAGAAAGAGGCCGCCGCGCAGTTCGAGGAGTTGCAGAAGGAGGCCGGGTGTCTCAAGGCAACGCGGCTGTACAACGGCATAGAATCCATAACCAAAGAGCAGGATGAATACAGGGCAAGGGCGGAGAAGGCATGCGCCGAGAAGGAGAAAGCCCAGGCTGAGGTTGAGAGGCAGTCAAAGCTTGAGTCCGAGCTGAGGGAGAAAGCAAACGAATTGAACAGCCAGCTCCTTTCTTTCAGCGAAAAGACGTATGCGACAGTCGGGGCGCAGCTTGAGGGGGCGAAAACCGAAAGGGGCATTTTGGCTGAGAGGGCGGAAAACAGGAACTTGCTGCTTGGCAGGAACAGCGCGAAAATAGCCGAGATTAAGGCGCGCGTCAGGGAGATTGACGCCGAAACAGCGGCGGATGAGGCGAAAATAAGGGAAATTGACAAAAGCCTTCCGGGGCTGAATGGGCAGATAGCGGAATTGCTGCCGCGGAAGAGCGCGCTTGAGCAGCAGCAGCTTGGCGGCGAGGAAAAATCAAGGCAGTTGCAGATGGAAGAGGAAAAAATTTCCTCCGAACTGAGGGAACTGAACGAAAGCAAGTACAGGCTGATTGCTTCGCTCAACAGCGCCAAAAAGGAGCGCGAGCTTCACCAGCAGATGGTGAAGGAGCTTGCCGAGGGCAGGGAGCGGCTGCGGCCTTTGGTTGAGGCGAAGGAGAAAAGCAGCCAGCTGCTGCAGCAGCTGAGGAAAAAATTCCCGGGAGGATTGGCGCAGCTGATTTCGGCCGCGGAGAAAGAAAGCGAGGATGTCCTTTCCGAACTGAAAGGGGCAGAGGCCGAGGAAAGGAGCATTAATGAGGGCATAACAGCGCTGCAGAAGAGCTATGCGCTCTGCCCTGTTTGCGAGAGCAGGATTGACAAGGCAAAAAAAGAGTCTCTTGTCAGGAAGAAGGCGGCTTCGCTGCGCCAGATAATGGAAATGGGGAACCTGCTCAGGGCCAAGAGGAAGGACCTTGAAGCGAAAAAAACAGAGCTCAGGGGCGCGCTTGAGAAAGAGGCGAAGCTGGCGCTTGAATCCGGGGATTTGGGCCGGCTTGCCGCGCAGTTTGGCGAGGGCGAGAAGAAAATAAGCGAGCTTAAGGCAAAGCTGCAGAGAAACGAGGAGATGGAGAAAGCGGAAACAGCCATAAGCAGGATTGAGAACAGCGCGAAGGAGAAGGAGTCGGCGCTGCTGCAGCAGGGGCGGAAAAGGCGCGATTTCAGCGAGAGCGTTTCAATAGGGCAGCTGCAGAAGGCAAGCAACAGGCTGGCTGGGCTTGAAAGGGAAGAGCAGCGGCTGAACGGCGAAAGGCAGCATCTGGAGGCAAAAATTTCCCAGCACCTGGAAAAGCAGAGGAAAACAGCGCTCGCGGAAATGGAATTGCTTGAGAACGAAAACAGGGAGAACTCTGTTGCCGCGGAGAAAAGCGGGAAATCGCTCGGGGAAATAGGGGAAAAGATTTCCGGCCTTGAGGAAAAGCTCGGGAAGGCGGAAAAGGAGAACAAGGAGCTGATGCGGGAAAAGGTGTCGCTTGACGAGAAGATTGCCAGGGCAACCGAAAAAATAAAGGACTCGCAGGTGCGGCTCAGGCAATTGGACCAGCAGGATAACTCGATAAGGATAGAGCTCAGCAAGCAGGATGTAAGGCTTGCGGATTTGAGGGACGAGTTCAAGAGCTTCGAGCAGGTCGAAAGGGTGAAAGGGCTTAGCGAAAGGGAGATAGCGGAAAGGCTGGGCGCGGCCGAGAAGAAAATCGGGACAATGGGGCCGGTGAACATGAAGGCGATAGAATCATTCAAGCAGCTTGCCGACGAGGTCAAAGACGTCAGGGGAAAGGTCGAGCAGCTTGAGAAGGAGCGGCTTGCGGTGCTGGACCTGGCGCAGAAGATAGAGGTGAAGAGGGCGAATATTTTCATGCAATGCTTTGAGGCGCTGAACAAGAACTTTTCGGGCATGTTCTTCAATTTGTTCGGCGGCGAGGGAAGGCTCGGGCTTACGAACCCGGAAAATCCGCTTGAAAGCGGCCTGATGATAGAGGCAAAGCACAAGGGCGAGAGCATCAAGAACATTGACAGCATGAGCGGAGGCGAAAAAACCCTTACGGCGCTGGCTTTCCTTTTCGCGATACAGCTGTACGAGCCGTCCCCTTTCTATGTTTTTGACGAGGCCGATGCCGCCCTGGACAAGGAGAACAGCGAAAAGGTCGCGAGCCTAATAAAGCAGGTAAGCAGGAAGGGCCAGTTCATCGCGATAACGCATAACGACCCGCTGATACAGAAAGCCGACCAGATTATCGGTGTGGCATTGAACAAGCAGAAGAGCAGCGTAATCGGGCTAAAGCTCAGGGAACAGATGGAAGCCGAAGAATCAGCGGTTGCCTAGCCATTGTCCTTGGGCTTTTTGCCTTTTTTTGCCAGCATTTCGCCAATGTAGGAGTCTATTATCCTTCCGAGTATCAGCACTGAAAGCACTATTGCGGTTGAAACCGCGGCAAGGAAATAGTACCCTATCCCGACGCTAAGCCCGATTGCGGCGACAACCCACAATTCGGCCGCAGTCGTAAGGCCCAGCACAGTATCTTTCTCCCTGAAAATCGTGCCAGCCGCAAGGAAGCCTATGCCAGTCACAACCCCGGCGGCAACCCTCGAAACATCGGTTTGGGACGCCACATCCGCGCCGATTGAAAGAGAAACAAGCGTGAACAATGTCGCGCCAATGCAGACAAAAATGTGCGTCCTTAAGCCCGCGGGCTTGCCGTGCATCTGGCGTTCTATGCCGATGAGGCCCCCAAAAAAAGCGCTTATCAAAAGCCTTCCGATGAAAAAAAGTTCCGCAACCATTGGAATCAACTAATGTCTTTTCGTATTAATAAATTTTTCCGGTCATTTCCGCTTTTCCCTCTTCCTGGGCGCTTTCTTCGGGGCATTCAGGATGTCCCTTATTTCCTCGTTCTCCATCTTCATTTCCTGCATTTCCTTTATTATCTCCCTGCGCAGCAGCCCAATCCACTTGCCGTAAAACTCAATGTTCTCCCTGTAGTCCTCCTCGGTTATTTCGCCGCTGTTGAACTGTTTTTTAAGCTCCCTCAGCGTCCTCTCGAAGGCGAAAAGCTTGCTTTTGCTCAGGTCAAGCTCTACAAAAATCTTGCTTATCTCGCGCCTCTCGCTCACAAGCTTGCCGAACTCATCCTGCAGCTGGGTGTCAAGCTTCTTGAACCGGTCGGCGCTAATCATCCCGGCCTCAAGCCTGCTCTTCAGGCGCTTCTGCTGGCTGACTATTCCCATAATCCTGCCCTCAAGCGACGGCTGCGTGAGCCTGATTTTGCCCCTTGAGGAAAGCAGGAAAAGGATAAAGCAAACCAGCGCAATAATCGCGACCACAAGCACAAGCAAAATCTGCACGGAGATTGCCAGGGCGGGAAGCACAGGCACAACCGGCAGGAACTTGCTTGGTGGAATTGTCCCGAAGTAATCGTAGCTCGCGGAAGCCGACTCAAAAACGTTCTCGGCCATGAAAACAAGGCTGATGCCGCTCTTCGCGCTGTCAAGTGCCCTTGAGCCCTGGCCCTGCTTCTGGTAAAAAACAGAAGCGTTCAGGTAGTATTTCGCGTGGTCCAGGTAAAGCTGTGCCCAAACGAAATCCTTGCCGCTTTTGCCAATGCTGTCGGAAAGCGCTTCAATCCTGCTGCCCAGCTCGGCCTGGAGGAAATTCAGGTCCTTGTTCTTCACAAAAATCGCGGCGTTCACAAGCGCAAGCGCAGAAGCGCTGTCGAAAAGCGCAGCGTATGTCCAGCCAATTTCCTTCATCATCTTGGCGCTTTCAAGCCGCCTCTGGGCGTCTTCGGCTTCGCTCTCCGTGAGCGAAACAAGCCCTTTCTCGGCGTTTGAGATATAATTTTCAACCCCGTTAAGCAGCTGCGAATCGTTCAAAATCCTTTTCACTCCGGGCTTTGACAAATCATAAAAGTCCTTGCTTGCGTTGTACCAGGCGGCAGCGAACTCGTAGTCAAGCAAATCATCGACCCTGCTTTCCTCAACGGCGGGGCCGTTAATGGTGATTGTTATCTGGTTGTTTTTGGTTATCTTCTCCACGTTAAGCCGCGCCCAGCTAAGCCGCTGCTCGGCCGCAACATGCCACTCGAACCGGTCAATCGGCACGAACTGGTTGAGGTCTATCGCAAGGCTGTCAACCTTGTCGCCCAAATCCCTTATCCTGTTGTCGAACATCGTGGAAGAGGTTGAAACAAGCTCCGGGCTGTTCGCTATGTCCTCGACAAACTGGCTGTAAACAATCGCGAGGAAAGAGTAATTGGCGCTGCTGTAGAGGTAGTTCTGGTCGAAAAGAACCCTGCTTTCCGAAAGCATTTCCTCGGCGTCGTTCAGATAGCGCAGCAAAACCTCGACAAGCCCCTGGTCGTTCAAAAGGCTGCCGCTCAGGGTGTTCCGCGCCCTCCTGACGCTCTCATCGGCGGTTGCAGTGTATCTCCCTGCCAGCGAATGCATCGCGTAGAGATTGGGCGCGAATGTAATCGGCGCCGGAATAAAATCCGGCATTACGACCCTGCCGGCGTTAACGTCAATCTGCCCGATTTCCATGAAGGCATACCTGAGCACGTCATCTATGCCATTGACCTCGACAACCTTCATTCCCCATTCGCTGCCGGCGTAATCAATGAGGTTCATGGACTGCACGCCGCTGGGCAGTTTCACCGTCTGCCTGCTCTCGCCGACGGGAATCAAAAAAAGCCTTATGCCGGTGCGCGCGGCCTCCTTCGACTTTTCGAAAACCCCGCCCACGGCGCCAACGCCGCCGTCGGCGGTAATTGTGCCGGTAAGCGCGATATAATCCGGCAGCTTCCTGCCCTGCAGCATGGTAATCACAAGCAGGGACATTGCGGCTCCGGCGCTTGGGCCGTCCACAAGCGAGGCGCTGCTGTTGATGTCAAAATAATAGTCGTACTTGTCCACGGCGCTGCTGTATTTTTTCGCCAGGTTGACCGCGAGCTTTTCGGTTGTCTGCGTGCTTGTGCCAATCAGGGGCTCAACACCGCTCCAGATTTTTCCGCTGCCCGGCCGCAGCTCCACAATGAGGTCGGCGCTAAGGGCTCCGCCGCTGTCCGTGACAGCGAAAACCTGCATGCTTGACCTGCTTATCACGGCAAAAGCGGAGCTACAAATCAGCAGAAGGAAAAAAACAGCGACCAAGGGAAGAAACTGCCGCATAGTTGGTATAATTTAGCTTAACTGATTTAAAAAACTTCTTGTGGTCGGAATAGGGGGCTTTTGAACAGCCGGAGCCGCCCGATAATTATAGTAAATGACAAAAGTCATTTACATATAGCAAGCGAGCAATAAATGTCTAAATATTAATGTCGCTCGCTATAAGCAAGCGGGGAAGGAAAATAAAAAAAAGGAAGGGATTAAGAGCTTTAACCGAAAAGGCTGGAAGCGAAGCTCCATTTCCCCGGGCTTTTTGGCTGGGCTCAGCCGAAAAGGCTGAAGCGAAGCAATTTTTCCCCGGGCTTTTTGGCGTTAGCCAAAAAGGCTGCTTAATCCTTCTGCCGCTTCTTCCTCAGTCTTGCCTTCTTCCTGCTTTGGCTCGGCTTTGGCAGCCTGCTTTGCCTCAGCGGCAGGAGCTACTGCTATCTGGGCAACAGCGGCCTTCTTTATCGCTTCGTCGATGTTTACTTCCTTCAACGACGCGACAAGCGCCTTGACTTTTGCGCTTTCCGGGTGCGCGCCAGCGGCTTCCAAAACTTTGTTCACCGCTGCCTCCTCAACCGGCTTTCCGCCGCTATGCAGCAGCAACGCAGCATACACATATTGCATCTTTTTTCGCCTCCGTTGGATTTTATTAAAGAATAAAAATAATTGCGGCTTAAGCGGCCGCCTTCTCCCCGGCCGCGCCATGCGGCGCGCCTGCGCCAAGCTTTGCCTCTTCGGCAAGCGCCTTGGCGTTCCTGAAAGCCTTCATAACAAAAATCTCCGCTGTTTCCTTTGTGAAGTACTCTATCTCCACGGCAAGATTGACCGCATTCTGGTGCGCCTGCACGAACCTCAGCATGGTCCCATCGGCGTCAAAGTCCAAAACGCTGCCCGGGAACAATTCGCCCTTCTCAAGGCAGGCAACAATATTCAGGCCGACCTTTATCGGCTTTATGCCAAGCTTTGAAAGCGCGCCGGCGACCCCCTTTGTTACCACATCGCCTGCTTTTGCCACAACCTTGTCCTCCGCAATTGAAATCGTCGGCCCCTTGATGACTATCTTGAGCCCAGCGGCCTTAAGGTCGCTCAAGGCAGGCCCCGGCGGAATCCCTGTGTCGCCGGCCGGAATAACAATGTCCTGCGGCGCAACAGACCCTTCCTTTGCGGCAACGCTTCCCCGATTTTTCTTCAGGAAAGAAAACAGCTCGAAAGGGTTCATTGCGGTAAAAATAACAGCGACGCTGCCGCTGAGATGCGGCTCAAGAGCCTTTAAATCGGCTTTCGCGCCGAGCAGGGCTTTTTTCACAACCCTTATCTTGCTGACTTTGACAACAGCCTTCCCCTGCAGCTTCTTCCTCAGCTGCTGCGAGAGGGCGCTGGGAAAGCCGGACAGTGAGGCTATGGCTATCACAGGGTATTCGCCCGCAAGTAGCTGCAGTTCCTGCAGCTCGCTGGCTTTCCATTTTTTTGTATGGCGAGTCATTTCTTGCCACCTGCCGCCTTTTCTTTGGCCCCGACCTTAACCGGAGGCCCCATTGTGAGCTTTAAGTAAACGTTCTTCATGTTCTGCTCTTTCCTGGGCAATTGCTTCAGGACCGCGTCGGCAATCGCGATTGCGTTGGCGGAAATCTCGCTGTCCTTCATCTGCTCGCTGCCGATGACCAGCTGGATTGTGGGCATTACCTTCCCCTTCTTGTTCGTTACCCTCATGAAACCGCCCAATTGCTTAAGCATCGCCACGGTTGCATCGGCGTCCGGCTGGATGGGCTTCGGCATTTTTCCCTTCGGCGCAAGCTGCTGGCCAAGGAACTTCGCGACAACCAGCATTACCGGGCCTTCCGCAACAGTAACGTCAAAATCGTTCGCAATGACATCGACGTCCTTCTTGGTAAGCTTGGATATCTCGGCTTCATCGACAATCCTGTCGACCTTTCCCTTCATCTCGTCCATGAAGTGCTTGTCCCTGGCGAACAAAAGCGTTTTTCCCGTGCCCTTCTTTCCGGCGCTGTAAGGGAGGGTAAGCTTCACGTCAATCTGGCCGTCCGGCTTCTTGACGTCGAGCTCCTTGAAATTGAGGATCATCTCTACGCTCTGCACGAACTTGCGCGGCTTGCTCTGCTGCCTCATTTCCTGCAGCGCCCGCTCAAAATCATTCTGTTGCATTTTTTGTTTCCTCCCACAGACTTTCTTTGCAAACTTCCTTTCTTGAAGAAAGTTTAGTGGTTCAAACGGAGTCAGAAAAAGACTCTCGAATTAACTTAATGCTTAACTTATAGGGAATGTGAAAGATTTAAAAAACATTTTAATTGGGCATTCCGTGGCCTATTCCTTCAGAAGCGCGTCGTATTTGCCTGCGTCAATATCCTTTTCGGATTCCTTGGCGCGCTTTCCCTCGACGCTGACGCCCATGCTGTTGCAGACGCCGATTATTTCCTTTGCGGCGCTCTTCAGCCTGAACGAAATCATGTTGTCAATCTTCATCAGCGCTATCTTCCTGACCTGCTCCATTGTAAGGTTTCCCTTGACCTCAATCTTCGGGTTCGCCGCGCCCTTTTCCAGGCCAAGCTCCTTCCTTATCAGCGCGCTTGCGGGCGGGCTGCCGACGCTGATGTCAAAGCCCTTTGTTGCGGGGTCGATTGTAACCTTTACCGGCACCTTCATGCCGGCGAAAGAGGCTGTTTTCGCGTTAATCTGCTTGACAACCTCGCCGATGTTCACCCCAAGCGGCCCAAGCGCGGGCCCGAGCGGCGCGCCGGCTGTCGCCTTTCCGCCGTCAATCAAAACGCTAACTTCAGCCATAAAAAAAACCAACCCTTCAATTCAGCCCATTTTTCAGCGAAACCATTTTTTTATTCGGTAATAATCCTGATATGCTCCGCCTTGATCGTGACGGGAATCTTCACGGCGGCCTCAAGCAATTCCACTGTTACCTCTTCCTTGGTGTCGTTCACGCGCAGCACAGTGGCTTTTTCTCCCTTGAACGGGCCGGCAATCAGCTCGACCTTTGCGCCCAGCTTGATGGACTGCATTAGCGGCTTTGATTCAAGCAAAGAATTCAGCTCGTCAACGTTAACCGCGCCCTTCACGATGCCGTGCCCTTTCACGTGCGGGGTGTTCGTTATCGCGTGCCGCACGGTAAGCTCGTCCTGCGCCTCGATAAGGACATAGCCCTTCAATCCGGGAATAACGGAAATAGAGTAAATCGGCAGGGTTTCGCTCTTTATCCTGTTGTTGAGAATGTCGACTACCAAAGACTCCTGGCCGACAGTCGTCCTAACCGGAAAAACAACCATTGTGATTTCACTCCCTGCATTTTCCCCTAAAAAGCAAAAAATGGGCTAAAAAGACAAACAAATCAGAAAACTTGGTTTTCTTGAAATAATGTGTATCCTATAACCATTAAAAAGCTTTTCTAGGCCGCAAAAAAAAGCGCGGAATCAGGCTCCCTTGCCTATTCCGAACAGAGTGAAAATAAGGTAAATTGTATACCCCACAACGGCGATTACCACAATGCCGATTGCGGTCGCCTTTACCATGGCCTGGAATTCCCGCGAGCTTGGCTTGCTGCTTATGACAAGAACGCGCCTGCTGTTGGTTATGAATCCCCGCAGATTCGCGATAGTGTTGCTTATGGATTCCCGCAGCTTCGCGGCAGGATTGAATTTTTCCTTCCGGCCTTCGAACTCCATTTTCTCAAATCCAAAAAAAATCGCAATAAATCTTTTGAAGACAGAAAGAGTTAAAAACCAATAAACTAACGCGGCTTTGGGCATCCTGGAACCGGCAGCACACCGGCGGCATTATTCAAAGCGCGCAAACCCGCAGGTCGCAAAGAATTAATATGGAGTTTAGGGCAATATTTTTGGCATGCACAGCGGAGGCGATTCCGGAAAAAATCTCCCGGACAAATATAGGGCCAAGATTGGGAGGTATGTTTTTACTGCAGATAGAGACCTGGGCAACGAGTATATTTTCAGGCTATTCAAGCACGGCGAGAAAACAGCCGATGCCGGAACACCGGAAGACCGGCTTTATGCAGTATTCTGCGACATTTACGGCTCTAAAGCAGTATTGGGCAAACTATTTAGATACATTAAGAGCGGAGAATTGACCAGAGCCCTTGAACTGGATGTGTTGAGATTCGGCATGGAGGAATACCTTTACCAAAGAGGCGTGCGGAATGTTTCCGGAAAAACAAACCCAAGGCTTGCAAACGCAATGCACTTAAGGGGCTGGAACGTTTCCGGCTCAGGAAGCACTTTGCAAATAAGCAAGAGGCTTTCCCCGGAATCCAACCCGGTTCCTGTTCAGCTTATTAGGGAAAACCGAAAGCGCCTCGCCAAAAGGCACCAGCCCGGGGCGCGAAAAAGGGAAAAATTTCGGATAAAGCCAAGGCGAAAACCAAGCCGGCCCTGATTCCAGGCCAAACAAAAAAAAGAAGAATTCCAGCGATGCTTGCCATTATCTTGAAATGGAATAAAAAAAGAAGAATTCGGGCTATGATTCATCCCGTGAACTCAATGCCAAGGTCGACCTCGCTGAAGTCTCCCTTCTCGCCCTCTTCCAGGTAGGGGAACTTTCCGCCCGCAATGACAACCATCGCCTGAATCTGGTTCCTCGGCATGTTTTCGTCAATCATTGCGCCCCAGATGATATGCGCGTTGCTGTGGATCTTGCTGCTGACTGTCTCCACAATCATTTCCGCCTCGCGCAGAGTCATGTCACTGCCCCCGATGACATTGATGAGGGCCCTGTTGGCGCCGCTGATGTCAACATCAAGCAGCGGCGATGTAAGCGCGTTCTCAACCGCCTCAAGAGCCCTTGACTCGCCCTTTTCATCGCTCTTGCTTTCCCCAAGACCGATCATGGCAGCCCCGCCCCTTGAGAGAATTGTCTTCAGGTCCGCAAAGTCAAGGTTAATGAGCCCGGGCTTTGTGACCATTTCGGTTATTCCCTTAACGGCGTTTGTGAGCACTTCGTCCGCAACCTTGAAAGCCGCGTTTATGGGAAGGTCGGGCGCTATCTCAAGAATCTTGTCGTTCGGGATGACAATAATCGTGTCGGTGCTCTTGCGCATGTTCGCAAGCCCGCTGAAAGCGTTTTCAAGCCTTTTCCTGCCCTCCACAGTGAAAGGCAGTGTTACAACCCCGATTGTGAGGGCCTTCATTTCCTTGGCTATTTCCGCAATCACAGGCGCGGCGCCGGTTCCTGTCCCGCCGCCCAATCCACAGGTGATAAAAATAAGGTCGCTGCCGTCGAAAGCCTCGTTAAGCTCGTTGATTGACTCTGCCGCAGCGGCTTCGCCGACGCTCGGGTCGCTTCCGCTTCCCAAACCCCTGGTTAACTGCCTTCCGATAAGAATCTTTTTGTCAGCAACAGTATTAAGCAAATCCTGCGCGTCGGTGTTAACCGCGAATGTTTCCGCTCCGGTGATGCCGATTTCAGTCATTCTCTCAATGGTATTGCAGCCCCCGCCTCCGACACCGACAACCCTTATTCTTGCCTTGCTTGTCTCAAGCAGCTTTATGAGCTCCTCATTGTCCTGAGTAGGCTTCACTTTTTTCTTTGCAAACTTTGACTGGCCGGCTTTAGCCCTTTTCACAGCCTTCTTTACCGCGCTATCGAATGTCTCCAAAAAGGCACCCCCCCAAAAAACATTAATATGCCAATAAACTAAAATATACCTAATTTAATTGCCAGCGAAAAGGAATTTAAAGGCTTTCGCTGAGGCGCAAAAAACGCGCATTGCGATGCAATTATTAAGGCGTGGCGTGAATTAAAAAAAAACTGAAAAGCAAAAAACGGGGATTGTTTTTAAAATGGCTGAAAGAAGCATAATGGCTGCGTTCGAGAGGATAAAAAGCCTGAAAGTGCAGGGCAAGGGCGCCGTGAGAAGGGAAATAGTCGGCGCCCTCAGGAAAAGCATAAAGGCATCGAGGGCGAAAACGGAGATAGCGTTCAGGAGGGAGCTGAGGAGGAACGCCGTAACGCTGCTGCACGCGAGACCGACAGAACCGGAAGCGCGCACTGCAGTCCGCATAATACTCAAAGCAGCCTCGATTGAAACAGAGCGCCTGCACGAACTGAAGAGCAATGTCCTGCGCACAATCGGCAGGTACGAGCAGGACAGGGAAGAGGCAATGGAAAAAATGGCTCTTTACGGCTCGCGGCTGGTTGAAAAGGGCGACGCCATAATGACGCACTGCCACAGCGACACCGTGGCGCACATACTCAAAAAAGCGCGGAAAAAAATCAGCATGGTTTACTGCACCGAGACCCGGCCGCTGTTCCAGGGAAGAATCACGGCGGCAGAACTGCACGGCGCGGGAATTCCCGTGACAATGATTGTCGACAGCGCGGCGGACAGGTTCATGCACAAGGCGGACCATTTTTTCTCGGGCTGCGACGCAGTGCTGAGCGACGGCAGCATTGTCAACAAAATCGGCACAATGCAGATTGCCATGAGCGCGAAAAAGCACAACATCCCATATTACGCGTGCACCTCCTCGCACGCGTTCGACCCGGCGACTTACTTCGGCTTTGAGGAAAAAATAGAGGAAAGGCCGTGGCAGGAAATCTGGAAGGAAAAGCCCGCGGGAGTGCACATCAGGAACCCCGCGTTTGACCTTGTGGACGAATTCTACGTGCGCGGAATAGTGACAGAGCTCGGGGTGTTCTCGCCGAAAATGTTCGCGCTGGAAATGTACGGGCTGCTCGGGCTGTGGAAAAGGCAAAAGCCGTTCTTCGGGCTGCTGGACTCGATAAAAGAGCACGGGCGGGCGGAACGAATTGCGGGGCAGAATAAGGCGATTGGCGGGGATTGAACAGCCGCGTGAGAGGAAGTGAAAGAAAGAGTGTCCGAGAAAAAGCTAAGGGCTTTGGTCGTTGACGACAACCCCCGCGCAGCGAGTGCAAATGCTTTCGCGCTGGAAGATGAAGGTTTCACTGTTGAAACCGCCCATTCAGCGGAAGATGCCGCAAAAAAATTGGGCGCCGGCAGGTTCAACCTGGTTCTGGTCGACAAAAACCTCCAGGGCTACGCGTATGGCGGCTCTATGGAGCTGATTGGCAGGCTCAGGGCAGAACACCCGCAAACGCATGTTGCGGTAATGAGCGCGGAATCAAAGCCGGGGGCTGCAACAGACGTGGTTTTCATCAACAAAATTGACATTGACGCTTTTGAACAAATAGTGGCTTTTGCGAGAAAAGTGAGAGAATCGCCGTGGAAGACTGGCCCAAGCAAAGGCGTCCCGCTTGCAGCCGCACTGCAGCGGGTTATCGCAATAAAAGAGCCGATAGGGGGGGCGGTCAGGGTTTTTTCCTTTGTGGAGGGGCAGTCGTTCCCCCCGGAAGCCGAGCGCCTGATAAAAAATGAAGGCGGGACTGTCCTGACATTGGAACAGGCGCTGCATGACCCGGCGACAAGAACGCCCGACAGGATAATAATCCAGGAGAACCTGAGAAAGGCCAGGGAGTTTGCCCGGATGGCAATGGCACGAAAACAGGGGGCAGCCGGAAAACAAATGCAGCCAAGGCGGCCGTGGCGCAGAAAAAGAAGGCTGTGAAGAAACAGGCAGAACTTGAAGCCGAACCTATTTTATCCCGAATTCTTTTTTCAGCCTTTTCAATTCTTCAACGGGATCCGGCTTCCCGAAAACAGCGCCAAAAAAAGCCAAGTTTTAAATATGTTTATCCACATAATTAATATGTGGTTTTTTTATGCCCAACATTACTTTGTCGGTAACGGATGAAACAAAGAAAAAGATGGACGCACACCCCGAAGTGCGCTGGAGCAGCGCCGTGCGGACACTGATTGAGCGCAAACTTCGCGATTTTGAGGAAGCCGAAAGAATCGCGGCAAAGAGCAGGCTGACCGATCGGGATTTGGCAAAGCTGAAGGCTAAAGTCGACAGGGATTTTGCCAAGCATGCTGAGGGGCTTCTCAATGAAAATAACAGCTGACGCCAACATCCTTTTCGCCGCGCTTTTGAGAAAGAGCGCCACAAGAAGGATTTGGTTTAACCCCGCAATGGAACTGTATGCGCCAAAATTCTTGCTGCTGGAGCTCGCAAAATACAGCAATTACTTGTGCCGAAAAAGCGCCGCCTGCAGCGCTGATTTCCAAACGCTTGAAGAAAAGCTTTTATCCCAGGTCTATTTTGTAGAAGACTGTGAACTGAAACCATACCTGCCCGCGGCATCCTCGCTCTCAAAAGACAAGAAGGACTGGCTTTACCTCGCATGCGCCCTGAAAGAAGACACTGCCATTTGGAGCGATGACAGCGAATTCAAGAAACAAAACAGGGTAAAGGCCATGACAACAAAAGAGGTTATTGACGCATTCGGCGCCCTATAACAAAAATCAGTTAATCCCGAATTCTTTTTTCAGCCTTTTCAATTCTTCAGCAGGGTTCGGCTTTCCGAAGACAGCGCTTCCCATCACGAGAACGTCCGCGCCGGCTTCGAGGATGCGCTTTCCGTTCTCCGCGTTCACGCCGCCGTCCACTTCAATAAGGCAGCCGATTTCCCCGCTGTCAATCCTTTTCCTGAGCGCCATGATTTTCCCCAGGCTGCCTTCAACGAAGCCCTGCCCCCCGAAGCCCGCCTCGACGCCCATCACAAGCACCAGGTCGATTTCGCGCAGGAAAGGGAAAACGACCTCTGCCTTAACCTGGTTATTTACAGCGAGGCCTGCCTTGCAGCCGAGCGCTTTTATCCTCTTTATTATATCAAGCGGGCTTTGCTCCGTCTCGGGGTGGAAGCAAATGAGGCTGCTGCCGGCCTCCGCAAAGCGCTCAACGTACCTGCCGGGGCCTTGAATCATAAGGTGGGTGTCAAGGAAAATATTCGAGCGCTTCCGCAGGGATTTTACCACGGGAACCCCGAAGGAAATGTTCGGGACATAGTTACCGTCCATCACATCCACATGCAGCCATTTTGCCTCGCGCTCAAGGAAAGGGAGCAGCCGCGCAACATCGCAGATGTCGGAGGAAAGAATTGAGGGGGCGATGAGGGGCATTCCGGTCAAAAGTGTAAAAGTGGGATATTTTTATTAAAGTTTGGCAATCGGCGAAAAAAACAGAGAGTTTAAATGCCTTTTCTATATAGCAGTTATATAGTGATTATATATGCAAAATGTGACTACAATCCAGGTAAAGAAAGAGACCCTTGAGGCGCTCAAGAAGGCGAAGGAATACCCGCGGCAAAGTTATGATGACCTGATTTTGAGAATGTCAAAAACGTTCGACAGGGGGCAAAAACCAACACAATACGACAGGTTCCTGCACCAGGTACAGCAGGCAAAGATGAGGGAATTGTGGGACAACAAATACGACGAGGCATGGGAGCATGCATAAGCCCGGGGACGTAATTTTAGCAGCAGTGCAATTCACTGACACGCCCGAAGTAAAAACCAGGCCCGCGGTTGTGCTATTTGAGGAACTGGGCAACATTATCGTGGCTGGCATCACAAGCAACCCCGCAATGCAAGGCATTCCGCTAACAAAAAAAGAAGGCGCGGCAGAAGACAGCGTGATAAAACTGAATTACATTTTCACGGTAAGCGGGCTGCTGGTAAAGAAAAAGCTATTCGAATTGGCAAAACAGAAAAGGCTGCTTGTCTACAAAGAACTTGGCAGAAAGCTCAGCGGGCTGGCCCAATAAAAAAATCCCTTTTAAAAACAATTCGCCATCCTTTTTAGAAGGGCAATCAATGCTTGAAACTTCTTTCGCCGGCTTGAAAATGCGCAACCCCACTGTGCTTGCGTCCGGATTCCTCGGCACGACAGCCGGGCTGATGGCGCGCGTCATTGAAGAGGGCGGCGCGGGCGCCGTTACCACAAAAAGCATAGGGCCGGTGGAAAAAGACGCCTACCCGAACCCCACAGTGCTCGAATGGGAGCACGGGCTGATAAACGCCGTCGGGCTGCCGACTCCCGGCTATAAGGGAATGGAAAAAGAGCTCGCGGAATTGCAGGAATGCAAAATTCCGGCCATTGCCTCGATTTACGGGAATACTGTAGAGCAATACGCGGAAATCGCGGAATTCGCGGCGCGCTTCAGGCCGGGGATGATAGAGCTGAACATGAGCTGCCCGCACAGCAAAGGCCAGGGGCAGCCGTTCGGGATGGGCTGTGAAATCGCAAAGGAGGTAGTAAGCGCAGTGAAAAAAGCCGCGGGCGGAATCCCGATAATGCCGAAGCTGACCCCGCAGGCGGAAAACATTGCCGCGGTCGCAAAAGCCTGCGAAGGCGCGGGCGCTGACGCGATTTGCGCGATAAACACGCTCGGCCCGGGAATGCTGATTAACGCCGAGGCGCGCAAGCCTGTGCTCGCGAACAAATTCGGCGGATTGTCCGGGCCGGCGGTAAAGCCAATTGCGCTTAGGTGCGTTTACCAGATTTACGAAGCAGTAAAAGTGCCGATTCTCGGGATGGGCGGGGTAACAACAGGCAGGGACGCGATTGAGATGGCAATGGCCGGCGCCACGGCAATCGGCGTGGGGAGCGCATTTTATTACAGGGGATTCGGCGCCTGCAAAAAAATCTGCGCGGAAATGGAGGAATGGATGCGGAAGAACAAGGTGAAAAGCCTTGAGGAGATAAGGGGCGCGGCGCATGATTAAGGCGGTAATTTTCGACTGGAGCGGAGTCCTCTGCGATGATTTTGAGGCGGTGTACTCCGGAGACATGGCTGTTTTTGAAGCGTTCGGCCTGCCGAGGGTGAGCGCGGAAGAGTACAGGCGCATTGTCGAGCTGCCGTGGCAGGATTTTTACAAAAAGATGGGCGTTACAGATATCAAGAAGATTTCAGCGGTTTTCAGGAAAGCAGTCACAGGGCAGGATAATGTCAGGCCGGCGCCAGGGGCGCTTGAGGCGCTCAGGGAGCTGCACGGCAAAGGCCTGAAGATTGCCGTGCTGAGCGCAAAAAGCCAGGATTTTTTGCTGAAAGAATCCAGGGAATTCGGGTTTGAACGGTTCATAAGCTTTGTTGAAACGCATTTCGACAAGAGGGACGGCGTCAACGGCCTTGTGGAAAAGCTCGGCGCGGAAAAAAGCGAGGTTGTTTTTGTCGGAGACATGGTGCACGACATTGAGACAGCGAGGCACGGCGGCATAAAAAGCGTTGCGGTGCTGAGCGGCCACAACACGAGGGAAAGGCTGCTGCGGGCAAAGCCGGATTATTGCATAGAAAGCGTCAAAGAGCTCCCCCTGCTGATTGAAGAAATAAACGGTGAAATGGCATGAATGAAAAAAGCCTGGCGCGGCCGGAGATGGCCAGAATAAAGAAAATCGTGCAGGAAACCCCCAGCATAAAGACTTTTTACCTTGAGCATGCAATGCGGGCGTTGCCCGGGCAGTTCGCGATGGCGTGGCTGCCGGGCGTTGACGAGAAGCCGTTCACGCTCACTGCTGCCGGAAAGGATTGCGCGGTTACAGTCCAGGAAAAAGGCAAATTCACGAAAAAAATTTTTGAATTAAAAGAAGGCGATGCGGTTGGAATTCGCGGCCCTTACGGGAACGGGTTCGATGTTAAGGGAGTGAAGCGCGCGTGCATTGTCGCGGGCGGCTGCGGAGCCGCGCCGATGCTGCTGCTTGCCGAGGAACTTCACGGGAAAAAAATCAAAACAGTGATTGTGAACGGGGGGAAAACAGGCGCCGAGTGCCTTTTCAACAAGAGACTCGGCAAACTTACCAAAGAATTCTACATAACCACTGATGACGGTTCGCTCGGCGAAAAGGGATTCGCAACAGACGCGCTGGAAAGGCTGCTTGCGAAAGAGAAGTTCGACTGCGTTTTCGGCTGCGGGCCCGAGCCGATGCTAAAGAAGGTTTTTGAGATTTGCGAGAAGAAAAAAATTGCGTGCCAGCTTAACCTCGAGCGGTATATGAGGTGCGCGACAGGGATTTGCGGGAGCTGCGCGATTGGAAAATTTTTGGTTTGCAAAGACGGGCCTGTGTTTTCTTCAGAACAGCTAAGAAAGACGAAAGAGTTTGGCCGGACTGCGCTGCTGAAGTGCGGGAAAGAGGCCGCGCTCAAGGAGTTCGCGGAGTGGAGGCAGTGACAATGGCGGGTTGGCTCAGGCGGGCCGGCGGGAAAGTGCGCCATTTGAGGGCACAGCGCAGGGAAGCCGGAAAGCAGAGGCGGCGCTTGAACCAGCGGACTATTGAACGGTTGATACTCCACTCTTATGGCAGGGAACTCGCCAGGCTCGGGCTTTCCGGCGAGAACATGGCTCCCGCAGAACAGCGGCGGTTTATCGCCGCAATGGAGGAGAGAAGCAAAACAGCAATTCGCGGGATAACAATAAATTACGCTTTGGGCCGGATTGGAATCACCAACAGGGGGGAAGACAGGAAGAAAAGGCAGAGAATCCGCAAACTCTTGGATGACATGCATAGGCGCATTGCCCTAATAGAGCCGACGGGGAAAGGAACCATAAAATCCGACGCGCCGCTCAAATGGATTAGGGGCGAACTTGAGAAAGAGCTTGGCGGGCGCAGAAGATACCTTAAATTCCGCAGGCTGCAAAGCAAAGGCTTGCAGGAAGTGGAAAAAATTGCTGAAGAAGTCAAGCGGGCACAGCAGTGAACCGCCCGAAAGCCGCAGGCAGGCCGAAACGCGGGGCTGTGCGGCGGCGCCATATGCTCAATTTAAAAATGTAATCGGGGAGATATAGTTTAATTTTGGGCTGCGGGTTGGGGAAAATTGCATCCGAAAAGAAAAAAGCTTTGGGAAGAAATAGGCGAATGGCAGGAAGCCTTTGAAAAGCGCCTCACTGATTGCATCGGAAAGCGTAAACTTTCAGGCAAGAACATTGTCAGCATTGACGGCCTGGGCAGGGGGGAAATGGACCTTATTTTCGACTGCACCCGGCTTTTCAAGGAATTCATCGTAAAGCAGGACAGGAAGATAAACCTGCTCAAGGGAATGTCGCAGGTCAACTTTTTCTTCGAGGACAGCACGAGAACGCGCGCCTCGTTCGAATTGGCCGGAAAGCACCTCAGCATTGACACAATCAACATTTCAAAGGGCGGCAGCGCCATGGACAAGAAGGGCGAAACCCTGAACGACACGGCCCGGACGCTTGACAAGATGCACGCCGACATCATTATTTTGAGGCACAGCAAGGCCGGAACCCCGATGATGATTGCAAACCAGATAAAGGCTGTTGTTGTTTCCGGCGGCGACGGCTGGCACGAGCACCCCACTCAGGCGCTTCTTGACCTTTACACCATTCTTGAGAAAAAGGGGAAAATCGCGGGAAACAAGGTCGTTATCGTGGGCGACATAAAGCACAGCAGGGTCGCGGGCTCGCTCATAAGGGCGCTGAACAAGTACGGCGTGGAGCCGAATATCGCGGGGCCGCCGACGCTTATTCCGTTCGGCCTGGAGAAGGTTTTCAAGTGCAGGGTTTTCCACAGCCTTGACGATGCCATAAAGGGTGCTGATGTCATTTACGCTTTAAGGATACAGCTGGAGAGGGCCGCAGGAGCCGACATTCCGACTGTAAGGGAGTACAGCAAAACATACTGCATAAACCCGGCGAGGCTGCTGCTCGCGAAGCCGGACGCGATTGTAATGCACCCAGGGCCCATAAACAGGGAAGTTGATTTGCGCACTGAGGTCATGGACGGCCCGCAGAGCGCTGTGGAAGACCAGGTTGAGAACGGATTCGCATCAAGGCTGGCGCTGCTGTACCTGCTTCTTGGGGGCGACAGGAGATGAAATTGGGCATGCGGGAAAATTTCCGTTCGGCTGGTGGTATTGCATGAAATCGCTTCTAATAAAGGGCGGAAGGGTAATCGATCCCGCGAACAGGATTGACGCGGAAATGGATGTTTTCGTTGAAAACGGGAAGATTGCGAAGGCCGCAAAGGGAATTAATGCAAAAGCCGACGAAACAATCGACGCAAAAGGCCTTATTGTTTGCCCCGGCCTTATTGACCTGCACGCGCACCTGCGCGAGCCGGGAAGGGAGGATAAGGAGACAATCGGGACAGCCTCAAGGGCGGCTGCAATGGGCGGCTTCACTTCAATAGTGGGAATGCCGAACACCAATCCGGCGGCGGACAACCAGACTGTGATAGAGTTTGTCCTCAGCAAGGCGCGGAAAGAGGCTGTCGTCAATGTTTATCCCGTCGGCGCGATAACAGTGAAGCGCGAAGGCCACAATCTTGCGGAAATAGGCGAACTGAAGAAAACAGGCGCTGTTGCGGTAAGCGACGACGGCTCTGACATCCAGGACGCGAACGTGATGATGAAAGCGCTGCAGTACTGCACTATGTGGAAAATGCCTGTTATTTCGCACAGCGAGGACATTCGGCTGAGCGCGGGAGGCGCAATGCACGAAGGGCTGGTCAGCACGGAGCTTGGCCTGCCGGGAAAGCCGGCTGCCGCGGAAGAGGTTATGATTGCGAGGGAAATTATTTTGAGCGATTACACCGGCTGCCCAATCCATTTCACGCATGTGAGCGCGAAGGGCAGCGTTGAGATGATACGCGACGCGAAAAAGCGCGGGATAAAAGTGACCGCGGACACCTGCCCGCATTATTTCTCGCTCACGGACGAGGCCGTTAAGGGATATAACGCGAACGCCAAGGTTAATCCGCCGCTGCGGAGCAGGGAGCACGTTGAGGCTGTCAAAAAAGGCCTGCAGGACGGCACGATTGACGTTATCGCCACAGACCACGCGCCGCACCTTCTTGTGGAAAAATTCCTCGAGTTCGAGGAGTGCGAGAGCGGCATTGTCGGGCTTGAGACGGCTGTCCCGCTTGTAATTTCAAAGCTGGTCAACGAAAAAATTTTGGGTTTGAACGATGCGATTGCGAAAATGACTGTTAATCCGGCAAGAATTTTGGGCCTGGAAAAGGGAACGCTTTCCGCGGGCGCTGACGCGGATATTACAATAATTGATTTGGGCAAAGAGCAGCCTGTCGACCCAAGCAGGTTCGAGAGCAAGGGAAGGAACACTCCTTTCGGCGGCTGGAAGCTCAAGGGCTGGCCGGTGTGCACGATTGTCGGCGGAAAAATAGTGATGCGCGAAAGGAAAATTGTCGGCTGATTTTTTGCCATGGCAGCAACGATTGAAAGAGCGGAGGTAACCCAATGAATTCTAAGGAGAAACTGTGCAACGAGCTGTCGGACATTGGCGCGGTCAAGTTCGGGCTGTTCACGCTGAAAAGCGGCCTTTTGAGCCCGATATACATTGATTTGCGTGTGCTTGTTTCATATCCAAACGTCCTGCGCGATGTCGCGGCCGAACTGATAAAAATAAAGGCGCCGCTGGAGTTCGACAGGATAGCGGGAATTCCTTACGCAGCAATCTCAATCGCGACCGCTGTTTCCCTGCTTGCGGGCTATCCGATGATTTACCCGAGGAAAGAGCAGAAAGGCTACGGGACCAAAAGGGAGATTGAGGGCGAATTCAAGCCGGGCGAGACAATTCTTGTGTACGACGACCTGATTACGACCGGCGCGAGCAAGTTCGAGGCGATAGCGCCGCTGGAGGAAGCCGGGCTGAAGGTAAACGACATTGTCGTGCTGGTGGACAGGGAGCAGGGCGGCGGGAAGGAGCTTGCGGAAAAGGGCTACACGCTGCACTCGGTCTTCACGATAAGCGAAGTGCTTGATTTCCTGCTGAAAAACGGCAAAATCTCGAAGCCTCAGTTTGGCTCAATCAAGGAATACTTCAGGGACCCCGAAGCGTGGAGCAAAAAGCACGAGGGCGAAAAGAAATGAGCAAATCAGGCGAGCGAAGCGAGCAAATTCGATTCGCGCACGAACTGAATGCGCACCAGCCGGGCGTGGCGGCTTGGAGCAAAAAGCACGAGGGCGAAAAGAAATGAACTACAGCGAAATGCTCCTCGAGAGCGCAAGAAAAACCGGCAGCATTGTGTGCATGGGCGCGGACCCTGTGCTCGAAAAAATTCCCGTTAAAGCAAAAAAAACCGAAAGCAAAATTTCCAAATTTTACATTGAAATCATAGACGCCGCAATCGGCGGCAATGCGGTTCCTGCCGCAGTAAAGCCGAACTACGCCTTCTACGCGCAGTACGGCTGGGAAGGCCTGAGGGCGCTGAAGAAAGTCTGCGAGCACGTCAAGGAAAAGGGCATCCCGCTGATTCTGGACGCGAAGAGGGGCGACATAGGGAAAACAAACGCGGCATACGCGAAAGAGGTGTTTGAATTCTGGGGAGCCGACTGCGTGACGCTCTCGCCGTTCCTGGGGAGCGACAGCGTTTCGCCTTTCATGCAATGGTGCGAGCAGAAGGGAAAAGGAATGTACCTGCTGAACAGGACAAGCAACCCGGGAGCAGCGGAAATACAGAACCTTATTTGCAACGGGAAGGAATTCTATTCGATTATTTCCGAAAAAATAGTCGAATGGGGAAAGAACGCGCACGGAAACGCCGGCGCTGTCGTCGGCGCGACATCAATCGCGGAATTCGAAAAAATTGTTTCATTTTTCGTCAAAAGCGGCTCTGCGGTGCCGCTGCTTATTCCCGGGGTCGGCGCGCAGGGCGGCAGCGCGGCGGAAGTTGTCGGCGCAATGAAAAAAGCCGGCTATGACCTAAAGCTGGCCCGCATCAACAGCAGCAGCGAGATAAACTACGCGTACGAAAAGCAGGGCACGGATGATTTCGCTGGTGCAGCTGTGAAGGCGATAAGGGAATTGAACAGGCAGATAGGGCCGGTGGAGTGAAAGGCGGATGGCGATGAAACCGAAAATCGGCGTGATGGGGAGCGCGACAGGAGCGCACAGCAAAGAATTGCTTGAGAAGGCGAGGGCAATTGGAAAAGCGATTGCCGAGAGCGGCTGCATTCTGGTTTACGGCGCGACAATAGGGCTTCCGCTTGAGGCCGCGAAGGGGGCGAAGGAAGCCGGAGGGCTTGTAGTTGGAGTAAGCCCTGCCGCCGACACGAAAGAGCACAGGGAGAAATACAAGTATCCGACAGAACCGTGCGATTTTGTTGTTTACACGGGAAGCGGCTTCAAGGGAAGGAATGTGATTCTCACGCGAACCTGCGATGCCGTTGTGATTATTTCCGGGCGCATCGGCACGCTGAACGAGTTCAGCAACGCCTTCGCGGAGGAGAGGCCGATTGGGGTTCTGCAGGGCAGCGGCGGAATAGCGGACCTGCTCCCGAAAATAGAGGAAGTCGTGAAGGGAGAGATGCCGACGCCGGTCATCTATGAGAAAGAGCCGAAAATGTTGGTTGAAAAGCTGCTGCTCGCGCTGCGCAAGTGAAAGCGGCTGAGCGGCGGCAAACAATTAAAAAGCGCTTTGCACTTTTTTTATCCTGGTTGCTTTTATGCAAAACCACCACAGCGCCTACAGCCAGACCATGCGGGTTAAGCCCTTTGACATCGAGGCAAAGCGGCTTATTTGCATAATGAACCATGTGGACGCCGTGGAGCTCGGCCTGTTCCCGCTCGACAGGGCGGAGATAAAGAACCTCCGCAACGGCAGGAAAATAGTCACTGTTGTTGACGTTACAAAGACAATGGTGGGCGAGAACGAGATCGGGATTTTCAAGGACGTCAAGGAAAAGCTTTGCATTAAGGAAGGCGGAAAGGTCGAGGTAAAGCCTGTTGCAAAGCCGGAGTCAGTCGGCTTCATAAAGAAAAAAATGGACGGCGAAGAGCTCAGCGAGAAGGAAATTTTTGAGATAGTAAAGGACATGGGCGAAAACAAGCTGAGCGAAATAGAGACGAGCGCTTTTGTTACGGCAGTTTACATCCATGATTACACTCTTGACGAGATTGTCGCGATGACAAGGGCAATGGCTGGCGGCGGCATGCGCCTGAAGCTGAGCAGGGGGCCTGTACTCGACAAGCACTGCATAGGCGGGACAAACGGCAGGACAACAATGCTGGTTGTGCCGATAATCGCCGCGGCGGGCTACAGGATACCGAAGACAAGCAGCAGGAGCATTACGAGCGCAGCGGGAACAGCCGATGTGATGGAGGTTCTTGCGAACGTGAGCCTGCCGCTCGCAAAAATAAAAAAAATCACTGAAACGGTTGGCGGCGTGGTCGCCTGGGGCGGCGCGCTTGACCTTGCGCCGGTGGATGACGAGATAGTGAAGATAGAGCACAGCTTTTCGCTTGACCCTGTCGGGCAGGTTATAGCGAGCGTGATGGCGAAAAAGGCCAGCGTCGGCAGCAAGTATCTTGTGGTTGACCTGCCTATAGGGCCGGAAGTGAAGATTCGCACAAGGGAGATAGGCGAGGACATGGCGAGGAAGTTCATTGTGGTCGGGGAAAAGCTCGGAATGCATGTTGAGGCAATTCTCACGGACGGAACCCAGCCCTGCGGAAGGGCTTTCGGCCCGGCGCTCGAGGCAAAGTATATAATGGAAATACTGGAGGGCAGGTTCTTTGACAACCTCGCGCAGAAAGGCTGCGAACTCGCGGGCGCACTGCTTGAGCTCGCCGGCGGGGCGAAGAAAGGCGAGGGCAAAGCCATTGCCAGGGAAATTCTGCGGAGCGGGAAAGCGCTCAAAAAGATGCAGGAGATAATAAAGGCGCAGGGCGCAAGATGCCTTACAAGCAATGAAGTGGGGCTTTCAAATATGACAAAAACAGTCTACGCAACAGAAAGCGGCGAAATAAGCGCGATAAACCTGAGGAAATGCATAAACATCTCAAGAATCGCGGGTTCGCCGTCGGACAAGAAAGCCGGGATGTTCCTGCACGTTAACGCCGGGGACATGATAAAGAATGGCCAGCCTGTTTTCACTATCTACGGCGAGAACAAGAGAAAACTGCAGCTGGCGGAAAAATACGCGAAAAAAGCCGAGGCGGTCGAATTGCAGAGAATTGTCCTGGAAACAATGCAGTGAGGCTATTTTTTCGCAAGCTCGTTGAAGACAACCGCGAATTCCTTGACAGAAATAAGGTCTGTTTTCACGTCCTGCAAATCGAGCGACCGCACTTTCTCGAGGAATTCCTCCTTTTTTCCATCGAAAATGTGCTTTATGAAAGGATAGCCCACAGCGAGCGCGTTGCGCAAATTCTTGTTCTGGAACCTGAAAACTGTCTTCAGGAACTCGCCGAAGGCTTTTTTGTCATGCACGCGCGGCTTTGTTTCGCGCCTCTCGAGGACGACAATCCTGCTTTCGCCCTGGGGCTTGGGGAAAAAGCAGTCAGGGCGGATTTTTCCTTCGATTTTAACGTCAAAATAATATTGGGTGAGCACCGTGAGCGCGTTGTACTCCATAAAGCCCGGAAGCGCCGCAAGCTTGTCTGAGAATTCCTTTTGCAGCACAATCACCCCTGAATCGAATTCGTGCCCAAGCAGCTTGTACATTATCGCGCTGCTGTGCATATACGGGGGCAATGAAACAACCTTGTTGAATTTTGGCAGCCTGGCAGCCAAAAAATCCCCGCAGTGCAGCTCAAGGTTTTCCTTGGGCAATTCGCTCTGAAGCAGCCCGCACAGGCGCGCGTCGATTTCAAAGGCAAAAACCATGCATTTCCGCTGCATTTCGCGCGTAAGAAAGCCTGTGCCCGCGCCGATTTCGATTACTTTGTCGGTTTTTTTCAGGTCAGCGGGCTGCACAATGCGCTGCACCGCCTCCTCGCTTACTATAAAGTTCTGCGCGAGCTTTTTGTTCGGCGCGAACCTGTAGCGCATCATGAGGCTTTGCAGTTCCTCAAATAAGCCCATAAGAAAAACTCGGCTTACCTGTCCCTGAAGCCCCGGTCCTTCTCCCTGAGCGGGGGCCTCGCGAACAGGTAATGGTTGAGGTCTTCCTCGCGCAGTTCCATCTCTATCCTTTTCACTATCGTTTTAACCGGGTCAGGCAGCAGCCTTACCCTTGCGGTGAGGTCATCGAACGACTCGAAGGGCTTCTTCCTTCTCTCGTCAAGAATGTCCTGCATGTGCTTTTTGCCCATCCCCGGCAGCAGCTCCAGCTGGTGCCTCTTCAGGGAAATCGACCCGGCGCTGTTGAAAAAGTCAAGGAAGCGCTTGCTGTCATCTTTCACGACCTTCTCAATCGCCTTCTCGAGCTCCGCGACCGCGGTGCTTGTCAGGTCAGTGAAATTTATCCTGCGCTTTATGAACTCTATCATCGCCCTCTGGTCCTTGCCGACATAAACAGTGTCCATTATTTTCAGCTCAATGTCGGCCTTGGGCACTACTTCGAGCATCGTGAAGAACTGCGTGCCGAGCACCTGCGCGATCGGCTCGACCTTGTAGCCAGTGCTCTTCCCTTTGGCCAAAAAATCCAGGACTATCGCGTTCTCCTCGTTCGGCATACCCAACCATCTCTAAACTAAGCTTAATAAAAAATTACTTCCTGTATTTTTTTCCAAATTCAAGAATCTTCTGCTTCGCGGCGTCGTCAACCGGCGGCTCCTTCTGCAAAAGCAACTCAAGTATTTCCATTTTATCCGGAAGGAAATCCATGAACTTTACCACAAGCTCCGGGCTCAGCCCGCTTATTGCCTCGAAATCCTTGCGCGCCTTCTCCGCCTGCGCCGGCGCGAGCTTCGCGAATTTTTTGGCGTAAGCAAGCGTCAAATCCTGCTCGTAGCTGAGGTCTTTCTCCTTTTTCCTCTCGGTCAGCATCTCCTTTACCTGGTCCATGCTAATCGGCTTCTGCTCTATAATCTTGCTTCCAATCATTTCGCAACACCATCCCTGTGCCTCAAATGGCCCGGGTGAACCAACAGCCTCTTCGGGCTGTTTCCCTTGTTCACGTCAACCCAGCAAAGCTTTCCCCTCTGCCCGCTGACAGTGCCAACGACACCCTGGTAAATCAAATCCGGCAGGCCGCTGTGCAGCTCAGGCCGAATATCGACCGTAACAATGCTGCCCTTCTCAAACTTCGAAAGAAGCGTGTTAACAGTAGTCTTGCTGCCCCAAGCAGTCATCTTGGCCCTGCTCTTAGACCTCTTGCCCTTTGCTTTTTTACAGCTCATCAACCAACACCCTTTGCCATTTACATCTAGCCAAATCTAGGCATAATATACTGAAGGAAGTGCTTAGAAAAATTTAAAAACCCCTTTAAACCGGCTGAACAAGCACGAATCAATTTGGGGCAGGGAAGGGACAAGCCGCAGGATTGCCGGAAAAAAGCAGGGCAGGGAAAATGCTGCGAACGCGGCGCGCCAAAAACAATCCGGAGAATTGCGGCAAAGCCCGCGGGATTGCACATAAATTATTGAGCGAAACAATAAATACTTGTTTAACCTAAGCTGTATAATGAAGCCTTTCAGGCTGAAACCTTTTAACCCAACTAGAATTGAAGTAGTTAAAGGCCTGGCTACCCATCGCATAGGGGGAGTGATGTTTGGTGTTGATTTGGTCAATGTAACAATAAGCCTTAGAGGGAGAAATAGGACTTTTCCAATGATTGAAAAAACTTTTCCAGGATACGCTCTTCCCCTGCTTGTGCAGGAAACTTCTGCAACTCTGAGAAAAGCCGGAGTAAATGCAGTTGGGGTAAGATTAATGAGGACTACGGATGGATTTAGGTGTTTTATGACTGACATTAGCAGGGGAGGAAAATTCAAAGTGCTTGAATACAGTGATAGAGGGGACAAGCCAACAATAGAAGCTCAAAGTGTTTCAAACTTTGATGAAATCCAACAAAGTATCAGAATGCAAACACAAAGGGCATCTAAGGCAGGGTATAGACTTGACCCAAAAACATGGCTGATAGCTGTCGACCCAGCAACAAACAGGGGCAAAGCCTACGCTGCGGATTTAAAGCGCGCTGAAAAGACTGAGTAATTTTAAGCGTTTTGCACAAGACACACAAATCTGATTTTATGCGCAAACCACTGCCTTTTATGTGCAGAATTTATTTTATGCGCAACGCCAGCCCGCCTTGCGGGCTTTAAAAAGCCTTTTAAATCCTTTCGGAACGGCTTATATACAGGGTTTTTAAAGCCCTGAACGGTTGGGAGAGTTGATGCCTTTATGAAGTACACTATTGTGAATCTTGTTGCCTCCGCTAATTTGAACGCCACTCTTGATTTGTACAATCTGGCGATAACCATTCCGAATGTCGAATATGAGCCGGAACAGTTTCCCGGCGCAATCCTGAAATTGAAGGAGCCGAAGGTCAGCATGCTGCTGTTCAAGAACGGCAAGGTCATCTGCAGCGGCGCGTCCAACGAGAAGCAGATTTCGCAGGGCATCAGAAAAGCAAGCAAGCTTATCCACGACGTGCAGAGGAGCGTTAAGGTCCAGAAGCGCGTGAAGTACAATGTCGTGAATCTTGTCGCCACAGCAAACCTGAACCAGACGCTTGACCTGTTCCAGACCGCAATGAAACTGGACAATGTCGAGTACGAGCCGGAGCAATTCCCCGGCGCGATTCTGCGCATCGCGGAACCGAAGCTGACCCTGCTGCTGTTCAAGAACGGCAAGATGATTTGCGCGGGCGCAAAGCGCGAGGCGCTGCTCAAAAAAGGGCTTTTGGTCGCCGCAAGGCTGATAAGGGGAAAGAACAAGAAAAAGGCCGGCGGAGAGAAAAAGGGCAAGAAATAGCGCGAAAAGGCGCTTCGGGGGGGCTCGAAAGCAATCTTTTTAAACCGCTCGGCTTCCATTATTTACTGATTAGCGGCCATGCCGCGGGGGAAACACCTGGTCTCTTTTCGAACCCAGAAGTTAAGACCCGCAGGGAAGTGGTTTGCGCTGAGCTTATACTTGGAGCGGCCTGTACGCTGCTAATCACTTTTTTCTTATTTTTTTAGCCGCTGAAAAAATCTTTTATTTTTCATTCATATCTCAGCGCTTCAACCGGCTTCAGCCTTGCGGCCGCCCGCGCGGGCATTATTCCCGAGGCAATCCCGATTATTGTCGAAAGCGCTATTGCGATTATGACCAGCTGCGGCGTCACAAGCGTTGAGGAGCCGCCCCTCATCATCGGCACCTGGATTATCCCGATTGCCCCCATTGCAAGCGAAATGAGAGCGCCGAGAATTACCCCGATAACGCCGCCGACCAGCCCGAACAGTCCAGATTCTATAACAAAAAGCCGGACTATCTCGCCGTTGGTCGAGCCCAACGCCTTCAGTATCCCAATCTCCCTTGTTTTTTCCAATACAGACGTGAACATGCTGTTTGCCACGCCGATGGCCCCGACCAGAAGCGAAACAGCCGCGATTGCGCCGAGAAAGAGCGTGAGCGTTTCGGTCGCGGAACTCACCTGCTCCTTTATCGCCTGGGCGGATGTAACACTAAAGTCCTTAGTTTCCTCAGTCACCCTTCGGGAAAGCAGCAGGGATTGCGTAAGTTCTGTTGTCGTTTCTTCAACCAGCCCTATGTCCGCCACCTTTGCCTGAATAGTGGAGTAAATCCCCTTGTTGACGTCAGTCACTTCCCAGGCGCCGTCCAGCGTCATGAAGGCGGTTGAATCGCTGCCGCCGAAACCCATGCCGCTGCCGGAAGATTCCAGTATACCGACGACCACAAAGGACTTGCCCTCGATTGTAACGTATCTGCCAAGCGTGATGGGCTGCTTGAAGTCGCTGTTGGCTATCCTGTCGCCGATTACCACGCCGGCCGAATCTCCTGAGTTCAGGAACCTGCCTGACGCAAGCTCAAGGCTTGATGTTTCCTTCCATGTGTTCGGGTTTACGCCCTCGATTGTTGCATTGGCTTTTTCGGCAAGGAACACGATTTCGCCCCTGCCCGAAACGATTTCTGTTACGGCAGAGATGTTCGGGTTTGCCCGTATTGTTTCAGCGTCCGTTCTTGTCAGGGTGGGCGTTTTAGGGGCGGAAGATGTTCTACTGGAAGATATGCTCCTGCCTTCGCCGAAGCCGCCGCCATTGCCGCCGCCCGGCGTCCTGAACTCGCCGCCGAAGGCGCCTGCCCTGCTGGCACCAGCAGTAACTGTTATCATGTCGGCGCCAAGGCCTGAAAGGCGCTCGCTTACGCTCGCCTGCGCGCCCTCCCCGATTGAGATTATGCTCACGACTGCCGCCACTCCGATGATTATGCCAAGAAGCGTCAGCCATGAGCGCAGCCTCCTGTGCAGGATGCTGTTGACTGACAGGTTGAACGAATCCTTTAGTTTCATTTTTCAGCGCCTACTTGTTCTTTTTGGGGCTGCGCCTGACTTTCTGCACCACAGCCACGAGCAAGCCCTTGCGGAAAAACCATACGAGCAATAGCAGTGAAACCGCTGTTGCCCCTGCAACCGCAAGAATGTCTGATGCCAGCAGGAAAATTGCCCCCAAGAACATTGCAGCCACTGCCGCCAGCACTATTGCCAGTTTTTTCCAGCTCTTGTTTCCAGCCTTGAATTTCTTGAAAGCAACTGCGCCGCCCGCAAACACTGCGAGCAGCGCCCATGGGAGCAGCGATGACTGGCTGTTCCTTTGCCTGCCGAATCCCCCTGTTAACGTGGTGCTGTCCGATGTGCTTGAAGAGCTTCGGCTCAGCGGTATTGTTTTCTGGACTGTCTGCCTTTCGCCTGTTGTGTCACTGTAGCCGATTTCCACGATTACGGTGCTTTCAGAGCCGAGCTGCGGCGCATTCGAGTCGCCAAAAGCCGGGTTTCGGGCGCCAGGCGGCACGCCTGCCGATTGGGCGCCAAACTGCGACGCCTGCCGCACGGTTGCGGCTTGCAGTACAAATGACGCTATTGTGTAGTCTCCCTTGTTGAGGCTTCCCAATATTGACGTGTTGCCGCCGCTTACTGTTATTCCCTTCTGTGCCGGGACCTTCACGACAACCGCGCTGGCGTTGTTGCTGCCGATGTTTGCTATGCTGATTGAAAGCTGGTTTGTGCTTGAGATTTCGGCGCTTACCTCAAAGTCTGTGGTGCCGCCGATTATAAGCCCCACCTGGGATGTTTGGGTCCTGACCCCGTTGACATCGTTGAATGTCATTGTGATGTCCAGCGGGTAAATGCCTGGCGTTATGTTCGGGTCTGCCGCGACCGTGTAGGAAATGTTCGCGTCGTCGTTCGCCGGCAGGACGTTCACGTAGCGCTTGTTGTCGGAGCCGAGCGGCAGCACAAGGTTGCTTGCCTCAGCCCAGGAAAAGGATATGTTGGATACCGGCGTGTTGCCGACGTTTTTCAGCGTGAAAACAATCTCCGTTGGCTTGCTCGGGCTTACCACCCTAGGGCTTATTGTTATGTCAAGGTTTTTCTCGACTTTTGAAACAGGGACGAATATCAGGTGGTCCTGCTCAAGCAGGTCATTGCCAAGCATGTAATTTATTGACAGCGGGGCCGAGTAATATCCGGATGGCGTGCCTGCTTTTACCTGGAATTGCAGCTCAATTGTTTTGGTCGCGCTGGGGTTAATGGAATCTATTGAATCAGACCCCTTTATCACCTTGAACTGGTCTCCAAAGTCAAGCTGCGCCTTCAGGTCTGTCACTGCCGAGTTGATTCCCCTGTTCTTCAGTTCTATCTGGATAGTTACCATATCACCAGCGTAGATTGTTGAAGGCTGGAAACTTGTCTTGGAAACGTCAATCTGGTAGCCGTAGCCTGCGGTTGACGCAGCGTGAACCGATTGCATTGCAACCAGCACAAAAAAAACTGCTGCGAGAACAGAAATTATTGTCTTTTTCATTTTCAATTCCTCCTTTTTTTGTATAATATCATTCATTGCCAGGGCAGATTGCCGGCCTGCTGCCGGCTGTCGCCGGCGGGCGCTCCCCGCGCTGGCATTATCCCCCTTTGCTCGAGCGCGTTCCTTATCTGCTCTTGGGTTGCGTCTTCAGCAAGCCCCAAGGCCGCAAGCACCTGCGCTTTTGTGGCGCCGGCGGGCAATCCCAAAGACCCGCCAATCCTTGCGAAATAAGAATTGCTGTCGCCGCCGAAGCCGCCGCCCGGCATCCCAAGCGATATTCCTTTCTGCTGCAATGCGTCCGTTACCTGCTGCTGGCTTGCGTCAGAAGGCAGGCCAAGCGCTTCAAGGACCTGCGCCTTGGTTGCTCCCTGCGCCAGCCCCAGGGCAGCGCCAATCCTGGAAAAATAGGCGTTGCTGTCGCCGAATGCGCCGAAGTTTCCCCTTGGCCCGCCGAACATCCTCGCCAGAGGCCTGAAGCCGCTCAAGGCTAAGAACGAAACTGTTCCTGCAACCAGCAGGACTATTGCAATTGCAATTATCATTTTTTTGCCCATAAATTTCCTGTTTGCATTTTTTTCGCCGGGCGATTTTTCAGCCGCCTTGCCCGCCTGCTTTCCGCCATGCGGTTTTTCAGCCATTGCTAGTCCCTCCTCCGGTGGTTTTTTCCGTCGTAAACTATTTTCCCGTCCCTCAATTCAATGACTCTTTCGGCGTATTCCGCGATATCCGGCTCATGCGTGACCAGCACGATTGTTTTTCCCTGCCTTTTGTTCAGGTCGGCAAACAAGCCCATTATTTCCCTGCTTGTTTTGGTGTCAAGGTTTCCGGTGGGCTCGTCGGCAAGGACCATTGACGGCCGCGCCGAAAGAGCCCTCGCAACAGCAACCCGCTGCCTTTCCCCGCCGGAAAGCTGCGCCGGAAGGTGGTGCACCCTGTGCTCAAGCCCAACCAGCTTCGCCAGTTCCATGACATCTTCATTTATTTCCTTCTCGCTGAATTCGTGTATTCTCATCGGCAGGGCAATGTTTTCGGAGACATTCAAGGTCGGGTGCAGGTTGAACATCTGGAAAACAAAGCCGATCTTTTTCCCCCTTATCCGCGCGAGCTTTGATTCTGGAAGGGAGGTTATTTCAGTTCCGTCCAGGAAAACCGCCCCCTTGGTGGGAACGTCCAGCGCGCCCATTATCGCCAGCGCCGTGCTCTTGCCGCTTCCGGAAGCGCCTACAACAGACACGAATTCGCCCTCCTTAACCTTCAGGCTGATGTCCCTTACAGCGGGCACTTCAACGTCGCCCATTTTGTATATCTTCCAGACATCCTTCAGTTCCAAAACCGTTCCGGCCAAAACAAAACACCAATCACAAAACTATTTTAGCATAGCACTCTCTTGCGAACCATTTAAATATCTTCGCAACAATTATTAGATGCAATGGTAACCGCTTTGTAACGACATGAAACAGTTATTAAGGGGCTTGAAACGTGGTGAAACATGAAACAAACTGAAACCGGCTTCAAGGGAAAGAGGAAGTACACAACGATAATGATTCTCTGCTTCCTCTACGGCGGCTTTTCGCTGGCTTCTTTCGCCCTGCAGTCATACACTGTTTTTTGGCAGACGGAAATAATGGGGTTCCCTTTTGGCGAGAACCGGGCTCTGCGCATTGAATCCGGCGTTGACGATTTAAACAGGTTTCCGCAGTTCGCAGCCGCGCCGGATTTAAATCACCCGGTCCAGGACGAAGCAAACAGGATTGCCAGGGCAAGAACGGCGTCGCAGAACATGCTGGGCATGCTTGTTTCCCCGGTATCGCTATCGTGGCTGATAGGCGCGATGGTATCGATACTTGCGGGGATGGCAATATGGAACATCACAAGGGAAAAGGAACGCAAAAGCATCAGGCAGGAAACAGCCGACAACCTGCTGCTTCCCGACGAGAAGAAGATAATCGACGCGCTGAAGAAGTCAAAATACGAGATGAAGCAGTCAAGCCTTGCAAAGGAGACTGGCTTGAGCAAGGTACAGGTCCACAGGGCAGTAAAGAGGCTTGAATCAAGGGGCATACTGGAAAAGCACGCGTATGGCCTGACGAACAAAATAATCCTGAACAAAAAGCTGTTCGAATAAAAAAAAAGCCGCACGTGGGATTCGCTTATTTTTGCCCTGTGCCAGGGGCGTTACAGCATCTCGAAGTATTTTTTCTTTTCCCAATCGGTAACGTGAATCCTGTATTCGTCCCACTCTGCTTTCTTCGCGCCAAGGTATTTGGAGAAAGTTTCCTCGCCGAAAACGCCTTTCATCAGCGTGCTTTTTTTCAGCTCCTCGAGGGCTTCGGCCAGGGAACCCGGCAGGGTCGCTATTCCCATGCTTTGCAGCTTCTCCTCATTGAACCCGTAAACGTCGTCCTCAACCGGCTCCGGCGCGGCAAGGCCGCGCTTTATCCCATCGAGGCCGGCGGCGAGCATTGCCGCGAAGGCAAGGTATGGGTTGCAGGCAGGGTCAGGGCACCTTAGTTCTGCCCTCGTTGCCTGCTCTCTGCCAGGAGAGTAGCTTGGCACCCTTATCAATGCGGAGCGGTTTACCTGCCCCCAGCAGACGTAAACAGGCGCCTCATAGCCGGGCACGAGGCGCTTGTAGGAGTTTACTGTAGGCGCTGTTATTGCCGAAAAAGCCCTCGCATGCGCCAGCTGGCCCGCGATAAAGCCGAGCGCTGTTTTGGAAAGCCTGTACTTCGAGCCTGGTTCGTAGAACGCTGTTTTTTTTGTTTTTGAATCGAAAAGGGATTGATGCACGTGCATTCCGCTGCCGCTTATCCCGAAAACAGGCTTCGGCATGAAGGTCGCGTGGACGCCGTGGGACTGTGCGATTGATTTCACCACAAATTTCAGCGTAATCGCCCTGTCCGCTGTTGTCAGCGCTTCCGCGTACCTGAAGTCGATTTCGTGCTGGCCGTCAGCCACCTCATGGTGCGCCATTTCAACATTAATCCCGAAAGATTCCAGGGCGACAGTTATTTCGCGCCTGATGTCCGAGGCAAGGTCGATTGTGGAAAGGTCGAAGTAGCCCGCGGAATCGTGCGTTGCCAGCGTGGGCCTGCTGTTTTCAGTCCTGAAGAGGAAGAACTCAAGCTCAGGCCCTGTGTTGTAGATGAAGCCCATTTTCGCGGCTTCTGCCAGGGTTTTTTTCAGTATTTGCCGCGGGTCGCCTTCGAAGGGCTTTCCGTTCGGCCTGTAAACATCGCAGATTATCCGCGCGATTTTGCCGCTGCCGTTGCTGAAAGGCAGGACAGCATAAGTGCTCTCGTCCGGAAGCAGGTACATGTCGGACTCGTGGATTCTTGCGAAGCCCTCTATGCTGCTGCCGTCAAACCAGGTGCCCTTCTCGAGGCTTTCGGGAAGGTGCTGCACAGGCAGGGTCACCTCTTTTACCGCCCCGAAAAGGTCGGTGAACTGCAGCTGAACGAATTTTATGCCGTCGCGCTTTGCTTTTTCCAAAACAGATACTGGTTGCTTTTCGGCCATCAGGTAAAATACGCAGGCGGAATACTTAAACCATCTGCAGATTTTGCTGAAAATTTTAAAAAAATAACTATTTAATAGGTACACAATATGAAATTATTTTAGTTTTATTTTAAAAAATTAAAATCTTTTGTACAGGATGGCGGCAGGATGGACAAGATTGACGATTTTGACAGGAAAATCCTGAACCTTCTTATCGAGGACGGAAACGCGCGCTACAAGGAAATCGCAAACTACCTTGGGACAACGATTGGCACTGTGCACAACAGGGTCAAGTCTTTGCGGGAGAGGAAGATACTGAACGGCTTTGTCCCGGTGATAGACCACAAAAAGCTCGGCTATGACATCATGGTCATGATAAACGTGCTGATAAAGGGCGGGCATCTTGAGGACATAGAGAAAAAGTACTCGAAGCACAAGAATGTTTGCGGGGTTTACGATGTTACCGGCGACTATGATTCAATAATTATCGCGAAATTCAAGAAAACGAGCGAAATAAACGCTTTCGTGAAAAAGCTCATGGCCGAGGATTTCGTGGAAAGGACAACCACGAACCTGATACTGAATGTTGTAAAGGAAAGCGCGAACCCGTTCCCAGTGGAATGAGAAATTTTCAGCGCGGGCCGCATGAAATTAGCGGCTTCTTTTTTCCGGGCTTAAGCCACGCATTTGAGCGGAAGACGGCTGTAACTGCAACGCATTCTATCGCTGCCGCAAGGACTATTCCCGCCCAGATTCCAGTGATGCCTATTGCCCCTGACAGGACGTACGCGATTCCGACCGCAATGGCCCAGTACATTATGTTTGTCAGCAGCACCAAGGCTGTTTTTCCGCTGCCCTCAAACGCGCCCTGAAGCGCGAAATAAAAGCCGTAGAAAACAAACGAGAGCGGCGCTATCAAAAGGTATGACTTTCCGATGCTTATGACCTGCGGGTCCTGCGTGAAAAGCCGCATTGCCTGCTCTGAAAATAAAATCAGCAATGCCGCTGCTGCCATCGCGAAAGCGAGGGAGATTTTCGCGCTCAACATCGCCACTTTCCTCGCCCTTGCGAAGTTTTTCGCGCCGATGTTCTGGCCTGCAAAGCTCGCGACAGCCGACTCAATTCCCACAATCGGCAGAATCACCATGCTGTTTACCCTCGAGCCGACCCCGTAGGCCGCTATTGCGAACACCCCATATGTTCCCACAAGCGTTGTCAGCAGAACGAAGCCGACAGAGGAAAGCGCCTGCGATACAGAAGCCGGAAGCCCGATTGAAACCATCTCCTTTATGCAGCCGATGTTCGGCCTGAAATCCTTCAGCGCGAGAGTGACCTTTGATTTTTTGCCGTAGATATAATGGAAATTGAGCGCGGCCGCGATGAAATCCGCGAACACAGTTGTTATTGCGGCGCCGAAAATCCCGAGGCGTGGGAACGGCCCTATCCCGAAAATCAGCAGCGGGTCGAGGAAAGCGTTCAGCACTACGGCTATCGCGAGGTTTTTCATCGGCGTTGTGCTGTTGCCCTGGGCGCGCAGTATCGCGTCCGAGGCAAACCACAGAAAGGTGAAGATAACGCCCGCAAAAATAGGCACTGAGTATTGCATGGCGAGCGGTAGCAGCTGCGCGTCCGCGCCCATAAAGGTGAAGAGAAACGGCGCGGCCAGTATGCCGAGCGCGCCGGACACAGCGCCGAGCACTGCGCTGATGAAAATCGCGTGTTCGGAGAAATTGTTCGCTGTGTGCCAGTCTTTTCTGCCGACCGCCTGCGAGACAAGGGCGTCCGCGCCTATCCCGAGGCCGCTGGCAACGGCTATGAAGGCGAAAAAAACCGGGAATGTGAGCGATATTGCCGCGAGCTCCAGCGGGCCCAGCATTCCGACAAAGAAAGTGTCGACTAGGTTGAATGCTGTCTGCAGCATCATTCCGGCGATTATGGGGAGGGAGAAAAACAGAAGCTTTTTCCCGATTTCCCCTTCGGCAAGGTCGTTTTGCATGCGATAAGGGTGGCTGGAATTATTTTTAAACAAAAGTTTTCCGGCTGAAGCGCATTTTGGCGGCCTGGGAAAGCGCCCTGTTTGTTTTAAATTATTAATCGGCTTTTAATAAGAGCGGTTATGCCGAAAAAAAGCGTTGCCGGCGATAGCGTTTCCTTTTTCTTTCCCGCGTACTTTGACGAGAAGAGCCTTCCGGGGGTTGTTTCCGATTTCCACGGGGCATTGCGGGAAACCGGAAGGGATTTTGAGATTGTTATTATTGACGACGGCAGCCCGGACAGGACCGGGGAGGTTGCGGACGCGCTTGCGAAAAAATTCGGCAAGGTGAGGGCAATGCACCACAAGAAAAACATGGGTTATGGCGCGACGCTTGACGACGGCTTTTCAAGCGCGAGGAAGGAACTGGTCGGGTTTACGGACGGCGACGCCCAGTACAGCGCCGGCGATTTGCGGCTTTTTTTGGACGCGATGGGGGATGCCGACATTGTTTTTGGCTACAGGCGGCACCGGGCCGAGGGCGGGCGCAGGGCGCTTTTCCAGCGGTGCTACAAGATTGTTTTTTTCCTGCTTTTCGGGGTGGCTGTGAGGGACACTGACTGCAGCTTCAAGATGATGCGTAGTTCGGTTTACAGGAAAATACGGCCGAAATCAAGGGGCGGCTTTTACAGCGCGGAGCTCGTCTGGAGGGCGAAAAAAAACAGGCTGAGGGTCAGGGAGGTGCCGGTCAGGCATTTCAAGAGGCCGTACGGCAGCAGCACTTTTTTCGGCATGAAAAGGATACTGCATTTGGCGTGGGAAATGCTCAGGGTGCGGCTTGGCGGATAGCGGATTTTTTTTGGCGCTTCCGCGCGCGCTTTTTTGCAGGGGCTGCGCGTGCCTGTAAACGGCCCATGGCTAAAGCGCCTTGTGAAACAAAAGTTTCACGGGGCATCGCAAACCGCGGGTTTGCAAGGCGGGTGCTGTTAATCGCAAGGACAGCATGAAATCACGCCGCTGCAACCTTGTAAAGCGCAGCTTTACGAGGCCTCGCAAAACATTGTTTTGCAAGGTTGCGGCCATTCATCACCGTGCTGAAGCGCCGGTGCGTTCTGCTGCAGCGGCGTAAAGGTTAAGTTTAAAGATTTTTAATAGCATTAAATAATCCGATGGCGCGCTGTCTTGTCCTGGGCGGAAACGGCCTTATCGGAAGCTTTGTTGCGGAGCGGCTTGTTTCCGCGGGGCATGCCGTGAGGGTTTTTGACCTTTTTAGCGGCAGCGATAACCTTCGGGGCGTTGCGGGAAAAATCGGGAAAGTAAAAGCAGATTACGTTGCCGGCGGCGCTGCGCTCAAAAGCGCCGTGGAGGGCATTGACGTTGTTTTCCACTGCATCCACACGACCTTGCCGGGCAGCAGCGTGAAAGACCCTGTTTTTGACGCTGAAACAAACATTCTCCCTTCGGTAAGGCTGCTGGAGCATTCGGTTGGCGCCGGAGTGAAAAAGTTTGTTTACCTGAGCTCAATCGCTGTTTACGGGGAACCAAGAAGCATTCCCATAAAGGAAACAGCGGAGCCCGCGCCTGTTTCCCCATATGGCTTTTCAAAGCTTGCGATAGAGCGGTATGTGCGGTTCTTTGGCGCGCGGCACGGGCTTGATTTTGCGTTAATAAGGCCTTCGGCAACTTACGGCGAGAGGCAGAAGGTTTCGCCTGAAAGCGGCGTTGTCGCAAACTTTGTTTTCAGCGCTGTTACGGGCAGGCCCATTACGATTTTCGGCGACGGAAGCGCCGTAAGGGATTTGACGCATGCGGAGGACATCGCAAGCGGCGTTGTTGCCGCTGCTTTCAAAAAAACAAAAAGCAAAGTGTTTAATCTTGGCACCGGCAGGGGGATAACGCTGAAAGCGCTTGCAGCGAAGGTTGAAAAAGTCTGCGGGGTTAAATTAGAGATGCGCTATGCGCCCAATGCCGGCGCTGTGCAGAGGCATGTTTACGATGTTTCCCTTGCAAGAAAGCAGCTTGGCTGGAAGGCGATGGTTTCTTTGGATGACGGGATAATAAGGTGTTTTGAGTCATTCAGGCGGAAAATTAATGAAGGGCAAAATTAGTGCGGGGCAAAACCGGAACTAAACAAAAGGCTTTTTGGAACAAGGCGGATGGTACGGAATGGGCAAGATGGAAATTGATGCGGAAAAGAAAAAAATTTTCGGCGGGATAAAAAGCTTCTTTGATTTGAAGGAAGACGACCATTTTGTGCCTGGCAAGAGCAGGGTGCAGTACGCTGGCCCTGTTTTCGGCGGGGAAGAGGTTGCCGCTGTTGTTGAGACAATGCTCGGCGGCTGGCTCGGCCTGAGCAAGAGGGGAAGCGAGTTCGAGGCCGCGCTGTCCAGGTATTTGGGCGGCGGTCCCAGTGTGCTGGCGAACAGCGGCTCTTCCGCGAATTTGCTTGCAATGGCAGCGCTTAAGGCTGAGGACGCGCCGTTCAGGCTGCGTGAGGGCGACGAGGTTATTGTTCCCGCCTGCAGTTTTCCCACAACAGTAAACCCGATTATCCAGAACGGCTTTGTGCCTGTCCTTGTGGACGTGCAGCTTGGCACATACAACATTGACCCCGAAACACTTTCCAAGGCCGCCGGGGAAAGGACAAAGGCTATTGTTGTTTCCCACATGTTCGGCAACCCGAACCAGATGGACGCGATAATGGAATTTGCGGAAAAGCGCGGCATTGCGGTTATTGAGGACAACTGCGATGCCCTGGGAAGCAGTTTCAAGGGCAAGAAAACAGGCAGTTTCGGCGCAATGGCAACGCATTCTTTTTACCCGGCGCACCATATCACGATGGGCGAGGGCGGCGCAGTTGTTGTCAACGAGAAGGGCTTTGAGCCTGTTGTCAGGAGCCTTAGGGACTGGGGCAGGGCCTGCGTTTGCCCTGTCTGCCTTGTTTCCGTTGACCCGGATTTTTTCTGCCCCATGCGCTTCGAGCAGCGCGTTGAGGGCCTGCCTGATGGATATGACAAGAAGTACATTTACACGCACATCGGCTATAACCTGAAGCCGACCGAGATGCAGGCTGCAATGGGGCTGGAGCAATTGAAAAGAATCGGTGGCTTCAAGAAGGAAAGGCAGAGGAATTTCAATTCGCTTTACGGGCTTTTCAGCGAATTCCAGCGGTTCTTTGTGCTCCCGGAAGCTTTGCCTGAAAGCGATGTTTCCTGGTTCTGCTTTCCGCTCACAATAAAGGGCAACGCAAAATTCGGCAGGGCTGAAATGATTTCTTTCCTTGAAAAGCGGAACAATATTGAGACAAGGCTTTTCTTCGGCTCGAACATAATGAGGCATCCTGCCTACAGGGGCGTGAAGTTCAGGGTCGCGGGCGGCCTGGAAAACAGCGACAAGATTCTCAGGGACTCGCTTTTCATCGGGGTTTATCCCGGCATTACCCGCGAAAAAATGGCTTTTGTAGAGGAAAAAATCCGGGAGTTCATGAAAAAGCATGCCTGAAAAAACAGACGGAAAGCGGGCATTGCTGTTGCTGCTCGGCTTTGCCCTGCTTTGCGCGTTCATTTCCTGTTTCTTCTTCACAATGTCACAGCCGGGCTACTGGCATTACATGGACATCGGCGCTTACCTGTCAAGGAGCTTTTTTGCGGCAGAAAGGGGTTTTTTCTCCGAGGTGCCGTATTGGAACTATGGCTACCACCATTACCCTTTCGAGGTATACCCGCCGCTCTTTTTTGCGGCAACAGCCGCAATGCACGGCGCTTTCGCGCTTGCCGGGTTCGATTCGGTCTACTGGAGCTTTTTCGCGGCATTCCTCCTGAGCTATGCGTTCGCCTTTGCAATGGCGTTCAAGCTATCCCGCAAATCCGCGCTCGCTTACCTCCTCACGATGGGAAATTTTTTCTCGCTCGGATTGCTTGTGCTGATAGGGTTCAATACGAAGATTTTCGCTTTCAACATTTGCTTTCCGGCAATGGTTTACCTGCTTGACAGGAGGAAAAGCCTGAACCTTGGCAAAAAATCCCTCGCGGGATTTTCCGTGCTGCTGCCGGCGCTTTTCGCTTCGCACTTTTTCCTGTTCATTGTTTTCAGCATTTTTTATTTGGGCATCCTGCTGCAGAACAAAAAAGCGCTCCTAAGGGGGCTGGTTCCGTTTGTTTTCGTGCCAATCCTTACGCTGCCGTATTTCATAAGCTTTTTCTCGTCGCTCTCCGGGTCAATGTCAACGACCGCTGTTCCCGCAAGCCTGATTGGCATGGCGTTCAATTATTACACGGCGATATTCGTGCTTTTCATGGCGCTGTCCATAATTGTGCGCGAATGGTTCCTTGCGCCGCTTGCTCTGATTTCGGCGCTAGGAGCGCTGAACCTCAACGCTGTTTTCCCGATTCTCGCAAACCTTGAGCTGCACGCAGCAGCGCTTTTCTTCCTCGGGATAATCTCCTATTACGCGGTGAATTTTGATTTTATCGGCGCAATCACCGGGCGGGGCGCAAAGGCAAAAGGCCCGGCGTGGGCGAAAGGCGGCAAAGCGAAGCGCGCGCCGGCCGGCTTCCGCCTGAAGCCGCCGGCATGGCTGACAAGGGAGAGGGCGCTGTTTGCGCTGCTTTTTTTCCTTTTGCTTTTCAACTTTGCATATTTTCCAAAGAGGATTGAGGCAGTGAACCTTTTCAATAACCCGGATTACAGGCCTTTGCTTGAGTACGGCGAATTGAAGGGGGTTTTTCTGGCCGCGGACCTTGATGGAAAGGACCGCTTCATAATGCCGTATGTTTCATACCAGACCTTCAATTTCCACAATTACAGCGTCAACGACTGGTTCCCGGTCGGCAGGTCTTACTCTGAATTCAAGGCCGACAGGGACAAAATTGTTGAAGCCATGAAATCCGGCGATTGCGCCGAATTTTCGCGCATGATACAGAAGATGCGGCTGGAAACAATCGTGGTGAAGAACCTGCAGGGCGGCTTTTCATGCGGCTTCAGGACTATTTTTGACGCGGGAAAATTCAAGGTCCTTGAAGTGTAACGGCTCCGCCAAAGCATGGCGCCGCCGGACGGCGCGGTTTCCTTTTGGCGGGCGGCGTTTTTCGCAGGAGCGATGTTTGGCTGGGTGTTTGCTTGCGATTCGTATTCCATATTTAAATTTATTGCTGGGTTATGGTGAATATATGCCTTCAGGGGATTCCAAGCATCAGGCTGAAAAAGCGCCCTCGGGCTATTCAAACTATATTATAGAGAGAATAAAGCGCGTTGACAAGAAGCAGCTTTTCCTGGTTTTCATTATTTTCGCGCTCGCGTTCGGCATACGGGGGCATTTGCTCAGGTTCGAGTACATGTTCGAGTTCGACTCGTATTACGAGGCGAGGATGGCAGCCAACGTGATACAAACAGGCGTTGTGCCGCAGAACGACCCTCTTTCATATTATTTCATGGGCGGCGCCTGGCCCCCGAGGAACCAGTTCTTCTTGTATCTCACGGCATGGATCTACAATATTTTCACCCTGTGGGGGCCGTATGACAAGATGCTCTGGGTACAGTTCGTCAAGGTTTTGCCGGCTCTTTTCGGCGCGCTTACAGCGGCCGCAATGTTTTTCCTGGGAAAGGAGATTTACGGCAGGAAAGCCGGCTATGTGATGGCTTTCGTTACTGCTGTCAGCCCGGCTTTTGTTTACAGGACAATGGCGGGATTCTTCCAGGCGGGCTGCTTCGGCTTCCTGCTGTTTGTAATGGGCTGGGTTTTCCTGGCGAGAGCCATAAAGGACCCGGCTTTCAACAGGAAAGGGATAATCAACGCGGTTCTCGGCGGGCTTTCTTTCGGGCTAATGGCGATAACCTGGGACATGAATTTCCTGATACCGCTGACTTTCGGCGGCTACTTTGTTTTCGCGATGATGAATGTTTACGTCAAAAGGGGCTGGAAGGAGACTGTTGACCTGGCAAAGCTCTCGCTTATTTCCATGGCGATCTATGCCGCTTTCGCGACATGGAATTACGGCCTGGTTTGGATAACATCCACAACCTCTTATGCCTCAAGCGGGCTGCCGGGAAACCTTTTGTGGGCGGGGATTGCTGTCGCGGCATTGGTTGCCGGCGTTATCGCTTACCTTGCGTTCAATATGCGCTTCCACGACCAGAGGGAAGGGAACGCGAAGCTGATAAGCCTGATCGCGATGATTCTGCTGTACTGCGTTTTTCTTATTATGGTAACAATGTTCATTGTGGAGCCGCATATTTTCGCAAAGGAGCAGGGAGTCCTGGGCGCGAGCGTCGGGGAGGAAAACACCGGCAACCAGTACTTCGGCAGCAAATACAACGCGCTGATTATTTTCCCTGTCCTGGCGCTGCTGCTGATTCCGCTGAGGATGTACAGGGAAAAGAAGGAGCACCTGAGCGCGATGGTGTTTTTCTGGGTCCTTATAACGTTCTTCATGGCATGGTACAAGCTCAAGTTCACCTTCACTTTCGGGCTGCCGATTGCGGCGGCAGCCGGCGCCGTGGCCGCAGAACTGTTCCACTATATAGAGGGAAGGAGCGGCTTAGAAAAAAAGGCGGTCGCATTGTCGCTTGGCTTCCTGCTGCTTACCGGCGCGTCAGCCGCGGGCATTTTCATGATGGACCAGCTCCCGAACATCGAGATGGGCAACCCGACCTGGAAACCGGCACTGCTGTGGATGGCGGACACGAACAACACGCCGAAGGACGCGACGTTCTTCAACTGGTGGGACGAGGGGCACTGGATTACTTTCATTGGCGAGAGGGCGGTCAGCGCGGACAACAGGAATTTGAGCTGGAACAGCGACAGCAATTTCGCGGAATTCGTGATAACAAGCGACTTTAACCGCGGTGTTTCCATACTGAAGGAATACGGCAGCGATTATGTGATACTAAGCAGCGACATGTTCTACAAGGCGGGCAGTTTTGGCAGCTATGCCTACAATACAATGGACAACAATGACCCGAGGATAAGGAAGTTCCAGACCGCGCCGCTCGCCGCAATGCCCTGCGGCTCAAGCATGGGGGCGGACGGCAGTGTTTCTTACAAGTGCGGGGAAAACAGCCTCAACCAGGCGCAGATGCAAAACCTGCCGGACACTTGGACTGACAGGCCTAACCAGCCGTGGCCGACCGAAAACCCGCAGGTAATGCTGTTTGTCTACAGGAGCGGCAGCAACGACGAGCTGTATATCCTGAACCCGGCCATGAATGAGGCAATGCTGGCAAAGGTATGGTTTAACAGCCCGGAAGCAACGCCATTCTTCGAGCAGGTTTACGCCAAGGAAGGCATAAGGATTTTCAAGGTCAACAAGGAAGCCATTAAGGGCGTTCCGGCTTAAGCCTTGGGCCAGGGCAAGGCGGCTATTCCTGCTTTATTGGTACAATTCCCGAAAAATTTCGTTTTAATTCTCTATAAAACAAGGGTTATATGATATGCTGGCGCTGTGCGCAACATTGCTTCTGTGTTTTGCCGCGGCTTTCGTGCTGACAAGGCGCGTGATGCCTTTCCTGATAGCGAGAATGCGCCTCAGGGGAATTACAGGCATAGACATGAACAAGCACGGCAGGAAAAAAGTCGCGGAAATGGGCGGCGTAGGCGTCTGGATAGGCTTCACCGCGGGAATTCTAATCTCAATATTCGTTTTCACATACCTTCACATGATAGAACTTAACCTCACCTTTTTGCTCGCGGGATACGCGACAATCGCGATGGTCGGCTTTCTTGGAGTGATAGACGACCTTGTAGGGTGGAGGGACGGCATACGGCAGTGGCAGCACGCGCTAGTGCCGCTTTTCGCGGCCCTGCCGCTGATGGCAATCAAAATCAGCAACCCGCCGATAAAACTGCCTTTTTTCGGTTTCCTGCCGGGAGAATACCTGCTGCCCTTGGCGGGCACTGTCAGCTTTGGAATAATCTACAGCCTTTTCTTCGTTCCGGCCGGGGTTACTGGCGCAAGCAACGCGGCGAACATGCTTGCCGGCCTGAACGGGCTTGAGGCAGGGCTCGGGATAATAATCAACGCGACGCTGCTTGCAATAGCGCTGCAGCTTGGGCTTGTGGAAGCCGCTGTTATCGCGGCGGCAATGCTCGGCGCGCTCGCGGCATTCTTGATATTCAACTGGCATCCCGCAAGGATTTTCGGGGGCGACTCGCTCACGCTGATGATCGGCGCCGGAATAGCCACTGTCTCAATAATAGGCAACATAGAGAAAATCGGCGTCCTGCTCATGGGGCTGTACTTTATCGAGCTGTTCCTAAAGGCGCGCTTCGGGATGCAGAGGCAAGGCTTCGGCGTGCCAAGAAAAGACGGCACTCTGGCCGCGCCGCCGGGAAAAGCCGCCAGCATAACGCACCTCATAATGCGCAGGGGAAAGTTCACTGAAAAGCAGGTTGTCTGCATCATACTTACGATGCAGGCGCTGCTGAGCCTTGCGGTTTTCTCGATAAGTTCGCTTAAACTGTTCTGGTAAGAAAGTGGTCTGGGATGAAAAAGGAAAAAAAAGCCTGCCTCGCATGCAGCGCGGGCGGGCACCTCACGGAGCTGATGCAGCTCGAGGCTGCGTGGAAAGAAAAGCCGCATTTCTTTGTTTCCGACAGGCGCTTCAACGCCGTTGATTTGGGCAAAAGGGAAAAGGTCTTTTTTGTGGCATGCCCAAGGAGGAATCCATTGAAATTCATTGCCAATTTTTTCCAGTCCCTGAAAATCTTTCTGGAAGAAAAGCCGTCCGTGGTTGTCAGCACTGGCGCGGACACCGCGATTCCGATGTGCCTTATCGCGAAATTGTTCGGAAAAAAAGTTGTTTTCATTGAGAGCTTCTGCAGGGTCAGCTCGCCGAGCCTAAGCGGGAGAATAATGTACGGAATCGCGGACCTTTTCCTTGTGCAATGGAAGCAGAACCTCAAATTCTTCCCAAAGGCGAAATTTGCCGGGAGCGTGTTCTAAATGGGAAGAGGCGCGGCACAAATGCACGGCAATACAGGCATGGCACAACCGGGGAGCGTGTTTTAATGCGGAAAACAAATGTTTTCGCAAGCGTGGGAACCCACCCGCAGCCATTCGACAGGCTGCTGAAAGAGCTTGACAAAATCGCTGCCGACGCGAAGAATTTTTCCTTTTTCGCGCAGACCGGGAACAGCGATTATGAGCCAAAAAATTTCCCGTCCGAAAAGTTCCTGAACGACACGGAGTACAACAGGAGCATCAGCGAAGCCGACGTCATAATCAGCCACACGGGCGCAGGCACGATAATAAGCAGCATGCTGCGGAAAAAAAAGCTCATAGTCGTGCCGCGGCTGCTGCGCTACGGCGAGCACACGAACGACCACCAGATTGACCTCGCGGAAGCCCTCGCAGGGGAAGGAAAGGTTATCGCGGTAATGGAAATAAGCGGGCTTGGGGAAGCGATTGCAAACGCCGCAAACTTCAGGCCGAACATTGCCTCGAACAAGCAGGGGCTAATAGACGCGGTGAAAAAATTCATTGACGCCTTGTGAAGGAAATTAAAGCCGGGAAAAACATTGCAGCACGAAAAAACAGGAATTTGATGCGCCATGAAGAAGATGAAAAAAGGGCTTGTTTCGATAATTCTGCTGAACATGAACGGCATCGGGCTCACAAGGCAGTGCCTCGAGTCCGTCAAAAAAAATACCGCTTATAAGCCGACGGAAATAATTGTGGTTGACAACGGCAGCGATGCGGGAAATGTTAAGGAGTTGAAAGAACTGAAGAAGAGCGGCAGCATCGGCACTCTGATTCTGAACAAGGCAAACCTCGGCTACAGCGCCGGGGTCAACCAGGGGTTTGAAGCCGCGGGCGGGGAATTTCTGTTCCACCTTGACAACGACACTCTTGTCGAGGAAGGATGGCTTGAAAAATCATTGGAAGCACTGCGCAATTACCCGAAAAAAGCCGGTGTCATAGGGAGCAATCTTGTTGCGGAAGCGGATTACGGGAAAGGGCTGCACGGGAAAGAAATTGTCAGGGAAAGGCTCGCGACCTGCGGCGCGGCGCTGATGTACACGCGCGAGGCGCTTGACAAAGTAGGGCTGCTTGACGCGGAGCGGTTTTCTCCTATTTACGGGGAGGAACAGGACTGGTGCTATAGGGCGAGGAACGCGGGATTCGCTGTGATTGAAACAAACGCCAGCAGGGTGCTGCACCTCGGCGGCAGGGACACGACGAAAAGCACGGGCGCGAAGGCAAGGCGCGAACTGCTTGAGACCCGGCGGCTCAAGGCAATGCTGTACAACCTCACAATAGCCGACATGCTTAGGCATTTTCCCGGGCTCGGGATGGTTTTTTTGAACAGCCTCAGGGAGGGGATGGCGGGCGCTGTCCTCAAGGGCTATTGGAACAACGTGAGAGACATTGGGGGAATACTGCGCGAAAGGAAGAGAAGGAAGGCACGGCTGCTTTAAACGCGCCACTGGCGCCAAAATGCAGCAAACAAGCCGCGCTTTTCGATTAACTTTTTGGTTAATCACTCAGGCTTAAAATATCTTGCCACAATCAAGTATTCAGCAACAAGCAAAAAAAATGGGGCCATAAGCGCTGTCACATAACAATCACCGAGGATACTTTTTATAGAATGCTTTTATTGTGTGAGAATGCCATGAATCCGGGAAACGCGAGAACCGAAAGGTTGTTGGGCAGGATAAGGGAGTTTATTCCTTTAGGGGAGGGGAATAAAAAAATCCTGCATCTTTGCTGCCAGGACGCGCATATTGACGGCGCAATAAACATTGACTACGTTAAATTCGAAGGCGTGGACATTATCGCTGACTTGAACAGGAGATGGCGTTTTGCAAAAAATGAATCGGTCGATGGAATAATCGCAATTGACGCTTTGGAACACCTTAATTATTTCCACGCAATGGGCGAAATCGCGCGTGTTTTAAAACCGGGCGGGAACTGTTATCTGAGGGTCCCCCATTTTACCAACCACCGCGCCCATATTGGGGAGCATACAATTCCAGGGCTTTCGTACATTGCCTTTGACCATTTCAAAGACAAAAACCACCCATTCTATCGGCTAAAGGTGATTTCGAACAGGATTAGCTTTGGAAGGGCGCTCCGCTTTTTAGACTGGGCAATAAACAGGATGCCCCTTTTGTGGGAACGCTTCTTTTGCTATATCATGCCGGCTGTTGAGCTGGAGATAGTTCTTGAAAAGAGATGAAAAAAGAAGGGCTAAGATTTAAAATGGGCCTAACAGAAATAAGAAAAGCCGCGAACAGGGCGGAGGGATTCCTTTCAGATTCCGAGGGAATGACGCTATATCACCTAGCAAAAAAATGCAATGGCACTGGCGCAATCGTGGAGATAGGGAGCTGGAAAGGCAGAAGCACGATTTGGATTGCCTTCGGCTCGAAGGACGGCCCGAAGAAAAAGGTCGTTGCAATTGACCCGCACACCGGCTCCCCTGAAATGCCGCCGGGGCACAGCCTCGCGGAGTTCAAGGCGAACATAAAGAATGCGGGCGTCGGGGATTTGGTAAAGCCGATAGTGAAAACAAGCGAGGAAGCCGCGGCTTCCTTCAGGGAAAAAGTCGGATTTATTTTCATCGACGGAAACCACGACTACAAGTACGCAAAGCAGGATTTTGGGCTCTGGTTCCCAAAGGTAATGGAACACGGCGTGATGGCATTCCATGACACCAACTTCGTGCGGGGCCCGAAAAGAGTCGTGAACGAGCTTGTTTTCGGCTCGCGGAATTTCAGGAACATCGGCTTTGCGGATTCGATTACTTTCGCGGAAAAAGTCGGCGCCAACACGCTTTCCGACAGGCTAAGGAACAGGAGAGTGCAGCTGCTCAAGGAGTTTTTCACCTGGGCAAGCGTTCTAAACGCAAAGGCGGGATTGCCGAAGCCGCTGAAGCTGGCGGGCAAAAAGCTGTTGAAAGCGCTGCAATAAAACGGTTTTGAGGATTGTAACAGAATGGTATTTAATAGGCTTTACAATAAAATTGTTTGAAAAGCCGCTTTGCGGGCGGCGTGTTTTTTATGGAAAAAATAGTCATAACGGGCGGCGCCGGATTCATCGGATGCAATGCCGCGGACTTTTTCGCGAAAAAATGCGGGAAAGTCGTTGTCTTGGACGATTTCAGCAGAAGGGGGAGCGCGCAAAACGCGGAATGGCTGAAAAAAAGGCACAAAAACATCGAGGTTGTGAAGGCAGACATAGTAAAGGACAATGCCGTTCTTGCAAAGGCAGTGAAAGGAAGCGATGCGGTTTACCATTTCGCAGCGCAGGTCGCTGTGACAACGAGCGTTGAGAACCCGCGCAGGGACTTCGAGATAAACGCCTTGGGGACATTCAACGTGCTCGAGGCAGCGAGGAAAAACGCGGACGGCGCGGCTTTCTTCACCGCCAGCACGAACAAGGTTTACGGCGGCATGGAGGGAATAAAGATTGTTGAGAGAAACAACAGGTATGAGTACGCTGACTGCCCAAAGGGAATAAGCGAGGAAATGCAGCTGGATTTCCACAGCCCGTACGGCTGCAGCAAGGGCTGCGCCGACCAGTACACGCGCGACTACGCGAGGATTTACGGCATGAACACTGTCGTGTTCAGGCAGAGCTGCATTTACGGGCAGCGGCAGTTCGGAATAGAGGACCAGGGCTGGGTCGCGTGGTTCGCAATCGCTTCCGCTCTTGGAAAAAAGCTTACAATTTACGGCGACGGCAAGCAGGTGAGGGACGTGCTTTACGTCGGGGACCTCATCACGGCTTACGACATGGCCAATGAAAAAATTTCCGGCATCAGGGGGCAGGTTTTCAACATAGGCGGGGGCCCGAAAAACACAATGAGCCTGCTTGAACTGCTCGCTTACCTCGAGGAATTCTACGGCAAAAAAATCGATGCCCGCTACGGCAAGTGGCGCCCCGGCGACCAGCAAGTTTTTGTTTCCGACATTTCAAAGGCGAAAACGGCTTTCGGGTGGGAACCCAAGACAAGCGCGAAGCAGGGCGTGCGGCTGCTTTACAAGTGGGTAATTGAAAACAGGGAAATGTTCGAGGATTTGCAGGCAAGGGACTGGGGTTAAGGGCATGCGCTTGGCTGGATTGCATTTTTTGTTTGATGTATTGCGGGTGGGAGAATGAAGGTTTTGGTTACGGGCGGAGCGGGCTTCATAGCGAGCTTTATCGCAGACAGGCTTGTGGAAGAAGGCCATGATGTGGTTATTCTGGATAACCTGGACAAGCAGGTGCATCCGGCAGGAAAGCCGCCCGCATGGCTGAACAAAAAAGCCGAATTCATCAGGGGCGATGTGAGGGAAAAAGCAGACCTCAAAAAAGCCATGGATGGCGTTGAGGTTGTCTTCCACGAGGCCGCGGCTGTAGGCGTAGGGCAGAGCATGTATGAGATAAACTATTACGTTGACGTGAACACAAAGGGCACGGCGAACATCCTGAATTTCCTCGCGAACGAGAAGCACGATGTGAAGAAGATTCTTGTCGCGGCCTCGATGAGCGAGTACGGGGAAGGATTGTACGGGTGCGGCAAGTGCGGGAAGATAGAACCCGGCATGAGAAGCGAGAAAAATCTGGCTGCCGGAAAATTCGAGCAGTACTGCCCGAACTGCGGGCGCGAGCTACTCCCATTGCCGACGCCGGAAACAAAAAGGCTTGACTGCAACAGCGTTTACGCGCTCACAAAAAAAGACCAGGAGGAATTGCTCCTGATGGTTGGAAAGGCATACGGCATCAAGGCAGTCGCCCTGCGCTACTTCAATGTTTTCGGGCCGCGGCAGAGCCTCAGCAACCCTTACACGGGGGTCGCGGCGATATTCATGAGCAGGATAAAGAACGGCAACCCGCCGGTCATTTACGAGGACGGCAAGCAGACGCGCGATTTTGTCTCTGTGCACGACATCGCGGAAGCGAACATCCTGGCGATGGAAAGCAATGCGGCAAACTACGGCGTATTCAATGTCGGAAGCGGAAAGCCGATTCCGATCAAAGAGGTCGCGGAAACAATCGCTGGGCTTTACGGCAGCAGCGTAAATCCGGAGATCACCGGAAAGTTCAGGAAGGGCGACATAAGGCACTGCTTCGCGGACATTTCCAAGATAAAAAGCGGGCTTGGCTTTGAGCCAAAGGTTTCATTCAAGGAGGGAATGCGCGAAATAATCGAATGGAGCCAGGGAGTAAAGGCGGAGGACCGCTTTGAAAAAGCCACAAAGGAGCTGCAGAAAAAAGGGCTTGTTTAGGCCCCGCGAACGGGCGGGATTCGGGGAGAACGGGAAAAAAAGCCAAATTCATTTTTGCGGTTGAATCACATGAAAATATTTTATATAACAAGCGTTCTCGGGGACTCGGGCGGAAGCGAGATTTACACGCGCGACCTCATAAGGGAGCTCATAAAGAGGGGCCACAAGGTGATGGTCTGCACGCCTGTTCCCTATGCTGTTGAGGGCGCGGAAATGGTTTTTTTGCCGAGATTGGGGCACCATGCGCTCTGGAAGTTTGAGGGCCCGCTTTTTTACGGAAAGGCATTGAAGGCAGCGCGCAAATTCAGGCCGGATATCATACAAAGCCACAGCAACAGCATGATGGGGATAATCGGGCACCTTCTCAAAAGAAAGCTCGGGGTTCCGCACGTCCTGCTCATAGAGCTCATCAGCTCGCGGAACGTGAACCTGCACACAAAGTTTATCCATCTCACGGAGAAGATTTTTCTCCCAAGGCTGAACTATGACAGGCTTGTGGTATGGACGGAGCAGATGAAGAAGAAATTCCTGCTGCCGTGGGGAATCGCGGAGAAACGGATTGAGGTGATGCCGGCGGCGCTGGACCTTGGCCATTACCCGCTTGGCGCGGACGGAAGCGAAATAAGCAAAAAATACGGCAAGCATTTGATTACCTCCATCAAAACGCTCTGGGGCACAAACGTTAAGGGGCTGGAGTACGTCGTGATGGCGATGAAGGAAATAAGCGAAAAGCACCCGGAGTACAAGTATGTCATTTTCGGCGGCGGCACGGAAAAGCACGTTCTGGAAGAGCTCGTTAAAAAGCTCGGATTGCAGAACTGCGTCGAGCTTGCCGGCAGCATAAAGCCCGAGAAATGCAAGGAGGTCTGGGCTGCGACAGAGATTGCGCCCCACAGCTATGTTTACGAGTTTAGCACTTCGATTTCCCTGCTGGAGTACATGTCGATGGGAAAGGCGTGCGTTGTGACAGACATCGGGAACGTGCGGAACTTTGTGGGCGATGCCGCTGTTGTGGTAAAGCCGTATGGCAAAAAGGCGATGGCGGAAGGCATCCTGAAGCTGATTGAGGACAAAAAGCTGAGGGAAGAAATCGGGAAAAGGGCGCGGGCGCGGGTTGAAAAGATGTACAGCATCAGGGCAAGCGTTGACAGGCTTGAAAGGATTTACGCGGAAGAGATTGGAAAGAGGGCGGATTGATGGCGGAAAAAACCCCTGATGAAGGAAAAGAATACCAAGCCCAGAGAAGCTGCTCTGCGCCCAAAAAATTCCCGAAGGCAAGCATTGTAATCCCGTCATACAACAACAAAGCCGTGCTTGAGCGCGTCCTAAGGGCAATGCTGCGGCTGGAATACCCTTCGGGATTTGAGGTGATTGTTGTCGACGACGGGAGCAGCGACGGCACAATATGGATGCTTGACAGGGAATTTCGCAGGGAAAAGCGCATCAGGGTTATCGGGTTCGGAAAAAACTCGGGCGTGTGCAAGGCAAGGAACGCGGGCATAAGGGAGGCGCGCTATCCGATTGTGGTCAACATGGACCATGACTGCATTCCGGAAAAAGACTGGCTGCTGCGCCTTGTGGAAGGATTTTCCAGCGAAAAGGTCGGCGTTGTGAGCAGCTTCGGCTCTTTCGGCGGGGCAAGCACCGCGTTCAGAAGAGAACTGCTGCAACGTGTCAGGGGCTACGATGAATCTTACAGGTATTACAGGGAGGACACAGACCTTACATTCAAAATAATGGACCTGGGATACGAATACAAGGTTGTTAAGGCGGATTATTTCCACGACCACAAGGAAACAGCGCCGAAGGGAGCGCTCGCAGGCATAAAATACGTGATAAAGAGGCTGCGCTACCACGAGAACGACGTGCTGCTGTACAAAAAGCACCCGAAGCTGGGGGGAAAATTCCTTGACGTAAAGCTCGGGTTCATTGTGAATCCCGCCGCAGACTTCAGGGCTGCCGCGAACCTGTGGGAAGGCAGCAGCAAGGAGATGAAACTCGGCAGCCCGAGAGGAATCACGTTTATAGAGAACAAGAGCGCGCTGCACGCGCTTTTAATAATAATCGCGGCTGTTTTCTATGTAATCGCAGTAAAGGCATTCAGGCTCTGGGGAAGCATAAAATTCGGGAAGCTATTAGTATGAGCAAACTCAATGGCACTAAAGTCATTGTTACTGGCGCAAACGGCTTTATCGGCAGTTGGCTATGCAGGGCGCTTCTGGACAAGGGCACCGATGTAACCGCGCTTGTGCATGGCGGCACAGAAAACCTGAAGCTGCAGGGCACCGAGAAAAAGGTTTCGATTGAATCAGTGGACATAAGGGACTTTGAGGCGCTGAAAAAAGCATTTTCGGAAAGCAAGCCCGATCTCTGCTACCATCTCGCGGCTGTTTCCTCGACAAAAACAGCGATGCGGGACGTGTTCGGGACAGTCGACACCAACGTAATCTCGACAATAAAGGTCTTGGAGGCAGCGCGGCTGTCGGGCTCTGCCGTCTGCTTCGCCTCAAGCGTAAAGGTTTACGGCGGAGCCACAAAAAAAGGCTTTACAGAAAGCCAGCCCCTGAACGGCGCCAGCGCTTACGCGGCAAGCAAAATTTGCGGCGAATCAGCGTGCGCGATGTACTCGAGGGCATTCGGGCTGAATGTCGCTGTTGCAAGGCCCGGCAATGTTTACGGTTGGGGAGACAGCAAGTTCGAGAGGCTTGTGCCCGGCGCGATAAGGTCGGCACTGCTCGGGGAGAGCCCGCGCGTAAACGGCACGGGAGAAAGCAGGTTCGATTTTGTTTTTGTCGGGGATGCTGCCAAAGGGCTTATTGCGGTCGGGGAAAAAATGCTCGCAAAACGCATGGGCGCCGAGGCATTCAACATCGGCACGGGAAAAGCGTCCTCCGTAAAGGAAGTGGTCGAAGAAATAATAGGGCTCGCGGGGAGCGGCGCCGGGATAAAATTCCAGGGCGAGGAAAAGCCGTGCCGCGAGATTCTCTCCACAACGAAATCCGCGAAAAAACTCGGCTGGAAAGCCGAATGCCCGCTGAAAAAAGGGCTTAAAGAAACAGTGGAATGGTACATGGAAAACAAGTGGATTCTAAAGCGCTGATTCAGGGATTGCACCAATTGAACGTTGTACCAATACCATATTTATAAATTTAGCCAATAAATAATATATTAAAAGGGGGTTTCGGCTTTTATGGCAAAAATTCTGGTTACCGGCGGCTGCGGATTCATAGGATGCAACTTCATAAGGCGGCATATCGCAAGCCATCCGGATGACGAAATAGTGAACCTTGACAAGCTCACTTACGCGGGAAGAAGGGAAAACCTCGCTGATTTGGAGGGAAAAGGCAATTACTCCTTCATTAAGGGCGACATCTGCAATCCGGGCGACGCTGCGGAGGCAATGCGGGGCTGCGACGCGGTTGTCAATTTCGCGGCCGAAAGCCATGTTGACAGGTCGATAGCCGACGCCGATACCTTCGCGAGGACGAATTTTTTAGGGGTAAAAGTGCTTTGCGAGGAAGCGCGGAAGCAGAACATCAAGAGATTTTTGCAGATTTCAACCGACGAGGTTTACGGGCAGATTGCAAATGGAAGCAGCAAGGAAACAGACGTGCTTAGGCCACGCAATCCTTACAGCGCCGCGAAAGCCGCGGGTGAATTGCTCGCGATGAGCTATTTCACGACATACGGGCTGCCTGTTGTTGTCACGAGGAGCAGCAACAACTATGGGCCGTGGCAGTTTCCGGAAAAAGTCATCCCGCTTTTCATCACAAACCTGCTTATGGGAAAAAAGGTTCCGCTTTACGGGGAAGGCAAGAACGTCAGGGACTGGCTTTTTGTCATGGACAACTGCGAGGCAATCGACCTTGTGCTGCAGAAAGGGAAAGCCGGCGAAATTTACAATATCGGCGGCGAGCACGAGATGCGGAACATCGAGCTGACAAAGGCAATACTAAAAGAGCTCGGCAAAGGGGAAGAAATGATTGAGCGCGTGCAGGACAGGCTTGGGCATGACCTGAGGTACAGCCTTGACTGCGCAAAAATAAAGAAAGAGCTTGGCTGGAAGCCGAAGACGCCGTTCAAGAAAGGACTGCACGAAACAGTGCAATGGTACACACAGAACGGGCAATGGTGGAAACAGCTGGTGAAATGAAAAAAAAGAGGTGGATTGGTATGGCTTTGAAGGGAGTAATTCTTGCGGGCGGCACCGGAAGCAGGCTGCTGCCGCTGACGGCTGCTGTCAACAAGCATCTTCTGCCTGTTTACAACAGGCCGATGATTTACTATCCGATAGAGATGCTTAAGAGCGCCGGAGTGAAGGACATTCTTGTGATAACCGGAACGCACCACGCGGGAGCGATTTTCCAGCTGCTTGGGAGCGGAAAAAATTTCGGGGTGAAGTTCACCTACAAGGTGCAGGACGAGGCGGGCGGAATCCCAAGCGCAATCGGGCTCGCCGAGGATTTTGTCGGCGACAGCAGATTCATCTCAATCAACGGCGACAACATTATTTTTGAATCGCTGTTCCCTTTTGCGGAAGAATTCGAGCGCAGCAAGGACGAGATGCAGATCCTTATTTACAGGGGCACGAAAGAAGAGGCGATGAAGAGCGGCGTCGCTGTCACAAAGGGAAACAATGTGCTTGAGGTAATTGAAAAGCCGCTCCAGCCGCCGAGCGGCAACATCATTGTCGGGATTTATTTCCTCAGCCCGTCGGTTTTCAATGTTATAAGGGAACTGAAGCCGAGCGCGAGGGGCGAAACAGAGATAACCGAAGTGCAGAGGCACTATTTGGGGCGCAATTCGCTGAGGGCGGAATGGCTCAAGGGAAAATGGCTTGACGCCGGGGACTTTGAGGACTTGCTGCACGCCAACCTTGAGACAAAAAGAATCGAGGACAACGGGAAAAAGTGAGCGCAAGCATTTTGCGGAAATCCCGCGGGGAAATTTTTATGGATAATGGCATTGACAGCATGAACGAGGCGCTTAAGCACGGCGCCGAGCACATCTCCTTCAAGGACGACGGCTGGGCACGGAGAAGGGCGCAGGAGGCGCTGCGCTTCGTGAAGGGAAACGGGCTGCGCGTGCTGAACGCCGGCTGCGGACCGGGATTTGACTCGGAAGAGTTCAAGAAAGCCGGGCACCATGTTGTCGGCATTGATTTTGACAAAAAAATGGTAAGTTTCGCGCTCAAGAACAGGTTCCAGGACGAGGGAAAAGTCGCTGACCTTAACAAGCCGCTGCCGTTCGGGGACAGCGAGTTCGATGTTGTTTTCTGCAGCGAGGTCGTGGAGCACCTCCCGATAATAAAAGTTTTCCTGCAGGAATGCAGCAGGGTGCTGCGCAAAGGCGGCCTGCTTCTTTTGACCACGGACAACCCGGCCTACTTAAAGCACAGGATTAGGCTTTTGTTCGGCAAGGCGGATTTTCTCGCCCACGACTGCCATGTGCATCTATATACCCCGTCAAAAATGCACGAACTGCTTGAACAAAACGGATTCAGGGTTTTGCGCAAGAAAAACATCGGGAACTTCGTCTTCGTTTCGCTCGGCGACGTCTATCTTGTCGTGGCGGAAAAGGGGGGATGAGCGATGCGCATACTCGTGCTGAACCCGCCGTTCTTCCCGAAATACAGCAGGAACAGCAGGTCGCCTGCGGTTACGAAGGGTGGCACGATTTATTACCCGCTCTGGCTCGCGTACGCGACAGGAGTGCTTGAGAAAGAAGGGCACGACGTGAAGCTTGTTGACGCGCCCGCATCCGGAAAGGATTTGGGCGATGTCAGGGAAATTGCGAAAAAATTCAATCCGGAGATGCTTGTCTGCGACACGAGCACGCCGTCCATCTACAACGACGTGAAAGTGCTTGAGCAATTGAAAAAAGAGCGGGATTTTTTTTCCGTCCTTGTTGGAACCCACCCGAGCGCGCTGCCGCTTGAAACACTCAAACTGAGCGATGCGATTGACGCCGTCACGGTCCACGAGTACGATTACACCGTGCGCGAGCTCGCCGAGAAAGCCGAAAAGAAAAAATTCAAGCCGGCGGATTTGAAAAAAGTCAGCGGGATTGCCTTCAGGGACGGGAAAAAATTATCGCGGAATCCCGACAGGGCGCCGATAGAGAACCTCGACGAGCTGCCCTTTGCCAGCGAGGTTTACAAGAGGCATCTGGACATAAGGGATTATTTTTACAGCGCGAACCTTTACCCGGAAGTTACAATTTTGACCGGAAGGGGCTGCCCGTTCAAGTGCAAGTTCTGCTATTGGACGCATGTCCTGAACATCGGCGGCTACAGGACGAGAAGCATCGGGAACGTTATGGAGGAATTCGAGTCCATTGAAAGCAATTTTCCGGAAGCAAAAGAGGTTTTTATCGAGGACGACACCTTCACGGCGCTGCCCAAAAGAGTGGAGCAGTTTTGCGAGGAGAAAATAAAAAGAAAAATCGGGATAAAATGGAGCTGCAACGCGCGCGCTGACGCGCCGCTGCAGACGCTGCGGAAGATGAAGGGCGCGGGCTGCAGGCTGCTGTGCGTGGGCTTTGAGAGCGGCAGCCAGGGCATACTTGACAACGTGAACAAGGCGATGACGATAGGGAAGATGCAGAGGTTCATGGCCGACACCAAAAAGGCGGGAGTGCTTGTGCACGGATGCTTTATGGCCGGCAACGAGGGCGAAACACCGGAAACAATAAGGCAGACGATAGAGCTCGCGAAAAAGCTCAGCCCGGACACAGCGCAGTTCTTCCCCATAATGGTTTACCCCGGCACAGCCGCTTTCGATTATTTCAGGGAGCAGGGCTGGCTTGTCACGGAGGATTACAGCAAGTGGCTGGATGAAAAGGGCTGGCACAATTGCATTGTAAGCCGGCCGGGCCTGAGCAGCAGGCAGCTGGTTGAGTGGTGCGACAGGGCGAGAAGGGAATTTTACCTCAGGCCGGGCTACATCCTTTCGAAATTTGCGCAGGCTGTTCTGCACCCTGAAGAAGCCGGAAGGATCTGGAGGGCCGGCAGGGTGTTCTCAAGGTCGCTTGCAAAGGCAGGCGGATGAAAAGCGCGAATGCAAAGGGAATTAATGATTTTGTTGGATGGTTTTTCGCATGAAAGTACTGCTGATCAATGTTCCATGCAGGGAGTCATTGCCCCCGACGAATTTCCCGATTGGCTTGGGTTACATCGCAAGCGTTTTGAGGAACGCCGGGCACGAAATAAGCGTGCTTGACATAAACGCGCACAGATACAGCAGGGAGACAGTCGAGCGGCTGATAAAGGAAGCCGATTTCGACATGGCAGCGACAGGAAACCTTATCACGCTTTACGGCTACACAAAATGGCTTTCCGGAGTGCTGAAAAAGCACCACCCTGAAAAATTCCTTGTGATAGGCGGAGCGCTCGCAACATCCGCACCGGAAATAGTCCTCGGAAGGACAGAGGCCGACGCGATTGCGCTCGGGGAGGGCGAGGCCACGATGCTCGAACTGGCGGACGCGCTTGGGAAAAAGCGCGGGCTTGAGGAAGTGAAGGGAATATGGTTCAAGAAAGGCGGAAAGATTGTGAAAAACCCGCCGCGCGAACTCATGAAAAATCTCGATGAGCTTCCTTTCCCGGCCTGGGACTTGTTCCCGGTGGACATTTACCTGAAGTATATGCATATTGAAAAACTGCCGCTGAGCTGGAAGTGCATGAACATTTCAACCGTGAGGGGATGCCCCTTCAACTGCAGCTTCTGCTACAATGTTTTCGGCGTGCACACCGCGAGGGCGAGAAGCCCCGACAGCATTATCGCGGAGATAAAGGCGCTCAAGGAGAGATACGGCGTGAAAGCCATTACTTTTATCGACAACCTGTTCATCACGAACAGGACGAAGGTGCTGGAGTTCTGCGAAAAAATGATAGAGCAGAAAATCGGCGTCGCGTGGGTGACAAGCGCGAGGGTCGATGTTGTGGACCTGGAGCTTCTTAAGAAAATGAGGCAGGCGGGGTGCGCCTGGATCTCATACGGGCTTGAGAGCGGAAGCCAGAAAATGCTTGACGCAATGAACAAGAGCACAACAGTCGAGAAAATGCTGAAGGCGATTGAGGCGACAAGGAAAGCGGGGCTTTTTGTCTACGGCAGCTTTATGGTCGGCACCCCGGGAGAAACCCCCGAAACAATAAAGGAAACAGTTGAATTCATAAAAAAAATCGACTTGTTTGTGCCGGGAATATTCATAGCGACGCCGTACCCCGGAAGCGACCTTTACGAATTCGCGCTCAAAAAAGGCGCGATTCCAAACGAGGAGGAATTTATCAGCAAGTGCGGCGAGGCATTCGACCTTACGGTAAACGTTTCCGGAATGAGCGACGCCGAATTGCTCAAGTGGAGGAGCTGGGCTGCAAGAGAGGTTATCTCGGATTACAGGAGAAGGCACAGGCTTGAGGCGCTGAAAATGGACTTTACCAAGCTAAGGCTGACTGTCGCGAGATTTGGGTTTTCGGGAACGCTTAAAAAAATCGCTGGAAGGGCGGGCAGGGCAATGAAAAAGCCAGGAAAAGGCGGGGGATAAAGGCGGTGCGGCTGATGGCAAAAAAAAACAAGGAAAGGGAATTCTGCGCCCACGCGAAGATTGTGAGGCTTGTGGGAGAAAACAAAACAGTGCTTGACGTCGGCTGCGGAAGGGGGATTCTTGCGGCGAAACTCGCGGAAAACGGCTGCAGGGTCATTGGCATAGAGTACAGCAAAGAGCTCGCGGCAGAGGCGGCCGAGAGGTGCGAGGGCGTCCTTGTCGGGGATGCCCAGTCAATGGACCTTAAACTGAAGCCTGAGAGCTTTGATGTCCTGCTTTTCGCGGATGTGCTGGAGCATTTGCGCGAGCCCCGCGCGGTTCTGCAGAAAACAAGGCCGCTTCTGAAAAAAAACGGCGAGATTATAGTAAGCGTGCCGAATATCGCGAACTGGAGAATAAGGCTTAATCTTCTGCTCGGCAGGTTCGATTACGCCGAGCAGGGGATAATGGACAGGACGCACATGCATTTCTACACGCTGAAAACAGCGCGCGAGCTTGTTGAAAGCAACGGCTTTGCGGTAAAAAAAATAGAAACTGTGCCGAGCTTTCCATTTCCGAATCCAGGGCAGGCGCATGCGATTGGCAGGATGAAACAGTTTTTCTCGGGAATTTTTCCCGGCTTGTTTTCGTTCCAGTTTCTGATTGCAGCGGGAAAAAAAGGGGCCTAAAATGAAAGCGAGCGTCATTATACCGGCATACAACGCGCAAAAGACAATGGCGCAGTGCCTCGAGTCAATGCTGGCGCAGACATTCAACGGCTACGAGATTATTGTCATTGACGACGGAAGCACCGACAGCACTCTTGGGATAGCGGAAAGCTTCGGGAAAGTGCGGATTGCCAGGCAAAAGCACGCCGGCCCCGCAGTTGGGAGAAACAACGGCGCGAAAGAGGCGAAAGGCGAAATAATAATTTTCGTTGACAGCGACTGCATTGCGGACAAAAACTGGCTGGATGAAATGCTGGCGCCGTTCGGGAACAAAGAGGTCGCGGGAGTGCAAGGGATATACAAGTGCAGGCAAAAGGAGCTTATCGCGAGAATGACGCAGCTGGAGATAGAGGAGCGCTACATCAAGATGGCAAAAAGCAAATTCATAGATTTCATCGGCAGCTACAGCGCGGGTTACAGGCGGAAGGTATTCGAGGAAATGCACGGGTTCGACACATCTTTCCCAATGGCGAGCGGCGAGGACACAGACCTCAGCTTCAGGATACAAAAAGCCGGCTACAAAATGGTCTTCAACCCAAAAGCGTTTGTTTTCCACACGCACCCCACAACGCTGAAAAAATACCTGAAAGTAAAATTCTACCGGGCTTTTTGGAGGACAAAAATCTACAAGAAGCACAGGGGAAAAATGGTCAGCGACAGCTACACGAGCCAGGTAATGAAAGCGCAGATAGCATTGTTGTATCTTCTCGCGCTCGCACTGCTCGCGGCGCCGCTGCTTCCGGGAGCGCTTTTCTATGCTGGCGGAATCTTCCTGGTTTTCATCCTGAGCACGCTTCCGTTCGCGCTATGGGCAGCGCGCAGGGACAAAGGGGTTGCGGCCGCCGCGCCATTCCTCACAGTGCTGCGGACAGCGGCTTTCTGCGCGGGATTCGCATGCGGCACAATAAAACAGATGGCGGGGAAAAAATGAGGATACTGCATGTTTCGCACAGGTTCGCGCCATGCATAGGCGGCGTTGAAACACACGTGATGCAGCTGTGCGAACAGCTTGCAGGGCGCGGAAAGGAAACAGCGGTTGTCTGCCTGAACAAGTGCCCGAACAGCGGCGAAAAGCTGCCAAGCACGGAAAAAATCAGCGGCATTAAGGTAAGAAGGCTTGGCTTTTTGGATTTGGGATTGTACAAAATCGCGCCGGGCGTTCTGCGCGAACTCAGGGGATTTGATGTTGTGCACGTGCACGGCATGGGCTTTTTTTCGGATTTCCTTGCGATAACAAAATTCCTCCACAGAAAAAGGATTGTGCTAAGCACGCACGGCGGGATATTCCACACGGGCAGCGCGGGGCTGCTGAAAAAAATATACTTTTTCGGCTGGAGCAGGGTTGTGCTGAGGGCTTTCGACAGGGTGATTGCCGTAAGCGAACCTGATTTCGCGGTTTTCTCAAAAATATTGCCGAAAAAAAAGCTTTTGCTTATAGAGAACCCGGTTGATATCGGAAAACTGTCAAGGCTTGGCGGAAAAAAAGACCCTGGCAGCATCCTCTTCGTTGGCAGGCTGAGCAAAAACAAGGGACTGCCTAAATTGCTCAGGGCTTTTGCGGCCGCGAGAAAAAAAGTGCCGTCAGCAAGGCTCAGGATCATCGGCGGCGAATTCGATTTGGGCGTTAAAGACATAGAAAAGAAAGCCAGGGAACTTGGCGTTGCAGGCTGCGTTGAAGCCGCCGGGAGCGTCAGCGGCAGCGAATTGCTGCGCAGCTACGCGAAAAGCAGTGTTTTCGCGAGCGCTTCGGAATACGAGGGATTCGGCATAAGCGCCATAGAGGCAATGGCTGCAGGGCTCATTCCCGTGCTGAACAATATTCCGGCTTTCAGGCGCTTCGTGCGCGACGGGGAAAACGGCTTCATAACGGATTTCTCCGACAGCGAAAAAGCCGGGCAAGCAATAGCGCAGGCGCTTTCGATGGGAAGGGAAAAAACCGCGGCGGTTTCCGGCGCGGCGCGTGAAAGCGCAAAAAAATTCGGCTGGAACGAGAGCACGGCAAAGTTTTTGCACGCATACAGGGGCTGAAAATCTTTTAGTGGTTGCTATGGTGAAAAAAATCGCGATTGTTTTCGGAACGCGGCCTGAAATAATAAAGCTCGCGGAACTGATAAACATCCTGAAGAAGAAAAAGGGCGTCCGCACAAAGCTGGTGTTCACCGGACAGCACTACGATTACAGCCTTTTCGGAGTATTCATGCGCGAGCTGCGGCTGCCGAAAATCGGCGTTAACCTTGGCATCAGCGGCGGCACAAACGAATACCAGGTGAGGGAAATGCTGCGGCGGCTGCTCGAGTTGTTTTCCGAGGAAAAACCCGACATTGTTGCCGCACAGGGGGACACAAACAGCGTCGCGGCAGGGGCGCTAGCGGCTTTTTTCAGCGGGACAGCATTCGCGCACGTTGAAGCGGGGCTGCGCTCCTTTGACAACAGGATGCCCGAGGAAGCGAACCGGATTCTCGCGGACACGCTATCGGATTTCGCCTTTGCGCCGACAAAAACAGCGGTTCGAAACCTGCGCGCAAGCGAATGCGGCAGGGAATCTATTTTCCTCACGGGAAACACCATTGTGGAGGCAGTGAAAAGAAACCTGAAAAAATCAGCCAAAAGCAGGATAATTGAAAAACTGGGCCTTCACAGGGAGCAGTACGCCCTGCTGACCGCGCACAGGCAGGAGTACGTTGACAGCAAAAAGAGCCTGCTGCAGCTGCTTTCGGCTATTCCGCAAATAAAAACAACAGTTGTTTTTCCGGTTCACCCGCGCACAGTGAAGAATTTGAAGCGGTTCGGTCTGTGGAAAAAAACCCTTGCGGTAAAGAACCTGCGCATGGTTAAGCCCCTTGGATACTTCGATTTCCTCAGGCTGGCGAGCGAAAGCATGTTCATTATGAGCGACAGCGGCGGCATACAGGAGGAGGCGAGCGTCTACAAAAAATTCGTGATAGTGCTTCGGGACAGCACCGAGCGCCCCGAAATTCTTGGCAAATTCGGCGTTCTCACGGGCTATAACGCGAAAAAGATCGCAAAAGAGGGCAACAGGGCGATTAAGGATTGCCTTAAAATAAAGAAAAGGCTAAAGAAATTAGAGAGCCCTTTCGGCGACGGCAGGGCGAGCGAAAGGATTGCAAAAATACTGGCGGGAAGGTAGGGGCGGATGAAGAAACTGAAAATACTGTTCAACACTTCGCCGGGCGCTTTCAGCAGCATCGGCGGCGGGGAAATACAGCTGCTTGAGACGAAAAAGGAGCTGGAGAAAAAAGGGCACACAGTGAAAATACTCGAGAAAGAGAAGTACGAGGTTGATTTCGCGGACTTTGACGTTTTCCACAATTTCAATATCCACAGGGACAACCTGCAATTCGTGCTGAAGGCGAAGCAGGCCGGGCTGCCTGTGGCGGTAAGCACCATCTACTGGCCGTCGCTCAAATACTCGCTGTTATGGAACAGCGGAATCGCCAAGAAAGCAAAGTCAATAGCAGCCGAACTTATGAAGAACCTTGACATAGCGGGATACGGTGCCGTCAGGAAAATTCTGCACGGCGCGGACGCGCTGCTCCCGAACAGCAACGCCGAAGCACAAATGCTCAAACACGGGCTCGGCGTAGACCACAGGAAGATTCATGTCGTGCCCAACGGTGTTGACGAACGGTTTAAGCAAGGCAGGCCAAGGCTTTTCAGGAAGGAAAGCGGATTGAAGGATTTTGTGCTTTACGTTGGAAGGGTAGAGGAAAGAAAAAACGTACTGTCGCTGGTTAATGCCATGAATTCCATCGGCGAAAATCTCGTGGTAATAGGCGGCGCTAAATCGGGAAGCGAAAAATACCTGCAAAAATGCCGGGAAGCCGCTTCCGGCAACATTGTTTTCATGCACGCAATCCCGCACGAAAGCGAACTGCTTGAATCCGCTTATGCCGCATGCAAGGTTTTCGCGCTTCCGAGCTGGTACGAGACTCCGGGGCTCGCTGCCCTCGAGGCAGGCCTCGCAGGCGCTAACCTTGTCGTGACAAAAGAGGGCTGCACAAGAGAGTATTTCGGCGGCATGGCGCTTTACGCAGACCCGGGAAGCGCCGGAGACATCAAGAACAAGGTTTTCGCGGCATTGCAGAAGCCGAAAGGAAAATCGCTCAGCAGGCACATAGAAAAGAATTTCCTGTGGAAGAACGCCGCAGAAGAAACGGAAAAGGCGTACAAAAAAATTTTAGGGTGAAAATTTGGCTAAAAAAAGTTCCCACAATGTTTCAATAATAATCCTCAACTGGAACGGCATTAATTTCACGCGGGACTGCATCAAATCAGTCAGGGAGCAGACCAAGTCTCCGGATTATGAAATAATTGTGGTTGACAACGGCAGCAAGCAGCACGAAGTAAAAGAGCTGCAGGAACTGCACAGGAAAAAACTCGTTGACAGGCTGATTCTGAACCCGGAAAACAGGGGATTCAGCGGAGGAAACAACCAAGGAATGCTGGTTGCCTCAGGAGATTACCTGATGCTGCTCAACAACGATATTTTGGTGAAGGAAAAATGGCTTGAGATTCTGGTCGAAGCCGCGGAAAGCGACCCAAAGATAGGGCTTGTGGGGCCAAAAATAACGCTGCACCACACGCCGAACACCTGCTTTGGCGGAGGGAAAATCAGCGACAGCGGCGCGGCAAAATTCGGCTACGAGACAGCAAGATGCGAGGCAGAGCAGATAGGCGGCGCGGCGCTCATGTTCAAGCGCGGGGTTTACGAAAAAATCGGCGGCCTCGACGAGGGATTTAACCCGATTTACTTCGAAGAAAGCGATTTCTGCACGAGGGTCTCGCGGGCGGGATTCAAGATACTGTTCGTGCCGGAAAGCGAAGTGGTCCATTTTGAGAACGCGGCAATGAAAACGCAGCCAAGCAAAAGGACTTTTGTAACGCTCAACAAGAACAGGCTGCGCTACGAACTGCTGCACTTCGGCAGGGCGCGCCTTGTGAAAGCCTTTTTCTGGGAGCTGCTGCGCTTCTGCAGGGGCATCCTGCGCCTGAAGCCGCACTGGCTTCTCGCGGCATACTGGATAACGCTGCGCAAAATGCCGGAAATACTGCGCAGGAGAAGCAGGTATAACAAAGGGGATTTGAGGGCTTAGAAAGCCGAGGCGAATTTTATGGAAAAATACCTTGCGGTCGCCGGAAGCGAAAAAGAGCTTGCCGCGATAGAGCGGTTCGCGGCGGAAAAAGCCGCGGGGGAAGGCGCTGTCCTAACAATCTGCCATTCCTTTTCCCCTGAGCACGGGAGCGCCAGAAATTTGGCGGGAATCGCGCAGGCGGAATCCTTTTTGACAAAGCGCGAGGTCGAGAAAGCCGAGGGTAAAGCCGGCTTCTTCGCCAGAAACTGGTACAGCCTGGACAGGAAATTTGGGGAAAAAACAACAATAAGCGGGATAAGCATGGGCTATGCCCACCAGCACGAGTTTTCATATTTTTTCAGGACAGTGTTTTTGCTCTTAAAAGCCATTTCAAACGCCGCTGGGGAGCACAAGCCGAACGCTATTGTCGCGGCCAGAGGCTGCCTCGCAGGCCGCTGCGCTGCAGCATGCGCTGAGGCAATGGGCCGCAGGGCTGTCCTGCTCGACCTTAAGGGGGGCGGGGGCTTCAGGATGTTCCCAAACCTCACGAGAGAAAAATTTTGGGAAATCAGGAAGAAGCTGCCGGAGATAATCGCGGGCATGGCGGCAAAAAAACAAAACGCGGGGAGAAAAACTGTTTTCATACGAAGCAGGGGATACCTTGACAAACTGGAAAAAAAGCTGCTGGAAGACGATTCCCTCAATGTGGTCTCCCTGGACAGGTTCCTGCTGGGAAAAATGCTGAACCCGCTGAACCTCATGGCATATCTGTCCGCAAGGAAGAGGATGGGGAAAATATTTAGCGCGGCATTCAGGGATTACGAGTCCAGCGCGGCTTTCAGGGAGAAAATGCGTTTCGAAGGGATTTATTTCGGCGAAATCCTTGAGCCCCTCTTGCGCCAGGCCGCCGAAAGGGACTGGCCGGAATTCGCTTACCTGGCGGAAATTGTTTCAAGGCTTTTCAGGGCAAAAAAGCCGAGCGCCCTGGTCTTGTGGTCGGACTTCGTCGCATTTGAGAGAATCTGCGCGCTGGTCGCGAAGCTGCATGGCACGCCCAGCATTGTGGTCCAGCACGGCTACTTCTGGCCGAACCCCAAAGGATGGGGCTGGCTCCGGGGATTCGTGCCGCTCACCGCAGACAGGATCGCTGTCTGGGGCGAGGCGTTCAAGAAAGCCCTTGTGCAGCAGGGCGTTGAGCCATCGCGCGTTTTTGTGACAGGCCACCCGAATTTCGATTTAGAGCATGGCAAAAAAACCGCCCCGGGGGATTTCAGGAAAAAATTCGGAATCATGCAGGGCGGGAAGATGGCCGGATTTATAGCCCAGCAATGGTCCTTCAGCCAGCATGACATTAAAAAAATCCTGGCCGCGCTCGCTGAAGGCAAAAAAGCAAATGGGCTGCGGTTTGCCGTGAAAATACACCAGATGGACTACAGCGGGATTGACCCAGAACTCGCCAAGCTCGCGGTTGTTGCCAAAGATGTGGATTTTTACGAATTCTTAAAAGCCTCTGACGTGGTCGTGGGCGAAAGCTCGACCGGCTTGCTTGAGGCGATGATCCTGGGCAAGCCGGTTATTGTGTTCCGCAGTTGGGCGCCCCACAAGGTCTTTTTCCCGACCGAAGGCGCGCTGAAGGCCGAAACCCCAAAGCAGCTTGAAAGCGCGCTCGGTGTGGCGCTCGGCAGCGGCAGGGCGCGGATGATGCTGGAAAAGAGGATGAAAAAATTCGTTTACGCCACGGCGTTCAGGCAGGATGGCAGGGCGGGCGAGAGGCTAATTAAATTAATAAAATCTACGGCATCAATATAGGGTGCCTGGGGAAGAAGCATGGACAAAGTCACAAGGTTCTACAGCGGCATCTGGCAGGATTTCAGCGCGGGCCAGAGCGATGAGGCAACAGCCCTGCTTTTCAAGAGGTGGACCTGCAACAAGGTGCATTTTTCGCTTATCGAGGGCAAAACAGTGCTCGACATGGGGTGCGGCAGCGGCAGGTACAGCTGCGCTCTCCTGAGGCTTGGGGCAAAGAAGGTCGTTGGCGTGGACATGCACAAGCCGCGGCTTAAGGAAAAAGGGTTCGCCTTCAAGAAAGGCAGCGTGCTCGGCTTGCCCTTCAAAGGCAATTGCTTTGATTTTGTTTTCTGCAACGGCGTGCTGCACCATACAAAAGACTGGAAAAAGGGGGTTGCGGAGGCTTGCAGGGTCCTGAAGCCCGGCGGCTGGCTCTGGCTTTACGTGATAGGGAACAGCAAAGTATGGGGATACTCCGACAGGATAAGGAAAAAAGTCGGCAGGCGGGATGCCGACGCATTCAAAAAATTCCTCCTGGCGAGGGGCTGGCCCGCGAACAAGGTGTTCTTTCTGCTTGACTGCTTTTTTACGCCCCACAGGGAATACCTTTCAAGGGGGCAGGTTGAAACCCAGCTAAAAAAATCCGGCTTCGCCAAAATCCGCTTCCTTGGCAGGGATATCGAAAAAGGCCCAAAAAACATGCACCTGCGCTTTCTGGCGCAGAAAGCAGAGTAATCAGCGCTTAAGCAGAAGCCCTGCAAGCTCATGGCACTCTCAAAATAATCAGCGCCTAAGCAGCAGCTTGGCGAGCTCAAGGTCCTCTTTTTCGTCTATTTCAACAGCGACTTTTTTCGATGTGACAAAAGGCAGCGCCTTTTTGCCAAAAGCGTATTTTTTCGCTTCCATGAGCACGCCCCTCCTGAAAGCCTTTATCAGGCCGTGCATGCGGTAATATTCCCCCATTTCCTGCCTGTTTGTATTGCTGAAATCCCTTCCGAAAGCGAATTTCAGGCGCCCGCCGCCAATTTTCATGAGCCATTTCGGGGAAACCTCCAACGGCACAACCGAAAAAACGCTGTCGGCATTCCCGTGCAGCAGCAGCCTGACGCTGTCGTCAATGTGCTTCGCGGTCCTGAAAGGCGAGGTCGGCTGAAGCAGGACAACAATGCCGGTTTTTTTTCCGAAAATTCTCTCATATTCGCGCACGGCGTGCTTTAGCACGGGCAGCATCGGCACCCTGTCGCCCGCGAGAGCCTTCGGCCTCATGAAGGGCACCTTTGCGCCGAAGCGCCTCGCAACAGAGGCGATTTTTTCCGAATCAGTAGAAACAATGAAATCATCCAGGGCTTTTGAGCGCCCCGCGGATTCAATGGCGTAAGCGATAAGCGGCTTTCCGGCAATCGGCACAATCGCCTTGTCCTTTATCCCCTTGCTGCCCCCCCTCGCGGGAATAACGCCCAAAACAAACTGCTTCGCCATAAAAATCACCGCAGGCCGATCTGCCTGACAAGCATGAACGCCTCGGCGGCATTTTCAACAACCTCACTGCCCCTCTGCCTCGCCTTGAGCCCGACCGCCTTGAGCGAGCGCGGGTGCGGGTATTTGCGCAATTCCGTCCTGTAAACAGCGAGAACCCTGAGCTTCTGCTTCAAAAAATTCCCGATTGGGACGTAAACATTCGGGACGAACCTGCGCTTGTACTGCTCAGACCATTCCGTTTCGCTGCTTGTCTCATAGCAGAGCACTCTCGCAACAGTAAAACCGCTGTTCGGCCTTGACGCGACCATCCCTGCGTTGAAAACAGCCTGGTGGTCGGTGTGCAAATCCCCCTTATGCGGCAGAAAAACAGCGTCCGGCCCGACGCCGCTGACAACAGCCCCTATTTTCTTGCTCAATTCCGCGGCAGGCACTGTATTCAGCGCGCCCGCGGTGAAATCAAGGAAAAAAGTTTCCTTGGCGCCGAGCATCCGCGCGGCTTTCTCGGCTTCGGCGCGCTTTTCCCCAAGGATTTTCGCGCTGTAATCCGAGCCGCTGCCTTTCGTGCAGTAGCAGATGAAAATGTCATGCCCCTCGCTTTTCGCCTTCAGCAGCGTGCCGCCGGCGCCAAGAACCTCGTCATCGGGATGCACGGCAAAAACAAGGATTTTCAAGCGACCGCCCTTAGCCAAGCAACTCACCTATCTTTAGTTTATTGTCCTTAAAGAATTTAACTGCATCAGTTTCCGGGGCGCCCTCAAGCTGCGCTTTCTTCACGAGCAGCGCGCCGCCTCCGGCGCTTACAAAAAAACCGTTTTTCGCCAGGCCAAAAATCTCGCCGCGCTTCAGCCTGCCGGCGCTTTTTTTCGCGGGCCGAGCCTCCCAGATGAGCATTTTTTTCCCGCCCAGGAAAGTGAAAGCGCCGGGATAAGGGTGTGTTACAGCCCTCACAAGGGCCCAGGCCTGCACCGCAGGCTTCGACCAGTCAATCAGGCCGTCTTCCGGCGTGCGCTTCGGCCAATAGCTGGCTTTTTTCGCGTCCTGCGGAATCCTTTTCTCCGCGCCCTTCATTATAAGCGGGAGATTCCGCCTCATTAATTTCACAAAAGCTTTCACGGCTTTTCCGTAAAGCGACCCGGCGGTTTCACCCTTGGAAACAGCGAATTGAACCTGCCCGATTATCGGGCCGCTGTCCGCGCCCTCGTCAAGGAAAAACATTGTCGCGCCGCTTTTGCGCAAGCCGTTAATTATCGTCCAGGGAATCGGCGCCCTGCCCCTGTTCGCGGGGAGAAGCGTCGGGTGCATTCCAATGCAGCCCCTGCGCGGGATTGCAAGGATTTCTTTCGAAATCAGCTGTGAAAATCCGATTACAAAAATAACGTCAGGCTGCAGGGCCCTTATCTGGGCGACGCTTTCGGGGTCGCTGATTTTTTTTACCTTAAAAATGGGAATCCCGTTTCTTGCGGCAATAACGTCGAACGGCACAAAGCCGGAAACATCCGCAGCAATCTCGTCCTTAAGCGTGAAAATTCCGGCCACGTCGGCATTCTGCCTCAGCATTTCCTCGAGGCACTTGTAGCCGCTAAGCGCCGCGCTAATCAGGGCGAATTTCACAAAAAAACACCTTTTACTTCAAATCCTTGAAAGAAACCAGGGAATCCTTCGGAATATCGCGCTTTGCAGTTCTCCCAACGACCTTTCTGATTTCCTCCGGCGGGATTCCGGTCCCGGGCCGCTTTATTTCCAGCATTTTCGCGGAGATTTTTTCCCCGGCTTTTATGCCGACAGCGGCAACAACGCTTTTCCTGATTATTTTAAGCAGCTCCCGCTCGCAGGCAAGCGGCTTTTTGGCTGGCGAGCCGAGCGCCTCCTCCGCCTCCCTGACGTAGCGCACCATCAGCGCGAACTCGCGCGGCTCAAGCGAAGCCTTGTGGTCCGGCCCTTCCATGTTCCTGTCAAGCGTGAAATGCTTTTCAATGGCTACGGCGCCCAGGGCGGCGGCCGCTGCAGGAAGCGCAACGCTTGTCGTGTGGTCGCTGAAGCCGGCCGGAACTCCGCATTGCCTGCCGATTGCCTGCATCGCGAGAAGGTTCGCGTCCCCAATCCTGCAGGGGTAAGACGAGGTGCACTGCATCGCCACAATCCGGCTATTGCCGGCTTTCCTGACCGCTGAAATCGCCTCTTTTATTTCCGCAATTGCCGCCATCCCGGTTGAAAGGAACAGCGGCTTTCGCGTTTTCGCGACAAATTTTAAGAACGGGATGTTCGTAATGTCGCCGGAAGCGATTTTGTAGGCGGGAACCCCGACGCGCTCCAGCAGCTCGACGCTTTCCTCCTGCCCGTGCGGCGTCGAAAGGAAAACAATGCCTTTCCCTCCGCAGAATGCCTTCAGCTCCATGTGCTGTTCCTCGGAAATCTCGAATTTGCGCAGGCTCTGCTGGTAGCTCTCAGTGTCCCGCGCGCCGCCCTTCTGGTAAGACGGCTTCAGCACATCCGCAGTTATTACCTTCTCGGCCCTGAAGGTCTGGAATTTTACGGCGTCGGCGCCTGCTGCGGCTGCCTCCTCAATCAGGCGCTTCGCTGTCCCGAGGTCGCCGTTGAAATTAGAGCCGGCTTCCGCGATAATGAAAGCGCGCCCGCCGCAGATTTTTGCATTGCCAATCATTATTTCCCGCACAAAAACCACTTTCACAAATTCAGTAAGAAATTTGCTTCATAAGCAATTTGCCGTCAATTTTTACCTTCGCAAGGACAGCCGCGATTCTCCCGCCCGCATCCGCAGTGCCGAAAGGGTTGTATGGGCTTCTCGCCCCAGCAGCCTTTGCCAAAAACTTCTTGTCGGACAGCGCTTTTTTTATCCCGGCCAGAATTTCCCCGCGCTTGTATCCGGCGTTAATAATATTGCCGGCGCTTTCCCTGCGGTCCTGCCGCGTCCCGATGTTCACAGCCGGAAGCCCGAAAGCCGGCGCCTCAAGGACAGCGCCGCTGCTGTTTCCCGCCATAACAGCGGCGTATTTCATCAGGCCAAGGTAATCGCCGTGCTCCACGTTTGGAAAAGCGAAAATTCCTTTCGACTCTTTGGCGGCTTTTTTGATTTCCCTAATCATGGGGCCATAGCCCGCGTCGCTGTTGGAGTAGATAACAACAGCCTGCAGCCCCGACGCCTTGACAGCGGCGAGGGTTTCCCCCATCTGCGCGCCGCTTTGCGCTGTCTCGCCGCTGCAGGGATGCTGTATCACAAGGGCATAAGGCTTGCTTGGGTCGAAGCCGTATTTTTTTGCAAGCGCGGATTTTTTGGGAAGCCTTTTTCCGGGCAGCCCGTCGATTCCCGCTGCGCCAGCCAAAAAAACCATTTCTTTCCGCTCGCCCATTTTTATTATCCTATCGCGGCTTTTTTTGGTTGAAGGAAAATGGATGTGCGCGTATTTTGTTGTCGCATGCCTGTTGCTCTCGTCGATTGTGTGGTTTATCTCGCCGCCGTGCATGTGCGCAACCGGAATGTTCAGGTGCGAGGCCGCGATTGCAGCCGCGATTGTTTCCCCCCTGTCGCCCTGAACCAGCACGATATCGGGCTTTTTCCTTTCAAAAACATCAGTGAAGCCAATCAGCGCGCGCCCAATCGCCTTCGCCTGGCCCGCAAGAGAGTCCTTTTTCCATTCCATGTCCACTGCAGCGCCGATTTTCCATCCGTCGCGCTTTATCTCTTGAATCGTGCCGCCGAATTCGCGCATAAGGTGCATTCCCGTCACTACCAAAAAGTAATCCAGGTCTTTCCTTTTCGCAATCGCCTCGATTACCGGAACGTAAATGCCGTAGCTCGCCCTGCTTCCGGTGACAATCGCGACAGTGCGCCTTTTACCTGCCGGCATGCCCGAGCTCCTTTTTGATTTCGGGCGCGTTTTCATGCGCCATCTCTATCGCGAGGCAGATTCCGTCAATCAGCTCGTCGCCCATGTTGTTGTAGAACGGCAGGCAGATGATGTTCCCGGAAACAGATTCGGTCTCCGGAAGCTTCAGCCTGTTGAATTGCTTGTACGCGGTGTGCTTGTGCACCGGCGGATGGTAGTAAATCTTCGTGTGGATGCCCTCGGCCAGCAGCGCCTTTTCAAGCTGCCTGTTGGTCAGGCCGAATTGCTTTTGGTCAACGACCATGCCAAAGTAGTTGTAGCTGCTCAGGCATCCCTTTGTTATCCTCTGGAAGCGCAGCCCCGGCAGCCTTCCGAGGCGCTTCCTGAATTTTTCCGCATAACTGTTCCTGTTCTTTATGAAAGAATCGGCAAGGGGAAGCATCGCCTCGCCTATCGCGGCGTTTACCTCCGGCATTCTCGCGCACAAGCCCACAACAAGAGTGTTGTAGTTCGGCTCAACGCCGTAATTCCTCGTAAGCCTTACTGTCCCGGCAATCTTGTCGTCATTGGTCGCGACAAAGCCGCCCTCCGCAGTGCTGAAATGCTTAGTGGGAGAGCCGCTCAGCGATTCCCATTTTCCGAATCCGCCTATTTTCTTGCCGTTGTAAACAGAGCCGAAAGCCTGCGCTGCGTCAAAAACAAGCATGCTGCCGTTGCCATCAGCGATTTTCTGCAGTTCCTTTATGCTGTTCGGGTTCCCGAAAACATGCACGGGCATTATTGCCGCTGTTTTCTTCGAGATTTTTTTCTCAAGGTCCTCAAGCGACATGTTGTACGTTTCCGGGTCAATGTCAATGAAATTTATTTTGCAGTTATTCCAATAAGCCGCGTTCACTGTCGCGCTAATCGTGAAAGAAGGCACGGCAATCTCCTTTCCCTGCAGGCCCGCTGCCTGAATCGCGAGAGTGAGCGAGAGAGTGCAGTTGCACATCGCCACAACATGCTTCACCCCAAGGTACTCCGCGATGTCCTTCTCAAGCGCGGCCTGGAATGGACCGCGCGTTACAATGTTGCTTTTCAGGATTCGCTCGATGTTCCCCATCAGCTTTGGGTCACAGACATCCCTGAAAGAGGGGTTCACTATCTGCACTTCGTTTTTGAAAATCCTTTCTCCGCCCAAAATAGCGGGCTTTTCAGCCATCACAGCTCACCTTCCTTTAATTCCTTTCTCACCTTTGCGGGGCAGCCGAAAGCAAGCGAATTCGCCGGAACATCATGGTTTACTAAAGAGCACGCGCCCACAAAAGCGTTCTCTCCGACTGTAACCCCAGGCATTATCACTGTGTTCGCGCCGATCTTGCAGCCATTTTCCAGAACAACCTTCCCGCGCTTGCCGTCGCTTGCGGAAAAAGAATAAATAAAGCAGCCTCCGCCGACAAGGACATTGTCGCCTATTTCAACTCCCTCGCGCGCGTCAATGAAAGTGAATGCGCCGATATCAGTGTTCTTTCCGAGCCGAAGCTTCTCCGGAAAATGCACAAGCCAGTTCCATTTGGTAAGCTTCCCGTGGATTATTTTCGGCATTTTCCATTCTTTCTTTTTTTCTGGCATATTTTGCCCCTAATAAAGTTCTAGGTGATCCGCGATTTCTTTCGCGGTCATTGTAAGGCCTTCTTTCACGGCAATCTTCGCCTTGAAGCCGAGCAGCTTCTCGGCTTTTGTTGTGTCAGCCTGCCTTCTTGTTACAAGCACTTCCCTTTCCCTGAAAATCGGGTTGACATCAACACCCATTGCCTCGATGAGAATGCCCGCAAGCTGCTTTATCGTCGTTGAAACCCCTGTGCCGACGTTGAACGCATCGTTGCAGTGCTCGCTTTTCATGGCAAGGATGTTCGCCCTAACAACGTCGCTAACGTGCGTGAAATCCATGCTCTGGTCGCCCTTGCCGTCAATGACAGGGGCCTCTTTGTTCAACAGCCTCTTTATGAAGTGCGTTATCACGGTGGTATAATAGCCGTGCTTTGCCTGCCGCGAACCGTAAACATTGAAATACCTGAGCGCATTGTAGCGCAATCCCTTGCTCGCGAGGAACTTGAGCAGCAGCTCCCCCATCAGCTTCGCGGCGCCATAGGGCTCCACCGTGTTTAGCTCGCTGTCCTCGCCCATCGGCAGTTTTTTTGGGTCGCCGTAAACAGAGGAAGAAGAAGAGTAAACCACTCTTTTCACGCCGTGCTCAAGCGCAGACCTGAAAACATTATAGCTGCCCTTTACATTAACATCAATGCACTCTTCGGGACTTGCCATGCTCTCAAAAATCTGTATGGCAGCCATATGGAAAACAAAATCTACTCCCTGCATCGCCCTGTCAACAGTGTCCCTGTACCTCACATCACCCTCGATGAACTCCACTTTCCCCTGGTCGATGAGATACTGTATGCTCTGCTTCCTCCCCTTCACAAGGCTGTCAAGGACCCTTACCTTAAAGCCGTCCGAAACAAGCGCCTCAACGAGGTGCGAGCCGATGAAGCCCGCGCCGCCGGTCACGAGCGCGATTTGTTCCTTGGATTTCACTCCAGCCAATGCGCGTCACCCGCCTCGTGGTATTCAACCTGCTTCTGGAAATGGAAGTCCTTCCATGCGCCCATGTTGTCCAAAATGAGCCTGCAGTTCTTAAGGCTTTTGAGTATCTTCCCCTCGTTAACATACCGGTACTGCATGTGCGAAGCGCAGATGAGAATTGTGTCGAATTCCTCAAGCCCCGCGGGAAAATTAAATGAATCAACGCCGAGCAGCTCCTTTAGTTCCTGCGCGGAATAATACGGGTCGTGCGCCTTTACCGAGATTTTTGCCTTTTTCAATTCCTTGACAATCTTTATCGCAGGGCTCAGCACATGCACCTTCAGGTCGCCGGTGTATGCAATCCCAAGCACCCCGACCTTTTTCGCGCCGCGCCTTTTGAGGCTTTCCACAACCCTGTCGGGCTGGGAAAAATCGGTTTCAAGCGAGGCCTGAAGCAAAGTCAATGCCTCCGGATGCTCCGCGCCCTCAAGCACGTACTGCGGCGCCAGCGGAATGCAATAGCCGCCGGTGCCAAAGCTCGGATGGTAGGTTCCGATGTTCCATTTTGTCCCGACAAGCTTGAGGATTGAGGTCATGTCCAGACCAGGATAAGCCGCGGTGAGCTGGTTCGCAAGCGTTATCTCAACCTGCCGATAGGCGTTCTCAATGCTCTTTACAATCGCGGCGTGCTTATGGTCCTTCGCCTTCACAACAGTATCGCAGATAATGCCAAGAACCTCAGCCATTAGTTCGGTTGTCGCGCAGTCTGTCCCGCCGACAACGCGCGGCAAGGTCTTGAGGCTCTTGTCGGGAGAAGTGAACCAGTCCCTGCGCGGCGCAACGCCAAGCAGGATATCCCTGCCGACCTTCAAGCCGTTCTTTTCAAAGGAAGGGATTATTATCCCGTCGACTGTTGTCGGCGTGAGAGTGCTTTCAATTATCACAAGGGGCGGCTGCGCTGCTTTCAATCCCTTGCAAGAAGAAAGCTTTTGGACAACGTCCTTTAGGATATCGTGGTATGGCTTCCCGTCCTTTTCCGTCGGGATTGTCACAAGGTGCACTGCAACGTCATCTGCAATCAGTTCCTTCCAGTCAATGGTTGCCTTCATCAGCCCCGCTTTCGCAAGCGGCTGGGTGTCAAAGCCAATCCAGAAATCAAGGTTCGCGATTGTCGCCTTCCCGTTGTTTACATCGTCAACCCTGTGCTTCTGCGTGTCAGTGCCAATGCAGCTGACGCCGGCTCTCGCGAAGTGCGCCATGCTGCTGAAACCAATGTAACCAAGGCCCCAAACCCCGACCCTCTTCTCGCCTTTCCTCAACTGCTCCTTCAAAGACATCCCCAAGCAGCCTCCAATATGCAACAAAATAAGCTTGTAAATAACCTGACTGCGCGCTTTTTTAAAAGCCTTTTGGTTCAATGGCTGGAAAAGGCAGGTTTTAATACCAGTTTGGGGCATTTTGGTAAATATGGGCAGAAAGCCAAAAGAAAGCGGTAAAATCGTGTTTTGCATTTGCCCCCACTGCGGCACAAAACGAAAAATGGTCTGCGGCAAGTTCAACATCCTCAAAAGGGGGTACGAAAGGAACGGACTTGCGCGCTTTTTATGCACACCCTGCGGCAACTGGTTTAACGAGAAAACAGGCAAGGCAATGCGCTGGTACAGCCGGTTTTAATACAGCGCAATCTTTTCCCAAGGCTTTTACGCGAAGCGTAAAAGGCTTATGCGCTGGTACAGCAGATTTTAATGATGTTAAAATCAGCTCAGTTTTTCAACCTGCATCATCAAATGCTCGGGATATGGCACTATTTCATCCTTTCCAATTGAGAACTCGTAGAAGATTTTTTCGCCTTCCTTCTTCACTTCCCTGAAGTTGCGCTTCTCGTACATGGGCTTCATGCGCCAGTTGTCGTTGTTCTGCGCGATATAACCCGCAACTTTTTGGAAGCCGTTTTCCTTCGCATAATTCAATATCGCTGTCAGCATTGCGCCGCCGATTCCCCTCCCAAGAGTCCTGCAGGAAACCGCGAGGTCGCGAATGAAAAGCCCTTTCTCCCTTGCTTTCCCTTTCGCCTCAAGCACGCATTCGGCAATTAGCCCGTACTCGCCGAAGCGGTCCCTCAGCTCAGAAACAATAATTGTTATTTTCCCTTTTTTGAATTCTTCCGCAATCTGCTCCAGCGCATACCTGTTTGCAGTGGCGTTCAATTCATTAGTCCTGTTAAGCAGCTGCACGACCCTGTCAAGGTCGCTCTCGCCGCAGTTCCTCACGCGCATTTTGATGTCGCAGCCTTTCAAAAAATTCTTGTAATTTCCGCCGAAGCACTTCTCGGCCTGCTCCCTATCCCTCTGCTGCTTCAGCAAAATGACGCGCTCCTTGTCGATGTTCGTGGCGTGCTCTGGAATAACGCCCTCGACATTCAGGACGTCAATCGGGTCCTTAAGGGAAAGCGTGTTTATTCCGGGCAGAAGGCTTTCCACTTCCGCCCGCTGGAACTGGTCATCGTCGATGAAAAGCGTTTCCTCAGGGGGAACATTAAGCTTCTCGATTATCTGCAGCACTGCCTCGCTCTTGAGGCCCCAGCCGATTTTGAACTCCTTGAAATATTTCTTGATGTCGAACTTGTCAAGCATTTCCTCTGCGTCCTTGTAATCGTTCTTGCTGCAGACAGCGCTTTTAATCCCGCGCTTGTCAAGCTCCTTCAGCGCGGCCTCGGTGCCCGGCTTTATTTCGATTGTTTCCTTGTCCTTGTAGTAAACAGTGCCGTCCCAGAGCGTGTTGTCAAGGTCCCAGATTACAAGCTTTATCTTCGGCATGCGCTGCCCTTCCAAATATTATGAATAGGCAATATAATTCTTTTAAACGGTTCTGGTGCGATGCTCGAAAAAGCCAGCGAAAAACCGGCCTGAATAATCTTTTAATTGTTCTCCAGCATTATTTGCGTTTGTTTACCATGCCAGAAAAAATGGTCAGCTTTGCGGCGCTAAAGGTAGGCGCAAGGGGCGAAATAAGCAAAAAAATAACCGCAACAGACATCGAAGAATTCGCCAAATTATCACTCGACACCAATCCAATCCACCTGAGCGAGGAATTCGCGTCAAAAACAATGTTCAAGGGAAGGATTGCGCACGGAATGCTAACGGCTTCCCTCATCAGCGCCGCTGTCGGAACAAAAATGCCGGGACCGGGCAGCGTCTGGATGGAACAATCCCTTCGCTTTGTGAAGCCAGTGAGGATTGGCGACACAATAACCGCTGTCGCGGAGATTGTTGAGAAAAAAGAAGAGAAGCGGCACGTGACAGTGAAAACAACCTGCTACAACCAGGACGGCGAAGTCGTGCTGGAAGGAATCGGGAAGCACAAGATATTTCAGCCTTGAGCCGCAAAGCTTTTTTTTCAGGTCACAAGCCCGCCATTTACCCCGAGAACCTGCCCCGTGATATAGCCGCTGTCGCCGCCCGCGAGAAAAAGCACTGCTTTTGCGATTTCCTCGGGCGTGCCGAGCCTGCGCAGCGGAATCATCTCAACGAATTTCTTCTTGTAATCGTCAGGAATCTTGTCGCTTATCTGGGTTCCGCCAACGACTCCGGGGCTGACCGCGTTTACCCTTATTCCCTTTGAGGCTACCTCTTTCGCGAGCGCCTTCGTGAAGCCGATTACGCCTGCTTTTGCGGCGCTGTAGGAAACCTGGCCAAAAAAGCCTGTTTCGCCGCTCGCGGAGGCAATGTTCACTATGCTGCCGCCGCCCTGCTCCAGCATTATTTTAAGCACCGGATGAACCGTATTGAACATGCAGCCCAAATCAACGGCCATGATATTGTCCCACTCTTCCTTTGTGCTGTTCTTGAAGGTTTTGTCAATCGTAATCGCGGCATTGTTGACCAGGATGTCAATCCTTCCGAATTTTTTCTTGACGGAATCAATCATTTCCGCGCACTGCCCCTGGTCCGCCACGTCAGCCCTTACCGAAAAGGCTTCGCCGCCGCTTTTCTTTATCTCATCGACAACGGCTTCCGCGCTCCCCTTGTTCGTGAAATAGTTAACCGCGACCCTCGCGCCTTCCAGGGCAAGCAGCAAAGCGATTGCCTTTCCGATGCCCCTGCTGGCCCCGGTGACAATAGCGACTTTTCCAGAAAGCTTCCTTTCCACAAAAAACACCTGCAAAAAATAATCCAGTAAAGTGTTTAAAAATTGCTTTTATCCGCCAGCCCGGGCAATTCATTTCTGTTCCGCGTAAATCGTTTTCCCTTCTTTCAATAATTCGCGCAGCGTATCCACAAGCCCCTTAATGGCGTAAACCCGGACTGTTGCCGCGCCGATTTGGGTTTTTTTAAGCCGCTTTTTTTCAACCATCAGTTTTTCAAGCCAATCCGCAATCTCCGGCCTGTTGTCGAAGCGCAGATGGTCGATGCTCTTGTCGTGGTATTTTTTGCGCACCGCATGCTTTTTTCCTTTTTCGTCAATGACAACGAACTCGCGCAAGCCATCCTCATAGACCTTTACCGGAAACTTGCCCCCCGCTTCGTCCTCGATAAGGTAATTGCAGGTAAGGCTGTGCGTGAAAGGGCTGCCAAGCGCGATTGCTTTGCCGCCCATTTCCATCATCTTGCGGTAGGGGGAATTTTTGCCGAAAGGCGTTTCATCCAGCAGATGCCCCCGCACAATGCAATCCGCGTCCCTGCCGATGCAGGCAACGCTGTGCGTAGGGCTCAGGCTGCGTTTTGCCCCAGGCATGCGCCTGAATGTTTCCGGAATTTTCCCCATCGCACAGGGCGTGTTATGCGCATCGAATGTTTTTCCGTCGGGCAGCGGCCCAAAAGAAGGCATGCAGACATTTCCCCGCGGCCCGACTGCCTCAAGCAGCGCCTCAATAACTTCCTGCGGGCCTCGCTTCACAAAGCCAAAGGAGCTGAAGCTGCTGTGGACAAAAATCGTGTCGCCCTTTTTTATGCCGAGAGAGCGCAGGCCCCCCACAATGTCCTCTTTTGACACGACAACGCCCTCCAGCTTTTTCTTGTATGTCCACAAGCGCAGCGGCAGCCGCAGCACGCGCTTAATCGCGCCTTTTACCGGGGCTGGAAGGATTTTTGCGAGAATTTTTTTGGCGGAAGACAAGAGAATTACCCGTTTATTTTTTTTCTGACCTTTCTCACGAGGTTAAGCCCGTGCCCAGCGGCTTTTTTCAGGAGGTATTTCTTCCCGAATCCGCTCGGCTTTTGCACTGTGTCCCTGATGATGTGCCTGAACAGCTGCTCGCCGCCCACCAGCGCGTGCGGCTTTACGCTCTGGTTTTTCGCGCGCACCAAATAGCGCTTGCTGCCCATTGTGATTGCGAGCGAGGCGCCCGGCGCGTTTTTGCATCTTATCATGATTGCCCTGCCGTCGAATGCGGCGCTGAAGGAAATTTTGCCGCGCTTTTTCCACCATCCGGCAAAGCTCGCGTGGTCTGTCAACCAGATATCGTGCCTCGCCCTGATGTCCGAGGCGATTTCCTCGACAACACGATGGAAGCGCGCCATCTCCTTGAACGGGTGGCTGTAGAGGAAAATCGGCAGGTTCAGCGCGCTGTTCCTTTCAATCACCATCCTGAAGTAGTGAACCATGTCTTTTTCGGAAAAATCGTAGGACTTGAGCATTCCGATGCAGACCGGGTGTGTCGGCAGGAAAAGGAATTTCGCCTGCTCGCATGCGGACAGCATCGGATAGAACGGCAGGTTGTCGCCGTCAAGCGCGAAGCCCATTGCGAAAGGATAGCCCGTTTTTTCGACGGCAAGCGCGATTCCGGGGCCCCAGACGCCGTTCGGCGCGCTGAAGCTTTGCGGCGCAAGGCCGGCTTTTTTTGCCTCCCTGTCTCCCTTCAGGGCGTTTTTGTAAGCTGAAAGGGAATCTGAAAAATAGTTGTGCTCGAAGGCATGCTGGCCCATGTGCGGCTGTTTTTTGAGCTCGCGCATTATTGCCGGGTCAGGCGATTTGCATGCCGCTTCCATGTTGGGGAACCAGAGCGCGGGAATGCCAAGCCGGTTCATGAGCGCTATCGTTGTGAGAGTGTCGTTGTCGAAGCAGTCAACGTCGATGTGGAAGGAGAAAACGCTTTTGTACGAGTGCGGGTAGTACCATTTCTGCACCAGGGGCAGGTCCCTTGCGTCGAAAAGCGCCCTTATGCAGTTCATCGCTATCGTGCGGACGTTGCGCTTGCTCGCCATGGGCGCGAATTCCGCGGGAAAGGCTTTTTTTGCGAAAAAGCCCCTTCTCTCATAGCGCCCGTCGAGTGTCGCCTCGTTTGGGTCGAAAGGAAGGACAAGGATTCTGCCCTTGCCAACGCGCTTTTCCGTTGGCACCGGAGCTTTATGCCCTTCGAAGACAGCTGCCTTTCCGTGCAGCCATGTTAATCCGGTTCCGTGGAAGAAAACACCGTGGGGGCGTTGAATGAATTTGACAAAATGCTCCTTAAAATCCAAATCCGGCAGAAGATGCTTTGCGAATCCGTACGGAACAAGAAGCGCTCCGCCTGAGCCAGCGAATTCAAGCGCGTTTTGCGCCTGCTTTTTGCCAAGCCTTCCGCTTATGATTATCAAGGCGAATTCAGCCGGCTTAACCGGCTTGCCGAGGCTGCACTCGCGCCAAGGCAGGCCTTCCTGCTCGAGGATTCTTTTCCATCCCGGCTGCAAATCAGTTATTCCGATTGAAAGCGACTGGCGCATAATTACCACTACAGCGTTTTCTTTAATTAATTTACCCGCTGAACCTTTTAATGAAATTCCTGGCGAAATTTGCCTTAAAGCCGAGCCTTTTCTCAACCGCGCTGAGCACAGCGAGGTCTTCGGGCTGCAGGCCCCTGAACACAATGAAAAGAAGCGCATAGAATCCCACAAAAGCGGCTCCCAAAATGATTAGCGCCGCCATGTCGAGCGGGAAGCGGAGCGATTGCAGCGGCGGCAGAAATTGCTTTATCACAAAGAAAACGGCTATCGCGGCGCAGGAAGCAATCGTGGGGTTAAGGTATGCCTTTGAGTAGGGGTGAACGCGCAGATAGTAGTAAACCTCTATCCACGCAAGCACGTTCCAAATGAACAGGCTGATTGTTGTCGCAAGCGCCGCGCCGTTCATGCCCATGATGGGAATCATTATCGCGTTCAGCGCTATGTTGATGAACGCAGCGGCAAGCGTGTTGTACAAAATCAGCCGTGTTTTTGAGATGCTTTCCATCATGTTCCTCACTGGTCCGCAGAAGGAAACAAGGAAATACCCGATTGAAAGAATCGCGAGCGCGCCCGCTCCCTCGGTGTAAACTTCGCCGAACATTATTCCGAGTATTTCCCCTGAGAAAAGAACCGTAAAAAGAGTTGCCGGGAATATTGCCGCGAAAATCCAGCGCGTCACGGTTTTGTACGTGCGCTTGAGCTCGTGCATGTTCTTTACGGCGTAAAGCCCAGTTACCACCGGCAGGAACAGCGTTCCGAAAGCGTTCTCGGCTATTGTCAGCATGTTCGCCGTCGGGGCAGCCACGTTATAGATTCCGGTGTTATAGGTTGTGCTCATATAGCCAAGCATGAGCGTGTCTATTACTCTCATGAGAACGCCGAAAAAGCCGATTGCAAACAACGGCCAGCTGTAAGAGAACAATTCGCGCATGTTGTATGCCGCAATGGCTTCCTTTCCGCCCGCAAAAAGCTTGTACACTTTTTTCTGCACGATGTATAATCCGGCCAAAAACGCTATCAAGCACGATAATACCAGGGCAATCGAAGCCCCAAACAGCCCGAATCCTAAAAGCAGCAGGCTGCCGGTTAGGGCTATCTTCACTATGTTTTCCACGATGCTTCTAAGCAGCACCCGGTATTCGACCTTCCTGAACGACTGCGTTATTATCATGAGGTTTGAGGTAAGCACTTCAAGCGGAATGGAAAAGGCAAGAATTTTCAGGATAATGCCGAGCTGCGGAATCTTGTATCCGACAAAAATCCCCAGAAACGGTACTGTAAATCCGTTCGCGATATGGTCTGAAGCCAGGAAAAGCGCAGCCGCAAACGGCAGGCTGACGATTGCCTGCAATCTCAGGCTGCCCAGAATTGTTCCGCGTATTTTTTTTGTACCGCCATCGCCCGTGCTTTCATAAACCGCAATGAAATGCAGTACTCCTTGGTACAGCCCCAATGCGGCTAAAACAATTATTATGCCCTGGACCGCAAGCCCGATGCTCAGGATTCCGAAATCGCTCGGCCCCAGGTATCTCGCGATTATAACCCTGTAGACATACGCAAGCAGCTTGCTTATGACATAGCCGGCCAGCATGAAGGTGGCGCCCTTGGCGATTATGTTCAGGTTTTTTTGCAATGCAATGGCACCTCATTTTATTTCGTATAGCGTGCTGCACGCGTCGCTGTAAACAGCAGCCAGCCTGTTGTTTGCAACCAGTTCCGCAACCGCCTGCTTCCCCCAGGGGTTCTTGTGGTAGCAGGTGTCGGCGATGTGCGTTGCGCCCAGCGCCTTCAGCTTTTCGTACAATTCGGCCGAATCGTTTGTGTTGACCGGCTTTTTTTCGCCTTGCTCGTTGCCGCACAGCAGCGCTTTATCCTGCCAGTCAGCCCTGTTCTCGCTGCAGGCAATTGCCTGAACCTGCGGCGCAAGGAAGCCGAGCTGGCGCGCCTTGTTGCTGTGGATTGCGACCGCGCTCGCCGGAGGCAGTTTCTCGATTTCCGCGAACAGCGGCAGGTGCCCTGCGTAATCACTATGGTAGTAATAAACATAGGCGGCACTGTAAGCAAGCGAGAATGCGGCGAAAAGGCAGAAAAGGGGAAGCATCGCTTTTTTCAGCAGGGGGAGCATGAAGGCCAGGCGGTTGGGCTGCCTTTTGCCCTTTTTTCCGCTCTCTCCTTTTGGGCGCATGCCGAAAGCGGCGCTGAAAGCGATTGCGAAAAGAGGCATTGCCGGCAGCAGCATCCGGGGGTAGAATAATACCCTTGGCCTCGTGAAAAGAGGCACGAGCGCAAGCACGAAGCACGCAAGCAGCAGGATGCCGCCAGCCTTTTCCTTCCTTTTGATTCCGGCAGCGAAGCTGAAGCAAAGGATAAACGCCAGCAACGGCAGCGTTATTGCGGTTAAAGCGGCCCTTACAAGCAGATTGGCGGGGCCGAAGGGCAGGCTTTCAAGAACAGCCGGCTGGATTGACCAGAACGCCTCGTTGAAGCCGATCGGGGCCAGCAGCAGGAATTCCAAAGAAACATTCGCCCTTCCTGGCGCTGCCGCCAGATTGGCAAGGTCGCCGCTGTTTGCCCCAAACAGCACGCCTGTCCTCAAAAAGTCAATTGCAAACCAGGCCGAACACAACAACAAAGAGGCTGCAACGAAAAAAATTATTTTTTGGCTCCTGCCTGCAACGCCCTTCTTTTTTGACAGCTCCCAGAGGAACATTATGAAAAAAGCCGGAACCATCACTGTTGCGCTGAGTTTTGACATGGCGGTTGCCCCCAGCACGAAAGGCATTGCCAGGGCAAAGGCTGTTTTTCCCGTTTCAACGAAGCGCCAGTAAACGAAAAAGCATAGCAGCACGAGCACGGAGGCGAGTGTTTCAACGTAGTTTACGCTTCCGTACAATATCAGCATGGGGTGCACTGCAACAAACGCAAGCCCGGGCAGGTAGCTGTTGGGGAACAGCCTGCGCAGCAGCAGGAACGCCAGCAGCAATTGCAGCGCCGAGAAAAGCAAAGGAAAAATTTTCACTGTTTCAAGCGTGAAAGGGATAGGCAGCAGTGCGAAGGGCAGGGCGGTCACGAAATAGTAAAGCGGCACAGGCAGGGCGCTAATGCCCGGCAGTTCCCCCGGCAAAGGCAGCCTGTGCTCTGCTGCAACGAATCTTGTAATCCCAAGGTGGTAGGCAGTGTCCGTAAGCTGCAGGTCCGGCATTGCGGCTATTGCAAAAAGCCTTGCGGCCATGGCGGCAATTATTATGAGGATGAATACTTTTTCCGCAAACTGCTTTTTTCCAAACCAGGCCTGAATTTGGGGCATTTATTATTGTAAAACTGAAAAGTTATTTAAACAAAGAGCGCCTTTTAGTGGTACGGTAATCGAAAAATAAGCATTTAAAGCAATTAAACAGCAGAATTTCTTGAGCGTTCCGAAAATGAAACCAGCTGATTTGGTCGTGCTAATCCCGGCGTTCAACGAGGAAAGGACAGTTGGCGCTGTCGTCAGGGCGGTGCCGCGGAAAATGCACGGCGTGGGCAGCGTCAGGGTCATTGTTGTCGACGACGGCAGCACTGACAGGACAGCGGAGAAGGCAGGGAAGGGTGGCGCAGACGCTGTTGTTTCGCATGGGGCAAACAGGGGCCTCGGAAGGGCTTTCAAGACAGGCATTGAGGCAGCGCTTAGCATGGGCGCGGATTTGATTGTAAACATGGATGCGGATGGGCAGTTCAACCCCGGCGACATCCCGAAAATCATCCAGCCGATTCTTGACGGCAAGGCGGATGTTGTAACGTGCAGCAGGTTCAAGGACAAGTCGCTCGAGCCGAAAATGCCCTGGGTGAAAAAATTCGGGAACCGGTTTTTCACCTCAACAATAAATTTTTTCACGAAAAGCAATTTCACCGACACGCAGTGCGGCTTCAGGGCCTACACCCGGGAGGCAGCGCTGCGGCTGAACCTTTTCGCGAGGTTCACCTACACGCAGGAGGCGCTGATTGACCTGGTGCACAAGGGGATGCGCATAGAGGAGGTGGCGTGCAGGGTCGCGGGGCAGAGGAAGGGAAAGAGCAAGGTTGTGGCGCACTGGTACACCTACGGCGCAAAGGCGATGGTGATTGTCATAAGGGCGCTCAGGGATTATAAGCCGCTGCAGTTCTTCGGCACAATCGGCCTGCTGCTTTTCCTCGCGGGAGGGCTGAGCGCGCTTTTCCTCTGGGTTAGGCTTCTGTTGCAGCACAGGATAGACCCTTTCATGTGGGTTGTCTACGCGGACGCCGTGCTGATAGTGCTCGGCTTCCTGCTCATGGTTCTCGCGCTGCTCGCCGACATGCTTGACAGGCAGAGGAAGCTGCAGGAAGAAATCCTTTACAGGATGAAGAAAAGTGAATTCGGGAAATGACGCCGCAGGCGCCGCTTTTGCACCAATATGTTAATAAACAATTTAAAGGAAAAGTTATCTGAAAAAGGAAATTTTTGCGATTCCAAAATTCGGGAATTCTTATCGGGGTGTTTTTCGCTTGAATATCGCATTCCTAAATCCGCCCTTCAGGGGCACGTACAACAGGGAGGTGCGCTTCCAGGCTGTCAGCCCGCAGAAGGCGCTTCACCCGCCCATAATGCTCGCGTACGCCACGGCGGTCTGCAGGGACGCGGGGCACAAGGTAGATTTGATTGACGCGCCGGCGCTCGGGACAAGCGAAACGCAGACAATTGAAAGGCTGATGGCATTCTCGCCGGATTACATTGTGATGCTTACTTCAACGGCTTCCGTGGAGAGCGACGTGGGGCTCGCGAAAAAGCTGATGGCGAGGACCGGCGCGAAGACAGTCGCGGTGGGAGTGCACGCGACAGCGGTTCCGGACGACACGCTTGACAGGGGCTTTGACATTGTCGCGAGGGGCGAATACGATTACACTATCCGCGACCTTGCGGCGGGAAAAAAACTTGGGGAAATTGACGGCATAAGCTTCAAAAAAGCGCGGAAGATTATACATAACAAAAACCGGGGACTCATAAAAAACCTTGACGAGCTCCCGTTCCCCGCGCGCGAATTCCTGCCAAATGAGAAATACTACAGCGCCTTGTACAAGAACCCTTTCACTTTTATCCTTGCGGGAAGGGGCTGCCCGCACCAGTGCATTTACTGCGCAGGCCCGCAGCTCATGTCGGGAAGGGCTTACAGGTTCAGGTCTCCCGCGAATGTTGTCGCCGAACTGAAGCATATAAAGGAAAATTTCAAATTGAAGAGCGTTCTTTTCAATGACGACACCTTGAATGTGAACAAAAAGCACCTGCTCGAATTGTGCGACCTTATCGTGAAGGAAAAGGCCGGCATGCCCTGGGCGGCGTACAGCAGGGTTGACAGCGTTGACCCCGAGATTGCAGCGGCGATGCGCAAGGCGGGATGTTTCCTCGTGAAGATCGGCTTTGAGAGCGGCTGCGATGAGCTTCTTCTCTCGATGAAAAAGGGCGCACGGGCAACAACCGAGCAGGCAATGAAGGCCGCGAAGTGCTTCAAGGACGCGGGCATACAGGTGCACGGCACTTTTGTCTTCGGGATGCCTGGCGAGACAATCGAAACAATAAAGCGCACGGTTGAATTCGCGAAGAAGCTTGACATTGATTTCGTGCAGTTCAGCGTAGCGCAGCCCTACCCCGGCACGGAGTTCTACGATTACCTGAAGAAGAACGGTTTCCTGCGCTTCAGGGAGTGGAGCGACTACCTTGACAAGAAAGGGCGCATAACGCCGATCTTTGAGTACCCGAACCTGAGCAGGGAAGACATGCAGCACTGGCTCAAGGAAGCGTACAAGGAATACTACATCAGGCCGTCCTACATGCTGAAGGCGCTCAGGCAGAGGCTCACGAACTGGAATCTTTTCAAAACAAGCCTTAGGAGCGGCTGGAGCCTCCTGCAGTACCTGAGGTGAACTTGGATTGGTGGAAAAAATGAAAAGCCCGAGGGTGGATTATTTCAAAAAAAATTTTGCGGGAAACGTGCTGGACCTGGGCTGCAATTACGGCTTATTGCACGGGCTGCTTGACGACGGCGAAATAATAGGGCTTGACATCGAGAACACTAATTACAAGGAGCGCGTAATACGCGGAAACGTCCTTGACATGCCGGTAAAAAGCGCGAGCTTCGGCACTGTTATCGCGGGAGAGCTTTTCGAGCATATGCCGGACCCTGAAAAATTCCTTGGGGAATGTGCCCGGGTACTGAAGAATGGCGGGGTGCTGCTTCTTTCAACGCCGAACAGGGGCGCGTGGAGCAACAGGCTTTCACACAGATTTGACAACGCCTCCGCGGGAAGCGAGTACCCGCACCAGAGCGTTGTGGACGAGGCGCAGCTCCGCGCGCTGTGCGGAAAATTCTTCAAGATAAGGGAATTCATTTACATGCCGTATGACAAAGTCAGCAGCCCGAACAGGTACACGCAGAGGGGCCTGAAAATCGCGAACGCGTACTACTGGCTCAGGAAAGCAGTGCACTTCGTTGTACCGGAAAAAATGAGGGAGCAAATGATAGTAAAATGCGAGAAAGCATAGGAAGGGGTTTTGCTTGCGAGTGCAGCTGATTTACCCGCCGTTTGAGATATATTTCACGCACGAGGGGCCAATCGGCCTGGCTTATTTGAAGACGATAGCCCTGCGGCTCGGGCATGAGGTCAGCGTTCTAGACAACAACGTGCTCAATCTGCCGCTTGGGGAAGTAATTGAAAGGGCTAGGGGCGCAGACATCGTTGGAATCTCGATGACAACCCCGACTTATAATACCGTGAAAAAACTTTGCGGTGCGCTCCGGGAAAAACTGAAAGTTCCGATTGTGCTCGGAGGGCCGCATCCGACAATCGACCCCGAGGGCTGCCTTGATTTCGCTGATTTTGTGGCAATAGGCGAAGGGGAGCAGGCTTTCGCGGAACTGCTCGCTTGCCTGGAGAAAGACGGTGGACGCGATGATTTCGCGAAAATAAAAGGGCTCGGCTTCAATTCAGGCGGAAAAAAAATTATCAATGAAAAAAGGGAATTGAACCGGGATTTGGACGCGATTCCTTTTCCAGACTGGAGCGGCTTTCCCGTCGAGAAATACGGCAGCGCAATCAGGACAAGCGGGCGCTCCCTTCCCATTGTAACAAGCAGGGGCTGCCCGTTCAACTGCTGCTACTGCTTTAAGGGATTGTTCGGAAGGAGTTTCAGGGCGAGAAGCCCGAAAAATGTCGCGGACGAGCTGGAGTATTTGAAGAAAGAGTTCGGGATAAAGGAGTTCCAGATTGCGGACGACGCCTTTGCCGCGGACAAGGAAAGGGCAATCGCAATCTGCAAGGAAATCGTGAAAAGAAAGATTGACCTTCCCTGGAGCCTGCCAAACGGCATCCGGTCCAACAGCCTGAACGAGGAGGTCGTTTACTGGATGAAAAAATCCGGGCTCAAGTACGCGGGGCTCGGGATTGAGAGCGGGAACCAGGGAATACTTGACGGCATAGGAAAGCAGCAGTCGCTCGGAGAGGCCAGGGAAGCCGCGAGGCTGCTCAAGAAAAATAAAATCACCACAGTCGGGTTTTTCATGTTCGGATTGCCGCACGACACGCTCGGGACAATGAAGGATACAGTCAATTTCGCGAAAAGCCTTGACCTTGATTACTGCAGCATCTCAATGACAACGCCCTATCCGGGCACGCGGCTTTATGACGAGATAAAAAAGGGCGGCGGCGAGTTCCTCACAAAAAGCCCGGAAGAATTGTTCAGCTTGGGCAGCAAGTGCAAGTTCATAATGCCTGGAATGGCATCCCCAAAGGAGATAGAGGAAACCTACAAGAAGGCGCGAATCGCGCTGCTGCTGAGGCCAAAGACAATACTGCGCAACCTCAAGAGCCCGAAAAAACTGGTTGCGGGCGCAAAGGTCGCGTACAAATGGATCCTAAAAACGTGAGCTTCTGCAAAAATCGCGAAGAAAATAATTTTCATTCGCCCAGAATTTTCTCGTAGACGCGCATTGTTTTCTCCACTGCCTGCCGCTCGGAAAAATTCTCCTCGGCGTAAGCGCGCGCGTTTTTGCCGAGCTTTTCAATCAAGCCCTTTTTTCCGAACAGCAGGTCTATTTTTCCCGCAATCTGCTCCGCGGATTTTTGCTTCACAAGGAAACCGTTGAAGCCGTCCTTCACGACATCAACAAGGCCGCCGACAGCAGAAGCAATCACGGGCCTGCCGCAGGCGATTCCCTCGATTGCGACAATTCCAAGGGTTTCCGTCTCGCCGTTGCTGTCAACTATCGAAGGCACAACGAAAATGTCCGCGGCGTTTATCCAGAACGGGACATCCTCCTTGTTCGAAAGCTTTCCCGGGAAAATAACGCTGCCGGCCAGGCCCGCTTTTTCAGCGGCTTCTTTGAATTCCCCCTCAAGCGGCCCGAAGCCCCCGATTGCGCAGACGACTCCCTTTGTTTTCAGCAGCCGCATCGCCCCGATGAGATACTCAAAGCCTTTCTTTTCCACAAAGCGGCCGACGGCGAAAACAACCTTCGCGTTCTCGGGCAAGCCGAGCTTTTTCCTTATCTCCCCCTTATCCATAGGCCTGAAGCGCGCGAGGTCGACCCCCATGTGCAGGATGCTGAAGCTTTTTGGCTTGCATTCTTTCAGCGCCTCGCCCCTTGTGAAAGTTGAATTGAAAAAAACATGGTCGCAGTTTTTCAGAACCCAGATTTGCATCCACCTCGTGATTCCTTTTCCGAAAACCATCCTCTGCACCCAGATCACAAACGGCTTTCCGGCAAGTTTCTTCAGCACCACCGCGACGACCTCGGACGGCTGGAACATCGCGTGAACAATCCGGTGCTCCCTCACGTTCCACGCCGCCTTAAGGAAAAAGGAAAGCATGAAAAAAGGCAATTGCAGCCTTGCAGCCGGGCTTTTGGCGATGTTGTGCGCCATTCCGCCGTAGTACGCGATTCTCTGGGCGCCCCTAGGGAAGAAATACTGGAACCTGTGGATTCTCACGCTTTCAATCTCTTCGAATCCCTTGCTTTTCTCCCTGTCGTGCGGCGCGACAACATCGTACTGCACGCCTTCCTTGGCGCACAGCCGCAAATAATCGAACCACGCGCTGTCGTCCTCCTTAAAGCGGATGAAAGATGTCACAAGAAAAAGGACTTTTGGATTGCGTTTGCCATTGTTTTTTTGCGCCTGCATGCAAAGCACCGGCTGTTTTTTGATTTGCCTTTATTAATGCCGTCCGCTACAATTTAAACATTTAATGCCCCAAATATGGTTGGTGGTTCTATACCAGGCAAAGCGATGAAACAACGGAAAACAGTGCTGTTGGTGCAGCCCGCGGCGCAGAAAATGATAAAGCCGCGCATACCGATAAACCTGCTGCCGCTCGCTTACACGCTTAGGGAAGCCGGCTTCAAGCCGGAAATAATAGACGTGCGACTAAAGGGCTTTGACGAGTTCGAAATCGACTGGAGCGACGTGCTCATCGTCGGCATAAGCACCTACACAGGCCAGATGATTTCAAGCGGCCTCGAAATCGCAAAAAAAACAAGGGAGAAAGACAGTGGAATAGCCATTGTCTGGGGAGGCATACACCCGACGCTTGACCCCGAGAACACCGCAAGGCACCCGCTTGTGGATTTTGTGGTAAGGAGGGACGGCGAGGAAACAATTGTGGTGCTTGCCAAGGCATTGCAGCATGGCAAGCCTGTGGGCAAAATCAGCGGCATTACCTTCAAAAAGGGCGGCAGGGTTGTTTCTGCGCCCGACAGCAGGCGCTTCGACATGAACAAGCTCGGCATACTGCCGTACGACCTGCTTGAAATGGGCAGGTACAACCTTGCCGAGTTCCCGCTGAACACTAGCAGGGGCTGCCCCTTCAACTGCATCTTCTGCTACAACCAGACATTCAACAAGTGGACCTACAGCATGAAGGACGCCGAGGCGGTTGTTGACGAAATGGAATACGTAGCCAAAAACTTCCCCGGCGTTGAAACAATCGCTTTCAGCGACGACAATTTTTTCCTTGACAAGGCGAGGGTTGAAAAAATATGCGGGGAGATAATGCGGCGGAAGCTCAAAATAAAATGGATGTCGACGATTAGGGCAGATTACCTTGTTAACTACAGTGTAGATTTTTTGCGGCTGATGCGTGAAAGCGGCTGCTGCACGCTGACCTTCGGCGCCGAATCCGGAAACAACAGGATGCTCAAAGCAATCGGCAAAGGCACTACAGCCGAAATGAACCTCGAAGCCGTCAGGAAGCTTAAGCAGGCGGGCATCGTCGGCAGGATAAGCTTTGTATGGGGCATTCCAACGGAAACCTACAGCGAGAGCATAGACTCGCTGAACATGATAAAGGAATTCGAGAGGATAAACCCGGATTCGATTGTGAACGGCTTTTTCATCGCGACTGTTTATCCAAACACGCGGCTATTCGACAAGGTGATTGAGATTGTGCCGGACTTCAAGATGCCGAAAAGCCTTGAAGAATGGGCGCGGTGGGAACTGTACATCGACGGCTTCCAGCCGTGGCTTGACAGGGGGTATGTGGACAGAATGATGACCGCGTCCGAAATAGTCAGGTTCAGGTTCTTCAAGAGAATGAACCCCGCAAACTATTTCAAGAATCCCATTGCGGTGCTCGGCGTCAGAATTGCCGAGGCAATTATGAATGTCTCTGCAACAATAAGGTGGAAGTACCATTTTTACAGCTTCGGGTACGAATGGAAACTCTTCAATAAAATGCGTTTCAGGGTATTCGGGCTCACATAGCAGCGGCAAAAAAAACAGCCTTCAGCGCAAGCTTTGCGCCAATCCGCCAAGCAGGCTCAGAGGAACGCCCTCCTCAAAAAAACTATATCCCCCTTCTTCAATTCCCCGGTCAAGAACAAAATCCCGGCATAAACCAGAATTGCCGCCAGATAGGTTACCGCAAGCAGCAGCCCTGAAAAAGGCATTGCAGCAGAGAAAAAGAAAACCGCCCCGGAAGCAAAGACAACCCTCACAACTGATTTTGGGCTGCAGAAAACCCCGAAACGCGAAACCAGGTAAACCGAAACACAAATGAAAGCGAAAAACATTGCGGCTGTAGAAGCCCATGCCGCGCCCGACAGCCCGAAAACCGGGATGAACAGCGCGTTCAGCACGAAATCAATCGCAAGCGCTGCAGCCGCGGCCCCAAGCGCAATATTCGGCTTTCCGTGGCCGGTTATGATGGATGCGATTACAGTGAAAAATGAAAAAAACCCGAGCCCGAACGAAAGAACCCGCAACGGCTCCGCAGCGGGGAGGAATTTTGCGCCGAAAAGCAGCGCAACAAGCGGCGCGGCAGTCGCGGAAACAAGCGCCACCGCGAAGCCGAGGAACAAAAGCGTGTACCTGTTGACCTTGAGTATGTGTGCCTTTATCTCTTCGGATTTTTTCCTGAAGCTCAGGCTCGAAACAACGGGCAGCACGACCGCCGTGAGGGCAAAAACAGCGTAGTAAGTTACTCTCGAAACTGTTGAAGCAGCGGCATAATAGCCCGACAGCGCGTTCGCTTCCCCCGGCGGAGAAACGGATTTTACCATGAAAAGGTCGAGGTTTGCGAGAAAGGTTGTGAAAAGCGCGAAAGCCATTACCGAAGCCGCGAACCGCAGGAATTTCTTATGGCTGTATTTTGCGGCGGAAACCCTTACTGCAGGCCCTGCGTTCACCCGCGAGTACAGGACAGTGCCGCATAGCACCACGGCAACAGACGCAGCCACAAGCCCGCTGAAGGCGTATAGCACGTTCAGCGTCAGCGCCGCAAGCCCGACAATCAGGGCAAGCTTCAGCACGGCGTAGACAATCCTGAGCAGCGCTTCAAACCCGAAAAGCCTCAGGCCGTTGAAATAGCCCATGAAAAAAGAATGCAGGGCATAGGTGAGCATCAGCAGCGAAACAATCTGCAGGAAAACTGTGAGGGATGGGTCGTTAAGCAGCATTGCAAAGAATCCTGCTCCCGCAAAAAAAACCACAAACAGCAGGACACCGATTGCCAGGACCGCTTTCAGCATCTGCCTGCGCTCTTCCGGCAGAATGCCGTGCTCTTCCGCAACGAATTTTGAAACAGCCTGCTTGAAGCCGTTGACGAAAACAATGTCCACAGTGGAAACAAGCGAGACCACTATTCCGTAAACCCCGAATTCCTCCAGCCCCAGCAGCCTTGCAAGCGCCAGCAGGACAAGCGACCCCGATGCAATGAAGAGGATGTTTGAAACAGTAAGGTAAAGCAATCCCCTTCCGGCTTTTTCGGCCATAATAAAGCTACCTGCCGACACCTTTGTAGGCGACGCCCGCGCTAAGCATTGCTTCCTTGTCAAGGGCGTTTCTCGCGTCGACAACGGCCTTTGCCGCGCTCCGCCTTATGAAAGCCGGCGAGAGCCTTTTGGCGAAAAAGCTGTGGTGAGTCGCGAGCAAAATGCAGTCGCTTCCTTTCACGGCTTTCTCAAGGGAAGCGACGTTAGAGTACTTCGGCAGGAACGGGTCGAAAACCCTGAGCAACGCTTTCTTGCGCCGCAGCAGCTCGATTATTTTCAGCGCAGGGCTGTTCCTCACATCGTCGACATCGGCTTTGTACGCCACGCCGAGCACGGCTATTTTCGCGCCCTTCAATTTCACCCCTTTTTTCCCCAGCTCCCGCGCCACAATCCCGACCACAAAATTCGGCATGCTGTTGTTTATTTCCCTTGCAAGCCGCATGAAACGCATATTCACGCCCGCGCTTGAAGCCTTCGCTATCAGGTAATACGGGTCTTCGGCAATGCAGTGCCCGCCGACTCCCGGCCCCGGGTAGAACGGCATGAAGCCGAAGGGCTTTGTGCCCGCACCCCTTATCACCTCACTCATGTCAATGCCAAGCCTGTCAAAGCATCTCGCGACCTCGTTGACAAAGGCGATGTTTATGTCCCTGAAGGAATTTTCGAAAACCTTCACTGCCTCTGCAGCCTCGACGCTGCTAAGCCCGGCAACGCCGCCGAGAACAATGCTGTTGTAAAAACGCAGCCCCTTTTGCAGCCCCTCTTTGCCCATCGCCCCGAAAACCCGCGGTATTTTCCCGATGTCCCATTTGCTGTTGCCGGGGTCAATGCGCTCCGGGCAGTAAGCAAGCAGGAAATCCTTTCCTTCGCGCAGCCCGCCTTTTTCAAGGATAGGCTGGACGACCTCCCTCACGGTGCCCGGGTAAACAGTTGATTCTATCACCACAAGCGGCTTTTTCTCGGCTGAAAAATTTTTTCCGACAGTTTTGCAGGCACCCTTAAGAGGCTTAAGGTCAGGCTTGTTCTTTATGGTCGGCGTTGGCACGCAGACAACAATAATGTCCGCACCGGAAATCGCCTCTTTCGGGCTGCCGCTGAAAAACATCCTGCCGTGCAGCCTCTTCACCTTGGATTCAAGCGCGCTGTCCTTTATTGGGGAAATTCCTTTGCTAAGAAGCCGAATCTTCCGCAAATCGCTGTCAAAGCCGTTTACATGATAGCCTTTTTCCGCGCACCTGCACGCGAGAGGCAGCCCGACATACCCCAAGCCAACAACGCAGACTGTTTCCCGTGCCATCAGTTCCACCGGACAAGAATCCCAAAAAAAACATTATCAATAGCAAGACAATTTATTGGAGAATATTATTCTTACCCGTAAACCGTTTAAAATCAATTACTGTTCGAGCATTGTACCCCGGCGGCAAGGCGCGGGAAGCGCCGCCTCAAATCCGCACTTTTTTCTGGCGCGCGGCAAGCAACCCGAAGAACGCGACCGCAAAATTCGTTGAAAGCAGGGCGACGCTGAAGGAAACCGCGTCCGCTGCCTGAACGCCCCCGAAGGAGAAAAGGAAAATGACGGCGGCGTCCCTTGTCCCTATTCCGGAAATGCTTATGGGCAACGCTTCGGCGAGGAGCACGACTGGCATCGCGATTATCAGGAAGGCCGGCGAGAGGGAAAGGCCAAGCGCAACCGCAAGCAGGTAATACTGGAATATGCTTACAGACCAGTTGATTGCCGTAAGAACTGAAGCGTACAGCAGCGCGCGCTTGTTCTTCCCGTATTCGCGCAGCCCCTCGTAAAAGCCGTGGAATCCCGCGCGCAGCTTTTTCCTCCAGCCCTCGGGCGCAAGCGCAAGCAGCGGCTTTGCGATGAAAGCCGCGGCTTTCTTGTTCGCAAGCAGCGGCATTCCCGCGCAGAAAGCCGCGAACAAAGCCGCGAGAGTAAGCAGGGCAGACTGCTGGATGCTGAACCGCGCCGAAAGAATCGCGAGCCCCGCTATTCCGAGCACGAAAAGGCAGCAAAGGTCAAGAATCCTCTCGGCGACAACAGCGGTAAGGCATTTTCCCGCCGGAACACCTGTCTGCTTTGAGAGGTAAACGCTCCGCAGGAAATCCCCGCTTCTGCCGGGAGTTATTATGCTCAGGAAGTACCCGATGAGCCAGATTTTCGCGCTTTCAAAAAGCGGCATTTTCGCGCCGAAGGCGCGCATGAGGATGTTCTGCTTGAGCGCCTTTAGCGCTATCAGCGGCGCGTTGAAAGCAAGCACAAGCAAAAAAAGCAGCGGGTTTAGCCTCGCGAGGCTGCCCAGGATTTTTTCGGGGCCGGTGCTGTAAACAATGTAAGCGAAAAGAATTATTCCAATGGCATATAGCAGTCTTGAAAGCCGCATTTCAGAAATAGTAAGCCGAAAGCGTATTTAAATTTGCTATTGCGCTTTCCCGAACCATCCAGCCGCGGTACACAGGGGGGGATTGGCAGCGCTATTTCTTGGCAGGCTGCCCCTGCACCTTGAACCATTCAATCGCACTGCGCATGCGATTTGCAGCGCTATTTCCTTGCAAGCGGTTCCTGCGCCTTGAACCATTCAATCGTGGCTTTCAGGCCTTCCTCAAGCCGGGTTTTCGGCTGCCATCCCAACTGCTTTTTTGCAACGGAAATGTCAGGCTTTCTCTTCGCAGGATCGTCCTTCGGCAGCGGCTTGAAGGAGATTTTGCTTTTGCTGCCGGTAAGCCTTATTACTTCCTCGGCGAGCTGGAGGACAGTGAACTCGTCAGGGTTCCCGATGTTCACAGGCAGCGGATAGGAAGAATCCATCAGCCTCACGATGCCGCCGACAAGGTCGCTTACATAGCAAAAGGAGCGGGTCTGTTGCCCCTTTCCGTAAACAGTGAGCGGCTTTCCCTGCAATGCCTGCATTATAAAGTTCGGCACAACCCTTCCGTCGTCAGGCCGCATTCTCGGGCCGAAAGTGTTGAAAATCCTGGCGATGCGGACCTCAACGCCCCGCGCCCGGCTGTACGCCATCGCGAGAGCCTCGCTGAAGCGCTTCCCTTCGTCATAGCAGCTGCGGGGCCCGTTCGGGTTGACATTTCCCCGGTATGTTTCCTTCTGCGGGTGTTCCAGCGGGTCGCCGTAAACCTCGCTAGTGCTCGCCTGAAGGAAACGCGCGTTTTTTTCCGCGGCAAGCTCAAGCATGTTTCCCGTGCCTGCGGAATTAGCCGCAAGAATCTCCAGGGGGATTTTTTCAAAATCAACGGGAGAAGCCGGCGAAGCCAAATTGAAAATCCGGTCAATCTTTTCCTTCACCTTCAGCGGCTGCGTGATATCGTGCTCCACAAGGGAAAAATTTTTGTCAGAGAAAAGATGATTCACATTTTCTTTCCTGCCGGTAACGAAATTGTCAACGCAGATAACCCTGCTGCCGCCCGAGAGAAGCCTTTCGCACAAATGCGAGCCGATGAAGCCCGCGCCGCCGGAAACAAGAACAGCCTTCATAAAAAACCCTGCCCCCCGCATTCCTTCCTGCAGACAAAAATAATGTGGCTGCCGAAACTTTTTAGAAATGTCCCGCTTACTGCGCGTTCTATAATTGCAAGCCCCCTGTTTAACAGCGGAATGTCAAAAACCACACAGCTCGGGGCAACAGCCATGCAGCCGAGAACGCGCTGCACCGCAAGCGAGCCCGGCAGAAGCGCCCTGAAAGAGCCGCGCGAATAATATTTCGTAAATGTCCGCGTCGGAAACAGCGCTTTCAGCAGCCTTTTTGCGCTCCTGCTGTTGTAAAATTCAAGCACAACAAAGCCGTTCGGCCTGGCAACCCTTGCCATTTCGCGCAAGGCGGCGCCAAGTTCAGGGATGTGTGGGAGAACCTTAAAGGAGTAAACGACATTGAAGCGGTTGCTCTTGAACGGCAATCCCGCGGCATCGCCCATGCAGGCCTTAAGGCCTTTTTTGCGCGCAATCGCAAGCATCCCCGGAGACAGGTCAACTCCAACCGCGAGCCCGGCTTTTTTTGAAACCCGCCCAAGGATTATGCCGCTTCCGCAGCCGACCTCAAGCGCGCTGCCGTTTTTTTCGAGCAGCGGGCCGAGGGCGTCCAGCTCAAACCTGTTGATGAACTCAAAATAGCCCTTCGTGTGCGTGCGCTCGTAGGTCCTGCTGGTTTCGTTGTAGTAATGCTCCGCTTGTTTTCTTCCGGCCATCTAACCACTCTTGTTGCCCAGTATCTTTTTATAGAATTCCTCGTGCTTCCTGGCGCATTTTTCGATGCCAAAATTCTTTTCCGCAAACACCCTCGCAGAAGCGCCGACAGCCGCGGCCCTGCCGCAGTCGGAGAGCAGCGAAACAATCGCGGAGCAGAGCGCACTGCTGCTGCCCTTTTTTACTTTTACGCCGGCAGCCGGGCTGAAAATCTCGCCAAGGGGCGCGGTGTCGGAAACAACCACGGGCTTTGCGCATGCCATTGCCTCAAGCACAAACAGGGGGTAATCGAACTTGCTTGTTATTGCGGCGGGCGCGAAAACACAGACATCCGCCGCGGCATAAAGCAGCGGCATGTCATCCACGATTCCAAGGAAAACAAAATTCCCGCCGCCAAGGCGCCTTGATTCGGATTTGATCCTTTCCCTGATTTCCTTTTCTGCGGCCGTGCCGCTCATTTGCCTGCAGGCAAAAACAAAAAGCGTTCCCGGCAGTTCGGCAATGACTTTTTTTGCCGCAAGAAAAAGCTCTTCGGCGCCGCCGCCCGGCTGGAAAGTGCCCGCAAAAAGCACGACCTGCCTGCGGGCAAAGCCGAGCCGCCTTTTCGCCGGCGCGCTTTTCGCTGGCCTGAATTTGCGCAGGTCAATTCCCGGGGGGATCCTCGCAACGCTTTTAACGCCGGCGGCGAGCAGGCGCCTCTGCATAAAGCGCGACAGCACGATGCAGTGGTCGGCAAAGATATTTTTTTTAAGCGACTTTCCGCTCGCCAGCGTGAAGACCGCGGTCTGCACGGTCACCGGCTTTTTGGGCTTCAGCCGGAGCAGCAGCCTCATTGCGATTGCGTTCAGGGCGTTCGGCTTGAAGAAGAAATGGTAAACGTCGGCGCCGTCGTTTTTCAGCAGCCGTGCAAAAATCTTAATTTTTTGCATGAACGGGATTTCAAGCGTCGGCGGTTCCGCCCTGAAAATTTTTTCAACAACGATGTGCCCCGGGAGCTTTCCAAGGCCCCCGGCCGAAAGCAGGTGCACCTCATGCCCCCTGAGGTGATTTGCAAGCCCGAACGCAAGGTTTTTGCTGCCCTCGTTCCACGGCCTGCCAATCGGCCTTGTTACAAAAAGAATCCTCATTGCAGCCACCAAAACAATTCATTTGACCTTGGATAAAATAATGCCTTTAAAAGCCTACATCGGGGCGAATTCTTGCTCAGCCCTGTGCAGCGCCTCCGGCCAGCCGATGTCGAACCATTTCTCATGGTAAATGTAGCCGTAAACAGCGCTGTTCTTTATCAGCCAGATCATGAAATAGCCCATCTTGTCGGCGTTGTTGCCCTCCCCGATGAAGCGCTTCAGGAGCCTGACCTCGGAGGCCGGGAAAAAATAAATCCCGAGGGAAGTGAGCGTTGACTTTGGTTCCGGGCTCTTCTCCTGGAAGTCAACGAATTTTCCCGTTTCATCCACGACGCCTATTCCCTGCTGTTTCGCGACATCAAGGCTTTTGCTGTCCCAGAGCGCGTTCACGATTGTGTTCTTCTTCCTGAAAAAACGCGCGCACGGGACAAGGCTGAAGTTGAAAATATTGTCTCCCGCGACAACAAGCAAATCGCCCCTTATTTTTTCCTTTTCTATAACGAACTGTATGTCTCCGACCTGCCCTAGCCTGCTGCCGTTGTCCGTTGTGCCGTCGTCAAGGACCTTTATCGGAAGCCTTGATTTCGAGGCGAACCTCTTTAGCCAGCGCGAGAAATTGCTGTTGAAGCGCGCGTTGGTCACAATGAAAATCTCCTGCGCATCGGGAAGCTCGCAGATGCGCTGGATGATATGCTCGATAATGGGCCTTCCCTTGACCTTGAGCAATGCCTTGGGCTTGTTCTTCGTGAGCGGATACAGGCGCGTCGCATAGCCGGCGGCAGGAATTATTACTTTCATGTGCGTATCAACCAACCTTTATGAACCTTTTTTCAAGCTTTCGCAAAACCAGCGGCATTGTGGTGTACTCCAGTTCCGCCTCGCTGACCCTGTGCGGCTCGAATGGGCCGTGCATGCGCATGTAATCCGCGACCTGCAGGCATCTCTTCCGCGTGAGGTCAAAGCTGATGTCTGCGAACAAATCCCTGGGGCCGTGCAGTTTCCCGTTGCCAATCTGGAATCCAAGCCCGATCACGCGCGGGGGGCCGTCAAAGCGCGTCGGCGTCCCGTCGGCAATGCCCACAGGCATCAAAGGGCCTTTGTGCGAGCCCCGCATCCAGCCCGTTACAAGATGCCCGGTGCTGAATCCCTCGAGAATTTCGCCGACAGCAGGAAAACCGTTCTGCGCCCTCACAAGGCACACCGGGTCGTCCTTTCCCACATACTGCCCGGCGATTACATTAAGCTTTTCCGTGCAGACAGTCGCGGCAATCCTTTCCTCGCGCGGCGCATCGCCGTTGATGAAAATGTTCTTTACGGCATACCTGCTGGTCGTGCCCAAAAGCGCGAGAAGGGAATACAATTCCTCCGGGCATTTCATTGCGACCATCAAATGCTTGTAGACGTCAAGGACCTCGAAAGTGAATCCATCGCTTACCTTGGGGTCTATAACAAGCCCGGCGGTATTGAAAGGGTCCGCGAAAGCCTTGAACAAAGGCAAATTGAAGGCAGCGGGGTCTGTCTTGTCGCACGCGAAAACAAGCAAGGGATCGGACTTCCGCTCGACGAACTGCATTTCGGCAACGCCGGGGCCAAGGCCCTTGACGTTCCCGCTGAAGGCATCGGCCAAAAGGTCCTGGCCCGCGCCGTACAATTTGTGCTTCTTCGCGTATTCCGCCGCGAACATGAAGCTGTCCCACGCGAGCTCATGGACCACCTCGTCGTCAACGCCCCTGCCGTGCACCATCAGGATTTCGATGTCGTCGCCGCAGTTGAAAACAAAGGAATCTGACAAAATGCCTTTTTTGACGCCGTACTCGTGGACGTTTTTCCTGACGATTTCAACCATCTGCTCCGGCACAACAATATGCCCGGGGCAGCTTCCCACGTCCGCCTTGATTAAAGAAACCGTTGTAGTTTTCTCCAATTAACCATCTCCGAATCTTTTCCGGAAACTACAGCCAGCCTATAATATTGAATTTCCCCAAACAAAAAAAATAAATTGGATTCCCGCCCCGGCTAGAGCCTCCCCACGCTCACATAATTGAAGCCGAGGCTCCGCAGCTCCGCGGGATTGAACATGTTCCTGCCGTCGCAGATTACCTGCTGCCGCATAAGCTTCTTGACTTTCTCAAAATCAATCTTCCTGAACTCGTCCCATTCCGTGAGGAACAAAAGCGCGTCGGCATCCTTGGCGGCATCGTACATGCTGCTGCAGTACTCGACGCCATGCAAAATCGCTTTCGCCCTTTCCATCGCCTCGGGGTCATAAGCCTTTATTTTCGCGCCCTCACGCTGCAGCGCGTTGATGATGTCTATTGAAGGGGCGAGGCGCATGTCGTCGGTGTTCGGCTTGAAAGCCAGCCCGAGCACGCCGATTGTCTTGTCCTTCAGGACCCAGAGGATGTCCTCGACCTTTTTGGCGAAAAGCGCCCTCTGCAGCCTGTTTATCTTCTGGACTTCCTTCAGAAAGCCGAAATCATAGCCGTTCCTTTCCGCAATCCAGATGAAAGCGTCAACGTCCTTCGGGAAGCACGCGCCGCCGTAGCCCAGGCCGGCGTTCAGGAAAGACGCGCCGATCCTTTTGTCAAGGCCCATTCCGTAGGCGACATCCTGGATGTTCGCGCCGGTCTTCTCGCAGATGTTCGCGACGGCGTTGATGAAGCTGATTTTCGCCGCGAGAAAGGAGTTGCTCGCGTGCTTTATCAGCTCGGCGCTCTTTATGTCGGTGAAAACAATCTTCGCCTTGAGCGGAGCGTAAAGCTTTTCCATAACAGCACGCGCCTTCTCGCTGTTCGTGCCGATTACAATCCTGTCGGGCCCGAGGAAATCCCTGACCGCGCTTCCCTCCCTCAGGAATTCGGGATTGCTCACAACTATGTGCGATATGCACGCCTTGCCGGGATGCCCGTTGCCGCATTTAAGCACCTGCTCGACCCTCTCGCCGGTAAGCACAGGCACAGTGCTTTTCTCCACGACAATCTTCGGGGTTTTCGCAACAGCGGCTATTCCACGCGCGACATTCTCGATATAGCTCAGGTCCGCGCCGCCGTCGTCCCTCGGCGGCGTCCCAACCGCAATGAAAATGACCTCGCCGTGCAGCACGGCTTTCTCAAAATCAACAGTGAAGGAAAGCCTCTTCGCCCCCACGTTCTTCTTTATCAGGTCCTCCAGGCCCGGCTCGAAAATAGGAACCTTTCCGCTCTCAAGGGCGCTTATTTTCTCCCCGTCAATGTCCTGGCAGACAACATCGTTGCCCATCTCGGCAAAGCACGTTGCGGCTACAAGCCCGACATAACCGCTCCCGATAACGCTCAGTTTCATGGCACCACTCCGGCAAAAAGGATTGTTTTTTCAGAACGATTATTTTAGTAAGGGCGGATTGGTTTAAAAAAGCAATTCAATCATATAAAGTATGAAAAAGTATGAGGAAATTTTCGCGTTTTAGTACAATCATGGAAAGCGGCGGGAAAAACACCGGCTTTTGCGGGCCTGCCCTGGAATGGGAAGGGAAAAAAGCTGCGGGCCGGAAAGCGGTTTTGGGGCCGCGGACGGAAAGCGGTGAGGGCACATAGGAAGGGAAAAGTGCCGCGGAAGGGCAAACGGCTTCGCGGCGGCGGATGGAAGGCGGTGAGGCGAATGGGAAGGGAAAGGGTAACCATAACGATAAGGGACGACCTCCTGCAGCAGGTTGACAGGATGGTTGACGGCCTTAATATCCGCAGCCGGTCGCAGGCAATGGAGTTCCTGCTCGGCAAGTTCCTTTCGGATTACAGGATCAAGGACGCGCTAATTCTCGCCGGCGGAAAGCGCAGGGAGGTAATGCTGCAGCACTCGCCGAAATTCCTCGCCGACATAAACGGCAAAACACTGCTGCAGCACGTTATGGACAAAATCAGCGAATTCCACGTGAACAATTTCATTGTCTACGTTGACACAGAAGCAGCGCAGATCAGCGGGAAAACGCGGAAAACCAATTTGCCATACAACATGGGCTTTCTGGAGGGAAAAAAGCCGAGCGGGACAATAGCGCCGCTGCTGCTCGCGAAAAGCCGGCTAAAGGACATATTCCTTGTGGCGTACGGGGACACCATCACAAACCTGAACCTGAACGACATGCTTTCCTTCCACAAAAAGAACAGGAGCATCGCGACAATCGCGCTGACCACAGTTAGCAACCCAAAAGAATACGGGGTCGCGGTCCTGCAGGGAAACAAGGTCACGGAATTCGAGCAGAAGCCAAAGCGGGAGGCGCACAGCTACCTGATTAACGCGGGAATCTTTTTGTTCGAGCCGGAAATCTTCAGGCACATCGGCAGGGGCATGGAGAACATCGAGAAAGACCTTTTCCCAAGGCTCGCGGAGAAAGGGCTTCTTTACGGATACCCCTTCCAGGGGCTTTACCTGAACGTCAACAGCAAATCCGACCTCGAAAAGGCGCGGGCGCTGCTCTGAAGGTCAGAATCCCGCCAAGAAATTTTCGGCAAAGCCCTTCTCTTTTATGATTTCTTCCGCGCGCACTTTGGGGCCATGCTCAAAAATCACGGGAATTTTTCCGAGCTGCGCGATTTTTTTGAGCGGCTCAAGCTGCTGCGGGGCAGTTATCGGCGAGTGGTCCTCGGAGGAGTGCGCCGGCGTCCTCCTTTCGCTCCAGTGCAAATGAACCTCGGCGACGCGAGGGGCGAAATTGCGCAGCAGTTCCGCTGTTGTTTCCCCGAAAAGGGAGTGGCCAAAATCTAGCAAGAAGCCCATGCCTGGGAAGCGGCCGAAAACAAGCCTGAAATCCCCGGCGCTTGCCAGCAGGGGCTGGGCCTCCTTGGCGTTGATGTTCTCAACCGCAAAAACCGCGCCGATTTCCCCGGCAAGCGCAGAAGCGTAATCCGCGACCTCAAAAAAATTCCTGAGGCATTTCTCCGCTTCAAGCGGCTCCAGGGGGTGCGGTTCGCTCATTCCCGCGCCGCCGACCGGCGCAAGCGACGAAAGGAAGCCGGGATGGATGCTTACGACACACGCCTCGGCGATTTCCGCCGCCTTGAACAAGCCGTTTATTACGCACCTGTTTTTTTGCGTTAGCCCGAGAGAGGCATTGAACCAGAGCTTTTCGCGCAACGGGGGAAACAAGCCATGCACTGTATAATTCTTGCTTGGAAAATCATGCTTCAGGCGCTTCACGGCATCAAGCGCCCGCGGCTCGAAAACATGGCCGGCGCCCAATTCAACTGTATCAAAGCCCAAATCGAATACGGCCTTCACGCTGTCGTAAATGCCCTTTCCCTTGAAAGCGAAATAAGTGCTGCTCAGGCCAAGCAATCCGTGCGGCATTCCAACCAAATAACCTATAGCCAAAAGGCAAATTTAAACAAATTGGTGCAAAAGCCGGCAGCAGGCAAAATACCTGTGCAAGTGAAAGAAAAGCAATTTTTGGGAAGCTAAGGGCCGCCGGACAAACCCGGACGCATTCCGGACGCAAAGCACGTGCCGGTTTTTTGCAGGAAAAAGAACAACCAAGTGTTTCCGCGCCGCTTGCCGCAAAATCGATTGTATTTAATACTTTAATTCACCATAAATTGTTTCGGTGCCCAACTTGGATCTTGGCATAAAAAAGGCTTTCATTCTCGCCGGCGGCGCGGGCACGCGGCTCAGGCCTGTTACCTACGAATTGAGCAAGCTTATTCTCCCGGTGCAGGGAAAGCCGATACTGCAGTGGAACATCGAGCTGGCGAAAAAATTCGGCGTAAAGGACGTTACCCTTGCGGTCGGCTACAAGCACGAGCAGATTGAACGGCATTTTGGCACGGGAAAAAAATTCGGCATGAGAATCCACTATAATGTCGAGAAGGAATTCATGGGCACGGCGGGGGCGCTGAAAATCGCGGAAGAGAATTTCGCTGGAAAAAAGAAATTCATCATGATGAACGGCGACGAGTGCAAGGACGTTGATTTCGCGGCGCTGAACGACGTTTTTGAGAAGAACAGTGCGATTGCGGCCATCGCGCTCACGGAGATTGACTACACCGCTGCCGGCGGCCTCGTGAAAACCCAGGGGCAGAAGGTTTTGAATTTTGACGAGAAGCCCGCGGGCGAGCAGGCCGGAAGAAAGCTGATTAACGCCGGCGCCTATATTCTTTCCCCGAAAATTCTGGATTACATCCCCGCGGGAAAAATGGTTTCGATTGAAAAGGAAACCTTCCCCATGATTATTCTGGAAGGAAAGGCTTTCGCGCTTCCGTGCGTGCGCCAGTTCTGCCAGACAGACACGCTCGAGCGGTACGAGAAGGCGATTTTCGGCTGGAAGGGATTTTAAAAAAGGATATTAACAAGAACATTTTACCAAGAGCGTTAAACAGGAGCGATGGAATTATGCCAAGGTTTTCCAGGGTGCAGAGGCGGGCGATGCTGGCGGCCGCGAAAAAGCCCGGAAAAGCGACAGTCGCGCAAATGAGGGCCGTGAGGAGGGTGCGCAGGGGGCAGAGCATTTTCGAGGCGCTGGCGGAACAAAGGGGGATGGCAAACGCGTCCGGCGCCGCAAGAAGGGCGTTAAGAAGGGCGGCGAGCGGCTACACAGTGAAGGGCAGGAGGCCGGTTTTTAAAACCACAACAACAGTGATTCCTGCTAAATATGAAAACATAGAAGTACGAGACCCGTATGGTAATTGGCAGTATAATCGGTGGGGCGGGGTTACGACCAGACAGGTTCAAATAGAGCCCGAGCGGAGATTAACTGAAATGCGGCAGGCTGGCACCGCGCTTGCCCTGAAAAAGCTGCGCAGGAAAAGCGGCGGTCCGGGCGGCAGGTCAAGCGGCGGCGAGAGAGTGAGCCACAGGGCAGGCACTCAACAGGCGCGGAAAAGCGGGGCGAAGAGAATGGGCGGGACAAGGGGCGGAATACCCTCAAAGGAAAAGCGGAAGCACAAGAAGCACAAGCCTCAGGCGAAAGGCACGTGAATTAATTTTTTCCCTGTTTTTAAAAAAACAAATTATTCCCGGATTTTCAAACGGCAGAACCTTTTTTATACTACCAAAGCGGTATCTTTATGCCAGCGGTTGCACAAACGCGGTGCGATGGAAGTTTGAATGGCAAAGGCGCAAAGAGGGGGCTCAATGAAATATTTAATGGCGGGGTTATTTCTTGCGGTTATAATAATTTTCCCGGCTAATTGTTTTGCCAGCCTGACCTTATGGGCAGAGACAGGGGCTTACAAAGTAAAAAGAACAGACCCTGCCACAACCAATTATGCGTGGGACGGCAATTCAATCAGGATAAACGCGGCCAAAAATGAGTTTGAATCTTTTCAGGTTGTGCTAAACCCCACTTCCAATACGAATCTTCATGCCGAAATATCGGATTTTTCGGGGCCGGATACAATACCAAAGGGCAACGTAAAAATATACGAGGTGCGGTACGCCGGCTCAATCTGGCCCGACCCTTTGGTTCCGTTAAATTCCGATATCACGATTAATTCCGGCCAGAATACCGCGATTTATTTTACAGTGTACATCCCAAAAAATGTTTCGGCTGGAAGGTATAGCGCGGAAATTAAAATAACAACCATCGACGGAATGAAAACAGTTCCGTTGCATTTGGAGGTCTGGGATTTTGAGCTTCCGGATGCAGCAACGCCTAAAACGTGGTTTGACACGGCATCCTCGCAAAGCCCGAGCAATCCACTTGTTAGCGCATATAGCGTCCCTTTCCTCTCCCCGCAATACATGGCAATAGAGAAGAATCTTATGAAGAAATTCAAGGAGCGCAGGATGTCGCCCGGCTCTGTCTACAGCATTAACATGAGGGAGGACCAGGGCGATATTATAGTGAACCAAAACGACACAGCAACATTAAACTTTAACAGGGTTGAACCCTTGCTTTCATATTATCTGGACGACTTAAAGCTGGACGGATTTTCGTTTCCTTTTTTTGGATACGAGCCGTTGGCATTTACAACCGACAACTATCCCGTTATGACTGAATCGTACAAAAAAAAAGCCAGCAGCTACCTCAGCCAGGTCGCAGCTTATTATAAGCAGCATGGCTGGCTGGACAAATCTATTTTATATTCGATAGACGAGCCCATGCCCTACCATTCGTCAATAACCCGCCTTCATGACAGCCCGTCATATGATTTCACCCGGAATTATTACGAAATGATTGAGGCAGCTGACCCTGATATCCCGATTCTTGTGGCAGAACAGATTGAGCCAATGCTTCTGCTTCAGATCCCGCATAATGGCATTGTGTGGAACCCGTATTCGGCGTACTTTCAGAAAAAAGACAGCCTCGTCAGGCTGGGCCAAAACGAAAAAACGATTTTATTGCATTGCTATGCAAATGTGGCCGGTGACGGCGCCAAATTGAGAAGCAGTTTCTGGGACACATATTATGTTGGAGCCCAGGGCTGCGGGGGCTGGGGCTCCCTGTATGGGTTTAGCAGTGCCTGGAGCGCCCCGCAGGACGGCTCTCTTTTTTACCCGGGAACACAGGTTGGCATAAACGACGATGTGGTCATTTCACAAAGAGTCGAAATAATAAGGGACTCAATAGAAGACTATGAATACCTAAAGCTCCTTGAAAACAGGGCAAATTTTGCCGCCGCACAAAGCATGGCAAGCATCATAGCCCAGTATTCCGGCTCAAATACTGATACAGACATAAGGCCCAACGTCCAAATCAGTGAGGATGAGATATACAAAGCCAGGGAACGCATAGCGGGGAAAATCGCCGGCGAGAACTTTGTATTCGACGATTTGAAGCAGTTAACATCAAGCGCAAACGCTACCAGCCAGTCTGATTTGCAGGGCTCGGCTCTCCCGAACGACGACGGATTTTACGAATTAGGCTACAAAGAGCCGGCTGTTCCGGTGCAGGATTTTGAAAACATATCCGCGATAGCAATAGCCAGGACTTACAACCTCAGCCATTATGGGTTTGCCCAGGACAGCACACAGCGCACCCAGGGCAATTTCAGCGCAAAACTTACAATGGGAATATCGGCCATGTCGGGAGACAATGAGATTCATTTCTCAAATTTCTTCACTCTCACGGACTGGAGCGCGTATGATTTTCTCGAGTTTGACGTGTATGCCGCGCCGGACAACAACGTAAGCCTTTATAATTTCAGGTTTTGGGTCCTGTCCGGCGGCGCGCCCAGCGGAGAAAATGTCATTGGCGACGGTTGGGGCAGCCAGCTGGGTCATTTAAGTGTTGACGGCGCAATGCCGGGCGAATGGCACCATATAATCGCGCCGCTCTACGGCAAGAAAAGGGACGCCATAAACGCAGTTATATTCTGGGCGAAGAGGGGCGGGGCAGATGTGCCGGCGGTGCCGCGGGATTATGTGTTTTATTTTGATAATTTTGTTCTAAGGAAAAAATCATACAACCAAAACAGTGAAATTGTCTCAAAGGCATTAAACCTCGGAGCCCCGGTTGCGCTTGGAAAACTGGAATGCCACCTTACATACCCAAAACCCGCCAACACACAAGTAACTTTTCAGACAAGGACCGGCGCAACTTCAGCATATTCGCCAGGAGCCTGGTCTGACTGGAGAGATGTTATTAATGACGACGGGGCTTCGGCGGATATTGCAAGCCCGGCAAACAAGTATCTGCAATATAAGGCAATTTTTACAAGTGACGGAAAAAATACGCCCGCATTATCGGGAGTTAGCATAACCTTTTCAAACGACCAGCCGGAGTGCGGCAACGGCGTCAAGGAAATCGGAGAGAACTGCCTGAACTGCCAGGAGGACGCGGGCTGTTCAGCGGGGCAGCAGTGCAAGAACATGGCATGCGTGCCGCTGGCGGAGTGCGTCAGGATGCAGGACCTGATGAACTACATCGGCCAGTGGAGAATAGGGCAGATAAACATGGCTGTGCTGATGGAAAAAATACGCAAATGGAAAACAGGCGAAGGCTGCTGAAGGAAAAAAAACGGCTGCGCAAACAGCCAGCGGAGAAAACAGGAAGCGGAAAAGGGCTGAAGCCGGGCCGCTGCCTGCATTGCAATAATTTAAATTTGTTTTTCAGCCTAATTTAATCGGCTTTTTGTTATTTGCCAGTGGTTTTTATGGATTTGCGCAAGAAAATCCGGACAGTGCCGCATTTTCCGAAGCACGGGGTGATGTTCAAGGACATCACGACGCTGCTGCAGGACGGCGCTGCTTTCCGGCAGGCGATTGACGAAATTGTCGAGTATTTCATAAAAAAGGATTTGCATTTTGACAAGGTCGTGAGCACAGAGTCGCGCGGATTCATCCTCGGCGCCGTGCTCGCGTACGAGTTCCACGCGGGGTTCGTTCCGCTGCGAAAGCCGGGGAAGCTGCCTTACAAAAAAATACGGCAGGAATTCAAGACGGAGTACAGCACAGACGCTTTTGAGATCCACACCGACGCTATTGAGAAGGGAGAGAGCGTCCTGATTGTGGACGATCTATGTGCCACAGCGGGCACCGCGAAAGCGGCTGTGGGCTTGGTTGAGAAGCTCGGCGGGAAAGTGAAGGGAATCGCTTTTTTAGTGGAACTCACTTTCCTGAAAGGAAGTGAGAAATTAAAAGGGTACGATGTTTTCTCCCTTGTAAAATTCGACAAGGAATAACATCACTTCAAATAAGTCTCTTCGATTTCTTTAATCATTTTTTCAGCTTTGTCGATATGCGGAATCACAATTAGCGGGTAATCCTTGAACCCGTTTTCATCAAGAATTTTTCTTCTTTTATTATAATAACTTTCTTCGGTTTCCATTTTGTCGCCGAGTCTTATCGGCGGGTGGAATTCCAAGAAGACCATTTCCTTTAGGAAAAAATCAATTCCATAGTTCTTGACCCTGAACTGCACATTTTTTCCTTCTATGGGAATATCGATCAGATTGTGATCCATCAGAAGTTTGCAGACCGCCCTTTCCTGGTTTGAGTCAAAAGCACAGCCCATATACCAATAGGGGGCGTTTTCTCTCTGCTTTTTTCTAGAGCGGTAAGCCAGGTCAGGATAAAGTTCGTGAGCCCTTTTTGACATTTCCTTTAGCTGAGAGGGGTGCTTTTGCATACACTTCAATGTAGCTTCCTTCTGATGTGAATAGAATTCCCCATTCATTTTCATTGTTTCATGCGCTTTTTTCATGTTTCTTCTTGATTGTTCTGGATTTACGTCTTGAAGCTTTTTGGCGATAGTAGAAAAGTATTCTCTGGCTTTGCCGGACTCGATCAACCGCTTAATTCGCTCTTTGCCCTGTATTGACCCATATTTCTTGCCAAGTTCGTGCCCAATCCAAGGGTGTTTTTTCTGGGCGATTCTACCGGCGTCGCTATAAAGTTTGTAACCAAGTTTTTCAAACGCTTTCCTTTGATTTTGCTTGGCGGCGATGCAGAATCTATACCATCTAACGGTTCCACTTAAATACCGCTCCCCAATCTGCAAGTTAAGCTTTTGTGAAATCACTTCATCAGAGAACCCTTCTTCAACAAGAGTTTCAACCATTGTTCTCATTTTAACATGCTGCCCATCGCGCCTCATGCAAACCCACCAGACCAGATATCAAAACAATTTTGACACTTAAAGCTTTTTTGAGAGAGAGTGGATTTCCGCTGTTCAAGGAAACCCAGCTCCTTTCATGTTTTTCAAAAGAACATCTATGGGGGTGCCCTCCCCAAATGGGGTTCTCTTTTGTTCTATAATCGAAAAACTCATCGCATCACCTCCAATTTTATGATGAATTTTTTCGTGGACGTCTTGCGAATTTTGGAGGCATTAAATTCTTTCCACAAAAAAGCAGCATTTAGGCGTGGAAAGATTTAAGCCGAGCAACACTTTGGCAAAAAGAAAAAAAGCTGCACTTATCCAACTGCCAAAGTGTTGAATTCGAGTCCTAAGAAAAAATTTCATATTGGAGGTGATGTGTATTTTCGAAAAGAATTAATAAACAATTCATCGAATTATGTAATATGTTGCACGGCAGGGAAAAGGTCAAAGGCTACGATTTGTTCACGCTCCTGAAATTCGACAGCGAAGAGGTGAAGGAAAAATGACAGGCACGCGCGGGCCAAAGCCCGGGAGAATGCGGGAACAGGAGAGGCAGGGCGTGCTCAGCATAGGGCCCAGATTAGGCGGCGCCAGTAGGCTGACAGGCGCAAAAGCGATTAGTGTCACAACCGCCCTGGCGGAGGCTTTGAGGCAAAAGCAAAAAATCGACCCAGATGCGGTAGCAAAAAAATTAGGGCTCAACCCGCAGTTTGTGCTAACAACAGCTGTTTATTACATGAGGGAAGCCCTGCGCGCGAGCGGCAACCCGCAAAAGCAGAGCGTGTGGGATTTCATTGAGGGCGGAAAGCCCGGGGCGGGCGGAAAAAAATGATTGGCATCATCGGCGGAAGCGGGCTTGAAAACCCGAAAATCCTGAAGAAAGCCGAGGAGCTTGATGTTGTCACGCCTTACGGCAAGCCGAGCGCTCCGCTGAAGGCAGGGAATATCGGCGGGAAAAAGGTCGTTATTGTCTCAAGGCACGGCAAAAAGCACGAGATAATGCCGGGCAACGTGAATTACAGGGCGAACATCTGGGCGCTGAAAGAGCTCGGGGTAAAGCAGGTTTTTGCGACAACAGCCTGCGGCTCGCTCAGGGAAGCCATAAAGCCGGGCGACATTGTTTTTCCCGACCAGTTCATCGACTGGACGACAAAAAGGCACAGCACTTTTTTTGACAAGGAAAAAGTATGCCATATCCCGATGGCCGACCCGTTCTGCCCGAAGATGCGGATGGCACTTGCCGAGGCGGCGAAAGAGCTGCGCATAAGGCACCACGAAAACGGCACTGTCGTTACCATTGAGGGACCAAGGTTCAGCACGCGCGCGGAATCGCAGATGTTCAGGACAATCGGCGGCGACGTGATAAACATGAGCACTGTCCCGGAGGTTGTCCTAGCGAGGGAAGCCGGAATGTGCTACCAGGCAATCGCAATGGCGACTGATTACGACTGCTGGAAGACAGGCGAGGGCGTTGACATCGGAACAGTGCTGCGTGTTTTCAGGCAGAACGTCGAAAGCGTGAAAAAGCTGCTTCTGGTCGCGATTCCAAAATCCTATTACACGGAGTGCAGGTGCGGCGAGCACATCAAGGGCGCGATAGTAAAGGCTGAAGAAGACTGAATTTAGGCGTGCGGCTTCTCCAGCATAAAAGTATTAAAAATACTAAAGAGAAGAGATAATATTGAGATTTACGCGGCCGCCGAGGAAAAAGCGGCTGCGGAAGAGGGAGGTGGGAAAGTGAGGTGCGGCGGATTTTTTCTTTTTTTGGCGATACTCGGCCTGGCGGCTTCCGCCAACGCGGCGAGCATGGAATGGGCGTGCGGAAAATGCGGCACGGAAACAACTGGGTACTACCCGTATATCACTGACTTGAAAGACAACTGCTTCGGCAAAAACATGAACAACATTGCCGGAAAAGACACCTGCCTGCGCCTCACGGATTCAAGCGCAAAATGGGACGTAAACTGGAACGGCTGGACAAGCGGAAGCGGCGGCGGATTCTCGTACACGAGAGTGCTCGGCGCAAGCACGGTGCAGTTCACGCATTCCAATTATGGAAGCGAAAAAGACGGCATTGAGACTGGGGTCTGCATAACAAGAGGAATATCCGGCCCTGTTTACAACGCCTGCGTAAAGATGGCAACCCTAAACGCAAATCCCGCGGCGGGAATTGCGCCGCTAAACGTTGCGTTCACGGGCAACTGCTACACCGAAAACCCGATGGCGCCGATAGCAAGCTGCATGATATCCCTCGGGGACGGAAACACTCTTGACTTGAACGCGCTTGCAAACCCGCACACTTACTTTGCGGAAAACACTTACACTGCCACGCTGACAGCCACTGACAGCAACGGCATGTCGCAGGGCGAAAGCAAAACAATAACCGCGGACAGCACTGCTCCAGCCACAACGGCAAGCGGCGCGCCAAGCGGCTGGGCAAGGAACGATGTTGCGGTTTCCTTTGGCTGCAGCGATTCGGGCAGCGGCTGCAAGCAAACGGCCTTCAGGGTTGACAGCGATGCGGGCGAAGGCGTTTCAATGGGCGGCTGGAGCATCGGCGGCAGCGCGGCTTTTTCCGACGGAAACTGGGCGCTCGATTTCAACAGCACCGACAACGCGGGCAACGTTGAGGAAACGAGGCGCGCAATAGTGCTGGTCGACAAGAGCGTTGAGGCGCCGAGCATGAACGGGCCGGCTGTTTCAGCCGACGGCGTTACAATCAGCTGGAACGCGGTTTCCGACCCGCTTTCCGGGCTGCGGTGCTATTACGTTTACCGGAGCACAAACAGCGGCTTCGGCATTGGCGACAGCGGCGTCGCGGAGATAGCAGGCTGCAGCACAGGAACAAGCGCCGCGGATTCAGGGCTTGGTAACGCAACTTATTATTACAGGGTAAAAGCGGTCGACAACGCCGGAAACGAGGCTGTTTCCGGGCAGTCAGGGGCAACAGTAAACTACACGCCGCCGGCGCCCCCCGACACCCAAAGCCCGAACGCCAGCTGGTACGCGCCAGCAAACAACAGCACGGCAAGCGGCACAGTTGCGCTGGAAGCAATTGCAACAGACGACGGCGGGGTAATGGAAGTTGTTTTCTTCATCGACGGCAGGCCGATAGCCGCAAGCGCCTTCGCCAACCAGCGCAGCAAGAACGACTTTTACCTTATTGACTGGAACTCGCTGACAGCCGAAAACGGCGCACACAATTTCAGGGCGCGCGCAAAGGACAACGCCGGCAACTACGGCTACAGCGGAACAGTAAGAATCACAGTGGACAACAAGCCCGCAGAGCCCGAAGAGCAGCCAGTCCCCGCTGTTCTTGAAGAACGGCAGCAAGGCGGAGAAGAAAACAACGCATTGGGAGCGGGGAATGCGGCGGCAGGCGGCGCCATTGGAGATGCGGCGGCAGGCGGCACTGCAGCCGGATTTTTCCTGATGGCTAACAGCACCGCGGGATGGGCTATTCTGCTTGCAATCGCGGCCGCGCTCGCGGCCTTGTCGCTAACATACTGGAAGGGCAAAAGGGGCGGGGAATTCGACCTGCGCAGCGCCGCGGGCGGCAGATTCAGCACGCACGGGGAAAAAGGCGCGGACAGACACGGCGGGCAGCGCTGGGCTTACAAGTAAACGGCCCCACCGGCTGAAGCAATGTTTGCGCGAAAAACACCGCGGGGCAAAGAGATTAAAAAGGCTTAAAAACAGAACCAGAAAGAAAATAGGTAATACAAAATAAAGAAGCCGTTGCCTTATTGCAAAAAGCAATTCCGGCAAAAGGGGTGGGGGATTAGGAGTGAAAGGAAAAAACGCTTTTTTGCCGATAATCGCATTAATACTTATTCTGGGGGGCGCGTTCGCGGCGCCGACAATAACAGTTGTTTCGCCAAACGGCGCGGCTTATTTGAATGGCACTATAACGGTAACAGTTTCACTTGTTGATACAAACGCGGACGCCCAAATCGACCTTAATCTGGGGGCTTCAGCCGCAAGCGGCGGGAACTACTCAAATGTCCTGTCGGCGTACCGCCTGACTAACGCCACTAACTGCACAAGTTACAGCGGAAATGCGACGACACAGTTCAACTGCGCCGTGAGCCTTAACACAGCGCTTTTTGACGACGGGAATTATTACATAAACGCCAAGGCTTTCAATATTTACGATGGGTTAGACTCAAGCTCCGGCCAAAGCGACAACTCGGTCCAATTCGACAACACAGGGCCAAGCACGACAGTTGACGGCTACGGCGCGGACTGGAACGCGCTCGACCAGCTTTTGCACTTCAAGTGCGTTGATGCGCTGAACACTTGTGCCAGCATAAAAGTCGGCTGGGACGGAAACGCAAGCCAGACATACAACGCATCCGAAATATGGGTGCCGATTTCAAAAGACGGCAACACGCAAGTAACATATTATTCAACCGACTCCTTGGGAAATAATGAGGTGCAAAAAAAAATCTATACTCTTATAGATAAGACCGCGCCAGCGATAAGCAATAGGAATCCAGGCAGCGGTGACTATAACAAGAGCACGAGACCGCTGATTAGTTTTAACGTGACTGACAATGGTAGCCGGGTGAAAACAGCCACAAGCGACGTTAACGTTGTAATAGACGGGAACCCAATCCTGTATGCAAGTCTCACGATTGTCCCAATAACAGATGGCAACACGATTTCATACTTGCTTCCATATGATGCAAACAACAGAAGCGTAAGCGTTCATGCCGACGTGAACGACCATTTGGGCAACAAGATGACAAGCGATTGGAGTTTCACAATTGACACAATTCCGCCGACAATAAGCAGCATCACAATCAGCGACACAAACAACTACACTAACAGCGCGACTCCGACCGTAACGCTCAACAGCCCGGCCGGAGACCCGGCGCAGATGGCGCTGAGCTGCAACGGCACAGCCTGGAAGGCATGGCAGGCTTACAACGCAAGCGCCAGCGATTTCAACCTCGCGACAACAAGCTACGGCTGCCAGAGCAACGTCACTGTTACGATTTACCTGAAGCTTAGGGATGCGGCAGGAAACGAATCAGCAGCAGTAAGCGATTCGACATATTATGATACCGTGATTCCAGGAACTCCAGGCAGCTTTAGCGCGGGCGCGGAAAGCGACGGCGACATAGCGCTCATCTGGAGCGCTTCGACAGACAGCACAGGCACCGTAGCGTACTACCTTTACAGGGGCACTGTGAGCGGCTTCACGCCGGGAACGGAAATAGCCTCAACGACCGCGGTCACTTACACTGACAGCAACACAAACCTTACAAGAGGCACGAGATACTACTACAAGGTAAAAGCCAGGGATTACGCGGGAAACTACAGCGCCGAAAGCGCCCAAGCTGACGCGAACAGCTGGACTGCTGTTGCGGCGCCCGCGGACACAACAGCTCCGGAGCTTTTCTGGGAAAACCCCTCGAACAACGGCACTGTGAGCGGCGTGGTAACATTGACTGCGCAGGCTTACGATGACGAGAGCGGGATAAGCCAGGTGAAGTTTTATCTCGACAACGCTACTTCGGCAATCAGCACTGTTTACACCGCTGTTTCGCAGCGCTATTACTTCGACTGGAACAGCGCAACGGTTGTGGACGGAACGCACACGCTGAAGGTAATCGCGATAAGCAGGAACGCGAACACGAATTACAGCAGCGCGGTGAGGACAATCACTGTGACCGCAAATAACGGCGTTTCCTCAATCGGAACCCCCGGAGGCAGCGGCAACGCGGATGAGGACGCCGCGGTTGAAGCGATTAACGCCGCAGGCAGGGAGAAGGCAAGCGCAAGAGCGCTTCTTGCGGAACTGAGGGGCATCGGCAGCGAGCCGAGCGCGCTGGCGCAGCAGACTTTCGACGATGCGACCGGATTGCTTTCGGATGCGAACAGGCTTTTGGACGGCGAGGACTTCAATGCAGCCAAGGTGAAAGCCGCAGGGGCAAAGCAATTGTTTTTGGATTTGAAGGGGATTGTCTCCATCGACCCGCTGCCTTACAAGGCAGCGCAGGTTTACGGGTATGTGAGCGAAAAGCTCGCATTGTTTTTGCAGGGCGTCGGGCTGCAGAAGCAGCTCGCGGACAAGGCGGTTGAAACAGCCGGAAAGCTTGAGATAAAGAGGAGCATCGCGATAAGGAAGGTAAGCGACTCCAACACTTTCTACAAGGCGGTCGTTACAATTTACCTGAAGAACAACAGCGACACATTGCAGCAGCTGCATGTCGCCGAGGTTGTCCCGAAGGGATTTGCGGACAGCGCGGACAAGATTGCTTCCGGAAAAGAGTTCACTGTTGTAAAGGCGGACCCGATTTTGCTTTGGGGCGTTTCGCTTGAAGCCGGCGCTTCAACGGAAATAAATTACGCCCTGAAAGCCAGCCTGAGCCGGGACGAAGCCGACAAGATGCTTGAAAGCGAGCCGATGCAGCTGTTTGTGGCGCCGCCGATAGCGCTGCCGGGCGGCACCGCTGTTGATGCTGCCAGCTTTGGCGGCTCAGCCGCTTCGGACGGCATGTTCGCCCTGGGCGATTTGAACAGCGTGATAACATGGGTTGTCCTTATCATTGTCGTTGCGAGCATCTCGCTGTACGGATTCAACCATTTCAAGAAAAAAGGGCACAACGAAATGATAAACAAGGCCATTGGCAAGCAGCGGGAAGCCGAAAGCAGCGGGCTCAAGTGGGAGCACAAGGAACCCTGAAACAGTGCCATTGCGGGCTGGAATACGGGAAGCGACCGGCACAAAAAAATTAAATTTTTTTGCTGTTTTTTTGCGCATTAAATTTCGGCGCAATTTTTAATTGCCCAGGCGGCAGAGGCTCCAATGGCAACATGGAACCCGATAAAATTTGAGGCTTTAACCCCTGGTTCGCATAGGAATTCTACAGAGCCGCCGGAAGCAAAAAATATTAATATTCGGGTGCGCGTTAATCTTACTGACCGGAAAATGGACACAATCAGCATTGTTGGCGGCGGGCCCGTTGGATTGCGCTGCGCTTCGCAGCTGTCAGAACACGGGCTTGCGGTAAGCGTTTTCGAAGAGCACGCTACAATAGGGAAGCCTGTGCAATGCGCGGGGCTTATCTCAAAAAGCGGGCTTGAAGAATTAGGCATAAAGCCGGGCGAAAGCGCGGTGAACGAAGTAAGGGGCGCAAAGGTTTTCTCCCCGGGGGGCGAATGCCTTACCGTGGAAATGGGCGAAACAGCCGCATTCGTTGTGGACAGGTTCCTTTTCGACCAGATGCTTTACAGGGACGCGAAAAAATTCGGCTGCGAAATAAGGCACGAAACAAGGCTAATAGACATTAGGGGCAGCAGCCTTTTCCTTGAAACAGGCGGGCACGGCGAAATGAGAAAATCAAAGATAGTGATTGGAGCCGACGGCGCCAACAGCACGGTAAGGCAGAGCGTTTTCGGAAAGGAAACAGAGGAAAAAATACGGTTCATACAGGGATTCCAGGTAAGGGCCGAGGGAAAATTCGAAAAGCACATGGTCGAGGTGCACTTCGGCTCATTCGCGCCGGGATTCTTCGCATGGGTAATACCCGAATCCGCAACCGTAGCGCGCATAGGGATTGGCGCAAGGCTCGGGGAAAACGTTGCAGAATGCCTTGACAGGTTCATCAGGGAGAAAGGCATGGAAGTGCGCCGGCTCAGCAAAACAAGCGCGCTTATTCCCATAGGCGCTCCCGCAAAAGAAATAACAAGGGGCAATGTCCTGCTTGCGGGTGACGCGGCATGGCAGACAAAGGCAAGCACCGGCGGCGGCGTGGTATTCGGCCTGAAAGCCGCGGACGCCTGCGCCAGAACAATAACTGACAGCATAAAAAAACAGTCGGCGCTCGCGCTCTACGAAAAAAACCTCTCCCCGATAAACAGGGAGCTCAGCGCGCACTGGAGAATATACAAGTACATCCACTCGCTCGAGCCGGCGCAGGCAGACACTTTATTCAGAAAAGCGAAAAAAGCCGGCGTAGAAAAATTCCTCAGCCAGTATGGGGACATGGACAAGCCGAGCGCATTCATGGGAAAAATGCTGCTGAAGCCGTCAATGTGGGGCCTGCTGCCAGCGGCGCTGAAAATGGTATAACTGCGGCTGTCGGCAGGGTGCCAAAAAAAAATTGCGCCAAAAAAGCGCCTGTTAGCTTTCCAAACCGCGCGATGAAGAAGCCAAGTTAGCTTTTCAAACACCACTGTTTTATATATCTCTTCGGGCATATTGATTACGGGTAAATTATCACCCCCGGATTCTGTAAAGAAGAAGGCAAAAAGGCAAAGGAGGGGAAGAAAACCCTGTTTAAAGTTTCTTCCCTTCTTATTCTTACGGTGCCTGCGCGCTACAACCAGATTTCCATACGGGCTACGGGGCACTAATTGTTTTTTCCACGCCAAAACAATATGCTTAAATTCCTTCATCCGGGAAGAATTATTTTCAGTTGAGTTTGCCTTTTTGGGTGCTTTGGATGGACCTTGACAAGTACATAAAAAAAAGCGAGCAGGCGGGAAAAAGCCGTGCTCTCCAGAACTACAGGGTGCAGCAACAGCGGAAAGCAGCGCAGAGCGGGCCGAGGGAGGAATATGTTTCGCCAGTGGAAAAGCGCTGCCTGCAGTGCGGCAGAACGCTTGAAAACAGGGGAGAAGCGCTGTACCTGCAGAGATTCTGCTCACAGGAATGCAAGGACAGGTATCTTGCCGCGTGCCGTGAACTCTGAGCGAACAGCGCGCAAAGAAAGAATTTTTTTTACCATTCCAGCCTGTCGCCGATTTTAATTCCGCTGCTTTTGCCCGCCGGCAGCTCAACGAAGAATTTTGCGGGCTTTTTCGGCGCGCAGTGCGGGGAAAAAGGCTGCAAATTGCGCACGATATCGACAGCCTCTTTTTCCCGGTTAAGGTAAACCACGTCGATTGGGAAGAAAACGAACAGCATGTGGATTGTCGCATGCGCGATTGACTCGCGCGGCAGCGTGAAGACAAGCGCGTAATCGAAATTGCCCGGATTCTCGAACATCAGGCCCTTAAGGCGCTGCCAGGGATTTCCCGCAACACGCGTCTTGCGGATTATCTCCTTTCCGGTGCTTTTGTTCTTCAGCATAAAGAAACCAGGCAAATAAAGATTCAAATTTTGTTTTGCGATTGCCGCGCAACCATGCAAACCTTGCGGTTTGCGTGGCACTGCAAAAGCGTTTGCTTTTGCATTGTCGCTTCTTTTCCCGAGGATTTTCTTTTTAAGAAAAGGCTCTACTTCAGCATCTTGAGGGGCGGAATCTTTATCTCCTCGAGCAATTGTTTCGTTTGCTGCGGGGAAATATGGATCCTTTCGCTTTTTATTTTTAGGCTGAGCTTGTCAAGCTCAAGCATCCTCTTCCGCAGGTCGTCCACAATGCGCGTGATTTTCTCCTGCTTGGCCTCGTCCAACGCTGATTTCGGCATAAAAATTTCCAATATAATAACGCTTTTGCCTTTTAAAAGAATTTTCTCCCGGGGGGCGCTGGAAAAAAAGCGCGTTTGGTACAATAATCAAAGCGAAAAACAGCGCGCGCCGAACAGTAATTTTTTAAACAAGTAAGCAGTTTAATTAAAGTAACCAGAAATGCAGGCAGGGCTTGTTTTTCATATAGAAAGGGGCTTTTTTCAGGATGCTTTCTTCAATCGCTTTCATTCCCGACGGCAACAGGCGTTTCGCCAGAAAAATCGGCATAAGCTATGCGGAAGCATACAGTCTCGGCACGCAGAAAGCATGGCAGGTAATAGGCTGGCTCAAGGAATACCCGAAAATAAAAAGCGGAACATTTTACACTCTCTCGCTTGAAAACCTCGCGAGAAGCAGGCTGGAGCTGCACCTTCTTTTCAGGCTTTTCGAGAAAGAGCTTGACAATGTCAAGGAAAAAACAATTTTCGAGGAAGAAGGAATACGGCTCAAGTTCATCGGAAGGATCGGGATGCTGCCCAAAAAAATCCAGCGGAAAATAAAAGAAACCGAGGAACTCACAGGCGGCTTCGGAAAAAAGCAGGTCAACCTCGCGATCGGCTACAACGGGCAATCCGAAATAATCGACGCCGCGAAAAAATTCGCGGAACAATGCAAAAAAGGCGATGCGGAGATTGAATCTCTGGACGAAAAAAGCTTTTCAGGGTACCTTTACAACGGCGTGTCCCCGGACCTCATCGTGAGGACAAGCGGAACGCAGCGCCTGTCGGGATTTTTGACATACCAGAGCGCGTACAGCGAACTGCACTTCTGCCAGCACTACTGGCCGGAATTCTCGCAGCAGGACCTCGCGGAAGCTGTTTCTGACTTCGAGGAAAGGCAGAGGAATTTCGGGAAATAAGCGCATATCCGCAAAAAAACTTGCGGGCACAAAGCCGGAAAAAAGGGGTTTTCCCTGGGATTCCTCCTTTAGGCACAATTCCCTCTTTGTTGCGGCACATCCTGCTGCTTGCAGCGCATCTATATTTTATCATCTATTAATTAAGCGAGAAGAATGAGGAATGAGAATGAAATTTGTTGGAACAGCCGGCTGCCAAAAAAAATCGGGCTGAATTTGAAACGCGGTTTTTTGCCCTATTGCGGCACATTGAGGAAATAGCTTGTTTTTACGCCGGCGTCCTTGTTCTTCCGCACCAGCGGCCTGCAGACACCCTTGCGCGCAAGCGGATTGTACTTTGTCCTGAACTGCAGCAAAGAAAGCTGCTTTCCGACAGTGTACACGCTTGCGCCTGTCCTCTCGCTCAGATTCACAAGCGTCAAAGGCCCTGCGGCCAGCTCGCAGAGGATTTTTCTCTGCAGCGGCGAGAGAGACCCCAAAACAGTGCAGTCCTGCAAAACCTGGCTTCTCTTGGAAACTATCCCAACCCACCCCTGCCAAAAAAATGCTTCCGCCAAAAAAGGCAAAAGCACTCACGAATTATAATTAACTAGTTAAAAAAAACATTTTAAAAGTAATGCTATAACTCTAAAAAATTAAATCTATGCCATTTTTTGGGATGCCTGCCCATCACTGCAGGGATTTATAAATGAATGCGCATTTTTCCGGCGCGCCTGCGGCTTAAACATAACTTGACTAAAAGAAAAGGTATTTAAGAGCAAAGAACAAAATACAATTGGGGAAAATTTTTCTGCGCGTCACAGCGCAGAAAGGAGCGTGGGTTGGATGAGTATGCGGGAGAACAAACTATATTCTAAAACAACTGATTCTTGGGGGAAAGGAAGCCTGTTCAAATTTCCGCTGCTCTTCATGTGCCTGCTTTCACTGGCCGTTCCGGCTTTCGCAACTCATGACGCAGTCATTACAATTTCTCCCGGAATAGCAAACTGTGACACTTTGGGAAATCTTTTTACTGCAGCAGTAAAAAATTCTGCCAGCAGCATTGACAGCATTTTTGAAGTAAGAATTTACGAAGGAACAATAAGCGCTGGCTTTGCCTGTGGTGCTGCACCAGGCGGTTGGACATTGTACGATTTCACAAGCACTTACGGTTATTGTGAATACAAAACAACTGCCGGCGGGGCATACATGATTGACCCTTCAGAAAAAGTAGATTTTACTTTCAAATCAGTAATGAGCGCAGAAGGCTGCTCTAGCGAATTTTTGATTTCAACTCTTGACGACGCAAGACCAGTAGGAGAGCACGAATACAATTACCCTAAAGTTTTTATTGACTGCAAAGCACCAGTTGTTGTCAAAAATATAGGGGCCCCAATTTACCAAACAGGCGGTAACACTTTCATTAACCAGCAAACAGAAATTTCTGTCGACGCAACTGAAGACCAAACCTGTGATTTAGGCGTTGACTATTGTACTGTAAACTACAATGTTGACGGCGTTCCGCATGAACCGCTTACTTTCAAAGACGGAAGCCCGCTCAATTTTGATTTTTACTTCAAAGAAGATTCAAGGCACGACGTAACATTGACCTGTTACGACAAGGCAGGCAATTCAACTACAATAACTGAAACAGACTATGTTGAAACAGTGCCTCCGGGAACAACAAAAACACTCGGAGAACCGAAATTTATAGAAAAAAGCATTGAATGGATTACAACCTCAACGCCAATTACTTTAAATGCCGTTGATCCTGACCCACACCCTTCAGGAATCGACAAAACATGGTATTTGAACACAATAGACAAAACAGAGAACTCTTGCAGGGATCCAACAACTTATTGCACCCCGGCAGGATTCGAATACCCGGCAGGATGCATAAACAATATTCAGGATTACTGCACTAAAAATTGGGATTCTGATTACAAAAGCTGGGAAGAATGCGTTCAAGACATGGCAAATGCCGAATGTGGTTTTAACTGGACATTATACACAGGAACTTTCAAAAAAGATACGGAATCATGCCACATACTAACTTATTTCAGCGTTGACAATCTCGGACAGATTGAAAAGCCAAAAGTCAACTGCTTTTTCGTGGACGACACGCCGCCAGTTTTTTTGAAGAGGGTTTGGACTCCGAATGTTCCTTGCACTGACGGAACATGCGACTATTATATAACTCAGGACACAATTGTAAACTTGGGTTGTAAAGACCAAGAGCCTCATCCAAGCGACAATGTTACAATCCACTGGAGTTATACTGTGGACGGCGGAACACCAATAACCGGTAATGCCCCGGGCCCAGAATACGAACTAAAGTTTTCAGAAGACTCAGTCCACGTACTTGAAGCATGGTGCACTGACGCAGTCGGAAACGAATCAGACCAATCTGAAAAACCAGGAATACAACATGACATAGAAACATTTAGAGTTGACACAGCAGCGCCAGAAATAAAGAAAACAATGCTCGGCACAGCCGGTGTTGACTATTTGGGAGAATGCCCGCCAGGAGCAGCTCCAATAGCGCCCTGCTATGTTGCAGACAACGGCAAGGGCGGAGTGCATGTTGATGTTAAAGACCCAGACCCAACAGGAAAGGGTTGCAATGTTGACAAATCAGAGTGCACGTATAACCTATGGTGGGATACAACAATCGAAGCATGCGAAGCTGCAAACGGCTTGGGCTATGACACTGTAATGAAATGCCTGCTTGCAAAAGACAGCTTCGGCGAAAAAGGAACAGACATTTTGTTTCACCAAGATTCCACACACACCATGGTAATTAATTGTAAGGATGCACTAGGCAATGCAATGACTGAAGACGTTGAAAAGTTTTTGGTTGACTCGACGCCGCCGGTGACGGCAAAAACTTACGGAACTCCATTCTATACCGACGGATACAGCGACTGGATTACAACTAAAACGCCGATAACCCTTGCAGCAAAAGATGCAAAGGTCGGAGTGGACGGCATATACTACAGGTATTGCTTGTACAAACCTGTTGCCGACGGGCCGCAAACGCCCATACCGGCAAGGTGCACGTGCGACAAGATTTACTCTGAATACAGCAAACCATTCAGTATAATTGAGGAATCACAGCACTGCATTGAGTTCTACAGCACAGACCTGTTCGGCAATGCGGAACAAGCGAAATCACAGCTTGTTTTCGTTGAAGACACCCCGCCAAAAGTAACGAAAACAGTCGGGGAACCAAAAGTTGCTTGCAGCGGCAGTGACCCGGCAGGCTGCGATTACTACATCACGCAGCAAACGCCGATAATTTTGAGCTGCACAGACCCTGAACCCCACCCGGCGGATAACGTAACAAACCTCTACAGATACAGGCTAAGCGAAGACTGCAGCGAGTGGGGAGGCTGGACAGACTGGATGAAAGGCGGCAAAGAGATTTACTTCAAAGAAGACTCATGCCACGAGATTGAATACAAATGCGAAGACGCCCTTGGAAATGCAACGCAAGTTTACAAGGAAATAGACATTGTCGACACAGCCGGCCCGGCAATAGCAAAGGAAATTGTTGGGCCAAAAATCGGCGATTGCCCTCCAAGGCAGGGCACGGATGATGTGTGCTACATTGACGGCGTGACAACAATTGCTGTTACTGCAGTTGACCCGCAGCCGCACCCGGTTGGCCAGGCAGCATGCAAGTGGTCATATACGCTGGATGCGCTCGATGTAATCTACGGGCCGTACACAAGCTTCCCGATACAGTTCCCGGAGGAAACAATGCATAACCTGACAATTGAATGCAAGGATGCCTTGGGGAACACGAGTTACGACAAGGAGACATTCTTCGTTGACAAGACCCCGCCGGAAACAAAGAAATGGTACGGCAAGCCGGCATATCCCGCAGAAGGCTATCCAAAGTGGATTACCTCGCAGACCCCGGTTTACCTGAAGGCGGATGACGCAGGGCCGCACAAGTCAGGCGTAAAGGAAGTCAATTACAGGGTGAGCCTTGTTGGAGACGAATACTGCAATGACCAAAAAAAGTGCCAAGCGGGCGCGCCCGGAATAACGAAGGAATACGACAAGGCATCGCCGCTGATTTACGGCAGCGAATATGACGCAATGTTCACTATTCCGGAGGAAAGCTGCCATATGGTTGAGTACTACGGCGTTGACAACGTTGGCAAGGCCGAGGCAGTGAAAAGGCAGTGCGTTTTCGTCGACAATACCGCGCCAATTCCAGTGAAAACAGTCGGCGAGCCAAAAGGCAAATGGACTCCAGGAAAGAACGGCGACGCTGGCAGCACTTATTATTCATGGATAAACGAAAAGTGCTGGCTTGAAGGAGAGGGGGGAATAGACTGCTGGAAAGTGACAGTACTAACGCCAATTTCCCTGCAGTGCACTGACCCGCAGCCGCATCCGGTCGACAAATCAAAAGTCTGCTTCAATGTTGAAGTGGACGGCACGGATATTACCAAAGCGAAATACTGCGGCGGTGACAGAGACTACAATAAGAACGGTGACGGCTATTGCTGCATGCGTGATACAACAAAAGAGTTTTATTTCGGGGAAGAAACAGAACACAACTTGAAGTATTACTGCGTTGACGCGCTTGGCAACAAGGGCCCAGTTGATGAAGAAAAATTCAAAGTAGAAGGAACAAGGTTCGAAATACAGATAAACAAGAAATGGAACCTTATCTCAGTGCCATTCACCCTAATCGACAGCAATATACGCAATGTTCTGAAAAACATAGACAAAAACGTCGAATCAGTCTGGACTTATGATGCTGCAACAGGGCAATGGTATGTCTACAATCCACAAAGCCCGGGAACAAGCAACCTTGCAACAATGGACCCAGGCCGGGGATATTGGTTAAAAGCATACAACAAAGACAAGCTAATAATTGGAGGCAGTTTGTTCAGCCCGACAGTGACGCCGCCATCAAGGGACCTAACGAAAGGCTGGAACCTAGTAGGTTATTATGGCACAAAATACAGCCTGAAGTATGAGGGGCCATTTGGCAACGGAAGGCAATCAAAATGCGCTTTGTATTCCTTGGGAGAAACAGAGTTAGACAAAGGTTGGACAGCACTCTTGACATATTGGGAGCCAAGCAATCCGAATGTCTGGAAAGAGCTCGGATATTACAGCAAAATGGATCCGGGCGCAGGATACTGGATTTCCTTGCCGGAAGAAGGATTGTATTCATATAGCACAACCTGCGGCTTTGTTTACGATCCGGAAGAATGAAACGAGGTAGTGGGTTAGAGTAAACCCACCCCTTTTTATTTTTTTTCATTGATTAACTGTATAGTATGAACTTGGCGGGCAAACCGCCGAAATACGGGGTGTTGGATTGGAAAAATCAGTTCTTTTGGCGTTCTCGCTATTGCTTTTTTTGTCAACTGCTTATGCTGTTCCCGGAATACCCCACCAGTTTTACGGCAATGTTACTGTAAACGGCAGCCCTGCGGAAGGAGCAACAGTGACCGCAAAAATCAGCGGCACAGAGGTCGCGAGCACTGTTTCAAAGAGCGGTACCTATGGCTCTAATTATGGCTCTAACGCAAACCTTTTCTTCATAACAGACCCGAACGGCAGCAATTCGGGCAAAAAAATAGAGTTTTTCCTGAACGGCAACAAGGTTGCCGAATATACCTTTGCCAACGGGGGCTATACCCAGCTTGACCTTTCCTTTGGCGCAGCACCGAGCTGCGGCGACACCAGCTGCAACGGAAGCGAAACATGCGGCAGCTGCCCGCAGGACTGCGGGGCATGCCCTGCTGCCCCTCCGGGTGGCGGCCCGGGCGGCTCTTCGGGAGGCAGTAGCACGGGCGGCGGAGGCAGCAGCTCACTGACAATAAACGTTGTCGGAAACTGCATTAACCAGCCTGTGGAAGTAATGGTCTTGAACCCAAGCGGCAACCCTGCCCCAAGCGTGATGGTTTCTATCGCCAAGAACATGCGGCAGATTGAAGAAAAAATCACAGGCTTTGATGGCAGGCAGTCATTCACTGTCGGCGAGGCCGGAGAGTATCTGATAGGGGCCACAAAAACAGGCTATACTTTTAGCACAAAGACAATCACTTTGAGCGATTGCTCTGCCATAAGCGGCGGCACAACAGGTGCCGAAGGGGACGGCGTTGAAAACAGTGGAAACCCGCCTGCTGCTGAAGGGGATTTGTGCAAGAGCCTTGACTGCGACGACAAAAACCCTTGCACAAGCGATTCCTGCAGGCAGGGATTCTGCGTTTACAGCCGGCTGAACAGCGGGAAATGCGGGGAAAACGCGTCCTGCAAAGAAGGCCTTTGCGTTCAAGCAACAGAGGGCAATGGCACAGCCCAGGCCGGAACAAACATCAGCGGTTTTTTCGGGCTTAACGGCATGCAGCAGGGATCGCTCGCAGGCGTTCTTGCGGCGCTTTGCCTTGGCGTGCTGTTCCTGGCGTTTAAAATAAAGAAAGGCAGGAAATAAGTTTCCCTTGCGGCAGGCTCCGGGCGGGGCGGGAAACAAGCGGGAAAACCGCGCGGGCGCAAAAGCAATTTTCTCTTTTTTTTCCGGCTTTATTTCCAAACACGGACAAATGCCCTGGCGCAAAAAAAAAGGCGCTTGCAGCGCGCTCGCAATGCTTTTTATATTATACAGCCCATAAAAAATATGCCTAGGCCTGCTTTTAACAGACAGCCCCGTCGTCCAGTGGCCAAGGACACCAGGCTCTGGACCTGGAGACCAGAGTTCGAATCTCTGCGGGGCTATTTTTATTTTTGCACAACAGCCCATGATTTGGATTGTTCAGTAGCGTGGGCAATTCTTTTTCTTCAGCCGCTTTCCGGCATGACCTTGTTTATCAGTTTTGCTGTTGAAATCGCGGCTGCCGCGCTCAGCCCGATGAGCAAAAGCAGCACGCCCCAGTCAGAGGCGCCGAGCGGCACAATTCCGAAGAGCGCGCCGAGCGGCGAGTAAATCAGTGCCAGTTGCAGGGCCAGCGAAACCAGCATTGCGGCAACAAGCCATTTGTTGCTGAAAAGCCCGAGCTTTTCCTGGCTTCTTATCACTGGAATCCTCACGAACTCGGAGAGTATTATTCCGGTGAAGAGCATTGTCTGCGCCAGCATAATGCTGCTTCTTGCGCCGACGTAGAATATGCCGAGCAGGAAGGCCGTGTCAAGCAGCCCTATTCCCGCAATCAGCGCCATTGTTTTCCTGTTTATTACCTTCTCGCTTTTCTTTTTGGGCTTCCTGTGCATTATGTCCGGCGGCATGGGGTCAACGCCTAGCGCAAGCGCGGGCAATCCGTCGGTGAGAAGGTTAACCCAGAGCAATTGCGGCGCGTTAAGCGCGATGACCTTCCAGAAGGAAGCGAAAAAAATCACCAAAACCTCCGCAATATTGCAGATGAGCAGGTAAAGAACGAATTTGCGGATGTTGAAAAAAATCGTCCTTCCCTCGCCGACAGCCTCTTCGATTGTCTTGAAATTGTCGTCAAGCAGGATAATGTCGGACGCTTCCCTTGCGACATCAGTGCCCCTGTTGCCCATCGCAACCCCGACATCCGCGGCATGCAGCGCTGGCGCGTCATTCACTCCGTCTCCGGTCATGGCGACAGTGTGGCCGTTCGCCTGCAGCGCCCTAAGGATCCTGAGCTTGTGGTCGGGGGAAACACGCGCGAAAATGTCGGTTTTCTCGACGGCAGCCCTGAGCTGCTGCTCTGTCATTATATGCACATCGTTTCCTTCAAGGGAGCTTGTTTCAAGCCCGAGCTGCTCCGCGATGGCCTTTGCGGTAATCGCGTTGTCGCCTGTGACCATCACGACCCTGATGCCGGCTTTCCTGCATGTCTCAATGCTTTCCTTTACCTCCTGCCTCGGCGGGTCAATCATCGCCTGCAGGCCGAGGAAAACAAGGCCTTCCTCGAGATTTTTTTTGCCGCAGTCCCTGGGCGCTTTTTTGTACGCAACGCCGAGAACACGAAGCGCGTTTGAGGCGAAAAGCGCGTTCTTCTCAAGGACGCCTCTTTTCGCCTCGGCAGTAAGCTTTTGCTCCCTGCCGCCGGAAAGAGCCATGCTGCAGTGCTGCAGCACTGTCTCGGGCGCCCCCTTCATGAAAACAAGGCAGCCGCCATCGCCGGCATTGTGCACTGTAACCATGCTTTTCCTTTCCGATGAGAAAGGAATCTCGTAGACGCGCGGGAACTCGCTGTTCAGCCTGTGCTCGCTCAGCCCGGCTTTCCGCGCTGTGACAACAAGCGCAAGCTCTGTCGGGTCCCCGACAAAATCCATCCTGTTCCCTTCTCCAACGGAGATTGAGGCGTCGTTGCAGAGCACTCCGGCCCGAAGAAGCGGATGCAGCTCTTTCGGGTTCGCCTCTATTTTTCCAATTAAAAACTTTCCGTCAAGCCCGTAGCCTGTTCCTGTGACGTCGATTTCCTCCCCGTTAAAGAAAATCTTCGTTACAGTCATCCTGTTCTCCGTGAGAGTGGCTGTTTTGTCAGTGCAAATAACATCCACGGCGCCAAGGCCCTCGACGGCGCCAAGCTTCCTCACGAGGGCGTTCTTTTTCGCCATTTTCCGCGTGCCGAACGACAGCGCCAGCGTGACAACCGCGGGAAGCCCCTCAGGAATCGCCGCGACAGCGAGGCTCACGGCCGCGATGAAAACCACTATAATGCTTGCCTCGTGCAAAAAAATCTGCGTCAGCGCGACAAACGCGACCACAACAAGGACAAGAGAGCCGAGCTTTTTGCCCAGCTGCTCCAGCTCCGACTGGAACGGCGTTGTCTTCTGGCCCATTGAAACAAGGGTCTGCGCGATCCTGCCGACCTCAGTGCTGTTGCCTGTTTCGGTGACAACAGCCCTGCCAACCCCTGTTGTCACAATGGTGTCCTTGAAGACCATGTTGAAGCGCTCGGCTAGATTTGTCTGCGCAGGAAGCACTGTGTCCATCTTGGGCACAGGCATGCTCTCGCCGGTAAGCAGCGACTCGTCCAAATGCAGGTTGTTGCCCTCAAAAACCCTGGCGTCAGCGGGAACCTTCGCGCCCTGCCGCAGCAGCAGGATATCCCCCGGAACAATCTCGGACGCGTTCACCTCGTGCTTCTGGCCGTGCCGCAGCACAATCGCCTTCGCCGGGCTGAGTAGCCTGAGCGCCTCAAGGCTCCTCTCAGCCTTGTACTCCTGGAAAAAGCCGAAAATCCCGTTGGCGAAGACAATCACGAAAATAAGCGCGGCGTCCACATAATTCTCGCCCTCGCCCTGCAGATAGCCGATTGCAGCGGAGATAACCGCGGCCGCAAGCAGTATTAAAATGAGGTAATTCGCGAACTGCGAGAGGAAAATGCGCAGCGGCGAGATTTTCTTGCCGCCCTTTATTTCATTGGGGCCGAAGCGCGCAATCCTGTCGGTAGCCTGCGCGGTAGTCAGCCCGCTTTTTCCTGTCTCAAGCTGGCTGAAAACATCTTCCGAACGCAGGCTGTGCCAGAGCATAAAGAAAACCGTTCCAGGAATAAAAGGGAATTTGGTATATTAAATTTTTTGGTCAAGCCGAAAGCAGCGGTTTGGCGGGCAGCGCACCAGCGCGCCATCGCAGGAAAAAATCCGGCGGGCGGGCGGCTGATATTGAAAGTTTTGCCCGCGCCCGGCTTTGCTACTAAAGTAGGCAAAACAAGGCGGCTTTAGGGGCAGGCAGCAATAGAATAGGAACAAAAACTTGATTTAGGTTTAAAATTAAAGTTGTTCAATTTGGCTGCACACAACGTATATTTCTTTTTGTTTTAGCCCAATTTTCAATTTTTCTTTTAACATTTCAAACCAACTGCGGTTTTCGGCTGTGTTATCAACATCAACAAGTAGTTTTTTGCATCTGTCATAATATGCTTTTCCATCAACAGGGTCTATCCATGCGCCATCTATAATCGCATCATCAGTTGAAACCCCGCCAAATTTAGCAAGAACTTCTTCTTTTATATCAAAAAATTTTTTTGGTTCAATGTCAGAACCATCATTATATGTAAGTGGTAATACAATTTCCACCCGCAACTTAATAGGCCTTGCATCACTTTATGTGGGTTAAGGCTGGATAACTTTAAATTTTATATTTTCTTTTTGTAAAACTTTTAGACAATAGTCAGGTATAATATATTTTTCGTTAGGAAGACATCTAACCGAGCCGTTGGTTAAGAGGGTATAGAATCCCTTAACTTTATCCTTATTGTCAATTTCAATCAATTTGTTTTTACTTGTTGGCTGGCAATTGTGTGACATACAGTAGCAATATAATTAAATCATTTTAAAAGAATTTTGGATGAGTATTAACGTGAATTAATTAATAATATTAGTATATATTTACCTCTGGAAGGTCGTGGTTATCCCTAATTAGTGCACTTCGTGAATTAACACCACAATATTGTGAGCAATCACTTTGCACAGCAATTCATTCTTTTGTGCTTTTGGATTCTTTGATTTTCGACTTTTTACACAAAGCCGCGCAGCGCTTTAGGAACAAACAATCAGACTTTAGGAGCAGAATTGACTTTAGTAGCAAAGCCCCCGCGCCCGCAAAGGCGCGGCACTGCCGGCTTTATTCAATTTTTTTCGGCAGTATTTTCTTGACCGCCCAGTAAGAAACCGCCGCGCTGATTATTGTCGACGCAACAAGAATCCAGGCAACTTCCCCCCATCCTATGTGCTCGCTGATGCTTGGAATCCCGAAAATTGTTGCAAGCGTGTTCGGGACAAGAACCGCTGTGCCGAGCACTGTCAGCCAGGTGATTATGAGCGAAAGCCTGTTGTTGAGGATCTGCAGCTGGTTGTTGTAGATGCTCTGCAATACCTCCAATCCGGAAGCGAGCACTTCGCTCATGTGCTCGGTGAGCGAAATGTGGTTTGTGAGGTCGTTGGCAAGGTCGGTGAACTCTTGCAGCAGCTTGTGGTCGTCGCTTACCAGCTCGCTGTCGCCGTTGCGCAGGCTGTTAAGGACATCCATCGAAGCCCACAATACGCCGAGGTAAGTGATCAGGGCGTGCTTCATCCTGTAAATCTCCTTGCCCACCCTTGGCCGCGAAACATCGTTGTCTATCAGCATCGAGTTTATCCTGTCGCCCTCCTCCTCTATTATCCGCAGGTTCTCAAAGTTCTTTTCGTCATTTTTTCCGAGCAGCCGCGCGAGAATTATTGTCGCCTTGTCGTTTCCGGAGGACTTTGCGGGAATCTTGCCCATGAATGTTTCCGCGTAGTTGAAGAAGCGGATCCAGCGCGTGACTCTCCTGTCGTGCACCGAAAGAATCAGCCCGCCTTTCACCAGCATGAAAATCGGGGATATTTCCACGCGCAGGTTGCGCACCTTTACAGCGGGCAGCAGCAGGCCGAGCTGCCCGCCCATGTCGATGTAGGCCGAGGTCTTGTAAGCCAGCAGCTCGTGCGCCATCTCCTTCCTGAAGCCGAAGTGCAGGGCTATTTTCGGAAGCGCTTTTTCCGCGTCGTTGACGCAGCAGTTAACCCAGCTGATCGCCGAAGAATCCACCGACCCGCTGAACCCCGCGTAATCCTGGCTTTCCTGTTTTGTTGCCTTGCGGGACTTGGAAAGCGAAACGCACAGGAAAACCTCATTCGGCCAACTGTCAATCCGCGCGTTGGAAGTAAAATCGCCGACAAAAAAATTGTTCACGGTTCGCGGCATCAAACTATTATTGTAATTAAACTTATAGAAAAATCTAACTTATGGAAAAATCTTTTCGATAACCAAAAAAAAGGCGGCGAAACACCAGTTCCAGCCAAAAAAAAACCTTTTTATACTAGAAAGATTCTATTAATTGCACTAATTGGGCATTCAAACCAAAAAAAATTGGGGGTAGGTTTCCGTGGATAAATTTTTCAGGATATTAATCTTCACAGCATTGTTTTTGGCGCTGGCGCAAAGCGCGGGCGCAAGCTTTGTTTTCACAGGCTTGACATCAGACATGAACGCCTGGGACGCGAACGGCGCACGGCACGCGAACGCGGGCGAGGATTTTAACGTCATAATCCCAAACACAAACACGCGGGCTGACGTGAACAGCGACCACAACTACCTCGTCACCCTAAGCTACAGGGGAACATACATTAATTTGGATGTAAACGCATTGCCCATAACATGGAACAGCACCACAAGAAAAGGCGACGCGAGCATTGGTGCGAACAATGTTGTTGATGCAAATGTGCAGACGGTTACACTAACAGGCGGCGGAACGCCGTGCGCAGGGACTGACGCTAATATTATTGTTTTGCGCAAAAATTTCGCTGATTTGAATACTTTTAACGTGAGGGTCAAAATTCCCACAACAGGGGCAATAACCGCGCTCAAAGGAAAAGAAGTGCGGATTGAATTATGGTCGGTTGACGTAAGCACAGCCACAGGCAATATCGCGGCATGCGTCGCAAAAGTCGCTGACGCAAACTTCATAATAGGGCCGGCGATACTGCTCAGGCCGCTCGCGGCCGGCAGCGGCTCGCCGGGAATAGGCGGGGTTGACACGAACCTCACAATTTTAGGGTACGGCTGGGCGCCGGACCAGAACGTAATGATAAGGTACGCGGACGCAAACGGCATAACGACAGCGGATTTGAATGTAACCGACGTGAACTACGGAATGCGCGCGGGAAACCCGTACGCGCAGGGAAACGCCGATAGGAATGTTCTGGGCGACAAAGTCTTCACCAATATTGCTGATGGAATAGCCGCAAGCGGAAGGGTGTATGATTACAGCGGGGTAAAGGTACTGCCAGACAGGAACGGAAACTTTGATGTCAATGTAAGGATTCCGCCCGTGGCAAGCACCTCGCTCGCGGGGCCCGGCGGCGCGCCGGACAACAACATTATTGCCAGCAATAACGTCGACCAGAACGCCAGCGCAAGCATTGTGATAACGCCTGGAATAACAATGGACACCGACCAGAACGTCACGGTCGGAATATGCGCCTACTTAACGCTGACGCAGAATGACACGGACGCCAACTGTTCGGCGGTAGGCGGGGCATTCAGCAGGGTTTCGGTTGAAACCGCAATGAAGAACAATTATCTGCAAAACATGCAGCGCGTGAAGAGCTTCCAGGTTCAGATGTGCGACGGTGTCTGCTCTTCGGGGGCGGCCGTGCTTGTCCAAATAGATTTCAACAGCGACATGAACATGTCGAAGGGCCCGCAGAGGAACTACAGCCGGGACATGAACGCAGCGCGTGGAAAGGCAAGCATGGACACTGACCAGATGCCGGAGTTTGCGATGGACGCGAACATAACGATGTACAATATAAAGGCGCCTAGCAGCCAAATGCCAATTCTCGCGAGAGACGGCAAGGTCTGCCCGGCGTACATGTGCAAGAACAGGGACAAAAGCACGCTATCGGAAGGATACGTTGACGCAGCCACCGGAGTGAGCACTTGGGTTTACAATGCAGCGAAGGGCGACGGAAACCTTAGCTTCAGGGTAAGCACTTTCTCGACCTATGAAACGGGAACCCTGAGCGTTGAGCTGCTAACGCCGGCGGCAGGCGCAAAAATACGGACGCCAAGGAACGGCGTTGACGCGAACTACACAATCAGCTTCCAGTTCAAGGACACGAACACGCTCGACAGCAACATCGGCGTCAGCCCGATGCAGGCGATAATTTACTACTCCGACTACAACGGGGCAAGAACCGGGGCGATAATCGACGACCGGAACCTCTTTGACAACCAGTTCATACGGTGCAATAACTACGATGTCATAACCGCGGACACAAACCTTGCGGGCTGGAGAACGTGCTACTTCGACATGAACAGGGCTGACCTGAACAAAATAATCGGCGAGTACGTAATCGACGTCAACATAATGGCGCCTTTCGGCAGGGACAGCGGGCAGACCAACAGGGCGGTAATCGGCTATACGGACGGCAATGTCTTCTTCAACCCGCCGCTGATTGAGATAACTGACGCGAACTTCAACGCGAACGCGCACTACGTCATTACGGATTACCGTACTATCGACATAAACAGCGTTATTGACTTCAATATCTACCTGCCGGATGCAAACGCCGACCGGAACTTCACGCTGCGGGACTACAACCTTCACTTTTACCTCGGTTCAACGCCGGGGAGCCTGAATAACGACCTAAACTATTCCGGCGGCGCGATTAGATTTGACCAGAACTTCGCCAGGTCCGGCTCTGGAAGTGAGTGGACAATACAGGCATTGCCGACCACAGCAGGGCTTGGGTTCTTTGTGCAGTGCTCGGAACCGCCAAGGACAGAGCAATACCGCGACTACAACTGCGTTGCGCAGTTTGACACAAACTGGACGTTCGAAGGGAAGTACTATGTCATTGCAAAGATTGTGAACAACACGACAAGGACAGTGGGGCAGCCGACCAACCCCGCGCCCGACAGCAGCAGGTGGTTCAGCCATACAATCGACAAAAACGAGCTGTGGGACATAAACAGCAGCGTTTACCCGATAACGATAAACGACACGAACGCGCCAACGGCGACAACGCCGGACACAAATGTGGCAACAACTGACAGCAGCTCGTCCACAAACTACACTTTCGCGCTGACATGCTCTGACTATGCGAGCGGGGCGAACAAGTACTTCTGGATGGACAAAGATGGCACGCTGTTCGGGAACAGCGCAACAAGCAGCTATATGTTCAACGTCACAGGGACAAAGACATTTTGGGGATGGTGCACTGACTATGCGGATAACAACAGCTTAAGGCAGAGCGTTACAGTAACATACAGCCAGCAGCAGGGAGGCACACCCGTGCCACCAACCGAAACACCGCCAAGCAGCAGCCCGGGAGGCAGCCCGACGGTAACGCCGGGAACCGAAACAACACTGCAGATGACTGTTTCAACCCAGCCGACGGCAACGGAAATAAGCGAAACAATCGCGGCCGCGGGGCTTGGCGGCGGAGCCGCGGATGAAGCGGCCGCGGCAATGGAAAAGGCCGAAGGCGCGAGGGCTGTAACAGTGGAAAAGACGACTGACGCAAGCGGCACAATTTCCTACCAGTCAACTCTTAAGCTGACGGTAAGCAACAAGACGGACAAGAAGCTCAAAAACGTGAAGGTTATCGAGGAAATACCGAAGAGCGTTGCGGCCAGCGCATCGCAGGTAAGCAGCGCAACAGCATTTACAGTGCTGAAGGAAGACCCGATAATCCAGTTTGTGATAGAAAGCATAATGCCGAACGCAAGCGCGGAAGTCTCATACCGCGTTAACAGCCAGATAACCGCTGGGACCGCCGGCGCCTGGACAGCACCGATAGTCGCAAGCCTGAGCGAGGCGCCGGTGTGCGAGGGCGTAACATGCGCAGCGCGCGAGTGCAAAACCGGAACGTGCAATTCGGCGACAGGCGCATGCGGGTACAGCAATTCCGCTGACGGAACTGCCTGCGGAACTGACAAGGAATGCAAGGCGGGAACATGTGTGGCAAAAGCAGCGCCACCGGCAATCACACCACCGCCAGCAGCCGCGCCGGACTACACGATGCTAATTGCGGCAATAATAGTCGTGCTGGCGGTTATCGCCGGGGGCGGCTATTACTATAGTTCCAAGGGAAAGAAGAAGGGCATTCCCGGAATTAAAAAGTAAAAGAACGTTCCCTTCCCTTTTTTCTTTTTTTAAATTCTAATAGCGGTAGCCGGCGGCAGGGTTGGATGCCCCGCCGGTTAGTTGATTGCCGAAAAAAGCGCAACTGTTTTATAGCGATTCCAGAACGCTTTTTTTGGTTTAAAGTGGCGGCATCAGCGTTGCAGGGAGAAAAAAGCCGGAAAAGGGAAGCGCATTGCCTTGGATGGCAGCTTGGCGTCTGCCAAAAAGGCGCTTCTGAGAGGATTGTTGAAACAGGGGACGGGTTCGCAATAGTGCAGCTGCCGGGCGGGAAAAAGCAGTACAAAATCACCTGCTTTCCGCGGCTGAGCGCGGAAGAGGAAGAGCTTCTTGCAAGAGTGCTCGACGGGTTCATCGCGGGGGAAAACTGCGCGGGCGGCGCGCGCGGTGACATAAAAAAATTCTTCAGGGCGTATTGCGTTTCCAACCTGATTTCCCTGGAAAAACAGCAGGTGAAATACCTGCTTGATGCGCTGCAAAGGGAGGTTGGCGGCTTTGGGCCGCTGGACTGCCTTTTTTCCGACAGCGGAATAGAGGAAATCGCTGTAATCGGCACCGGCCCCGAAAAGCCTGTTTTTGTTTTCAGGGTCGGGCACGGCTGGCTGCCCACCAATTTGCACTTCAACACGGCGAATTATGTGAGGGACCTTGCGAACAAAATGGCGAGGGGCATCGGCAGGAGGCTTTCAATGCAGCACCCGGTGCTGAATGCGAACCTTGCCGACGGCAGCAGGCTTAGCGCCGCAATTCCGCCTGTAGTTTCCTTCGGCGAGCCGTCTCTTACCATAAGGAGATTCAGGCAGCAGCCGTTCTCTCCGGCGCAATTGGTGGAAAACCGCACGTTTTCCTGCGGCGCGATGGCTTTGCTCTGGATTGCGATGCAGTGCGACTGCAGCCTTCTTCTCGCGGGCAATACCGGCAGCGGAAAGACAAGCAGCCTTAACGCGCTTTTCTCTTTTGTGCCGGAAAGCGAGAGGATTGTCGCGGTTGAGGAAACCCCGGAAATCCAGCTGCCCCACAGGCACGTTGTCAGGCTCGGCGTGGTGAAAGAGCAGGGGATAACAATGCAGGACCTTATAGTGGAAAGCCTGCGCATGAGGCCCGACAGGATTGTTGTCGGGGAGGTCAGGAGCGGGGAGGAGGTAGGGGCGTTTATCGATACGCTTCTTGCCGGGCAGGGAAAGGGAAGCTATGCGACATTCCACAGCCAGAGCGCCAGGGAGGCAATAAGCAGGATGCGGTCGCTTGGCGTAATGCCTCTGGACCTTTGCGCGATAGACCTTGTTGTCGTGCAGAGGAGATGGAACAGGGCAGACTGCAGAAGCGGCGCAGGGCAGGAGGTAAGAAGAGTGACGGAAATAGGGGAGCTTGCCGAAAAGAATTCAGGCGTTGCCTTGAACATGCTTTTTTCTTTCGACTACGCAAGGGACTGCCTTGCCCCTGTGAACAGGAGCGTTGCGGTAAAAGAGAAAGCGATGAGGGCGTTCTCTTTCGGTGAAGCCGGGTGGGAGAAAGAGCTGGAAAGGAGGGAGCGGCTGCTGGGGGAAATCGGCGGGCGCGGAAACGGCTTCAGGGAGTTCTTCGAGGCCGTCAACAGGGGCGGCGGTTTTTGATGGAAAAAATTGGCATTGTGTTCGCAAGCGCGCATGCCAGGGCGGCATGCAAATACAGCGCGCTTCTCGCGGTTTTCTGCTGGCTGGGGGCAGGGCTTTTTCTTGCGGACATCGCGCTGAGCGCGGCTGCAGCGGGGATTTTCTTTTTCACGGCTTTTTTTGCAGGGCTGTATTGGCCGGAGCTGAAGAGAAGGCAGCATTGCGAAAGCGTCGAAGCCGCAATGCCGTTCGCGCTGATGAACATCGCGGTTGAGCTCAATCTGGGGGTTTCCTTTTTTGCCGCGATAGAGCATGCGGCTTGCATCAACAGCCCTGCGGGCAGGGAGTTCGGCATTGTTGCGGGGGAAGTAAGGCGCCATGGGGCAAGCGTCCAGGATGCGCTGCGGCATTTGTCCGAGAGGGTTGGAAACAGGAACGTGAAAAGGTCTGTTGTCCAGCTGGTTGCGGCATTCGAGCAGGGCGGATGCGGCGGCGGGGCGAATGCCGGAGAGCCGATAAAGCGGATTGCGGGCGAAATCCTCGCAAGGCAGAGGATTGAAAGCAAGCTTTTTTCCGGAAAGCTTGTGGTTTTCAGCCTGCTGTTCATAGCTGTTTCCGCTGTCATTCCGGCGCTGTTCCAGAGCTTTTCCATCATAGGAAGCGCTGTCCTGCGCTGGAATTTCACTCCAATGCAGTCAATTCTTATAATAGCCGTGGGTTTTCCGCTGCTTGACATTGCTATCCTGCTGTACATAAGGGCGAAGACGCCTGTTTTCCTGCGGGGAAACTGACATGGCGCGCGCTTCGGGCGGAAATGGGATTTACAGCATTTCCCTGAAAGCATGGGGGTACTTTGGCGGGGCGGATTCCGCAGGGGGCTTTTGCGAAAAGCTCGCGATGAACGGCTGCAGCGCGCAGAAATTCCTTTCGCGGTCTCTTCTTGCCGGCTTTATCGGGAGCATGGCGCTGACAGTGCTTCTGTTCAGCGCCAAAACGGAATTCTTCTACATAACCGCGGGGGCTTTGGGCTTTTTCCTCTTCGCTTTTTTATTCAATTTCCTCCTCCAGGACTATTTTTTCGAGCGCAACAAAAAAGCGCGGGAGCAGATGGTCGCGGACATGCTGCTGCAGGCAAGCGCCTTCCCAAAAGGAACGCCCTTTGACAAAATAATCGGCTATATTGCGGGCGATGATTTCGGGCTTCTTGGCGCGGAATTCAAAAAGGCGCAGGAGGAAATCGGAAGGGGAGCCTCTTTCACACAGGCAATGCAGCGCCTCAGGGAGCGCAACAGCAGCGCCGTAATCGACAGGGCCGTGCTTCTGCTGCAGCAGGGCTATGAGAGCGGCGCGGACATGAGCGGGATTTTCAGGGAAGCTGCGGGCGACATCCTTGAGACGAACGCGATACTGCAGGAGAGGAACGCCAGCCTTTTGATTGAAAAATACACCCTTCTTTTTGCCGGCGGGCTTATTGTGCCGACAGTGCTCGGCATGCTTGCGGGAATGGTAAGCGGATTCGATTTCAGCTCTTTCGGGCAACTAATTGACTTTGCGGGCAGCGCCGGGCAGCGGGGCGCACTGCTGCAGAGCGTCCTTCTCGCGAACAAGATTTATATCGTAGAATATGCGCTCATCGCGTCCTTTTTCGTTGCCTCGCAGGAAGCCCACGGAAAAAAGGCCGTCATTTACGCCTCTTTCCTGCTGCCGTGCTCGCTGCTCGCATACTTCATCGCTTCCGGATTTCGAGTGTAAAATTATTTTGGGCCAATAGATAAAGACTGCGGGTCTTTCAGACCACGCAGTATACTACGGAATATAAAAAAGAATCTAATGTTCGTCAGGCGTGGACCACCGCACAGGGGGTTCTTTTGCATCGTCGGCTGATGAGAAATAACGTTTGCACAAAAGGCTGATTACTTTTTAGCAAGGGGTTTTTGTTTTTTACACGCCAAAAAATCTTTTACTGTTAAAATATGTCTTTCATCAAAAAGGTCTTTAAGTTCATCATGGGTTTGTATGTTAGTTTTATTGGTTGTTGGTTCGTAAATAAATAAATGGGTTATTACCCCAGCTTCCTTTGCTGCTCTAAAGGCAGGAACAAAATCACTATCTCCTGCAAGCAAAATTGCTTTATCTATTAATCCTCTCCAACTCAAACCAACAACATCAACATCAAGTAAATTGTCAGTTCTTTTTTGATGCAACTTTTTAAACACGTTTCCACATTTAAAACAATTTACATCATACTTGCCTACTCTACCTTCTCTAACCTCAAAACGGGTACATCTCCTAAGGGAAGTAAAAAATCGTTGCTTATTTTGTATGGCTACTTTTTCTTGTTCTGTGGCAGGAGTGCTCTGGTAGGGCAAACAATCATAATAATATGTCCTAAACCGTGTTGCGTTGGCTATCTCACATAATTTGTCCGAAAATTTGTGGAAATCAAGTGTAAATGGTTCTGTCAATTCCTCTTCAATGGCTTTCTTATAAGTTATGCCTTCTGCAACATCTTGCATTGATACGTCTTCCAATATCTTTGCTATGAACCCACCATCAAGGAATACGGCTGCTTTTTCTTCAGGCATCAACAAACTCTTTAGAAGAAATAGTTAAAAAGCAATGACCGCCGTCGGGAAACCCAACGGCGGCGGCTATATGTAAATACCTATGTCCTACCGATTATTTAAAGGTTTTTGTCAAATTTTGAGCCGCCTAGTAAGCCTACTTTTTCCTTATCCAATCAGTTAATGCCTCTGAAAAAGCCTCACCGAGTGCCCCTTTTCTTGCACCTTTTTTTTATATTGCAGGGGGCGGAAGGACTTTTGCATTGCAGGTCAGAAAATCGTTGGTCAAAATGATTTTGTAAATCTCCAAATTTGCCATCCAACCTTTTTTCCATCTCAACAATTTTCGTCGTTATAGTTTCAAATGCCCCGCTAAAGTGCACATACAAAACAAGTGGGATTGCAAATGGGCTGGATTGAAGTAAAAAATTAAAGATATCTGTTTCGATTGGGTCATTAGTAAAAATAGCAGCAAGCATAAAAAGCCCAGAATAAATCGCAGCAAGCAATGTTATGTTTTTCCATTGCTTCATCATATGCTTTGAAATCTTTTTGCTTAATCTGGGGGCAAGCAAAATCAGAGAAAACCCAATCCACATTACTATATAAGAAATTAGAAATCCAGCACCATATAGCCAGCCCATACTCTGAATATCAACAACTTTCTTGAATAAAAACTTTATTATTGCCATTTCCAACCCCATCAGCCGCTCATGCAAACCCAAAAACTAATCAGCCGACGATGCAAAAGAACCGCACAGGGAAAGCATTAAATAGCGGCATAGCATAAATTACTTGCCGCGCAATTTGCGGGGTTTTTTGTTATGGGCACGATAAGGCCGGGTTCTCTTGTAAGAGTTAATGAAAAAAAGCGCGAGCCGCAATCCAGCGCCGGGAAGTACCGGGCTGCAATGATATCGCCGAAATGGCAGCAGATGAAGCTGCAGATTCTTGAAGCTTACAGGGATATTGGCAGGGGCTGGGCAGGCTTTCAGCCGCCGGAGAGGGCGAGCATCAGCGCTATTGCGCGGACGCTCTTTAGGAAAGGGCGTGTCAATGCTTTCGGAAGCGACCAGATAATCGCATTGGCGCTTAAGCAGCTTGCCGCAGAAGGCAAAATTTCCCTGCCGCCGAAGAAATTCAAGCGGCCGCCGAAGAAACCCAAGCAGCAGGGAACTTAACGCACCGGCTGGGCGCGCTGGCGCAAAGCGCAGGCGCGCTGCTGTGCGGCATTTTTCTTTTTGCGGGCGCGCCAATGAATCGGGAGCATGCTTTCTGCGCTGCGCCTGCGTAAGAAAACCATTATTAATACCTTTTCCCTTATTAATTCGGAAAAAACGTTTTAATCCAAAAGGAAGGGTGTTTTGGTTGAAGGTCATTGTTGATAATACTGTCGTGAATTTTGTCGAAAAAAAGCCCGTTGACCTCGCGGGCTACACGCTGATTGAGGGCTTTCCCGGCATGGGGCTTGTGGGCACGATTGCCGTCAAGTTCCTGAGCGAAAAGCTCGGCTGCAGGGAAGTCGGCTATATTGACAGCAATATTTTTGTGCCAATAATAAGGGTGCATGACGGCATGCCCGTGCATCCGAGCAGGGTTTACGCGGACAGCAAGCACAAGATAGTCGTTCTGGTGAGCGAGCAGATAGTGCCGCAGCCGTTTGTCGACAAGCTGAGCAAGGCGATTGTCGACTGGATCCAGAAGAAGAAGATAAAAAGGGTCATTTCCCTAAGCGGCATAAGGGCGATGACGGACAAGCCGGTGAAGGAAATAATTTACGGGATTGCTTCCGACGAGGAAAGCAAGAAAATGCTTAAGCAGCACAATGTGGAGATAATAAAGGACGGAATAACAAGCGGGATAACGGCATTGATGATGCTTGAGTTCAAGGACAGGGCGATAGAGGCTTTCAGCCTGCTTGGCAACGTTGAAATCGCCGCGGACTACAAGGCTGCCGCCGCGCTAGTGGAGAAGCTGAACGGGATGTTCGGGCTGAAGATTGACGTTAAACCGCTGCTTCGGGAGGCAAAGGACACCGAGAAATCCATTGTCGACCACCTTAAGAAGCTGAGGGAAGTAAGCGGTGAAACCGCGCGCTTCGAAAACGCGGCCCAGCCGGCGCAAGAAACACCGATGTACACGTGAACTCTGCCTTGTTTTCCCGACACAAGCAATTTGGCTATTCCCGCCGCGCTAGCGGCATGATGCAAATGATTAAAAACATCGGCAAACAAGGATTAATCAAAGGCAGCAAAAGGTGTTTTTTTGACTAACGGAGGAGGGCGCAGAAGGCGGGTTCCGGTGGCGCCAAGGCCAAGGGGGCAGCTGATTGAATTCGCACCGCTTGACGCCGAGGTCGCCGGGCTGATGCAGGAAGCCCAGCGGGAAATGGGCATTACCAAGCCGCTCGGGCCGCGAATCGCGGGCTACAAGCCGAAGTCAAGATGGGCTGGCGCTGAGTGGAAAGGCGGGGGCAGCGGCGGGAACCTTTGGATGCACCCGCTCAGGCTGTTGGCGCGCTTTTTCGGCTATAAAAAAGTCGGGTATTTCACAAAGGCTGGGCGGGCAGCGTACAAAAAGGACCTCAGGGTGATGCGCAGGGGCGAGGCTTTGCGGGAAACCACTGGTATTATCCAGCGCATGGAGGCGGAAAGGCTTGCTTATGAGAATGCAGTAAGGGCTGCTTTGAACGCATTGAAGGGCGGCGTTGCCGCAAGCACGGTAAACGAGCATAATGCCGGCTTCCATATGCAGCAGTACAGGGATGCTGTTGACGCGGCGCGCACGGCTTTCAGGGAAAAAATAGCCCAATTGAAGGAAGGGTACAGGACAGCCGCTGCGGAAGCCGGGGTAATAAAAAAAAGCAGGTTCAAGTACTGAAAGAGCCTAACCGGTTTTTGCGCCGCAAAAAAATATTTATTCCGCGATTGAGAATTTGCTTCCCTCTTTCAGCCTGAATTTTTTGCGCAGGTTCACTCCGGATATTATTTCAATCTCGTTTTCCCCGTGGGCGCTCCGCTCCGGGAAAATTATTGCCGCGGGCTGTTTTCCCATGGCTTTTACTGGATAGGCTTTTATCGGGCCGAATGCCCTTTCGCCTGTTTCAAACCCCTCGATTTCTGCGGGGGATTTTCCCGCAAGGAACTCCTGCAGTTCGCCAAGGCCAACCACAATATTGAGCGTGCCGAAGAAAGGCATGAAGCCGAGCTTTTTTTTGAACTGCAGCAGGTATGGCTTCCTTGAAATGTAATAGCGCCCCTCGCCAAGGCCTGTCTTTACTGTTCCCTCAATCTGCTGGCACGGTTTCCTTGCCGCGAACAATTGGCGCAGCTCGCCGAACATGCGCCTTAACTGCCGCATTCCGCTTTCCGTGGCGCTTACAGTGCATCCCGCTGGTGTGGCGTCAAGGGTTATGAATCCCGCTGCTGCAAGCTGCCTGAGCTTCCTTGAAGCGGTCTGCTGCGAGAAAGAGAACTGCCTCCCGATCTCCGCTGTGGAAGTCCTCATGCTGCCCTGCTGCCCCGCCCCTGAGGCAATGAGCAATAGCAAACGCAAATCGCTGTCCTGCAATTTATTCACCAAAAGGAAAATAAAAATCTGCCTCATTTTTCGGCGAGCCGCTTTTCAATTGCCGCCCTGCCAACAACCATTGCGGCAAGCATTGAAACAATGAACAGCAGCAGCGCGAGCGGGTTCTCGGGCATCGAGGGCAGGTTGAACGGGCTTCCGCTTCCGGCTCCGCCCAATTGCACGTTAAGGCTGTTTCCGCCGGGCAGCGTGGTTGTTTCGCAGTTGGCCCTGTGCTGTGTGTCAAATCCCTGCTGCTTGAACCCTTCCGCCAAAGGCAGCAGCTGGCTGTTCTCAGGATACCACAGCCCTGTATCCGGGTCGTACCAGAAGCTTCCGTTCGGTCCCCTTGCCGTCCTGAGGACTTCCGGCGGTCCGCCGTTATAGCTGACAGTCGGCGCCCCAGAGCCGTCAACGCCAAAGTCAAGCGTGTGCTCCTGGCCGTCGGCTGTCTTGAATTTCACTCCGGTCGGGGTTTGCTCTATCGGCCCGGCAAGCGCCTGGTCGTAGACCTCGCCTGTTTTCTTGTTTATTATCCTCACCCTGTCCTGGCAGCAGCCGGGTTCTGTCGGGCTGCAGGTCGGGCTTGTTTTCTGGCTGTAGAACATGAACCTGTGCGTGTCTGTGTCGAAAATCTGGAACGGGCCCATTTTCTGTATGGACTTGTTGAAGTTTGTGACCCTTTCCGTTATGCTGCTGTTGTCTCCGGCTTCGGTGTTCGGGATTGCCTCGAGGTTAATCGCCTGCTCTTCACAGCCTGTTTCCGCGTTCTGCACTGTCGCGGGAGTGGCCTTCATGCCTTTTGCGTCTCCCGGGCGCAGAATGCTTTTGTCGTTGTACCTTATCCAGATGAGCAGCTCGTTTGTTTCCGGCTTGTACAGTATCACGCCGTTCTTGAACTGTATGGAGTTGAATTTGCCGAGCGAAACCTCCCTTCCGTTGTGCATTGTGCTATTCCTGTCGCTCATTATGAGCACTTTCGCGTTTGCGCCCATGACTGTTTCCCTTGGGACGCCGTTGGCAGTAATGCTCTGCTCCTGCTCGTCCGCGGTAACGCTCGCGTAAACGTCGGTTATAATCGCCTCAACACTTCCGAAAGCGTCGGTAATCTTGTTGCCGTTCAGCGGGACACCGGTCTGCTCCTCGATGTTGCGCTTTATGCACTCGAGCACGGTCGGCTCAAGAACCGCAATCTGGTTGTGGATGTCCATCTCGAACATCGGCACTGCATTCCCTTCGGTCGGAAGGCCTATTTCCCCGATTCTCTGCGGTATTGTAATTGCCGGAATCCTGCCGTCGGGCCCAGACATTCTCGATTGGTCCTTGCTTGTAATCACTGGCTCGACAGGCCCGTTGTTCTTGCTTATGCCGATTTCGCCCTTCGGCCTGTCTATTACAACCGCAATGTTGCTGTCATTGTCCTTCAGCACTGTCTTCGTCACATCGTCATAAACAGCGGGCATTGTGTTGCCCTTGAACCAGTAGAAGAACAACTGCCTGAAGAAGAATATCCCGTAGGATTGCCCGACTGTCTTCAGGTCTATCTGCAGTATAGTCGAAGCCTTTGCCTTGTCGCTCAGCTCCTGGGCTTTTTCCGCGAACTGGTCCTTGAACCTTTCCCAGAGCCCTTTCTGGCTTTCCTTTGTTTCAGGCGCAACAGCAAAGTGCTCCTTCACTTTGTCCTGGCTCTCCGCCAGAGTCCTTTCTTCGGCTGTTTGATTGGCCTTTGGCGCTTCCACGGCCTGCTTCGCGGGCGCCTTGCCGGTGAGCGTGTCTGTGAAGCTCTGCACCGCGTCGCCGACCTTCTTGCTGGCGTTCTGGTTCGCTGTCTGGCCGGCATCATTCTTGGCGCCGGCCTTGCCTTCGGCCGGCGGGGAGAACATGTGCACATAATAGCCCCCGACATCGTCCACACAGTCCTGCAGCTCGGGCGCAATAAGCGTCTGCTGTATCACGCTGCCCATTATTCCGCTCCAGAAGAAAAGCGCATAGCCCGCGCTTTCGCCGAACGCTAGAATAGCCGCTGCCCTCTGAGGGTTGTCCCCGACGAACCCGAGGCCTATTCTCTTTACGGCGTCCTTGCATGTTTTCTTTTCCTCGATGGCTTTCGGCAGGTCTATCTGCCCGCCCTCAATGCCCTGCTCGCCCCCTGGGCTCGAGCCCTTGAGGTTTGTGTGGTAGCCGAATGAAATAAGCGTTGTCCCCCCTTCTTTCGCCTTGTCGGTTATTGTGTCCTCGACCATGTAGGACTGCATGTCCTGCTTTGTGTTGAACGCAATAACTCCCTCGCCTTCGCCTGTTTTCTGCATGCGGGCGAGTTCTTCCGGGCTCTGCGATTTGGACTGCAGCAGAACGCTGCATGTCGCGCACTCGGCCTGCGTCGATGTGAAGTACGCGACGTTCTCGACGCTCCTTCTCCAGCCGCTTCCGGGCTTTGCGAACTGGTCGTAGGCGTTTTTCGCGGGCAGGTAATTGTCCCAGACGTAATTGAAGACCATTTTCCACGGGAGCTTCTCAAGCACCTGCCCGAAGATATCCCCTTCATCGCTTCCCTCGTTCGCGAAGAAGTCAATGAAAGAATTGCTGAAAATGGGGTGGTCTCCTGTGTACATTTCGACGCTGTTCCAGGTGTCCGGAAGCTGGTATGCGCTCATTCCCTCAAAGCCGAAGCCCCTTTTTCCCTCCCAGAAAAGGTAAGGCATTATGGTCCATTTTAGCCCGCCCTTCACGCTGAAATAGCTTTTCAGTATTTCGTCCTCCTGCGCCATCGCCTTGTCCAAAAGGCTGTAGTAGCGCCTGCTTTTTCCCGCGAAATTCCTTTCCACAAGCGCGTCGTAAATCCTCTGGGTGTTGTCCGGGAAGCTGCTTCCGAGCCTTCCGCTTACCCTCGCGTGCGTAAGCCTGCCGGCGAACCTTTCGGGAGTTTCCGGGTCAACGGCTTCCCAGTTCGCCTTGTAAACCTTGACAGTGCCGTGCCCCGGGGTTTCCTTGACAATGTAGTCCAGAGTGGTGCTGTTGATTTGTATTACCTCGCCCCTCTCTGTTATGACCGCCTTGTCGACAAAGCGCGAGAAGTTCTTCTGCAGGTCCTCCACTGCGGTTTCTCCGATGAACTCGCCTTTCGGGCTGATTTTGTAGAGCTTGAGCAGCCCGTCCGCCGTTGTCTCGTACTCGCCGCCGGCGAAACCGCCGTCGTTGACGTATTTCTCAAGAATCTTGTGGATGTGCTTGCTGTCGCCCGTAAGCGGCTGCACAACCTGGCTTGACATCGGCTTCACGCCCACGTCATACAATCCCGCGAACTGGTCCCTGACCCACCATTCCGGGGCGTCAAGCGAGAACATGTCGTCCATCCATTTCATCATTCTCGCGTTTGTCCTTGCATACTCGATTTTCGCGGCGACCGCCTCAACGCTTCCCGCGCCGAAGCGCGAAACAGTTTTTTGGTAACTCTCTAACGCCTGGTTGAAAATAGCCTTGTTTGTCTTTGCGACGCTGTTAAGCTCCCTTGAAATTTTGAAGAACTCGCCCTTTCTCACAGGGTCTGTTATTGAGTCAAAAAATCCGCCCGGCTTTCCCCAGTCGCCGACCATTTTCCTCGCGCTGCCGCCCTTTATCATGAGGTAGCCTGAGTCCCAGTCGGCGTTCTCGGACAGCTTTGCCCATTCCGGGCCGAAGCCGTACTTGTCGACCTGCGTTATTATGTTCTTCGCCCTTCCTTCGCCAATCAGGGTGTCGGGGCCCATGTATTGCCGCCTGAACCAGTTCGCGAACTTGTTCTCCGACATGTCCCATGGCCATCCCCTTCTCCTCGCCCAGCCGAGGTATTTCTTCGCCTGCCCGAAAAGAGTCGGCCCGAAATTGCTTATGACCATTTCCGCGCTGAACCAGCTGTTGTAGTACTTGTCGAAAAGCGAGTAGCTGCTTATGAGGCAGCTGTTATTGTTGCAGTTCGTGCCCATGTCGGCGGTGAAGTCCGCTGTCTTCACGCTGTTCAAAATCATGTTCTCCGTCCTCTTTGCGATTTTCACTTTCAGGCTGTTCAGGTCGTCCTCTGCCTGGGTGCCGAGGTTCACCTGCAGTTTCTCGGCCTCTTCCTTTGTGAACTGCCCCTGCTTTTCTCCGGAGAAAATGTCCTTGACGTCGTTCCACACAGTCTTGAAATCGCTTACAATTCCTTCGCCGCTGTTCCTGTACAAAAGCCCCTTGTCCTCGACCGGGCAGCCGAGCGCTTCCATTTCGGCAGGAGAGAGGCTGGCACACCTTCCGACCCTCAGGCTGTCGTAAAGGCTCACGCCGAAAGCGAACGGCCCGGGGGTAAAGCGGTTGTAATAGTGCATCAGTTCCCCGGCGTCAATCTTTGTGCCCGGCACCTGGTTCAGCAGGGCAGCGGGATTATTCTTGTCAGGCTGCTGGACAATCAGGTTGTTCTCAAGCTCTTTCCTGTTCGGCTTGCTGCCGATTCCGCTGCTTATTTCGTTGATTCCGAAGCCGTTGCTGTCAACCTCTGTGAGCCTCTTCAGCTTCTGGACTTCCTGCGGGTGCAAAACCTTTTCTTCGGGATTGCTGCCAGGAGTCCTGCACTCGAACTCGGCGCGCTTTACTGCTGCCCCAATACTCGGCGCTCCCGTGAGGCCTGTACCGGGGCTTCCTGCGGCTGTTCCCGCTCCGGTGGCGCCTGGCGTGCCTGTGCCAGGGGCGCCGGCGCCAGCGGTGCCTGTTCCGGCCGCCTGAAGCAGGATTGTTAACGCGCCTGCCGCAATTTCAGGGGCCGCTGTTTCGGATGGCGCCTGCATTGCGCTTGTTCCATATCCCTGCGGCTCGGCGCCTGTTGCTGCGGGCGCTGTTTCAGCGAACGCGCCGCCGAAGGAAGTGCCGAACATCAGCAGGATGAAGGAAACGCTGAACAGCCGCCGCGAAACCATGCCATTGCCGCTCGTCATAGGCTGCCCCAAAAAAGCATGTAAATTAGCCCCGGATAAACCCAGGGAAAAACGAAAAAAACAGCCATCCATGCGATTAGCGCCGTAAGGTATGCCGCGGCAAAGTTGTTAGGAAGCCCTTTCAATTTCGCGCGCTTCTCCAGAATTTCGCTTATGAACGCCGCGAGGAAAATCAGCGGCAGCAAAAGCAGCGCGAAAACAAATGCGGTGATAATGTTTTTTGCGATTGTGAGGAAGAACGCCAGGCCGTATTCCACTATGCTTGTAGCCGCGAAACCCGGCGCGGCTCCCATCCCGGGGGTTTCAATTAAAGCGAGCCAGTACGGCACAAGGTACAGCGTGAAAACAATGGGCAGCAGGATTATGAAAGTGGACGCGAAAACGCTCTGTATCCATTCGAGCCTGAATTTTTTGGCGAGCATTTTGTGCAGGCGCGCCCCAGCCAGGGCGAGCAAAAATGCCGGAATTGCCGCCATTAAGGCCATTCTGAGCAAATCCAGCACTGCCGCAGCCAAATCTGCGATTAAATCAACCGGCATAAATAGAATATAGAAAGCAAAAGAAGTATAAAAACCTTCTTTTAACAGCCCTTTCTTTTCAGGCCAGCCGTGCGGAAATCCGGCGGAACGCAAACAGGCAATTAAAAAAAACTGTTTTTTTGGGCCAAGGCTTTTTTTCAGAAAAACCTTACAATTAAAAACCAGAATAAACTATAAACTATTGAAAATACGGGTTTTTGGAAAAGGCTTTTTTATGGGCGATGGTGTTCCGCGCAGGCTTAAGCGCTTCGACAGGGGCAGGGGCGAAAAGCAGGGGCTGCCCCCGGCAGGCAGGCTAGATGAGGAAGAAAAAGAGGCAAGCGAGCTTGTCAGCCAGCTGCAGAAATCCCCGCGTGCCCGGGAGCCCGGAAAGGAAGTTACAATGGGGCTGGCGCTTGAGGAAGTCAAAAGGTTTAAGGAGAAGAACAACCGCCTGCCCGACAAGTCTGAATACGACCAGATTGCCGAAAGCATTTACGCCCAGCTGCAGTCGGCTGAGGAAAAGAAAAGGGCAGAGGAAAAAATGCAGCGGGAGAACAGGAAGATTGAGGACAGGGAGAAACGCACCGAGGAAAGAGGGGAAAGGAAGCCGCACGGCAGGCAGGCGAAAGATGCCCCGGCTGCAGGCACCCCGCAGGTTCCGCGGGAGATAAAGCCAAGCCCCGGGCCGCCTGCCGCCGAACTGGGGGATAGGGAGATAAAGGAATTGAGCATTGAGGACTTGTTCGGGGAAGAGAAAAAAGACGGCGCAGAAAGCAAGGGCGGCAGCGGGGGCATTGGCGACGAATTCAGCCTTGAGGGGCTGGAAGACGAAAGCGAGGGCATAAGCGGCAAGAAATGCCCCTGCTGCAAGAGCACGGCACAGCAAATCATCTACTGCCACGAGTGCGGCGCGGCTTTCTGCGATAAATGCGCAAAGCCGGCCGAGCAGATAGGGAGCGAAAAGAAGTTCATCTGCCCGTCGTGCGGAAAAAAGGCCTGAAAAACGCGCCTTTAAAAAAAACTGTTTTTTTCAACGCTCAGGCTGAGGCAGCCACGGGGCTGTGCGCAACGCAGTCCATCTTGCTTAGGTCCATGCCAGCCGGCAGCCACATCGTGAGATTGACCTGCGCGGGCGGGTATTTCTCCGCGCCGCCCTCTGCAATCTCTATCATCTGTATTTTCGCGCTGCTCTGCGCGGTCTGCCCGACGCCTGCAAGCAGATTGTCCATGTCGTCGAGCGAAGCCGGATTGCACAAAAGAATGCGCTTCTCGGTATTGCCGAGCACTATGTCCCTCTTCTCCATCCTGAAAGAAACGCCGGTTACCTTTCCGCCGCTTTCCTCGAACTCGGTCCCGGCCACAAAAAACATCGCGTACGCGAATTTGCTGGTGAAATGTTTTTCCTCGCTTCCGAAAGTCATTCTGTCGGGCAGGTAAATGTAAAAGGCGTAATCGAATCCGTCGCTGAACGGCTGCATTATCCCGCTGATGTTTTCCGCGAGAATCGCGCTTGTTTCGTCCAGCACCCTGTCGTCGGCGTAGTCCTCCTTCACTGCGGCGAGCAGGTAATCCACCTCGCTGGCGTTCTCGAGAGTCTGCCCCGCTATTCTGGGCGTGCTGCTGTACAGTATTGTTTCAAGCGCGGACGTGGCGTACTCGCTCCTGTACTCCCTGGCGACCTGCTGCTCCACAATCTGCCCATAACTGGCGGCGAAAAAGAAAAGGAAAGCCGCGAGGCCGCTAACTATAAGCAGGAAGTAAAGCGAATCGGTAAGCGCGGCCTGCCCCCTTTGGTTGGCGCGCGCGGCACCGCAGGTGCCGCCGGGCCCATGGCTATTCCTGCCAGCGAAACCCGCAATTGCCATGCAAAATGCCCTGGCGCGCCATGCTATTTCCATGCGGCCACCACCAGCAGCATCGGCTTGACGTAGAACATGTTCCTGGCTTCGTCCTTGAATTCCATTGCTATCGGGAAAAAGCGCACTATCAGCGAAGTGTTTGCGACATCGGGCGGGCTATCGGTGTTTGTGCATTCGAATTTGCCCGCGGCGGACGAAAAGAAATCCTGCCGCATTGTCTCGACGTCAATTCCCTTGAAGTCCTGCCCGGGGCCTGTTTTCAGCGGCAAAAGCCCCGCGAGAAAGCTGACGCGCTTCACTGTTTTCGCCTCAAAGCATCTTTCCGCGAACTGGCCGAAGCCCGTGAGGTAATTGTCGCCCCTTATCTTGCCGCTGAGGTCCAGGATAGTGAGCGCGTCGCCGAAGCCCGAGTTCCTCTTGTCGAAAACGTTCCAGGAGAAAGTGAAAACATAGAAGAACATCACCAGAGCGAAGAGCAGCGGGATAAGCGAGGGCAAATCGTCGCCAATCGGGCCGAGAAACCCTTTTTCTTTTAAGCCCATTTTTTTCACGCTCCGCACTTCGGGAAGCACGGCGAGCTCCTGCCCAGCAGGCAGGACGCCTCCTGCATGTTCTGCTTGCAGACTCCCGAAGCGCTGCTGCACGCGATTATGTACACGTAGCTCTTGCCGAGGTATGTTTCCTTCACAAGCTTGAAGGTGTTCTTGGGCACTTCCGGGGACATCGGGTCAATCGTTATGCTGTCGCTTACCTCGACATCCGCGAAAACCCCTGTTTTCTCGACAGGCCACTCGAAAAAGGTTATCTCGGCGTTCAGGGCAATGCCTTTCGCGGCTATCAACTTGTCTGGCTCCTTCCTGCTGGCGACCTGCAGTATCAGCGTGCTGAGCTTCCCTTCCTGGTATTTCTTCGGCTCCCTGTTTATGTACATGAGGTAATAGTAGCGCTTTGTCAGCTGCATGCCGCCGAAATACTCTATCACTTCCGGCACTGTCGCGCTTGTGGTGTAGCACATGTCCGTGCTGCTGCTGATGATTGAAATAGACTGGGCGTAATTGTTGACCATCCTCTGCGCGGCATTGCTTATTATCATGTCGGTAAGCCCGAACATGAAAAAGGAGACAATCGCGAAAATCGCCGTCACCAGGATCAGAAGGTTCAGCTTGCTCAATGTAAAGCCAAGCATGCGGCTCACTCCGTCGACCTGTAGGCGCAGATGGTCGGGAACGTGTCTGTCGCGCGCGTCTTGTTTAGGAAGGTGTAGTTCGCCTGCGGGATGCTTTCCCTGAAATTGACAAGCACGTCGTTGCCCCTTGTCTTGCACTTGAAGCTCTCGTCAGCCCCGGATTGCTGCGGAAAAACAGTGTCGGGGCTGATGTTAAGGCATTTTCTTATGGAAAAATTGCTGGCGCCCGTGTAGCTGTACTGCAGAAGAGTGCAGATGTTTTTCGCGCTGCCGCAGTAGCTCGCGCAAAGCTGAGGCTCGCTGAAATCCTTTATCTTTATTATCTCCTCGGCCTCGTTGAAGCAGCCGCTCAGCCTGAAATTTATGGTCTGCGGGCTCTTCTGCGTCACGGCAATCTCCAGCTTTGTCTTCATTTCCTCCAGCTTGCTGTCAGTCTCCCCGTAGCACTTCTGGACAGTCAGGTCGGCCATCGCCCTCATGCCGATGAAAATGACAAAGCCCATCACGATAACCGCAATCAGCAGCTCGAAAGGCGCGCTCTCCTGCCCCCTGCTGCCGACCATTTTCCAGTCCACCAAAAAAAATTATGCCGGCGCGGGCTGCGTCTTCTGTATTATCCTCTGACTCTGCTTGAACATCGGCTTTATGACCGCTATCAGCAGCAGGGCGGCTATTATCAGCACTATCAGCATGTAGACGCTGCTCCACTCGCCCTGCGCCCTTTCTTCGCCCAGAAACCTGCCCATTTTTTCCAGCATACCAATAATGAGGCAAATGCCATATTTAATTTTTTGCCTGCCGAAAAAACGCGGAAATCCGCGCGGCTATAGCAAAAAGCCAACATATTTGGATATTTGAATTGCTTTTTGCATATAACAAACCGCCAATAAAAGCTCAAAAATATAAGCGGTTTGCTATAAGCGGGAAAAAAACAAGAAAACCGGGAAAAAGAAAAAAACAAAGGGCAAAAGAAATTTTGCTTATGCCCTCTTGATTACAATCGCGCAGCACTTTGCGTTCGGCTTGCAGATGTTCCCACAGGACTCCAAGATATCTGGGGCGCCCTCGAGGTCTACAAGCTTGTGGTCCGCCAGGTCAGCCGCCAAACCATCATCAGTAGCTTCAACCCACTTGTTGCACACCACTGCAATCTTCGCCGTGATGTTTGTCGTGCCGTGGTAGATGAGCCTCTGCTGGGTCGCGTCCTGGCTGTCGCAGCCAAGGCATTCAAAACCCTTCTCCGCATCTGTCGGGAACTCGCCTGTGCTCATGCAAATCTGGTTCTTGCCCAGCGCGACTTTTTCCGCAAGGCTGCTTCCGGAAATGTCAGTGCCCGGGCTGAAAGAAACAACCTTTGTCGTCCTCAGGCTGCCGGGAGCGTCAATCAGCGAGCCAAGCAAAGACCTTGTCTCATCGGTCGGGTTCGCCGTGATAAGCCCCATTACCTGCATTATTATCGGAATAAGAATTGCGAGAATCGCCATTGCAACAACAGCCGCGATTAGCAGCTGGAAAGTGCTGTAAGCCTGTCCCCTGCTGTCCATGCCAAAAATCACCAATTAGAAAACGGTTTTCTAGTATTTAAAATTTTCCTTTATTGTTTTTGAACAATTTTCAGGTCTCAGCTGAATTCGTCGTCGCCGAACCTTATTTCGCAGTTCATTTCGCAGCCGCCGCCGTCCGCGCCCTTGCAACGGTAGTAAACGCTTGTCTGTATCAGCGTTGTTATCTCTATGATGGCGATGTTTGTGACCTCGAAGGCGCTTGAGTCAATCGCGCTTATGCTGATGCAGCCGGGCGCGAGCTTTTCGCCCATTTTTGCGAATTCCGCGAAAGACCTGCTGGTATAGGTGGAGCCTCCTTTCAGGATGAGGTCTTCCTCAAATATGACGCTGCCGTCCGGGCTGTTCAGCGCTTTTTCAAACCCGTCAAAAAGCCTTTTCTCGCTGACGCTTGTCTTGATGCTGTCTATCCAGTTGAGCATTCCGATTATTATCACCAGGATGAACACGACCATTATTGCCTCGACCAATAGCCTGAAAGGCGCGCCCTCCTGGCCCCTGCTGTCAAGCCGCAAAAATCTTTTGCTGTTTGCGGCGGGAAACATGTTCGCTTTCGGCCGCGCCCCAAAAAAATGCCGCCGCGCCAAGGGAGGTCATCCTCCCATGAATCCGCCGACGACAACGCCGCTCGCCACAACGCTCACAAGGAAAACCGCGAGCGCTATCGGCAGGGCTTTCGCGAGGTTTATCGCGAAAAGCAGCTTGTTGTCCTCCTCAATCCTGGTGGTGAAATAGGTCATTATCACGACGAGCTCCAGGACATAGGCGCCTACAATCAGCAGGAACTGCAGCGGGGTCACCATGCTCTGCAGGGAAGCGATGTCCACGTTGAAGCCCATGCCGCTCAGTTTCGGCACGGACATTCCCGCCGCGCCGCCTGCGCCGGACTCGAGCGACTCAAGCGTCTTGTTGATGCCGCTGCTGTAGATTGTGCTGAGCGTGAGCATCACCACCTTCTGAAGCGCGGTTGTCACCCCCAGCACAATGGGCGCGATGAAGACTGCCATTGTCCGCATCATTCCCGTTGTGTCGGAAATAAGCACCTTAAGGGTATGGTTCACTTTCTCGCTGTTGGACATCTGCAGGCTGAGGCTGATCAGCGTCCTTGCCGCGACGTTCACCCCGAGCCTGACGCTGTCGACCAGTATCCGCATTCCGGTCTGTATTGTTTTGCTCGGCATGTTGCGCATGCTGCCGTAGTTCTCGTCGAAGACCGCGGATTCAAGCGGCATTCCCATAAGCTCGATGTTCTCGACTGTCCTGCCAAAAACCCTGCTGCTGATCTCAAAGTCCGGAAGGAAATCCTTCGCGTGCTTCATCGCCTCCTCGACAGGCCTGTTCTCGCCCATCCTTGAGGCGAGAATGTACAGGCTGTCCTTGAATTCCGACTCCATTTTCATTACGGAAAGCTGGGCTTTCCTCTTGTAAACCGAACGGAAGTGAATCAGGAATGAAAAGCACAAAGTGGCCGTGAGAAGCAGCCCGAAAACAAGGCCGTATGGCGTCACGTCGTTCTCGGCTTTTGCGAAAAAAGCCAGCTTCTCGCTGCCGAAAATATTTTTGCCGTCTTCTTCGCCGTACTTGGAAACCAGCTGCTGAAGGTACGGGCCGTCGCCGTTGAACCAGTTCGCGGGCTTCCCCTCCCTTTTCATGACGGCGTCAATCGTCCTGTCGGGAAGCAGGAACTGCACCCCCTTTTCCCCCACAAGCGCGCTCGGCGGCAGGCCCTGCGACGAAACAAGGACGCTTACCGCGATTCCCGCGACAGCAATCAGAATGACCATCATTCTGATGTCAATCATTCTCTTGCCGAAAATCGCGGTGTTCTTGCGCGGAAGCCCGGGGTAATCATCGGGAATCTTTGGGACATCCTGCGTCGGCGGCCTCCGCCCGATGACATCCCGCGCGAAAATGAACGTTACAATAGGGATTATTACGTTGTAAATCGAGAGAAGAATGGCCGGCGTCGCCATGGCCTGCCCGGTGAAGGCGCTTCCGACGGGCAGGACAATTATGAGGATGAGCGGCAGCAGCACCCCTACATAGAAAAGCAAAACGCTCGGCTGGGACAGCTCCCTCGCGTACTGCTCCATCTTGTTCTTTATCGAATCAAGTATCGAAACCATAGTGCTGTCCAAAAGCAGGTAGCGCTTTGCCTCTGTGTTCTCAAGGACGCTCGCCCTGATTTTCATGAGCGCCTGCTTGAATTCCTCGCTGTACTTGCCCCACCTGTAAGCGAGCGCGTCAAGCGCTTCGCTAAGCGTGTTGTAGACGCCGAGCTGCAGGTCCCAGATAATGCGCTTGAAGTCTTCCGCAATCTTTCCCCTTCCGTGCTCCGCGCTGAACTCGACCGCCTTCTCAAGGTTCGGAACGAGCTTCATTGACATTATCATGTAGCCGACAATCTCGGGAACGTACGTGAGCGCCCGGGTTTTCTCGCTGTCCGCGGCGCCCATCGGGTATTTCTGGAAAATAGTCGTTGCAATGAACCCGATCACAATGAAGGGAAGGAGCGTAAAGACTGGCACAAGCTCCACTGCGCCGGCAAACATTGCAACAATGCCTTTCAGCGGGCTTAAGTAAACCAAAACCGACGCGATTGCGCCGGCGATAATTGCCGCGAAAAGGACAAACTTTCCGGCAGCCGCGAATTCCTCCGGGCCCAAATCCCAGCCCAGGAAAAGAACGGCTTCCTCTGTTTCCTTGGAAAACTTTGCGCCCCTGCCGAGCGAAGGGAAGCGCTTGCTGATTGACTTGCACAGCAAAACAAACCGCGGCTGTATTCTCTTGGTAAGCGCGGTCTCGCTGGGGCCCTCGAAGTCCTTTGCAACCTGGATGCCCCTGTAAAGCGCGCCGGGCCCGGGGTCCCTGCGCTCCACAGGCATTGCCTTGCCGGCTTTTTCGGTTCTTTGTTCAGCCATAAAAACCATGCCCCGGATTATTTGCCGCCCTTCCCGGCAAGCCTTGGCAAAAACGTGTTTTTCGCCCAATACTTCCATTTCCCGAGAATATCCTCATAGTCAATCTTGCCGCCTTCCCTGATCTGCTCCTCCTTCAAAAGAACCATCTTGTTCTTCGCAACGCTGCAGTTCTCGGCCTCGAGCAGCACCGGCAGCTTTGACTGGCGGCTTAAATCGACAAGGAAGGCAAACCCGTCTGCCCTCATGCTTATCTCAGCCCACATCTCCTTCATCGTGAGGCCGCTGGCCCTGTTGATTTTCTCGAACAGTTCGCTGTCCTTCAGGTTGTCCTCGAGCAATTCCAGGCTGTCCCTTCTCGCATCGTAAAGCATCAAATCAAGAAGGCCGCCTTCCCTCTCCGGGTCGTCGTTCCAGTGCTTCTTCACCTCTGTAATCTGCACCACGCGCCTGTGCCTCTTGAGAGAGCCAGCGAATCTTATAGGGCGGGCGACAACAACAATGTCGGTCGCCTTGAAAGAGGTGGTCGGAACGCCGAGGTCGTTCACAACCCTGTCCCAGACGCTGTAAGCGGATTCGCCGTGCACTGTCCCCATGACAATGTTGCCGGCGGCGCCGATTCTCATCGCCTCATAAAGCACCTTTGCCTCCCTGCTCCTTATCTCGCCGATGACAAGGGCGCTGTCGCCAAGCCTGAGCGCTGTCCTGAGGGCTTCCTCCGGCGCGACCTCTGTTTCGGTTTTGCTCACTGAAATTGGGCTCCTTGTCTTAAGCCTCTGCACATTGAAGCCGATGTTTTTCATGTAGGGGACTGGCAATTCGAGCGTGTCTTCCTGCACGATAATCCTTGTGTTCTGCGGGATCTCCAGCATGCAGGCGCTCAGCAGCGATGTTTTTCCGCTGCCCCTGCTCCCGGTGAGCAGCATTGTCGCCTGGGCGTCGACGAAAAAACTCAGCATTCCTGCGGCAAGCGGGCTCAGGAAATGGTTGGCGATGAACTGCGGCAGGGTCCAAGGCGTTACCTTGTGCAGCCTGAACGCGAAGGCCATGCCGTCCGGCGCAAGCGGCGGGCCGATAACAGCAACCCTTGTGTCAAGGTCAGGCAGGTCAAGGTCAAGGACAGGGTGCGCCTCGTCGAAAGGCCTTCCGCTCATCGCCCTCATCTTGCTCACAAGACCGTTGGCTTCGCCCTGCGTGTAAAGGATGTTTGTCTGGCACTGGCCGAAATCGCTGTGCACAACGTAAAGCGGCTTCAGCCCGATGGGGCTGTCAAGGAAAATGTCGGTAAGGTTCTTGTCGCTGAGCAGGATCTCAAGAATGCCATAGCCGACGGTATAGCGCGCGACAATCGAGGCAAGCTCGCTTATTTCCTCCGGCTCGATGCGGACATTGCTCTCTTTCGCGACATCCTTTATTGTCGACTCGTAAATCCTCTCAAAATAACGCCTGCTTTTCGCGACAGTGCTGAGCGATGTCCTGCCGGGCTGGTAGCCCGCGACAATCTCCCTTGTCTTGCTCATGACAAAGTAGCGGTCGGGGCTCAGGGTGTACTCCGGCGGGTTGATAAAGTAAAGGTCCTCTGTTTTGGTCGGATGGCTGAAAATCTGCACTGTCGCCTTCTGCACGGTATACTCGTCCAGCAATTCAAGCTTTTCCATGTCCTTGAACATCAGCCTGCTGCCGATGAAAGAGGGCTTTATCTCAGCCTCGAGAATGCTGTGGTAAATCTGCGCGGTATCGGGAATCTCGCGCAGCCTTGAAAGGCTTTCCATTGTGGCGCGGATAAGCGAAGCGGCGTCAAGCGACTGCCGCAGCGAATTCAGCGTTTCAATGTATGGCGCGGCGTTCTCCGCGTACTCCTTCCCAAGGGAGCCGACTCTAGCGGCCTCCTTCTTTATTTCCTTCAGCAGCGTGAGATAAGCGAGAATCGGGTCGTACGATATAAGGTCGTGGGCAATCCGCACGATTGTGTCGTGCCTTTCGCTGAAATACTGCTCGGCCTCCTTTCCGCCCTTCCCAAGGTGCTTGTAGCTCCAGACGCTCTCAACGCTGAAGCGCTGCATAATGTTGGCTATTTCCGCAAGCATTTTTGTCTGGGCTTCAACGTAAACGCGCTCGTAAACCTCGGCGAGAACAATCAAATCAGCTTCAACTTCGGAAAGCGCGGCAATGACATGGAACCTGCAGTGCGGGTCGTCGCTGACGCTTGCGCCGTAAGGGCAGTCCCTGCACGCGAAAATAAGGTGCCGCTTGCCGCCCTCCTCCTTTACGGCATAATCCCCGACCTTCAGCCCGCCGATTTCCAAGAGAAAAAACCCCGAGTTTGCTTTATAATAATCTTCTTTTAATTAAAAGAATTGAACTTATATATATTATTTAGCGGAAGGAAAAACAGGCGTGGAAAAAAGAGGAACGCCGCCCGGCTGAAAAGAACGCCGCAAAGGCGCCTTCAGATTCTCGCGAGATAAACGACCTTGCCGCCGCCGTGGCTTGTTTCAAGAAGGCCTTTTCTCTCCAAAAAATCGAACATGCTTTTCCCTGTTTCCCCCTGGAAAACGCGCTTTGCCCGCGCAATGCGCTTTCCCCCGGGACCAATGTAAGAAATTCCCCTCGCAAGCAGGTCGGCTTGCTTCCCGCCAAAACGCCTGCGGAAATCCTGGCTCTCGACAGCGGCCACAAAAATCCTTTGCGCCAGGGAGCCGCTTACAAACAACGGGGTGACGCTGGCGCCATGCAGGAGGCCCTTATGCAAAAGCCCGGAAATAACCTCAGCTGCGCGCGCGTTCTCCCCCCTTATTTCCCCGAGCATGTAAGAAACCTGGTCGAACGGCCTGCCCTGCAGCTCAGCCCTCCTGCTTTCCCGACTGATCTGCAGAACCTTTTCAGCCCTGTTTCTCCCGTTCGGCCGGTAAGCCGCCAGCCTCTCCTCCCTGGTGCCGGGCTTTGCCGGCGCTGCCGCGCGCGCCGCGGCCGGAGCTGCGGCACTCTTCGCGCCGTTCTGCCTAAAACCAGGCAGCAGCTCTTTCCGCGCGCGCTCCAAGAATCTCGCGTTCACTTCGCCCTTTTCTTCCAAGTATGCCATGTAGAAATCATCGCTGAGAGCGCCGCCGAACCGCTCCGTGACAGCGCGCTGCGCAGCGACATGCTCCTTCTCAATGGCGTCGAAGTTCCGCTCTATCCAGCGCCTGGCTTCCCGCTTCTGGTTCGGCGTCAGCCTCTCCCTGCCGAAAATCTCAGCGAAAAGAAAGTTGCGCTCCTCGGCCTGAAGCTGGCCGAGGCCCTTGAAGTCGCGCCTCGTCTGCAGGTATCTTTCCTCAATGCCGGCGAGGTCAAGCGGCCTGGAAAAATCAGACGCAGTAATCTTGCGGTCCCTGAAAAAATCCCTGACCGCCGCGCTGAATGCCTCGCGCTCTGTCCGCGCCCCTACGGGAATGCCCCTTTCCCTGAAATAGCGCAGAATGTGGCCGTCAAGCTTTCCGGAATTAAGGGCGCTGATTTCCCCGCCGAGAATGCTGAGTACAGTTTGTTTCAGCACGGAAGAAACAATATCCGGCGAAAGCTTGCTCAGGCTGAAAACGCATTCATGGGCAAGGCGCGCGTCCATCCCGATTCCAACCATTGCCCGCTCGGCTATTTTGTGGTTTTTCAGCAAAAAAGCCGCTGCCTCGTTGCGCGGGATTCTATTGACGCCCCTCGCATAAATCGCGCTGGCTTCCGCGGCAACGCCGGACACCGGAATGCGCTCGAACCTGCGCCTGCACTGCCGCCGATAGCCCTGCCGCGAAACGCCCCGCGGCTTCGACCAGTGCTTCCGCAGCTGCTTCGGCATAATAAGGTAATCTGCGCCGCGCATATTTAATTTTTCCGCGGCCAATGGCTCTGCAGAAATGATTTATAAAGCCGGAAATTTTGTGCGAAAAGAAACCTAAATTGGGCTCTGTTTGGCAAAAGAAGGGAACCCCCCTTAAAAGCCAGCATCATTCCTGCAGGGCGGCGGCGCGAAAAGTATTTATATACATGGCATATATATTAAGTATATTAAAATTGCGGGTGGTATTATGGTGCAGGCAATGGTGGAAATTCCCAAAGAAGCCAACCAGATTTTGAATATTGTGAAAGCAAGGCACAATTTGAAGACAAAGAGCGAAGCGATTTCCCTTGTCGTCATAGAATATGGCTCAAGGCTGCTTGAGCCGGAATTACGGCCGGAATACCTTGAAAAGCTTTCCAAGCTGAACAAGGAAAAGGGAATCAGCTTCAAGAGCATCGGCGGGCTCAGAAAACTTATCGAGGGGTAGAGATGCGCTCTTACGAAATACTCCCCTCGCTGGTAAAGTCACTGCGAAAATTGTCCAAAAAAAACAAGGCGCTTTACGGACAAGCCATGAAAAAAATCGGCGAAGTGGCGTGCGCACCAGACGTGGAGCACTACAAAAATCTGAGGCACGACATGAAAGACTCAAAGCGCGTTCATGCCGGGCACTTCGTGCTAGTTTTCGAATACCGAAAAGCGGAAGACAGGATTGTTTTCAAGGACTTCGACCACCACGACAAGGTGTACAAAAAGTAACGCATCCCAGAAAGGCGGCAACCGCAGCAGCGCGGCCGGAAGCGAAAAAAAGGCCCAACAGGCAGCCCATTAAAAACTTCGCAACCCCAAAAAAAACTTATGTTGTTTAAACAATCGCTTTCTTAAAAGGAATTCCAAAAGCCCGCAGCCGATACAAAAAGAACTTTTAATATTTTGAACCCCCCATTATAATTCACGGGAAAAAACGGGTTGCGGGCAATGTTCTCAACAGGAAAAAAGGGCGCGGTTGCCGCATGGGCGATTGCGGCAGCGGCAATAATCGCAGCCGCGCTGCTGATCCAGGCAAGCGCAATCCCTGCCGCGCCCACCGGCCAAAGCATGCTGGAAACAAATCTGGAACAGCCGCTTGTTTGCTTCGCGCAGAAATGCCTCGCGGTTGAAATAGCGCACACCCCCGAAGAATTAAGCAGGGGGCTGATGTACAGGGAAAACCTCGCGGAAAACGCGGGAATGCTATTCATTTTCGGGAGCGAAGAGCGGCAATCGTTCTGGATGAAAAACACGAAAATCCCGCTCGACATGATTTGGATGGACGCGGCGGGCGAAATTATTTTCATCAAGGAAAACGCCCAGCCCTGCGCGACGCTGCTCTGTGAATCTTACGGACCGAATGCGGACGCGAAATTCGTGCTGGAAGCGAACGCCGGCTTCGCGCAAAAAAACAATCTCACGCCCGGGGATAAGGCGGAATTCAAAAATATTCCCCGGGAGGAAGCGCTGTACAAAATCCTGCAAGAGCGGCAAAATCCCGAAGCGTTCGCTGGAATAAGCGCGGAATTGCCGGGCAGCGCGGTTTGCCCTGCGGCCATTGGCACGGACACGAACTCTTCGGCCGGAAGCTGCATGTAATAAAAAAAAATTGTCTTTGGGGATAAATATGCGCAAAAAAAAATTCGCGTGGATAATATTTCCGCTCCTCCTGTTCTGCCTGCAATTGGCCATAAGCGCAGCCGCGTCCTACAACATTGACCTGAACAAAATCTGCATGCCTTACGCGGCGGGCAGCGGCACTTCCTCTTCCTACCAGACGCGGATCACCGCCGAGCAGGGCTGGGTTGGCGCGGGGACAAGCGCGACTTACGGGACGCAGGTCGGCTGCATCTATCCGTTTGAGAATTCTCCTCCGAACGTTGGCATGATTCAGGTTTGCGACGGCACTTGCGCGCTGGGCAAGACTCTTGACCCGGCCACAGCATTCACGGTGGAGGTTGCTGTTACAGACTCGGACGGCCGGGCCGACGTGAACACCGAGAGCTTTCGCGTTGAATTGTACACCGACTCTGACTTGAACGGGGCTGCGGAGAGCTGGGACCACAACACAATGTTCCTGAACATCCCGAACGACAGGCTTGTGCTCGGGACAGCGAACGGCTGCGTGCAAGCGGGAAGCACTTACTGCATCACCATTGCCTCCACAAGCTGGAGCCTGAAGTTTTTGCAGGGCGACGCCAACATCTATGTTTCGGTTGACGACAACAGCCATGCGAGGGACTACAATTTCCTTGGCGCTGGCGCGCTTTCCGTGACAGCGCAGATCGGCACTTCGCAGGACACTACAAGCGGCACATATAACAGCACGCCAGGAACAAACGACACAAACTTTTTGAGCGGGCAGACCAGCCCTAACACTTATATCAGGACAACGCATAACGGCAATGTGACGCTTGACCTGAACGTTGTCGGACAGCACTTTGTCGTAACCGGAGCCACAAACACCGGCGCAACAATAAAAGACGGCAACCAGACATGGAGAAGGGCACTGAATCTCGCTGTAGGCAGCATAGCCTTCACGGCCGGCGCCCAGACAATTGTCGACGACTTGTTCGGCAGGGGAACATACTCCGACAGCAACACTGTTGACGTTTATTACTGGCTGGACATTCCCGCCGAACAACTGCCCGCAGTTTACGACAGCAACCTTACTTACGGCACCAAGCAGTCAACCTAGCCGCGCAGCCGGACAAGTTGCCGCGTAGGCGGCTTGGCAGGGGGGCAGAGCAAAATTTATAAATACGACAAACAGTAATTATTAATAAGTTTGTTAAACAGGGGGTTTGCTGTGGTTCGGGAACAAGGTTTTTTTGCCGACAAGATTATTCTCGCTCTGCTGATTTTTTCTATTATCGCGATTTCGCTGATGCCGCTTATCAACGCGATAGTCACAGTGCAGGCTACTGTCGGCAACAGGGCTCCGGATATCACCCGCATAAGGATATGCACCGGATCATGCGATTTGAATGTTGCGATATCGCCCGGCTCTGCTTTTACCATTGAGGTCAACGCCACAGACCCGAACGGATGGGGCGACATAAACACCGAAAGCTTCAGGATTGAATTGTACACCGCGACGGATTTGAACGGCGCCGCGGAGAGCTGGGACCACAACACAATGCTTTTGAACTATCTGCCTGACAGGTTGGTTCTTGGAACAGCAAACGGCTGCACCCAGACCCCGCTTACAGGCATTTACTGCATCACAGTCCAGAGCACGAGCTGGAGCGTGAAGTTTTTGTCGGGCGACGCGAACATTTATGTTTCGGTTGACGACAACACCAAGACAGAGGATTACAACTTTTTGCCGAGGGGTTCAATGGGAGTGAACATCCAGCTTGGCACAAGCGAGGACACGACTGCCGGCACATACTCCGGCAACCCGGGCGACACCGACCAGAACTTCCTGAGCACACAGACAGCCTTCAGGTATATCAGGACAACGCATAACGGCAATGTGACGCTTGACCTGAACGTTGTCGGACAGCACTTTGTCGTAACCGGAGCCACAAACACCGGCGCAACAATAAAAGACGGCAACCAGACATGGAGAAGGGCCGGACCAGATAACAACCTCGCAGTGGGAAGCACCGCTTTCGTCGCAGGAGCGCAGACAATAGTTGACGATTTCCTTACAAGAGGCACTTCACCAGACAGCAACACAATGGCGGTTTATTACTGGCTGGACATTCCCGCCGCACAACTGCCCGCAGTTTACGACAGCAACCTTACTTACGGCTCTAAGAAATCAACCAACTGAATTTAAAACTGTTGTAGACAATTGTTTTTGAGGGAAAAAGGGGCATTGCTCGTGTTCCAAAGGAACTTAGCGGTATTGTGCTTTTTTTTGGCGATAGCACCGGCGTTTCATGCGATGGCGTGCGTCAGCATAAGCCAGGGCACTGACTGGGGCGCAATAAAGATGGAAATGGGCAAAACAGCCTATTTGAGCACAAGGGTTTACAACAGCAGCGCAGCCGGCTATTACTGCGACCCCGCAACCTACCAAATCGAGGCGACAATGGCAAGCCTGGATTTCAGGATGGAGGACATTTTCGATGTCAATGTCAGCCCGCCTAGTTTTGACCTCCAGGACAGCGAGAACAGGCAGGTTCTCGTGGCTTTAACCCCGAAAGTACAGAACGGAAAATACGACCTGCTGATAACCGCAAAACGCGGAAACCCGGGAATGGGCGGAACGCAGATTTTTTCGACCGCCAGCGCGGCGCTGACGGCGGTTGTAGGCAATGGGACAGACCCGCGTTACTCGGACATTCCTTTCTGGACAGTGCGGAAGGACTGCCCCGGCGGCTTTGTGGTCAGGCAGGGCGAAGAATGCCCGAGGATATGCGATGACGGCAGGACCGCAGATTCTGAAGGAAAATGCCCGGAGGACAGCGCCGGAAAGCTTTCCCCGGGGGCAGGCGGCAATGAAAATCAGGCGCCGGGCGGCATAGAGAGGCTTATTCCAGTGCTGCCGATGGAGATAATCTTAATTGGAATACTTGTCGTGGTCGTGCTTGGTGCCGCGCTTGTGGGAATGTTCCTTTATGTAAGGAAGCTGAAGCAAGAGATTGGCGGCGGCAGAAGGCTGCACCGGTGAATAACGCTGATTTTAAGACGGCCCGCTGCAAAAACAGGCTCCCCCGCAACATTTAATTTGGTTAATTGCGTAAAGAGATAAGCACTCAATTGTTTTTTGGGGCTGGGATTTGAGCGGGAATGGAAGCCACTCGGAACGCGCGCGGGAAATCATCCGAAGAAAGGAAAAATAGGCATTTTTTTTTAGCCTGCGTTTTTTGCGCGCTGCTTTTCTGCCTTTTGCTCGGCGCCTGGGCCGGCGTGGTGATGATTTCCGCCACAGTGAACAATGCGGCGCCCGTTGTTTCGGATGAGAATGTTTCCCCAAGCAACTGGTTCGGCAGCGGCGACCTGATCCTTGGCTTTAAGTGCAGCGACCCGAACAGCATTGGCGATTTCAACAGGGCGAACGCGAGGATAACAGGCGCAAACAACGCTGACCTGAACGGCATTCTTTACGTTGTTTCAGGGCAGGTTGCAATAATCTCGTTTGACATAAACAGTTACATTACGAACAGGGGAACCTATTATGTGACGCCTTTCTGCATTGACGACGAAAACATTGGCACTGCGGGAACATTGATTGCGGCGCAGTATCTTTCGCCGGCGTCGATAACGGTATTGTTCCCAAGGCAGGACGAGAACATCAACAGCGCGCCCCTGATAATTTTTGACGTGAACAAAAATTCAGCAAATGACATCAACAGGCAGAGCATCAGGATTGACCTGAACGGCACAAAGAGCGCCGACTTCAATTATGACACGAACTGCACTGCTGTTGACGGCAACTTCCACTGCAAGTACACGGAAGGCGGCCTTGCTGCCGATGCCGACAACAATGCAGCGTTTTTTGCTGCTGACAGCGCGGGCAACAATGCAGACTCTGTGCAGAGGGTAGTGCATTTTGACGCCACAGCGCCAACGGTATCAGGCGTTAGCGCGGTGAAGAGCGGCGGCGACGTCGCGGTCACATGGAGCGGCAGCGACACTTTCACTGGGATTGAGTATTATTACGCCAAGGAGGACGACGGGGCATGGATTAACACCGGGCTTGCGACAAGCTATGCTTTCGTCGGAAGCTCGGGCGCAAGCCACACTTATTACGCGAAAGCGAAGGATTTCGCGGACAACAACAGCCTTATTGTGCAGGCGTCCTACAGCCCGCCAATCGTGCCACCCGTTATTCCGCCGGTTGGGCCCGGAGGAGGCGGCGGGGGAGGCGGGGGCGGAGTAACGCCGACGCCTGAGGCGTGCCCGACGTCGATTGAGCGGAGCGGCACTCTTTCCGGCACAGAGGTCGCTTCTTTGGTTGAAAGGGCCGGGCTAAGCGAGCAGGAGAGGGCGAAAGCGCTCGAGCTCGCCGGCAGAATCAGCGTTAAGCAGGCCATAAGGAGCTGCGTTTTCACAAACGCGCAGGGCACAAGGTACGAGACAACAGTCACTTTCGAGGTCGCGAACACCAGCGGAAAGAACATGGGCAGGGTGGTTCTGCTGGCTGAAGTGCCGGGCTTCATCGCAAAGAACGCCTCGGCGATTTCCTCGGATTCCAAGATTATTTTTACCGCAAACCCCTCGATAGTGAAAATAATAATCCCGAAAATCATCGCGGGCGGAACAGGAAAGGCGGCATACAAATCGGCTTCGCTTGTTTCCGCACAGGAAGCAGGGGGGGCGCTGCTGCCGGCTGTGATAGATTTCAGGGGCGACTACTTTGACGTTGTTCTCGTGAAAATCGACGACCCTGTTGAGGCGGGCCAGAAGCTTGATTTTGTTTACGTTGTGAGGAACAACACCGACGCGCCGGGCAACGCCTACATCGAGTACTGGCTTGAGCGCAACGGGGAGAAGCCCGTGAAAGGAAGCACGACGCCTTATGTGCTCCCTGGCGAGGAGAAAGAGCTTACGGACAATTTGCTGCTGCTGAAGGAGCTGCTCGGCGGCTTTGATTTCTATCTCCAGCTTTCGCGCGAAGGGCAGGACCCGGTGAAGGTCGGCAAGAAGATAAAGATTGAGGTCGGCGCTCCGACAAAAGTGGAGGTCAGCATTCCGGAGGTGCGCTATGGGAAGGAGATGCAGCCGACATCATTTGTGATAGACGTCGGGAGCAACAGGGATGAAAAATTGCCGATAACAATCGAGGAACGGCTTTACAGGGACGGGCGGGTTTTCTGGGAGAAAAAGCAGCAGGTCGCTGTCAGCGCCTTTGAGAAATTCATAGAGGAAATAAACGGCCTTCCCGCCGGGAAATACACTATTGAAATAACAGCCGCGTATGACGGCCAGGCCGCGAAAGCCACCAAGGATTTCGAGATAATGCCTGAAGTGCAGCTGATGCCGGGCCTGCCGACCGAGAGGCACCAGGTCCTTTCATGGCTGTTCAACGCAATTCCAATCATAATTCTGCTGCTGGCGGCAATGGAAGCGCTGCTGGCCAGGAGATTGTTCAGGCCTCCGGCCGGGCTGGCGGCATTGCGTGAAGCAGAAAAGAAAAGGGCAGTATACATAACCATTGCTGCGGTTGCAATCGCAATAATTTTCCTCGTTTTCCTCTACTCGCAGAGGCCCGCTATTGTCGGCGAGGCCCTTGTGGACGAGGCCGTGCAGGAAAGGGCAATCGGGGCTCCCGGGCCGGCGGGCTTTTTTGCTATGGGGGATATTCTGAATGCCCTGCAGTCCTGGCCTGCGATTGCGGCGCTGGCTTTGGCCTGCCCTGTGGTGCTGATTTTCTTTTACAGGAAAAACAGCGCGAAAAAGGGCAAAACCGCGCTTAAGAAAAATTAAAAAACAGGTTTATGCCTAGAATTAACTTGGTCCCATGCGAAAAACCTTTTTGCTGTTGCTTTGCGCCGCGCTGCTCTTGCCTACGGCTTTCGCAGCCGACAATATAATGGAGCTGAAAATAAACAGCATCACCACTCCGGTTCAGGCGGGCGCAATGTTTGATTTCAGCTTCAGCGCGGGAAACATGAGCGGCCCTGCATGCGCGGCGCATATAGAGTACTGGTTCGACAAGGACGGCGAAAAGCACCTTCACGGCGAGGACACGCTTTCGCTCGGCGTGGGCGAAACCACAACCCAAAAAATAAGCATGGTGATGCCGAGCACCCTTCAGGGCGTGAGGAATTTTTTCCTGCAGCTGAAGTGCAACGAGGCAAGCGTTGTCGCAAGCAGGGTAATCGAAATAAACCCTTCCGTGCCGGTTACCCCGGAAGTTACCTCCCTTGACATACTGAGTTCGGGCGAGGGCAAGGAGATTGAGTTCAATTACACAATAAAAACAACCCAGCCGATAACAGTGCCGATTGCGGTTGAGGAAACGATTGAAATGGATGGCGAGGTTATCTGGAAGGAAACCCCGAACGTAACTGTAACGGGCCAGAACAGCTTCAGGAGATACGGGCCGATGCTTGCCCCGGGATCGTACAAGCTTGTGGTTGAGGCAAAGCACGGGAGCGAAACAGCGGCGATAACAAGGCACTTCAATATCGGGGCGCCGTTCAATATCCTGCAGCTGCTCGCGATTCTCGTGCCAGTGCTGCTGCTGTTCATTGCCGGCGTCAAATTCAGGGGATACTTCGGCGCCGCGCGCAAGCGCTATGAAGAGCGCGGGATTTTCGGGGAGGGCGCCCCGGCCGGCGCCCCTGCTGCGGCTCCGAGCGCAGCCGGCATTGAGCGCGTGGAAAAAGCCGAGGAAGGGGCGCGGCTTAGGAACAGGGTTTCCGTGGTTGAATCCGAGAACGCCGGGGCCCCGCCGGTTGAGTTCCTAATCACAATGCTTAACGAGGCGGGGATTTCCGCAAAGGAAAAGGTAATAGCGCTTGAGCTTGCCGGAAGGATTCTTGTCAAGCAGACCGTGAAAAGTTTTATCGTGATGGAGGAAAAGGGCAAGATGAGATTTGAGACCAATGTCACAATCTCGGTCAACAACACGACAAACAGGAACTGGCTCGACATGGTTTTCCTCGCAAAGATACCGCAGTTCCTCGGGGAGACAATAGAGGAGATTTCCGCGGACACCGAGATACAGCCGATAATGGGCGGGCCGATAGTGAAATTCGTGCTGCCGAAGGTCGGCGCGATGCAGTCCGCGAGCGTGACATACTCGGTGCCAAAGCTGATTTCGCAGGCGGAAGCGAACAGCGTCCAGCTGCCCGCTGTTGCAAGCTTCAAGGAAAGCGAGCCGCTTATTGTGACACAGGTAAAGATGGACGCCCGGCAGGGAGCCGAAGCGCAAAAAGCCGGCTTTGAGAAGATACAGGACGAGATAGAGAAAGCAAAAAGGGAATATCTCAAGAAAAAGAAGTGAAGGGGCCGGGGGCAAAAAGCCGCCGGACAGCCCGGCGCAGTGAAAAAAAAAGCTGTTTTGCGGCTGCAATAGGGGAATTCTTTTAAAAGGTTTGCTGGGGAAAGTATTTCAATCGGGGGGATGCTGATTGAAGCTTGAATTCGAGTTAAGCAAAAAGGGCACTTCAAAGGTGATTGCCTGGCTTGTTGCCGGCGCAATAATCGGATTTTTGGCCGCAACAGTAATAGCGCCGTCTTTCACCGGGGCAAAATGCCTTACCACGGCGGACCTGAACAGGACAGCCATAGACAATGACCTTGTTATCGCTTCGCGGCTAAGCAGGTTCTGCGAAGGGATGGGCCTCGCAAGCCAAGTGCTGCCACAGAAGGACGCAGATGGCAAGGTAATATACTATTTGCCGATTTGCGTAGAACCGCCGCAGCAGTGAACCGTGCTTTAATTTTCTTTTTTTAACCGCCGCCCCTGGGCGGCGGCACGGATTTTCCCTTAATCCTTGTTCCCGCGCGCTTTCCGGTTTCCTTTCAATTAAAAAAAAGAAACTTCATTTGTTAAAAAATTTGGCGCACGCGCGGGGCATAAAAGAGAGCCCCTGGCGGTGCCGGCACAAAAAAAAACGCGGCGGACAGATTCTTGCCGCCCGGGCCGGCGTAAAAATCCCGCCCAGGGGAGATTGAAATCACGCCGGCGCCATTGCCGGCAGAAGTGTTCAGGAAAGAGCCGTCTGGAGCGCTGCGCCGGAGTAAAAATCACGCTCAGACAGATTGAGATTACGCCGCTGCCTTAGGGGAAAGAAAGCACCCGGGAAAGGGACGGCACGGGCGCTGCAGCGGCGTCAGGATTCCTTCAGCTCTTCGCCGAGGCTTCCTATCCCAAGCTTCCACAATTGCAGGTATCTTTTGAACTGCACTGTGCCTAGTATTATGAGGTAGATGGAGAGCGCGAGAAAGTTGAAAAGCATGTTCGAGCTGAAGATGAAGGCGCGCTTGAAGAAAGTGCAGAAAGAGTAATCGCACCCGATGTAGGAGAAAGCCGAAAGCAGGACCGCACTGCAGGCAACGCCCAGCACAAGCATCATAAAAGGCTCGACAAGCATGACAAAGAAGCCGCTTCTCTTCTTCTGGGTTTTCTGGACAAAGTAGAACCAGAATTTTGTCTCCCTGTTGTGAAGCCACACGAGGAAAACGAAAACAATAACTGCCGGTATGATCAGCCCGACAGAGCCCACGCCGGGAGGCAGGTCTTCCATGGAAAAAGTATTCCTGAGGAAAAAGTAGAACAGGTCGTCGAACAGCGTGAAATGGCTTGAGAAAAAGAGCGTCAGCGCCATGACCGCAACGCCGGCGAGCAGCAGCGCAATGGCGCTGATTTTCGCCCGCATGAACTTCCTTTTGACGGCGTCGATGTACGCGAACCGCTGCGTTTTGATTTTTTCATCCAGCCTTTCGATGTCCTTGCTGTAATCGTGCGGCGGCATCTTTATCTGCTTCTCCAATTCCGCATCGCCGAGTATTCTCGCCATGTTGTAAAAAATACGCTGTTGTAATATATAAAAACTGCAGTTTGGGGAAAAGCGGCTGAATATCTCCCTGCTTTGCCTTGCAGAGCAGGCGATTAAGCTTAAAGGCATTCAACACACAAGCGCGATTTTATTTTTTGTTTTCAGGAGCGGGTGCTCTGCGAAAAACTTTTATATGAGTTAATTGCAAAAGTATAGCATGAAGGTTCTTGAGGAAGTGTTGGGCAAAAAGCCCATCGCCGAAAAACAGCTCGAAAGAGACAGGTACATCGATGCCCAGATAAATTTGCTGCAGTCGAAGCTGCAGCGGCTGGAGAGGGTCTTTTCAGTCGGGATGCCGTTGGGCGAAGCCGAAGAGAGTGTCGAGAGGCTTGACCAGATTGAGAAGGGCATAAAGCTCACGGATTCTAAAATAAACATGTTCGCAAGCGTCCTGAAGGAGCTTAAGGCCAGCCAGGAGAAGATTACCATCAGCGTGGACGACAAGGCAAACCTTAACCAGGTCTCAATGATGTCGCAGAGGGTCAAGTTCCTTGAAAACATTTACGGCGAACTCAGCAGCAGCAAAACCAAGGACATCTTCATGAACATCGTTGAAATAATGAAGAACCTTGAGGTAAGGATAAAGGCCATAGAGGGCATTGCGCAGAAAAACGTGAGCCTGCTGTTCCAGAAGGAGATTTCCGATGTAAGAGAGGAAGTTGCAAAAGGAACCGGGAGCCCTTCCCAAGGTTTGGGCGGAACACAGCCTGTGGCCAAACAGCAAGGCGCTGGCGGCAAGATCCGGTCATTTTTCGGGAAATTGTTCGGGCGCGAGTAAATCCCTGCGTTCCAAACAAGCGGTGATAGGGTGAAAAGCAAGATAATAACATGCGTTGGCTGCGACGGTTTTTCCGACCCAATTTACCCGAAATGCGGAAGCGAAGAATGCCCAAGCGAGCCAAAGCTGATGCCAATCGAAGAGGACACCGGCCTGGTGGTTTTCAAGAACAAGACTTTCACAAAGCTTTGGTACATCAAAGAAAACGATTTTGTGGTAACCCCGTTTTTTGTCGACGTTGTGCTTGCGCCCGCGAGGGGCAAAACAATCAAGAGATACCCCCTGAAGGACGCCGAAGTAAGGATAATAAAGAACCCCGGTGATATCCAGCCAACCTATGCCATCAACATCCCGAACCTGCAGAAAAACTTCAGCGAATTGTGGCAGCTTTACGCGAAGTACGAGGCAAAAGATTTAAGCAACGAGCTGCTGCAGATTTGGATAAAGCAGAAGGGCATACTGGACTACCTGCTTTGCGACCCGGCAATCCAGGAAATAAACATAAACCCGCCGGAGTTTTCAACCTCAATCAGGATTGTGCACGAGGAGTTCGACGAGTGCCTCACCAACATTTACCCCACGCTCGACTTTTTGAATTATATCGCCACATTCATGAAGATGGAAACAGGCAGGCCGCTGAACAAGGCCCAGCCTCAGCTTGACGGCGAACTGATTGTTGAGAAAAGGAAGGCTCGGGTAGCCGCTGTCAGGGGGCCGTTCAGCATCTATGGCATAGGCTACAGCATGAGGGTTCACAGGCTGAATCCTTGGACGGTTCCGCTGTTTATGCAGAACAGGGCCATAAACGAGTGGTTCGCGGGCCTGATGAGCCTTGCGATAACGCACGGCAGGACATTCCTGTGCAGCGGCCCAAGGGGCAGCGGAAAAACAGCCCTGCTGGGCAGCCTGCTGCTGGAGGTTCTGCCAAAATACAGGATAATAACCATTGAGGATACGCAGGAGCTGCCGATTGACGCGTACAAGGACCTTGGTTACGACCTGCTTGCCCTCAAAGTGAGAAGTTCCCTGATGGAACACGGTTTGGAGATACCATTCCACAAGGGGCTTAGGGCCTCACTTAGGCTGGGCGACAGCGTGCTTGTCATCGGGGAAATAAGGAGCAAAGAAGCGACTGTTCTCTACGAGGCTATGAGAGTAGGGGCGATGAGCAATGTGGTCGCCGGCACAGTGCACGCCGACAATCCATACGGGGTATTCGACAGGGTTGTGAACGATTTGGGGGTCCCGCGGGGAAGCTTCAAGGTAACTGACCTGATTATCATGGTGAGGCAAATCAAGACGCCGACCGCCCTGGCCAGGGTGAAGAGGGTCACATCGGTTACAGAAGTGCTGAAAGACTGGGAGACAGAGCCAAAATTCCAGGACCTGCTTGTGTACGACCCGAAGAAGGACGAGCTGGTTCCGACAAAAGCCCTGCTTGAGGGGAAATGCGCTTTCATTAGTAATATTCTCTCGACCACCACCGGTTACGCGAACTATAACAGTTTGCTTGATGATCTGAAGCTTAGGGGCTGGGCAAAAAAGCGTTACGTCGAAATAATGGGGAAGGAACGCCAGTTGCTTGAGGCAAATACGAACCTGGAAATGAACCTCGCTTTCGTCAAATTGTCCGAGAAACTGCAGCCGCTGCAAAGCAAGGAGAACATGGAACAGTTCAAGAAAGAATATGAGGCAGTCCTGCTTGACAAGTGGAACAAGTCCAAGTGAAATTTTAAAGGTGTCGCAATGTGGTTTGAGGGGATTTACCGGCTTGGAAAGGTATACAAGTTTTTCCCTTCCGTAAAAAGCGTTGACGAGAAATTCAGGCGCATTGAGTTCCCCTACAACAGCAGTGAGGTCCTGAGCGGGATAATGCTATTTCTAATAATATTCGGGCTGATTGGGCTGCTGCTGTTTTTCGTCTTGCTGCCCGGCATTCCACTGGTCGGATGGAGCTTTTTGTTTTACACTTTTGTCGTGGTTTTCTCCTCATATGTGTACGCCACCGGCATTTATTACACCCAAAGGATGATCGACTACAAGGAGGAAATGCTGTACGCCCTGCTTGAGATGTCGAATTACATCAGCCTCGATACCAGCATCGAGTATGCTTTGATACAGGCAAACAAGAACCTGCACGGAGTGCTGCATGACCAGTTTGAAACCATCCTGGGAAAGATAAAAAACAAGGAATACAAGGAACTTGGCGAGGGCATCAGCGCATTCATCCCGACCTGGCTTGAGGTAAACCCCGAGTTCGTCAAGGGGCTGAGCCTGCTGCAGACAGCCTCGATGAGCCCGCCCGGGGACAGGGACAAAATACTGAGCGAGATTATCGAAACGATAATACTGGGCTATTACGAGCAGGGAAAGCGCTTTACGGAAGAGCTTTCCTCGCAGACACAGGGCCTCATCGCAATCGGCGTCATATTCCCCATGATGATGCTGATGATGATTCCGATGGTTTCCGTGTTCATGCCGGACCTGATTAATCTCCCAATCCTGTTATTCACTTTCAACATTTTCTTTCCGACACTGCTCGCAATACTGGCCATGCAATTTGCGGCAAACAGGGTGCAGGTCAACACCATAAGGCTGGAGTTCGCACCCGACTTCAAGCCGCTTCCGAAGAAATTCTTCGCTATTCCGCTGGCAATACTGATTGTTTTTTCCATGCCAACAGTATTCCATTTCGCAGAGCTTATGCACAACTACAGCATGGGCTTCTTCGACCTGCCCAAGGAATACGCCTGGGAAAGCATAATAACCATCTGGACCTCTTCGCTTGGGATATTCCTTGCCATTGAGATTACGGCGTTTGCCTACTATAGAAAATACAAAAAGCTCTGGCAAAAGATATTCGAGGTGGAACAGGACCTGCCGCATCTGCTGCAGGTGCTGACAACATACCTCAGCCTGAACAGGAGCATCGAAAGCATACTGCAGGACATAATCGACGACTACCAGCGGCACGGGCTTGGGCGGCATCCCACCACCAGCATTCTTGAGGAAATCCGTGAAAGGCTCTTAAGGACAAAGAAAACAATCTATGAGATTGCGAAGAATGTCATGTCGAGAATCTGCCCCAGCAAAAGGGTCGCGTCAACCTTCGAGAAAATCGTCGGGTTCACTGACATCGACCAGCTGAGCGCCGCGAAAAGCAGCAGGATGATCAGGGAGCAGACGCTCAGCATCTTCAAGCTGGACGACTACATCAGGACACTGCTCGCGGACACCCTGAGCCTTGTTACCGCCGCGATAACCGTTCTGGCGCCGCTGCTTTCAAGCGCCGCGGTAATAATGTCCATGGCAATCGTGATGAGCCTGCAGTACATCCAGGACAAGCTGCAGAAAATTTTCGAGCTGTTCGGCGGGCACATAGACCTTGGATTGGTCAAGCTGGAGAAAATAATTCCGCCTACAATCCTCGAGTTCGTCATAGGCCTTTATTTCCTTGAGATGGCGGTAATCCTCGGGCTGTTCCTTTCGAACATAAAAAACGGCACAGACACATTCAAGATATCGGAAACAATAATGAAGAATCTGCTTACGGCATTTGTGTTGTACAGCATCCTGCTGATACTTGGATACTGGGCGTTTAGGGACATTGTTTTCACGCAGATACTCAAAAGCGGGGGATTCCAGCCGATGTCGCTCTAGTGAAAAAATGGCGGGAATGAAAAATGAAAGAAAAATCCGGCCTGCAAGCAGAAAAGCGGGCTGCGGGGAGCAGGGATGAAAAATGAACAGGACACTGTGGCTTGTGATTGAGATGCTGATTGCGGTCGCGTTTTTCGCAGCCATAATGCTTTACGTGTCCACAAGGCTGGGGGAGGGCATATGATATGCAGGCAATAGAGATGGTTGTCTTCTTCATCGCGGCGGTAATAATCGGTTCGCTCATAATAATGTTTTTCACCACACTTGATGTGGGCGGGATATTCGGCGGCATACGGCAAATGATATTCCCGGAGCCGCCGGGACCGACCGATGTGGTGAAGGTTTCCTTCATCAAATTCCATGAGTTTGTGTACGATTGCTGGCAGCGCTGCGAGTTCGGGCAAACATTTTTAAAGTGCGGGACGGTATATGTTAAAGACGGCACTGTGCTCAGTTCGGAAGAGCTGCAGGGCATTTTCCAGAAGTATAATTTTTGCCTTGACTGCAACGTGGAAGTAAAGAGCGGCACGGGCGAGATAGCGCTGCCCGCGGTTGTGCGGGTGGAGTGCGGCGACGGCAAGATAGTGCTGTCAAGCTGAGTGGTTCAAAATGGAGATGCCGATAAGCATCATTATTGTGCTGTTCGTTTCAGTTGCCGTCGCCATATTGGTGCTGCAGTTCACAGGGCAGGTCATAGGCACAGGCACGGCGCAGATGCAGCGGTTCACGCTGAACTGCGAGGAAAACGTGGATTTTTTCATCGAGACCGCGATTCTCTCGCCAACACAGGTCGCTGAGCTCGTGGACGCCTGCTACAACCAGAACATCGGGAAATACAAGGGCACAACGATATGCTATATCATGCACGGCCCGGTTGAGGGCGACCCGACGTCAGGGGCTAACCCAGAACAGCTTGGCGAAACTGACATCACCGACGCGGGGAAAACAATTTACATAAAGTTCAATGAAATAACGCAGCTGGTTGACGTTACCGGATAGATTTTTATACTAGAATAAATCATATTAGACAGGGAAAACGCAGGAAAAAAGAGAGGTGAAAGTGCCAATGGCAAACGCAAAAGGAATGAGCATGGCAATTGAGATTTTCATAATATTATTCGTTTTGCTTGCCGTGGCAATGCTTGTGCTTAGGATGGTCACAGAGCAGACCGAGCAGCAGATAAGGATTATCGGAGAAGAGCAGAGGAAATCCGAGCTGAAGCAGATAAAAGCGGACTGCCAGGCGGCATGCAAATGCGATACCCTGCGCGGCAAGGTTGGCTACTGCCTGAAGGTTATAGATTCGCAGACATTTGGGCAGGGCAAAATGGATTTCACAGGGGACGGCTTTACAACGGGCTACGCCGAACCTCCGGAAACCGGCGGCCTTTATGGCCTGTGCGAGGACAAAGTGTACTGCAGCCAGATAAGCGACTGCAAGTGCGGCAGCCAGGAGCTTTCAATGCAGAACTGCTTCAGGCTGGCCTGCCAACTGTGGGGCAGCCAGGTGCCAAGCGGAGAGGACACGGACACTTACGTGCAGAACCTTATGGGCAGGTTTTTCCCGCAGCCAACATGCAATATGACTGACGAGGAAACCCTGAACCAATGGAACTTCGTTTACTCAGGCGAAATGATGTGCGGCGCTGAGGCGGGGTAGAGGCGGGCTAAAAGCGCTTTGGAGGCTTGGCAATGGAACAGGCCGTTTGGTTCTACGTAGGCGTGATTAGCTCACTGATTGGCCTTGGCCTGCTTGTTTCCATTGTCCTGATGGGGACCGGCGCCAGCAAGGAGCAGCTCGCGAGAAACGCCGCAAAAACCCTGGCACAGCAGTGCAACAACGTCTGCAACAGCGACCCCGGGACAATGTTCGGCGTGGAAACAGAATTGAGCAGCGGTTCTGTGCTGAGAACCAGCGGGAAAAGCATCTGCGCGGATTACGGGGCAGTAAAGGAATGCCAGCATTGCAGCTGCGATGTCATGGGCTTCGATTTCAAGCCGTTCAAATTGGACCTTTCCACGCCAGAGGCGCTGCAGCTGTTTGAAAGGCACAGGTACAACTGCACGTTCGAAAAAACAACGGATGCAAGTGGCGGTTATGTTGTTGTCATTAGGTGCAAGGGGTAACATTATACCAATAGTCAGCTGGATAGCCGTAATCCTGACAGTCATGATTGGGGTATTGTGGTACGGGAACCACTTCAGCCTTGACAAGGTAGTGCTTGAGAAAACCGAAAACGACCTCAGCAACATGAGGAAGATGGTTGACGACGCCTGCGACCTCAACTATTACAGGGCGGAGTACAACCCGGCCACGGAAACCGGAAGCCTTACCATAAATGACAAAAACATCTGCATCGAAACGGGTGGCATGGGCAGGTGCAAGACCACAATATGCACGCTCGATGTTTACAAAGACAGCCCAAAGGTAATCGACCTGTCGAAAATAACAAAAGTGGTGGTTATAAAAGCGGAGAGCGGCGGGGTGATTTTTGAATGAACAACAGCGGGATATACTCGATGATCACGACCTTTTTCTTAGTTGCCGCCATAGTATTCATCATGATAGGGCTTATTTACCTCGGCCAGATGGTAACCGCACAGGAGAGTGCGGCATTCGAGGGCACCGAGGTCTACAAAAAGGCGAACCACATCAGCGAAAACATACTGCAGTGCTACGGGAAACTGACTTACGAGAAAATCTCCGACAACACCACCGCAAAATCCTGCACAGCGCGGTTTATGGAAGGCAAAACGCCCGACATTAAGGGCTTCTCAATAGAGGTCCTTGATTTCCTGCTGTGCGACCAGACAGGGGCAACGCTCGGCGACACGCAGGATTGCAAAAACCGCTTCGTCTATTACCTCGGCGTAGACAAAAATTACGCCACTTGCCTCGGCAGGATGGCTGTCTGCTCCTGACGCCAGGCCCAGGAAAAAAACAGTGGTTGGCTTTTGTGCCGGAAAAAATGCAATATTTAAATAAGAGCAGGGCGTTATCTCCTAAAGGAAGTGTTGCCGGATGGAAGTTGTCTCAAACCTACTCACGCTGTTCGTGCTGATAATAGTTTTCATGCTGGGGATAATGCTTGTTTCAAACCAGTCAATAACCTTCATGCAGCAAAAAATCGATTATGACATCCAGCAGTTCAACCAGGACAAAATCAGCAGGGATGTCGACAGCATCCTGAACATCACGGAGCCTGTCTCGCACAGCACGCTCGCGATGCTGCTCGCGGACGCAATCTACTACAGGAAGAACTACTTCGAGTACCCGGACGAGGGGATTCCGCTGGCAGGGGGTATAAACCAGTACTACAACGACTGCGTCCAGGCGGATGAGAACGGCAACTGCGCAACGCACGCGGCAAGCAAACTTGTATGGGTCGAAAAATTCGTCAAGCTTGTTTTTGACAAGATGTACGGCAGCCAAAACTATTTCCTAGAAATAAAGCCGAAGATAGCGAAGCTGCGGCTTTATTTCGTTCTGGACGGCAGCCCAAGCCTTGAAAACGAGTCAAAACAGCTCTTAGACTCGATTCCGCAGATTGTGGATGACTTCAACTCGGCGTTCGATGTCGCGCCAATGGTCTACGTGCTCGCGGGAGAAGTGCTGATGAGCAAGGTCAACCCGTGCAATGCTTTCAAGCTGAAGGGGATTGACTGCAAGTACGTCTACAAGGAAGAGCTTTACACGGACGCGGCGCCGAACGGCTGGCTGACGCTGAAATTCCCCGACAGGGGCGAGCTGTCAAAGACAGGGGCGAAGTACTACTGCACTGATTTCAAAGCCGAAAACTGCCAGCAGGGAAAACAAAACAGCACCGACTGCTGCGGCATAAGCTCTTCCTGCCAGTATTTTTACATCGACCATTACACGTATTATTCCGGCTACCTGCAAAGAATATACAACAGTGGTAACACGGGCATTATTGGCTTCAACTGGTGCGAAGGCAGTAACAGCCTGGAAGACAGCACGCTTAACGATTTCGCCCAGCCAAAAGCGGAAATGAAGGCCGCCGCGCCAAACAGCGACTGGTTTATCACGAACGACGAATTCCTGGACGAACAGTACGCTGTCAAGCGGGGGCAATACACCTTAAGCGACGGAAACACCATGGACATGATTTCAAGCAGGTACACAATGATGTGGTGCGGCTGGGTTAATTTCGAAGAAAAACCGTCCCAATTCGGGATAAAGATGGATTTCGCGGGCAGCGGCAGCGCGGCGAAATTCTGGGTCAACGGAGTTGGGCACAATGTTTCAGCAAAAAACCACTCGGATGTGAACGCAACGGCAGACATAAACGCCGGCTGGAACAAGATCTGCTTTGGCTACTGGCCGAGCCCGAAAGAAGAGAACATGGTGAGCTATGCGGTAAAGATAGACGGCATGAATAGCTACTTCAGCCTGGATAAAGTGTTCGCGTTCAAAAGATACCCAAAGGAATACTCGTTCATGGGCGGCGGGCTTTCGATAGAGGACAGCAACGGCACCTTCTACGAGGACTGGGCGACTGGAAGCGTTTACGCGGCAACTGTCGCGGAAAAGGAGACACCATCAGTGTTCACCGCGATAATCCCCATTAGCGACGAGCTGGCGACGGGAAGCGAGAACGACAAGTGCTTCAAGTTCAATATGGAAAGCATTGACTACGGATTCTGCATGGCATGCAACAAAATCAACAATGAAAACCTCGCGTGCCCAACCGAAAGGGCGGACAAGGATACCAACAGGGCCGCGGCGCTAATCAAAGACACCCAATACATAGTGTACCCTGTTCTCGCAAACAGCTGCGATATTTCGGACTGGATGGGCTACCCGTACAACGGCTACTGCAGGGCAAAGGGCCTAAACCCGATGGGCTGCGGTCCCACAGATCTTTGCGGCCAGTGCTTCGGCAGCGATGTGAACGCCTGCCCCGGGCTGACACTCGAGAACAACATCGGCTGCGACAAGGCGATGTGCAGGGACGCCATAAAAGAGGACATGAACTATCTCGCCACAGAAACCTATGGCAGCATGATCGAACTGACGCAGCTTGACCAGCTGGAACAGGAGATTGAGGGCAACATCAAGAAGACAATCGAAAAGTTCACGATAAGGAGCGGCACCAAAAGGCCGAATGACGAAAGGTTTTCTTCGCAGAGGGTTGTGCCGCTGAGCAACAGGCTTTACGCTGACCTGGTCCTGTGGCTTTACAGGGAAAGGGAACAGGATTAGGCGGGGCCGGATTTTTTTGGCAGGATAAAACAGCGGCAGCCGCCTTTTGCCATTCAGTTTAGAAAATAATTTTTTGGACGCCATTTATTTTCGAAACGCAAAACAGGATTTAAGAATAGACAAAAAGCACATCAGATTTTCTGCACAAAACCCGCGTAACCGAAAAGCAGTTATATAAAGTAAACAATAAGGATAACGCGATGGTAAGCGGAATGACGAACGCATTTTTCCATGACTCGCGCGGCAATGTTGTCGCGATGGTGGTCATTGCGGCTGCCGTGCTTGTTACGGCTGCGGTGCTGCTTTCGCAGGCGGCAGTCTTGGCGCCGCCAACCGTCCCGATTTCCACGGCGTTGAGCGAAACCGAGATTTCGGCAAAAAAGGCAATAAGCATCGGGCTGAGCAAATGGGCGGAAAGCGGCTTTTCATTCTTCGACCCGCGGTGGTACAACAACGGCAATTTCCCGCCGTCCTTCGACGAGGCAAAGGAAAGCCAGCACAAGTACACTGAAGGGGAAGTCACGCTATTCCTGGACGAATTGTCCTCCGCGCGGGGCTACAAGTTTGAGGGCACGCCGGTGATAACTTTTGACACTGACGCAAAGGCGACGCTGGATTCCCTGGACGAAACAAACAAGAAGACAATAACAATCAGGATAAGCGGCATAAGCGTTGTGGACGAGAAGCCCGGCGCAACCGCGAAACAGGAAATAAACGAGGAATTCAAGTTTGACTACCCGTTCTGGGGCCTGTACGAAAAAATGTACCAGTGGAGCAGCGCGGATATGGGCGGCACTCTCAAAGACGGAAACACTTTTGACGGCCTCTCGCTGGCGCTTGAGCGCATAATGGACAGCAAGCCCTACCAATTGAGGGGCTGCGACTGCGGATACATCACATCGGCGGTAAGCCAGGAGAAGCTGAAGGCAGGCAAAATAACATGGGAGGAATTCGAAGAGCAGGCAGTAAAGCCGGCAGTGGAAGCGCTGCAGGCAAAATTCGGGCCCGAAGTAACGTGCGCTTATACAGTCGAGGAAAAGGACGTTGAAAACATCCCGAACAACATCCAAGTCGCAAGCGCCGGATGCAGCTGCCAGGGCGGCGTAGCCCCTGATTCTGGGCTGACCTTTGAGGAAGAGCCAAAACCAACCGCTGTTTGGGTGACAAACAAGGCCGGCGGCTTCGACCCGTTCAGGGGCATAAAATGGAAAAACGGGGAGTACAGGATTGACCTTTTTGTGGGCAGGGGGCCCGCACTTCAGGACGACTATGTAAGCGTCGGCGACACAGTGCTCACGCCGCAAAGCTATGATTGCAGCGGGCTTGACGACACAACAATAATCGCCACAAGCGGCGGCGTAGGTTACACCGGACAGGACCTGTGTAATGGAGAATATATCTGCGCCGGCACAACATGCTCCGCCGGAGACAAAACGCTTCCTGGAGACGACGGAAAGGAATATGCCCTGCAATACGCGGCGCATGAAACAATCGGCTGGACAAAAAGGGCTGCCGCAATCGTGATTGTGGAATGCAAGGATGACACAAGGAAGGTGCAGACAGAGGGCGCGTTCAAGGACCTCACTGCAAAACTGAAGGTGCGCTTTTCGATTATAAAAGGCGCGGCGCCGCCGGGGCAATGCCCCGCGGAAGCCGGCGATAGCTGCGTTTTCATTATCGTCGGCGGAAACGCAAGCAGCGGAGGCTCGCAGTGCGACGCAGTCGACAACCTGTGCAACGCAAATATCGCGGGCTGCAGCATATGCAAGTGCATGGAAGGGTCAACGCTTAAGCAGATGCCCGCCGGCTCGACTCAGGAGCAGTGCGCGGCAGCGGGCGGCACATTGCAGTGCAAGCCGGCTATTTCCGGCGAGCGGTATTGCCCGGACATTCCGGATGAAGTTGACCCGGACTGCATTTTATGGAAGTGCGAAATGGTGGATGGCACAGACAGCCAGAAAAAAGCCACTAACGTTTGCGACCTCGGCGCCGGCTTCCGGCCCACATCTTGCAGCGATTGCAAAACATGCGACGCTAGCACAGGCAAATGCACTGTTCCGGGCGGGCAAGCTGGCAAAACCTGCGACCCAAACCCGCCGTCGGTAGGGGACAAGACCGCAGGGGAAGGCGGCTTTATGTCAAAAAAGTATGCCAATCCAATGGCGTGCTACGGCTGCACAGCAGAGGGGAACTGCGAATTAAGGCCGAACGCCGAAACTTACCCTTGTTACAACCACTATGGCTGCATGACATACTGCGCGGCAGACGGGACATGCAGCGTTCCAGGCTCTATCCTCGTAGGCGCGCCCTGCCCCGTCACTCCGGACTATGAGTGCACAAGATGCGTTATTTCCAACAACATGCTTATATGCGCCGGCGAAACCGCGACATGCGGCAAGGTCAACAACTGCTGCTCCGCGGGCAGCGGCGCGACAAAGTGGGGCAGGTGCATTGGCGCAAACAGCCTTTGCTGCCCATCGACACGCAGCCTCACGGCATGCCCGACGCCCACATAAATCCGGATTCGCCCGGAAATTTTTCTACAACGGCTGGCTGCAGGTTCCGCCGTGGGAAAAAAAATAAAATTGATATGGCAAAAGCCATTGGCTAAAAAAAAAGCAAGTGTTATAAATAAGGTTAATTCATAATAAGAGCAAAAAGAGACTGAAAAAAATGGATAAAAAGGCAATCTTGGTGCTTGCAGCCCTCTTGCTGGTTGCCGGAAGCGCTTTCGCCCCCACAACAGCCACAATCACAAGAAGCTTTTCGGCGGCGACTATCGCAAGGTCAAGCGACCTGACTGTCACGCTCACTGTTACGGTTGCCAATCCCACAACACAGTACGCGTACGCAATCGACGAGAATATCCCGGCAGGCTGGGCGATAAAAAGCCCGGGCTCCGGCGCGACCGACCAGAACGGGCACCTCAAATGGGTCGAGATACAGAGCGCCGCGAGCACGACTTACAGTTATGTCCTGACAGCCCCGAGCACGACAGGCACAGCCACTTTTTCCGGGGACTACAGGTTTTCGGACATGAACAATGAAAGCCCGAATCCCGAGCCGAACGCAATTATCGGCGGCCAGACGCAGGTTACGGTAAGCCAGTCGGTTTGCCCGCAGGGCCAAATAACAAGTTCATGCACCTGCGGCGCGCAGTCCTATTCCTCGGGCTATTGCTGCAGCGGCGCCTATCAGGCAACTGCATGCGTGGTGCCGGACTGCAACGAGGGCGCGGTAGCGGGCCTGTGCAGCTGCGGCGGCCAGGATAAAATCTCGGGATACTGCTGCAGCGATGTTTGGCAAAACTTTTCATGCAGCATGCAACAATGCCCCGCCGGCGAAATAACCGGCGCCTGCGTCTGCGGCGGAGAAGCCTACGGCTTTGGATACTGCTGCGGCGGCGAATACGCGGAATCGCCCTGCACGGAAGCGCCGTGCACGAGCGACCTGAACTGTTCATCCGGGCAGAAATGCTGCAGCGGCTCATGCAAGACCACCGCCTGCGGGGCTGCAAAGGCATGCCAGAGCGGCTACGAGTGCAAAAGCCCCGATGCCTGCGCTGCAAAATGCAGCAAAATAGCGCTGAAAAAGTTTTCGATCGACGCGCCGGCTTATTTTGTTTTGAACGACGAATTCACCCTGGTTGTAAATGACACGAACGGCAATCCAGTTGAGGGCGCAACCGCAACTTACGCCGGCGAGCAGAAAACCACTGTTGCGGATGGCAGCGTCAGCTTCACGGCGAAAAAGAGCCAATACGTTGTCACGGTCAAGAAAACAGGATACGTGACTGTGGCAATAAAAAGGGTCGTGAAAACAACGGGCTCAACGCCAACTCCCGGCAAAGGGAAGATTACGATAACGCTGCCGGAAGTGGTCTATTTGGGAGAGGAATTCTCGCTGCAGGTGAACACAACGGATGGGAACGCCGTCGAAGGCGCCGCGGTCACATACGGCAAGCAGGAAACAGAGACAGACACTGACGGCCAGGCGTCGCTCACAGGCGAAAAAAACGCGTACGTTATCACGGTAAAGAGCGCGCTCGGCACGACAACCGCAAAAGTAATCCCAAAAACAAAGCCGCAGGCAGACCAAAACAAACCAGACCAGAACAGGAGCTCGGGATTCCAGATAGGAGGCCTGCTTGCAGACCCGATATCAATAATACTGATAGCGGGAATCGCAATTGCGGTCTTCATTTTGCTGAGAAGCAGGGGAGGAAAAAAAACCGCTGCCCCACAACCGCAGCAGATTTAAGGCGGGGCAGATTGAATTAACAGGCGGCCGCTTTACGAATATGGCTGCACGGGCCCACTGAACATTCATTTCTCCCCCTGCAGCAGGCTGGAGGAGAGGCACAACTGAAGGAGTGAGGAAGGCTACTGGGCGGTTCACGAATGGCGAAAGAAGAAATCCTTAAGGAATTGATGGCTCTCCTTGAATTAAACCAGGGCGAGGAGGAGACCAAGCGATTCTTGGCCCAAATGGGCTACGGCGAGAAGGAAGCCTGTGTCCTTATTGAGGAAGCGAAAAAAGGCTACTCAAGCTCGTCCGGCCTGGAAAAACTGAAGCAGATGCTGAAGCAGATTGAGCAATCCAGGGAGAATGAGGGGCAGGCGCTTGGCGGGGAAAAAGAGATTGGTGTGCAATACGCTAAAGTCGAGCTTAAGGGCCTTAACGATTTCATAAAAAGGGCGGGCAGCATGCTCGGCACAGGGAAAAACCGGAAGAAAAAAAGGCGGCGCATAAAAAATCCGCCGGGCCGAAAGCCAAAAAGAACAAGGCGGAGGGCCGGGCGCAGGCACGGGAAAGCCATGGGGCGCTGAGCCATTGCATGTTTGCCCGGCGCAGTGCACAGATAAGTATTAAATACAAAAAGTGCTGTTGTCCTTATTGTGGCGAAAGAGGAAATAATCAAGAGCATAATGGACCTGTTTTCAGCAAATCAAACTGAAATTGAGGTACTGGCGTTCCTGTTCAACATCGGCTACAGCCAAAAAGAAGCCGAATCACTGATTGCTGAAGCGAAAAAAAGGTATCCGATGAGGCAGGCTGCGGAGAAATTGGGGCAGATTGAAAAGCACCAGGAGACCGAAAAAAAGGGCATTGAGGACGACGAGGAGGGCGACGAGGGCCTCAGCGACCAGGAAAAAAGCGCCAAAAATGTAAAAAGGGAATTCCGGGAAATGTTTGATATACTGAAAAACATAAAAAAAGACGTGAAATCCGACTAAATGCCATTGCTATTTTTCAGAATTAAACAAAAGTTAAAGCGGATTAAAATTAGCCCTGCTTTCGCCAAAATCCTGCGGAACAATAACCTTAAATAGAAAAAAGAACGAAAAGCTATTGCTTATGGTGGACAAGGTTCGCTTCGTGGAGAACATCCGGAACCTTCTGAACCTGGGGCAGGGCAAGCCGGAGATACTGCAGTACGTCCAGAACCTCGGCGTAAGCGAAAAGGAAGCCAAGGAGCTGGTTGCAGAGGCCGAAAAAAGCAGCCAAATAAACTCAAAGGCGATAGCCAGCATAAAACCCCTCACGCTGGGCGAGCAGATTGAAAGGTTCAAGAAGCAGAGGACTGAAAGCGGCAAAGAGCAGTTCAAGGAAAACATTGACGCGCTGGAGCAGATGATGAAAAAAATGCGCAATGACATGGGCGAAGCCAAATAAGACAGAGCGCCCTGCGCGGCAGGTGTTCCGCCGCAAAATTCAAACAACCGAAATCCGAAGATACGCCAAAAAAAAGGCATTAAAAAACTGGCTGTTGACTATGGCTTTGGCGAAGGAATTAATCGGCCTGTTCCTCATGGGATTTTTCTGCGCCCTGCTCATACTTTGCACGGCGCTTTTTCTAATCAGGGGCGGTTCCATGATGGGAATTTTCTCCGGCATAAGCTTTTTTTCGATAATCCTGCTTTATTTTGTGGACATCAAAGCCAGCCCAAAAGTCGTGGTAAAAAGCCTGAAGGGGGAAAAATTCAGGTACTGCTATAACTGCGGCGCAGAGAACCACAGGCAGGCAAGGCAATGCTACAAGTGCGGCTCAAACCTGTGACTTTTTTTCCGGGCCAGCTTTATGTGCTTGTGCCCGCCGGCGCAATGCGCCGCGCCCAACCGCAAAAATCCCTTTTCAGGCAATCGGATATTAATAAAAAGCAATTAACCGTTATTCTTTGCACATGAAAAATCCTTTGCGCGCGAAAAATTCCCTGCGCATGAAAACGCGCGGCCTGCCGGAGAAAAAGAATCTACAGCCAAGCCTAGGCAAAGAGGACGCAATAAAGACAGGCAGGTTCGTGCTTTACTTCATTCTCGTTTACCTGCTCGCCTCAATGGCGCTGGACCTTTTGCTGCCGGCGCGGGCGCTCGAGGCGGCTGTCGCGAACAACGTGCTTTTCCTGCTCGGCGCTGCCGGGCAAGGCGGCAGCGTCAGCAGCGGTGAAACCGCGGTTATTGCGCTCGCGGGCGGGGCAAAAATCGAGATAAGCGAATTGTGCACCGGCAGGATGGAAACCCTGATTATTTTTTCCGCGATAATCGCCTCGGCCGGCATCGCGTGGAGGAAACGGCTGGCGGGCGCCGCGATTGCGGCTGCTGCGGCAATAGCGTTCAACCACCTGCGCATCGCGGGAACAGCCCTCCTGATTCTCGGCAGCGGCGACACAGCGATGATAGAGTTCGCGCACAACATTCTCTTCAGGGTTTTCCTTTTCATTGTAATCGCGGGCTTTTACATCGGCTGGTTCTACTGGGCGGCGAGCGGCGGGCATAGCACGGGCAACAGGGTTTCGGCGGGAAAAAGAATTGCCGGCTTTGCCGGAATTTTTGGCGGAAAGGAAAGGGGCGCAAAACTTGGAAGAAACACTGGGAAACCGCGGCAACGCTAATTTTAAATAGCAGTAAGCCTATTTTCTAGCTGGAAGCGGCTTTTCCGCGCGGAGGGCGCGGCTTGGCACCGCCCCTATATAGAAGAATTAATATATTAGTTGAAAGAAGAAGATTAATTAGGCATGGTAAGCGAGTGAATGCGATGATTGGCGAGAGGCTTTCCGGCATTTATACCGCGTTGGAGGACAGGTACTACGGCGTTCTTGATTTCCTCGACGCGAAGGGCGTGCCTGTTTACTCTTACAACGATTTTTTGGAATCAAAGGGGCTGCCGGCTTTCCCCATCACTGCCGCGCTAATCATCCTTATTGCGGCGCTTTTGTTCGGGGTTTTCTTTGTCGGCAACCAGATTAACCCGGCCATTACTGTAAGCTTCCAGGACCAGTTCGACCAGGCAGTAACCGGGGTTACTGTAAGCGTGAAGGGCAGCGCGGGAAACGTGATACTAAGCCCGAAGACAATTAAGAGCGGGGACTCGATACAGCTGCAGGGCATTCCGATTGGAAGCGAGCTGACTATTTCAGCGGAAAAGGAAGGATATGAGGGCGCCGAGGAAAAAATAGTGGTGACAAAGGAAAAAATCAGCGTGCCGCTGCAGCTGAACAAGCAGGTTGTGATGATTTCCGGCAGGCTGCAGGTTGTCGACACGGAAACCCAGGACCCGGTGAAAGGCGCCTCCATAACCGCGCAGTGGCAGAGCATAACGAGAAGCGCGACATCTGACGCTGAAGGAAAGGCGGCTTTTGCGGGCATTCCAAAGGGCACCGAGATTTATTTTTCAATAAGGGCCGACGGCTACGAGCCTCTTGACAAGTCAATTTCTTTTGAGGCCGAAGGCAGCCTGCAGACAGCGGAATTGAGCCCGGGCAGCGCCAACCTCGCGGGAAAAACAAGGCTGCTTGTGACAGTGCTTGACGAGGCGGGCGAGCCTGTGAAGGGCGCGATAATCAGCGTAAAGGACAGGGGCACTGACAACAGCATTGACGAAAAAATAGCCACTGCCGGGGAGGCGCTTTTTGACGTCACAAAAGGCACGAGCGTAAGGCTTGTCGTGCAGAAGGAAGGGTTTTTGCGCTATGACAGCCTTGAAACCGAGGAAAGCAGGACGCTGAGGCTGGACAACGAAACATGGATTGTCGTGCTGGGAAAAGGCGGCAGCAGGCTGGCCGTAACTGTTTACGCGCTGCAGACGCCGCTGAGCGACGCCGCAGTGCAATTGTTCGACCTGAACGCGAACCTCGTTGACTCCGGAACAAGCGGTTTCGGCGGCACTGTTGACTTCAACGGGCTTGCGCCGAAAGAGTATTACCTCACTGCTTACAGGGCAGGCTACCTGCCGAACAGGATAAAGGTCAATATCGCCGAAACAGAGGCTGCGGCAATAAACCTCACTGCCGCGGACGCCGCCAACAGCGCAAGGCTGGGGGTAAGCGCCCTTGATTCCTACAAGGCGATGGCGAACAACGTTGACTTGATATTCTATGAGAAGGACAATTCGGGATTGCTGCCGCTTGGGGTTCCGCCCGCGAAAACCGACATTTCGGGATACACGAGCATTACGGCGCCGATGGGAAAAACAGTGCATGTTGAGGCGAAGAGGGGCGGCGAGCAGGGAAGCGGCGAAAAGACGGTCGAGGCGAACAAGGCGAACGAGATTGTCATAGAGCTCTCAAAATCAATCACAATAGTCGAGCTGGATATTTTTGATTCCGACGGAAAGCCCGCAAAAGGCTGGGCGGCAATCGAATCGCTTTCGGGAGAATTGCTCTACGACGGCAATATCACTGATGGAAAGGTTTTCTTTGACGCGCAGGGAAACAGCAAGGTCAATTTGACTGTCAAAACAGACGACGGCAGGACTCTTGAGCAGCAGGTTGACGTCAAGGGAAAGAGCAAGGCCAGCGTTAGCCTCGGGGAGCAGCCGAGCGGGCTGGCGCCGGAAATAAAATTCACCGGCATTACAAACGAGTCCGGCGAGAAGACTGGCGGGATAACCCCGGACGCCTATTACTGGCTTAACTTCGAGACAAACTGGCCCGGCGGAACACCGAAGGGCGGAGTGCACGTGAGGGTCGGGAGCGACGACACTGCTTTCGTTGATTCCGAGGAAGCCGGGGCCATGGGCTTTGACGCGAAAACAAGCGCCTATTTCTTCGGGTTAAGCTACCATCCCGCGCCGGCCCCTGGGAACGAGTCAGCCGACAAGCAGAACAGGGGAATCGCGGGCGAATTGAGCAAGCTTGTCGAATTGTATTTCACAAAGCCCGCGAACACAGTTGCCTTCAAGGTAAAAATAATGGCGAAAAAATCCATTACCGCCAGTGAAATTGAGGTGCACTACAGGGCATGGGCTGAGATAGGCGGGAAATACTACAGGGCGCCGGCGGACAGCGACCTTGACACAAACCTCTTTGTGAGCTCGAAGACAGCGCTTTACGCTGAAACAATCGTTGAAAAAATCCCTGTCCTTTCCGGGGAAAAAATCTCCTGCGACAAGAATTTGTGCGCGGACTACCTGTTCGTCCTGCCGAACGGCCTTTTCGCGCAGGTGCAGGACTTCAAGCCCGTCACCGAAGAGCTGTACTCGCTGCAGATAGAGCTGACAGCCAAGAAGGCATTCAACAATGCCACGATAAAGCTTGACACAGACAAAGCCGCGCCAAAGCTTTACTTTACGGGCTATGATGTGGACAATTTTTCCGACCGGCCAACCGCAACAATACAGCCTTTGGCTGCAACAGCAAATTTGAGCGGCCAGGGCTATTTGAACTGGCCCGCGGGCAGCGAGGCGGCGCAGACCGCGGCAAACCCGCTTGGCTTCAGCGGCGGCACAGCCGGAACATCGAACACCTCTCTCACGATAAGCGGGCAGAGCGTTACCCCGGAAAAGAGCAAGGTCATAAGGGTTTACTTCAAGCCTTTCGCGGAAGGCGCTTCCTTCATCAAGGTGCAGACTGTTGCGGACAATGCGGTGCTGAACGAGCAGTTCAATTTCAGCATTGAGCGCAACAGGGGGATGCTGCTGGGCGTTTCTCCGGAAGAGCCGGGCGTCGGGCAGGATTTCACAATAAAGGTTTTGGACAGGGAGACAGGCAGCGGCGTGCAGAACGCCGTAGTGCAATTGAAGAACAGGAATGGCGAAATTGCCGGGAGCCTTGTCGGCAGCGGAAGCACCAAAAAGGGATTGAACGGCGAGTATTTCTTCAGGAACACTTTCAACCCCGGCATATACACCGCCGAGGTAAGCGCCCAGGGTTACAAGAGCGAAAAGCTCGAGATTGCCATAGCGAGGGACGGCATCCTCACCATAAAAAGCCCCATAAAGATTGACATCAAGAAAGAGGAACGGGAAAAAGCAGTGAACACAGCGCTGCATAACACCGGGAAAGAGGAAGTGAACGGGCTGGCGTATGAAATTCAGAAAGAAAGCGGCTTCCCGGAAGAATTCACAGTGAACGTAACAATGCCGATGGCAGTGGCGGGAAACCAGGACGCGACAGCCACGATAAGGGTTTCCGTCGACCTTTCTGACGAAAGCGAGGACAATTTGTACGGCGAAGCCGACCTAATAGTTAAGGGAATGGTTGCGGGAAATTACCCCACAAAAACAACCGCGAGGCTGGTTATAAATTACAACAAGAAGCTTGACGAGGCCTGCCTGAAATTCGACAAAAGCTCGCTCGGCGTGACTCTGGTCGGAAGGGCCGGGAGCACTGGCGAGGACGCCTTTGAGGCGGAGAACACATGCGAAACCGCCTTGAGCCTGAGGGCAAAAATAAAGCAGCAGCAGGCAGACCCGAACATAACTGTCACAGTGCAGGACATAACGCTTGAAAAAGGCGCGAGCGCCACGGTAACAGTGCAGGCAGTGAACAGGATTGAAAGATACGCATCCATGAACCAGACGGCGCGCTTCAACATCACATTTGAATCAAGCCAGCTCGCGAAGAGCATACCGCTCGAGGTAAGGATATGGAACCCGAATTTCGGAATAAGCTATCCCCCGAATGTGAACCTCTGGCTGGCTCAGGCCCAGAACGAGCAGCTCGCCTACGCGCAGTCGCCGTTCCAGATAATGAACATGGGCGCTGTGCCGATAACAGGCTTCAGGGCGGCGCTTACCCCGGAGGCATACACAGCAGGCATTACCGCGGGCTTCAGGCCGAATGAAATACAGGGAATAACGCTTCCGGCAGGCCAGCCAGTGACACCGATGAGGTATGTTTACGCGGAAACAGGGCAGGCACAGGCGCTGCAGGCGCCGGGGCGCTGGGGAATCAATTTTATCGGCGTTGTGATGGGAAGGCAGTACCCTGAGCTCGGAAAGGCAACGCTTACCGCGAATTACACCGGCAACAAATGCCTTGAGATAGCGCAGGTTGAGGGGCAGCCGCTCGAGTTCAGGAGCAAGGAAACAGCCGGAACACTGCAGAGGCCGATAAAAATAACCAACAAGTGCGGCGAGCCCGTGCGGCTAACGGGAAAGGTATTGCCGGAAAAAATCGGCAACAACAGCTTCACGCACTACCCGCCGGACGTCACAATGGCGCCGGGCCAGTCCGTTGACGCCCAGCTTATGCTCATCAAAGGCCAGCAGATCAACAGGGATTTGAAAATAAGGGTCGTCGGCCTGCTGACAATGCAGAACAAGTGGGTTGAATCGAACGAGCTGCAGGCATCACTGAGAATCGGCGCGGGCGCATACGGCGGAAGCACAAACCCGGGAAAAGCCACAAAAAGCATTTCGCTCAAAAAGTGCGACAGCGAGGGCGACTTCAGGTCCTTCCAGTTCCCCATCCTTTCAAGCGACTGCGCGAACGGCTACTGCGACGCGAAACAGCTCGCGGCTTACATAATAAAGAAAGCCGACAATTTGATTGGAACAGTAAAGGACAAGGCCACAAGGGCGAGGAACCAGTCCGCGAACTTCGCGGCGTGCAGCGACCCAGGCAGGAATTACTGCAGCTTCGACGACATGGGCGTTATAGCCGAAACATTCCCGGCTTTCCTGATGGTTGACAACATGAGCGCGGAAGTGCTCGACCGGGAGCTTGACGAGACAAGCAAGACAGAGCTCAAGACTTACGCCGTGAAGCAGGGGGAAAAGGCGATTGACGACATCGGCTCAATCGGATTTGACTTCGGGCAGATTTACCTCGGCGGAAACTTCCTGGGATGCGGGCTGTACTATGTGACGATTCTCGGCGCAGTGCAGGCGTCCAACGGCGAAATAATGGCCGGCGACAGCGGAAGAAGCTATGTGCTTACTGTTAACATCAGCAGGGAAAAGGCCGCGCCGGCAGCAGCAGGCGGCCAGCCAAGCGGGGCTGCAGGCGGAAGCAATGCCGGAGCAGGAACAGCGCCGGGCGCAGGCGCGGCGCCGGAAACAGCGGCAAGCGATGGCAGGATTAATACTGACCAGTGCCTGCACAAGGTCGAGAACGCCGCAAACTTCCTGCCATTGGACGAGGGCTATGACGCCGCGAGCTACGAGAACTACAGGGCATGGCCCGGCATTGTCAGCGCAAGCGGAGAGTTCACGAAAATCGGCGAGCTTTTCGCGAAGGAATGGTTCAAGAAAAGCGAGGGAAGGGTTTCAGGCACAATCGGCACGAGCACGAACAGGCTTGTGATTGCAAAGGGGGACGTGAAAAACGGGCTGCTGAAAATAAAGGTGAAAAACGGCGAGAACTCGGAGCCGACGCAGCCGAAGACTGTTTACGCCTACGTTCCGGACCAGTTCGACGCTGTCAAAGCCGAGATAGCGAAGGCGCTCGGGAGCTTCAAGGCGTATAATTTCAACACGGCAAAGGACTGCTGGGGAGAGGACAGCGACGGCGTTTACATCGTGATGAGGAGCTACGAGAACGTCGACGAGCTGTACGGCGCGCTGACTGTAAGCGGCGCAGGCGCGCTGAAAATCAACACGCAGGAGCAGTGCGCCGACCTGAACGTTTCAAGCGGGGCGCAGGAGGAAGTGGCGCTTACAACGGATTTCCTCGAGAAACGGCTGAAAACCGGAATCGATTACATCGCGTTCTACTCAAAGAACAAGGACGGCTCAAAGGGCAAAATTGTGATGAAAGAGAACGCGAACGGCGCAGCGGAGGGAAAGGACGCAAGGATAAAGCTGATTGAGGAAAAGAAGGAGAAGGGCGCGGCGCCCGCAGCACCCGGAGCCGCAACACCGCCCGCAGCGGGAACGCCCGGAACAGGGGCAGGAACTGCCGCACCAGCGGCCCAGGCTGAGCCTGGCGCGCAGGAAACAGGCGCCGGCGTAACAGCAATGCTCGCGGCGGAAACCGCAAAGAAGCAGTACAAGGCGGAACTGCTCTTCTGCGCGAAGGGGACAGCGGAGTTCCCGCTCGCCGTCGAGAACGTGAAGGAAATCAGCGTCACGGCGCACAGCGAACTGACGCCGGACAGGAAAAGCAAGCCGTTCACGGTAAAGATTGAGGCGTGTGGAATACATCCCATTGAATTGGTCAAGAAGATGGCCGAAGTTTCAAGCGAAGAGCTGAGGAAGGGCGACAAGGAATACTATGCGACAGTCGGATGGAAGGGCACAGGCAGGCCGGATGACACAGTCAGCCTTATCGCAATCAGGAAATGGCTCGCGGTTGAGTACGCAAAGGACGAAATGAGCAGGAACTTCGTCGCGGGAGAAGGCGCGCAGACATCGGCGGAACTCGCGTTCAAGCAGGAGCAGGCGAGCAAGATGCTTTGGAGCACGGCGTCATTCTTCGGCATGTGCATGATAGTGCCAATTTTGGAGGGAGTTGTCGGCGGATTCCTCGCACAGCCGACCCTTATCAAAGACGCCATAACAACAGGGCTGTATACCTGCTCTTTGCCGTCGATTATAGCGGCCAGGAACGCCACACGGCTTTACGGCAAGGCTTGGGAGGCAGCCAATAACGTAATCGACACGGTAACAAAAATAGCCGCGCCGCTTGTGATGGCGCTGTCTTTCCTTGGCGGGGGCTTCAAGGGGCTGATGACAACAGCCCCAGCAGCCACATCGCTGATGGTTGATTCCTTTACCCACGATGTCGGCCATCTTACCCCGGACGAGCTTGTCGCGAGAAGCCAGAGCTTTAAGGGGACAATAGTGGACAACCCGGGCTTTGTCGGCGGCTGGGTCGGAAAAATGCTTGTTATGGGAGAGGATGCGGGCACTGTTATTTCCGCAAGCAATGTGGATTACCTTGCGGGAAAATACAAGAGCATGATAACAATAGACCCGACCAAGGTTACTTCTCCCATCTTGCAGGAACAAATTCTTGATGAAATGGAGAAATCTTTCAAGTCGACCTTGAGGGCAAACGTTGGCAAGAAAATGGGCGAAGACGTTTTGCAGCAGATGGGCAGTTCCGCGACTTCATCGATATCAGCCGGGCTTGCAAGCGATATTGTTAACGCGGCACCAGCGGTATACAACACCGAACTTCAGAGCTTGCAGCGGACAGGGCTTGGAGCCGCGAGAAACGCGCACTTGGACGACGTGCTTCCATTGGCAGGAGACAATACGGCATTCAGGAGCTTGGCTGAAGGAATGGCCGGAGCGAAACCAGCTATGCCTCCAACAAGCGGCAGGGCGGCAACCGCCGCATGGGCACAGTATACCAGCGATATGGCTGCTTGGAACGGAAATGTTATTGCAGCGGAGAATACCCTGGTTAAATCAACCACAGATGAGATTCTTACTAAATTGCGGTCGGCAACAGGCAAAAGTGATGCAAGCATATTCTCAGAGCTGGGTATTGGCAACAGGGCTGCATTTGAGGCAACATTTGTACGGACAGCCGGCACCAAAGCAGGGGCTTATGGGGCAGTAAGAGGCAGCGCAAATTTCAGTTTGCTTGCGCCGATTAGCGACGCGAGGCAGATTGAGGCAGCCCAAGGGGTGTTTAAAAAAGTTGTCGAGGAGAACAGCGATGTCAAAAAAATGATTAGCCCAAAAGTATACGGCGACCCCCAGCTGAAAACATTCGGCGACAAGCTGAAGAACATCGGCGGCTTCCTCAGGGCCAACTGGAGGAGCCTGGCTGGAAACCTTTTGCTCGGCATAGGCTCGGGAATAATCGCGGATTATTTGGGGTCGCTTGGGCACGAGCTTTACTGGAAAAGCTCCGAGCCAATAAAGCAGGGCGCTGTCAGTGTCAGCGGCGCAGCAGGGGGCGCTTCCGAAAAGACGCTTTTGAACAGGCCGATTGTCGGCATTGAACAGCTGCGGAACGGCAAAACGTACAGGATTACTGCATCGATAGACATTTACAACAGAATCAGCTTCAGGTTCTTCGAGGTGCCGGAAGCCGATTTCCCCGCGATGGCCGAGGACCTGAAGAAGCACCCGGAGAAAGAGTGGAAGGGCGACTGCAAGATGTTCGCAAACAGGCCGGCGCCCCAGGCAATCGGGGACTTGTTCGTTGAGGAAAAAGACCAGCTTCCAAGGGCATTAAAGCTTGCTTACTACGACAATGTTGAAGCGATTTACGGCTCCTCGCGCAGCTATGACCCGCCGATCGAAGAATGGATAATAATGGCCGTGCTTGGCGTTGACCCGAGCCAGATCCAGGGCTGTGCCATACCGAAGCAGTGGTACCTTGAGCCGAGCAAGGAGAAGAGAAGCGGCTGGATTGGCTGCGCGGTGCGCCAGATAAAAGCGCTCGGGCCGAGCAACGTTTACAGCAAGGCGGAACTCAAGAATACATTGAATGAGCAGTTCGACGCCTGGAAGAAAACAGCCTGGAACGCAAAAGTCGGCGGATGAAGCCCCGGTAAAATAGCGCGTGCGGAAAGCCAAACCTATTGCCTGCTCAAAAACCAAAGCATCCGCCGGATTTTATTTCGCGCCAGTGGGAAGTTATAAATACATAAAAGAAAACAATATTGTTCGGATGTTTTTCAGGTCTTCAAGGGGCTTCAATCTTTTCACTGCGCTTGTTTCCTTCCTCCTGATAATGCTCGCGGTTCTGCTGATACAGAGCATGATAAAGGCGGAGAGGGACACAGCCGACGAGATAGCGCGGATTGAGTCCAGCTCCCAGCTCGAGGCTGTCGCGGAAATGGCGCGGGCGGACGCGCTGCAGGTCTTCAACTACAGCCTGAGGAAAAAAATCGAGGAATGGCTGACAGACCCCGACAGGGGGGAGCTGACCCTGCAATTGCAGAACAAGAGCTGGAACGACATAAAAAAGGAGTTCGCGGAAAGCAAGTTCGGCGGCAGCCAGAGCGAGGCGTTCGCGACATTCACCTCAAACGCGCTCATAGGAATTTTTTACACGGACGCGCACTTCGGGAACTACAAAATAAGCCTTGAGGGAAGGGAAACCCTGAAGAAGGGGATACAGGACGCCGTGCTGGGCAGCATGGACGATTTCTTCACTGTGATAGAATGCGGCACTGGCGCGGAAGAGGGAGACCCGCGCTACTGCGAAAAGGGGACGTTCTACGTGAACCTTCACCTTGAAAACCTCTCGCAGGAGCAGTACGAGCAGCTGCCGCGGCTTTACGTGATTGACAAGGCAACCGGCGAGGAGCTGAAGATGATAATGCTGCCGAAAACCACCTTCAGGATTTACGTGCCGCTGCGCTTCTTCAAGGCGATAGCCGAAACCCGGGCGCTGATGCATTACCCGCTGGAGGAAACAGACACCCAGAACGACAAGGGGCTTTTCTCGCCGATGATCCACAACATGATGGAGGAAATGGGGCTTGGAATGTGCGATTACGGCTACTGCGCGCCGCGCACAAACCCGTTCACGCCGCCGGAGTCCAAGTCAATGACCGAAAAATTCTGCCCCGGGGACAACCAGGCGCCGGAATACGCCCAAGGCTTAATAACGAAGGTTGATTGCCCTTACGATTGGTGCCCGGATGTTTCATATAACGCGAACTCCGACGACGGGGGAGCCGACATGAAAAAAAATCTTGTGGGCCTTGCAAAAGCGGCTGTCTGCAAGGTTGTTAAGGACGCGAAAGACGCGGGCTTTCTTGACGCGAAGCAGGACGACAAATTCAACTTGGCGGGGACAACGGCCTGCGAGAACGGGCTTGCGGGCGGCGTCGAGATAAATGTTTTTGCCGATTACTCAAAATCGATTGCAATAGTGAACCAGAACGGCGCCGCAGCCGCAATGCCTGTGAATAACGGCGCTGCAGACCCGTACAGCTGCTCAAAGCCGCAGATGGTTGAGGTGCCGCGAAGAATAGGGCTGTACAGCGAGGGGGGCCCAATAAAATACCCGAACATCGCGCTTTCGGACTTGCCGTGCAGCGGAACATTCGGCACAGACAGCTGCAGCGAGTGCAGGAGCATGTGCGCTGAGGTGAAAAGCGTAAAGGTTACGCTTGCGTTCAGGGAAGAGGACCCGGATTACATGGTCACCAAGGCGGGCTCGCCCGGCAGCCACGACAAGGTATACAAGATTTCAGTGTACGACAACACCTATGTGCCTTTCACGCCGAACTTTGACCAGGGGGCCATGAGCGGCTGCTTGTACGGCAAGGCGCCAGCACTGCAGAACTGCAGCCTTAACCCGGGAGAGGGGTGGTACTGCGTTTCCAGGCGCGACACGGCAGATTCACAAACACAGCCAACACCAGCCGGCTGCGAGCCCGGCTAGAGCCGTTGCGCTTTCCCGCCCAACTGCCGTGGCGGCAGTGCCGATTTTTACGTGTTTTTCCGCTTGGCGGCGCGCTTGGGTGGCGGAACAGCAAGTAATTTAAACAACAAAAATTATTACTCATTATAAAAATTATATTAAGGGCTGAAAGGCATGCGGATTGCCGGTGCCGCGCCTTGAGTTAAGTTAATAAACAAAAAGAGCGAGAAATAATATTATATAGTTAGCGAGTGAATTTGGATGGCTCTGAAGGATGCGTACTATTCCGCCGAGGACAAGTATTACGGCGCAATTGACTGGCTTGACAAGAAAGGCCTTTCGTTGTACCCTGTTGTTGACGCCCTTGAGAAAAGGAACATCCCATCCTTCCCGATAATGCTGCTTATCCTGGCTCTGATTGCAGGAGCGGTTATTTTCGCGCTATTTTATTTCCTTGCCCCAGGCACAATCGTCACTTTCATGGTTGCGGATGCCGACAGCGGCGACCCGATTGCGGGCGCGAACGTGATTGCCACTGTCAATGGCGTGAAGGCCAGCGGAAGCACCGATGACAATGGAAAAGTCGAAATTCCCGTTGCCATAGGGGAGGCAAGCGTTTCCGTTGAAAAAAGCGGTTACGCGAAAGCGGAAAAAAGCATCACTGTTTCGGGCAGCCAAACCGAGAAGATTTCAATGTCAAGAGAAGCCGGCATGCTTTCAAAAACAATCCAGCTGATGAAATCCGGCACTTCGCGGCTGATGGAAGAAAGCGTTACCCTGAGGTTTACCTGCAGCAATCCGGCGGCGTCCTCTTTTGAAGAGACAAAAACAACAGACAGCGGCACGATAGAACTGCAGATTCCGGACAACTGCGGCTCGCTTGTTGCGCAGCCAATCAGCAACCATGCGCTTGACGAGGGCGTTATCTCAGACATTGCCAACGCAGCGGCGCCACAGCTGTTTTTGGGCGCGGTTGTTGTAAACACAGGCACTGTGAATGTTTCGGTTAAGGATTCACAGGGAAACGCCCTGGGCGGAATCAGCGTGCAGCTGACAAAAAGCGACGGCACAATCGGAAGCAACGGCGTGACAGCGTCGTCGGGAACGGCTTCCTTCGCCAATATCCCTACCGCGGCATATTATGTTTTCGCCTCAGACCCGCAGGGAAGGTTTGCGCCCTACGACGGCAGCAGGGCAAGCCCGCCGGAATTCAAGGAGCTGCAGAAGGACCAGACAATAGCATTTGATGCGGTAATGCAGCCCGCCGCCGTGGGAAAAATAAAGGTCGCGGTAAAGGACGCTGTGGACAGCAGCGCTGTGGGCGGCGCGATTGTTTATTTGAAGAAAAATGGGGTTACAGCCGATACGGAAACAACCAACAGCGGCGGCACGGTTGAGTTCAATGCCCCGGAAAACACCGCATACGACATCGAGGTTGATGCGGACGGATACCTGATTGCGGCGGTGAGCAACATTCTGCCACAGGCGGGCACAAACGAGATTTTCCTCGAAAGGGCGACAGCGGACAACACCCAGACGCTTGAGGTTGAGGTTCTTGACAACAGGCAGAAGCCGATTAACGGCGTGAGGCTTGTGCTCAAGAAATCCGACGGGACGATTTTCGCGACCGACAGGGTGACAGGGGTTGACGGCAAGGCGGAATTCACGGCGCTGCCGCTTGGCACTTACTTTGTTTACGCTGTGAAGAAAGGCTTTGACGGCAAGAACAGCGACACCATCACAATAAGGGCAAGGCAGGCGAACAAGCTTACAATAGTGCTGCCGATTGGCTTCGGCAACATCGAGGCGATTGTGCTTGACGACGAGATGCAGCCCTCGCAGGGCGCAATGGTGGATGCATTCAATGTTGTTACCGGCGAGAAGGAAGCCGAGGGAATCACTGACCTTGAGGGAAAGTTCCCGTTCAACCTGCGCGCCGACAAGAGGGTTTACCTCAGGGTTGACGCCGAGGGATTCCTGCTTTACCACAGCGTTGCGGTCGCGCCTGACCCGGGTGCCACAGCAAGCGTAACAATAATGCTTGAGAAGGACCCGGGGCAGATGCAGGTAAAGCTTGTCGGGATTTACTCCGGAGGGGAGAAGGTGCCTGACACAATGGAGCTCGGGCCAGGGCAGAAGTACACAGCGAAGCTTGTTTTGCTCGCGGGAAGGAACACTTCCTTCAACGAGGCGGGCATACATTTCAGGACCGGCGAGGCCATAGAGGGCAGGGAGAACATAATGGAAGAGGACGCGCTCTACATAAAGGGAGTGGCGGCTTCCACTGCGGCAATCCTCAAGGGAACATCCTTCACGCCGCCAAAGGGCTATGCGAATGATTCCTCGCATCTCACAACAGGCGACGCGAAGTGGGCGAACATTGCCTGGAGGAACGTGAGCCCAGGCGCTTACGCCGTTGAAGTGGAGGTGCAGGTTAAGGAAAGCGCTTCGCTCGGGCAGATTCTTGACATTTGGTACAGGGCTTGGGGAAAGACAGGCGCTTACTCAAGGTATCCGGCGGACGCCGCGCTTGGGTCATCGGAAAACACGGGGGAAAAGCAGGCGTTGTACGCCAACGCGAAGCACGCGAAAGCCTCAGCGGGCCCAACCAACCTTTGCGACTCATTCTTCTGCAAGAGCTTCAGCATAGAGGACACCGCGAGAAGGGTAAGGCTTAACATTGTCGACATTTATCCCGCGACAATAGGCGGCAACTACAAGCTTTTCTTCACGATAAGCAGCATCGCGGGGCAGGCTTTCACGAACAGCGAGATTGAGTTCGGTAGCAGGAGCGACGGCCTGCGCTTCGGCAGCTACAGCATTACGGACGCGCTCGGAGTGAAGAAAGAGGGAACCGGGAACAAGTACAGCGTCAGCGTCCCGATAGGCGATTTGAAGAGGGAGAGCTATGTTTTCGGCGGGATCGAGTTCAAGGCAGAAAAGGAAGGCAGCAACATGCTTACAGTAATTGTGAAGAGCAATAACCAGCCCGTGCTCAGCGAGAGCATAAACGTAAAGGTCGCGGCTTCGGGGCAAATCAGGATTGACATTATCCCGAAGGAAATAATACCGTTCATTGACAACGAGATTTTGGTAAGGGCTGTCGACAGCAACGGCCAGCCTATAAGCAACGCGGCAGTGCGCGCCCTTGTCGGCGGCACGCTTGTTTATTCCGCGGAGACCGACAGCAACGGCGTTGTGGGATTCAGGCTGCAGGCCCCGGCTCCAGGCGGCAAGTTTGTGGTGGAAATCGAGAAGCCGGGATACAGGCCCGCCAGGCTTGAGCAGGCGATTGATTCCAGCATTCTGACAGTGACGCCGCCGAGCATCAGCGAGAAGCTTGATTTTGCGCTTAACGAGATAGAGAAGCAGGTCTGGTTCAACAACCAGACGATTGCAGACCTCACGATAACAAAGCTGCGCTTCACGGATTTCCAGCGGCTTGTTGATTTCAGCTGGAACGAGGAATACGAGGGAAAGAAAATCACGCAGAACTCCGACATAAACGCTTTCCTGACGATTAAGCTCTCGCAGAAGGGAATGGCAATAAAGAAGCCAATGAAACTGCAGGGAAACCTTGCAATAACGCTTATAGCGGGCGACAACGCCGGCACATACGTGCAGAACGTTCCCGTTGAGATAAGGATAGGGCTGGGCGGCGAGGTCGATGACAGCAAGTGCATTGAGATAGAGCCGGTAGACTGGGAAGTGATAACGACCGCCGAGGAGACCGAGTCCGCGGAATTCACCATAAGGAACAAGTGCATGTCCAACAACACAGGGATTCCGCTGCGCGATTTCCAGGCCAAGGTCGTGACAAAGAACGAGAACGATTTGGGAAAATTCGCTGTAAGCAGCGAGGACCTCGAGGGCGCGGCCACTGTTACACTTGACAAGAACTTCGGGATTATAGCCGGAACGCTGCCCGCGGATTTCGAGGGAACAGTAAAAATAGAGTTCAAGCCCGACAGCAACATCGAAAGCGCGGACGGAAAGCCATCAATAGTGTTCAGGGCAATAAACCTGATGGAAACAGGCGAAGAGAAGATCGAGGCAAAGCTGCCGGTGAAAATAAACATCAGCAACCTTTCGAAATGCGTCACAGTGCAGGTTGAAGAAGAGCCATTGATTGTCGAGACAATGCCGTTCAACATGGGATACGGCCAGTACGGAATGTCCGGCGGAACAGGCGGATTCAACCCGTACTACGGCGGCGGATACGGCGGATACAATGGTGTTGGCGGCAGCGGCTACGGCTACGGGGGCTATGACGGAACCGGAGGCGGCTATGGAGGAACCGGGGGCGGCTATGGCATGGGAGGAACAGGCGGATACATCGGGGGAGGCGCATACCCTTACCCGAACGCCGACCTGCCGAACCAGTCAAGATACTACGACATGGCGCAAAGCGACCAGTGGAGATACGGCCTTGGCGAAAGCAGCTTCATAGTCAAAAACAACTGCACCACGGCGGTCAGCATTGATTTGGATGTGCCGAGCAAGCTAAGGGTCGAAGAGGACGTGTTTGACCTCGAGCCGCAGTCGGACAAGGTAGTGCAGGTTGAATCAGGCTACAGGATGGGAAAATACACGATTGACGTGCTCGCGAAACTAAAGGGAAGCAAGGACAAGCAGCAGAAAATCGAAAGCATTGACGTTTTGGTGAGAAGGGCGATGGAAATAGACGACGACTGCATACAGCTCAGCACCGACAAGATAAAGCTAAACAATTTCATCGGAAAGCCTGTCAGCGCGAAAATTTACAATTACTGCTACGACCAGGGGGTAAGGCTGCCCAAGGCGGGCAATGTGATAACATTCCAGTGCCAGGTCCCCGGGCAGCCGCAGAACACATTCCACTTCGCTGCCTCGGAAGAAAACGGCGGCGCTGAAGGGCAAACGCTGATGCTGCAAGCGCTTAACAGCGGCATGGGCGGCGGCTATGTCAGCGGCACAGGCGGATTGGTTAACGGCGGCTACGACAACGGCACTTACAACATGAACAACTGGGGGTCAAATGCGCCTTACGGCGGGACAACATACTCCACGCCGAACGGCAGCGCAATGTCGCCAAGCGGCAGCATGTACTCGCCATACGAGGGATACGCGGCGCAGAGCCCATACGGCACAGGCTATGTGGCTGGAACAGGCGGGCAGGGATACCTTGGAGGCAACATGCCAAGCCAGGGAATGTATTACCCGCAGTCAAGCTATCCTAACGGCAGCAACGGCTGGGCTTCAGCGCAGGCGGGCGGCTATGAGGGGGCGTGCCCGCTGATTGACAGCGTTTTCGTTGTGGGAGAAAAGAAAACAGGCGGCGAAGAGGGCGGAGAGACAATACAGGAAGTAGAGTTCGAGGTAAAGCCAAACCTGCAGTACAGGAAAATGATGTGCAACGAAACATCGAACATGCCGTTCGAAAGCATTTACGGGCTCAGGGCAAGGATGACAATGGGCTATTACCGGGTCAACGTGAGGGCCGCGGCGAACGTGCGCTACTCAAACCCTTTCGGGGGCTCTGACAGCAAGTACTTCAGCGTTGTCCTCGAGGACCTGTGGGGAATGGGCGACAGCATTGACGAATGCCTGAGGAACGCGCTTAACCAGCAATGCTCCCAGACAGGAAGCCCGATGCTGCAGTCAGTGCAGCAGTGCATCAACAAGAACGCGCTTAACTTCCCGGGGTATTTCATGAGGATAGCCCCGCAGAGCAGGGGATTCGTGCCGCAATCGCTTTTCGCGGGAAACACCGCAGAACTTGAGAACGAAGAAACAGTAATGAACATTTCTCCGACCGGCTGCGGCGCGAAAGATTCGCTCGAGCTTGTCACTACATCATACACAGACCCGAAGAGCAACGTCACGCTTTCTTTCCAGCCGGTCCAGGCAAACTGCGTGTTGTTCAAGAGCGTCTGGAACCTGAGGGTAATTGTCAACAGGGGCGCAATGAACGCAGTCAAATGCGCCAAGATAAACACCGGAATAACCGCAAGGGTAAACAAGGCAAAGGCAGGCCTGGGCGGCGGAAGCGCAACAACAGTGACAATACCAATCACGGTTTATGTCGCTTACCCGGGCGTTGACGAGACAACGCTCGACCTCACAAAATGCGAGCAGCCGGACCCGACACTGCCGGGAAACGGAATCCCTGTAAACGCGGAACTGAAGTGCGACGCGGGCGTCACAGGGGAAGCCGCATACAAGAATCTCGGCTTCGACAGGCTGCTCTTTGACTGGGGCTGGGACAGGATACAAAAGAACGCCTGCGACGACACCGCGGACGAGGGCGCGAAGAAATTCTGCGACGCGGTGCAATTCAGCATCGAGCTGAACAAGAAGGCGAAGGAAGTGAAAAAATTCGTCGAGGACAGCAAGAACGGGCTGAAAGTTAACACGGCAAAGCTGCAGAGCGCGCTGTGCCCGGAAGAGTCCAAGCCAGGCATTGAAAACAATACCGCGCTTGCGGCCTGTTTCAACAAGTACTATTCTTCCAAGGAATTGTTCAGGTTTGCCTTCAAGCAGGCGCTTGTTACCGACGGCTTCAACAGCAACGGCAGCGACGGCGGATACAAGACAAAAGCACTGCTGTTCTTCGTTGGAACAGGCGGGGCTTCAATCCTCAAGAACGAGAAGGCAAAATTCAGCAAGGATATAACCGACAAAGCGGACGGAATAAAGGCGCTTACCCCAGCCGATGGCACATGGGACCAGATTGTGCAGCAAACTGGAGAGCTGCTCACGCTGATTGACAGTTCTTTCAATGAAAAGGAGAGCATTGTCGCCGAGATAACAAGCTGGAGCGGCATTACTGCCCAGGATAAGAACGTGCTGAAGAAATTCGGCGCCGACGAAAATCTAGCGCCGCTCACTGGCTATGTAATGACATTCAACGAGTACAGGCTGCTCCATGCGGCGATAAACGAGGCACTGAAGGAGTCCGCAACCAAGTGCAAAAAAGCGGATGGAAACGTAGCAACCGATAAGAAAGACGCCACGACGTGCAAAGTTAATGTTCCAGGCAAGAATGCCGGAACAGCGGATATTACCGCGGCTTTCCTCGCGAAAGTTTACAGCAATGCCAATTTCAAGGCCGGAATACTTGACACCAAGGACATCACCGAAGAGATGAAGAAAGAGGCAATGGACAAGGCAGCGCCGGTTGAAGGCCTCAAGTTGCCGCCGGGATACGCCAATTTCGCCGAACTGTACGGCAGGGCGATTGACTTCAATTCCTTCCTTATAGCGGACGGATACAGCAAGGCGCTAAGGGCCGACTTCGCGAAATATTACACAGGGGCACTGGCGGCAGGCACTGATGCGGCAGAAACGCTCAACGCCACTGGATTCGGCAAGGACACGCTCTGGAAGTTCAACAGCGCCGACTCATACAAGGCGGAGAAAGCCGGAAAGTACAGGATAGCGGTTGACATGAAATTCCCGGAATTCGACTTTGCGAAAGCCACTGCGCACAACGTTGAGTTCAGGCTTGAAAAGGACCTGGGGGCGCTTGACAAGGAAGCCCCGGAAGCAGCGAAAACGGCTTACGCGAGCAACATTTTCTTCGCAATGCCTTTCGACGGCGAAGTGAAGGCGGATGGCGGAAAGAGGGCGGGATACGGCGTGGCGCTCAATGTTCCGGCAGGCATGGAGGAGACATCCGCGATTTACTACAACAGCGCGCAGGACAAGGCGATGTTCAGCAAGAGCACAGAAGGCCTGAAGCCATACGGCTTTGTTTACGGCGGGGACACATTCTCTTACACCAAAAGCGGCTTTGTTTTCGAAGCGGCGTCCGACACGGGCATAATATATGCGCCTTCATCGCCGGTGGCGATAAGCGTGCAGGCGCAGCCCAGGATAAACGGGATGGAAGGGTTCCTGTACAATATCCTGGACAGCCTTGGAAAGGAAGAGACAAGCAGTGAGTCTCTTGTCACATGGTACGAGCCGGCCGGAACGGGCTTTGTTGACGGCAAGATAGCGCCGAATGTGGGAAGGGCCTTGTGCCAGGAAGTCGGAATCGACACTTACGGTTTCAAGAAGGACATACAGAACGCGGCAACATACAAAGGGCTTACATTCGTGCCGCACAGGCACCAGTTCACAATGAGGGTTTCCTGCGCCCAGGGCCAGTCAGCCATTGACACGGGCAAGGGAAGGGCTGTTGTGAACGGATATATCGCCAAGGACGACACGAGCAAGCTGCTCGCGCTGAACAGCGTTGTGCCGGAGGAAGCCCAGAAGGCATCGCTCAAATCATTGGTCGACAGAATCAAAACAGACGATATTTGCGTTGACGCGAAAGCCGGGCACCTTGACCTGCTATGGAACAAGGCGAAGATGCTTCAGGGCTTCATAAAGGCGCAGTCGGGAACCCCGCTTTCCTCCGAGGAAATCGCGAAAAAGATTAAACCGTCTGCGAAGCCGGAAGCGCCTACCGCCGGTTAATGCTTTAGCAGCGTTCGGGCGAAAAACAACGGCTGATTTTGCGCGGAAAGCGCGCGCACAAAAACTGCATCTAACCCAAGGCGCCGCAGCAGGCTGGGCGCGATAGGACAGGTTTATTAATGGAAAAGCCTTAAATATAAAAAGAAATAATTTATTAATTAGAAAGAGTAAGAAATCTTATACAGTGTTATCTCTATGGCGCTTGGCTCGCTGAAGGACATTTACTATAAAGCGGAGGACAAGTGGTATGCCGCCCTGGAAAAAATAGACAGCAAAGTGCATGTCTTCGGCGTTGTGGACAGGATTGACGACATTGTCCCTTCTTTCGCGCTTTTTCTCATTGCAATCGCCCTGCTTTTGCTTTTCGCGGTTTTTTTCCTGCCCGGCATGCTTGGAGCCGGCAGCGTTTCCTACTCGTTCAGGATTGCCGACGGGGACGGAATTGCCGTTGAGGGCGCGGACGTCCAGGTTCTTGCCGGCGGCGTGGAGATTTTCAGCGGGCAGACAAACGCAAGCGGCGAAACAGGCAGGGTTTCCCTGGCTCCGAACTCGAAAATAACCGTAAAGGTCGTAAAAAGCGGCTTCCTGGAATACACCGAATCAATAACCGCAAGCAAAAGCACTACGCCGTACGAAATCACGCTTGCCGGAATAGAGTCAAAAACTTACACTGTCGCGCTTAAGGACACGCTCGGGCAGCCGGTAAGGGAGCCTGTTACACTTTCCTTCCAGTGCAGGAACAGCGGAGTTTCGCCCCCCCCTGACATCACTGTCAACAGCGGCGTTGCCACTGTGGTGGAGCCCGCCAACTGCAACGGCCTTATCGCAAGCGTGAAAAGCAGCGGCTTTGAGGCAATCGACAGCGTAGAGCTCACGCAGGCGCAGCAGACGATTTACCTCCAGGAAACAGTGTCCGCCAACGCGGAAATAACCGCAGAGCTTTCCTTCAACGGCCAGCCCGTGGGCGAGGCTGTGACTGTTTACCTTTTCCAGGACAACAGCACTGACGCTGGAATCGGCCCGATTGAAAGCAGCGAGAGCGAGGACGGAAAGGCGAAATTCAACAGGCAGCCCGGCACATACTTTGTGAAAAGCAGCGGCTACGGGAACTACGGCGCCGCAAGAAGCGCGGCATTCACTGTTGCCGCCGGAGAGAAGAGGGCTGTGCAATTGGAGCTGCAGAAAAACATTGTGGGGAACGTGAGGCTTAGGGTTCTTGACGAGGCAACAAAGGAAGCGGTTGGCGGCGCGGCAGTGCTATTGAGATTGGGCGAGCGGGAAATCGACACAAAAACCACCTCCGCTGACTCGAACGGCATTGTTGAGTTCCCGGTCACGCAGGACACTGCCTACACGGTTTTCATAGACAAGGAGGGATACTGCCTGAAGGTCATAAGCGACGCCGCAATCGGCGGCGACGCCAGGGATGTTCTGCTGAAGCCGTTCAATTCGGACTGCGGCGGGAAGCTGCGCGTCAAGGTCCTTGACCAGGACGGGATTCTTGTAAGGAACGCGGCAGTGGGCCTGTACACCTCCGACGGCTTCACAACAGGGTTTGCTTCGCACATCAGCGACGTGAACGGAATAGCGCTCTTTGACAGGGTGCCGAGCGGCGACTACAAGGCATTCGCGTTCAAGGGTGCGAGCAGCGGCTGGAGCGACGCAGAGCACTTCGTGCAGCGGGCGGCCGAGCAGACAATCCTCACGGTTGTCCTGAATGTCGCGAACGGCACGGTAAGGGCCAGCGTCAGCGACAGCGAGGGGAATCCGCTGCAGTTCGCGCAGGTCGCTTTTGTCGACTCTTTCACGAACGAGACAATCGGCGGGGGCGCGAAGCCGGTTGAGGACGCCAACGGCAGGGTGGAGCTGCTGACAAGGGCGGACAAGAGCGTTTATGTTGTAGCGAGCAAGCAGGGCTACGCGAATTACACTTCGGTAGTGCTACCTGTCCTGCCGAACAGCACGCAGGCATTCAATGTGGTGCTTGAGAAGGAAATAATACAGGGCGACATCAAAATAGACTTCAAGGGAATCTACAAGGACGGCACATCCATCAGCGTTCTCGCGCCGGGCCAGAAATACACCGCGCTTTTCAACCTGATTGCCCCCGCGAACAAGAGATACTCAAAAATCGGCATGCACGCCAGGACCGGAACGCGCAGCCTGATGGAACTTGACAAGATAGTGCTCGGCGGGATAAACGCGCCGGGCAGGGCGCGCATCCTCAGGGCCACTTCATACAACCCGCAGGCGGGATACAGCAGCGACAGCGGGAATCTGAGCACAGACAGCGCGAAATGGGCCAACATCGAATGGGCGGAATTCGCCACGGGAATAATCGCCGTGGAAGCCGAAATACGGGTGAAGGAAACAGCCGGCATTTCCGACGAGCTGAAGCTCTTATACAGGGCATGGGGCGTCGAAGACACGCTTTACAAGAGAGACCCGATTGACAGCAGCCTCGGCGAAGCGGAAAGCGTCGCGGGAAAGGAAGGGCTTTACGCCAACACCAAGGAGGAAAACTTTCAGGTTGGCATGGAAACCCAGTGCGACCAGCGCTTCTGCTTCAGCGCGAACATCCGTGACATAGCAGAGGACATCGCGCAGAGCGCAACGGATTCCTACGAAAGCAAGATTTACAATGCCTACGAGCTGAAATTCACGCTGCAGAACAACAGCCAATACGAGACAGACAACTATATGGACGCTGACATCCAGGTAACGAACGGCGATGAAATCCTGCTGCTGCAGGGCTATAAGGTCGACGGCGCGCAAAGCCAGGCCGTAAACGGCACAGTAAACGGCAGCGGCACGGGCTGGATCCCTGTCGGGAACCTGCTGAAAAAGAACAAGATAAACGGGAAAATTATTTTCACGCCGCAGAAAATCGGCAGCGGGCTCTTAACGATAAAGCTGAGGAGCGGACAGAGAGTCCAGTTTGAGAAAAGCATTGCCATAAACGTTTCCTCCGACAGGCAGCTTAGCGTTGTTGTCGCCCCGGAAATGCTGCCCAGCGGGATACAGAACACGATCACTGTCAGCGTCAGGGACAAGCAGTCCAACGCGGAGCTGAACGAGGCGAGGGTGAAGCTGAAGGACAGGTTCGGCGCTGTTTTGGCCGAAATCCTCACAAACAGGCTCGGCGTTGCCTTGCTGGCGCTGCCGGCGCTTCAGCCCGCGGACACAATGCAGCTCATTGTGGGAAAGGCGGGATACGAGCCGTTCACAAAAGCGATAACAGTCGACAAGAAAGTCATCACTGTGAATCCCGCGGCAATAGGGGTTTCGCTTAACGCCAAAACAAAAACCGATGCCGAGGACGCGTTCACCGCGGAGAACAGGACGGCTTTCGAGCTGGGCATAAAGGAGATAAGGCTGAACGGAAACCTGAACCAGCTGGTTGACAGCGAGAAAATAAACAACGCGCTTTACGGCTATGTTGGGGGAAAAATCCCGCCGGGCGGGGCAAAGGAAATGAGGCTGGACACTTTCCTGAGCGACAGGGGGAAGAAGCTCGGGCAGGCAAAGCAATTGGAGGGAACGCTTGACATTACTGTTGAGGCGAACGGCAGCGAATGGACGGAAAGCGTTCCTGTGAAAATAAGCATCGGCCTTGGCGGCGAGGTTGACGACCCGGCCTGCTTCTCGATAACAAGAAAGGAATGGAAGGGAAGCACGGAAGGGAATCCCATAGAGATAGAGTTCGAGGTGCAGAACAACTGCGCGATAGAGGGCGCGCCAATACCGCTCAGGAACATTGCTGCCACAGTGAAATGGGGCACAAACCAGATTGGCACATTCAGCATTAGGACAGAAAGCGGCTCGGTTGAAATACAATCGGGATACAGCAAGAAATTCATCGGCACGATAGAGCCCGAAAAAAGCGTTTCTGCCGTGCTGCAGTTCGCGCCGGACGCGGGAGTGAACGGAAAGGGAACCGCGGAAATAGCGTTCCAGGCGGAAAACCCGACGGAAACAGGCGCGCAGCTGCTGACGGACAAGCTTGAAGCGGAAATCGTCGCGGTTAACCTTGCCGACTGCATCTCCTTCAGCAAGGAAGTGCTCGTGATACAGCCGCAGAAAAGCGACAAGTTCGCGGTTGAAACAGTCGGCTGCGGAGCAAAGAACGAAATAAAGCTCGAATCAGACCTGACGCTCAGCGCAAACAAGCTTTCGCTCGGCGAAAAGGACTCAAAGGAAGTGGAGGTCCTTGCGGAAAAGAATATGCCGGGGCAATACCCCATAAAGGTTTTCGCGAAAGGCGCCGACCAGCAGGGCTACAAGTTCATCAAAATGATCAGGGCAAGGATTTCGAGCAGCAAATGCATCGAGCTGTCAAGATACGAATTCAACATCTTCGACAATCCGGAAAACCCGTACGACGGCTATGACACCGCGGAAGTGGCAAACAAGTGCTACGACCAGCCGCTAACAATACACGTGAAATTCGACGAGCACGACTGGGGAGATGCCCTGAAAACAGGGCTGCTCGTAGGGCTCGTTTCGATGCTCATGACATCGCTCTCGAACGGGGCGAAAGGCCTGAGCCCGTTCGGCGGAAGCTCTGTGAGCGCGGCATCGAACGCCGTGAACGGAGGGGCAACAGCAGGAATTACAGAAGGCGGAAAAGAGGTTAAACTGCAGGACGGCGTGTGGGTTGACTCAGTTAGCGGGAACAGGGTGACAGGGGCAGTCTATCCTTATATGCAGGTTGACGGGAAGTGGGGATACTACCAAGAACAAAAAAGCTTTTGGGGCGGGAAAAAATGGGTTCCGGCGCCGGAAGCTGCAACAAAGCCAAAGCCACCCGCAGCAAAACCGGCTGCACCGGCAGCTGGGTCGCCGGTGGTGCCGGCAACGCCGCCGACAACAGGATGGGCGGAAGGCGTCCCGGCCATGCCCGCAACAGCCCCCGCGGGCTTCGCGGGATTGTTAGGCGGAAGCGGCAGCTCAGGCATGTCTGGCATGGAACTGGCTGCCCCCATGATGATGGGGATGGGCCAGAGCAGCGGCGGGTACCAGTGCCCGATTATGTCCGGGCTGATGGGAACCCTAATGGGCGCTATGTGGGCTTACTCGCAGCAGGAAGAGGGCGAATTCTCGTTTAACACGATTGACAAGGACCTTGTGAAAAAGGGCTTCGCACTGCTGATGCCCGGCGCCACCTGGGAGGACAAGAACGGCAGCGGCGGAAGCATTGAGGAAGCCCCGTCCGAGGACATCGTCGTGCAGGACCTGAAGGAATCAAGCACCGAGCCGCGGGAGGACAACCCGAAGCTGAACGTTGAGTACATGAAAATAGGGTTTGTGAACAAGGGAAAGGTCGTGCAGCCCGACCCCGCGACCCCGCTTTTCAGGGTGCTGCGGTTTGACGGGGAGCGCCTTAAGTGGGAAACAGAGTACGAGGTAAAGGAGAACAAGCAGCCGAAAAAACTGAAGGTAAAGGAAAGGAAGGACTACAAGGAAAGCTTCAGGCTGCAGTTCAATTCTTTCAACCCGATGGACACCAATGCGGGAGTAGCGCCCCCAATCCCGAACTGCAAGCTCGGGAATGTCGTCGGAAACACAGGTCCAAGCGCCGTGCCGCGCGTTTCTTACAGCTGGGACTGGGGCTCAATCGCGGACAATGCCTGCGACGAGGGAAACCAAGATTACGTTTACTGCGACGCCACGCAGTTCAGCATCGAAGTGCTGAAGAAACTGCAGAGGCTGAAGCAATTCATCGCGGCATACGGGCCATTCGACTGCCCGAGCCCGGAATCAGCTGTTGCGGTAAGGCAGCAGCCAATGGTATTGACGGCATATGATGTGGGGATAACGAGAATACAGTCCAACAGGGTCGGCGGCAGCGACGCCAACGTGATTGTCGCGGTTGAGAGCAACAACGGGAAGCAGATGGGCGTGGAGGTCACGGTTGACGTCAAGAACAGCATGACAGGCACTCTTGCCGGAAGCTGCACGAAGCAGGCGAGCCTGCTGAGCAAGGTGGCGATAGGATGCGAGTTCAGGAATCTTGCAGCAGGATTGTACGATGTGAACGCGAGGATGGCGCCAACGCTCTGCGCGGGCTGCGAAAACAGCGACCCAAGCAACGACAGGATCGGCGCACAGCTTTTCGTGGGATCGACCGGGATTGTGGAATGCACGCCGGTTAACACCAAGCGGCTGCCGCTGTTCATTGAGGCGACAGAGGCCGCGGGCCACGCGGGATGGACAACGCAGGAAAGGGACGCGATACTGAAGGCAGTGAAGTTCAACGCTTACCTCATGAGGGACGCTTTGAACGAGGACTTCAGGAAGGACTTCGATATGTTCTGCAAGACAAAGAGCTTCTTCGACTGCCCGGCTTATTACACGGAAGACGGCGGGCTGCACAAGCTGTTCGGCAACAGCAGCAGGTTCAAGTTCGATTACGGGATGCCGCCGAACGCGCCGCTTGAGGCCGGAAAGTACAGCATTACGCTTAACATAGAGTTTGAGAACACGAACTGGGGCCTGTTCTCCAACAACGAGCCCAGCGCAACCGTGAACGTGGAGATGGCTGCGCTTGGAATGCCCGCGCCAGACAGCCCGCTTTACTACCTGCCCTTCGACGGTCTTGTAGGAGTTAACAGCATGAACGGCAGGCAGGGCTACGGCGTAAACTTCAGGCAAACAGGGGGCGATTCAAACGAAGTTAAAATAAACAATTCAATTGAACTGCCGGTTATCGCAACAATGATACCGAACAGCACGCCGATTTTCGGCGGTTGGGTTGAAGCATCCTACAGCAGCGACTTCAAGAGACTGAACCTCGATAAGAGGGGAATACTACTTGACGTGCAGACCGGAAGCGAAGCGGCAAGGCTCACGTTCAGCCCGAGCTACGCCACGCCGATTATAATGAAGGTTGACTACAACAAGGGAAGCAACGCCTACGCGTTTTACTCCGTGGAAGTCGACGGCACGCCGCAGACAGCGTTCGACAAGATGATTCCCTGGAGCGGGATAGGCGCCGGGTGCAGGGACTTCGAGGACAAGCCGGTCACGGAAGCGTGGCAGGGCACCTGGGACACGCACGGCGGCATATCGGGCAACCTGATGTGCGCGCTCGGCACCGACATAACAGACTACGGCGTCGAATGGTGCGCGCCGGCAAGGAAGGGAAGCGTCTCGCTGGAGAGCGTTGTTTTCACGCCGCAGGGAAAGAGCAGCATTATCAGCAGAACGGTATACAGCGATGAAATGATGTTAATCGGAACAGACAACCGCGCCAGCCAACTTGCGCTTAACGGAGTGCCGGGCATGGAGTTCAATTATAGCCTGAGCGGGGTAGACTCCATAGAGAACGTGCTTGAGCTTGTGAGGCAGGGAAAGGTCTGCGTTATCGGGCAGGGCAGCAGGATAAGCAGCCAGTTCTTCTGGAACCCGAAAGTAGTGCTGCAGGAGATTGCCCAGCAGAGGTCAAGCTCGGCGGCGGGATGCATCGGAAAGATGGATTGAAAGGTCATTAGAGAAATAAAGGAAGATGGATTGGTTTTGGAATATGGGCCTGAAGGAAATTTATTTTGGCTTGGAGGACAAATGGTACGCCCTGCTCGACAAAATTGACCCCAAAATACACATTTACAAGGTAATAGACCCGATTGACAGGGTAGTGCCTTCCCTTGTGCTGCTCATCCTTCTTGTCGCGGCACTGGCTGTTTTCTTCCTGGTGCTTCCGGCGTTAGGCGGGATGCAGCAGGCGGTTGTCACCATAACGGTTGAGGACGAGAGCGGCAGCCTGCTTGAGGGAGTGGATATCGATTACACCGTCGGGGAAAACGTTAAAAGCGCGAAAACAGACAAGGACGGAAAAATCAGCTTCAACACGCCGGTGAATTCTGATGTCGAAATCAGCATTGCGGGCGCAAAAATAGGCGATATCGAATATGAAGCGAAGCAGGCCACTGTAAGCGTCGGGATGGAAGCTGTGGCAAGCAAGAAAATAATTCTTGCGACAAAAGAGCCGCCTTTTACCGAAAGGACTGTTATTTTCCAGAATGCCGCGGGAGAGAGGATTGCCGGCAAGCTAATAAGGATGCGGCTCAGCTGCCAGAACCCGCTTGTAACTCCAAGCCCGCTTGAAGTGGCGGACGACGACATGGACGGCAGCATTGTCGTCAGGGAGCCCCGCGATTGCGGAGTTTTCCAGGGGACAATAATTTCGCCAGCCGAGTTCAAGCAGAAGAGCTACATACTTAACCAGATAGCACAGACACTGAGGCTTGAGGGCCCTGATGCCGCAAAGGGAAGCGCCAGGGTCAAGGTAAAGGACAGCACCGGCAGGCTTTTGAGCGACACGAGCTTTACGGTAAAGCTGCTTGGCGAGGGCGGCGAGGTCGCCGGGCAGAAATACACCCAGAGCTACGGCGAAGCCATGTTCACAGGCATAACCACCGGCGAATACAGCGTTAGCGTAGAGGACGGCGGCGGGAATTACGGGATTGCGAACCAGCCGGGGGCAATAGTTTCCGCGAACGAAACAGCCGCTATTGACGTTATTGTAAGCAAAACAATAAAGGCCACTATTTCCGTCAGCGTCATTGACAAGGGCACAGGGGCGAATATCGCGAACGCTTCGGTAAAGCTCGCGGACGCAGGCGGCAAGGTAATATCCGAGAAAAGCACCGGCGGCGAGGGCGGAACCATCACGTTTTACCTAATGGAAAGGGGCCAGTACACGCTGTATGCGATGCACGAGGAATACCTGTTCAACAACGCGGCTGTTGACAGCGCGGCTGCCGACCAGTCGATAACGCTTGAGCTTGAGAGGATTACCGAACAGAACAGCGGAAAGGTAAACGTGAAGGTCATTGACGAGGACAGCAAGGTTGTGGAAAACGCGAAAGTGCGGCTGCGCTTCAAGGACACCGGGATGATAGCTTCCTTCAATCCGGCGATGACCGATGTCAACGGGGTCGCGAGGTTCAGCGGCGTGAAGAAAGGCAGCTATTACGCTTACGTCGAGAAATTCCCCGCATACGGGGACAACAAGCAGGACGCGAAAGAGATTGACATAAGGACAGTAACACAGTTCACAGTAAGGCTGCTTATCGGGACAAGCACTGTGGGCGTGAAGGCCACTGACGAGGACAATCTCGCTGTTGCGGGAGCCGAGGCCGAGTTCTTCAGCGAGGACGGAAAAAGCCTCGGCAGGATACCGCTCACCGAAGGAAGCGGGCAGCTTGAACTGAAGGCAGACAAAAGGGTTTATGCCGTGGTGAGCCACAGGGACTTCATGGCAGTGCAGACAATGCCCCAGCAATTGTGGCCCGGAAAGAAGATTGATTTCACGGCAAAAATGGAGCCGCGGCTCATAATGGGAGACCCGAAAGTGCAGTTTGACGGAATCCTTGACGCCGCGGGAAGGCTGGTGAACCAGCTTGACGCGGGCAAGAAATACACCGTGCGCTTCAAGGTAAGCATTCCGGAAGCCGGGAACTTCACGCGGGGCGGATTCCACTTCAGGCTCGGGGATGAAAGGCTTCTTGCAAACGACCCTGCGGCAATAACCGACATTATCGCGGGCCGCATCGACGCGCCGCTGAAGGGAACAAGCTTCACGCCGCCGCTTGGCTATGCCGAGGACTCCGCGAACATCACCGAGGGCGACGCGAAATGGGCCAGCATCAGCTGGCGCGGCCTGCAATCGCGCAGTTATTACTTCGGCTTTGGGATAAGGGTAAAAAGCCAGATAACGCCGGGCTCGAAGATAACAATGCACTATAGGGCATGGGCAACCGACAGCAGCGGCGACTACATAAGGTCGCCTGCGGACGAAACCCTTGGAGTTTCCGAAAGCGTCCCTGGCAAGCAGTCGCTTTACGCGAAAACTCTCGATTTGAGCTTTTTGGAGGGCTCGCCATCCGACTGCCAGGAGGATTTCTGCTACAGCGGCGAGAGCATCCTGGACCTTGACAGCGGGATGTATGTTTACGGCCCCTACACCCTGAGGAGCGGCACTGCGCACAAGCTCGCGTTCAATATTTTGAACCAGGGAAACAGGCAGTACGAAAGAAGCGAAATGCAGGTCAGCATAAACGGCGGCACAATAACGCGCTATTATGTGCAGAATGCCTCGGCGCAGGAAATAAGGGACCAGAACCTCACTGCCCAGGGCATCGGCCCGATAGGATTGGGGGCATTCACAAAAGGCATGTCTGTCATCGGCGAGCTGTGGTTCAGCACTGCCGGAAGCGGCAACGCGTTCATCGAGATAAAGATTGTCGCGGACGGCAGGATTGTCTTCCAGCGCACAATAGACGCGGGCGTCGAGGCGGAAAACGAGATGAAGATTTTCGCGAGCCCGGAAAGCGTTTCATCGTACGTGCCGATATCGCTTGGCATAACCGTAAAGGAAAAGATGGAAACGCAATTGTTGGAGATGCGGGACGCGCTCGTGAAAATAACAGTGACAGGCCCCGACAAGGCGGAAAATCACTACTCGAAGATGACAAACGGCATGGGAGTGGCTTCCTTCAATATTCCGCCCGCCCTGCCGAATTCCGTGATAAAAATAGAGGCCGAAAAGCCCGGATACGAGGCGCAGCCGCTCATAATAACTGTTGACAGCAACGTGCTGAAACTGTCGCCTGCGGAAATAAGGTCAAGGCTTGACACGCGCAACACGAAAGAGGAAAAGTTCGCGGTGGAAATACAGAACATTTCCGGGATTGATTTGAGGATAATCAGGATTGACCTGGTCGGCTCATTCAAGGGGCTGCTTGACAAGGAAACAATGCTCAACTACGCCAAGCAGTTCCAGGGGGCAAGAATCGCGAAGGGCGAAAGCATCACGAGGGAATTCTTCAAGACAGCGCTGAGCAAGAACGCCGCGGAACTGCTGACCAGGAACGAAACGCTAAAGGGAGCGTTCATCATAACAACGGCAAACGACGACGGGAGCACGCGCTGGGACAAGGTACTGCCACTTGAGGCCCTGATTGCAATGGGAGAGCTGCCCGACAACGCGCCCTGCATCGTGATAAGCAAGCAGAAATGGGAAACGTCCACAATGGAAAACAAGGCGGCGCTGGAGTTCGAGATACAGAACAACTGCGTTTCGGGCGGAAACTTTGTCGGCTTGGACGACCTGCAGGCAATGGTCAAATGGGAAGGCGACATGCTCGGAACAGTCGAGCTTACAATTATTGACGCCGGCACAGGCGCGACAAACAGCGAGGCACTGAAGCCGGAAATGTGGATAAGGCTGCTGGCAGGCATCAGGCCGGAATCAACCTATTACGGGCTGCTCACTTTCACGCCGAAGCATGGAAATCTCGGGGACACCGCGAAATTCAAGGTCAGCATCGACGGAAGGGTAAGAACAGCAAGCAGCATGGTTTTCGTGGGCTCGCAGCCCGAAGCGATTGACGCGGAAATAAAAATAATCAACCTGCAGCAGTGCATCAAGTACAACGGCGCGGAAACAAAGGTGATTGTAGCGAGCGGCGCGACAGCGGGAGGGAAATTCAGCGTTGACGCCACTGACTGCGGAAACACAGAGGTTTCAATAGAATTGTGCCAGGGAGACCCGAACTGCGCGGGCGGCGCGGAAGGCGGCATTGACGTTTCGCCGCTCTCTTTCACTCTTTCAAAGGAAAGGCCGAGCGTTGACGTGGAAGCAAAGGGCCAAAGCATCCCCGGAATGTACGGGATAAGCGTTGCCGCGAAAGTGCCGGGAGCCTCCTTCAGGGAAGTCAACAACATCGACGTGCTGGTGCAGCCGCGCACAATAGAGGACTTTTCGCTTGACAAGTACGAGCTTAATTTGAAGGGAATCGGCGCAAAGGACGAAATAAAACTCACAAACAAGGCGCTGAGCGAAAGCGTTTCCGTGGACGCATCGGTCTGCGACTGGGGCAAGGCAAGCGATGACAGCGGAATGAGCCCGCTGCTCGGCGCAGGCGCCGGAGCCGCAATCGCGGGGCTGCTCGGCGCGCAGGAAGCCATAAAGGCGGCGCAGGGCGGAATGCAGGCCGCGGCTTTCAAGGAAAACTCGCAGCTGACGAGCGCGCTGGAACAGGTACTGACTGCGAACGACGCAACCGACGCGGCGAACAACGCGAGCAAGGCTGCCCAAACAGCAGCGGAAACCGCGAGCAACACGGCGATACAGCTGGCGGCAACCGACACACAATCAGCCCAAACATGGTCAACTAACATTTTACCAGGTTGTGACGCGGGCGTCAAAGCCACTTTGACCACCGCGAACACAGCCATGCGTGCAGCGGACACAACCGCGAAAGGCTCGCTCTTAACCGATATCGGCAGCATGGCTGCCGCGGCAGGGCAAGGCTTAACAAGCATAAACAGCGGGCTTTTCAACGCAAGAACAGCCAGGGGAACGGCTTCGCCGAACAAGCCAACAGAGATAAGCACCGGCCCGGCTAACTCGATAAAGGATATCGACAGCAGCATTTCCGACACCAGCAGCGCAATAGCCAGTGTCACAAAAAACAAGGCTGACCTCATAAAGAGCCAGGCGGACGCCACGGCAATTCTCGCAAAACTGAAAGAAGTACAAACTAGCCTGGCTGCAGCGAAAACCCAAGCTGCTGCGAGCAGTACGCTCTGCACATCGCATTGCAGTAAACCAATTCCCGGACTATGCTGCGGATCACTTGGGGCAGCCAATGCAACGGCAATCGCTGTAACCAAGGCAATTTCAAGCGTAGGTGACGCTATCGCGAAAACAACTGCCGCGAAAACAAAGATTGCGGATGCCATCACCAGCGCGGACAAGTCGCTCAAGGAACTGAACAGCGCAAAAGATGCGCTCGGCAAAGCAAAAACCTCAATGGGCAGGCTTGGCGACGTAATGAAGGCCGGGGAGGGCGCTGCGAGCTTCAACACGGGCAAATTTGCAGGCATTATGGGAACGTACATGGCACTCGGCGCGCTTGCGGGCGCATTGCTCTCGCAGATGTTCGCGGAAGACCCCTGTAAGGAGAGGTTCACCTCAACTCTGATGGATTACATAATCAATTTGAAGGACGACAAGAAGCCCCTTACGATTGACAGGAACGGCGTTGCTGTGGAGTGGAAGACCGATGACGCGAAAGTGTTCGGAACCTATGACAGGCAGGAGGCCGGCATTGATTTCACTAACAGCGGGCTTGCGCCCGGAAGGCCTGTTTACGGCACGTTTACAGCGAGCGCCACAAGGCACATACACAACAACCCGACTGTGATTCCGCAGGGCAAGAAGGGATTCGGGCCGTTCAAGGTGCCGGACGCGCGCACGGAAACCTACAGCCAGAAGTTCCATTTGAAGTTCAACACCCAGGATGTCGTGCTGGAGATTCCGCCCATGCCCGAAGAGGACAGCTGCGTCATGGGAACGCTTGTCGGGCAAACCGGTGCTGAAGCCCTGCCGAAAGTGCGGCTTAACTGGAGCTGGAACGACAGCACTGGAATCAGCATCACAAGCTGCGACGCGGCTGACGCGAACTATGTTTACTGCGACGCGACGCAGTTCGGCATAATGGTGAACAAGAGGATAAAGGCGCTTGACGAGTTTTTGAAGGAGAACACCCTGCGCTGCCCGCCGAACCCCGCGATAACAGAGCTTGGCATTGAGGTCGAGGAATTCAACAACAGGCTTGGCGAGCTTGGCTTGGCGCATATTACGCCGCTTGACAATCCGGACTGCTGGATGCCCCGTTCTACAGTGCTGTTCGACGGAAAGCCCGCGATAATGTACTACATAGAAGCCGACGAGGAGAACATTCACTGGACAGGCAAGGTTCCGGACAAGGACGCGCTTGAGCACCTGCTGCACTTCCAGGCATACCTGATTAGGGACGGCTATACGCCGGACTTCCAGGCTGATTTCACCAGCTTCTACTCAAGCAGGGCTTTCTATGACACTCCGGAATGGTTCATGGGCAGCGCTTCGGGAAAATTTGCCGACATGTTCAGGGACACCAACAGGCTTTGGTTCAGGACAAGGTACGCGGGAACAAACCAGCTGCCTTCAGCCGGCATGTACGATGTCATGCTGAACGTTAATTTCTTCAACAGGGACTGGAGGTTTTTTGCCGGGGATAATATTGACGCGCAGGTTGCCATCGACATGTATCTCACGGAGAACCCGTATCCCGACTCGGTATTCTACAACATGCCTTTCAACGGCAACATCGGAAAAGATTCGAGCAACGGGCGGGTCGGCTATGGGATGAACTACGGCAACATGAAGCAGAAGGTGCTGATAACCACAATAACGGGCGACCTCATTGACACAAGCCCGGTAAGCGGAAGCAGCACCGCCGGAGTGCTGCAGACTGACATACTTGACAGTATTAAGGCAATAAATTCGCTTGCTTCAAACAGGGGATTCCTGCTTGACATCGGCGAAACAGGGAACCTGCACGAGAACAAGATGGTTTACAGCCCGAATTACGCAACCCCGGTGCTGATGAAGGTCAGCCAGGAGAAAGGCGAAAAGCCTTTCCATGTTTTCTACCAATTGCAGGACGCCATGACGCCGAAGAAAGCCGGGGCATCGCTTACTTTCTGGGACGGCGCGGGAAGATGCATGGATTTCAGCGGAGTGCCTGTTTTCGAGGCATTCGACTTCAAGGCAGACAGGGAGGGAATAGACAAGGACGTCATATCCAACTGGCAGTTCGCTTACGCGCTTGACTGGGCAAAGGCGGATTTCGGCGGGGACGTTTACCTCAAAACAGTCTTTTTCACGCCGACAACAGGCAGCTTCGTCATAAAGGCACTGCAGCCGGGCAGCCTGCGCTTCATTTCCCCGGACAGCGGCCAGACAGAGGCTCTTGAGCTGAAGGGAATCAGCGGAATGCCGCACAACAGCAAGGACAGCCTGGACAGCGTCGGAAGCGTGCAGCAGGTTTTCGATTTGGTTGAAGCAAGGCAGGCGTGCATTACCAATACCGGCACCAGGACTGCGTTCTGGTGGAACCCGAAGGTTCTTTATGAGACTGCGGGCACAGCCAGCAGCATCAGCGATTTCGAGAAATCCCTCGGCACAGGCACCTGCATCGGCGTCGGAAGCGCGGGCTAGCCCAGGCCATATATACCGCATAAGCGGGCTAGGCAAATTATTTTAAACACGAAAAGCGTTTTACTTAAAGGTCAGACATGTTTGGAAGATTATTGCCATCCGGGCTCGCGCTGCTTTCCGTCGGCGAGTTCTTTTCGGATATGATGCTGGTGCTCAAGATTTTCGTGCTGCTTGCAATAATCAGCTTTGTCTTGATGCACCTCGGAAAGGGGCCGCTCAGCATCGTGCTGATTCTTGGCATCAGCTGGTTCGTTCTTTTCGATTACTTCTGGTTTTTCGGCGGGATTTACACGCTTATGATGCTGCTGACCTTCGGCGTGGCAGGCATTCTGGTTGATTTCTTCTTTGTCTTTCCCGGATTTGCCGCGGGAGGCGGGCAGACTCCGGAGGCAAAGGTTGGCAGCGTTGGAGGCCTGCTTGACAGGGCTCAGCATTTTGGCGGGGGGCACCCCGGGGGGACAGGCGGCAGGGCAAGGATGCCGCCGCCGATGTAGGTGAAAATGCATGGGAAAAAATGGGTTTTTTGGTTTGGCGGGGCTTTTCGGCCAGCGGAGCGTTTTTCCGGCAATGAACCAGGCGGGAATGATACAGATTTTCCTAATCATAATGGCGGTGCTGCTTTTCATTATTCTCCTGCCGCCGATTGTTATGGTTCTTTTCCCGATTGCGGACATTCTCATCAGGATTATACTGGTTTTCCTTATTTTCAGCACAGTAAGGGGATACCTTGGGAGCAGCATTCTTTCAGTGGTAATAAGCGGGGTGCTGATCTATTTCCTGGTGATAAAGTGGGCTTACTTCACGGCAGCGGTTTACGTCGCGGTTTTTTTCCTGCTTACCCTGCAGGTTTTCAGCATTGTCATTTTCGGAATCGGAATGGGAATGAGGAAGTTCTAGCGCTTATGTTAAAAACCACCGAATAAATTCGGTGTTATAAAAGGTGGTTTTTGACACACGTATTCCACCCTAAACCGCCATTTAAAAATGGTGGAATACGTTGTTCGAGCCATAAAAAGGTTTAATAAGCGGGGCGGACATAATTTCTTTTGAGGGCGATTTTTTTGATGCTGCCTTTGCTTCAAGCCGACATGGTTGGGAACCTGGAAACAGTGCTTTCGCTTTTTTACCTTATCTGGATTTTTGGCTGGGCCAAGAAGGCGCTTGGGAGCGCAAAGCTCGCGATTCTTTTCGCGGTAATAGTGGTTTACCTGACTTTCTTCCAGTTCAGGAATCTCATTTGGGTTCCGGTGATAATTTTCCTTTTTGCGGTTTTCGGCAGGGGGGTAATAGAAAAAATCGGCCCGAAATAGCCGAAGAAGCGATTTCAATATGGACACTTTTACCCTGATGATTGCAATATTGCTCATGATGATTGCCGTGCAGTACAACCAGAACTGGCTTATTGCCGCCATTGTGCTGCTGATGATCCTTACGATGAGAAGCGCCGGCACAACGGTAATCCTGCTCATCGCAACAGCGGTTCTTTTTGTCGGAAAGCCATACCTTGAGCAGTACTGGCCATTCCTGTTGTTCGGGCTGATAATTCTCTCTGTGCTCATCAGCGGCACCGGCGGAAAGCCGGAGCAGCAGCCCGAAATGTACAGCGCAGACATGTTCGGCGGAATGGGCGGGCTCGGCGGCGGGGGGGGCTATTGATTGAACAGGGGCATTTTTCTCGCGCTGCTGGCGCTTGCATTGGCGTTCGTTTACATTGACGAGCCGCTGGCGGCCGGAATTTGCGTGCTTGCCGCGTTTTTCATCGCATTCGCTTCCACAGGAAAGAAAACCGCGAAAGGCGGAAAGGCAACGGCAAAATCCCTCTCCAAGGGTGCCATGGAAGAGGTTGAAAAAGCAGAGGGAACATACCCCGATGAAAGCGTTTTCGTTGAAGGGATAAAAAATGCGGCAGGCCTCACCGGGCAGCAGATGTTCGCGAAGGACGGCCAGAAGTTCAGGTACAAGGGCCATGAGGCAAGCGTCGGCGCCGCGGAGCGCATTATGGCTTACTTCAAGAAGCTGTTCAGGTGAATAATTTTTTTAGCGGAGCCTTTTGGGCTACAATTTGTTCAGTATTTCCCTGCTTGTCTCAAGGACTTTTTCCATTACGCCCCTTGTGGCGTTGACAGCTGCTTTCAAATCGCGCACCTGCTGTTCCAGCGCGGCAAGCCGCGCGTTCAGCGCGAAAAAGCCCTCTTCAATCCGCGCGCCGCCCTGCGAAGCCACCATGCTGCTGAGCCTCTGCTCTATCGCGGTTACCTTCTCCTGGACCTCATCGAACTGCTGGGTGTGCTGCTCCAGCGCGGCGTGCGTTGTCGCGTGCATGGCCTGCTGCTCCGCGTGGGCATCCTCGATGTGCCTTTTTATTTCCTCGGAAGCCTGGCCGGATGCCAGGCCCCCTGTTTCCTGCCCTGCCGGCACGCCCTTTGCCTCAACGATATACTCCGCGATTTCCTTTTTGCCCAGGCCAATGTCGCCAAGGGTCTGCTCCACAACGCTGTCGTCTATGCCGCTGTCGTACATTTTCTTGATTGTTTCTATCACAATAGCCCTGTTTACCATGCCAAAAGCACCTTTACGCGCGGGTTTTTGCCATTGAAAGTTTTATATTTCACTTATAATATAATTATACTTGTTTAAATAATTTAGCAAAAAAGCGGTAATCCGGCAAATGGCACAATTCGGGGTTTTTTGGAGATGAGGTTCGGTTTAAGGCAGGGCCCGTGGGCAACGATTTTCTCGGGGCTATTCCAGGGGCACGAAACAGAGATGCTTCTGAACCCGCAGAACTTTTTGCTTGTCGCTGTTTTTGAAAAGGAGGGCGAGCTTGTAAGCGGCATACTGCTGCAGGTTTTCGCGGTATTCAACGCGGCCGGGGAAATGGGCGCCTTCGTTGAAACAATGGACAGGGAGACAATAGTGCTTTCAAGGCACAACGGGAAGCAGACAATAAACTTTTTGGCTTTCGCCTCAAAGCCGGCCTATAGCAGGCCGAACGACGAGGAGGCCGCGAGGACTGTCGACGAGCTCATAGGGCAGGCCCAGCAGGGCGTCAGCGTCGTAATCGACGTGGCAAGGGCATACGACCTGCATCTCACTGAACTGGACAAGTGCAGCAGCGAGGTTAAGGCGGCTTTCTTCGCGCAGCCGCTGATCGTGCCGCTTGTTTCAAGCGAAAAGAAGCAGGCAGTGGAAACAGGGCTTCAGGAGCAGCCGGCGCCCGGGCTTGGGCCGGTAATGCTCGGCGTCAGCAGGGAAGGGAAGCAGGTTGTGGAGCCGCTGCTGCTGTTCAAAAAAACAATTGTGTCAGGGGGAACTCCTGAGGAAAGGCGGCGCTTCATGCATATCATTGTGGAAAGCGGGCTTCTTTCAAGCGTGCCCGCGGTTATTTTCGACAGCGGAAATTCCTTCACGGGCCTCAACGCGCCGAACGGCAATGCCGAGGGGCTGCGCAATTACGGCTCACAGCTTGAGCCGATTGGCTTTCCAATGGCTGTTTTTTCGCCGCCCAAACAGGCAAAGGTCAACCTCAACTGGATTGACCCCAACGGCATGATGCAGCTGCTGGGCTGCAACGACAGCGAAATAAACAGCTGCGTTGCGAACGCAATAAAGGAGGGAAAGCCGCAGAACACGCAGCAGCTGCTTGAGACCCTGGACTCGCTTGGCAAAACATCAGATGCCGGGCAGTTCTCGCACGCCAGGGCCGCAAGGATAGTAAGGCTTGGGGAAGAGATGTACCCGGAGCTTCTTGGGGGGGAAAACAACGCCGCAGACCTGAGCAAAAAATGGCTCGGCTGCCTCGGCAGGGCGAACATAATAAGCCTCGCAGGCATGGACACGGGGGCATCGCTGCTGCTGGCGGAAAGCGTCTGCAGCGAGCTGCTGCATTTCTTCAGGGAACAGGGGGAAACAAGCGGCATAAGGGCGATGGTCGTTGTTCCGGAAGCCGAAAAATTCCTGCCGCTTGCGCCGAACACATCCCAGCAGCATCTGCTGAACGTATTCGCTGTCATGCAGAAATACGGCATGGCGTTTTTGGCCGGAACGGAAAGGGAAATAGGGCTGCACCAAAAGATTTCAGGCATTGCAGTGGCAAAGGCGGGAATAATAAAGGAAAACGACGCCTCAATCCAGCTCGAAGGCAAAAAAAGCTACAGGGTGCTGCTGCGGCCCGGGCTAAGCACGATGCGCTGAAAAGAAAAAAAAACGTGTGGCGGAAAAAAAGCTGAAGATGGTTATTTTTTCTTTTTCCTGCCGGAATTTTCGGAAGAGCCCTGTTTTTTGCCCAGCAGCTCTTTCGCCTGCTGCAGCGTCACAAATTTCAGCGGGTTGATGCTGTCGATTACGTAGCGCATCTCCTTCAGCTCGTCCCTTGACGCGCTGTTCTGCTGCAAATCCTGCAGCTGCAACTGCAGCTCTATCATTTTCTTGCTTAATTCTTCAACGCGCTCCGCTGCAATGCCGGTTGAAGCGCCGCCGGGGCCGGCAGCCGGGCCGAACTGCCCGAGGGCAATCCTTTCCTCGGACCCCATGAGCTTCTTGTGCAGCACAATCAGGTTCCTGCCGAGGATTTTCTCGTTCCTCACAAGGTATTTCATCTTCTGGGTGATGATAAGGATGCTGCTGTTCATTGCCCGCATGTCTTCCTGGACTCTGGCGAACGCCTCGGACGCCTTGACAACCTTTCTCTCTTCCGCCATCGGCTCTCCTGCTTAATAGAAGAAACAAACTACTATTAAAAACTTTTTTGCCGCCCCAAATCAGCGGATTGCACCCAGAATAAGCCGAAAAGGTGATTTTTGGGAAAACTTGAATCGTATTAAATTATTGTTGATTCAATTAGGATATGCCATGCCTGGAAAGGAGATAGAGGGCGTTCTGCTGGATGTAGACTACACGGGCAGCGGCGGCAGGAGCATAATAAGGCTTTTTGTGCGCACAGCCAGCGGGATAGAGATTTTCGAGGACACGGAATTCAGGCCGTATTTTTTTGTCAGGGCAAGGGACACGGAAAAAGCCGAAAAAGCCCTGCTCGGAACAGCATTCAGCGATGGCGCGAGAATATCCAAAATAAGCAAGCCAAAGCGGATTAACGAGCTGAACATCCTGCAGCTTGAATTCGATTCAGTAAAGGACCTCACCGGCGTCAGAAGCGAAATAAACAAGGTGCCGGTGGCGCTTGAAAGGTTCGAGCACGACATCCCTTTCGCGAAAAGATACCTCCTCGACCACACCCTTCTTCCAATGGGCAGCGTTCGGCTTGAGGTTGAAGGCAGCAGAATCATCAGGGCGGCGCCGGGCGCGGAGAAAGAGGAAAAATACGGCGTTTGCGCTTTCGACCTCGAGACGCTCAGCCCCGGGCGCTTCAGCGACCCGGCGAAAGACCCTGTGCTCATGGCGAGCTTTGCGGAAAAAAACAATGCTGTTGTCCTGAGCTACGGAAAAAAATTCCACTCCGGCTTTGTGAAAACATTCAGGGATGAGAAAGAGGCGCTGTCGGCGCTTGTGCAGAAGCTGCAGCAGGGCTGGGACATAATATGCACCTACAACGGCGACTCCTTTGATTTCCCTTACCTTCTTGAGAGGTGCAAAAAGCACGGCATCGGCTTTGGAATCTCAAGCGACGGAAGCGCCCCGAAAATAAAAAAGAAAGGCAGGGACAACGCGGCGCGGCTGCACGGAGTCCAGCACCTCGACGCATACAAGATGCTTGTTTTCCTCGCAAGGCTCGGAGTCGTAAGCCTGATAAAATTCGACATAGAAAGCGTTGTGGGGGCGCTCTACGGGGAAACAAAGCGGAAAATAGCAGCGGCGCGCATCAACGAGATTTGGGAAACCGGGGAAGGGCTTGACGGGCTCGCTGATTACTGCAGGGAGGACAGCGAAAGCGCCCTGAGGATCGGCACGCAGTACCTTCCGCTGATGGTTGAGCTCTGCAGGATAGTGAAGCAGACTCTTTTCGAGGTCAGCAGGAGCAGCGCAAGCATGCTCGTGGAATACCTGATAATGAACAAGTGCGGGCTCGCCGGCGCGCTCATCGCAAACAAGCCCGATGACGAGACATCAAAACAGAGGATGCTGCAGACATACAAGGGCGGATTCGTAATGGAGCCGTTGCCGGGGCTGCACGAGAACATCGCCATCCTTGACTTCAGCTCGCTGCACCCGACAATAATGATATCGCACAACATAAGCCCGGACAGCAGGGCGTGCGGGCATGAGGAATGCAGGGGCAAAAATAGCGCGCCGACAGGGCAATGGTTCTGCACAAAAAAAGAGGGGCTGCTGGTTTCGATACTGAAGGAATTGTTCGAAAGGAGAATGGAAATAAAGAAGGAACTGAAGCAGGCCGGAAAAAACAGCCAAGGGGCAACGCTTTTGGACGCGCGGCAGCACGCGCTCAAGATACTTTTGAACAGCTTTTACGGCTATCTGGGCTACAGCAGAAGCAGGTTCTACAGCAGGGAGTGCGCGGCGGCAGTAACCGCGTGGAGCAGGCAGTACGTGCAGTGGGTCGGAGAGAAGGCGGAGAAAGCCGGCTTCACAGTGCTTTACGGGGACACGGACTCAGCACATTTGGAAATTCCGCCCGAAAAAAGCAAGAAAAGTGTCGAGGAATTCGCCGCCGGCATAAACAGCGAGCTGCCCGGCGTAATGAACCTTGAGATTGAGGGCTTTTACAGGAGAGGCATTTTTGTCACCAAGGAAAGCGGCGAGGGCGCCAAGAAGAAATACGCGCTAATAGACCACGACGGCCGTTTGAAAATAGTCGGATTTGAATATGTGAGGAGGGATTGGGCGCCGATAGCAAAAGAAACGCAGAAGGAAGTCATAATGGCGATACTGCGCGACGGCAGCCCGGAGAAAGCGATTGGGATAATAAGGGACAAGGTCAGGCTGCTGAAGGAGGGCAGGGTTCCGAAAAAAGACCTTGTTGTGCTGACGCAAATAAAGAAGCCGCTTGGCAAGTACGAATCGATAGGCCCGCATGTTGCCGCCGCAAAGAAAGCAATCGCAAGGGGCAGGGAGATTGATGTGGGCAGCGTCATCGGCTATGTCATAACGCGGAGCGGCAAGAGCATTTCGGACAGGAGTTGCCTGGAGGAATACGTGAACGAGGGCAACTATGACGCGGATTATTATATCCAGAACCAGGTTATTCCCGCTGTGATAAAGATAATGAAAGAGCTCGGCTACAGCCGGGAAGACCTTGTTCAGGGCGGAAAACAGAGCAGCATCGGCAGTTTCTGCTGAACAGAAATCTTTTATTAGAAAAGGGACATTAAGGTAAGTGGAATGCACTGCAAAACAGCATTTTTCCTCGCTTTGATTTTTCTGGCGTTGCCCGGCGTAGCCAGCGGCAGCACTTACGGATTGTGCGACAGCAGCTCGCTTGATTCCAACACCGGCACGCTTGAATGCAATATAACACAGCAAAAGTACGCTTTCACACAGCAGGATATCGACAATTTCTGGCAACTGCTTTCGCAAGACGCGAATTTTTCGGGCGGGAAAGTAAAGCAGGTCAACTGGAACCTCACGGGCGCGGTAATACAGGTCGGCGGAAGCGTCCAGTTCGTCGAGCCGCTTGGGGTTTCCTTGCCATGGGACCTGAACATGAACGGGGATGTGAACATAACATACGATGTGAACCACATCAACCCGAAGGGCACCACGCAGACGGCGATAAAGAAATCAATCGGCGGCATGCAGGAGCACGAGATTTCGTTCAAGGCAGCGGGCGGCAGGCGCACTGTCAGGAACATTTTCATGCGGAACCCGAAAAATTATTCCGTTTACATTTCCGGCAGCACGATAAAGCGGATGCAAATAGAAATAGACGGCAACATTGACCTTTCAAATTCTTTCATAGAAAACGCCGGGACGATAAAGGCGAAAAACATAATCCTTGACGACAAGTCGTTCATCAAGAATGCCGAAAAGATCGAGGCCGAGAGCCTGGCGGTGAAGGACGCGAGCTATATCACGCTTGTCGGAAAGCCCGGCGCCGACGCGATTGTGCTTACCGGCGGCGGCACAAGCCTGCTTCTTTCCGGAAACGGCTACATAAAAGACCTGCTCGGCGGCATTGCCGCAGAGTCCGACATAATGCTCGAACAGGGCAGCGAGATAATAACGCAAAGGCTCATGAAAGAGGAGACAATAGAAAGAATCAGCGCAAGAAACCTCACGGTAAGGGACTCCAGCAGGATAGTCGGCTTGGGCGGGCCAAGCGGCGGGATATTGCTGGCAGGCGCGCTGTCAATTGACATAAACAGCACGATAATCGGCAGGGGCGACAACAGGCCGCAGAGTGTAGAGGCAGACTCCATTGAGATTAACGGCCAGAGCATTCTGCAGAACTTTTCATCCGAAATAAGGGTAACCGGCAAGCAGAAATTCGACGTTAACGGCGGGAGCGAAATAAAGGGCTTTTCCGGAAAGATTGAAAGCTGCGCCCCGATAATGCTTGACGGAAACGGCACCAGGATTGTTTTTGACGCAGGAGCGCAGAGGGTGATAAAAGCGCCAAAAATTGACGTGAACAACGGCGCGGCAATAGAATGCCAGGGCATTCCGGGATGCGACTACAATTTCTCGGCCCAGATTTGCGGGATTCCGCCAACGGCACGGCTTGGCATAAAAGGCAGCGAAAGCGGGATAATGCCATTCGCGGCGGAATTCAACGGCGCCTGCGAATCAAAATCAGGGCAAGTGGGCTGTTCGATAAACTTCGGGGACGGCAGCCAGCCCGAGGAATTCAGGGAAAGCACAGCGCACACTTACACGAAAGCCGGATTGTTCAAGGCAATTTTAACGGCAACAGGCGCCAACGGCGAAAAGGCAACGGCATTCCGGCAAATAAAGGTCGCCGACGGCAACGGGACAATCCCCGGAACAAACGAGGTTTTTGTCGGAATGACTGTTTCAACGGAGGACGTTGGAAAAGGCGACGGCATCAGCCTGATTGTCAGCATGGGGGCCGACGTAAACAGCTTTTTGCTGGAGAACGATTTGGGGCTGCCGCCTGCAACAGCAATTCCGGCATCTTTCCCCGCGCAGTTCGGCCCGTTTACAGTCGGCGAGGGCGTTTCGGAAGGAACGCACTCTTTTACGGTAAGCGGGGCAACAAAGAACGGCCAGCAATTCAGAAAGAGCATTTCCTTCAATGTTTCTTCTGGAGAACCAATCCTTCCGCCGGAAGAGCCCGCTTTCAGCCTGCCCTTGGAGCTGCTTGCGCTGATTGGAATAATAATGCTTGAAATGATAGTTATACTGGTCCTGCTGCTGAAAAGGAAGAAAGCATGGCCTGCCGCAGTGCAGCAGAAGCCGCAGCCAATGCAGCAGCCTTGGCAGAGGCGGTGGCAGCCGCAGATGCCCGTTGAGCAAAAGCCCGCGCAACAGGAGCCGGCGCCCGCAAAGCCGGCGGAGCAGGAGCCGCCAAAGCCCAAGGGGCGGCAGCCGCCCGCAGCACCGCCTTCATCCGGAACAAAGGGCGGAGAGGAACTGCCGCCCTGGCTCAAGGAAACAACAGATGAGGAAGAATAGGGATAGCGGCACGCGGCTGCTTTAAATGCATTTCCTGGGATAAAATAACTCTGTTTTTTGGGAAAAAAACTATTTTTTTAAGGGGTTATTATGGACGAAAAAGAAGCAGAAAATTACCTAAAAGCGGGCAAAATATTGCAAAAAGTGGTCCAAAAAGCAAAAAAAAGCATACAGCCGGGGCAAAAACTGCTTGAAATCGCATCCGATGTTGAAAAAAGCATATATACTCTAGCAATGGCGGAAGAAGGCAAAAAAAAGGCAAAACCGGCTTTTCCGGTCAATTTAAGCATTAATGAAAACGCGGCACATTTCACGCCATCATTGCAGGAAGAGCTGGTCCTGAAGGAAAGCGATGTCCTAAAGGTCGATGTCGGCGTGCATCTGGACGGCTATGTTACGGACACGGCGTTTACGCTTAACTTCGACAATAAGCACGCAAAAATGATTGAGGCCGCAGAAGAAGCGCTTGCGAACGCGCTTGCAATGGCAAAGCCGGGCGCAACCCTCGGGGCAATCGGCAGCGAAATAGAGAAAACAATAAAGGCGAAGGGATTCAATCCGGTGCAAAACCTTACCGGGCACGGGCTGCAGCGCTTTGAGCAGCACGCCGCGCCGGCAATTCCGAACAACGCCAGGAAAGACGACAGGGAGCTGGAGGACAACCATGCCTACGCAATCGAGCCTTTTGCGACAGACGGCAAGGGCTGGGTCAAGGAAACAGCGCAGACGGAAATTTTCGCGCTTGAGGAGCCAAAGCAGGTGAGGAACACCTACGCGAGGGAACTGCTTGATTTCATCGCGGAGGAATACCAAACGCTGCCTTTCGCGCTGCGCTGGATTGAGGGGAAAATGAAAATTGGCGCATTCCAGCGGAAAATAGCATTAATAGAATTGCAGAGAAGCGGCTGCATCAGGGGATTCCCGGTGCTGCGCGAAGAGCCGGGCAAAATTGTCACGCAGGCGGAAAAAAGCATTTTGTTCCACAACGGAAAAATAATAGACCTGTGCTGAAAAAAAGCCCTGTTTTGCGGCGTAATTTTTATACTTATGCGCTGCAGCGGCGTAAAGCAATATTTTTAAACCGGAAAAACAAATAATTAGCGGATGCATCTGCCATTTGAAAAAACCGGGGTTGCCGCAATAATTTCAGTGGCTGTTTCAATTCTGCCGTGGGCGTTCTTCTTAAGCGCGACGACGATTTCAGTCAACGACCTGTTCACATTCAAGTTCCAGTTCTTCCTTGAAAAACTTGCCACAATCAATTTCGCGCTGTTTCTAATTCTCTTCCCGCTTACTATCGCGGCAATAGCGGCTTTCGCGAAAATAATGGAAAAGAAAAGCGCGATGCTTTTCACGGCAATAGGGGCTGCCGCAGGCGGCCTGGTTTCAATGATTGCGTTTCCGATTTTGCAGGAATTCTGGCTGCTCGGCATATTCTTCCTCGTGTCAGTGCCATTGATGGTGGAAACTGCATCCGCAAAATACGCTGAGCTGAAAAGCTTTGTCAGCACGCGCACTTTCATGGCCGCGGCGGGAAGAAGCACAATGATAATAGGGATAGCGCTTTTCGCGCTGAGCGCGGTGGTTGTGCTGCCGCAGCAGGACCAGCAGATAAAGCGCTTTGAGGAAACATTCATGGAAAACATTTTCGCCGGCATAAGCAGCGGAAAGGCGCAGCAGGATCTCGCGGGCAGCGCGGCCGACATGGTCATAAGCGCGCAAAAGCAGGCGGCGGATTCTTTGGTAAACAACGCGGTTTTTGAAAAGCTGCGCTCTAAAACAGACCCGGATGTGGCGGTTTTTGTTGCGGCGGCCGACAGGATGCGGCAATTCCTCGACGGCGACGAATACAGGCAGCAGATAGCGAACCAGGTCGGAAAAAGCACGGCGGACATAAGCAAAAAAGTGGACATAGTGCCGGTGATAAAAAAGCAGATGCCGTTCATAGAAACGCTTGAGCGCTACCTCTGGGCGATACAGGGATTCGGGCTGGCGGCGGCATTCATGCTGATTGCGAACATAGTTTTCAAGCCCGCCGCGGTGCTATACGGCCTGCTGCTCGAAAGAATCTTCGGGATGCTGCTTGCCGAAAAACAAAACGCGGCAAAACCGGCCCAATAATTATACATAACTGCTCTTTGTTGCCGAAAATAAAACATTAAATAAACCGCACCCACACTATTATTTCATCCAACTGCTCCCATGGTGTAGTGGACAGCATGCAAGCTTGCGGAAGCCTTTTCTTTAAAAAAGAAAAGCCTTGGGAAAAGAAAGCCGGGGGAAAAGAAGCAGCGTTGTAAAAGCAATTCTTTTGCGACGCCACGCAAACCATATGGTTTGCATGGTTGCTTCGCAACTGCCTGCAACGAGCTTGCGACCAGGGTTCGACTCCCTGTGGGAGCGATGATTTATAACAAGGCAACCGGCTTTTTTGGGGAAAGCCCGGGCCCAGCAAACTATTAAATTGTTTTGCAGACCCGGCTCAAAACATTAAAAGAGCTTTTGCTCAAAAAATATTTGCCGAAAAGAAAAGACAGAATAGAAACCATAAACAAACTCGCGGGGATCGGATAGCGGCAATTCCACCGGGTTCAGGGCCCGGTCGCTTAGTGCGTACGGGGGTTCGAGTCCTCCTCCCCGCACACCTTTCTTTCTAAAGAAAGAAAGCTGTACCAAAGAAAAGCAATTCGCGCGGCGAATTGCAAATCATGACTTTTTTTAATTGCCTTAATCGCGGCCAACGGCACGCTGCCTCAGCGTCCCCTTGCGCCGCGAAGCAGCACACTTGGCTGCGCCCTGCCGCGCATTGTTCCGGGCGCTGCCGTGCCTCTTGGGCGGGCAGCTCTCGCCGATGCAGTTGGCATCATCCTGCGCCTTTCCGCGCGCCTTCTCGCCGCAACAGCCATTTCTTCTCTCGGGGAAAGAGTCCTTCTTTTTATCCAGTCACCGACAGCGCTTCTGCGCTGGACTTCCCTGTATTCCTGGCCCCTGAAAATAATCCCGAGCAGCATTTCAACCCAGCCGCCAATCACAGGGACGCCCGCCCAGCCCCTGTTTTGGGGGACAGATTGCGCCTCGGATTGCCCGAGAAGATGCTTGGGCCTGTTCAATTCACGCCGCATCGCCAACTGCCTGCCGGGCCTGCCGATTAAGCCGCCTCTCCGCATTGCTCCCTGCGGAATTTGCCTCATTGCATTCCCGCGCATCGCCATCCCTGGAGCCATGCGCCTTCCCTGCGCGAAAGCGGGATTTCCCAGCCTTGTTCTCGGAGGCATAATTGTTCCCATAAGTAATTGCCTTTCTTGCGAATTTAAGGGTTTGTTTTCAGGAAAAAGCGCGGCCAGCGCGTTTTTTCACTCGCTGCAGAGGATTTCGGCTTTCTTGACATGCTTTACCTTTTTTATGCCTTCAACGGCTTTCTGCAGCTTTGGCGCGTCGGCTGTCTTTATGTTGAAAAGGCACTGCGCGAGGCTGTTTGGCAGTGTGGTGACAGAAACACCGCTTATGTTGATGCCTGCGCTTGAAATCGCCCGTGAAATAGCCGCAAGCACCCCGGGCTTGTCGCCCGCGATAACGCTCAAATCCAGGACAAGCTTTTTCTCGCCGTTGCCCTTCAAGAAATTCTTCAGGGCGTCTTTCGCCTCGTAGGATTTCACGAACGAAAGCCAAGAATTGTTCGCCTGGATTTCCTTGGAAGCGGTTATTTCCACTATATCGCCATTCTCAAGCTTGCTGCCAAGCGGCACAAGCCTGCCGTTGACCTTTGCCTTCCAAAGCCTGAAGGCCTGCTTTGGGGCGACAGCATAAGCGAAATCGACGGGGGTTGCCTGCATCGGCAATTCAACCATTTTGCCGCCTTTTGCGAAAACAAAAACAGTGCCGCCCAGGACATCGGCCCTAAGGGCATCCATGAATTCCAGCGGATTTTTGTTCGCCCGGCTGCGGATTATTTTTCCAAGCTGCAGCACTCTTTCGCGCAGCAGCCTGCCAGCGCTGCTTTCCTTCAGCCGCCAGTATGCGATTATGCCTTTCCCGGCGATTTCATCCATTTCCCGCGTCCTGATGTAAACCTTTACCGGCAGCCCGCTCGGCCCGATTACCATTGTATGCAAGGACTGGTAGAGGTTCGGCAAAGGCGCGGCAATGTAGTCCTTCACCCTGTTCGGCAATGGGATGAAACGCCTGTGCACCACGCCAAGCGCATTGTAGCAGTCGCCGATGCTGCCGCAGATTATTTTCAGCACGGCAAAATCCTGCACGGCGTCAATGCCCCTTGATTTCTTAAGCATCTTTTCGTAAATCCTGTACACTGTTTTGTGCTCCTTGGCGAAAGACGCGCCGGGAAGGGCGTGCCTTAGTTCGGCGGACATCGCGTCGATTTCACGCTGCAAATGCCTGCTGCGCCTTGCAATCTTTTTTTCCAAATCAAGGTAAACATCCGGCTCAAGATACCTGAAAGCCCTGTCGCCGAGCTGGCTGTTCAAATCCCAGATTCCAAGCTTCAGGCTGAGCGGCGCATAGACCTCGAGAGCCTCGCCCGCTGTCCTCCGCCTTGACTCCAAAGGCATGTACTGCAGGGTGCGGAGGTTGTGCAGCCTGTCCGCAAGCTTCACGACAATAACGCGCTCGTCCTTTGAGGCGGCGAGCAGCAGGTTCTGCAGGTTCGCAATCCTGCTCTCCTCGGGGCTCCCGGGCGCAATCTCATTAAGCGCTGTCACGCCCTCGACGACATCGCTCACGCTCTTTCCGAATTTTTTCCTCAGCTCTGCCGCAGAAATCGGGGTGTCCTCGAGCACGTCGTGGAGCAGAGATGCCGCAATCGTTACGCTGTCGGCGCCAAGCCCTGCGAGAATCAGCGCAGCCCCAAATGGGTGCTGGAAAAAAGGCATTTTTGATTTCCTGAGCTGGTTCCTGTGCGCCGCCTTCGCGAAAAAAAACGCCTTCTCAATCAGCGGCATGTCGGCGCGCGGCAAATTCTTTTTTACCTCTGAAACGAGCCGTTGCAACTCCTTGCCGCCGCGATTGCCGCCCATTGTAATCAGTTCATTTTCTCAAGTTTTTTCATTGCCGCTTGGAAGAAAGCGGTTTCCTTCCGGATCAGCCAAGATTCCTTCTCTATTGAGGCAAGCAATTTTTGCAGGGAAAGGTTGCCTGTGCTGCCGATATTGGTTTTGCCCCTTATATTCCCGGCAACATCGAAGTTTCCGGAAAAACTGCTTTCAGCGATTATCCTGTAAGCATCCCTGAACGGCACGCCCTGCTTTACAAGGCGCAGCGCATTGTCCGCGGCAAACAATTCCGCATTGCAGGCATTTTCAAGCGCCTTCCTGTTAATGCCGATTTTCGGGACAACAATAGACATTATTTCAAGCGTTTCAAGCGAAAGCCTGAAGCCGTCCAGCAGCGATGCCTTGGTGAGCTGCAAATCCCTGTTGTATCCGCTGGGAAGGTTGTTGATTATTCCCATCGCGGAATTAAGGAAAGAAAGCATCACGCTGCTCTTCGCCCTGACCAATTCAAGAACATCGGGGTTAACCTTCTGCGGCATGATGCTGCTTCCGGTGCAGAACTCGCGCGGAAGGCTGACAAAGCCGAATTCTTTGGTGTTGAACAAAACAAGGTCTGTTGCAAGCCTGTTGAGGTCAAGCATTGCCTGCGCGAGAGAAAAAAGGATTATTGACTCTATTTTTCCCCTGCTGTTCTGCACATAAAGGGCATTGTTCTGGATTTTCCCGAAGCCCAAAAGCCTTGTGGTAAGCGCCCTGTCTATCTTTATTGAAATCCCATAGCCCGCGGCGCTGCCGAGCGGATTCTGGTCGTTCAGCCTGTAGGCTGTTTTAAGCAGCTGCAAATCATCCAAAATGCTCTCGGCAAAAGCGCCGGCCCAAAGCCCGACAGAAGAAGGCATCGCCCTCTGCATATGGGTGTACCCGGGCATTGGCACAAACTCGTTCCTCTTCGCGAAAAGCGCAAGCTCCCTGGCTGTTTTCACCACCAGTTCCTCTGCGGCGAGCAGCCTGTCCTTGCTGTAAAGCCGCAAATCCGCAATAACCTGGTCGTTCCGGCTTCTCCCGGTATGCAGCTTTTTCCCGAGGTCGCCGAGCTTTTTGGTCAGCGCGTTCTCAACCTTGCTGTGGACATCCTCGTCCTCAACGCGAATCCTGAAAGCGCCTTTTTCGTCCTGCCTTATTATTCCAAGAAGCGCTTTCCGCAGCCTTTTGAATTCCGCGCCGCTAAGCACGCCGACCGCTGAAAGCATTTTCGCGTGCGCAATCGAGGCAAGGCAATCCCAGCGCACAAGCAGCTGGTCAAGCTCCGGGTCCCTTCCGGCGGTAAAGGACTCAATCCGCTTGTCCAGCAAAGGGCCGCCTTTATGCCAAACCTTCATCCGATACCGCAATCAAGAAGATAACTGTGGTGCAAGGGGAATAAAAAATAATTCCCCCACGGAAAAAAAGCATTAAATTCGCATTAGCGAATTAAATGAATTTTATCCCGAGCCTCTGGTTCACCTTGCTCTGCACCCTCAGCGGCAGGCCCTGTATCCTAAGGAATCCTGTCGCGTCGGTCTGGTTGTACGAGCCGCCTTTTTCCATTGTGGCAATGCTCTCGTCGTACAGGCTGTAAGGGCTCTTCCTTCCGACCGGCACGCAGTTCCCCTTGTACAGCTTGAGCCTTACCTCGCCGGTAACGCCTTTCTGCGAAGCGTCCACAAGCGCGTTCAGCGCGTGCATCTCCCTGCCGCACCAGTAGCCGTAGTACACAAGCTCGCTGTAGCGCGGAACCAAAGAGTCCCGCAGGTGCATTAGGTCCCTGTCCATCGCCAGCCCCTCCAGGTCCCTGTGCGCGGCGTACAAAATCGTTGCTCCAGGCGCCTCGTAGACGCCCCTGCTCTTCATTCCGACAAAGCGGTTCTCAACCATGTCCATCAGGCCAATGCCGTGCTTTCCGCCGATTTCGTTCAGCTTTTCAAGCAGGGCAACGCTGCCGGGCTTTTTGCCGCCGACGCTGACCGGCACCCCGTCCTCAAAGCCAAGCGTGATGATCTCCGGCTTGTCGGGGGCTTTTTCAACCGGCACAAGAAGCTTGTACATATAGTCCTCTGACTCTCTCCATGGGTCTTCCAGCACGCCGGCCTCGTTGCTCTTGTGCGCTATGTTTTCGTCAGTGCTGTAAGGCTTCTCCACTGTCGCGCTGACAGGGATATTGTGCTTTTTCGCGTACTCAATGGCCTCTTTCCTCCCCGGAATAAGCTTCCTGAATTCCTCGTCCCTCCAGGGCGCGATTATTTTCACGTCAGGCATTAGCGCGTAAGCGGTAAGCTCGAACCTGCACTGGTCATTGCCCTTCCCCGTCGCGCCGTGCGCGATAATGCTGGTGCCCTCTTTCCTGGCGACATCGACAAGCGCCTTCATTATGAAAGGCCTCGCGATGGATGTCCCCAGCAGATACCTGCCCTCGTACTTCGCCTCGGCCTTTACGCACCTGAAGACGCCGTTCTCCACAAAGTCTTCCTTGACGTCCCTGAGGACAAACTTTTCCGCGCCGGAAGCGAGCGCCTTTTTCTCAAGGTTGAGGTCTTCCTTCTGGCCGACGTCCACTGTCGCTGCGACAACGCCATAGCCCTTGTCCGCAAGCCACTTCACAATGACGGAAGTGTCAAGCCCGCCGGAATACGCAAGAACAACCTTTTCCCCCAAAAAATACTCCCCCTGCCCCCTTCAAAAACCCGGGCTTTTTTTCAGCCATTTTTTAGAAGAAGTTTTCTGCTGCAATTAGCTTTAAATAATAAGCATTGCAACGGCAGGGGTGTTGAATGCCTGCTTTTGATTCATAAAGCAGCCCACAAAAGAAAGATAACCATTCAACGCCCTTGGCAAAAAGCGAAAAACCGGCGCAACGCAGCAGCCCAAGGAAACCGTGCCGGCGCCGCAGCCCAATACCCAACTTAGGCAAAATGCCCAAAGAAACCTTGCAAAAACAAATTGCCGGCTCCGGAAAAATGCCCTGAGAAACCCTTTTAAACCGCAAAAGCAGATTCTATTAACAGATGCCGAGGAAAGCCGCCCCAAGGAACATTCTGCTGAGAAGAAAAATACTGCGCGGAATCATGCGGGGGCAGGGCGGAAAAACAATAAGCCGTGAGCTTGGATTGAGCAGGACGGGATTTGGCAGCCATATTATTGCACTGAAGCGCAGGCTGAAGCCCAACAATGCCGAAAGGCTAAAGGCAAAGATAATTGGAAATCTCCCCAGAAAGTTCACACATGACAAAGCACGGCAAATAATTTCACTTGCGCAAAAGATAATGGCGGGCGAAGCAGGGCTGCCCGAGCTGCAAAGAAAAATCCTGCGGGACCCGCTTTCAAAAATACCGCCTGAAAAAACAGCAAGGATTAGGGAAGCCCTGCTTAAAACAAAAAAACACATTTGGCAGATTGCCAGAGAAAACAAAACAAGCCCTAAAACTGTATCCAGAATATTCGCCTCAGCAGCACCCCAGGGCGCGCAAAGGAAACCCGGCGGCATCCAGAGGAAGGAAAGCAGGAAAACGGGTTTCTTTACAGAACAGCAAATCAGCGGAATAGTGCAACAGCGGGAACCGCAAATCACCCAAACAGCAAACCGCTTCTATTGGGCATACCGGAGCTTTTTTGACAGAGCAAACATCCTGCCAGAAGAAATCGCAGACTACATAAGAAGCGGCCTTCACTGGAAGCTTGAAACATTTTCACCAAGAAAACCACAAAATCAGTTGGCGGAAGAAATCAGCAAACTCTGCGCCGCGCAGATACGGTATCTGGCATTGGACAAGAAGAAGGCGGCAACAAGAAAAGCAAGGGGGGTGCTTTCGCTGCAGCAAAAATTGTTTGAGACGGATACCGGCAAAGAGAGAACGAAAGCAGACTTTGTCGCCGCCAGGCCGGAACAGTCAGTTGGGCTGGCTGAACTTATAGAGACAGCCAATAGGACAGCGGAAAGAGCCAAACTGGCGCCCGCAGAAAAAGCGGTAATGTTCGGCATAGCAGCCGGCCTGAAACAAGCCGAGCTTAGCCGGCTTGCGGGGGTGGGTAAATCACTAATCAGCCAATTGGCTAAAAGCGCCAGGAAAAAAATTGCGGCCGCAGGAATCAGGCCTGAATGAACCACAGCCGCAAAAAGCTATTTGCCGCCAAAAGACTGCAAAAAAGCAGTTTGCCATAAAGCAAGCTTTTTGAAAAACATTATTAACACGAAAAGCGGCAATATTGCCTATGGCCAGAAAACAGCGGCTGCCTATCGGCACAGTCAGGGCTTTTGCCGCGGGCGTTGACCTTTTCCGCCAGAAAAAAACCCCGCGCCAAAAAAGGCGCATAGTAAAAAAAGCCATGAGAAACACCAGAATCATTCCCCCGGAGAGCTTGGACCCGTTACAAAAGAGAATATACAATGACAGCTATGCACAAGTCTCGCCAGTTCCGTTTTTTTACAGGATAGAAGCCACGCCGGCAGCGCTGAGAAATAAAGCGACAATGTTGCATGAATTAGCCCACTTTTTTAGGGTAGGAAAAAACCATTTTCTCACCGCAAGCAGCGTTAGCGGTTATATCCTCGCGGCTAACGGCGAATTCAAGCCGCGCACACAAGACCGCCACTACCCCGATACAGTGCGGATGGTTGAAGCGATTGCCAACGGAAAGCTAAAAGCAGTCGGGCGGTTCGGCAATCCGGAAAAAATAGGGCACGGGCTGTACAGCATAAGATGGAATGGGGAAATAGCGGGAATTGACTCGACGGCTTTAGCATACAATTTCGGCGCCTTTGCGCTGGCAAAAGAGCTGGAATGGAAAAAGCCCGCAAGCGGCCTGTTCCTTGTGAGGGAAATCTGCAAGGGCACGCCGGCTGAAGCTGCAATCAAAAAAATAGAGTCCGGCGCGCTGGACGCGGAAATAAGGACTTTCGCAAAAAAGCACCTCGCAAACCTCTTGAGCCGGCCCAAAAACAGCCCGCGAGGGCAAGCTTTTTAAAGCAAATCCCACAAGAGATTATTTGATAGCTATGAAAAGTGATTTACTTCATATCGGATGAAACTTTTTCTTTTGATTTAAGTAGCTACCAAAATGAAAGAAAATTTGATTTAGCCGAAGGGCTGCAAAACAAGAAAAGCATGGCTGCGGTAGTCCAGTGGTTTAGGATAGAGGCCTGTGGAAACCTTTTCTTTAGAAAAGAAAAGGTTTGCGAAAAGAAACCCGTTGCTTCGCAACGGATGCAGATAGCCTCTGACCCGGGTTCGAATCCCGGCCGCGGCCCTCAAACTAATTTTTGTGGCGATTTACTTCATCGCCATTGAAAGGGGAGGTGTAACGGAATGAATTCAGGCATAGGCGCAAGCACGAAAGGTGAGCGACTTCACCAAGGTGGAGCGCGCGGTAAATGCGATAATTGAAAGGGTAAGGAAAGATGGAGACAACGCCCTGTTTTATTACTCGGAAAAATTTGACGGAATCCGGGCAAAGGAATTTAAGGTCCCCGAAATCCGGCTGAAGAAGGCTTTTGCCGGGCTTTCAACGGGGGAAAAGAAGGCGCTTCGCAAAGCCGCCAGGTACGGCTTCTTTGTTCTCCCGATGGACGAAAGCTGCGCGCTTGCGGCAATCGACCTTTCAGGGAGAAGCAGCCTGATGTTCGACGCAAAATTTGAAAGCGCCAGCATTGAGGGCTTCCCTTCGGAGTTGGCGCAGGAGTTCATGCAGGCGTTCTGCAGGGAAGCAAAATGCGGCGTTTTCGTGCGGCTGCTGTGCGGCAGCAACGAGCACCACAAGGCAGAGGCAATTTTCAAGTGCCTCGGCAGGGCGCTGAGGGAAGCGGTTAGAATAGACGAAAAGGCGAAGGGGGAGATTCCTTCGACAAAGGGAAAACTGTGAGGTGAAAAAAAATGGAAAAAATAAGGAAAGTGATTCCCTGCTTGGACTGCAATCTGAGCGGCGGAAAGTTTGAGTTAGTCAAGGGAGTGAAGTTCAGTGGAATCAAGGCAGTCGGAAACCCCGTGAAGCGGGTTAGGGAATACTGCAGGCAGGGAGCCGACGAAATCGCTGTCCTGGACATAAACGCGACAGTTGAGGGAAGAAAAACAAGGGTTGCGGCAGTAAAAAAAATAGCAGTGGCTTGCAGCGTTCCGCTTACTGTCGGTGGCGGCATCGGGAGCGCCGAAGATGCTGAAGCCATCATTGGCGCCGGAGCTGCGAAGGTCGGCGTTAACACTGCGGCAGTGAAAAACCCGGGGTTGATCCGCGAGCTGTCGCAGGCGCTCGGGAAAAGCGCTGTTGTTTCGGCAATCGACGCCCAGCGGGCAGGAGCAGGATGGAATGTCTTCGTCGATGCTGGCATGAAAGACACCGGATTGGACGCGCTTGAGTGGGCGAAAAAAGCCGAGGGACTCGGCGCAGGGAGCATTCTGCTGACCTCAATCGACAGGGACGGGATGCAGAACGGCTTTGACATCCCGCTGACAAAGGCTGTAAGCGAAGCAGTCGCCATCCCGGTAATTGCGTCCGGCGGAGCTGGCAGCCTTGAAGACATGTACAAAGTGCTCTCGGAGGGAAAGGCAAGCGCTGTCCTCGGAGCCAGCGTTTTCCACTACGGCAAGTTCACTGTCAGGCAGGTCAAGGATTTCCTGCGGGAAAAAGGCTTGGAGGTGCTGCAATGATAATCCCAAGCATTGACTTAATGAACGGGAATGCTGTCCAACTGAGGCAGGGCAGGGAGAAACAGATTGAGCTGGAGGAAGAGCCTGTGCGGCTAGCCGAAAGGCTGGCCGGCTTGCCCGCGGTGCAGGTGATTGACCTGGACGCCGCAATGGGAAAAGGCGACAACAGCCGATTGGCCAGGGAAATCTGCGGGATTGTGCGGGCACGCGTAGGCGGCGGAATAAGGAGCCTTGCGAAAGCACGTGAGGTTCTCGGGTGGGGAGCCGAGAAAATAATAATAGGAAGCAACGCCAACCCCGATTTTCTGGGACGGCTTGCAAACGAGTTCGGGAGGGATCGACTTCATCGCCGCCCTTGACTGCTGGAAAGGGGAAGTGATGGTGAAAGGCTGGACCGAACGCACCGGAGCAATGGCAGTTGACGCTGTGGCAGGGCTTGAGGGCTGCTGCTCGGAGTTCCTTTTCACCTGCATCGAGAAGGAGGGGCTGCTGCGGGGAACGAGCATCGGGCTTGCGGCGCAGCTCGCGAACGCGACGGGCAACAGGAAGAGCTTTGCGGGCGGAATCTCATCCGTGCGCGAGGCAGTTGAACTGGAAAAACTTGGATACGACTCGGTGGTCGGAATGGCTTTCTACGGCGGCAGGATTTCGCTGGAGGAGATAATCGAGTTCAATGAGGTGGATTTTGCGAAAGGAAACGGCCTGGCGCCCGCAATTGCCCAAGATGCAACAACCGGAAGCGTGTTGATGCTCGCTTTCATGAACAGGGAGGCTCTCAGGAGGACTCTTGAAACTGGGAGGGCGACTTACTGGAGCAGGAGCAGGCAGTGCCTTTGGGAGAAAGGCGCGACATCCGGGAACTTTCAGGAGGTCAAAGAGGTTCTTTTTGACTGCGACAGGGACGCGATTTTGCTTCGTGTCAGGCAGAGGGGCGTTGCCTGCCATACTGGCAAGTACTCTTGCTTTTTCAATGTGAAAGAGGCGGAAAAATGAAATTGGTTTTTGGGATTCCAAAGGGAAGCCTTGAGGAGAAAACGCTCGGCTTGCTCAAGAAAGCCGGGTTTGAGATAGCCGTAAATGGCAGGAGCTATTTTCCGGCAGTGGACGACCCTGAGCTGGAGCTCATGATGGTTAGGGCACAGGAGATGCCTAAATTCGTCGAGGACGGAGTGATAGACGCCGGCATCACCGGCAGGGACTGGTGCGTCGAGACATGTGCCGGCGTGGAAGAGATAGCGGAACTGCAGTACGCAAAGAAAACAAACAGGAAAGTGCGGTGGGTGCTTGCGGTTAACCAGGACTCGAAAATACGCTCGGTTAAGAACCTTGAAGGGAAGAGGATTGCGACAGAGCTTGTTCAGGTGACAAAAGAATACCTCCGCAGGAACAATGTGAAAGCGCAGGTGGAGTTTAGCTGGGGCGCGACCGAGACAAAGTGCCCGAGGCTTGTTGACGCAATCGTCGACCTTACGGAAACAGGGGAGTCGCTGAAGGCGAACAAGCTCAGGATAATCGACGAGCTGCTGCAGTCAATGACAGTGCTGATAGCGAACAGGAAGGCGTGGAAGAATGCGTGGAAGAGGGAAAAAATCATGCTTCTGAACGATTTGCTGCAGGGCGTTTTGCTGGCGGAGCAGATGGTTTTGCTCGAGATGAACGTTTCGAAGAAAAATTTTGAGGGGCTGGTGGCAGTGCTGCCATCATGCATGAAAAGCCCGACTGTAAGCGAGCTGTACGGCGGGGCCGGCTATGCGGTAAAGGTTGCTGTGGACAAGAACAAGGTAAGGGAAATAATTTCCAGGATAAAAAAAGCCGGCGCCGAGGACATTCTGGAGTACAGCCTGCAGAAAGTAATTGTTTAAATAAGATTGAAAGACAAAAATAAGTGATAACATGAAATTCCAGACAGTGCGCGGAATGCGGGACTTTTCGCCCGAGCAGGCAGCGAAAAAGCAGTGGATAGAGGACACTCTGCGGCAGCAATTTGAGCTTTTTGGCTTCCAGCCGCTGCAGACGCCTGTTGTCGAGGAGTTCGGGCTGCTTTCCGCGAAGGGAAGCGGCGGGGAAGCGATCCGGGACGAGATTTATTATTTCAAGGACAAGGGCGAAAGGGAGCTCGGGCTGCGCTTCGACCTCACAGTGCCGCTCGGGCGTTTTGTCGCGGCAAACCCGCAGCTGCCGAAGCCATTCAAGCGCTACCAGATTGGAACTGTTTACAGGTATGACAGGCCGGGCGCCAAAAGATATCGTGAATTCACCCAGGCGGACTGGGACATCGTAGGGAGCAGCGGCCCGGAATCAGACTTTGAGGCAATCGCGCTTGCAATCAGCGCTATGAAGGCGCTCGGCTTCAAGGAGGAGGAATTTTTTGTCAAGGTGAACACGCGGCCGCTGCTTGAAGAGGCCGCGCTCTGCTGCGGGATAGGGAAGGACAATGTCATGGAGTGCTTCAGGTGCCTGGACAAGATTGACAAGCAGGGAGAGGAAGCGGTTCGCAGGGAGATGCGGGAGAAAGGGATTGACACGCGGATTGTCGGGCAGATTAAGGAGAGAAATTTTGAAAAAATCAAGGTGAAGGACAGCGCTCCCCTGCTGGAATTGAAGGGGCTGATGCAATTGCTTAAAGAGAGTGATTTGGAGAAATTCGTCCGCTTTGATTTGAGCCTCGCACGCGGGCTGGAGTATTACACGGGAGTTGTTTTCGAGGTCTGCGTTGAGGGCTCGCCGAGCGTTGGCGGCGGCGGAAGGTACGACAGGCTGATTGAAACATACGGCGGCCCGGGCACTCCCGCTGTCGGCGGCTCTTTCGGCGTGGACAGGCTGCTTGACACGCTTGAAAGCAGGATTGAAGCCGAAGCGAAGACAAGGGTTTTTGTTTTTGCCATAGGGGAGAAAATGCGGGGAGAAGCGCTTTCCCTTGCGCAGAAAATCCGGGCGCTCGGGATAAACTGCGCGGCTGATTTGAACGCGCGCAGCGCCGGCAAGAATTTGGAGTACGCGGACAAGCGGGGCATTCCCTTCGCCGCGATTATCGGGGAGAACGAGCTCAAGGCGAAGGAGTTCACGCTGAAGGAAATGAAAAGCGGGAAGGAAACGAAAGTGAAACTTGCTAATCTGAAGGAATTGCTTCCGCTTTTGAATAAAGCCCCTGGTGGGAGTTGAACCCACGATCTCTCGCTCATTGTCTGGAAGATACCATGCGAGTGCTTTAGCCGCTAAGCCACAGGGGCATAACGTAGATAAAATGGGAAAAGCATTTTATAACTTTGTAACGGCCCGTATTCTATCTAGATGCCTTTGGTTTGAAAATCCAATTAGCCGCATCCATTTTTCGAGTTGTTTATGACTATAAACCTCGACACAATAGTTGTGTCTTTTAGTGTTGTTGTGCGTGTAAATTGAGAAATGGGCGCTGAGCAATTGTTTCAACTGAAGAAAGAGCGGTTCGCTTACAACTTGCAAAGTAATTCTTGGATATGGCATTTTATATTTCCCTCTTTTGTCGAAAAACACGCAGCCATCAGTGTCAAATATTCCGCGAATCGTCGGAAAAATAAATTCTTCGCCAGCTTGTATTATTTCATCAGGAATCTTAACGGTGAACGTTTTAGCGCCAGCGGGAAACCCGAAGCGCTTTGTGAGCAATGTGAAAATCTGCTTGCTGTTAAAATTTAGCGCTATTGCCCTGCAGTCTTTCTTGAAGTAGATATGGGTCGGAATATTAAAAAGCAGGCTAATGATTGAAGGAATCTTGTTTGTCAGGTAATCTTTGTCGCGTTCAGCGTCGCCGGTGATGCTCATATGGTAAGTAGAATTGCCGTTACGGATGTGGCCGTCAACGCAACCATCGCCAATAATAGCCCCGATTAATTCACACAGTTCTTTTGAAAGCGGCACGCCCAAATCAACCGTTTTTATGCGCCCTTTTCCACCATGAGTTCTGCCACGTGCCTTTGCAAGATTCTTAAGAAGCTCATCACGGTTTTTCTCAAAATTTTTTTGCCCGCCTTTCACTGCCCCCCAATTTCTTGGTTTGGTGAAAGTTTGGCTTAGAAAGAACTGTTGTTTTTCTTGCGTGAGAAACCGCAACATTGAATCGAATACCTGCACAGGGAGCAGCTGGCTTCCGTATTGGTAACTCTGGAAGCTCGTTCGCGGCAAATTGAGAATGCGCCAAAGCACATTCCAACTAGTGGCTCCGCTTGCTTCCCTCACTGCAAAGAAAAACTCTTTCCGCACGGCGCCGTCTGCAAACCCGATTCTCTCCTGCATACAAGAGTCTCGGCTTTGCGCTTTAAATCCGCTTTGGAAGAGCGCGCTTCCGCTGGTGGATTGGCAGCGGATTCAAATCCCGGCGGGAGCTTTTCCCGCTTGCCGCATGCCTGGAGCAGTTTGCGCCGGTCGCATTGCTTTGGGCGCACGGCGCCCGGAAAAAAACAGCGCGGCGAAAAACTTAATAACCGCTTTTGGCGGTGTTATATGCGATGCACAATCATAAAAAGAGAGCGCGAGGGGCAGGGCACCGGCCCGGCAGCGCACGCCTGGTTGGAACCGCCAAAAGGGCTGTGCGAAAGGCACGGGCGCTGGCTGAAAGAAGGTATCCTGATTCAAGTTCCGGGCGCTTCAAGCTGGAATTCATGCAACAGCTGCGGATGGAGCACAGAATTTTGACCAACAGGGCAATGGACGCGATTGGCATCAGCAAAAGCCCAGAGCACAAGGAACTGAAGGCGAGAATATACCGGCTGGTGCAGGAAGCCGCTGACCTGCAATGGTATGCTGTCCTTGACCCAAAGACAAGGGATAATCCGGAGTACGCAAGAGACAGGGCCCAAAAGAACGCCGAAATAAGATACGCAATCTGGGAAAAGTTCGGGCCGGCAGTGGAACGCAGGTTCTTTGAGGTTTTTGAAGAGAACAAGCATGCGCTTTACGATGCGATTGGCGAAGCCGCAAGGCTGGGCCTGGAAAAAACCCGGCGCGCCAAGCGGCAGCCTCCAGTGTAATGCAAAGCATGCAATGCTGGGCAGGCGCCCAAGCCTCTGCCCCAAAAAGAGCGGGCAGCCGCACAGCGAAAACAAGCGACAATCAAATAACGCCAGCCCGCAACACAGAAATCAAAGGCAAGGCCATAAAAATATGGCTGTATAAACTGCAGGGGAACTTCTGCACAGCACCCTTCAAGCAAAAGGTTAAATACAAAAAAACACCCAATCTATATTACATGAAAAAATATTGTTTGCTCGCCGCAATAGCGTTATTGTTCCTGTTGCCGTTTGCTTTTGCCGAGCAGGTTGACTGCGGCGGCTGCACCCGCCTTGAGGGCGCCGGCAATAATGATTGTTCCTCCCTTAACCCTACCGGCACTTTCGGCGAACAGGTGGCTTTTTGCAAAAACTACTGCGAGTACGACCCTGGCACGCAGAAGCATTTCCAGTGCGCGCTCAACGGCTCCCAGCCGCAATGCGTCAAAGGAACAGAGTGCACCGGCGGCACCTGCTGCAACATAGAAATACTGGAAGTTGAACTTGGGTTCAGCAAGAAGTATGTTGAGGACACGAACAAGGAAAGGCTGTTTGACCCGCGGGCGCACGGCATTACCCCATTCGACGACATTGTCTGCGATTTCAACGTGTTTGTATGCGAAGCGCAGGATTGCGCTGATGCCGTAAAAAAAATGCAAAAAACAGGGCAAATATTAACAACGGGCGGCGCAGTGCTAAAAACGCTTCCTTCAGCAACAGTAAAATTCCTTGGGGCAAAACCGGCACCGGAAGCAGGCGATGGCTGCCAGTACCTGCTATACCGCTGGGAAGACGAACTGAAAGGATGGAGCAACGGCACGGCTCCGGGGTTAACAACTGACGATACGAAAATGCTTGAACTGATTGATAAAAAGAGCTTGTCCTGCAAGGTAAAAATAGGCACGGGAGAATACGTCACAGACACTAAAAAGATAAGGACAAACGTCATCGTTTGGGGAAAAATGAACGCGCCATACAAATTTGCCAATTTTAGGGCTAATTTTGGCAGGGAAGGCAAGGGGGGCGACATTATTCCTTTTAGCGCCTCTGCTTTTGTCAAGAGGGCAATAAGCATATACAACGAAGGTTATCGCGCGGTTGACCCGTTTGGCAATAGTAACTACCGCGAAAAATTCCAGTACGTGGCTGACCTTGTGGACCACAGTGACATTATGCAGGCAATCACCGGGCCCGAATTTATGTATGGCATAGCTCGCCAGATGTTAGAAACGAGCGACCTAACTTACAATCCATCAATGACTATTTTGCACGGTAAAATTGCAACTAACTTCTTAGGGAGCAGCCGTGGCAGTATGATGTTCCCTGGGTGCCAAGGCGTGATAATAATTTATCCCGACGCCACCCCCCTTGTCGCGGTTCATGAAACAGGGCACGGGTGGCTCTTAAATGATGAAACTGCTTTGTATAATTTTGTTCCTTTTTGGAAAACAAACTGCAAAGAGAAAGGGCAAATGGGAAAAGATTTCCCGATTGGCTTCAAGCTATACGGGGATACTACTTGGGCCGGCTGCCATTTGGGCGAGATATACGGTGGCTCGAACTGGTACAGGCCTTCCAATACAAGCATAATGAGCAAAGGGGTCCCGGCATTAGGGAAAAATCCGATTGACGGAAATGTTGAAAATTTGATGTATACTTCCAGCAATAAGTTCAATTTAGTCAGTTGCGCTTATATTTTAAGCAGCATAAATAAGGAGACTGCGGTTGCAAGCGCGGAGAAATGCAAGAATATGGATATAATAAAACCAACCGCGTAGGGTGGGCACAAATGGGAACAAACAAAAACATTGGCTTTTATGCAATGCTGCTGGCTGTGTTCCTGCTGATTATTGGAGCTGCCGGCGGTGTTCCTGCTGATGCTATTGGAGAGCCATACGGTGCAAACGAGGGCTGTTACACTGAACTCAGGGCAAGGGAAGCAAAAAATTCCGGCGGCGGGATTGAGTTCTCTATCTTGGGGGTAAAAAACTTATATGGCATTTATGAGAATCAGGGCATGCCTTACTCCGGTGATTTTGAGCCGGACTACATTTTAAAGACCATCAACAATGCAGGCGGCATTATCGCGGAGTACCCTTTGTTTACTTCAAGGCTTGTTCTCCGAGATTTTTGCGATGCGAATGGGCCTGGATGTTCCGGTGCAATTGAGGAGTCAGATTCAGGGGTAATTTCTGCGATAATCCAGTATAACGAGACACTCGCAAGCATATCAATTGACAACGGCGGCGAGGAAACAAGTTTGCCGCTGTCCGGCTATTCAATCAGCTGCACACGCGACTGCAAAATAGACGGCGAAACAGGCCAGTATGGGAGCGAACGCTGTTGCCTCGGCTTTTTCCCCGTTGACCGGGGTGATGATACTTTCAATTGTGTGACCGAAAAAGCGCTTTCTTTTGCCGAGGATGCTGCTGATTTGTCCTGCGGCCCCGGCTTTATCCGGGTCAGAAACAGCGTTTTCTGTTTGAGCGAGACTGATAATTGCGGCGGTTTTTCCGGCTCTCTTGCCAATCTTTGGGGCTTGACCGCTTGCCATGCTTCTGATTCTGACGGCAGCGGGGTTGTTGACTATCCTGATTTTCAGGAGTTGATGTCTTTTTTTGGCCAACGCAGTTTCGCCAGTGTGGAAAACCCTGGTTATTCTGATTCTGACGGCAGTGGCGTTGGCGGTTCTGATTTGGTTGAGT